>Ga0307514_10000024_pt1 | contig 398839 bp, 406 predicted proteins | sample 16_EM_MG_FD_203088 | JGI IMG/M metagenome (GOLD analysis project Ga0307514, IMG submission 203088) | Populus trichocarpa ectomycorrhiza microbial communities from riparian zone in the Pacific Northwest, United States - 16_EM | ecosystem: Host-associated > Plants > Roots > Unclassified... | reverse complement strand
AATTAAAAACAACCCACCAATTTAAGTCTGCAAGTTGCACTCTGACAACAAAGTGTGATATATATGAAATGTATATAACTCTACCTGCTTTCACATCCCAGGTTGACATTCATGATATTTTTAATATGGTGAGTAGTTGTGGATTAATACCTGTATTGTAATGATTTTTTACAGTAGTATGAGGAGAATTTGCAATCAAGTAAATTGGCAACTGGGAAGTGAAATACGACGTAGTTATGGATGTTTCATTGCTAGAATATGTTGTGATCAGACCGAAACTTGGTGACATCATTGCATTTCAAAAAATTCAAATTGCTGCACAGAAAGCTTCTTTTCAACTGACAATAATTGCTCTAGCCATAAAAATAGTACCAACTTACAGAGACTTGCAGAGCTATACTAGTGGGCTTGGAACCTGTACAGTGGGTATACTGTAGAAGATGGAGTTGAGTCTAAACAGGGTAGTGGAAACATCCAGATCTTATCTCCACTGCTTATATCAGCACGGAAAGCCAGCAGGGAGATGGTAGTGCACAGGGATAACAGAGGTGGACTGGGTGATGGCAAGTGTATATATTTTGAAGACTCAGAAGTAGATAGGCACAGTGAAAAAAATGACATTATTTAATGCATAACCCATAGAAAAGTGGTTTCTGGGATTGTAATCCATAGTATATATGAGGGATGGCAGTAAGAGCTCCTATCAACCTGCGTATTAACTACATTACTATGATATGCAAAAAATTTTGTGCGTTTAGTACTCTACATTATGGTATATTCAACAATTCAACCGAATACTACACTGCAATGTATACTTCCAAGTAAGCTCCCAGGTTGTGCTTAAGAATACACTCGAGTATGATCTCAAATATTGTTCCAATTCCAATCAATCACACTTTCTGAGCCTACTTGACTCTATACTACCAGGTAAGCTCTCAAGGAGCATCCAAGTACACTCCAAGTATGTTCCCAGATATACCTCCAAGGACATTCTCAAGTACACTTCTTAGCATACTCTCAACAATGCTCCTAATTGCACATGATGGTATACTCGCAGCCATGTATGCTCCTATGTAAGCTGTCAAGATGCTCTGAAGTATACTTCCAAGCATGCTCTCAAGTATATTCCCAATTGCATTACATGATACACTCCCAGCCTACTTGGCTCTATGCTTTCCAGTTGACTCTCAAGAGGCAAGACACTTCCAATTTCACCTGACTATATGCTTCCATACATACTTCTTGGTATTTAATGGAGAGATTAGCAGAGTTGCAGTCAGCAGGCACCAGGAGGCAGATGATGGGTAGTGGGTAGTGGGTGGCATAGCATGGCAGAAATCATAACATCAATCAATATTAAAGTGTGAACCATATTGTAATTGTACCCTCCACAATGAGATCCCACAATGCCTCATAGTTATGGTATTTACAATTACAATTTTACATTCTGCAGAAAAACTTAAAAAGTAGAAAATTGGATTTTGGAACTCAGGTTCTCTAGCAAAATCTGCTGCCCACAGCCTACAGATTGTAGGTGTAAGTTGGCACATTCAGTCCAAGGCTCATTGTGATGAGGGCAATGGTATAATGGCCATGGTGATGATAGCAATGATGATAGTGTTGGTGATGGTAATTATAATACCAGAAGCACTCAGACAAGTAGATTCAGTTCGTTAACATTTGTGTCAAACTTTCCAACAACTCAGAGTTTTTCATTGACTATATGCATTGCAATGAAAACTGAACTCCTTCGGATGTATGCATCTCGTAGCTGCAGCTCCCAAGCATTGCGCGGTCATGCAGATATCAAGCAGGCTCTGAAGGAGGCTATCAAGCAGTCTTACAAGTAAGATATCAAGAAGGCTTCAGAGTAGGCTCTGATAAAGTATTACAGTGCCAGTATGCTCTCCAGTGGACTCTGTACTGCTATAACAGCCATGAAGTTAACACAGGTATACATCCATCTCTGGCCATGAGTCTTATATAGTTTCACAGACACAGGTGCACATCTCAATGAATGGACTGTAGATGACGATAGACTGCACATTGTGCAGAGGTCCAGGGGAAGCTTGCTATCAGTTGTGCATGTACACAGGTACATATAGTGCAGGCTATGGTCAATTTGTACTTTTGCTGATGTATCATTTTACCACAATGAAATATGCACTTTATTCTTTCCAGCTCTTGGTTACATCAGCAAAATGTATTTTAGTCACTGGAAGCCTCCAGGAGTGTCTGAGAGGATGTGGAGCGTAAACTTAGATGCGTCAATTTCAGGAGAGTATCAGACCCTAGGAGGGCATTCTTGCCGGCCTTCAGAGTAACTGGGAGCGCCGACGACAAGCCTGGGAGCACCTGGGAGCGCCGGGGACAAACCTGGGAGCGCCGGCGATAAGTCTGGGAGCACCTTGAATCACAGTAGAGCAGTCTGGGAAAAACATCTTCTTTGGAAACGCTGCTGGTGTGCCTGGAAATCATAGCTACTACTTATCGTTCAACGATTTTTAAAACTCATGTATTCAGTTTGTATTCCCATCTATGTATCTATGTATCTACATAGCTACCCATCTACACACAGTATATCTGGACTGGCTGCAGGCGGTGCTTGAGAGCAATTCGAGGTGCTCCTGGAAATGACGATCGAGTGAACTGAGGGATACACTCCGGGGCCGTGATTGAGCGAGTTTGGAGATGCAATTGGAGGCCGCGATCGAGCAAGTTTGGAGATGCACTTGGAGGCCGTAATCGGGCGAGTTTAGAGATACACTTGAAGGTTGTGATCGAGCGAATTTGGAGATGCACTTGGAGGCCGTGATCGAGCGAGTTTGGAGATGCACTTGGAGGCAGTGATCAAGCGAGTGTGTAGATGCACTTGGAGGCCATGATCGTGCGAACTTGGATGCCGTAATCGAGCAAGTTTGGAGATACACTTGGAGGCCGTGATCGAGCGAGTTTGGAGAACGTAATCGAGCGAGTTTGGAGATGCACTTGCCGGCCATAATCGAGCGAGTTTGGACGAGTACTGGGAGGCAGTCAATGGACGGCGCGCCAGGTGCTGAGACTCTTTTCATCACTTAGTTAACTCGCAACCGTGGGGATTTGACAAGTTGACTTTACCTTTGAGCTCTCATGGAGAGGCAAGCCGGAAGCTAGAGCTACATTCAGGGGTCAACTCGTAATCATGAGAATGAAGGGAAGACAAACAATCTTGGATGGATGCTGTACTCGGTGTATGCTGTACTCGGTGTATACTATACTCGGTGCCAACTCATGCTCATGACATGGCAAGATTGAGAGGGATGACTTAACTTTGTGTTCTGCGATGATAGTACAGTTGTGGACGAGAAAGAGAGAGATTGGGGATGAAGATGAGAATCATGTGGATACGAGCGGATATGAGTAATGAGGGGTACGTCTTCCCTGTTTGGGTTGGGATGACCTTGTATCGGTGTAATTACACGCCGGATCGGGTCTCGTACCTGCTGTATCGGGGATGGTAAATTTACTCGCACACGAAATTCTCTTAAGTCCCAGTTTCTCATGATGATTTCCCCCATACCCTCTCATCTCTCTCTTTCTTGTCCTCAATTCTACCATCACCTAAGAACACGAAGTTAAGTCATCCCTCTCTATCTCTCCATGCCATGATCAACAGTTAACACTGAGTACAGCATACACCGAGTACAGCATACACCGAGTACAGCATACACCGAGTACAGCATACACCGGGTACTGCATCATCCCAAGATCGACTGTCTCCCGCTCCCAGCCAGTCTCTCATCTCTCGGCAGACCATGTTGTACTCAATTCTCTACATTCGCACAATTACGAGTTAACCAATGAATAGAGTCTCCGCTCCCGTCGCGCCTCCCTCCCGAACTTACCGCTTCCAGATTCACCGCCTCCTAGTACTCCTCCAATCTCGCTCGATCATGGCCTCCAAGTGCATCTCCCAACTCGCTCGATCACTGCCTCCAAGTGCATCTCCAAACTTGCTCGATCACTGCCTCCAAGTGCATCTCCAAACTCGTTCGATTGCGGCCTCCAAGTGCCTCTCCAAATTCGCTCGATCACGGCTTCCAATTGCATCTCCAAACTCGCTCGATCGCGGCCTCCAAGTGCATCTCCAAACTCGCTCGATCACGGCCTCCAAGTGCATCTCCAAACTCGCTCGATCGCGGCCTCCAAGTACATCTCCAAACTCGCTTGATCACGGCCTCGGAGTGTATCCCTGAGTTCACTCGATCGTCATTTTCAGGTGCACCTCGAAGCTGGGCAAGATAGAGTGTGTATTTCATATAATGAGATGATGTCTATCTACCCCGGGGTCTCCGAAATATATACTGCCTGTCGCTGAGTCCATTTCTGTTATTCCTGTATCTCCGAATGTATATATATAGAGAGACTTAGATAATACACGCCATATTATGATGTAGCGAATCTTGTGACTGTAACAAATACCAATATGATCGATCAAATGCCTTGTGGTTATGGAACCCTAAGAACCACTGGTGTGAGAATACGGCACCAAGTCTCCCGCAGACCAATTGCCGCAGACCTGCACAGAGGTCTCAGCAGCTCCAAAATTTGACTATCCTAATAGTCAAATCTCGTAGCATCCTGAATGCACCTCCATCACTGCAGGTGCTTTCAGGAGCACGTGAGAATGCTCTTGCATAGTCTGAGAGCACTTTGCAAAGCTCCAGGGGGGGCTGGAAGCATCTGGAAGTACTTAGAAGCACTGGCGAGGGCTACCGGAGTGTCTGAGAGGTTTGCATATAGCTTCCGGACCGAATTACATTTTGCTGATGTACATGTACTACTCAAGTTGAGCTTTTGTTGATCAATGCAATATGCGTGGTTCCTCAAGGCTGTGTTTTCTGTCAAATCCTTTTACCATATTCTTATGCTTCTCGAGCTAGAGCCGCTCCCTCCAGAATTCCCTTACAATGCTGCAAGATGTATGGTGGAATGCTGAAGATAGGCCTTCAGCCTTCTTGATCCACTGATTTACCACTAAAAATCCTAGGATATATCAGAGGCAGTCAAGTAAGTCATACAGCCTCACTCCTTTTGCTTCTGTGGTCTCAATTCCTTTCTCGATTCCTCTTCTCCACCATAATGTCCCTCAACAGCAACAACCAACAGAGTGGCTGGATAGTCTATTTAGTAGAATATTCACCTGGATACAGATAGTCATTGATGTGAAGGGTGGCATGGCACCATATATGTGGTATTTGGTAGAGAGACCAGGTGGTGCATTCAACTTTTTTCCTTTACACCAATCAAGTCATGTCACTAGATTATCTTTATATATTCTAGCACAGGGAAATGGCTGCCAGGACTTGATATCATATCTGGAAGTGTGCCCAACCTTTCGTACCCTCCAAGCACTTGACAGCCAGGGGTAAGGTATTCCTGCAAGTTGAGCTGGAGATGATCTATCTCGGTACCTCCAAAGGGCGGCGAAGCCGCCACCGTAACTTGTAATAGGAAGGAAGGTGGGCAGCCGATTGAAGCACTCTATGGGCAGAATAACCATAACGAATCTTTTGATTAGTGGCTATTGACTCAGCTTAAGACAGGTAAACACGCAAAGAGACACAAATACAGGCACTTCTGAGAAAGTTATAGGTCCTGAAAATACACTATTTAAAGGTACTGCTGTAGAAAGTCACGGATTTAAGGAACCATTGGTGGGAGTCCAGCACTTCAAAAGTCACCAGTCGAGAGCGCACGCAATAAAACGCATTAAGACTTTTAGAAAGGCACGAAAACGAGTTCCAGCACTGCCCAGTGCCTTTTCATTTTATTTGTATGGGAAAAATATATTTCCAACACCTTTAGAGCGAAGAGCCACAAATGTGCCCAGCAATCTAGTCTCGAGCAATGATGAAGAGTACCATCCCACAAGACTAAACTAAATTGGGAAGGTGTCTTAGCAATATGGGTAAAAGCGGGGTAGCTGTGACTACAATCATCACTACACGTACTTTGTCAAAGTTGTCGAAGAGGGTACAGATCGCGAAAACACCAAGTAGTCACGAATCACAGAGACCCGTACGGTGGTATCGGGTACATAAGTTGGTATCACACAGGAGATAATGGGGAATATTGGTTATTGCGATAAAATCAGTCTACTCATCACGCAGATAATTATCACCCAAACTCGTAAATGCCAGCCCGAAAGCTTGTGTCACATAAGCCTCAATCAAAAGCCAAACTTTGTCACGGTAGCTTGGATTAAAACTAAACAACCCTCACGCCGAAATGCCCGTACGAACTTCGGCTTTGGTACAGTACTGCAGCAACAAACCAAGAAACAGAGGTAAAGGATATGGCTACACTGGACGCAATCTCTGGTATAGGAATGTTGAGCACACTGCTATATTCTCTTAAATGGCGAAGTGTGACTGTGTTCTGCATATATCACAAATTTTCTCTAGCTGGAAAAATCTGGTTATTTCTCACATATAGGCACGAAACGGAAAAGGCTTTTTGAGAGTAACATTCCGAAGAATTGGGTGGGCTATTGAGGGTACAACTGCGCCTCCTTTTGGAGATGAGCCATACTTATAAGTAGCACGCAATATCAACCTTGCATACCTTCCCACTTGCAGCTTGATGCGATCCGACTAATTGGAATAGCCATGCATAAGTTCAAGCATTATTGCGTATGTAGCGATGAACTTACAGTACCTGTGCTCATGCTACTCATTGCACATGTGGGGTATCATCCCCGAAACAATTCCTGAACAATCATACACCCGGTATTGGGGCTTGGAGTAGCAACGATTTTTTGAACTTCGTTTTACAACGACATCCAAAAGATACCAGTGTAGAGATATAGTGCCGAAAATGTGAGTGGCTGAAAATGTGCTAGCTATAGAACGATGTGAATCTTCAGGCTGTTGTATTCATGACCATATCGATGTCTCAGGGTCTACATCTTTTTGGTACTTAACCCCTGGCAGATGCCAGAGCCTATACCCACTAACGATCCCAGCCTCATCAGAGAGCCGCAAAGCCTCATTGCACGCAGGACTCTTTGCGAACATCATGCACCCTTACTGCATATTTTGGTTCAGTGGCCCCCTGTCAAATTGGGGGATGATCCTGGGGCAGGCATTGTGATCCCTGGTTGGTTTTGTCAGTTCCGTCTGACTCGAGCACAACCCCGTTGGTGGGTGTTCAATCTGCAAAAATCTCGGCCACATAGATTGGTTACACAACCAAGAGATAACACCAATCATGATTCTCCACGGGCTCTGGGGTTTGGCCGATTGCAAGATATATAACTACTTAAGAACGATAGAACTTCGAACAGGCTGGAACATAATCTCCAATTGCTCTGTGCCTTCCTTGACACAACCTACATTTTACATTAGCAGCAAACTCGGTTTGCCTGACTCGTAAGTACTTCACGGATTATTCATTCACCCAAGGGCATGCCTCAGAGTCATCCACAAGCGCCGGTAGTTGCGATCATAACAGACAAGACCACCCGCAACATACAGAAAGGGGCTAGACTAATGTGTCTCATTCTGTGTAGTTTGAAAGAGTTATCTTCCAAACATCAGTATTGTTGTAACGAAAGTAGTACATCGACCAAGAATTTCCGATGTTAAATTTGTCGTATCTGGAGAGCGCATCGGTACTGTTGCATAACGCTGCGAAATACGGAAATGAGAGCTCCATAAAAGCGTCGCTATTTGCCGGTGCTAAAGTCAACACTACCAATGAAGACGGACGTACAGCACTGCTGGAAGCTGTGATAAATGGGCATGGAGGGGTTGTGGCGGAGTTACTGGACGCTGGTGCGAACGCCAACGCTATTGATAAAACCGGACGCACAGCACTGTTGGAAGCCGCTAGAAAGAGGTTCGAAGCGATTGTGGAGATGCTACTAGACGCTGGTGCGGATGCCAACGCTACCGCTAACAACGGAGATACGGCCTTGCTGGAAGCCACCAGAAATAAGGACGAGGTGATTGTGGAAATGCTACTGGACGCCGGTGCGGACGCCAACGCTTGCGCTAAAGACGGATCCACGGCACTGATGGAAGCCGGGTACTATGGGTGCGATAAGATTGTGGAGATGCTACTGCACGCGGATGCTTTCGATGATGACGGATACTATATATTGTCACAAGCTGCCATACAGGGGCACGAAGGCGTTGTAAAGATGCTAGCTATAAATATCAACGCAAACATTAATGAAGCATTATACACTGCCGCGGTTTTTGGATGCAAGGGGAGTATTCTGAAAATACTTCTAGATGCCGGAGCCGATGCCAACATTATCGGGAGTTGGGGAGGCTCAGCTTTGTACCTTGCCACGACATATGGGCACGAGGGGATGGTTAAAGTGCTATTAGACGCCGGTGCCGACGTTAACGTTACGAATACAAGTGGGGTCCTAATATTGCTAAACGCTGCTAAGCAAGGGTATGAAGGTATTGTGAAGATGCTACTAGACGCTGGTGTCGACGTCAACACTACGGATAGAACTGGAAACTCAGCATTGCCAGAAGCATCCAAGAATGGACATGAAGGCATTGTGAAGATGCTACTGGACGCCGGTGCCGATGCTGACGTTACGGATACAACTGGAAACCCAGTATTGCTAGAAGCCGCCAGGAACGGGCATGAAGGCATTGTGAGGATGCTACTGCACGCCGGCGCCGACGCCAATGCTACGGATAGAACTGGAAACCTAGCATTGCCAGAAGCCGTTAAGAATGGGCATGAAGGCATTGTGAAGATGCTACTGTATGCCAGTTTGGACGCTAACATCGTCGATGGAATCGAAGACCTAGCATTGCCAACAGCCGCTAGGAATGGACATGAAGTAATAATGAAGATGCTACTAGAATCTGGTGTAGATTCCAATAAATTCGATAAAGATGGATATACACCGTTGCAGTTGGCAGCTCAGGCAGGGCATGAGAATATTGTTAAACTGCTGCTAGCTGCCAACGTTAATATTGACCAACGACCCAAAGACAGAAATGGGATATCATTACATCAGGCAATAGCGAATGGGCATTTGTCAATTGTAAAACTACTAGGTGAATCAGGTGCGGCTAGTAACACTAGAAATAAATGAAATCCGCTGAATACAGAACAGATATGAGCGCAAGAGATTCCGACGGGAGAACACCATTACACATTGCATCTTCGCAGGGTCGACTAGATATTCTGGACTACCTTTTAGAATTAAAAACTTCGGATATTAATGCCCTGGATAAAGACGCCTTAACTCCGTCAAAGCTGGCACATAAGAGAGGGAAGCGTGATGCCTGCATACGTATTGCAATAGCGAAAGCAGACCAAGAGAACGAAGACCACAAAAATCGGATGTCATTGCAGGATGCTCTCGCCACCCATGACATTGTCACGGTGGAGCAACAGCTTAAAACAGGAGCCGACATGAGAGGGTTTAAACCAGAAACATGGCGTGCTACGCTTAGTGCCACGGATAAACAGGTTATTGTTATTGTCGAAGATGGAATGTCGCAATCCATCGTGAAAATATTCACTCCGGATGTGTGTTTCCCATTAAACAACTCGACCCGACATCTTTGGTTTGTTGCATACTCTCAAATACATGATCTTCTAGACTGACTCCGCCCAAAGCTGCACATCCGGTCTTAACATGGCATCGTACGTAAATTTAATGCCATTCTTAAACCCTTGGCAGGACCTTCCAAGCCTCACCCAAGAGATGGTCAAACTAAGGTTCATGAAAAATGCTGCTGCGGTTGAGTGGATATGGAGTCCAACTGAGCCGGGTGCAAGTTCGCCTGGCATTCCAAAACTAGACCAGATAGGAACAAAATCATTGATAGGAGGTAGGTGATTCGTCGAGCCGTTCTGCGACTTATTGCATTAAGTAGTGCTAAATATAAGTAAGCCTCTTTGAAGTGCTATGCCCGTTTTACATATTTTCAAAAAGATATGGAGAGCCAGGAGGATTTCCGAGTAGCAGAACAACAGAGTCGGATTTTTTGGATAATGATACCGAAGCCACATATCAACTCGCACGGGCTGGGATTGAGCAATCTCGGATCGGGAGACGACACTGTGGTTCTATGGTCCAGGTACTTCATGAGCTCCTTGAGATGTGGCTGGATTCCAGGCCACGGTGTCGAATTTTTCCATCTATGTCTAATAGATTTGATACAAAATTGGTCTGAACTTTTGGACGCAGCGGAAAGTCATCTGGTTACCACTGTGAGTGTTTTACAGCCTCAGAGCATCTTATATTGAGGCTAACCTATATTTTACATAGCATGGGAAAGTTTTGGAAAAAAGGGGAAGAAGCCACAGCGTCATTGAAACTCTCCTAACGAATTCACGGATGTGGGCAACTTTGCAGAACCAATTAGCTGATCATATTGATGTAGCCAATAAATTTCTAGGGGAGTATGCAAAAAATGATTTCCTCTATCACGAAGTAATATACTTGGAGGAGAAAAATAAATCGACATTTCCCCCAATAGACGACCCCAAGATTAAAAACGATTTAACAGAAGATATTAAGACGTTGGAGCAGTTTAGTCGAAAAATCCAGAAACTGAATGATGATACGAGGGACATGATCCAGCTCGTCAGTGTCTTGTTCCCGCAGCGACAACAATATGCTAACTGTGAGGCTGTGCAACTATAGGAATTTAAGCTAGTTTCGATCTATGAAGCTCAAAGATCAACATCAATGGCAGCAAGTATGCAGCGGCTGAGTTGGGTTACTGTATGATGTACCTTCTCAAATGGCATAATAATAAGCTAATTCTGTCTATCAGTTCATCTTTCTACCGTTAATGTTTGCTTCGGTAATTCATGTGATACTTAACATTTTTCCCCCGAATCTAATAGTTTATTAGAGTCTACTCGGAATGAACATCAACCTTTTGAAGAATAATCCTACCTGGTGGTGGTATGTGCTGGTTGTCGGTGTCGTTCTGTTCCTGGCCTTACTTGGATGGATTATTTTCAAGTACATCAAGGTTTGTAATCCTGCTCTCGCATGAGTTCGTGGTTTCTCGGCACAAGGCTTAAAAAAATTGTTCCATAGATTGAAGAGTATCTTGAAAATACGATCGGCCGGCATCTAGAACGCAAGGTCGAGCAGCTTTCAGCGAAACTTCGAAATATTAGGCAAGGGAAAGGAAATACTGATGAGGACGTAGAGAGGGGAAAAGAAAAGGAGAAGACGGTTTAGGACAGTTAGTTGGGTAGCTGTATCTCAGATTGTGCCTCCCTTCATAAAGCAAGAAAATATCTTCTGTTGCTTCCATGTAACAATGATTGATACCTAAGCCGTGCGTTACATATGGTTCATTCATGAGCATTGCTAGGCGAGCAAAGCAAGTTACTGCAGTAATCCGTCGTTTTGGTTCCTGAAATGAAAAAAAGGTGACACAAGGAATCGCCTGCCAGTCATATTCAATCGTTTAGGGTCGGGGGAGAGAAGTCATATCCATAAGTTGCGGAATTCCGGAATAGAGTACTCATGCATGGATACATGGCTCATTGCCTCGAACTTTCATAGTAAGACCTTTGAGACTTAAACTGGAGTGGCAACATTCCCCGATGTCTTAATTGTCGAAAACTTGAGCGGTATGTATTTGGGTAATATACTGTGAATTTGCATTCCTGGGGTAATGATGGGAGGATGCCAAGCCATACCCATAAATATCCGGGCTCACTTCGATCCGCCCGTTTAATCTCCTCACTCTGGAAGTAATAGCACCCCTAAGCCACAGTTGTTACGCTCATCCGAAGTCAAAAGCTAACATTATTAATTGTTAGTACGAACTTAACAGTGTGGAAAAAGAAGCTAATTGTAATATCTAAGGAGCTTTCCGGCATCATGCAAACCGTGAGGAATTTGTATGATTCTCCGAAGACAAATACTGTCCACATTTGTGACTGATTTGAGCCGGAGATCCACCCCCAGTTCGTGGAGCGACAGTAGAGCAAGAGCCACAATATGGTGAGTTCAGACTAGGAGCGGTTGTGGGTACTGGGTAGAGCTCAGTACAAACGCGATAGTAATTATGGGGACGACGGTAGATTTATGATTGCAGACAGGCATACACAGAACATGAATGGTGTCAGATGTGATCTCGGATCTTAGGTCGGTGGTGGGTTGGGGTTGTGCGGGGCAGCTGAGGGATTCAGGCGTGTCGCGACAAGCCCGGACTCGTGCTAGGCTAGTTGCTATTCGCCCGATATACGTTGAGTCGAGTCTATTCGTATTAATACGACAAGCCCGGATCAATCAATCACTGGCTTCAAAAGTTTGTATATATCGACCTGCGCATGTATAAAATGTTCAGCAATGAATGATTCTGGATGATCACTGAGTCAATTGAAACCGGGTCAGGGCTCATTTTCTTATGTCGCACATGCTCTTCCTCTTCCTATATTCCATGTGTGTCTCTAATATATACGTTCATACTCACTAAATCATATTATCAGTTTTCCTATGTCCCAATGCATTCCATTGAATGGCGGTAACTATGAAATTTTGAAACGGAATCTCTGAGCCAAACCTTCGCTTCATGAAGATGTTGGAGCTGTAGGAAGTGAGTTAGACGATTTCATACAGGAGATTACTGCTCCGGGGACTTTACACACATGATCTGCTATGACTTATGAATTGACTATGATGCATTGTAAATCCTATATGAACTCCCGGCTTCAGAATATGGTCTGCTATTGACATTATTGGATGAAACATTAAGGTTATTAGGTGGAACAGAGGCTACAGATGATCTGAATTCAGGCAAGGCTAAGAGGTGTTAGGCGTATTGGACGGCATTGATTATTTGTGTACATAATATTTAATCTTTTTGCAGTTGTGATGATTTGTATTTGTAATTCATTTAACCAAGTGGTCCAAGCTCGTCGCTCTTCATTATCCACTAAGGTCAGGCTAATGCCAAGCTCGTCGAGTTGTTGTCGCTTGCCCGGGCTTGTAGTGGTTTATATGAAAGGCCGGGCCGTTGCGCGATTGACCTTGCACGAGCCCAGGACCCGGGTTCGTCGTTAATTGACTCAATCCCTCAGTCGCCCCGGCTGCCGCCCTGGACAGGGTTGGAATTTTCATCAAGCGGTAGGTTAGATTCTTTGCCTGTCGAGTCGACTTGCTCCTAGGAAGTAGAACTAGCCCGACCTTACAAAACTGATTGCTTTGCATATATATCGGAACATATACAATTCAGGACTTAGCTTCCGTTGTTATTTCTGGTTAAGCTATGCGGACTCTAGGAACTGTATCAATAGGCACCTTGTCTTTATCGGATGCTTGCAATTTCATATACCCATGATTCGAAACTCACCGAGACGCCTCTACATGGGATTGCAATCAAAACTGCAACACCGATTAGTGTCATAGATAGGATAGGGATGAAATGGAAAAGACAATATTGAGATGCAATGGCCATAGTCGGTCGTGGTGCGCACGTGCACTATCAAGCGAGTATTTCGAACGGCTGAGACTCAATTTTAAGCCTTTCCACTTCCAAAACGCCGGATCATCGGAAATGTCATAAAAACCGCCCTAGGAGCTGGTACGCTGAACCGTGCGTTCGGCCCGCCCCTAGTTTGCATAAGGGCCCCCTCTACCTTCATTATGGGGGTTGGTCGCCAGAGTTTAAGGCTCCCGAAGCGCTAGTTTCCCGGCCCGTAATGCCATCTTGGCACTTGATGGACGCAGGATTTCACGCTCTAACCCCGTAATTCAAACCTTTAGTGATTGGTATGAACTGGAATGGTGAGTTAGGCGTGTTTAGTTACCTGCCAATTACAGAGTAAGTGATATGGCATAACTCTCAGTGTTTGGCATACGCTATAATTTAAACTTGGGTAGGTGTACCTACTTACCCCTGAGGCTAGGCGTCGGAACTCTAGATCCCGGGCGGGGGGTATGACATAGATGGAAACAATTTCCTGAGGGATTCGACCGATTTGATACTTTGGAAGAATGTTCTGTCTGCATTTAGTTAGCTCTGGCAACAACGTTGGATCGTGTTGTTTGGTGAACGACTACCGGAAACCCACCGCCTGTAGTTGGATGCGGAATTCAGGATATCGATAGTGATGGCGATGTGGTTGAGTCTTCCTCTGCGACGAAATATTTCTACTCTACAACGGCTAGTATAACAACCTAGTGCCTACCACTAGACAGGGGACTAGCCGCCAAATAATTTATCTTCGCCGATAGTAGCATAAGGTTCTCAAGCAGGTAGTGCCTCTGGGTTATTTTGTGATAGCTGGAAGACTGAAAGTCGTACGTCGCTTAAAGTGACAGTAGCTTCATTTAGTAGTGTGGATCCCCACGCTCGCCCACAGCACCTTCCCCCCCGGTAGTGTCATACATCCACACAAACCGATCGTCTAGACCAGCACATTTTCTTACATACCATACTGCTGGACAAAATCCAGAGGAAGTGTTGTCCATAGCATTACTAGCAGGGATGCTGTCTGCGTTCGGTTGACGTTATCATTACCTGTTTCAGTGCACCGGGAGTGGCTTATGCAAAGCGGCCACTATCAGATAGTACACTATCATTTCTTGGCCGCTATTGCACGATAAGCGGAACACATTCGAGGACATGTGATTTGTGGGATTTAGAAGACACTTAGACCCCTGGCCTAGCGGTAGACGCTATATCTTGCGCAGTTATAGTAGAGTACGTAGCCGTTGTAAAGTACAGGGCGCACGGGCTGTGCGGAGACATTCCGCCTCTGCGGCCCAGGGTCGATTCGAACCATGATGGGCGAGAAATAAAGGATAATGCATCACGATGCAGTTGCAATGAAATGGGTAAATAGTGTTATTATCTCACTGAAGGGCCCGTGGGGGCGTATGTGATAAGTAGAGTTTGAGCGTGAACCGAAGGCGCAACAAGACATTGAAACGGTCTGAGTGCATACGTTCGCTTGCCACCGCATGTCTTAAATCGAATATGAAAAAATAACAACGCTTTCACCACCTCCGCATACAGCCCGGGTGGGGTGGATAAAGTCCCTCCCCCCCAGGCACCTCCGTCATCGGACAGAACCGGCAGCACAGCCATTTTCTTGTCCGAGCATTAATAATTATCCCGCACATCCTGCAAGACCGGAAGATCGCCATGCGAGCTGTCTGTACTTGAAACCTACCCAACCCGTACCTGGCGATCGCTCTCGGGTATGGCGTCTGCATGCGATTGCCGATCTTCAGGAAAGACGAGTACGAATCACCTATCGCGGAAGTACTTCCGAAGACATTCTGATGCAGTCCCAGCGCACCGGTATCGAACAGAATCGTCACGCTCGGAGTCTCGTACGAACCGAGTGCTCGGTACCATAGACTACGACATTGACAGCGTTACGGCTGCGGGTGAAACAGGTCCTACATGTATCAAATGTCGTCACTTTAGAATTAGGTGCTTACGAAAGCTTGGAAGAGTAGCAGACATGCTTGTTGTTGGTAATCATTGGGTATTCACTCTAGAGTATGACAATGTCCATTGTCCAGTTCCCCTGGGTGGCCTAGCCAGGCAGGGAATATCCCAAGTAGATATGCTTTCGTTCGACAGGTTTGCACAGGCGCTTGTTTTCACCGCGAAGCGAAAACGAAAGTCAATATATATGGCGCAATCGGGATTTTTTCAACCCGACTCCAATAGAAATTTATATCAATACAGCCTAAATGATTTACGAGGACGGGCATATGTATGGTATCCGTTGTGGTCGAATCTCCGTAGCCCTGCAGAATGCAGACTGATGATCGGCATTGACGTCTTGCCATTCGGAGGTCGGTCCGTGAGCCAGCACGACTGAGAGATTCGACAAATGAAAGCAGCGGAGGTGACCTGCGGTGCTACAAATAATCCGGATACCTTCAAATTCTGCGGCATGTGCTCTCTCATTCGTAAGGTTTTACTGGCGCTCGTTTTCGCCGTAAGCGAAAACGACAGCCTGGTGAGAATCTCATTTCCAGCCCCTCACAATATACGCAAGCAAAGTGCACATAAGTACTGTATCCATTGCGGCCAAACCCCCGAACGCTGGATGTCTGTGCGTACATATGCTTCATGCGCAGCAAGGCGGTCGTTGATGTCTTAAGTTCGGCGATCGGCCCGGGAGACAACTGTACTCGTACACATCGCAAACCGCGCATTCTCCAACGCTGCAACAAAGCTTTCTGCACTGAAGGCTATCGCCGCCAAGAATAGAGCAAGGCAAAATCCCCGTGTGGACCCGTGCGTCTGTCCTATTTGTAATCACCACAGCCCCTCCACTCGGGTGCATACGCCGGTGCGCTCTCCAATCGGACCCTGTCCCCGACTTCGGCCGAAAAGAGGATGCCGAATCGAACCAATCCCGGGTGCAGTGGTTGATTCATCTGACGAATGCGAAGGTTCCGGTGGTTCCGATTGTTTCCACATTTACGAAACTGCGGTACCCTCAGAGTCGTCACCGATGGTTGGTCAGCTGCGACATGGCCCGAATACGTAGCTCCTCCGAAAGCTTATCGCCTAAGGCGCCGAGTTGCTGAGTGTACTTTAAGCCTTAAGTACCTCTACCGCCGCGCTGCTTTTAGTATCCGCGTTGCTTTTGGTATCACTCGATTTGCTTGCGCGTGATATACTCACTGCTCTCCTCCCTCTTCCTTCCCTTACCATGTTACTCCCTCTCCCCCTCCTCGCTTTCTTCCCCCTCCTCGTCGCAGCCTGTCCTCACCATGCCCGCGCACCGGCTACTCCTCCAGTTCCTCCAGCCTCCGAGCTGATTTCGAAGGGCATTGCAGCCCTTGGCGGCTCCTCTGCCCTGGAAAGCCTTTCCGGGGTCACCTACCACGTTCCAACGTCTGCCCTACCGTAACGTTCAATTATAATGCCAATGCTGATAACTTACAGTCACTACCGCACCACAACTCTAATGCAATCCTACTCCCCGTTCAAGGCAGACAAATTCATCGCCACCGCCGGGAACCAAAACATCTCATTCTCCTTCTCCGACCAGCTAAGTCAGCGGATCGATAGATTTCACCACCTATCAGGTGCGGAGCCCAAGGACGTTGTGTGTGTGTGTGCTAACGGCGTAAAGATGAGTGGACCTGGGCATCCCCGACACTGGAGCCAATGAACTACTCGCTTGTGGTAAAGGGCGGGGACAGCGGGTATGCGTGTTACACGAATGGGAATAACATGGTGTTTCTTCCGAGGGAGGTGCCGGGGGGGTGTGCAGATCGTTGGTACCCGCTGCCGAACTTCCCGTTCCCTGCTGACGCAACCAGCCGTGCTCGCGGAGTGGATGGTGAATAGGGCGGAGCAGATGTCGCCGACGCTTCTCTCGCGGGTATTTCTCCCTCCACTCCCTGGCATCAGCGGCTAATAGCGTAGATCACACCCCACCTTGCAACCTCATCAATAACAACTCTACGCCCAGGAATCTCCATGCCCGCAGGTTCGTCGCCCATGTTTCTGTAGTACGTACTAACCCGTTACAGTCCACGACCCAACCCTCGACCTCACCGTCTTCCTCGACCCCGAAACATACCTCCCACACACGATACGCTCCTCGACCGGCGATCTGCGGGTATACAACTACACTTCCGTAGCGGGCGTACAATTCCCGCGCCGCTTTCTGCTGCTACAAGCCGATCACGTAATCGAAGACTTCCTAGTATCGTCCGTCACCACCAACCCCTCATTCACTCCCAATTTCTTTGCCCCTCCCCCGGGGCCGCCGATAGTGATCCCGGGCGTCCAGTACCCACAAACCCAACTCGCCGCGTTCTCGGCGAACATGCTCCCCACCACGCCATTCACGGGGACGCTGGAGAACCTAACCGTCACGCGCCCGCTTCCGGGGGCGCCAAAACTGCACCATCTAGATTTTATCGACGCGCCGGGGTACAAGCAGCTCGTGCTGGAGTTTGAAGACGCGGTGATCGTGGCGGATGCGCCGCCGCTACAGAGTTTGCTGGTTCTGCAGTGGGTGAAGGAGACGCTGGGGAAGAAAGTCACGCATTGTTGGGTACGTACTTGGGTATCGGGGAGGGGACGAGGCTAACGGGCAAAAGATAACGCATCACCATGGTGACCATGCGTTAGGTGCGGCGGACTTTGTGAAGGCGGGCGTGAAGCTGGTTGTTCCTGAGGTGGCGAGTAGGCTTTGGAAAGAAAGTATACCGGAGGCTGAGATTGTGACTTTCACGTAACCCCCCATCCTCCACCCCCGCTCCGCCCAGCTGACATCAAATAGTGACGAAAAACCGTACACTCACCGCTCCGAGACGATGCAACTGCGGATATACTGGGCGCATAACGCGGTGCATGCGGAGGATTGGACTTATGCGCACATCACGGCCGGGGAAGCGGAGGCTGTGTTCCTGGCAGATGTGTGGACTCCTGGACAGAATCCGGATGATGGGGTGAGTATTGGCGCTGCGAGGGAGTGGTTAAATCAGGCGGTGAGCGATGGGGTGGCAAGGAATGCGGTTGTGCTGCCTGCGCATGGAGTTCCGACACCGTTGAAGGAACTGGTGGAGTTGACGGGGTTTGATTATCCGGAGGGGGGTTCGTAGAGCGGCAGTGCTTGAAGGTGTGGAAAATATACGGAGGTGGGTTTGTTTATAAACTTTAATTTGTAGATACTTGTAGATGAACTTCTGAACATCGAAGGCGGTAAAGCCGCGTTAGGCTAAGTTAGATACCACTAGGGTTTTTTAATGAATGGGATTAAAAAGGTAATTTCTAGAGACCGCGGCACCCTCTGTGCCTACGAGTTGGACAGGTAAACAACCTCTAAGCAATCCATAGCCAGCTATGAGGCCTTATGAAAGAAATACTCGGGTGGTTCCTACGTCAAAAGTGTAGAGTAGCGGGAACCCTCGAATTTACGTCGAACAATAGTTCCTATTGACTAACTACTGTTTTTCGGTTGTTTCCTACTGCTTTCTTGTTATAACAATGGCAGTGGTAAGCGGTGAAATTAGTCTGGGAGGCGGCTTCTTTATAGGCTATTATTTTCCACTAATCGCCTCTATCTCTTACACTTCACCGAATCCTTTACCGATGTTTGTCACAGTTTATGTAGTGTCTCCTCACATCTCATGAGATTTGATCACTCTTTACTGCTTTTGTTCTACACCTCTACGGTTTGTTGCTTGCTAACTATCTCCCCACTTCTTTCTTCTAGCTTGCCTGCTGCTTTCTTTTCCTGCTTCTGGTTGGAGCAGCTTTCCTGCTCATGTCTCACCGTTGGCCCGCATTTCCTCTGGAGCGGGTCAAATGAATGGTAAAAAAAAGCCTCACTATTGCGCTATATGGGCCTATGGAGTTCTTAAAGAATTCCAAGTCGGTATTACACTCTTCAGTCCGGTCTTGAAGATCCGATATTGCAACTTGATTCCCGGGGTTCTAAAACCGCAAGTTCTACAGCCAACAACGGGCGATGAAGAAATGGCATCCTTTCTCCGTTCGATAAACACTATACCTCCTTCCTAAAAAATTACAGAAGTGAAATTGTGGCTATCCGAAGAGCTAGTCTGCCATTTCGGCGCCTTCGCCTTGGGTGGGGGATCTCAACGTCCCACGCGTGCTAGTTTCTTTGGGCCCGATGTTACATTTCATACTACCCTAAAGTGCCGTCAGAGTATTTAGAGACTATAGGTGACAAGCAGGTATGGAAAGGGGATCTGGCGGAGGAAACCAGGGAGTGGGAATTCGAGTAGCATAGTAGGTGGGTGTATGTACATTGGTACTTTATACCCTACAGTTCATCAGGTCTAAAGGCAATGCCACGATAAATCGTGGTTGCATTTATAATAGTAAGTGTAGTAGCAGTTGTAGTGCCATTTATCAAGAGATATATTGAGCAATGACACTCAATGCAATTGGCCAATTGATGGGTCATCCGATTTACACAATTAAATTGTGTAAATTACACGAAATTTTTGTGATTCACACGATATGTTGTATATATCCCACCACTTCTGCCACTCTGATGAACTGCCCATTGGTTGGGAAGGGGAGGAAATTTAGATTCGGGTTCAGGACTTGGGGGCTCCACATGGTTGGCTGTGCAACACTGTCACCATCACTATCACCATCACCGTCGCCATCACCATCACCATGACTACTGCTATCACCATCACCACCGCCACTGCCATCGCCACTACCACCACCACTGCCATCACCATCACCACCACCCTCATCGTCGGCACCATCACTTGCACCCACACATCGCAACACACACCTTCGGCAACCACCCTCGCCGCTTGGTTTTGCCAAGCTTTTCCCCTCGCGGGGCAAAGCGGGGTTTTACTTTGGCTTCATCACGACTTTCCCTGTGTGTGTCCGCTCTGCCAGTACGTTACCAGGTCGAAAACAAAGTGTACTTCGTCACCAAATCCACTCAGCATCGACATCGATCGGTAATCCCTCTTCTAGTGCCACTCGCCTTCTTTCGAAAGTTTCATGCCAGTATTTAAGGACAAACCGGGCTCAGTGAAGAGAATTCTGAGAGACCAACATGACCTCATGATAACATCACCATCTGCCCCCCCGACCTGTTAGCCCTATGATGAACAGCACGACATGAATGTTCTAGGGAGTGCTCTTTTCCGGACCCACGAACCTGCTGGGGTTTCGTCCGGTTGGGGTGTTCCACTGGCAACTGCGATAAGTTCAATGAGACCCTGTGGGTGGCGCTGGCGAGGATTATTAAGGTGGCGGCGACTAATTGGGATTAGTAGGGTTTAAGGAATGGGGGTCTAACTAGACCATTGGGAAGCTATACCCATAGATGGAGGATGGGAGTTCGGCTATGTCTGGCAGTAACTCGGAGCAGCACCCACCTTTGGCCGGCTATTCTTAATTGGGAACGCCAAGAAATAAGCAGTTATGAGGGAGAGTGCGGCATTTTTGGCTGGATTTTGGCTGCGACTTTGCCATGTGGGTTTTAATTTCGGGGCTTCGGGTTTTGTTAGATTCCAGGGGTCTTTAGAGTTTTAATTTGCATGGAAGCGGTTATAGGGTCTGGTGGGGGGTCTTGTATCTTAAATGCCATAGTCGTTCGCGGCTTGTATGCAAAATGATTACAACAACGACAACCCACACATCGCACATACACACAATTTGACAGGAAAAACTGCCAAATAATCATCATCAAAATTGTAAGAGGGAAATGTGAATGACCCGAGACCGCATCTCCCAAAACTAAACCATTCCACGGCTTTGGAATCATCAACACTAAAATTTAATTTCACGATAGTTGCTCAGGCTTCTGCATGATATATCACTCGATTGTAGTGTGATTTACACGCTGCATAGAATATCACTCACATCACAGTAGTGGTAAAGCTCTGGTGGTAGTGTTGGTTAGTGGAGGTTGTCGGTGATCTGACATAGTTTCGACTCATCGCTCTTGATAGCTTTGCTTGCCAACTTGTGTCCCCCTCGTCCCTTGGTGTGTTAGCGTAGAGAGAGGCATCAAGCGCCGCAGAAAGCAGAGTTATTATGCGAGATTTTGATAAGATAGCATCTACGCAAAGAATATACTCTACGCATAGATGAAGAACAACTGTCCAAAGTGACTAAACTGATGTTGGATCATATCTTGTCACTCGTCGTATAATTTCAAGTTCCTGTTACTGGTGTACATGTGCCGGAGACATGTTACAAGTCTGATACACGGTGCTGCTGCAGAGGCCGATGCCTCCTGTATATATCTCGAGTCTTTCTCCTCTCTCCTCTGTACCATAGAATACACGCACACGGTTCTCCCCAACTTCCATATCGTAACAGTTCCTGTTGTGTATATATATAGAGCTGACCGCTAGCGGGGCTGGTAGCAAGGCATACTTCTCTCTCATATATAACTCGCGTCTTTCTCCTTCTCTCTTCTCTCTGTATCTAAGTCTATACACATGGTTCTCCCCATATTTCAACAGTTCCGTTCCGTTCCTGCACCACACAATTTAACTTTGTAGAAAATAACTACACCCTAGTGACAATACGAAAATACACTACGAAGATCTGAGGGTCCGGTTTTGTATGATTTCTTCGGGGGTACTTTATGTAAATTACGTAGAATGAACCACCCTCTGTAACCGTTATCTATTGGCTGTGATAGTGAAGAATATGAGATTGACCATTGGCAATAGTTACTCGCACATATTAAAAGTTTCCAGATAGTCCATTTTAGGTAACAATCCAAAACATAGTTCTAGGGATGCCAACTACATATGATGACGAGGTAGTTTGCTCACGTTCCCAGATTTTCTCGTCGCTCGCGAGCTCGTTCTTCGAAAGCCAAAAGATGCGGCTAGATTTCGAGCACAAGGTCGGTTATCGAAAGTTTTCAAGAACACATTTGGTTCTTATATCAAATGATCTAATCTAATCAATCTAGGTAACTTTTGGTATGTACGAACCTATCCACGACGCCGAAACGCCCATCGGCGGCAGAACGTAGGGGAAATAGTCCACACACCTCTGCCAGGGAGTTTCGTGGTCACTAGCGGTCACTCGGTAAAATACGTTTTCAACAAGCCCGGACTTTGTTTGGGGCCGAGGAGAAAGTGTTCGGCTTTGTATCATGACATCAATACGTTGCTAGCTAAGAGAACAGATCTCAGAAATCGCTATCCAAGCTCCACCACCCTCTATCTCCGCCTCCTAAAACGCACCTTCCCTTCCCCCCTCGCCTGCAGTGTAATCATTGCCCACCCCCTCTCCATACCCTTCCTGACCTCCTCCTCCTCCCCAGGCTCCACAAAAACCTCAAACTCCCTCACCACCACCGCCACCACAGCCACAAACACCACCTGTGCGAACTTTCTTCCAATGCACATTCTCTCGCCATCACTAAACCCCAGCCATGCTCCGCGCTGCGGTTTATGCACCGTCTTGTGTTCGAGCCCGGCCGCCATCATTCCCGCTTTCCCTTTGTTTCTCGCTAGAAAAGTGTTGCTGTCACGCGCATCCCAGCGCTGGGGCAAGAAGCGGTGCGCGTCGGTGCCGTAGTGCGTGGGCGAGAGAGACACGGAGGTGGAGGAGAGGACGATGTTCATTGGTTCTAGAGCGATGGCGCGGGTAGGGAGATGTAGGATTGTGGGGGATGGGCAGTACTTGGGGATTGCGGGGACAATGTTGCAGAGACGGAGGGTTTCGAGCTGGTTGTACGTTATAAGTCAGTGGAAATGGTTGAGGGGGAGTGAGGGGGACCGACCATTAAGCACAGGGGGGCGACGAGGCGCGGAAATACCTCCGGGTATTTCCATTCGCTAGTATTGCGAGGTTGGTCTTTGAGCACGGCGTCGACGTTTGCAAAAACCCATTCCTGAGCATCGGGATTTAGTGCCAGCATGAGGAACGCAAAGTTTAGTGTTTGCGCGGTGGTTTCCTGTCCGGCGAGTGTGAAGATGAAGAGATTCCCTGTCAGCTCCTCGCTACTGAGTCCGTCCGCAGACACCAGGAGGTCCAGGAGTGTGTTTCGACCGCTTGTGCCGGCTCGCGTTGTCAGCGCGTGGAGGTACCCCGTGAAATCTTTGTGGGCACGTTGGTAGGGACGGAGGAAGGGGATGGGCAGCCATGAAGGGAGACGCGTGGTGATAAGGACGTGACGGATTATGTCACCGGCGATGAAGGAGAGTGCTTGTCGGAAGGTGTATGTGAACCCGGTCGGAGGCGTGGCGCCATCGGTGAAGAGGTCTTTCCCTCTTCCTGGTCTCTCTACGCTTTCCCCGCCAGAAAATGACATCGGAATTCCGTAGGCGGCTCCGGCGACCGTGTGCATTGTAAGGCTCATCAGGCTGTTAAGCAGATTGGGGGTGTATCTTTCGTCCTCGGCCTCGTTTTTCTCCCAGGACTCTACCATATCTACCGCCTGCTGCAGCGCCGTCGCCCACACCAGCCTGTTATTACGTTCCGCAAATGCTGGCGCAACGAATTTGCGGTGGTGCGCCCATTGCGTGCCCTCGGTCTGCGAGCGTCAGAATCTTGCGGGGGATTGGGGGGAGGGGGGATTACGGAGAGGATGTTGGGGCCGTAAAGACGGAAGTCTTCATACCCGTCGAGCATCTTCGGGAACCTTACAGGGTCTCCAAGGATAGCAGTGATTGCATCAGTGTTGCTGGCGAACAGGCACATGCTGCACGGGGAAACGGCCAGGAAGATGTCGCCGTACCGCTGCGACATGCGGTCTTTCACCCACCAGTGCGTGTTGTACGCCATCAGCCAGATGTAGTCCTGCCATGCGGGCGAACAGGTGCGGCGGATGAGGGAGTGAATCTTGGGCTGTGTGAGGAGGAAGACAATGATTGGTGCATCGATCTCGAAGGGGTAAATGAGGTAGTTGAGGCCGGTTGATCGCGCGTAGCGGATGTGCGAGATGAGGGAGAGGAGCGGGCGGAGAGTGACGATAGTGAGGATGGGGAGGAGGAAGATGGTTGGGTATGGGTGCGACAGGAGGAAATCGACGAATGGCATGTTGCGCGATGGACTCGGCGACACCCGACATGCGATGTTGCTTGAGATAACCTATAAGCTTAATGTGCGGGGATGCTTTTTTGTGGAACTTGCCGGAGGTATGAGGGGAATTTGCTTCATGCACGAGCAGGGTTCTCTTGGTACTCTTGTACCGCTCTGCTGGATTTGCACCAAAAGTTACCTGTATTGTTTCACAGCCCTAGTGCTGCAATCTTTCCGTGACGAGTGATTTCTGGCGCATATTTCAAACACGTGCTCTCATATCCAATCGAACGACATCGCTGCATCGTAGTGGGCTATACGAGGCTTCAAACGACACACCTTTAGACGGGATAGATAGAAAGAGAGATTTTGATGGAGCCAGCAGTCTATTGGTCTTATGGATTTGACAACTTACTAGGTTACCTCAATCTATGCATGCTTTGATACAGAGTGCAAAAGCATACACCAGTACCACCACCACCACCGGTGTACCGCACATGTATAAGTACGCATCCACTACTACATTTTCACGAGATGTCGCTTAACGAGCTAAACAGCACTTCCACTATCATTCGCATGCACACGAGGATTTTCCCCGCAACCCAAGTCCACTGAACGCATGATATGAACTACCGGTCCTTGAGCAGTGCAACCAATTATCTCCGGCCTAAAATTTCTCCGACGGACTTCTACCGACGAAGTTCACTTCTTCGATATGTTGAAAGGTTCAGTCATTGCATTGTGTTGATACCGCTGCGGTATCGCGATGGGGTAACGGCGAGGCTCTAAGCTTATCTGATGGTCACAACCCAGCGCAAGTTAAACGCAGTTCCGTGGCAACTTATAACTGCAGTCTCGGGGAATCTTTCAATTCCATACATGCTCACATATGGAACATGACTACTGGCGAGATTGCAGATTTCAGCTCATAATGTTGAATGGAGAACTTCCCGTGGTTCTATAGCGAAAAGGAAAATGAATAGAAGAGGCGGCTTCCCGTGAGAAGAGCAGAGGTTCTATAGCTTTTAGCTACCAGGCCGGAGTCGCATCGGTCTGATGTCACCGGAGTGGATCAACTCGAGAAGTCAAGTCTTAACCTTATCCTCGGGTCTCAATAGTTAGAAAGGCTTCCGGAACATTTTACCCATGATACAAGCCTCACAAGTACATGTCTATGGGCTCTTGACATGTAATTGGATACCTTTGACGACGCTAGTTGATAGACGCTTAATGGCTGGCAAACGGAGATGGCTGAGTCAAGCATGCTATACGAGGATATCCTTGTCAACCGTCTGCCGAATTCCGCAGTAGATTTTGGGGATCGCTACCAGGGCTAATGCCAAGGCCGATGCTCGAAGCACAGAGAGGCGGTTGATCAGTGGTGCCGAATATATAGCCTCGAATCAGACTCTCAAATCTATATTTGGGTGGCATGCACTAAGATGAAAGTGGAAGTGATAAAAGAGAATAGTGTGGCAGAATTCAGGAAGGTGTGAGAGCTTGGAGACTTCGCTCCACTTGGGTCAACCGGATCAATATCTCGTCAACCCGGTGAAAATCTCAACACTATGGGTTTGTACCAGATTTGGATGGAAAGAAGAGTTTGGTGTAGGGGAAAAGCAGTTTGTATGGGGCTCTAAGCAAGCTAGACAATACTACATGTGTAAAGTTGAAAAGAGTGACCGGGTTAAGCTGGCTACAACCCGGGTTCAGCTAGCTATGTCCCGGATCAAGCCTGGATCAGCTTCGGGTTAAGGCTGCAGTGAGTGCAAATGTGGTGGGATTTTTTAAAATTCAGGTAGATATAAACTAATACCCCCCAAATACTCAGCTCTCTGGAAGTAATTTGAATTTTTGGTGGAGTGATGTCTCCAGGCACTTCCACCTCACTTTTTTCATGATCTCAATTTGCATCAGACTCACCATTTCGATAAGTATGAAATCACGTGAAATCAGGGCCGGGGTACGAGGCCACCGGATATATAAATACATATATCTATCACAGTAACCGATGTCTAGATATGTGTTGGTGTGATGTGGATAAGGGCGTTTATGAAGTCTCACACTCTTTATTCGTAGGCTACCCGGTAGCACTGAACTGTTTGCAATCGTAATCAATCACATCATCAATTGTAACCAGGCACCCCCACATCTCGTCTCAATTTTTTAAACCACATCCCTGCTTCCTGAAAAACAATCAGCAACCGACATCTCCCACACAACACCATGCGCCTTATATCTTTGTGCACACAACATCATCCAAAATCATTTTTCCGACAATCACAAAGACACCAATGCTAGGGACCGACAGTAATACTGTGTTGCACAACATCCATAGTTGAATCATCGCAGGGTTCTGCTGAATTTTTACCCTAGAAAATTTCTGAATAAATAGCCGAAGTAAAGCTATGACAGGCCCAAAATATTGGCTGAATGCTAGCCAGACTAGAATCCATGTTCGTTGGCTTTTTGTACGCTGGCGCTTGTCAAAGTTGGTGAGCAGTTTCATTATAATATACGGTATTGCGTACAGTGTGAAAAATGCCAGCAATGGGATGAGAGTGGTTGGAAATAAACTCTTACGTAAGATGTCCATGACATCCTTTGTACTATAACTGCCGCTCTTGAGGGGAGGGTTGCGGCTGAAACGGCCATAAGCAACTCCCACAGCTCCCCCTATGTTAGGCTGCGGTATGCCATCCACCGAGTCGATTTGTTTTTCAGCATTGTTTCTCCTAATGCTATTAGTCTCTGATGGGGGGCGGGGTTTTCCATATTCACTTATTGGTTCTTTCCCTCGGTTCTTCCCTTTCGACATCAACAACTTCGATAATTTCACCTGTCTTCATTCCCAATTCCACCGAGTTGCTAGCCTTCAATTTACCATCCTCGGTTGACTCGATTAGTTTTTCAGTGTTGTTCCTAGTGCCGTTAGTTTACGATCAGTACATAATATGCCCACTCACTGAATGGTTCGTTCAGTCGGTATGCCCCCGTAGGTAACAACAAACTTCGACGGATACTGTGGTTGAAATAGAGCTGCCACTAGATTTACCACAGACATCATGGTATATGGTACAACTGTAAATGCGTATGCAGCATATCCATATTTGTCAAGCTGATTTCCACGGGCGGCGTAGAGCTCGAACGCACCATATACTGTTTGAAAAATTGAAGCAAGGATTTTAATGAGGTTATAGTTGCTTGCAAGCTGCAACTCGAGAGATTCCGAATTCTGAGTTGTAGATACGATCGACTGTTGGACTTTAAACCCGAACGGCACATTGATTAAAGTCGGTTCTTTATGACTATGTGGAGGGGGACTGGGTGGAGGGACAATGTGTAGAAGCGATATAACTTTGCTGGGTAGATGGGATATAATGACGTTGCGTATATTTGTCCAGGTTTTCGGATCGTTTAGTTTGGTTAGTGTCGTCCAGTTAAATATACCCGGCTTTGAACCATAACCATGGATGTTTGTTATATAAGGGACAACTATATCGAAACTAAGAGAAACCATTAGTAACCACAGATAGAGCTACAACAGAAGCCGAACTCATTGACTTCAGGATCCAGGTGCACCGCCATGCAAAGAGCTGTGGCATAGTGGGCTTGGCGCAACGGCGATCCACGGAAGCGAGCGCAGCGTGCGATAGTCGAAAGTGCCTCAATCATACTCGCATAGGGAGAGAGCACTGCTTGAATGACCGCGATTGTAGTCACAAACGCACCCGACCCCGGTTCGGTTATTACAGTCAACGCGTGGAGTCCATAATTGAAGAGAAAGAATTTCGCGACATCGAACTTGTTGGTTGGCCGGCAGAATATGTCTCCACTGTTAGCCGAAAAAGTCTGAGGTGATGAAGGTGCCATGTTCCGTGGTGCAGACTATTTGGCCTCAGGGTATCTATCAGCTCGCTGTTAGATTTTGCGGCCTCACATCCTTTATCTTTAAATCTGGGGACACTAGCTGATAGCTTTAGACTGTGCTTCTGTGACCATATCCAATGCGAATGCTCATATTCTGGTGTCTGACTGAGACAATGTTGCTGTTGATTCAAATTGTATTCACTCTAATTAGAGTATGACAAAGACCGATTCCCTTCCGTTTCCGAACTCGCCGACTAAGCGGCGGAGCTCCACACGCACTTACCAAAAACGAAAATTTCATCCCCTGCTCTCACTGAGACAAAGTTGCGACGTATGTGATGAGGCATTTTACCCAGCGCTTAGACTGATGCTCCACGCTCCCAAACGGTACCATTCGTAAACTGTTACGTTGGGAAAATGCTAATATTGTTACATGCCAGCGGATCATTTTTATTGAATGTGCCTTAGGAGAACATGCCAATAGAACATGCAGAGTTATGTGTGAATGTAGGTATTGTCTGAGGTTGGTGTTTGTTTGCGATTTGCTCGTGGACCGACTACAGCCCTGAGCGACTCGTACGAAACATTTACCGAAGCTCATTTCTTGTTGAGGCCGGAAAGACTCGTCAGTGCATTGACGTATCAGTTGGTGTGTAGGCTCGATCAAATCAATTTAATGTTAAATCAACGTGTCTAGTGAAGGCATGAATTACCGTGTCTTTTGATGGTGGCCATTTATGTTGTTGGGTCACAAGACTTTGATCGTACTTATGCACGCTCTCACGCGGCGTGGTTCCTATAGCATTTAAAACTTAAAATGCCACTGTTAGGATTGCATATGGTGGGATCTGACTGTATGAGGTACGTTTAGAACACGACAGGACGCGCGGCCCGTTGCATTGATTTGTCCACTCTACAAGTCTATGTAAGTTCACAGATTTAATGGTGAATACGAGAGAGAGTAAATAGGCCACTCGTGGATGGACAAATAACACTGATATCATCAAATTCCACTGTACGCCATCATCGGCGCTACGTAGTCTCATATATGGTCCAGCAGTATGTTACACATTATGAACTGTCAAAAATTTATCTGCCGCGCATATGTAGCAGGCTGGACGGTTCTATGACCTTTTATTATGTCGGCGATATTACTCCCGATCCACTACTTCGATTTAACATCCACGCGGATGCGTCTACGCTAGTAGCAGCTGCAGCTAGTTCAAAGGAGAATGTGTTGTGCCGGTATTCTGCGATACATATTTAAAAGAACTCGATCGAGTGCGGCTGCATCATCGAGAGTGTAAAAAGAAATACTGAGGGTTGCATGGGTGCCTAATGTACTCTATCCTGAGGGAATTATGAGCAGCTGAATACCAATCAGCTTCATCCAATATCGCTTTGGCACAACCAACGAGTTCTGAATCTTCGGATAGAACCATATGCTTGAGTTTCAAACCTTAGTTCCATCCAAACGAATCTGGTGCAAATTGAATAAGTTGTGTAACAAATCAGACAATAGTAAACGAGTATAGAATAAATCCTAAGAAGCGAATGAGAAAACATGAAATTATTCCCACAAGCTCCAGACATAAGCAGTATCCGGCTTGACAACTGTAACATCAACTATAAAGAATAACAAAAACTGGAAAGAAAAGACCGCCACTCCAGCACAAGAGGAATGGTATCCTGTGCAGAATTTTAAGGTGATAATTGTCTGTGTACAAGGGTACAAGGGTACAAGGGTAAGTCGGGCGCGGTGATACAGGGCAAAAGAGCGCCCGACTTTTTTCCCCCATACAACGAGAAATGCCAAGATCCTCATCATTCCCTACACAGCAAATATTTTTCTAAGAAAACCTCATAGAAGCATCTCAGGTGGCCTACTATCACTGCCTTCACTTTCAGAATCTCTCTCAATTGTTGTGGAGGTGTAGAATTTCTGCATTTTATGGGGTGCGCCCGACTTTTGGTATCTTCCTAGTACATTGACAGTTGACATACTACATGTTGCATTGATACAAGCTAAGCATCTACAGTGTCGGAGCTTGTCTTGCACAAACCCCTCACGTGATACGGCTTCATTCGAACCTCATTACTCCTATCCTGGGAGGGTCTAGAATCAACTATCACCGCTTTACCGTCTTCCGCCAACCACCTTATTATCCCACATTTTTGTTGTGCAACGTATTCTAACATACTCTCCTGGGCTGTCTTCATATAACTTATATTTTTGTGCCCAGATTGCACTAGATATAGCTAAAATTGGACGTGTGTAAGCTTTTGCTACTAGCTCTAATAATGTACTGTTAGATGTTCTGCAGTATGTAAAATGCAATGACAACATAAGATATTTCTGCATGTTAGACTGTCTCTTTTTCTTAAGTGAAAATGAGTATCTAAAACATAAATGTAATAAGTTTTACTAAGGTTAAGGTATTTCACAAATGTGTAATATGGAATTTATCTACGTTAGGTACAGAGTCAATAATTGTGGAACACATCACTACACAATGAATTTAAAAAGAATATTTGGTACTGGTCTCAACAATATATCTGTAAGTTTCCAGAAATGTGATATCTTGTCTACTTAGCCAGTGATGTCTATATACATTCATTTGGTTATATACATAAATTGAGGTGCCCCAACATATACCCTGCCACAAGGGTTCTCCATACATCAGAAAAATGTACATCGGTCATCAAGGCATATGCAAACCTCCCAGACACTCTGGGTAACCTCACTAGCACTTCAAAGAAATTTCAGATGCTTCCTCACCTCCTTGAAGCTAAGCACAGTGCTCTTAGACTCTGCAAGAGGATTCTAAAGTACTTCTAAAGGCACCTGTTGTTATGGCAGTACTTTCATAATCCAACACAATTTTATTTATTGGACAGTTAAATTGGAAAGCAGCTGAGACCTCAGCGCAAGTCAGCAGAAGACATCAAGCAGTGCTGAAACCACTCTGCAGCTCTGCAGATGACTTGTTACCATATTCACACAGCAGTGGTTCTTAGAGCTCCATAACCACAAGGTAGTAAATGTTTCATATTCATCTTTGTTACAGTCCCATGATTTGCTGCATCATAAAATGGCATGTATTACCTATATATTTGTAAAGTGAATTTTGGTCAACGGGAGTCACTGGGAGTGTCTGAGAGTTGCCAGACCAGAATCCCAGGGTGGTCAAATTCCAAAGTTTACTGGACCAATACAGTGGCCTTTAGGTGCACCTGGAAACAGCTGGGAGCACCTGGGAGCACGAGGGACAAGGTTGGGAGAGCTGACCACATGTCTGAGAGCATCTGGGAGCACCAACCACAAGACTCAGAGCACTAACCACAAGGCTGGGAGTGCCACTTACAAGCATGGGAGTACAATCAATTACTGAAATGCAATCTGGGAAAAACGTCATCTTCTTTAAGAATGCTGCTAGTGTGCCTGGAAATCATAGCTACTACTTATCATTCAACGATTATTAAAACATATATATTCAGTGTGTATTCTGATGTATGTATCTATAGATATGTCAGGAAAAAGTCATTTCATGACATGTAATTTACTGTAAGCTATCTAACATCTGCTAGTCACCCATAACTGCAAAAACAGTGGGTAAAAAAATTCGACCCAAAGCAATTATACATTATGCGGATACTAAATGTGTAATAAATAATAAGCTTAGAGTAGGATTTCTTCCTTACCTTTATAGTTTGGTGTACTAATTAAGTACTTTGGGGATGATAGCAAAAGCATAAATAAAATGTAAATCAGTCTGGAAGTGACAGCAGCAAATTGTATTTCAGTCACTGGCAGCCTCCAGAAGTGTCTGAGAGGATGTGGAGTGTAAACTTAGATGGGTCAATTTCTGAGAGTATCAGATGCTTGGAGGGCATTCCAGCTGGCCTATGAAGTAACTGGGATAAGTGATGACTTGTACAGGTGTACCATGAGATGGATTGTATCAAGTTTAGAAACACCTCAGAGCACCAGAGAGAACTTTGGGTTCCTCTGAAAGCACTTGGGAGTGCTGGCAACTAGCCTGGGAGAGTAGGTGATATGTCACTGAGAGCCAGTGACAAGTCTGGGAGCGCATCAAATCTCAGTTGAGCTGTCTGCAAAAAAAAACTTCTTCTTGGGAAACGCTGCAGGTGGGTCTGGAAATCGTAGCTTCTACTTATTGGTCAATGATTTTTAAAACTCATGTATTCAGTTTGTAGTCTCATCTTGGTATCTATTGAGCTACGCATCTTTAAACAGTATATCTAAACTGGCTGCAGGTAGTGCATGATAGGAATCCGAGGAAAATCAGAAAATGATAATCAAGTGTACATTGAGAAACACTTCGAGGCTGTAATTGGGCGTGTTTGGATTTGCACCTGGAGGCAGTAATTGAGCATAGTTGAACATACAATTGGAAGGTATGATCGAGTGAAGATGGAGATACACTCGGAGATCGTGATTGAGCAGATTGTGAGATCCTCAAAGAGGCTGTCATCGGGCGAGTCTGGAGATAGGCACTTGGATGGTGCAATCGAGGGAGTATGGAGCTGAACATGGAGGTCATGATCGTGTCAACTTGGATGCCATAATCGAGCAAGTGTGGAGATGTACTTGAAATCCGTGATAGTGCAAACGTGCAGGCCGTAATCGAGCTAGACTGGAGATACACTTGGTTGCCATGATCAAGCAAGTTTGGAGATGCACTTGGAAGCTGTAATTCAGTGAGTTTGGAGATACACTTGAAGGCTACAATGGAGCAAATCTGGATATGAACAAGGAGGACTTGATTGAGCGAGATTGGATGAGTACTAGAATGCGGTTGATGCATGGCATGCCAGCTGCTGAGACTCCAATCATCAGTTAGGTAACTTCCAACTGTGGGAATGTGACAAGGTGACATCACCATTGGGTTCTCATGGAGAACTGGTTGATGGCAGTCGATCGTGTAGGGAGTCATGCTGGTATCTGATGCTGTATTGAGGGGTCAACTTGTAATAATGGGAATGAAGGGAAGGCAAACAATCTTGGCTGGATGCTGTACTCATTGTATGCTGTACTTGGTGTATGCTGTACTGGGCGTATGCTGTACTGGGTGTATGCTGTACTGGGTATATGCTGTACTGGGTGTATGATGTACTCAGTATGTGCTGTATTCAGTGCCAACTCATGATCATGCCATGGAGAGTTAGAGAGGGATGACTAAACTTTCTGTTCTGTGATGATGGTAGAGTAGTGGACAAGAAAAAGAGAAATGGGGGATGGAGATGAGAATGATGTGGAGGATATGTATGGATATGTGAAATCAGGGGTATAACTGGCCTGATTGGGTTGGGAAGATCTAGTATTGGTGTTATTACAAAACAGATCAGGACTCATGACTGCCGTGTCGGAGATGGTAAATTAACTTACACACAAGGTTCGGTGAAGTCCCAGTTTCTCTTGATGATAGTCCTCTTCATTTGTTTTTCTCGTTCTCAACACTACCATCATCTAAGAACATGAAGTTAAGTCATCTCTCTCTTTCTCTCCATGCCATGATCATGAGTTCCTACTGAGTACAGTATACACTGAGTACAGCATATACTGAGTGCCATAGCACCTCCCTCCCAATCTACTGCCTCCAGATTGACCTCTTCCAAGTAGTGCTCCAATCTCGCTTGATCATGGCCTCCAGTGCATTTCCAAACTTGCTTGATGACAACCTTGGAGTGCATCTCCAAACTAGCACCCTCATGGTGTCCAAGTCGATCACTGTCTGGCTCGATCTTGGACCCCAAGTGCATCACTACACTCCCTCGATTATGGCCTTCGAATGCATCTCCAAAGTCACCGGATTATGGCATCCAAGTGCATCTGTGAGTTCACTTGATCTTGGCCTGAGAGTGCATCTGCAAAGTTGCTCGATCATGGCCTGGAAGTACATCACCAAGTCCACACCCTCACAGCGGGGTGAACAAGCGGAGTTGTCACAGCATTCAAAGGAAATTTGGGAGACAGAGCTATTTTGGCTCGAGAATCTTGGGAAGTGGGTAACAGGGTATGAAAGGGTAACCGGCTGTGAGGAACCATATAAATCATGTGGACCGACGAACATTCAGCATGAGTATGTGGGACCAAAAGCTGGGAAAGAGAGATTTTGTATTAGGTACAATGAGATATTGATCAACTCTGAAGTCTCCGAAAGATATATTCTCTGTTGCTTGGACTATCTCTGTGATTCCTCTGACTCAGTATGGCCCTGCCAGGTGTCCCCCGCCAAACTCATTGGCAGCGCAGGGGGGTCAGAGTCAGTATCCTGCCACAACGGCCTTCAAGGGCATCGCTACAGTATCTTATTTGGCATTTCCACGGAGGGGGTACTCCGATTATGCTCAAGTATCTGATGTATATAGAGTGAGTCATATACTAACATATTGCATATTATGATGTAACAAATCTTGTGACTGTAAAAAATACCAACATGATAGAAGAAACGCCATGTGCTTATGGAACTCTAAGCACTACTGTTGCGAGAATAAGGCACCAGGACTTCTGCAGAGCTGTGCAGAGGTCTCAGCTGCTCTCGAAGTCTTCCACAGACCTGCACTGAGGTGTCAGGCACTTGAAAATTCGAATGTTCTATCAGTCTTATCTTGTAGCATTCTGAATGCACCTCTATAACTGTCGGTGGTTTCAGGAGCACCTGGGAATGCTCTTGAAGAGTCTGAGAGCACTTGGCATGCCACCAGGGGGGTCTGGGAGCATCTGGGAGAGGTTGAGAGCACTGGTGAGGTTGACTGGAACATCTGGAAAATATGTGTGTGGTATCCAGACAGAGTGAAATTTAGCTGATGGCCACACAAATCTCTGAGACACTCTGCTCGACCTCACCAGTGCTGCTAAGTACTTCCAGATCCTTCCAGGCCTCCCTGGAGCTGAGCACTGTGTGCTCAGACACTGCAAGAGCATTCCCAGGTGTCCCTGAAAGCACCAGAAGTTATGGAGGTGCATTCAGGATGCTCTGAGAGTGGAGTTATTGGATAGTAAAATGTAGGAGCGGGTGAGACCTATGCACAGGTCTGCGGGAGACTTCAAGAGCAGATCAAACCTCTGGGGCAGCTTTGCGGCAGTGTTTCAGAGCAACTGAGACCTCTCCGCAGCTCTGCGGGAGACTTGGTGCTGTAATCGCACCATACTGGATCATAGGGTTCCTTCCCCACCAGGCATTTTCTGTATCATATTTGTCTTTGTTAGTCACAAGATTTGCTACACCATTGACTGGCATGTATTACCTATCAATGTCTCTCTATATATATACATACGGTCATTCTGGCTTGGTCGGACCTTCTGCAGAATTTGTACAGCACCTGCAGACCCCAATTGAGAGAACTTAGAGATGTAATTGGAGGCTGTTGTGGCAGAAGTATCCATTTCTAACCACCTCCACCGTACTGTTCCCCAGGGGGAAGTGCATGAACATCATATAGCAATATGCGGATAACTGAGACAGACTGATCGACAGAGCCTACAGAGATTTCGGAATAACAGAGACGGACTGAGCAACAGAGAGTGTATTTTTGGGAGACCCCAGAGTAGAAGACATCATCTCATCATATCCAATAGAAAGTCTATCTTTCTCAGCTCTTGGTCCCATGCACTTTTGCCAAGCATTTATAGATTAGTGGAATTTTTGTGGTTCCTCACAGCCGGGTACCCCTTCATATCGTCACACCTTCTTCCCATGGCCTGCAAGCCAGAACTGCTCTTTCCGAGGAATGGCCTTCAGATGTTGGGAAAGCTTGGCCATTTCACTATACTGTAATACCGTGAACTTCGAGATCCACATGGAGGCCCTGATTGATGGAGTTTGGAGATGAACTGGGAGGGAGAGATCAAGGGAATTCGGAGATGCATTTCGAAGCCGACATTGAGTGAGTTTGGAGATCTACCTGGATGCCGAGATCGAGTCAACACAGCGATGCACTTCCAGGCTGAAATCAAGCTGGATTGGAGATGCACTTGGAGGCTGTGATTGGGCAAGTTTGGAGATGCAGTTGGAGGGCAAGTTCAGTGAAATCAGAGAGGCATTTCAAGGCTGTAATCAAGCGAGTTTGGAGATGTACTTTGGGGCAAAGATTGAGTAAACACAGTGATGTACTTTGAGGTGGTAATCGTGCAAGTTGCAGAGAAGCTTGAAGGATGCGATTAAGTATGTTTTGTGATGCACATTGTCGGGGAAAGAAGTGGTGTTACTGTAACTGTGATTTGTTATGGCTGTTTGTGTGGTACTCAATAAGTTATTGATATTACCCCCAAGCCACAGCTCATTACGGGTTAATTACAGTGAGTTAAGGGATTTCATTGTATGTTGGCTTACATTTTTACTGTTGTAAAGATATTATGTCATCTGGTGTGTAAGAACCTCAACTTTTGGGGATGATTTTCAATACGGATTCGGATACCTACGTGGTGGTGTTCACATACAAACATTTCTATGGCACCTTCGCATGGTATATCACAGCAATCATGTTATTAATCAAGATATATACTCCTTTTTTGTTGTGGAATGTGGTTTAGAAAAATATATAAACCAAGCTCGAACACTTCCACCAGTCCTGCTGGTGACTGTCATGACTCTGGCAAATCCATTTGGAACTAACACAGTTGAAGACAAATGCTTACATCTGATAGTATGTTGTGAAGAAGTAAGTTGATAGTTGAGACTTGTATATCAAGTAGTGGCAATGTTCACGTACTGAGAATAGGATGGTTGACATGTATATTAGCAATATGTGACTATCCTGAGATGATTGCTATCTTTTTCATGACATTGGTACTGGAATACTATCTGGTTTTCATTGCCACTCTACTGGGAAAAGTACGGCTCTGCGATGGTCTGACAATCCCAGTCAGATAAATGTGGCTTAGACATGTTTTGCTGAGACATCGTCTGTCACAATCTCAGTAATTAAACTATGCTCTAATATAGTCTCTGACAATTCCGACTCTGATCATGTGGCTCTGACAAGTGTTGCTCTGACTGGGTCTCTGACAATTCTGGCTCTGAATAACATAACTCTGACAAGTGTGCTCTGACATGATCTGATATTTCTGGCTGCATTAAATTTGACTGGCAAGTGTGACTCTGACATGGACTGTGATTCTGACAAGGTGCAAATGACGGTACTGATCAGTACTGGCTCTGCATACCAGGCATCCCTGTTGCGATCAATGTATGCAGGCCATGTAGTATATCTTTATATATAATTCCAACAATGCATACTAGTTTAGTAGGTATTGGTTATAGTCACTGGTTGGAACAAGTTGCACGCATATAAGAACCTTGGAAACATCTACAATTCGTCATACTCTTTGCGGAGCATCTTGACACATTGTCATTTCATTGGCTCTGTTTGGCCTTGCAGATGATAGATATTCCAAATCTTCTACTAGCAATAGGTTGTGATATATCATCCGCCATATTACTCTACTATTAGCATTGGCTTCCTTGTAATGATTTTATTGCTAAAATGAAAAGGGTATAGCAGTTTGGCAGTGCAATAACATTGATGACTTACCCAACTACTGTTTAGTGGTACTTGATCTCGTTGTATCAAACTACTATCGAATCAATTGCCTTGTCCATGCCACTTCTCCACACACCTTGTCTTTTAAACACCAACTGTATCTGGATTATTGTGTGGCTGTATAGTGACTGTTACACCATTCGCTCATTGTATCTTATGATGGATAGTCCGTGTGGCACGGGATCTGGAGGTCAATTGGTCTAGTCTGGCAGGCCTCTCTGCTTGAAATATTGAAAAACAGGATGTCAGAGCATCAAGAAACTCTGATAGGCTGATATTCTCTGAACATTTCAGTGTTGCAATTATGCTGCATTTGTTCATAACTCCATTGGAGCTAGGTATCAAACTAGGTGGTAATTTGTCGGACACCAGAGAATCAGTTGCATGAAGCTATCTGCATATAGATGCCTTCTACAAGAAGAGATCTGCTTTCACAATATGCAGTAGAATATTGACTACTGAATTGACATGACATAGATGCATTTCCCATCATAACAACTGCGTAGTATAGTTCACATTGTCAGAGGAATAGTAGCCATTCTTGATGAAGATTTTATGAGCGACTTGAGATATTTTGTTGTTATTGTTAATGGCTGAGTCCATCTCCATAATACATCCCATGAGGTGGAGAAAGAAATGAATTTTGGGTATTATGCTCAAACAGTGGGTCTTGAGGTATGGTAGAAAGCGGTTGATGTTGCTGCTGATGCCACTAGGCACATCCTGAAGGCATTTGAGAGTAGTTTCAGTGTGGGAGTGGTAGCTGGTCATCAATATGAGATCAGTGACAGAAATGATGAAGTTAAAGTGGTTGGGATGCCCTTTGAGAATAGGGGCACATGCTGGAATCCAGACCTTCACCATGTCCTGGTAAGCAGCACCGGCCCATTGTTTGACACAGGTATGATCGTCTCGAAACTGGTGTGTATCAGAGAAGTAAGCAATTATGGAGAATTGTTCATCTATCAGGTTCAAATCGTGTTCCTGGTGATAAATATCTTTCAGAAAATTAACAATCCATTCTCAGGTGTGATCTTCGAACAAGCCCTACAGTAGCTGGTGCAACCGGGCCACATTGATGCAACTATATATATTACAATCTGCATGGGCATCGGCAAAATTTGGACAGTTCGCAAACATTCACAGACACACCTCTTCAGCATCCATTGTCAACACCTGAAGGTATCATTGTGGATGGTGGCACCAAGGCAGGTGGGCAAAGCTTGGCAGGTCATCTGGGCATAACTCACATGGAACGCACCATCCATTTTCCCCGATTCTTCTGGTGAACTGCTCTGAGTTTTGTGTAAGGACTGAGGCAATCAGGTGAAATGCATGACGAGTGCAAGCGTCTGCACACTTAACTGCTGTTCCGCTTCTCGCCGTCTTCTATAGTGCACACAATATTGCTGCAATCGATTCATGATATGAGAACCTATTGGTGTGGGCATTCAGTCCATTTAGAGGTTGCTGTACAGGAGGAATTAGTATCAATCCATTCGTCTAAATTGATGGCCTAATTACCTTTGCCAGGTTGGTCATGCAGTGATAAACAGGCCAGGCGTTATTGTCACCGCTTTGCCTACACAGCATAGTTTTGTCACTACCTAGTATAATGGGGACAACTGTTTATCCATCTGGCCAAGATTCCTAGGATGTGTTAGCAATAAGTAATAAGGTTCTAATATATGGAGAAATCCTGTCCACACTCGCCTTGACACACATGACACGCTACCCCCTCTGACACAATGAAACTCTATTATCCAATCTCAGACAATGTGACTCAGAAGCTCTATGACACGTTCTGTGACCCGAGCTCCGACATGCTCTCTCTGACACTCTCACTGCGATGTTCTCTGACATGGTTTCTCTGACACGCACTCACTGACAATACAAGGAAACTTGCCTGCATGTTCCACCACCAATTTATGGTGGACATTTCAGCACATATATAGTTGCAATTGGAATGAATAATTTTACCAGCACTTATGCTAGTTGGTTTTAACATGGGGGATGTCCTAGGATATATTGTGCCACTGCCATGGGTTTCTGATACCAGAATGCAGTAGCTTTCACTTCAACATTAACAGAACTCTGCTCCCAGCTGTGTGCAAGTACAGCCTTTCCTTCCATATCTGCAATAAGTTGATAGAACTGAACAGGGTTTTTGCAATTGGTGTCAGGTACAATCAATCTTGGTATGAGGATGTTGAGTTTGGTTTTAGATAGGTTGCTATTTACAATAGTATGACAAAGTTGCCATTGTTGGGGTGTAGCAAACAGCGCGTGGGGGTCCCAGTCATCATCCTCAAAAGTGGAACGGTGGTGCGTGACCCAAGGCCGGGTAACGGCCATTCTATATAGTCTGCTCGCCATCAGACTTAGTTCTCCACCAATAATCTTACCTAGAGACATCTATGTCTAATATCACTCTCATCCACTTATACAACCATATTCGAATAATTCCCATACGTATTCCTGTCAGGTGAACCACAGGCATATCTGCCCTTATACTATTATTGCTTTTTCAGTACATGGATACATTTTGCTCATGGGATTGCGAGTTGACATGTTTTACCCCTTTTCGGCTGCAGCTAGTGTTAGCAACGGGTCCGGGTAACCTGCGAGCGTTCCGGGTTTGGACCGCAAAACCTGCTCAGTTCAGTTCCAGACCAGTCCAAAAACCAGTCCCGCTGACTCTTGGCAGTCCAAACCCGGACCTGTACCCCTTAACCCGTGGGTTTCGATGGGTTTGGCAAGACCCGTCGGTTCCAATCTCAGGTTCCGCGTTTCGGGTTTCACATTTATGGTCGCATTGGGATATGTTAATGTTGATTGTAAAATTGCGCCATAGGTATGTTACAATCCATTTAGAATGTATTGGCCGCCTTAATAATCAAAACGTAAAGTCATACACACCCTACCACATCCTGAAAATGAGGGTCAACGGAGTGTCAACCATTGTTGGTTCCGTATCTTGGGTAATCTGGGGGTAAGAAGAGTCGAATATAGACATAAACAAAGTATTGGCCATCTTTGTTGCAAACAAAGCCAACGAAATGATTCCTACTCCATCTTAAAAATGAGCGTCAACAGAGCATCAACAATTTTGGGTCTTACATAATCAGTAATATGAGTGGCACTTGATCAAAACTATCCATAAACAAGGATACGGCAGCCTTTATGGGCAGATCGATGCAGAATATTGCCACCACATCTTCCAGGACAGTAACAACCCATATTATTTACACCGCAACTACTAAGTATTTGTGATCCTTTTAGCGTCCCAAAATAGTCAATACCATGTATATAGACAATAATGGCCACATCGTGTTGTAATTAACCATAATGGAAGGTCAACAATTGTTGATACTCCATTGACACTCATTTTCAAGATCGGGCGGGGAGCATTTCATATTCTCTTTTGCTCTGAAGGAAGCCAATACTATGTTTGTGACTATATGCAACCTATCGCACCACAGATTACTTAAGATACATGACCAATCATCGTTGACGCTCCGTTGACGCTTATTTTCATGATGCGGCAGGGAGCTTTTCACTGTCTGTTTTGCCTATAAAGGAAGCCAATACTTCATTTATGACTTTTTGCAACAACTCACACCGCAGATTACATAAGATACATGACCAAGAATCGTTGACGCTCCGTTGAAGCTCATTTTCATGATGGTGCAGGGAGTGTTTCACTGTCTGTTTTGCCTATACAGCAAGCCAATACTTCATTTATGACTAATTGCAAGCTATCGCCTCACAGAAAACCTAAGATACATGACCAAGAATAGTTGACGCTCCGTTGATGCTCATTGTCATGATGGGGCAGGCAGCGTTTCACTGTCTCTTTTGCCTATAATGGCAGCAAAAACTGGGTTTATGACTATTTGCAACCAGTCGCCCAGAAGAGTACCCAAGACACATGACCAAGAATTGTTGACACTCCGTTGACGCTCATTTTGCCACGGGTGTATTTACAATATGCGATCAGTTGATTTGGCGTAGTCCATCATTCACATTGAGTTGGCCGCCTTTTAAGCGTTTTCAGTTACTTTCATATTAATCACTGCATTGTTGTTTGATAATTCATATAAATATATCCTTTGAAATATACTGTACAGTATCCGCGAATTCAAGATAAAAATAATCTCCAAAATCCTGTGCCATTTGATTAATGCCAATCATCACTGCCAGATTCGCTCAATAGGCTGCTTTGGTCTTCAAAATGAATGTTTGCTGCATTACCAAACAGCAGATAGTGTACTAACCAGTGGATGTTCCTTCATCAGGCAGCATATCTGGATCAAAATCTGTATTGTGCTCACTTTCCTGGGCAGATGCATCGAGCATAAATGATTCAACACGTTCAAGAGATGTATGCGAATATGTATAACTGGCCGGCAAAATGATGATTTTGAGAAGTTGATCACCCGATGTGTTACCAGGTGAGGCGAGTGCTGTTCCGGGCAGAGGTGGTGTCGGCTCTGGAGTCGGCTCTGGGGTTGGCTGTTGAGTCAGCTCTGGATTCTGCTGTCTGGGTCAGTTGGGCGGAGGTGCACCTGTTCCATTGCGTCTCCAGCACGTCAGTGGATTCTTTGCGGTGTCAGTTTGGCAAGGAAGGCATCCGGGCGTCTGGTTTAGACGAAGCATAGCCGGGTGTTTTGCTATCGCAGCCTCACCTTGTTATGCCCAGGAAACTCAACACCCCACATCTTCGCTTCTCGGACCTCGGCACGTGGTTTCTTGATCAAATATTGCGTTTCCTCCACTGCGGTGCATGAAAACCCGCCATTGGCCAATTTGGCCATGTTCACGGCCAGGCGCATGTTGGACTGTTCCAGCTGTACACGACCTCCTTGCCTTGCCTTAGTTGCACACATGTTGAATACCTACAAGAAATTAGTTACTGCTTCAAACACTGAGATGCGGCTGTGACCTTAACCATATACGCTTGTGTAGCCTCCTCTAAGGTGATTAAAGCCTGTTCCGTCCACTCTCGAAGATGTTTCTCTGGAAATTCGTCCGCGAAACTGCCAGAGGTTACAACATCATGACGTTCCATTTCACGGGCTGTGCGGACAAATGCCTTGGTCGACCATGAATGTTTCCCATTACGGGCAGTGACAAATTGGTCACGTAGCTCTCAGTGTACACTGGCTATTTGTTATACGGTCAATTCACGGCCATTGACAATGTTGTGGAGATACTCACATCCAACAGCATGCTGCTTCTTAGTCGTGCAGCTCCCAGTCTTACGGACGATTTTTAAATGTCCATCCTCGGTCATGTGTTTGGGGGCTGCATCGGCAGCCTCGCAGTGGACTAACTGGTGCCTGCATTCTTGGTGTGTGCCCATAAGTGACGTATTCGAGGAGGCGCCTTCCATTTGGCCGGTTTGCAATCCGCTTGGACCTGGCTGAGGTCGTGGTGTATCCATGATTTGCCGGTGTAAAATCAGAGAGGAAGATGATAACATAAAGATGTGGGAAGCCCTGAGGATTATATAGGTAGCTGCATATCAGACTGGAATATTAGGCTGCCAACATGATCATTATACTCAAGATGAATCCTGCTGCATATAGCAGCAAGTTGCAGGGGTTGCCCACAGCCCCGAGATGTGCAATATGTCGGTCCGATGTTGTTTGTTTGTTAACAGGGATAAATTACACTGTACGGCGGCCGAAATCGCATAATTGTTACTTATTAATAGTGTTAGCAACGGTTCCGGACCGTCACTTTGGGTATGGGTCCGGGTCCAAACCGGACCGTTGCCAAATTGGCGGTACTGGTTGTCATCAAACCCGAACCGTCAACTCGGGTACTGTTCAAAGGTAAACTCCCAACCCGTCAGAATTGGGCAGGTTGTCAGAGGGTCGCCCAGCGGGTCCATCTATAGATTCAAATAAAGCTCTTGATTTTGGACTTTGTTAATTGTATCATATTAAAATGGCGTTTTCAACAACCAATACTGTGTTTTTGTATGCTTTGAAGCTTGCAATATAGATTAATTTGGAATCGGTATTTTACCTTTGGTACATTGTATTTTTGCCAATAATGGCAGTCAATAATTCCGTTATGAACATGAAGATTAGCGCGATGACTTGATTACCAAATATGTAACAACTAAAACTGTTGACGCTCCATTGACGCTCATTCTCAGAATGGGGCGATGACTGTATTGCTGTCTCTTTTACCAATAAAATCTGCCAATACATCGGTTATGCCTAACAGTAACCCAAGCACTGTTTAATTGCCGTACTTGCATGACCACAAATCGTTGATGCTCCGTTGACGCTCATTTTACTGTATTGTCAATTCAACATTTGCTGCCAACGAAAGTAGTTTTCATCATGATTTGAACTTACTGGTAGTCTTTCAGCCAGATTAAGACTTGGCCCTGTGGTAAAGCCGAGCGCAGTAATATTATTGCACTGTTTGCTCACACAGAAGTAAAATTTATGTGTCTTGCCAAAAGCTTTATTGCGCATGCTATACATCTGTTTATCAACCGATATTTACAAGCTTCTGCTCACCATTCGCCCATAATATATCTCTAACTAAAACATTCAGTCAAGATACATAAAGAAGCTGGTAAAACATTGACGCATTCTGTCCTACTTTTTCTTCACTCCCATGTTCCTTCTCATTTCAATTGCGTTGACAGTCACCAAGACCTTTTCAGCATGTCTCTTCGACTTCCGTGTAGGCCGAATCAATCCAAGAACATTTTGCGCAGTGCTCACATCCCGCTGCTCTGGGGATTCCGGATCCTAGATGGCATTGTCTTCCTCCATATCGGATTCAACGTCCGCCGCACAATCATCTTCGCTGTCATTTGGATTGTCTAAGTTCCCATTCCAGTTAAGCCAATCTTCAGTGTTCGAAATGCTTTCAGGTGCGCTGTCCTCATCACTTGCGACTGGGTGACGGTTGATTCTCCGGATTCGGAGGACATTTAAGATTTGAGTTCGTCCTCCAGGGAGGTCCTTTGCAGACAAAGATGGTGGCAAAGGAGAGCTTTCTGACAATTTGAATGCAGCCGCACCATTATGTTGAAAGAGTTACAAGGAAGCTTTGACGATCTCTTCCGTGTCAGAAATGTATCCTACGGCGGTCATCTGCTCGTTTTGAGCGCGAGATTCCTTCTGTGTAGCACCTAGGTTTTGGCAGCCCTGCCACATCTCCAAAAAGACGTGAACCTTGGCCATTCTGTGCAGTTGCCTTTCCTCGGCCTCTTTCTTCATTTCCAAGTCGTTTTCTGTGTTTGCGTTATCCAATTGTGGATCAGTGCCTGCCAAAATCCCGTTATTGGCTCTAGCAAACTGCCTGACAATGACCTTTTCATGAAGGGTCTCGCATGTGGTTTTTGACTGCCTCCAGCCGATAACATCTCGGCCATGGGAAAAACTGGCCTCCACTCCGACACCATGTTGTAGGATGGAGAATATGTCGCGCGCCACATTGGAGAGATCGGCGTACTTTGAGTGTGTTTCCTCCTGTTGACGTCGCCAGTCGGTTATGTCCGGTATCCGAAAGGTACTGCTAAACTCCATTCGGTCGGAGTGGTGATCATTGAGATTTGGATCGATTTGCCCCCAGTTCTTTGGTGCTTCAGGCGGAGAATTCAAATAGAGTCTGGCGGCGGTCAAGAAGCACGCAGTGCGATCGCTTTGTCCGGGTGTCGTCTCAGCCACATTGTTAGGCGTTAGGTATTCCTCCTCATCGCTGGACAAATCATATAGATCAAAGGATGATTGACAGGATCGTGAATCCGTCGAAGAGGAGATGTGATTGCTGCTCAGTAAGCTTTGGAGTTTATTGACGGGCACGCGTCGATGTTTGGCACAGTATTCATTCTCCACATACTTCAGAAAGGCCTCATGGTATTGGGTAGTACAGGATGTCTCGTCCTCAGGAAAGATATCCATTCCCTTGTCCCACTTTCGAAACGATCGCAATACGTGGAAAGGATCGAGTATATATGCAGAAATTAGGAGCATGTCCGTTGTTGGAGTCACTTCGGCGTAGGATTTTAACACCTTCTGTTGAGCTAACTTCACCGTGAAGAACAAGTCTTCTTTCCATTGAGTTTTCTTCTTAGCCAAAGCTCGCATTACGCCATCCATGTGATCAAACATGTCATTGTACACTGTGATACCGTGATGCAATGTGACTGTATGCCTCGTGGACATCCAATGGGTCAAATATCGAAATGGTCTCAATACTTCCATGACATACTTCACAATCGTCCACACATGTTGAGTTGTGAACAGTGGCCGGTATTCTGTGTATTTTAGGTTTTGAAGCCATTCGCGGGTGAATTCCTATAATCTGTAGTCCCGCTCGAGTAACTCCAGTGTAGAGTTCCAATGTGTCTTCCCATCCATAATCGGAAGTACGGCAATGCTGAGTTTGGCTTTAAAACAGTCAATGAACTCATTTCGACGACCAGGTGTGAGCGAAATCAATACAGCAAGCATTCTCTGCTATATGAAGGTCAGTTTCAGGACTTTCAAAATATCATGAGATATGTACTTTTTCAATTATCTTTGCCAAACCAGGTTTCATGGCCGACACCTTATTGATTCTAGCATTGCCCTCTTTTCGAAGTCTTTGACTGTTCCCGATGTCTATGCTTTCATTCTCTCAAAATTGCTGATCGCGCTCATGGGCTTCCCAAGACTTGATGCGGCCTTTTACACCGAGACTGCTCATGAATGCACCCAAAGCCAGCTGTATAACGTGCGCCCTGCATGGTATGTGGTTCCTCAATGCAGGTCACTCGATTCCCAAAGCCTCAAGTGTTGATTGCAGCTTGCATGTCATCGAGTAATTTGAGGCAGCTTTATCCGTCGTGATACCGAGCAAACGGCCGTCGGTAAGCTCAAAACGATTCAATACATCCTTCAAATGTACAGCTAGCCTTGCTCTAGTTTGTTGGTCCTTGACCTAGCATCCTTAATTAGCTTTCGAAATGGGAACGGAACAGGAGATTAACCTCATTGAAAGCAAGTTGAACTTTGCGCAATACCCAATGTCGATCCATATAGTAAGATATGACTGGCGTTATGACCAATTGGTTCTTTGATGTCCATCCGTCCAAATCTAAACTAACTTTGTTTCGTGACGGCAATTGATTCTTAATTGCATCCACTGTCAGTGCATATTCCCTACGGCAAATGTTGCTCAGGGTTGTAGCGGATGGCAGCACTAGATAATCGCGTAACGCTTTATATGACCGCCGTATCTCGAGATTTGATGTAGTATTCCGCGGAATATGAACCGACACAAATCCTGACATGAGATATCGATTCCACGTGTCTTGGTGAAATTCGGAAGTGTCAAAGTCATTATCTGCGAGTTTGGAATGTTTTGTCTGCCGTTTCGGTCAATATGGATTGAACTTGATGTCAAATCTGAATTTCCTCTGCAAACTTACTATTGTGATTCCTCGACTTCATTGCCTCTTCAAGATGGCTAAAGCTGTTTCATCAACCGTCGTACTAGTCAATTCAGTAACTTCTGACTCTGTTAATTCGTTTAACTTTGCGATGTGAGCTTTTGCAAGCAAGTGTTTCCCCATTGAGCTGGTCCCATGTTCTGATGGATGGCGAAGAACTTGATGACAAACAATACATATGATGCCAGGGCTGCCGGTCTCTTCAATTCCGCAGTGTAAATAGAATTGCCATGAGGGTGCATGTCTAGAATTATTCCAAGCAATTGGCCGCTTCGAGCCTTCATTCATTATAGCCCACCAAGCATCAAAAATGATTTGCAATGTAAGATCGCTCAGATCACGAATAAAGACAAGTTCATATTTGAAAGAGATCATAAGCTCGAGTCAAGTGGTGTTCAAAGATTTGGAATCTGACATGGCAGTAAGAATTCGAACGCTGGTTGATCCGACTCAAAAGCCTGGCGAATGTGACGATACAGTAAAGCAGACTGCAAGTTCTTAAATATTGACTCTACAACTACCAGCAAAAAAATCAGATCTGTAAGACATTGCATACATATTTGTGAAGTTCTATATAAAGATAGATTGCAAAGACTGACCGCGCAACACTCGATTTAGGAACAGCACAATGCAGTTCATTGCAGCGTGGTGTTCTGAGCATCCACCAAAACCGTTCACGCGATATGGGTGCTCAATTGTAGGAGGCGTACTTGATACCAGCACTAGCATTTTGGCCATTAAAGGCTGCCGATAAGTTTATTGTGGGTTATCTGCGTTCCATTGCCATTAGATTATTGAAGATGCATAATCAAAAATTGTTGATGCTTGGTTGACGCTCATTGTGGGACATGGTTACGTTCTTGTCGGAAGTATTTTTGCCTAGACAGGTGGCCGATAGTTTGATTATGGCTCAATGTCGCCGCACAACCCTTGCGTTGTCCTAGATGCAATGCAAGATGTTGTTGACGCTCCGTGGACACTCATTTGTAGGATATAGTGGCGATGTTGTCGCAACCATTTTCGTGTAGAAAGGCGGCCGACAGTTCGATGATAGTTCAATGTCACCACGCAGCCCTTGTACTTTTCATGATGCAAGGCCAAAAGACATTGACGCTCCGTTGACGCTCGTGTTTAGGACATAGTCCCGACGTTGGCACAACCATGTTTTGCCTAGAAAGGCGGGCGATAGTTTGATTATGAGTCAAGGATGCAGCGAAACCCTCTGTATTTTCAATGATGCAATGCCAAAAATCATTGACGCTCCGTTGACGCTCATTTTTAGGAGGTAGTTGCGATATCGTCTATAGCATTTTTGCCTATAAAGGCCGCCAATATTATGATTTTGGCTAAATGCCGCTGCACAGCCCAGTTATTATCCAGGATGTGGGAGCAGAAATCGTTGACGCTCTGTTGACGCTCATTTCTATCACGGGGCAATATGAGTGTGGCTTTCCTTTTTCCCTACTAAGCCGGCCAATACTTCTTCTTTAGATGGATGCGACTGTGCAGCCTGGTCATTACTAAATAGATATGACTATAAATCGTTGACGCTCCATTGATGCTCACCTTTGAGCTTATCTTAGAGACCTACTAACAGTCATTGGGTGCTCAAAAATTGTACAAACAATGCATATAGCCTCTATTGGCAGCCAGTATACAGTTTCAATGTAATATCATTTGAATCCAAGATCTTCGAGAAATCTCAGTTTCTGAGCTACCACTATTCACATCATGAACATGATCAATGACGTAGGTTCATCGGGTTTCAACGCTTTCGGCCGGCAATTTACAGCATAACACTCTATGCACTAGTTTTAGATATTTATAGCCTGACTTCCTCACCATTCCTTATCCAGCTCATTCTCCTCGATTTCCATGATGTACCATAAGTAGTTTTCAATTTCTCGATCATGTGCAGGAGGTCTGAGTGAAGAGATATTTAGTTGGCTACATGGATAAATGCAGCCTGTCGGCTGTCATTCTTCTGAGTTTCGCATGTGCTTTGACTGCTCTGTCTATCAGTTGTATGACATCACTGACTTAAACTCTGTTAGTAAATTTCGTCTCAATTTTAGGTTTTGCTTTATCATTTATCCGTAACAGGCAACACCATAAAAAGATCGTCATTTGTCAATACACATGATTTGGAGTCTAGAACATTCGAATGGCCCGTACGACCCTTGCACACACATTGACGCATAACCCTGTCTTACAATGTGGTCACTGAAGTCCAGACAAAGCTGACACGTAACAAAACAGGTTCACAAATTGCTCTTACATGAGATATATCTTCAAAAATACAGATTTGGCTACCTACACTTCCGGCGACACTGGAGCCGTCACCATGTCTTCGTCCGAATCCGATATCTATATCGTCATTAGCCAGGGACGCTATATGTAGCGGTAAATGCTTACGGGTCAAACTGGCATCGCAATCTCTATCGGTGACGAATCACACACCGTGGTGGGCATCGGCGGTAATCTGCGATTGTCTGCCTGAGGTTTCCCTCAACCCAGCCTCATTTGACTAGTTCCCGGTTGAGACGTCACTTGTGGCATTTGTGATTGTCCGGGCACGATATCAAGAGCCTGCATATGCTCTCCAAATGTTGTCGGTGATGGTGTGACTGCAGTCGAGTCTTCTTGAGTCTTCCGAACAGCTGGAATCTTCCATTCAGTCGTCCCGTACTTCATATCTCTCTCACAGAAGTTGTCGGCCATGTCCCCCCATCCAGGTTGCGTCAGTTGATCAAGCCTCAGCTGCATCTGCCGAAAGCTCTCCATACGGTGCTGTACAGTTTTGGAGCTTGTGCCCATCACCCAGCCAGGTTCATCATCTTCGCTCAGCTTGCCATGCCCTGTATCTTCTTCATCATCATCCTGGTCTTCCCCATCCTCCTCAACATCGGAACTTGCAAGATCACTCAGACTGTCTCCGATAGCATTGAACATCTCCTCAAATGTTATTTCAGACTTAGTGGTTGTCGATCTTCCCTTTTCAACATTTTCCATATGTTCCTGCTCTTGCATCATTGCTGTCTTTGCATCCTGAACTCGCTTTCTTGCCACTGCGGTCTCTCGCTCCACATATTCCTCGATCCATTTCACTCTCTCTTCGTTGCTTGAGAAGTGCGTTTCCCATCGTTTGTCCGCCGCACGCTCCTTTTTGGATCGTAAGCTGCGCAATGCTCCCAACGCTCGGACACTTTCTGCCTCCACGCCACTGTTGCCTTGATTTGCCTGATGATGTCGTCGTGTGGAATGCTTTGTCGATTTGCCATATTTGCCCGCTGGAATTGGCGAAAGGTTCTTTTTCGGAGCATTGACCATTGAATCTTGTTTTGACCTTGTTGTTGGGCGAGATGTTGGAAGTTGGAAGAAATGGACCACATGGAGGCAAGCTGCGTCTTTTATGTCAAGGTTGGTAGGTTTGATCAATTCGAACAAAGCAAAATCAGCGTTTTGACCGTCACTTCATTGGGAATAGTCATGCTAACAGTACATTATAACTTGATAATTAGCGTGTGATTCATGTAAGATCCCGGCGATGTGTTGAGACAAACTTCACCAGACGTCCTTTCCGTCGAAGAATCACCTTGTCAGATCTCTCAAACATGAGATATCAGCTGTCGTTCATGTCGATGTAACCCTGTAAACAAACAAACAACATCAGACCAACTTACTGAAATCGCGTGACCGTTGCAATCCCCTGCAGCTATACACCGCAGGATTCAGCTTGAATTGAATGTGCAAGTTGGCAGTCACTCATTCCATTTTGACTTGTAGCTCACGATATAATCTTCAGCACTTCCCACTTCTGTTCGTAATCATCTTCCTCACACTTCTACAACAGCAAGCCATATCTCCCGAAACACTTCCTCCAAGTGCGATTGGGGCTGAATCGAGCCAAACGACAGGTGCTTCATGCAATGCGCCCCTTGCCGAGACTCAGCAGCAACACATACACCAGTTAGTCAACTGCGACGCTGCAATTGTAGCCACCGAAATCATGACCCAGGACGCACATTTAAAAAGGTACGTAAAACCGGGAGCAGCAAGAATAAGAAGCATCATGCAATCGGATGTGAGTCAATCCATATCTGTGTAAACGACGGTCAACTGAAAATATGACGCACAGCTGGGGTACATAGAGGGCTACGTGACCAATTGATCACTTCTCGTAACGGCAAATCTCCATGGTCGACCAAGGTATTTGTCCGCAAAGTCCTGCAAAATTGAACATCACGATGTTGTCAGTTCTGGGATTTTCACAGACGAATTTCGTGATAAACGTCCCTGGGAATGGACGCAATAGGCTTTAAAGACGTTAGAGCACGGTACAGAGTCGTATATGGTTGTGGTATTACCCGGATCTCACTGTACAAGCAGCAACTAATTTCTTGGAGGTTTTGAACATGTCAGCTACTATGGCAAGAGAAGGAGGTCGGGTACAGCTTGAACAGTCTGACATGCATCTTGCCTTGAATATGGCCAAAATGGCCAAAGGAGGGATTTCACGCGCCGCAATAGAAGAAACGCAACAATTAATCAAGAAACCTCTCACCGAAGTCCGAGAAGAGAAGAAGCGGGGAGTTGGGTTTCCGGGGCATACCAAAGTAATGGCTGCGATCGAAAGACACCTGGCAAGGGTGCACCTCCACCAAGACGGGCGCCACCGTGGCCCGAATCGCCACCTGTGCCAGCTGATGACGATGAGAGGTCCGAAACAGAAGGTATGCCACCCGCAAATGTGTATATATAACCTTTGCTTCTCAACGCTCGATTTTTACCAATGATCGCATGGGTGTTAAAGATGTAATTCCAGATTTGCTGACTCATGATGGTCTATTCACAGGTTAGTACACTATGAGCTGCGTGGTAATGCAGCTGACAGCCATTATGTCAACGAGGGCAGCCGTTTGAGTGAATCTGACGGCGAAGACGAGAGTTGACTGAAGGAAACGGGATTTTTGAGTATTATCATTATCTACAATTAGCGGACACTTTAAAGTATATTTTAAAGGGTATATTTATATGCGTGATTAAAGAACAATGTAGTAATAAAGGAGAACGTACATGAATAGCACAGAATGGCTGCCACAAGACCATTATTAATATTGTATGCCAAAGTGAATTGTTCCATATTGTGGATACGCCCATGGCAAAATGAGCATCAACGGAGCGTCAACAATGTTTGGCTTAGCATCATAGTTACTCTGAGTGGCGATTGGTCGCAGAGATGCATAAATAACCTACAGGCTACCTGTATAGGCAAATGAGAAATCGATATGCTCCCTGCCTGATTCTGACACTGAGCGTCAACAGTGCGTCAACGACTTTTGGTGTTGTAAGTCTGGTAATTACTCAGAGACTTGGCCATCTTGACGCATACTGAGAGTATTGGCTGCCTTTATAAGCCAAAAAGAAAGCAACATGCTCCCTGCCTGATCATGAAAATGAGCCTCAACAGACCATCAACGATTTTTGGCCTCGCATCATCGTCAATCAAAGAGCGATATGGCCGTTAATGGGTAAATACAAAGTTGTGACCGGTTTCATTCGCGAAAACGTTCAATATCACTTGGTTGCAGCTTTGAATATGAACTAAATTGTCGTTGTCCGGGAGGCTGTGACGAGAATGTTGCTGGTTATCTGCCTATAAAGGCTGCCAATTCCCGGTATATGGATGTATGCGATTATTTGCCAATTAGATTACCCAAGATGCAAGACCAAAAATTGTTGATGCTCCGTTGACGCTCATTTTCAGAATAGGGCAGGGAGTGTGTCACTTTCTGTTTTGCATATAAAGGAAGCCTATACATCATTTATGAACGTCTGAATCCAATTACCACTCAGATTACCCAAGGAGTAAGACCAAAAATCATTGACTAGCCGTTAACTCTCACTTTCAGGATGGGGCAGGGAGCGATTCTCCCTTGTTTTTGATTATAAAGGTGGCCAATACATCAGAAAAGGACAACAATCTACCAATGTCAATATTTTGCGATTAGCAATAGGATATCTGAATGCGACCATAAATAGGGTTACCCAAATACCGGAACTGGAGATTGGAACCGACGGGTGAAGCCAAAGCCTGCAAATCCCGCCGGTTGACGGGTACGGGCCCAGTTTTGGCCCGTCAAGATGCCGCGCGTCGGGTTTTTGGACGGATTTGGACCCGAACTGAACCGTTTTAGCGGTCCGAACCCCGACTACTGGCGGGTTACCTGGACCCGTTGCTAACAGTACCTATAAATAGGACATTGTTCGACGGAAAGGATGTCTGCTGATGATTGTCTCATATAATTTCTGGGATAATACATGAAACTGACACTAACAATCAAGTCATCTCGTACGATTAGCCTAACCATTCCCGATTGATTGACGGTCACAAGTGTGGTTCTGCTATGTGCAAGATGAGTAAATGTACTAAACTTGACATAAAAGACGCGGCTTGCCTCCATATTGTCCATATCTTGCAACATCGAACATCTCGCTCAACAAAGTCAACGAAAACTACAATGGTCAATGCTACGAAAAAGAACTTTTTGCGACTTCCGGTGGGCAGATACGGCAAATTGGTAAAGCGTCCAACCCAACGACGTCATCATGTGAATGAATGCAAGATCGGCTTGGCGGCAGAAAGAAACCGAGCCCTGGGGGCATTGCGCAGGTTGAGATCCAAAAAGAAGCTTGCGGCACAGAAACGACGCGAAACACACTTCTTAAGCAATGAAGAAAAAGAGAAATGGATTGAGGATTATGTTGAGAGAGAGACTGCTGGAGCAAGAAAGCGAGTTGAAGACGCAGAGGCAGCGGTTCAGCAAGAGCAGGCCAATATGGCGCATGCTGAAATCGCAGGATTGACGTCCAGAGAGCCCGAAAAGACTTTTGAAGAGATGATGGCAGCGAGTGGTGAAAGTCTGAGTGATCTTGCAAGTTCCGACAATGGGGAGGATGGGGAAGATGAGGATGAAAAGACAGAGCAGGGCAAGCTGAGCGAAGATGATTAACCCGGCTGGGGGATGGGTACAATCTCCAAAACAGTACAGCAGCGCATGGAGAGCTTTCGGCAGAAGCAGATGAAGCTTGCTGAATTGACACAACCAGGATCGGATGATGCAGCTGACTACTCCCATGAACGAGATAAGACGTATGGCACAGCCGAATTAAGCCATCCAGTCGTCGTTCAACCTCAAACAGATGATGATGCTTCGGCACCTCCACCAACATCATTTGGAGAGCTTATGGAGAGGCTTGACATTGTCCCTGGAATATCGTGAATGCCGCAAGGGACTTATGGACCAGGAAGTATTCATATTCGGCTAGGTTCGGTGAAGCCACAGTCGAACACAAGCATATCCAGTCTTCAGCCCACCGCAGAGCCCGATACGTCACCTTTGCTGATAGCGAATGCTGTTCAGCCAGTAGGCTTTTACCCTTGCACATAGCCGCGAGCTAATCACCTTATAGATTTCGGATTCGGACGAAAACATGGTGACGGCTCCTGCATCAGTGGAGGAATAGGTAGGCGAAGTGTGATTGTTGACGTCATCTGTTTGTGCAAAGCAATTGGTTTACCAATTGTGCTACATTTCCACATTTTCTTGATTTGATTGACCAAATTATGAGATGTGATTATTCGTCTAGGCTAGTGCAAAGGTCAAACGCACCATGTGAATGTTCTGGAATCCAAATCAGCTGAAAAAACTGCTGACACGTTTGATCTGCATTAGCAAGTGACTCTTAACTGACGAAGTAAAAGCTATATTAGTGACCAAATATACTGACAACATTTAAGTGAGTGATGTCATACGTGTCATAGAAAGAACGGTGAGTGCTCAATACGAATCAGTCTGAACGATGACCGTCATGCAACATTTACCGAGGTATCTAACTGCATAACTCTCTGCACAGACCTCGTGCTCATGGTAGAGACATTTGAAATTGTTTATGGTACATCATGGAAATCGAGGAGAAGGAGCTGGATAAGGAAAGGTGAGGAAGTCGAGCTATATTTACCAAAAACTAGTGAATTGTTCTACATGCCGTCAATTGCCGGCCAAAAGCGCGGGAATGTGATACGGCCATGTAATCTCGGAATCAGAGAGTGTGGATAGCCACTGCTCAGGAAGTAAGAGGTACTAAAACTCCTGGATGCAAACTATAATACATAGAAATGCAATACTAGATGTCAATAATGTGTATATGAATCATTGCGTATAATTATTGGGTGCAGAAAGGCTGTTTCGATGTGATTAAATTGAGCGTCAATAGAGTGTCAACGATTTACAGTCTTACACATTCGGCAATCAATGGGCGGCATTGTCCCATCCTTCCAAACTGAACATATTGGTCGGCGTCAAAGTAGAAGAGGCAAATGATATGCTCATCACCATATCCTAAAAATTAGCGTTCACGCAATGTCAATGGAGCGTCAACGATTTTTGGCATTGTATCATGGAAAATCCAAAGTCCTGCGCGATGACATTAAACTATAAACGCAATGTCGGCCGCCTTTCTAGGCAAAACTCGTGGCGACAACTTTACTTCAATGTCCTAAAAATGAATGTCAAAGGAGCGTCAACGACTTTTGGCCTTGCATTATAGAAAATGCAAGGGCTGCACCGCGACATTAAGTTGTAATCGAACTATCGGCTGCCTTTCTAGGCGAAAATGGTTGGGACAACATCGCTAATATGTCCTAAATATGAGCATAAATGGAGCATCAACAACTTTTGGCCTGGCATCTTGGAAAATTCAAAGCCTGTGTGGCGAGTTTGAGCCATAATCGAACTAGCGACCGCCTTTGTAGGCAAAAATGCTTTCAAGATCTTCACAATGCTCTCCAAATGAGCGTCAACAGAGGGTCAACAATTTTGGGACATGCATCTTGGACAATCAAAGTGCGTTGCAACATAATTGATCAATAATCAAACTATTGGTAGCCATATTAGTCAACACAGCTTGCGACAAGATCGTAACGATGTCCCAAAATGAGCGTCATTGGAGCGTGAACAATTTTTGATCTTGCATCTTCTATAATCTAACAGCAATAGAATGCAGAATACCCACAATGACCTTAACGGAAGCCTTTAATGGCAAAAACGCTAGTGACGATATCACATCCGCCTCCTACAATTGAGCACCCATAGAGCACCAACAATTTTTGTCAAGGCTCAGAACACTATACAGCAATGTAATGCATTGTGCTGATCATAAATCAAGTTTTACCCGGTCAGTCTTTGCAATCTGTCCTTGTATACAACTTCACAAATATGCATGCAATGTCTTACAAATCTAATTTTGTTGCTTGTAGCTGATTTCAGTATTTAAGAACCTGCAGTCAGCAATACTAAAACGTTACATTCGGCAGTCTTTTGAGTCGGAATAATCAGCATTCAAAATTTTACCACAATGTCGGATTCACAATCTTTGAACACCTCTTTGCTCCAGGTTATGATCTCTTCCAAAAACCAAAGTGTCTTTATTCATGATATGAGCAACCTTGCTTTGCAAATCATCTTCAATGTGTAGTGGGCTTCAATGAATGTAACCTCGCAGCGGCCAAATGCCTGGAATAATTCTGGACATGCACCTTCGTGGCGATTCTATTTACACTGTGGAATGGAGGAGAATGGCAGCCCTGGCATCATATGTATCATGTGTCATCAAGTTCTTCGCCATCTATCAGAACATGGGACCTGCTCAATGGGGAAACACTTGCTGGCAAAAGCTCACATTGCAAAGTTAAACAAATTGACTCGTTCTACAGTCGATGAAACCGCGTTGGCCATCCTGAACAGGCAACGAAGTTGAGGAATCACAATAGTAAGTTCGCTGAGGCAAATCATATTCGACGACCAGGTAGTTCCATATTCACCTGAATGACAGACAAACCGTTCCAAACTGGCAGCTAAGGACATTGTAACTTCTGAATTTCACCAAGACATGTGGAATCGCTACATGATGTTAGGGTATGTTTCTGCACACATTCCATGGAATGGGATATCAAATCTTGAGCTACGACGGTCATATAAGGCATTACATAATCACCTAGTCCTACCATCAGCTTTGACCCTTAGTAACATTTGCCAGAGAGAATATGCACTGACTGTGGATGCAATTAAGAAGCAATTGCCGATACGAAATAAAGTTAGTTTAGCTTTGGACGGATGGACATCTACAAACAAATTGGCCATAATGTCGGTTATTGCTTACTCTATGGATTGAAATTGGGGATTGTGTGAAGTTCAACTCGCTTTCGATGAGGTTGACCAGCTGTTCTGTTCCCATTTTGAAACCTAATTGAGGATGACAGGTCAAGGGCCAACATACTGGAGCGAGGCTAGCGGTACATTTGAAGGACGTGCATGATTGTTTTGAGCTTACCGACGGCCGTTTGCTTGGATTCCAACAGATAATGCTTTTTCAAACTACTCAATGACACGTGAGCTGCAATCAACACTAGAGGCCTCTGGAATCGAGTGGCCGGCATTGAGGAACCACATACCATGCATGGTGCAAATCATATAGCTCCCTTCAGCTCCATTCATGAGCAGTCTGGGTTTAAAAGGCCACACAAAGTGTTGGGAAGCCCATGAGCGCAATCAGCAATTTGGAGAGAATGAAAGCATAGGCATTGGGAAGAGTCAAAGACTTCGAAAATAGGGCAATGCAGGAATCAACAAGGGGTCGGCCATGAAACCAGGTTTAGCAAAGACAATTGAGAAAGTACGTATTTCATGATATTTTGAATGTCCTGAAGCTGACTTTCATCTAGCAGAGAATACTAGCTGTATTAATTGCGCTAACACCTGGTCGCCGAAACGAGTTACTTGACTGTCAAGAAGCCAAAGTCAACATTGCAGTTCTTCCGATTATGGATGTGTTGACAAGTGGGAACTCTACTCTGGAGTTGGTCAAGAGCGCCTACTGCTTACGGGAAGTCACACGTGAGTGGCTTCAAAACCCAAAATACAGCGAATCCCGGCCGCTATTCACAACTCAGGATGAATGGACGATTTTGAAGTATGTCATGTAAGTATTGACGCCATTTTGATATTGGACACTTTGGATGTCGAAGAGGCATACAGTCACATTGCATCACATTATCACAGTGTACAATGACATGTTCGATCACATGGATGGCGTGATGTGAGCTTTGGCCAAGAAAAAGACTCAATGGAAGGAAGACTTATTTTTCGCTGTGAAGTTAGCTCGACACAAGGTTTCCAAATTCTATGCCGAAGTCACTACAACGATGGGGATGCTTCTGGTTTCCCCACACATCCTCGATCCTTTCCGGAAGTTGAGATCGTTTAGAAAGTGTGGCAAGGGAATGGATAATAATCCTGAGGACGAGACATCCTACACTACACATTACCAAGAGGCCTTTCTGAAGTATGTGGGGAATGAATACTGCGCCAAACATTGACATGTGCCGGTCAATAAATTCGAAACCGTACAGAGCGGCAATCTCGTCCCCTCTGCAACGGCTTCCGAGCCCTATCAATCATCCTTTGATCCATATGATTGGTCCGGGGATGATGAGGAATACTTAACGCCTAACAATGTGGTTGAGAAGACACCTGGACATAGCGATTGTGCATCCCACCTATTGACTGCCGCCAGGCTCTATTCGAATTCACCGCCTGAAGCACCAAACAACTGGGGACAATTTAATCCAAATCTCAATGATTACCACTCCCACCAAATGGAGATTAGCAGTACATTTTAGATACCGGACATAACCGATTGGTGGCGACACCAGGAGGAAACGCACACAGAGTACGCCGATCACTCCAATGTGGCTCGCGGCATATTGTCTATCATACCACAAGGTGTCCGAGTGGAGGCCAGTTTTTCCCTTGGCCGAGATGTTATTGGCTGAAGGCAGTGAACAACCACAGGCGAAGCGCAGTACGATATGAGCACCGCGCCTAATGTACCCAGATTGTTTTGGCCGACACGAAAGTTAAAGCGACAGGCTGAACAGCTGTTAGTGACGGTCAGTGCAGTTGAAACGCGGAGAAATAAAGGAGGGAAGAAAAAGTAGGACAGAATGCGTCAATGGTTCACCAGCTTTAGGTAGCTTGACTGAGAGTTTCAGTTAGAGATGAATTATGGGCGAATGGTAAGATGTAGCTTGTGAATATCGGTCCATATATAGATGTATAGCAGGCGCAATGAATCTTTTGGCATGATACAGCATTTTTAGTGATGTGATAGTGCACAGTGCAACATGATCACGCTGCTCGGCTTTGCCACAGGGCTGTCTCTCAATCATGCAGCAAGACTACCGATAAAGTCAAATCAGGATGAAAACAGTTATAGACGGCAGCAGATGAGTAATGGACAATACATTGAAATGAGCGTCAATGGAGCATCAACGATTTGTGGTCATGTAAATATGGTATTTCACCAGTGACTTGGCCGTTGCTATGCATAACGGTCGTATTGGCCGCCTTTATTGGCAAAAGAGATAGCAACACGGTCACCGCCCCATTTCTAGATTGAGCATCAACGGAGCGTCAACGATTTGTAGTCTTCTAAGTCCAGTCATTCACCAGTGACTTGGTCGTTGATATGCATAACGGACGTATTGGCCGCTTGCATTGGGAAAAGAGATAGCAACATGGTCACTGCCCCATTCTTAGCAAGAGCATCAACAGAGTGCCAGCGATTTTTAGCTTTGCATCTTGAGTAAGTTATGTACCGATTGGTGTCAGACATCCATTTATGAGATATTGGCAGCCTTTACTGGCAAAAACAACAGCGACATGCTCCCTGCGGCATCCTGAAAATGAGCGTCAATGGAGAGTCAGCAGTTTTAGGACTTGCATATTTCGTAATCAAGACATCGCGCAGAACTTCACATGCATAACCGTATTAATGACCACCTTGCTAGGCAAAAATACCATATATCAAAGGTGAAACACAAATACCAAATTAATCCATATTGCAAGCCACTCAATAAGCAAAAGCACATTGTTGGTTGCTGTAAATGCGATTTTGATAAGATATTATTAACAACGTGAAAATTTAAGAGCCTTATATGAATCTATAGATGGACCCGGTGGGCAACCCGCTGACAACCCGCCCAATTCAGACGGGTTGGGAGTTTTCCATGGAACCGTACCCGAGTGGGCAGTTTGGGTGAATTGACGACCCGGACCGTCAAATTGGCAACCGTTCGGTTTGGAGACGGACCCGGACCCGAAGTGACGGTCCGGAACCGTGGCTAACACTAGCTACGAGACCATGGCATCAACCATTCCGAATACTGCTCTCCAATGGAGATATCGAAGCATCATTGCTGCGACCCACGATGTGTTGACTGTTCCATCATTCGATTGAGCCTAATGGCAGTTATTTAGAGATCATGATCCATTGGCGCACAAGGCGCGTCACCGCCAATGAAGACGATGATTATCACAACTGCAGGACAGCATCCACTCAATGGCAAACATTTGATACACTTGATCCAGATGAGTTCAAGATGACATCAATTACTTCCATTGGCTGTAATTGACCACCGGGCACCGGAGACGTCATGACTACACCCATGAACGAATCAATTCACAGCAGATACCTTGAGCAGTCAGGGAGTGATTGGCACACAATGCGTACCACTGACATTGAAGACGAGGATCACGACTACAAGCATTCCTACAAGTCAGTTGAACGCGATCACCACCTCAAGCAGCAGCAATGGACGGTATCACGTTCCCTTTGAAGGAGGCCATAGCAAAATCCACAGCTGAAATAGGGAGACAATTCACAAGACAGCATAGTTACGACTTCATTCCTTCGATTTGAGCGAAGTGCACTTATCCCAGTGTGCGTATACACCTACAGCTCGAGCAACCTCGACGAAACCCACTTGCAGAAACATTCTACGGCTAACCTACAGCTACTCATACCTACGCAGAAGGATCAGGCACAAACCAAGTGCACATCCATAGAACACACCCTACGATTGATTAACTCTCAGGATGAGAACCTTTCCCTTGAATGAAGCGAACTTATAGTGGTGATACATTGAGCAGCGTGATGTGAATTCACGGTCAAACACCGACTCAATTCGGCCAACCATCTAGGATCACTTCAATCACCACAATCAGTATGATTATCAAACAGCACAAGTATTATGGACAATTGAAGTTCACCTAGCATATGAATGATCTTCAACTGTAATTACGTTAACGACAAAGCTGGCAATCGACAAAATCCAACACTAATGGTGACTCTGGACAAAAATGTCAAGTTAGTATATACACAGCACTGAAAAGGCAGACTCGGCAAATATAGTTCACAAAGTACAATACCGGACAGAAGTGGTGCAATGCAATACATACAGGTTATTGTCGACTTCAGCGCAACCAACATCTTTATGACACTGAGGCTCCTCAAGTGACTTGGTAAATCACATCAAGCTGCATTCATTACGACCCTCGCCATGACCGCAAGTGTGATGCAACATTCAAATGACAGCAGGACGACGCGGATCACAGTCCAGTACTTGCACTATCTCGCACTGGTTAGCAGATCAGACGGGTTAGTCATGCCAATGCAGGCATACGATCTAGTACTTGACTTACCATGGTTTCCCAAACAAATGCTTGACAACGACTGGGCTTGATTGACTCCCTGCGATCACCGAGTGCGAGAGGACCGGAAGAATGACACCGATGGCTATGGCAGTGGCATCGAAGGTCTCACAAGCGGATAATAACCATAATGTCAATGACCAGCATCTGTGGTGCAGTCCGGGAATACTGACACTCGGAGCTACGGCATTTGACGAGCTTCTAGCTAGCATTCAAGTTGTCGTAGCATTTACCCCATAGAGTGGGGAATGCATAGGGCTGTGGGGAGTGACTTTGAAAGACATCACCTTGGATTCACCAGGTGATTCAGACCCAAGAGCTGGATGCGACAAGGAGAGAGCAGCAGCGGTAGTTGCGGCAGAAGAGCACCTCCGCGATGACGCTTGAATGACTGCTGCAGTCTTTCCGTGACCCGAAGGGAGTGACTTGGCAGACAAATGACAATTCGGAGCAAAGAGCGTACTTTGTAATGCCGAAGACTTATGAAGCAATGGGAAGCCCGGGCACGACGTCCTGGCAAGAAGTTATCATTGAGACTCTGTGCATTGGACTGATAAGCGCCAATATGCCCATCCCAGTGATGCTTGGAGATGCACAACAATCAATCTTTGAATTTGGCGAGATACACGAAATATCTGTACCGAAGGGCTTGCCATACCGAGTATAATCCCAAATGTTATTCAAGAGACCAAAGCAAGTGGCGAATACAATGCAGATTAACATGCCGTGCATACTGCCGATTAAAATGCCAATTACAATACCGAATAAAATGCCATATTTGTTTCAAAGTTACATTACCGGGAATACTGCCCACTGGATCCCGACTCAGACTCGGTAATCCCGAGCTATACAACTATGCTGACAATTGACGAATACAAATCAAATTCAAGATTAACCCTGAATCAAGTACATCCTATCGATGTTCCCTACAAAGCTATATGAGACTTGTCAACAGCAGAGAAACGACTTTCAAAAGAGGGGGATGACCGTAGCGGAATCTCAAACAACCCCTAGTGCAAACAATTACTGTTCCGGAAATGCAGGAATGATACAGCGTAGGATGCATTCACCAATTTGAAATGGTAGCAGCGGCAAGTGTACCTGGACCTGAATCGACAAGTGGACTCTGAGAATGACAATGACTCAACCAAGTCAAGTGATGGTAAGGACACCTACAGCTGGATCGACTAATGGACTCAGAGAATGACGATAAGCATACAGTGTCAAATGACGGGTCACACACCTACAGATGAATCGACCAGCACACCCGGAGTAGAGCCAGCGAGTGCACCCTGCGATCCACGATGATAAGTTCACCTAGCATATAACGAACGTCCAGTAGACCTACAAATGCACCAGACAGATGACAAGTCGAACGAGCATGATCAATGCGGAATGACTGCAATACGACTACCGAAACAGTACCAAATGAGTTACCAACGGACTGCGATATGGATTCCGAATTGGGCCTGAAGGTAATCAAAAATGACCACAGAGTGTACCGAATAGTCTAACGAATGACACTACAAGAGACACTGGAGACAACTAACAAGAGATGATCACCGAGATCTCACAGTGACGGATTCTACTGCCGAAGGACCTCACTTGCAGATCTAATAAGGGGATTATGCGGAGCGCTACCGAACCAAGGCACTCACCAAGACGCTTAACCAAGGGCCATCAGCAAAAAATATTTCAGTCCGGGCGGAATGGCTCTGTCAGAGTGGATGCGCTCTGTCAGAGCCGTCAGAGACACTCCATTGGCAGATTACTCCACACCCGGGGTCAATTCAACGCGTTGCGTTCCATATCGGCCTCTGATCACTGTTTCACCGTTTCTTCACGTTCTGTCGGACTCCTATTTTAAACGATTACTCTGGGGTTGTGGCCAACTGTAACCATACGTCGGAATGGGTTCATTAGGCACGCGCTTGCATCAGGATTGTAATACAATGGGTGATGCTGCAAAAATCTCTCCTCGTGTTCCTTCTACATGTGCGCAAAATGCAATTCTCTTGGTACTAATTATACGGGATTGCAAGGCGATGGGTAACGGTGGGAATATCTCTCCTTGCGTTCCTTCTACCTTCGCGCAAAATGCCATTCTCTCTTAACTAATTATGCACATCATTCCAAGTCGCGAGATGTATGTGGCTATTGACAATCCATCGTGCCTTCCGTTCGTCTCCGGGCTTACTACTTCTAGCTATCTCTGGAATGATGTGTGCGAAGCCAACAATATTTCCCACGCTGAAAACTTGCAACGGAATGACTGGTGGTGGTTTTCTCACTTCTACAAATTTGGAGACAGGATCCAAGTTACTTGACTGTTCAGGAATTGTGGTGAGCGCCAGGGCTAACCAGTACTGAACGAAAGCTCCATCCTCGTTTAGGAGTTTGATTTTGAATAGTCCTTGCAGTTGCTACGGAAGATGCCCATTCAGCGCACCATAACACCTCCCCGGGCGTTGATTTACCAATACCCAGTCGTTCTGTCTATCCTCTCCGTGCTAGCTCTGGGTTCCTGTGCATCGACACATCTGAGATATGCTTTCACCATGTTAACCCTCAACTTGAACCTTAATACCATGATAAATGCAGAGCTCCATTGCATGCAGTTGTTCATCCGATATATACGTCTTGTTGCGACTCTTATGCTTGATTAACTCCCGTGTGCCGCTGTATATTTAATGTTATCAACGGTTCTGGGTTACCCGCCTGCGGTCCGGTTTTGGAACCCGACAGTATGGTCCAGTTCTGGTTGTTTCCCGGAAAACAATGGTACCCAGCGGGTTCGGGGACGGGTTCGAACTGGACCGCAGTTCCATTTTACAGTTCCTACAATTTTGGCTCCAAATAAGTATTTGAGTTCTGATCGTATGATGACATAATCAGTACGTAGATTGTGCTGTACTAGTCGCTCTTTCACCTGCCGCATTCAGATTTGCAATCTGACTGATATTCGTTGAGTGGATGTGAAATAAAGGCTTAAGAGATGCGATCTTGGCGGGTTTTCGATTGCGACTCAACAAATACTTGTCGGATCGCAAATCTGGAACCGGGAGGTGAAAGAGCGACTAAAACTGCACAATCTACGTATTGGTCATGTTGTGATAGGATCAGAACTGCAATACTGCATTGAAGCAAGAAATGTTGACATTTGAGGACCGGGTTGTTTGTGGAAACCCGTCACAACGGTTCAGTTCCGGGATGAAACCGGACCCGGAACCGACCCACAAATCTGGATCTATTGCTATCGGTATGTATATTGCCACGCAGTGTATTGCGTCTTGGGTATTGTCAAGTAATGGGCTGAAGTCTTTGATCATAGCATCAGGATGCCTTCCATCACGGTGGTTATGGGGCCCCATGAATTTGGACCTCGCATATGGGTGGGAGCCCAGGGAGGCAGCCAGATCAGCACCGGAAAGGAGAACTTTGCTGGCGGCAGCGCTGTTCTCCCGATGCTGAGCGAGGGCTTGGACATTGAGCTCTCTGATTTGGAAGCAGAGAATGTAACGCTGAAAGGTGATTACTTGCGGCAGGTAGTTGGGATTGTGATTGGAGGTGTTCCAACCATCATTGAGGTTCGTTTTATGTGCTTGTTCATGTCTCTCGGCAGAATACTGTTGCAAGGATCCGTATCGACAAATCTGTTGGACTCAATGAGTCATCAAGTGGATCTTCGGACAGTTGAAGTCAGCATCCAACTCCTTGGAAACATCTATCTCATGGCTGATATAATCCCGCCAGGCGTTCAATTCGCGCCGCTTCTTGGACGGTGTCCCAGTTTCAGCATTTGTTACCTCGTCTACCTTTCACTTCTTCACGAGTTCCGTTCCAAGGGCATTGGCTTCAGCCTTCGCCATTTTGCTGGCTCGCCCGAGTAAGAACACATCTTTGAAGGTGTGAAAACGATGCAAGGTATCCTCCATATAGCTGAAACTTGCATTATCGTAAGATGTATATCGAGCATACATATAGAATTCTAACAATGCCCATGTGGTGTCAATTGCACAATTGAATATGCGACGGTGAGCGGGGCTTCAGCGTCATAGAGACTGGGTTACACCTCCAACCAGGTACCGGCTCATGTCTTTCATCTCCTTCCCAATCCATGGAGAAACTGCCTCATATGACGTATTTTTTGGTGTGATGTCGTGGTAAGCAGGCACGGATCACCAGATTGCTTTGTACATGTTATGCCGTTTATGCGCATTCATGAGGTGGAAAATCCACTTCTGGAGGTGCTCAAGAATGCCGATCTGCATTGTATGGAGAAGGTCGGGCTGCGGGAGGGCGCTGACGAGGCAGGGAATATGTCGAAAGACGTTGAGTCTGTGGTGGACATGCAGCAAAGACAGTTTGGCATCAGCTGCCTTAGTGTTGGTATCGCTGAGCGTTCTATATGGGTTGAGATCCAGCCGGGGGTGTTGCTTGTCAGAAGGGACATAATCTCCAAGTTCGTTCTTTGAACACTCACACCAAATACAGACATGCCGCTCAAGATGATTTAGGTCGCTATACTTAGAGCAATTTGCAAGCCACGCTGCTACACCTGGTTTGCAACGCCTGAAGTTGCCATCTGCACAGAAAACTTTGTAATACCTGCTCTCGGCGCTGGGATTGAGTTTCCAGGGGCTCGAGTATCTGCTGGAGTACTTCGTTCAGCACCTCACTGTTGGTTTGCCGCGGCTCATCCAGCCGGTTCTGGGGAATATTGCGGTTCTTGTGCGGAATCGGTGGGAGAGCAACCATGACAACGGTGTGCGATGAGGGCATCTGGCGGATCTTCCATGATAGATTGCGAATTGTCATATATACAGGCCACTCTGTCTTGTCGCCAGCAACATCCGAGAGATGTGTTCCGTCGGACATGAAGATCAAGGGAACCTGTTTATCCCCCAGTCTGAGCGTTGCCACAACCTCGATTAGCACATTATTATCCTCCAGTCTCTGTGCCTTCCTGTGTCTCCCATGACCAGTCCGCAGTGTGCATTTCAGTATAGAGGCGTTTCGGTGGCGTATCGCTGGTAGAGCAACGTTTTGGGCCGGAAATGAGATGCTCGGTGTAGGCTGGCTGCCACATCAACCATCTTATGCATGTGATGATGTCTCGACTACAGTATTTGATACGCCGTTGGTGATTGTCATTCCATCTCATATCCTCGAGGGTGTGTTTTTCCCACACCCCGAGATCCTGATCATCTGGCATGCTAGGCAGGAGCTTCTGGACTCCATCCCGGTTTTTGAAGCTTGGGAAACGCAATGCGGTGTCATCTTCCTTCAACACTTTGTCATAGTGTATCTTCATACCCTTCTTCTTGATCCCACACTGGATATATTTGTACTCTTCACACGTCGCAAACAGGTAATAGGGAACATTCCAAAGGTTGGTCACAAGGCAACCCTGAGCATTGCGTTCCGATGGCTCAGCAATCTAATAGCTCAGCGGAGCGCCGGCAACGGGGTATGATTCCGTCCGCGGCAGAGAAGGTGGCGGTGGTTGAGACTCGGAGTCGGCAATCATTTCAAAGCATTCGATGTAGGCAAACACGACCAAGTCCTCACCTGAATCTTTGTTAGCGTTGAAGTCACAACGCGGAGCAGGTTCAACACGTCGGGGCGAGCTGCAAACAGTTAGATTCTTTGCAACCTGAAGGTGTTCAGGATGGTGTAATTTTGTATGTTCAAGTTGCCAGCTGTCTGGGGTGAACTTCGTTTGACATGAAAATTTGGAACAATGGAATGTGGTCTGCTCTGGCATTGTCGCTGACATGGGAGGAGTGGAGTATTTACTGTTGAATGGGACAAAAGTTGAGGCTGGGCCTGCGCAGTCTGGTGTAGGTATAAGCTCACCATACTTGAGAGATTGATTGAGCCCCAACACCTTCAAGCCAGGAGTTGCAAAAACACTGCATGCGCAATATTCCATAATACTATGAATACATAAACAATGAACCCTGAGCAATCCAAAAACCACGCGACACGTGTAATAATCAATGCCTGAGGCAGATTGATTAGAACAAAGGAAACAAACAAGCCCACAACCCTAACCCAAACGAACAAAACACCTCCACGCATGCCTTAATCAGTGCCTGAGATGACTAGATTCCGGCCAAGGCAACTCTCAAGAGATGAACCCGACTGTAACCAAGAGGCAACGGGAGAACTGGTTCACACCTCGCGTACCGAGCCATCTGGGCGCGCAAAAGGGAAAGGGACATCAGGGAGATGGACATCGGGGAGAGGGCCATGCAGGAGAGCGACATGCGGGAGAAAGACATGCGGGAGCGGGACATCGTGGAGACTGGCGCCACCTGCCGATGAGCCGAGTACCTGCTGCTCCACATCAACATCCGAGGTGTTTCCGGCTACCTCAGCTTCTCTCAGAGTTGGCGCTGCTGGGTAGTGTTAGCAACAGGTCCAAATGCGGGGTTCGGTTCCGGGTCCGCTTCCGACCTGGAACCGGACAGTTGCAAAGGGTTTCTACACAAAACCCGCTCCTCAAAAGTTAACATTTCTTACTCCAATTAAGAATTTGAGTTCAGATCGTATCGTGACATAATCTATATGTGAAATATGCAGTTTCATGCCCTCTTTAATCTGCCGTTCTCCGATTTGCAATCTGACCAATTGTCATGGAGCCGCGATGAAAACCCGGTCAATTTGGCGTGATATTGGACATAATTTCACAGCGACTGAATGAATACTGATCCGATCGCAAATCTGAGAACGGGAGATAAAATTTGGCATCACTCTGCACATTACACGGATAGATCATGGTACGATACGATCAGAACTCAAATACTTAATTGGAGCCATAGTTGTAGGAACCGTGAAATGACACCGCGGTCCGGTTCCAACCCGTCACCGAACCCAGTGGGTACCCCTGTTTTCCGGGTAACAACTTGGCCTGGAGCACCCTGTCCGGTTCCAAACCTGGACTGCAGCGAGGAAACCCGGAACCGTTGCCAACACTACCGCTGGGCGAGGTTTTTGAGGTGTCACAAGCCCTAAAAGCTCCAGCCCACTAAGGGTATGAGTCTCCAGAGTTCGTGATCGTGGGGGAGGCTCCGGGGTTTGTGTTGATGGGGCAGGCGCCGGAAGTTGTGGCCGTGGGGTATGCTCACGCATCTCCTGGCCTTGGTCCATCTCCTGGCCTTGTTCAGTTAGCACGGTTGGCTCGTCCTCTACCATGGTGTCAGAATTGTCAGCTAATGGATTTACCATCTCTCCCTGGCCCATCGTCCGAGGTTCTTTGCAATCATCCTCATCCTTATCCTCCGCCTCATCTTCCTACTCATCATCGTCACTATCCCTTTCTATATCCAAATCACCGTCTAAATCAATGCCGTCCAGTGCATCCACATCATCCTCCATCCACATATCCTCATCAGGGTCAAGTTCTGGGTCGTATTCGCCATGCGACGTCTCAGTAAAGTCGGCATCATCATCCGACGATACTGACACGGTGGGTGATGGTTCCGGCTCTAAATATACCCCCTGTAGTTAACCCTCTGTGACTGAGTCTGCCTCATACCATTCCTTCTCAAACTGCAAAGCAATGGCACGAAAGATATCATCTCCCCCTGGGGTTTGTTTAATAATAACCTTCCCTTCACAGTGACCCATCCACTTCCCCTTCCCTTGCCCCTTCCCGTCCTTTGTTCCCTTCCCTTTCCCTGTCCCTTTCTCACCGCCCTGCGGGTCCTCCTCACCTTTGCCATTGTCATTGTCATTGCAATGGCCAGGACGGCTCCTTCCACCGCTCCGCGCTCCGGGATCCGCCTAGTTCTCATCATCATCATCGTCATCGATTATCTCATCCGAATTCAGTGGTCCAACGCCCAAGAAGTCACCTGGCTTGTACTGCCGGCAGCTTGGTGACTCAATCTTAGCCCAGAGATCATCACTACCGCACCAAGAGAAATGATCGCCAGTGCGTTTAACCTTTGTAAGGGCACGTACGCCAGCGTTCAGCCTCATAGGCGTACGGATGGTGCTTTCAGGAATACCATTGCAAACGTGGATGCGAGTGATAGTAGGTGTAGATGTACAAGTAAGATTATCGCTAGAGATCTAAGGCTTGTGGCGAGCCGACAATATAGAATGGTCATTACCTGGCCCCGTCTCATGTGCCACCGTTACAACCTTCCCCGAGCTGGTTGTCTTTCGATTGGAACGATCGACTTGTTCCGCAAAGGCATGGGGGATGTCTCACCTCCAATGGTTCATTTGGTTGCGAGTTTTGTCAATCATATGCCCCATGTAGGAGCGGAAGGCTGCCCACCACTCCCGAAACGGCGCACTCCAGCATCGGTGGTCCGGCCGCATCAGCTGGAATTGTGTAAAGTCTCGAGTCGTGATTTGATCAAGAAAGATTATATTTTGAAAAAGGTCACATGCCCTCTCGTCCTTAATGCCGCAAATATTGGATATCCGTATGAGTCCACGGATGAGTTCCGAGATGAATCCTTTTATACGGTCTCGATCAAACGACAGGCATCGAATGTTATCCGAAACCGGCATTTTTGCCGTATCCTTCCCGATTCCTTTGCTGCTGCCCTTTGGTGCCATCACTGTGAGTGGATAATGAATCTACATCCGAATCATTATCAATATGTTACAGTTGCATGTAGCGGAAGGAAGCCCAGAGGGAAAGTATAAAGTTGTGTCGGTTATTGGGTGTGTTATGGAACGAGAGGAATTGTTGTGTGCAAGTCACGTGAAGTCGAGATCGGAATGCTGTCGGTGTGTATAGTACTGGAGGAATAGAGAATGTAGGTGCAGGTGGGAAGAAGGGATATATATACTCGAGTTCCAGCAATTACTTAGTTCACCTTGTAAGTTTTATTGGTTAAGGAACACAAAACAGCCCAGCATTCATCTTGCAGAACCACCAGCCACCTCATGAACAACAAGCCTAGAGACAAGATTTAGTACTCGCGGAGAGGACCGTTTAGGACTCTGGGCATTGTGTTGGCATCATTCATTATTTTTACCACAATACCTCGTGCATCAAGGAGGGAACTGAGTAGTACTCAGTTTGTCCCAACGGTGCAACCATCCAACATGGCTACATCCGCAACAACTTTAGTTTCAGTCTGGAACACCCAGGTATTCCAGACTGCTCTGACTGCTCTGGCGGAACCTCGTACCCTCTGACAGTGAATCAGACGTGACGCATCACCCAAGCGACGGATTGTGTTGCATACCTCCCGTGCGGCGGCGATTATACCATGCCTCTTATTCTTGCGACGCGTCGTGTTGTATATTACGCTCACCGCTCCGGCCTGAGGACTTCCTTTGCTTTGCGTCCGGGATGTGGTGATATATACACACCATCAGAAAGACATGGACTTTACAAACTTCACAGGGGTTGCAGTTATGCAGTGGCCGTTTTCACAACGCCTGGCGATGTTTATGCCTTTCTTCGGCCGATAGCCACATGCCGCACTCTCAGTTATGTTTAGCTTTGAGATTTTTCACTTATTGCAATACAGTGTTCGCTTCAGATACATCGCTTGCCGTTGCATTTGGTTCGCCATTATTGTATTTTACATATCTGAAATATACTGTCCAATCTCCACACTCTCTAGTACTATGCAATCAGTCCTCCACATTCTGTGTTGATCTATCATCGGCTTGGGATGCTTCTTCCTCCTCATTCGCATCGTCGCCATCCTCACCCTCATACCCATCCACATCTCTGGTTCCCAGGTAAAACCTACCATGCCCTCAGTCCTCTACATTCTGCGTTGATCCATCCTCGGCTTGCGATGCTTCTTCCTCCTTATCCGCTTTCGCATCATCGCCATCCTCGCCCTCATACCAGTCGACATCACTGGTTCCCAGGTCAAACCTCTCAAGTTCAGTAGCGGCCCATCCTTGCCGGCTAGCGGTGGGGATGGCATCGCTTTTGTCAACTTCATCTTCGATATCCCTTCTGCCCGCTGGAATCTCGAAATGCAGTTCGTCATCCATGCAATTGTTGTCTATCGGGATGTCTGAGTCAGTGCTTTTGATCTCAGGTTTCTCAAGCGCCACTTCGGAGGTCAAATAGTCAAGAAGAATATCATTGTCAACATGCGCTGCTTCCGCGCTGATCACCACGGCAGACGTTGGGTTGTCCGCCTGTTGTATCTGACGCTTGACTGTGGCAACAGTGTTGTTATACACCCTCTGCTGGTAGCTCTCCGGTAGTGGGTTCCAGGTATCCAACAAGGATGTATACGTGTCTGCAATGCCTGGCAAGGTTAACAACTTGCGACCGGTTACAGCGCAGCAGGATGCGATCTTACGACCGTCATTATGGCAGTTGTAGTAGTTCGAGCGATCGGGTCTGTCCGCTTTCAGCTTTGACTTGGAAGCTTTCAGATGAACACCTTTGTTCTTTTGCCACTCCAGGAGAGCACGGCGCAACGCGGTGCAGGTACACATGATAAGTGGCGAGGGTATATGACCATCCTTGTCGTCAATCATGGAATTATAAAATCCATCAGCATACTTACTGCGGTGATTCACCAGATGATAAAATTTGATGTAGATAAACCGCGGGATTGCTTCTGCCAGCAAGTAAAGTGGACGCTAGCCATTCGTTAGCATCTTCTGACTCTCTCTGTGTTGGATTTGGACCGGGTACACCACCTTCCCCACGCTCTGCTATAGGAAAAAGATACTTATTGTCTGCCAGAAGGGAATCAATGAATTCCAAACGCTCTGCGGTTGATTCAAAGTGGTGGAGATCATAAAGCTCTGCTATGTTGTCCCTTGCTGATTGAATAAAATGGGATTTAGCCTGATCGACTTGTTAGCGAACCTGGTACCAGTCTGACCGTGTACTATCCAACGTGGACCGTTGCTTCAGCATACCTCTTTCGAGATCTTCTTTGTGCGTGCCTCAGATGCTATTGACCAAATGTTGATTTGCTGCATTGCGCTGTTCCAGTACATCTCTATTATCTCCCGGTGTGGGGATTCAGCCAATGCTTTCGCAACGCGTTGCGATGCACAACTTACCGTCTCCAAGTCACTTGCACTCATAAACGGCCGTCTGTTCCACATGTTGAGCTCCAGGAGCCTGCCCGTTTCAAATACGGGACGCGTCATGTCGGAGTGACCAAATCGATGGATGATGCGACCTGCGGAGACCACTGATCGAGGTGTAGACACCGCCTGCGGTTGTGATTCCCACTGCCTCTGTGTATGATTCGTGTCTGTAGCTCGCGTTCGCAGCGGTTTTATAATGATCGCGTGGGCTTCGGGACTCGGGATGGGGGTAGGCATGTTTTCGAGACCACGGAGAGGTGTGGGAGTGCTAGCAATGCTGGATGCGGGGCTGGATATGACGCCACGCATTAAGTCTGTCTGTGTGATCCCGCTGGGTTCTGGGGCGGTACGACTGCTTGTACCTGGTGTGGCGGTTAGAGTAATTATTGACCGTCGCTGTGTAGCGGACGGGGTGGAAGTCACGCGTTGGGTGATATCTGCAACCCGAGAATTGTTCAGTGAAGATGTGGGGGTGGAGTTCTGACCATGGATTGTAGAGGTTACGCAACTCCCTCCTTGGGAGGAATCCCTCTCGCCAGCTGGTACCAAAACGCGTCTCTTAGCAGGGGGAAGTTCAGAATTCCCCGAAGGCCCACGCTTTTGTTGATTCTGACGATTAGCAAGACTTGGAACATTTCGTACGACCGGAGACGTGACTGGGTGGGGGCTTTAGGAAGGAATCATCCGATATGGATATTCGACGGTAACACTAAGGGAATACTATCCTCTGCATGCATATGCAACAGCAGGTAAGGTAGACTCCTATTGGAGCGACCCTGGAGGGATTCGACAAAAAAAGGAGACGCAGTGTTGACCGCACTAGCCTCTAAACCATGACAATACTTGGGGACGAGATCCCTTCAAAAGCATTCAATTCCAGGATTATCTGACATCAGATTAAACTCACATTAAACCCAGATTAAACTCGGCATTGATATTCACTGTTACAGCAAAGTCCGAACGTCTATGTGCACCGCATGAAGAGTGTTTATGCGTTCTTCGCGGGATTATCATCGTGATGCACTCGTTCTTGGCACAATACTTCGAACCATCGATTGTGAATATATTCAGCTTCCCAGTGGAAATCCCCCTTTGGCAGAGCTAAAAGCATCACAAAGCGAACAATGACGTATTCTCTATCGTATGACATCAGTTGCGTCTGCATTTTTTACTGCTATGCGTTTGTAGCCGTGTTGGATGTTTGCACAATTGGGACAACTTGACAACTACTCAGGTTACTCTGAGATGCACGAGGTCTGAGCGGCACAAGTGGTGTGAGATGCCAAAGCAGCGCCCGGCGTTGCACACTGTCCTCACCACGAGTACTCAATCTCGTCTCGAGGCTTGTTGTTCATGAAGTGCCTGGTGGTGCGGCAAGATGAAGGCTGTGCCGTTTTGTGTTCCTTAACCAACAATACTCACAGGTTGAACCTTGAACCAAGAAATCGCCAGAACTCGAGTATATATATCCCTTCTTCCCGTCTACATCTCCGTTCTCTTTTCCTCCTGTATTATACACACCAACAGCGTCCTGATCCCGACATCATGTGACTTGCCCAAAACAATGCCTCTCATTCCAAAACACACCTGATAACTTATACAACTTTGTATGTTCATTCTGGGCTTCCGTTCACTACGTTCGACTGTATCATAATGCTAACGCCTCCGATGTAGATTCATTTTCAACTCGCAGCGATGGCACCAATGGGCAACCACAAAGGAAAGGGGAATGCAACTGCTAGGGCACAAATGCCGACATCGGATATAAATCGACGCCTGTCTTTGGATCGGAACCGAGTCAAGGGATTCATCTTGGAACACATCCGTTGACTCATACGGATATGCAATGTTTGCGGCATCAAAGATGAGAGATCCTGGGACCTCTTTTAGGATATAATCTTTCTTGATCCAGTCATGACTCGCCACTTTTCACAATTCCAGAGGATGTGGCTGCACCGCAGGAGCAGGAGTTCACCATTTCGGGAGTGGTGGGCAGCCTTCCACTCATATATGGGGCAAATGTTTGACAAAACCCGTGACCAAATGAACAATTGGAGGTGGGACAACCCCTGTGCCTTGAGGGATCATGTCAATCGCTCCAATCCACAGACAACCAGCTTGGGAAAGGTTAAACGCACCGGTCAGTGTTTCTCTTGGTACGGTAGCGATGATTCCAGGGCAATGATTGAGCTGGCAAGCTGCCGGCATTACAATCCAGGCGACTTGCTGGGCATTAGACCACTGAATTGGGATGAGATAATCGATGAGGATGATCATGATGAGAATAGGGCGGATCCCGGTGCGCCGTGCGCTGGATGGATCCGTCCTGGCGATGACAATGACAATGACGACGGCGTGGGTGGGGAGGACATGCAGGGCGTTGAGATAGGGACTGGGAAAGGGAAGGGAACAAAGGATGGGAAGGGGAAAGGAAAGGGAAAGGGGAAGGGAAACGGGAAAGGGAAAGGTATTGTTAAACTGTTTGACGCAGACTCGGACACAGAGGGCTAACTAGAGCGGGTACACTTTGAGCCGGAAGCATCGCCCGCCATGTCAATTTCCTCAGATAATGATACTGACTCAACCGAGTGGGACAGCGAATATGACTCAGAACTTCATCCTGATGTGGATATGCGCATGGAGGATGATGTGGACGCACCAGATGGCGTTGATTTAGATGGCGATGTAGACATGGCAAGGGACGGTGACGATGAAGAGGAGGAAGATGAACAGAAGGAAGATGAGGAGGAGGAGGAGGTGGAGAAGGATGAGGAGGAGGATAAGGATGAGGATGATGGCAAAGAACCTCGGACGATTGGCCAGGGAGAGATGATAAATACATCGGCTGACGATGTAGATAACATGGTAGAGGATCAGCCAATCGTGCTACCTGAGCAATTCCAGGAGATGCGCGAGCATACCCCACGGCGACAACCTCCGGCGCCGGCCTCACGGCCACAAACACCGGATCCTCGCCCACGATCACCAACTCCGAAGACTCATTCTCTCAGTGGGCTGGAGCATTTGGGGCTCGTGACGACGCAAAAACCTCGCCCAGTTGTGCAAGCTCAGCGAGAAGCTGCGGCAGCCGGAAACACCTCGGATGTGGATGTGGATGAGCAGCTGCTGATTTAATCGGCAGGTGGCAAAAATCTCCCCAATGTCCCTCTCCCCAATGTCCTGCTCCCTGAGGCACTTCCGGATGGCTCGGTAGGCGAGGAGTGAAACAGTCCTCGCGTTGCAGAGGAGGCAATGGTTGTTGTGTTCAGGTTAGGGTCGGGTTCTTGTCTTGTTCGTTTCCTCTGTTCTAATCTATTTATCTCAGGCATTGATTATTACACACGTCGCGAGGTTTTTGGATCACTCAAGGTTTATTTTATATATAGGTTTTGTATTGGTTTTATTTTATTGGTTTTATTTTATTCATAGTATTATGGGACATCGCGCATGCAGTGTTTTTGCAACTCCTGGCGTGTAAGGCACCTGCTTGTGATGGTGTTGAGGCTCAATAAATCTCTCAAGTATCCTGAACTTATACCCACACCAGACTGCTCAGGCCCAACACCAACTGTCTTCCCATTCTACAGTGAATACCCCAATCCTCCCGTGTCGTCGACAATGTGAGAGAAGTCCCCTTTCTGTTGCCCCGAATTTTCATGCCGAAAGAATTTCACCTCAGACAGCTGGCGACTTCACCATATCAAATTACACCATCCTGAACACCTTCAGAAGAATCTGACTGTTCGCAGCGTGCCCCGACGCATTGAAGCCGGTCAGCGTCGTGAATCCAACGCTAACAAAGATTATCGCGAAGATATGGACACGTTTCCCTACTTCGAACATGTTGAAAACCTCGCAGGCACGGAGTCTCAACCACCGCCACCTCTGCAGGGGACGGAAATATACCCCGGCACCGGCGCTCCGCTGATCGATTACATTGCTGAGCCATGGGAACGCGACGCTCTGGGCTGCCTTGAGACGAACCTACAAAACAATCCCTACTATCCGTTGGCAACGCGTGAAGAGTACAAATATATCCAGTGTGGGATGAAGAAGAAGGGCATCAAGGCCTACTATGACAAAGTGCTGAAGGAAGAAACCACCTCTCTGCGTTTCCCAAGCTTCAGAAATGGGGATGGCGTCCAGAAGCTCGTGGCTAGCATGCCAGATGATCAGGGTCACGGGGAGTGGGAACTACACACTCTCGAGGATATGAGATGGAATGACAATTACCAACACCCTATCAAATACTGCAGTCCAGACATCATCAAAAGTATGAGATGGGTGATGTGGCAGCCCGCCTACGCCGAGCATCTCATTTTCGCCCCTCAGCGGTGTCATAACAGCGATAGGCCCACAAAACGCCTCTATACCGAAATGCACACCACGGACTGGTGGTGGGAGACACAGGTAAGGAGAGATACTCTAGGATAATAACATGCTAATCGATGTTTAGTCAACGCTCAGAGTGAGTGATAGACTGGTTCCCTTGATCTTCATGTCCGACGGAACGCATCTCGCGAAATTTGCCGGCTACAAGAAGGATTGGCCTGTAGATATGACAATTGGCAATCTATCTTCGAGAATCCGCCTTACACCCTCAACTCACGGCGTCGTAATGGTCGCTCTCCTACCGATTCCAATTAAGAACCGCAATATTCCTCAGAAGCGGCTGGATGAGCAGCAGCAAACACACCTAGCGGTGCTGAAAGATAAGCTCCGGCAACTACTCCAGCCACTCACTTTTGAACATAATCCCAGCGCTGGGAGCTGGTATTCCAACGTTCTCTATGCAGATGGCAACTTCAGGCTTTGCAAACCGGTTTGAGCAGCATGGCTTTCAGATTGTCCAGAGTATAGTGACCGACATCATCTCGAGCGGCATGTATGTTTTTGGTGCGAGTGTCCAAAAAACGAACTTGGAGATTATATGCATCCAGACAAGGAACACCCCCGGCGGAATCACAACCTATATAGAATGCTCAGCGATGCCAACACCAAGCCAGCGTATGCCAAATTCTAGTCGCGCCATGTTCACCGAGAATTCAACATGATTCGACATATTCCCTGTATTTTTGAGCGATCACCCGAAGCCCGGCCTCTGCCATACAATGCAGATCGGCATGCTTGACCACCTCCAGAAGTGGATTTTCCACTTCATGAAGACGCACGAACGGCTCGACACGTACAATGCAATCTGGTTAACCGTGCCTGCTTACCACGACCTCACACTGAAAACTAAGGCATATGAGGAAGTTTTTCAATGGATTGGGAAGGAAATGAAGGAAATGAGCCGGTACCTGCTTGGAGTTGTAACCCAGTCTCTACGAGGTGGAAACCTCACTCAGCGTCCCATATTCAATCGCGCAATTGAGTGCACACGGGAATTGGTAGAATTCTATATGTATGCTCGGTATAAATCTCGCGATTATGCAACATTGAGTTACATGGAGGACGCCTTGCGTTGCTTTCTCACCTTCAAAGATGTGTTCTTACTCAGGCGAGCCGGCAAAAAGCCGAAGCCCAAAGCCAATGCCCTGAGAACGGAACACGCGAAGAAGCGAAAGGTAGATGACGAAGCAAATGTTGAACCTTGGACGCAGTCCAAGACGCGGCGCGGAATGAACGCCTTGCGGGATTGTATTAGCCACGAGATAGATATTGCCAAGGAGATAGATGCCGACTTCAACTTTCCGAAGATCCACTTGATGTCTCATTGGGCCAAACAGTTTCGTTGATATGGAGCCTTGCAACAGTATTCTACCGAGAGACATGAACAACCACGTAAAACGAACCTTAAGGACGGTTGGAAGGCCTCCAATCACAATCTCAACTACCAGCCACAAGTAATCACCTTTCAGCATCGCAACCTGTGCTTCGAAATCAGAGAGCTCAATCTCCAAGCTCTTGCTCAGCGTCGTGAGAACAGCGCTCCCGCCTGCAAAGTCCTCCTTTCCAGTGCTGATCTGGCTGCCCCCCAGAGCCCCCAGTTATATGCGAAGCCCGAATTCATGGGACCCCAATTCCGTCGTGATCGAAAGCATCCTGATGCTATGATCAAAGACTTCAGAGCATTATCCGACAACACGCAGGACACAACGCACCGTGTGGCAATATACAGTGGCACGTGGGAGTTTGTCAAGCATAAGAGTCGTAACAAGACATATATATCGGATGAACAACTGCATGCAATGGAGCTCCGTATTGACCTTGGTATGAAGGTTCAAGATGAGGGTTTAGAAGATGAACGCATATCTCAGATGTGTCCATGAACAGGAAGCCAGAGCTGGCGCGGAGGGGATCGACGGAACAACTGGGTGTGGGTAAAGCAATGCCCGGAGAGGTGTTATGGCACACTGAACAGCCGTCACCTGTGGCAACTGCAACGACTATTCAAAATCACACTCCACAAGGAGGATGGAGCTTTCGTTGAGTACTGGTTAGCCATGGCGCACACCACATTGCCGGAAAACTCGGGTAACTTGGATCCCGTCTCGAAATTTGGAGAAGTGAGAAAAGTGCCGGCAGCAGTTGCTTTCCAAGTTTTCAGCGTGGGACACATCGTCAGCTGCGCGCACGTAATTCCAGAGATAGCTACTAGTACTAAGACAGGAGACAGACGGAACGAGCTATGGATTGTCAATAGCCACATAGATCTGGCGACTTGGAATGATGTATATAATTAGAAAAGAGAGAATTGCATTGTGTGCGCAGGTAGAAGGAACGCGAGGAGAGGTTTTAGCAGCGTCACCCATCAGCTTGCAATCCGGTATAATTAGTAAAAAGTGAATTCCATTGTGCACGCAGGTAGAAGGAACGCAAGAGATATTTGCAGCATCACCCATTGCATTGCAATCCTCAAGCAAGCACGTACCCAATGAACCCATTGCGACGTATAGTCACAGTTGGCCACAACGCCAGAACGTTCGTTTAAAATAGGAGACCGACAGTGCAAGAAGAAACGGTGAAACAGCGATCGGAGTGTGATATGCAACGCAACGCAGGGTATTAAGGCCGGGCGCGGAGGAATCCGCCACTGGGGTGTATCTGACGGCTCGGACGGAGCGCGTCAACTCTGACGGAGCCATTCCACCCGGACAGAACTATTATTTGCTCATGTACCAACGCCTAGCAATGGAATCAACACACCCCACTGATGTCATAGGATAGAGAATACGTCATTGTTAGCTTTGTGATGCTTTTAGCTCTGCCCATGTGGGATTTCCACCAGGAAGCTGAAGATATACACAATCAATGGTTCAAAGTATTGGGCCAAGAATGCGTGCAATACGATCATAATCACGCCAAGATGGCATAAACACTCATCAAGCGATGGAAATAGACCTTCAGATGTTGCTGTAACTGTGAATATCAATGCTCAGTTTAATCTGAGTTGAATCTGATGGCAGTTAACCCCATAATTGAATGCATCTGACGGGATCTCGTCCCAAAATATTGTCAGGGTTTAGAGTCTAGCGCGATCTACACAGTGCCTCCCATTGTTGTCGAATACGTGCATGGTAGCTCGAATAAGAGTCTACCTCAGGTGCCGTTGCATATGCATGCGGAGGATATTATTCCTACCTTCTTAACGTGAAACATCTATATCGGAATATCCCTTCCCAAAGCACTCACCCTCACACAACTCCAGGCTTACAAAATGTTCGAAGTCTTGTTAATCGTCAGAATCAACAAAAGTGTGGGGCTTCAGGTAATTCTCAACTTCCGCCTCCAAAGAAACATGTTTCTTCGCCGGCTGGCGAGAGGGGTTGCTCTCAAGGCGTGAGTTCTGTACGCTCTACAATCCATGGTCAGAACTCCACCCCCTCATTTTCGCTGAACACTTCTCGCATTGCAGATATCACTCAACACGTGACTTCCACCCCATCCGCTATACAGCGACAGTCAATAATTTGTCCAACCGCCAGGTTGGGTACAAGCAGTCGTAACACACCAGCTCCCAGTGGAACCATACAGCCAGACTCAACGTGTTGCGTTGTATCCAGCTCAGCATCCGGCATTGCTTACACTCCCACTCCTCTCAGCAGTCTTGAGAACCTGCCAACCCCCGTCAGGAATCCAGAAGCCCACCTGATCATTAAAAATCCACTGCGAACGCCCGCTACCGAACAGAATCAGAAACATACCCAGTGGCAATTTCAACCGAAGGCGGTGTCTACACCTCGATCAATGGTCTCCAGCAGTTGCAGCATCCATTGATCTGGTCACACCGACATGACGTGTCTTGTATTTTCAAAGTGCAGGGTCCTGGAGCTCTACATGTGGAACAGACGGCCATTTATGAGTGCAAGCGACTGGGAGATGGTAAGTTATACAACGCAACGCGTTGCGAAAGCATTTGCTGAAGCCCCATACTGGCAGATAATAGAGATGTACTGGAATACCGCTATGCAGCAAAACAACATTTGGTTCATAGCATTCGAGGCACACACAAAGGACATCTTGAAGGAGGTATGCTTAATCAATGGCCCACCGTGGTTATGACACGCTCAAACAGGTACTAGGTTCGTGCACAAGTCGATATGGTTAAATCCCATTTCATTCAATCAGTCAGGGACAACGTTGCAGAGCTGTATTATCGCCACCGCATTGATTCCGCCGCAGAGCGTTTAGAATTCATTGATTCCCTTCTGGCAGACAATAAGGATCTTGTTCCGGTAGCAGAGTATGTGGAAGGTGGTGTATGCGGTCCAAATGCAACGCATAGAGAGTTGAAAGCTGATAACGTTTTGCTAGCATCCACTTTACTTGCTGGCGGAAGCCATCCCGTGGTTAATCTACATCAAACTATATCATCGGGCGAATAACCGAGGTAAGTATGCTGATGGATTTTATAATTCCATGATTAACGACAAGGACGGTCATATACCGTAGCCACTCATCATGTTTACATGGACCGCGTTGCGCCATGCTCTCCTGGATTGGCAAAAGAACAATGGTGTTCATCCGAAAGCTTCCAAGTCAAAGCTGAAACCGGCCAGACCTGATCGCTCAAACTATTTCAACCGCAACTTAATGACGATGGTAACATCGCATCCTGCTGCACTGTAATGGGTCACAAGTTGTGAACCTCGCCTGGCGTTGCAGACACATTTACATCCTTGATGAATACCTCCAACACACTACCGGAGAGCTATCAACAGAGGGTGTATAACAACACTCTTGCTACAGTCAAGCGTCAGATCCAACAGGCGGAGAACCCAACACCTGCCGTGGTGATCAGCGTGGAAGCAGCGTGTGTTGACAATGCTATTTGTCTTGATTATTTGGCCTGTGAAGTGTCACTTGAGAAGCCTGAGATCAGAAGTACTCACCCAAACATCCCGATAGACAACAATTGCAAGGATGACGAACTTCATTTCGGGATGCCAGAGGGCAGAGGGAATGACAAAGATGAAGGTGATGAAAGCGACGATGACGATGCCATCCTCACCGCCAGCCGGCGACGACAGCACGCGATGGAACTCTAGATGTTTGACCTGGGAACCAGTGATGTTGACGGGTACGAGGGTGAGGATGGCGATGATGTGGATGCTGATGCCGATGAGGAGGAAGAATCATCGCAAGTTGATGATGGATCAACGCAGAATGTGGAGGACTTACTTCGGACCCAGTGATGTCGACGGGTATGAGGGGGAGGATAGCGACGATGCAGATGGGGATGAGGAGGAAGGAGCATCGCAAGCGGATGATGGATCAGATCAGAATGTGGAGGACTGACTTGGGACCCAGTGATATCGATGGGTATGAGGCGGAGGATGGCGACGATGCCACTGCGGATGAAGAGGAAGAAGCATCGCAAGCCGATGAAGGATCAACGCAGAATGTGGAGGACTGACCTGGCACCCAGTGATGTGGACGGGTATGAGGGGGAGGATGGCCACGATGCGGATGCAGATGAGGAGGAAAAAGCATCGCAAGCCGATGATGGATCAACGCAGAATCTGGAGGACTGAGGGCATAGTACTAGATAGTGTGAAGATTACACTGTATATTTCAGAGCTGTAAAATAAGATAATGGCGAAGCAAATGCAACAGCAAGCGAGGTATCCGAAGCGAAGATTGTACTGCAATATGATACAAAATCTCAAAGCAGAACATAGATGGGGCCAGTCCATCATCCATGATATAGTAATAGAGGAGAGGTACACAGTGGCTATCAGCCGGAGAGAGGCAGAAACATCCCCAGGCGTTGTGTGAACGGCTACAGCATAACTGCAGCCCCTGCGAAGATTGTAACACACGTGACGTTCTGATGGTGCATATACCAGGTGCATACTAATGGAGGTGGGTATGCAACATGACCTGTTGCCTAGGCGAAGGGAAGGGTGTAATTCTCCGTGACAGGGTACGCGGTTCCGTCAGAGCCGTCAGAGCTGTCCGGAATGCCCGGGTCTTTCAGATGGAAACTAGGGTGGTTGCTGTTGAAGATTCTCTCTCTTTCCTCACCTTATCCTAACACTCAACCACTGGGCCATGCTTCAAGAGTTCTAAAATGAATGTGCTCCCACCCCTGACTCCCTGCCTCTTGCCTGAGGATTCCTCCTTGTCAGATGCTAACCAATTCGCACAATATTCTTCGAAAGCTAACAACCCAGCAGACAACTCCTGATGCAGCATGTAACCGATACTGATGTATTGTACAGAATGAAACACCACAATGGAGGTAAGAGTTGAATGTCAATGTTTAACCAGTGAAAAGATCTCCTAAGGTTTCGAGATACTTCTGTAGTGCGTATTGAGATGGTGTGAATCTGTGTCCAGGCATACAGCACTTGACTACAAAGATGAATTAAAGACGGAATGTTGCTTCACTATGAATAGATGTTTTAAAAATATTTTAAGCTCATCTTTGGTATTCCGATTGTTGACTCCAGATTGCAGCTTGAGCTTGTTCTTCTCCTTCGTGGAGCAATGCTATCTCCTTAGAACTCCCTGCAAGGGTTTGAATCCCCATACTTCGACGCTATGCCTACAGTGCTCAAGGCAGTGTTATCGCGAGCAGAATATACACTCTGGTATACACCTTGTGATCACATGTCACCTATTGTGGTAGGGTATGACATTCATGTAGATGTGGTATTAAAGTTTACACTCCTGATTAGAATCAGGTCATCCATTGCACGATATCATGTCTGACACTGTGTTAGAAGAATTTTTAACCTAGTCATCTCACAATCCATTTGCATCAGTAGTTGGAACTTCGGCCAATCATGGTCAGCCATGCTTATCTCAAATTTATGACCCACCTTGAAAGCTATGTGCCTTGTGTTATAGATTTAATCCAAGACCAACGGGTACTGTACTAATGTAGACCTTGACGAGTCAGCTTGTATTGAATACGTGTCGGACGTTTCAATTAATCCCAACCCCAACCCGTGAGTAGGCTTGCTTCAGGCCTTATATCATAAGCCAATATCATATTTCCCTCAGACATGTCATGATTATGTCATAACAATTCTCCTTGACCGGGGAGTACCCTGGTTGTTCTTATCGCGTAAGGCAACAAGTTATATATCCAGCTTCCACGGAGATCAACTATTGACTGCATTGTCTGTGACTGGGAGTAATCTCATGTGCAATCAGACATACCCCGCTAGTATCAGGTATAATCAATACGGTAGAAACTATCATGCTTGGCAGAAGTATTGTTTAATGTCATGAATAGTAGTTATGCATATCTCATGACAAGACCAAGAGTCACTCCTTGCTATGTATTCATCATACTGTCACAAGTACAATTAATGCTGTGATGGGAAAACCCCTAACCCTGGCCGTGACCTCCACTGACCTAATTTCGGATGGAATGATGCATGCAATTCCTCGCGATGTTCATTTGTAGATCTCAACAGCAGAAGGCATATACCGAGTGCAACCAGCTCACCAGCTGACTCTGTTCTGAGAGGCAGCACACCTGGCAATCGATACCAAACAGCCAGAGAAGATCACATTGATGTAACAATGAGGTAGTTGGAAGATGATAAAGTGGTAAATATGACTGAAAAGTTGAAAAGGCATCAAGTTTTGAAAGACTTCACAAGAAATCCTAATGCACCCCAGTGTTATGACCAACTTGTTGTCAAGATAACTCGGAAATATAAACCAGCAACATACTTCAGTGCTGTTGACTACCATTTGGCAAGCACAACATCCACTCAAGGTGATCGGCCAGTATATAGATTTGCACTGATTGACAGTCCATCGGACAAATTGAGCAGGGACGACTGCCTGATGTTTGTTAACATTGTACGTCGTGTGGTCGTCACCTTCATAACTATCAATGAGACACTCATGGTGGGTGACTCTGAGATTGAAATTGAATATATTATAACATACCACCTCAACTTGGAACAAACAATAATAATTGGGGTGAAACAAGAAGAAGTAGCTAGCGAACACATAGTTATTGACTTACTAAAGAGTTCTGAAAACAAAATCAGTGGCGGTGAATTTGATATTATACAGGAAGATGAGAAGGAAAGAGAAGAGGAGGAGGAAAGGAAGGGATAGCTAGCAGGGATGTCGGAGGACAATTCAGAATCTGGGATTAGTCCGAGTACTAACAAAATACCTCCAAAATATTCCATCCGCAGTACCATTTAACTTGAAGATAATTATTTCAATATCCAAAATGCGAAAGATTTCCGGTAGGTAATTGCGGCCTTAATCAACATTGCCCTAACGGAACTAGATGGAGCCAACGAGCCAGACGTACAAACACAGATAATGACTATGGAGGATAATGCTGATGTGGACAGGTGAACCAGTTTCTTTGTCAGAGCAGTTCAGTTACTGTCAGAGCTCAGCCGCTGTCAGAGGTACTGTCAAAGTTTTTCTCAGAGCTCAACCACTGTCAGAGCTACTCCCAGTGTGGTTATGAGGGTTCAGCAACAATCAGAACTGCTGTCAGTGCTCGGCCACTGTCAGAGCTACAGTTAGAGTTGTTGTCAGTGCTCAGCAGCTGGTATAGCTGCTGTCAGGGCTGCTGTGAGAGCTATTGTTAGAGCTCAGCCGCTGACAGCTGTAGTAAGAGCTACTGTCGGAGCCGTTGTCTGAGCTTGGCAACTGTGGGAATACTAGAATGAAGATAAATTTTTTTCACAGACTAGGGGAACTGATTAATAACCACCCATTTCACAGAGAAAACTTGGAGGAGTCAATGGCAGAGATAGGCGTCACCATGGAGACCAAAACTTTGATGCCACTCGAAAAACCCATGCAGTGAAAACCTTAGCACAATATTTCAGTGAATTCGATGGCAGAGAAGGAGAATAGCTTTGTGAAAGGTAGTGTATTCGCTGACAACTGCGGTACTGGCAAGGCTAGACCCTGCTGTTCCCTGGATATACTGTTTGCCATACTAACAATCATCAGACTCTGATAGCACTGGCTTTATTATATCACCAGGTTGATGTCAATAAACAAAATAACAAGAATCCACATCCTGGGTTCAACACATGGGAGATTGACATGATTGACCAGCAAATGATGGTTGGACAGGGTCAGAAGGTAACAAGGGAGCCCCAAAGGTCTCAGTTGGAGGTCTACCACGCAACATGGATTCTACAGTATGTCCGAAATACATCCCACTATGGTGACTTCAGTCTAAGGTTGGAAGAACCCTAAACTGATGGTGGCAGAATGGGAAGCTGCGGTGACTAAGTTCACTGAGTTAACTCCACATCTCCATTACAGTACTTAGCATGCCAGTTGAGCCAAGCTTGATGGCAAACCATGGAGAATGGTCGTGATTTAGACCATCGAGACTTTCTAACAGCGGTTCAACCAAGCGGAGTCTAATTGTACCAAAGGTTTGTACCCTGCAATATTTCATTTGTTGATTATGGATTACGACCATAGGTTGAAAACGAGCAAGACCCCAATCAGCAGGTTAATGAATGCTTATTGCACAATGGTTACAATGGACTCCCATGAGTACAATATGTATATAGCGTCCTATATACTCCCTCTTGATCTGCAATACAAATAGATGATGACGGCAACCCCATTGGTAAATGGCTTTGAAGACTTTTGCTGGATCTCGCATTTCCTGGGGAGTTCATCCTGCTTGACACTACAGCTGCCACCAGATACATATGACAATACTGTCAACTTCAATGTCCATTGGGTTGCGGAAGGGAGTAATGTATTATGTTTGCATCCTGGTAACAGGTTCATGCAAGTTGCAGATCCGTACAAGAAATGCCCGGAATTTGGAGTACTTGTTCTCTGCACAACAACAGTTTCGGATGATTCTATCTTGCATTGTTGCCTCTAATTGAACAATTGACGAAATTAAACAGGCCGACACAAACATTGGATATATTACTCAGACAGCATCACAATGAGAACACTATGCACAAGCAAGGATTTGTGGACATATGCACGGTAATGCTACTGCGAACCATGGTGAGCCACATCCTATTCAACAAACGAAATCTTATCTTAAATATCCATCTTTTGTATGGAACAACCACACTTGTTACATTCTAGAAGTCCTCTAGAGCTGTCCAGTTCTACATTATTTTGGTAGGTGGTATCTATTATGGCATCAGGGAGAGAATAACAGGGGTTGCCTCCACCCAGGCTACAATGATGGCCAAAACTAAGCCTTATGGCATGATTTGGCAGTTCTTTTACCTTGTATCCTTAACAGTTATTCTTGGCACTGCGTCGAGTTATCCAGAAATATCTTCAATTACATGATTATGTACATTACCTTTCTTGGTTACTTACCTGAGCAGACCGATCCAGAACATGCTGAGGATAGTTATTTCTGAGTTTGTGAAGGGTTGCCATGGGAGGACGGAGCGAATACAGCCACCCATGATGGTCAAGGTTATGATGTACTATCACAATGAGGGTGTGTTGCGATGAGCAGCTCCAATGTTGGCTTGGCTCCAAAGCTATCTCCGGAACTGCTTGATGGCAACAGTTAATGGTGGGAGACTGATTGTGTGAGTATATTGGCAACTTACCCAGTGGCTTGTCAAATAGTTTAGCACTCCTTTCACCTTCCCACTTTCTGCCACTTACATCTGCTCTGACAGAAAAATCTGACTTCTAACTTTGACATCGACTCATTGTATGACAATGATACTACCTTGTGTGCAGTTCTGCCGCCTCTTGGGCCTCAAATGTTGGTCTATGCATCGCTCAATGATTGCCGATGCATGTGCCTATGTAAAGAAGCCATTTATCAACCACTGGCAGCTGCCGGTGCATGTTGTGTCCTATCTGACACGAATTACGGACATGAACCTACATAATAATTGCCGAAATTCCGTCATGGTTGAACAGGGTTTAAACATCGAAATGCATCATCAGGCATGGTTGTATGTCCGGCGGATTGGTCAGCAGCGAACCCAATGCACACCTCACTTGGTTTACCTTACCATGATTGATTTGTTGATTGAAAACACAGACTGAATACAGCACTTACCAATGCTGCATGTGTTGGGGGTACACCAGAAAGCTGACAGTGTGATCATTGATCCCGCTGCTGATCAAGTATATAATACCTGGCTAGGAGAGATTTCTTCACAGGCACTTCGGTCTGCTGTGATTGGTCAATATCGCAATTTAATCCACATTAGTCAGTTTGTGACCTTTCCCTACTTTCAACTATTGGGTCAGTGATACGTTTCCCGCTGGGTGGTTTCTTTGGTTTCCGGGTTGACTTCAGTTCGCAAGTTAGCACTCTTGCCATCTGGGTTTTGATTTTTGGGTTTGTTCTGATAGGTATTCGGTCGCTTTTGGACTATCTCATGGTGGTGTGCATTTGGAAGGTGTAGAGCTGTCTAGATGACTAGTACTGATGAATAGAGCAATTTAGTCACTGATTTTCACACTGATAGAAGCCACTCTGGCAGAATCCCTCTGACAGCTGGTCACTGACAGCGACCACTCTGACAGAAGCCTTCGGACAGATGTTCTCTGACAGCAGCCACTCCAACATGAGCTACATTGGCAGAAGCCCTCTGACAGCAGCTCTCTGACAGCAGTCACTCTGGCAGAAGCTCTCTGACCGCACCCCTTTCACATCAACTCTGGCAACAATCTGACAACTGCTCTGACAACGGCTCTCCAAATCTTTTGCCATGAGCATTCTCAGCAAACCAAAAGTCTCCATCACTTTATAATGTGAAGTCTCTCCTTGTAACTGCTCTTCAAGTATATTCCCCAGCAAGTACTCTACAGTGACGGGACAATACATGATGGGTTCAGTACTTCCTAAAACAACATTGAAAGGACACTTCAATGGTAAACTAAACTGAAATCGCTTAATGCCGATAACAGCTAACAATAACCCCGTAGACTTAACGCAGTGAACTACATGGATATGCAGCGCTGCACCACAATAGTCCTTTCAGAAGAGATATCAATGCAACCCAGTTGTCGGCTAATGTTTGTCATTCGTGTGTTATCACTTTGGAAATATTAGCGACATGCACAACACTGAACATAAATGCTTTGACGGTTTCAAATATGTATTTGACATTGCATATAATTCATCCGCCTAGCTGCAGAGCCGATATGTGGAGTAGCTGCCCCTCTCATTATCCTGTTAACCAATATATTATCATCAGAATGGCTCCTTTTGGGGCTTTCAGATGCATGCAGTGTTAGACAACAGTCCAGGCAACGCGCCAGCGGTGTAGGTTTGTACTCGATAAAAGGTTCAGTTTGGTTCCTGAACCGTCCAAAAGCCCGGCACCCAACTGCTTGGCGGGCCAAACCCGTCTGCGTACACATCAGCGAGCAGGTTTTGCCCGGTTTGGTTTAACCTTGCAGTTGAAATCTCCTGTTCTTGTTTTCGGGTATTTCTCTGTATGGTCCCATTCAGATATTCTACTGTCATGTGCAAATTATTAGCTTTGGTACCTCATTCTCTTTATTTGTGTTATTGGCTGCCATTATAATCAAAACAACCAGAGAGATGTTCCCAGCTACATCCTTCAGTTGAGTGTAAACGATGTTTCGTCTTGAATTATTAGTAAGATTTGAGGTACAGAACAGCCATATTGACATTTAAGGAAGTCATTAAGCCGCAAATGGATCAGATTGCTCTTCCTACAGCACCGAGAACATTCGGTGAGCTGATGGTGTTACACGATAGTGTCAGCGGAAAATTGCAATACTACAAGAATCTTCACCAGCTGAAATTAGCCAGATGAGATTAGCACCTGAGAAACCACAGTCTAAAGTAGGCATATCGGCTCTCATGCCCACCACAGTACTCAATTCTTTATCAATTAAGACATTAAAACCTGTTATAACCTTAAGCTTTTACCCCTCCATATAACCTCACTAGCAACTAACCATACAGGAGTTGGATTCAGATGAACATATTGTACTGGCACATTTGTCATCTGTACACTACGAGGACAATTTGCGATTGTTGACTTAATATCTCCGCGAAAAGTAATTCGTGAACCTGTTTTGCTATGTGTCGGCATATTTTAAATTTCAGTGACCATATTCTGAGATACGATAATGTGTCTGTGCATGTGCAGCCGGCTTGCATGCCACATAAAGCTCTAGACTACAAAATGGGTTGATTGATGATTGATACGCCTGATATTGTCATGCCTCTTACAGGTAAGTGAGCACAGGCAATCTAAACTGAAGACAAAATTTACAAACAAAATATGGGTCAGCGATGGCACATGTGATATTGAAGGAGCGGTCAATGCGCAATGCAAATCTGTAGGAATGACCACCATTATACAGTAATTATCCTGACATGCAACTACACAACTCTGCTTTCCGACCCAGTCCACTTAGTGTACATTTTGATAATTACCTGTGGTATGTCATGGAAATCAAGAAGTAGCAACTGGATATGACACAATAAGGAAATTGGGCCTTATTAATGAAAAAATAGTATATGGATCTAAATTCAGTAAATATCCAGCTGAATGCACTGAAATGTGTCAGTACTATGTTATCTATTGCTTATAGATCATGTGCATCAGTGGATCAGAAATTGACATACCTCAAAGCATTTGCATGCAACTGAGTATTCATACAAATTAGACATTGGCTGCAAATAATGAGTATATAATTATTCAAACAAAATGATTAACTATACAATAACAGTTGGACATGTTTGTGGTGAGGGTCCATAGAGTGTCACCGATTATTGGTCTCGCAAGTAAGTTAATTGGGATGTGATTTGCTTGCTGTTAATTATTACAAACATATTGGCTGCTGTGATATGGAAATGAAAACGAGACAAAGTTACCTCCCCATGATGACAATGAGGGTCACCGGTGTGTGAATGATTTTTCTTCTTCTAAGTAAGTTGTTTGGGAAGCTATTTGCTTGCTGTTATGCATATCCAATGTACTGGCAGCCTTCATAGGCGAAAGAGAAGGCAACACAGTAAGAGCCCTATTCTGAAATTGAGTGTCAACGGTGTGTCAACAATGTGTGGACTTGTTAGCAACTTAATTGGGAAACGATTTGCTCGCTGTTATCAATAATGAAGGGATTGGCATCCTGAATAGCCAAATGAGAGAGCAACACAGTGACAGCCACATTGTGGCAATGAGTGTCATCTGAGGGTCAACAATTTTTGGTCATATATGTAAGTTAATTGAGAAGCGATTTGCTAGCTGTTATCCATAACCATCATGTTAGCAGCGTTCGAAGGCAAAAGTGAAATCGACACGGTGAAAGCCCCATTCTGAAACTAAGCGTCAACAGAGCGTCAACATTTTGTAGTCTTGCAAGTAAGTTAATTGAGGAAGGATTTGCTCTCTGTTATCCACCATCAATATATTGGCAGCCTTCATATGCAAAGGAGAAAGCAATGTAGTCATAGCGCCATTCTGAAAAGGAACAGCAACAGAGCATCAACAATTGTGGGTGTTGAATGTTATATAATCCAAGGGCTGTGCAATGGCTTTTACCCATAATTGAAGTATTGGCCTCCTTTGTAGGCACTATGATTAATGTCAATATTGCTATACCAAAAAATGAGCGACAACAGACTATCACCCGAGTGTCAACAATTTCATGTGTTGAATCTTGTATAATTCAAGGGCTACGCTACGGCTTTTACCTGAAATTGAAGTATTGGCCACCTTTACAGACAATATCGTCAATGTTGTTGTCTCTACACCAAACAATGAACATTAACAGAGTGTCAACAGAGTGTCAGTACAGCATTAACCATTTTGGGTGTTGCATTTTGTACAATCCAAGGGCCATACTACGGCATTTACCCATAAATAACATAATGGCAGCCAATATCGGCAAATGAGAAGGTGACATGGTCATAGCACCAGTCTGAAAATGAGCATCAACAGAGCGTCAACGACTTTGGGTGTTGCATGTTGTGTCATCCAAGGGCTGTGGTACGGCTTATATCCATTATCGAGGTATTGTCCGCCTTTATAGGCAATATGGTTGATGTTGATAATCCTTAACCTGACAATGAGCATCAACAGAGCTTCGACAGAGCATCAACAGAGCATCAACAAAGTGTCAACATAGGATCAACAGAGCCTCAACAGAGCGTCAACAGAGCATCAACAGAGCATCAACAGAGTGTCAACAGAGCGTTAACAATTTTGGGTGTTGCATCTTGTATCATCCATGGGCTGTGCTACGGCATTTACCCATAATCAACATATTGGAAGCGTTTATGGGCATAAGAGAAGGCGACAGGGTCACAGCCCCTGTCTGGCAATGAGCGTTAACAGAGCGTCAATCATTTTGGGTGTTGCATCTTGTATAATCCGAGGGCTGTGCAATGGCTTTTATCAATAATCGAAGTATTGACTGCATTGATAGGCAATATGGGTAAGGTCAATATCGCTACACCTGACAATCAGCATCAAACGAGCATCAACACAGTGCCAACACAGCATCAACGAAATGTCCACAGAGTGCCAATGATTTCGGGTGTTGCAACTTGTATAATCCAAGGGCTGCACTATGGCATTTACCTAAAATCGAAGTATTGGTGAAAATCTGGTTAGAGTTGATCTCGCTACACCTAAAAATTATTCTCACCAGAGCATCAAAAGAGCGTCAATGATTTACAGCGTTGCATGTTATATAATCCAAGGGTTGTGCTAAGTTCTATACGCAAAGTCGAAGTTTGGCCAACCTAATTTGCGGTATGATTAGTATCAATGTCGCTACCACCTTGAACTGCATGTCAACAGAGTGTCAATGATATCTGGTAATACAAGTATGGTGATGGGATTGGGATATGTTTTCCGTTATGTGTAACCAACATATTGGCAGCCATATCATCAAAATTGCAAGCGAAATGGTCACATCTCCATTCTTAAAATTAGCATCAATGGTGTACCAACGAAATTTGGCATTTTGAATAAGGTAATTGGTAAGTGATTCGCTCACTGTTGTCCATAGCCAACATATTGCCAACCATTATAGGCACAAGAGAAGTGATACAGTCACAGCCCTATTCTGGTATTGACTGTCAATATCTTGTCATCTGAGGGTCATGAATTGCTGGTAATGCATATTGGGTAATAATGGCATCACATGGATATTGGAGCTTATAATTGAACTATTAACCTCCTTCATAGTCAAAATACTAATCAGTAAAGAAAAAACATGCATTCAAATCTTATCAATTTCAAACCCTGCAAAAAAAGGCAAAATGGGATTCCTGGATGTCGAATAGTCGATTTTCATTGAGTACTATTATCAAATACCAAAGGCAAGTGCGGTATATGTATTTTCACATGGACCCGCTGGAGAACCCGCTGAGGACCTGCCCAATTGAGACAGGTAGGGAGATGTTGATTGAATCATACCCAAATCGACATTTTGGATTTATTGACAACCTGGACCCCAATTTGCCAGTGGTTGGGTTCCAATGCACACCGTGACGTAAAGTGACAGTCCAGAACGGTTGCTAACACTAACCATCAATGACACTGCAATGTATATACTTGCAAAGCTGTTCAGCAATGTTAATGTAGCATTCCATCCGGTTTCACCTCGCATGTCGTGTTTTGGACATATCATCAATCTCATGGTAAGTGCATTTCTCCGCGGTCAGAGTGCATATTCAGTTGTCCAAGAGCTTGGGGCTTTGGATGATGATGTCGATACAACGCAAAAACTACAGCTCTGGCGGAAACGAGGACCAATTTGACTACTCCACAACATCTGGACATGGATTTTACACTCCCTTCTGTGGCATGATCATTTCACTGAATAGGCTGAACAGATGGTTCCCGATGCTACTGCATATATCCCACTCATTGGAAGCATAACACTCTGGCATGGTCATGTGGATGCAATTGAACGTGCTTTCATTTTACGAGCTCTTGTGGATGAATTTATAATTACTACCATCCAGGAGGATCAATGAAAAAAGTTAATCAAATCACATAACACTTCAACAGACAATATGTTGGATTCTGAGCTCATCGTCACGGAAGAATTATCTGATGATGCCTGGGAGGACTTGGAAGTCATTCATGATATACTAAGCCTGTTCAAAGTGTGGTCACTTCGACTTCAAGGGTTCAGTTCACCAAAGAATGGTCCAAATGGATTTGTTGCCCATGGTATTCCAGCAATGGTTCAGCTCCTATCCCATCAAGACGAAGCAATGCACAACTATTCAGACGAATCAGTATACAGCAACCATATCATTTTATCCATTCACATTGCCTGTTCGGTTCTTAATAAGTACTATAATCTGATAGATAATTCGCCTACTCTGTATGCAGCAGAATCGGATATGAAGTTGAAGTACTTTTGCTATGAACGGAGTGAACATCAAGACTGGATTGAATCAGCGAGAAGTCATTGTATGAGCATGTGGAATACCAAGTACTGCCACCTCCCTGGATTGTGTGATGTATCACCATCCCAGTCTACAACTATCGGTGCAAGTCCACTGCCTCGACCACCTGAGCCTGCAATTCCACAATTGAGGCGAAAACAGGCGTGATTGACTCTGGAAATTGCAGACATTTACCAAATGCAACACTTTCAATCGACACCAGAGACAGAAGATGTTACAGATTTCATACACTATTGGGCGAAGTGATTGATCTCACCCCGATGGGCCCAGCTTGCCCGTATGGCTCCCACCATCCATTCCATTCCGGCGATGTCATCTATAGTAGACAGAGCATTGAGTAGTTGAAAGTTACTGAAATCTGATCATTGCGATCGTCTAGAGGATGCTGAGATATCTGCAGTCGAATGTTCAAAGTACTAGAAGAGGGCAGGATCAATTGAGATGATAGAGATCCAGCAGGTGGAAGACTAACTTGTTGCGCTGGAAAAACGGAAGGACTAGGTGAAGATTGGAGAGGTGGATATTTGGAGTCTTAGACTACAGAGATGGACGGAGTGGTGGGAAAATCCATTTTTCAATACCGCCGCAACTTTCACATGGGGAAGCTGGCATGCGGGTGGGGGGAAATACAGAGATACAGAGATAACAGAGACGGACAGAGCGACGGGGAGGCACACAGAGATAACAGAATAATGGAGGCGGACTGCTCTATAGGGAGTTTATATTTGAGAGGCCCCAGAGCAGATGGAGCTTATCTTATCATATAACGAAAATACACACTCTATCTTTCCCAGTTCTTGGTTCCTAAACACGTATGCATAGATCCACGCAATTTGAGTGGATCCTCACCCCTGGATAGCATCACATCCTCTCACCACAACGGATGGCAATGTTATAAACTCATGATGGACGATGGCTGAGTTTAGTTTGGTGGCTTTCTGAGTTTAAGACTTTTGGCAGCAGCACTGGGTGGCGTTTAAACAACATATGTTGATACTTGTTCAATTGAACTTATATGTTGTCAAATTAAGCCTGCAGGCTGGCCGCCAGGACAATGGGTGCATGTGTGGCCTGAATCCTGGCCGTCCGGCCCGGGCTGGATTTATAACCCACCACAAAGGGCAGCCAGGCCTGGCATATACCATCCCGCACAGAAGCGGCTTCTTCAGACAACTGTTCGTGGCCTCTTGCGGAAAGTTCAATTCTTCTTGCGTGCAAATCAAAGCTGTTCAGGATGGTCTAATTTCATATGTTTAAGTCACCAGCTGGCTATGGTGAACTTCTTTCAGCATGAATCTTTTGGGCAATAGAAAAGGGTCTTCTCTGGCATTGGTGACGACAGAGGAGGAGTGCATTATTCACAGTTGAAAGGGGCAAAAGTTGGGGCTGGGCCTGAGCAGTCTAATGTGGGTATATGCTCACAATACTTGAGAAATTCATTGAGCCTCAACACCATCACAAGGAGGTTCCTTCCATGCAAGGAGTTGCAAAAACACTGCGTGCGCAATGTTCCATAATACATCAATATACAAAACACAAAAAAATCAACCCTGAGAAATCCAAAAACCTCGCGACCCATGTTGTAAGCAATCCCTGAGATAAATTCATTACAACTTCTGAAAGGAACAATCCCCCAACCCTAACCCAAGTGAACAAAACACCTCCACATATGCCTTAATCAGTGCTTCAGATGAATAGATTACAGCAGATGAATTTCAGATAACACGAACCCAACGATAACCCAAACGGACGGCTCTTCTTCAAGCCGCGAACTAGTTCACCCCTGGCCGTCCGAGCATTCCACAAGCCCCTCAGGGCCAGTGACATCGGCGAGAGTGACATCAGGGAGAGATACATCTGGATGACTATCGCCACCAGCTGAGTCGCCAAGTTGCTGTTGCTCCAGATCTCCATCCGAGGTGTTTCCGGCTGCCTTAGCTTCTTGCACAGTTGGCACCGCTTGACAATGTTTCAGCAGAGTCACAAGCCCCGAAAACTCCAGCCCACTGAGGGTATGAGTCTTCGGTGTTCATGGTCATGTGCGAGGCTGCGGGGCTGGTGGCCCTAGGGCAGGAGCTGGAGGCTGTGGGCTTGGGGTATCCTCGCGCATATCCTGGCCTTGATCAGGTAGCAGGATTGGGTGATTGTCTACCATTGAATCAGCATCGTGAGTTGATGTATTTACCATCTCTCCCTGGCCAATCGTCCAAGCTTCTTTGCTATTATCCTCATCCCCATCCTCATCCTCAGTCTCATCCTCCTCCTCATCCTCATCATCCCCATCCTCCTCCTTCTCAACTCCCTCCTGATCATCTTCCTGATTGTCACTGTCACTTTCCATATCCACATCGCCCTCTAAATCAATGCCATCTGGTGCATCCACATCATCCCCCATGGACAAATCCACATCAGACTCACTGTGTGAGTCAGATTCGCTATCCGACTGATTATAAACAGTAACAGCATCTGAGGAAATTTACCCGGCAGGCGATGCTTCCGTCTTTGAATGTACCCACTCTACTTAGCCCTCCATGTCAATGTCTGCCTCTGATGTTTGTTTCTGCAACTTCTATGCAACTGCATAAGAAATACCATCTCCCCCTGGGGTGGATTTAACAATACCTTGCCCTTTACAGTTTCTCTTCCCTTCCCCATGCCTTTCCCCTTCCCATCCTCAGTCACCATCTATTTCCCCATTCCATCCTTTGTTCCCTTCCCTTTATGGTCCCTTACTGAGCACCCTGTGTGTCCTCCTGGCCTTCGCAGTGGGCAGTGTCATTGCCATTGCCACGAGCGTTCCATCCGCCGCTGGGCACATGGTGTTCCGCCTACTGTTAGCCACAGGTCCAATGTCCCGGTTCAGTTCCAGGTCTGGTTACCACCTGCAACCAGACCATTTCGATGGGTTTCCCTACAATGCACGCTCCTCAACAGTCAACATTCTTTGCTCCCATCAAGTATTGGAGTTCTCATCATATCGCGACATAATCTATCAGTGCAATATGCTGTTTAATGCCCTCGTTAATCTCGCATTTTAGGTTTTGAAATCGGACCAATCGTCATGGAGTCGCAATGAAAACCCCATCATTTAGCCTGATTTTCATCTTGATTTCTCAGCGACGGAATAAATATTGAACTGATTGCAAATCTGACAATCGGAGATGAATTAGGGTATCAATCTTGACATTGGACATATGGATCATCTTGCGATAAAATGAGAATTATGATACTTAATTGCAGCTAAACTTGTAGGAAGTGTAAAGTGGAACCGCAGATGGGTTCCAAACCGTCCCTGAAGCCGGTGGGTCTGGCTGTGTTGGGTGTAACAACCCGGACTGCATCATTTAGTCCAGTTCCAAACTTGGGCCACAGCAGTGTAACTTGGGGTCGTTGTGCCCACGAGATCCGTCCAGTTCCCCTTATCATCAGCCTCATTGATTGTCACATCCCAATTCACTGGTCTAATGGCCAGGAAGTCGCCTGGTTGTGCTGCCAGCAGCTTGACGGCTCAATCTTTGCCCTGAGATCATCGCTACTATACCAAGAGAAACGCTCGCTGGTCCGTTCAACCTTCCACAAGCTGGTTGTTTGCTGATTGGAGCGATCGATTCGATCTCCGAAGGCACTGGAGATGTCCCACATTCAGTGGATCATTTCGTCACGCGTTTTGAAAAACATTTGCCCCATATATGAGCGGAACGCTACCCACCACTGCAAAAGAAGTGAACTCCGGTTCCTGCTCTGCGGTCACATCAGCTGGAATTGTCAAAAGTGGCGAGTTGTGACTGGATCACGAAAGATTATATCCTAACAGAAGTCCCAAGCCCCATCATTGTTGATGTCGCAAACATTGTTTACCTATATGAGTCCATGGATGTGTTCCAAGATGAAACCCTTTAAATGTTCTTGATCCAACGACAGGCCACGATTTATAACCGGCGTCGGCATCTTTGCCCTCCCCATTCCCTTTTCCTTGCTGGTGCCCTTTAGTGCCATCAGTGTGAGTTGAAATGAATCTACTTCCGAAACGTTAGCATGATGATACAGTTGCATGTAGCGGAACGAAACTCCGAGGGAATGTACAAAGTTTTGTTGGTTATAAGGTGTGTTTTGGAATCAGAGGCATTGTTTTGGGGAAGTCACCTGATTTGGAGATCAGGATACGGTTGGTGTGTATAATCCTGGAGGAAAAGACACAGGAGGTATAGGTGTGAAGATGGGATATACATACTCGATTTCTGAAGATTACTTGGTTCAACTTGTCAATTTTGTAGGTTAAAGAACACAAAATTGCCCAGCCTTCATCTAACAGAGCCACCAGGCACCTCATGAAAGACAAGCCTTGAGACGAGATTTACTACTCGCAGGTAGAACAGTGTACGACAGCGGGAGTTACTTTATCATCACACATCATTTTTACCACTCAGACCTTGTGCATCTCAGAGCAAACTGGGCAGTTCTCAGGTTTTCCCATCTGTGCAACCGACCAACACGGCTACCAATGCCTAGCAGTGGAAATGTCTCACATATCTGATGTCACGGATAGAGAATGCGCCATTGTTTGCTTTGCAATGCGTTTAGCTCTGTCAATGGGGGAATTCCACTTGGAAGCTAAAGATATACACAATCGATGGTTAGAAGTATTGTGCCAAGAACAAGTGCAATACTATGTTAATAGTGCCAAGAAGGCACAGAGACCCTTCAAGCAGTACAAACAGAGATTCAGTCGTTGTTGTGACAGTGAATATTAATACGGAGTTCAATCCGAGTTTAATCTGATGGCAGCGAACCCAATGATGGAATGCTTTTCACGGGATGTGATCACTGAGAATTGCCTCGGCCTGCACTCTATCGCGGTTCACATTGTGCCTCACGGTGTTGTTGAAACCCTCGATGGTCGCTCAAATAGGAGTCAACCTTGCCTGCCGTTGCATATGCATGCACAGCCCATTATTCTTGCTCTCTTAATGTTGAACATCTTTATTGGACTATGCATCCCCAAAGCCCTCACCCGGACGCGACTCCGGTCATATGAAATATTCGAAGTCTTGCCCATCGTTAGAATCAACAGAATTATAGGCCTTCGGGAAATTCTCAACTTCCAGCTTCTAAGAGATATGTTTCCGTCCTGACTGGCGAGAGAGATTCCTCTTAAGGAGAGCGATCTGTAGCCTCCACAATCCAAGGTGAGAACTCCACCCCCTCATCCTGGCCGAACAATTCTCGCGTTGCAGATATCAATCAACGCATGACTTCCAACCCGTCTGCTACACAGTGACGCTAAATAAGTACTCCAACTCCCACACTGGGTACAAGCAGTCATAGCAGACCAGCTGCTGGAAAAAACTAAACATGTCACGTTGTATCCATCCCTGCATCCAGCATTGTTATTACTCTCACTCATCTCAGCAGGTTTAAAAACCTGCCGACTGCGATCCTTAATCCAGCAGCCCGCACAATCATTACAAATCCACTCCAAAAACCAACTACTGAACAGAATCCGACACAGAGGCGGTCGCATTTGCAACCACATGCAGTGCCTACACCTTGATTAATGGTCTCCGGGAGTCGCAACGTCCATCGATGTTGTCACTCCAATGTGACGCGTCTTGTGTTTAGAATGGGCAGACTTCTCGAACACTACATGCGGAACAGAGGGCCGGATTTCAGTGCATGCGACCTTGGGACAGTAAGTTATGCAACTCGACACGTTTCGAAAGCATTAGCTGAAACCCCACACTGGCAGATAATGGAGTCCTACCGGAACAAAGCAATGAACCAAAACAACATTTGGTCCACCACATTTGAGTCGCACACGAAGGAGATCTTGGAAGATGTATGCTGATGCAATGGCCCACATTGGATATTACATGCTCAAACCAGTACCAGGTTCGAGTACAAGTTGGTAAGGTTAAATCCCTTTTTATTTAATCAGCAAGGGACAACATAGCAAAGGTTTATGATCTGCACCACTTTGAATCCGCCACAGAGCATTTGGAATTCATTGATTGCCTTCTGCCAGACAATAAGAATATTTTTCCGGTCGCGGAGCCTGCGGATGGTGGTGTATGCAGCCCAAATCCAACGCAGAGATAGTGGAAAGCTGCTAATCAGTGGCCAGAATCCAGTGTACTTCTTGGCTGGAGCAATCCTGTGGTTTATCTACATCAAATTATATCGTCTGGCGAATATGGGGGGTAAGTATATCGATGGATTTTATAATTCCATGATTAACAACAAGGACATTCATATACCGTCGCCACTGATCATGGTTACCTGCACTTCATAGCACCATGGTCACTTGGTGTGGCGAAAGAACAAAGGTGTTCATCCGACAGCTTCCAAGTCAAAGCTGCAAGCTGACTGACCTGATCGCTCAAATCACTTCAATTTTAAGCATGCCGGCGGAAAGATCTTATCCTGGTGTGCTGCAACCAGTCGGAAGGGGTCAACCTCGCCTGGCATTGCAGACACGTATACCTTCTGGATGATTACCTGGAACACACTGCCAGAGAGCTACCAACAGAGCGTATATAAAATCACTCTTGCAACTGTCAAGCATCAGATCCAACAAGCAGACAACCCAATGCCTGCCGTGGTCCTCAGCGTGGACTCAGTGCAGGTTGACAATGCAATTCTTCCTGACTATTTGGCCTTGGAAGTGATGTTTGAGGAGCCTTACATCGGAAGTACTGACCCAATCATCTCGAGACACGACTATTACCAAGACGATAAACTGAAATTCAGGATACCAGGGGGCAGCAGGGATTATGAAGATGAATATTACGAATGCGAGATGTGTGAAGCCCTCCCCACCACCAGCCACCAACGACAGCCCCCTACAGAACTCGAGAGGTTTCACCTGGGCAGCAGCGATATCGATGGGTATGATGTCGAGGATGGCGACAATATGGATGCAGATGTGGATGAGGAGGAAGAAGCATCGCAAGCCTATAATAGATCAATGTAGAATGTGGAGGACTCAGGGCATAGTACTAGAGAGTGTGAAGGTTGGACAGTATATTTCAAACATGTGAAATACGTTAATTTCGAAGTAAATGATGCAACAGCATTCGATGTATCCGAAGCGAAGACTATTGCAATAAGTGACAACATCTCAATGCTAAACATAAATGTGATTGCGGCATGTGGCTATGGGCAGTAGAACGGCATAAACATCGTCAGGTGTTGTGTAAACAGCTACATGATAACTTCAGCCATTGCAAAGAGTGTACAACACGTGGCGTTCTAATGGTGCGTATACGTCTCCGCATTCTGGGCGCAATGTAAACCAATTAAGTATGCGACGTGACCCATGACCTGAGCGACGGGAAGCATTCAATGCTCCATCAGAGAGTGCCAGATTCCGTCAGAGCAGTCAGAGCCGTCAGGAACACCCCGGTGTTTCTGACAGAAACTAGGGTTGTTGCTGATGGAGCTTTGTGTTTACCATGGTATCAAAGTTCAAGTTGAGAATTTGGATGGTGAACGCATATCCCAGATTTGTCGATGCACAGGAAGCCAGAGCTGGCACAGTGGAAATCAACGGAACAACTGGCTGTTGGCAAACGAATGCCCCAAGAGGTGTAATGGCGTGCTGAATAGGCCTCTCCCATGGAAACCGCAACAACTATTCAAAATCAATCTCCTAAACGCGGATAGTGCTTTCGTTGAGTACTGGTTAGCACTGGGGCTCGCCACATCACCTGAAAACTCAGGTAACTTGGAACACGTCTCAAAATTTGTACAACTGAGAAAAGCACCAGCAGCGGTTGCTTTGCATTGTTTAAGCGTGGGAAACATTGTTAGTGAGATAGCTACTAAAAGTAAAGCAGGAGATGGACAGAACAAGCAATGGATTGTCCATACCCACACAGGTCTGCCCACATGAAATGATGGGTGTAATTAGTAAGGAGAGAGTTGCACTTTGAGCGGGGGTAGAAGGAATGCAAGGAGAGATATTCACTGCTTCACGCATCCCATTACAATCCCGATGCACGAACATACTCAATCATGCTATTCTGACGTATGGGGACAGTTGGCCACAACTCCTGATTGAGTGTTCAAAGTAGGAGACTGACAAAGCAAGAAGAAAAGGTGAAACAGCAATCAGTGGGCGCTATGGAACGCGACATCTTCAATGTACCCCGCGCATGGTTGGAATCAGCCACCGCGGTGCCCAGGATGCCCCTTTTAGAGCGCCTACCATCTGGCAGAGCAATTGTGCCTGGATGGAAATTCTTTTTGCTGATATCCAACATTGAACCCTCTAGCTGATAATACATAGTGATTGCAATCACTACACTCCTCCAGGGAACCAGGAGAGCTATGATCACCCTGTAAGAGCAATATTCCGGTATTTGATTTAACTTCAGGCAACCTCACTGACTTAGGCATCACCTAGATGCAAATGCGAAATCTGTCTCCCATTGATACTGGCCACCGGCCAAAGCATAAGGTCAGTCGCATTGGTGTGCCAAATGATTCATGGGACATAGCCCACGATCTATTCTTTTATTAAATTCTTAGCAACGACACCTACTGAGTCAATTATGACATACCACCCAATGAATGCTCCAAAGATGCACATGATATTCTGAGCACTACAATCACAGAGTGTGATGTCTCAACAGCAGCTATTCACATTGTAAGAATCCTTATCTTCCAAGCCCTGCTCAGCACAACTGACAACCAAGCTTGCAGATTGCCAATCTGTTGGTCGAGCGCTCTTTCCAAAACAGGCTTGTGAAATTGCACCTGATTAGTATGCTACTAGCTATTCGACTCTTTTGCAAGATGACTACCAAAAGCTAGTAATAATGCTAATCTCATATTGGACATACCAGTAGCATTATTCAGACTGCAAGAGCGAAGTAAGACTTAACCCAATGATTTTATTAATGACCTGCTAATCAACTATGATACAAAAATAATGTGTCTGCATCATTCAATCTGGGGAATAATGGCAATACCCACCTTCAAAAACTGAAAGCATAAATTCATGCGACCACCATATACATCCCACTTTACCAATACAGTGCCACCATAGTGTTTGTTACTTGCTGCAACTACAATCCAGGGTTTCTTGGACAGCTGGCCTGGTGGCAGATTCAACCGCACAAATTTCGAAATGGATGTATATACGAGTATGCAGAACAATGTTTTCGACACAAGTATGTCACATTCAGTACATACATATAGTTATGTATTCGAACAATGGGAAAGTATGCCACGAGAGACACAAAACATAATCCTTGCTCTGAATATGGACAGGATCAACATGATCAATAGTCAAGATCACAAGGTACCAGGTGCCATACAGTGGGGTCTGGATACGGTAATTGACGATGAGGATGTAGTGTTGCTTGTGTCTATAGTATATATTTACTTTGGCATAATATTATTAGAATTCAATGGATGTAAAATGTACAAAATTTCATCCCACAAGTAGATATTTCTAAAATCATGATTAGAATTGCAATCTGGGAAAGACATTCATACACTCTGATGATTGACAGTGAGTTCTGACAATGCCAACCTGAAAACATCAGGAGCCACTAACCTGATGACAGTGACTATACGTGTAGATTCAGACAGCTAATGGTGGGCTCTGCCCCTACTTGTGTGATAGCATGAGAAGTCTCTGACAAAATAACAGCTATTATACATGCAGAATCTGACAGCTGACAGTGTGCTCTGTCAAGACAAGGGAGATAGCATGCGAAGCTTCAGACAAGATCACAGTGAATATACATGCAGCCTCTGCCAGCTGACAGTGGGCTCTAACAAGACTAGGTTAATTGTGTTGATAGCCTCTGACACAATCAGGACAGTTATACATGTAGATTCTACTGGCTATCAATGAGTTCAGACAAGACCAGGGCATCACCATGTGGAGCCGCTGCCAAGATCACGGCAACTACTCTAACAACCAACCATGAGTTTTGACAAGTCAGTGCAATTACCCAAGTAGCCTCTGCCAAATGATCCATAGTACATATCTAGTATAGTTGATAACACCTTGTTATGCACAAACACTCTAACAATCACCCCAACAGCACTTAGTAAGTCGACCAAAGTAACGGGGTAAGGTACAAATACTATCATAAGCTTACCATACGTTACATGTCTGTTATCAACATTAAGTATAATGGCTCTGTGCCACATTCCATTTTCCGCCATTATGGCAGTCACTGTGTCCCCTTTGGTAATATACATATATTCCAGAATCCTACAGGATTACTCAATAATCCCAATCAGGATACTCAATCAAAAATGATGAATTCCCACTTGAATTTCCAAATTGAATCAACCTGCCGGATAACTACTCAACTTACTACTCATATCTCCAGTACCCAACCTTCGTATTAGTTGATCCACCTCCGCAGTCAGGCCAGGCGCGAATTTAATAACAATCATCTTTCGATCAATATATTTCACAAGTTCTCCATCCTGAATGGCGATTCCTTATCATCAGGAAACCTTTTGCCTAGTCTCCGAACAAATGACAATTCACTTATGCTCCAATGGTTCCCAACTAGAGAGATGCGGTGTCATCAACCTCAAATCATTATAGCATCTTGAGATAGGGAGAGTCATATATGAGATAAGCTTGGGACCAATAATCAATATATCAGAGTTCTGTCGACCGAATGGACTTATATGAATCAATCCTTACATCACCCACACCATCTTTTTCTGGGCGAATGGAACTCGAGATTAATATGTACTGGGTGGCCCAGGATACTCTCCATTCAATATATGGCAAAACATCTCAGTTGCAGAACACTGTATATTTGTCTTCAATAGAGCATACTCAAATTAAGGGTTCTGTCATTTGTTACAATCATTAAACAGTTACATTCCCGGTGGGTATAGGACAGGGCAGTCTCTCTGGCTCTTGGTTAAGCGGAACCAATTTGTTCATTATTGGCATGAGATAAGCTCGTATCAATACGAGGTATCGCCAATAGCCATAGTGTCACATTACGAGCATATTCCATTGCTGACGTCGTTGGTACTCCTTGGAGTTCTGACTTAATCATCAATGCTACAGGCAAAGGATAATGAGGCACTGATATATAAGCACTCCGAAACTGGCTTTGGCAGTGTTAGAATTGTTACAGGTGTAGATTGTCTCATATAGAAAAGCGATACTAATATAGAGGAAGGACATCGATCATGTACTATCGAACATTCAATCTACATGAACATCTATCCACCGATACCTATTGACCTTTTCTATCTGGAGGTTAAACGTTAACTGTATTCCCATATATCATCTATTAGTTCAGTGTTGAAGTCACCGAGGATACTTCTCTCTTCCAGTCCAGAGTTGTACTTTCATCTTCAGATCAATAGCATGGATATATCTATCACACTTTATGCTTCGTCATTCTTAGTACCTTCATGGAAGCAAGGTATAGTTTGGAAAGTGAGCAAGACAATACTTTGGAGTCCAAAGGCAGTCCAAGTTATCATGATAGCATGGTAGTCCAGACGATAATTCTTCTAGGGTATTCATCAGTCGGCACCCCTCCTTCTGCTGAGGGGAACCTACTTTTCTTTTTCATGTCGGACAAGTGGAGTCTTGGAGGCGTCATACTCGAAGACTGTTGGTCCTGGAGTATACGTACGGAATACTGGGATGATACTCTCGAGTCTGATGGGAGTCTGAAGACTGACACAATTGTTTGTCAGTTCAGAGAATCATCTGAGTTGAATACTCTTCAGTCATGTACATTAGTGAACTGATTGGGTAAGTCAATACTCTCTAGTTGATACTATCTTTCAGAAGCAGAGAATGGAACATTTACCTTGTTTCTTTGGGTGGTATTCCTTATCAGCATCCTGAGTAAGGCATGATCATTCTTCTCTTTCTTAGTCCAGAAGTTATTAATGGTTTATATTGATTAAGACTTAGGGGGGATCTCCCGGTGTAACAGTTATGGGAGACTACTGGGTTATATAGCTTACGGTAATTTACACATGGCGAAATGACTGTTTCCCAATATTGACGCCCATGATCAATCAAGATTGGAGCAGTGCATGGAGGCGGTCAATCTGCACACAGAGAATCTGCAGATGGTTCATCTCCAGGTGGTAGATCGGGAAGGAAGTGCGAGAGGAGCTGAGATCCTATTCATTGGTGAACTCATAATTGTGGGAATGTACCAAATTGAGTACAACAAGGTCCATCAATAGATGAAAGACTGGCTGGCAGCGGGAGACAGTCAATCCTAGAATGTATGTCGTACTCAGTATATGCTGTACTTGGTGGTTACTAATGATCATGGCATGCAGATCTAGAGAGGGATGACTTAACTGGGTGTTATTAGGTCACGGTAGAGTCGAGAAATGAGAAGAGATGGGGAAATCATCAAGAGAAACAACTTAAGGGAATTTCATGTGCAGGTGAATTTACCTTTCCCGATATGGCAGGTACGACTCCTGATCAAGCCAGTACTTATACTGATATGAGGTGTTCTAAACCCAATCAGGCTAATCATACCCCTGAATTCTTATATTCACTCGTATCCTCTATATTGTGCCGTTCTTCAACCCCCATCTCTCTTCCTCGTCCAAAACTCTACCATCATCGCAAGAACACAAAGTTATCTAATCTCTCTCCATCTGTGAACGCCATGATCATGAGCTCACACCGAGTACAGCGTACACTGAATGCAGCATTCATGCAGTTCAGCATCCACCCAAGATTGTCAGTCTTCCCTTGAGTCTGACGATTACGGATTTATCCCTGAATGTAGCTTCAGCTTCTGCCATGCCTCCCTTCAAGATTGACCGCCACCAGCCATGCTCTCCCTGAGACCTCAAAGGTAAAGTCATCTTGTCAGATGCCCACAGTTGCAAGTTAACTCACTGATGAATAGAGTCTCATCAGCACCTGGCGCACCTTCCATCAACCGCCTCCAAGTGCATCCCCAAACTGGAACATGGCTTCAGAGTGCATCTCCAAGTTCGCTTGATCACGGCCTCCAATTGTATCTCCAAACTTGCTCGATTCAGGCCTCTAAGTTCACACAATCATGGCCTCCAAGTGCATCTCCAAACTCGCTAGATCATGACCTCCATGTGGATCAGTGAGTTCACTAGATAGTCAGTGTGAGGTGCTCCCAGGCATGGCACTACTGCTCCCAGGCATTCCCAGGTGTGTTATCGGCGCTCCAAGGCTTAGCACCAGCACTCTCAGTTCCTCCCCTGGTTGACACCAGACCTCTTATATCCACCCAGACATTACAACGGTGCTCCCAGGTGCACAATAATTGCACCATTCCAGCATTGCACAAGTGCGGACCAGATCCGTCCAGGTCCAGTCCAGTCCTGTCGTAGTAAATTTTCAGCCAAGATCAGACCAATCCCCAATTCTGTTGGACCACCACTGGACTGGACTGTAATAGAATAAGGTGCCAAAGTACAGATAGATTTGTGAAATTCTAACAAAGAGAATCTGAAGCAATAATATGATAAGAGTAACGGAGTAAAACAGAGTTCGATACAAGACCATATTAAAATGAAGAAGGAGGTATCGAGAAGATAATGTTATACTCTTCTGGATGTCCGAACAAGTCTAAAGAACTGTTCTCTAACTGAAACACAATATGTACATATATACAAAGTAAGAAGTGATTGTGCATGACTTCGGTCACAGATCAATATCCTACAACAATAAAGAAAAACCCTGTAACTGTATATAAATACATCAGAGCCATAAGTAATCTATCAGAACACTCTAGGTGCGTTCTAAAAGGTAAGCGCTAATAAATCCTCTTTCCAATGGAATCACAATGAAGATTCTCAACAAGTTTCAAATGGGGCTTTCTCGACATCCTAGTAAATACGATAACAAAAGTATTAAAACATATTAATGTGCCACATTATTCTTATCCGCAAAGACCTTCCATAATAATGAGTAATATAAGAAAGGTATAATTATTAGTAAGAGAAATGTAGATACTTCTGTATTTCCAATAGACTAGACCGGTGTTGACCGGTCCAGCTCTGTGACCAGGGTTATGGTATATTTCTCACTGTATCGGTCTTTTAATGGGACAAATATATCTTGATGGTACCGAATATACAGACAGAACTGTCATAATTTGGTCCCGAGTGTGTTGTCAGAGGTGAGTGGTTATCAAATGTGAGCATGAGTCATGTATTCAGTGATACTTGACTGTCAAACAATGTCAAAATTGTAAGTGTGTGTGGACTGTTCCAGACCAAGCCCATCCAGTCCAAGACTGGCAGTCTGTGGTCCAGTCTAGTCCAACCTACCGTTTGGACTGGACTGGACTGAGCCCCTACACCAGACTGGGTCAGTCCGGACTGGTGGAATCATTGCAGGTGCACCAGAAGGCCACTGCATCGGTCCAGTAAACTCTGGGATTTGACCACACAGGTATTCTGGTCCGACAACTCTCAGACACCCCCAGTGACAAAAATACATTTTGCTGATGACTTGCTATCACAATTGTCGAGATCTCCATGCCCACAAGATAATTGACTACTCTTACGTGCATACAAATGAAATGTGGCAGATATACCAACCAAGGCCTTGATGAAGGATCAGCACAAGAAATTCACCAAAGCGATGGGGCTATGGTAATAGAGGTCGATTTAAGGTTTAAGGTTGGATTTGAGGTTGTTATACTTGGCTTTTGGGTATGCGGATTTCCATGTCTCTCTATGGATGGCTATCCTCAGGCTACGGTAGTACTCTTTCCCTGCTCACTCTCCCAGGGTTATCAGGAGGCTACTATGGGAATCACTTTGTTTGTTTTATCTTTTCTCATTTGTTTTCTTGCTCCATGGTGGATAGCAAGAGGGGGAGTATTGCATGATAGGTTTCTGTCTTCTGTAGCCGGAGATGAGGCTTGTATGGCCGGAGATGAGTTTCGTATCGCCGAAGGTGAGCCTCGTATGACCGGAGATTGCTGTCGGCTTGAACGGTCTATACATAGATGCGTACGCGCACATTCACACTTGTACTTATATATATATGGCCTTGTGGCTCTCTTAGATAATACACAATCCAGCTTCTCTAAGTATCACTATTTTGAACACTCAAAACTGGACTGTTTGACTTGATTTTTAGATTGACATGTAGGCCTTGGAGTTATCTATTATATTGCTGTGTGGTTATAGTGCGCCACGAAACTTCATGTATGCGCATATGCGGCCGAAACCTCGCACTACTTAGCGATGATCACTTAACTTACACCCATATTTGAGTGGGAGCAATTTAGCCAATCGGTTTTGCTTTGCCACCCACCAATGAAATTCTAGAGTAGGACATTACTTACCAAAGAAACTGCAAAACGGTAGGGCTGACATCCCAATGCGAGGCACTCTGCAATTCAACCGAGTTTCTGACACCTCACCGCTTACTCCACAGGTATGTTCGGTGACATTCTCGACGGCCGAATTTATGTATTTTGAGGTATCCGGCAAAGCATCCACCGGAGCAGAAACTCCAAGCGTATGCCCGATCAGGACCAAAACCAATCGCTATTTACCAATTCACTGCCGGATTAAACTTAGGTCAAATGCTCGGTATCCCCAAACCCAAAAGAAGGCCACCAGTCGCCGGTTCCTATCGTTGAATCTTTTTCGTAAAGAACATCGGTGTAGAGTGCCGGATTGAAACCTCCAGCTCAACACATAGGTGGTACTGGATATCCCTAACGATGAATATGCAATATAGAACCTGATTCAGACTTTTGAAACTTTCTCGGATTATGCGCTGAAATTTGGCACTGCCCATCGGCTAGGCAAATCCACAGCATCTCGGGATACTTAATATATTGAGCAGCTTGCCCACGGCCCGCTTCCTTGGAGGGACTCAAAGAAATGATCCTTGCACACATAGTTGACCTACTCAACGATTTCCAACGCAACATCGAGATTCGATTAGATATTAGCTAGGTGTGAAGCGCACGAGTACATGTACCCGAATATTTGCTGGTTTATTCCTCATCCGGCACTACCGCCCAGATAATATAACCCAGCACCTTGCCAGGCGACATGTCATCGACGAATATGCTAGTCCGGAGAGAATACGAGAACGCGGTGTTTGGACGATGGATGTGATTAGATAGGCGATGGTTGTCAAGACCTTTTCGAGTTCTTAGCTGAATAGATACCACATCTTTTTTCACTTTCAACCAGCAACTAAAGTACGTAGCTATTCTAACTTTAGAGTTTCTATAACTATTTAATTACTTTAATTCTTCTGACTTTTCCCTCAAGTTTCATTAGGCTCAAATGACATGATTTTCGTTCCATCTTGCTTGTAAAGACATCGCTGGATAGGTAGTCGTCGCTGCGTATGCATCGCACCAAGCAATAGAAACTCATATCTACAGTGTAGAAAATATGGTAGCCCTAAGTGAATAAGATTGTTTTGTAATATGGTATATAGTTAGGGGATTTATCTGGTACTAAGGTACGCTAAGTTCGTATTTTGCATGTCACAAGCATATGTTGTCACTGACTTGCAGTGATCAAGATATGCTGCATATAGACCATTAGCTTTAATCAGATTACGGGCTGATGATAAAACAGGCTAACGTATTCAGCCATGTCTATAGATATACTAGGTATGTAGCGGCTTCGCCGCCCCCTTCGGTAAAAAAGAATCTTAAACCCCAAAACCCATGAAATCCAGCCAGCCGAGAGCCAGCCCATCAAGATTGCGTCCAGCCAGCGCAGAGTTAGCCCGTCCAGATTACGTCCAGCCAGCCGAGAGCCAGCCCGTACAGCCAGCCAAGAGCTAGCCCGTCCAGATTGCGTCCAGCCAGCTGAGAGCCAGCCTGTGCAGATCGCATCCAGCTAGCCAAGAACCATCTCAGAGTGAGTATGTCAGCGTTGTCTAGATCGTCTCCAGCCGGCCAAAAGTCAGCCCGTCCAAATCATATTCAGTTGACCAAGGTCAGCCCGTCCATATCATATTAAGTTGACCAAGAGCCAGCCTATCTTGACCATGTCCAGCCAGCAGAGAGCTAGCCCGTCCACCCGTCTCGATCGTCTCCAGAAATTCGAGAGCCAGCCCGTCCAGATCACGTTCAGATCATGTCCAGCCAGCCGAACCTGTCCAAATTGTATCCAGCCAGTAGAGAGCAAGCCCATCTCGATCGGCTCCAGACATTCGAGAGCCAGCCTGTCCAGATCGCGTCCAACTACCAGAGGGCGAGCCCGTCCAGATCATATCTAGCCAGCCGGGAGCCAGCCCGTCCAGATCGCATCCAGCCAACGCGTCTAGATCGTTTCCAGCAAGTTGAGAGCCAGCCCACCCAGATTGCGTCTAGCCAGCTCGGATTGCTGACCAATAGCTGTTGTGAGAGCCACACTCAAGCAAAGCGCCACAGTTCACTAATCATGACTGAAAAAGACCATCTGCCAACCAATGAGCATTCTGTAATTTGCCACAGTAAGATGGTACGTACCACCATCAACCAATGAGAATGCTTCGAGCCGACAAACCATGTGTATATATTATAGATGTGTACATGCGTACCACAAAAAAATGGGATGGTTTTTTCACCGTACTGAGATCATCTGCCAATAGTTGGAAATATATACCATGATGCAACAGTTGGTGAACAGATAGTGGCACACATCTATTGCAAATAATTTGTAGAGGTAATAGTCTTGCAACCATTACTACCAGGGAGAGTTTCCAGATTTCCTAAGTGCTAGCTTTCAAAAGGACATTTCGCCACTATTACAGGCTGATGACCGTAGTAGTACCATTTTGAATGCATTTTGAAACTAAACTAAACCAACTTTGGTAACTGTCAACAATAAGATCATTTTGTTTACAGAACAAGATTTTTAGATCTTAGGATTGGCACATCTTCGATTTACTTTTCTCTGCTGATTAGCCCAGTGATATCCCAAGAACTTCTGCACCTTTGGGCAGGTATAGGCTGCGGAAGCAGGATTTATGTACTGATAACCTCTTTGCAGCCTGCTATCATGTGTTGAGATCAATCGAGTACGAATAGAGATATTGAATTGACTATCGTACAAAAGTGATTGTCTAAAGAGCAAAGAGAGAGAGAAAGACAGGAATAGATATATGGGAAAGGAGAGAGCATGCTCGGCGAAGCCGAGTATCACATCCGGAGACCGATGCCGGGCATCACCCCCGGGGCTAGGCCTCCTCCTCGGCATGGGGGCGGGTGGCGGCCCATGGGGCCGCAAGCCACCGGCCATATGCCCACAGCCTTAGGCTGATGGGGACTGTAAACCCCCGAACGCCACACAAGCCATCGAGCCAAATCTCGCGCCAACATCATGTACCAGTGTGGGGTTGCCATCTTGGTGATGATAATATGGTACCGGTAACAGGTTAGGTAGGTTTGTACATTGATGTACTTAAGTATTTACAGCCCGACCACCATGACTCACTAGGTAGGCATAAGATTTGGGACCGCTCTCAAGCCATTTCCAAAATTTCAAAACCGTTGTCCGCTGCATGTTGTTGAGCTTGTCTAATAATCAGCTGCCCCAAACCACTACAAAAATTTGTAACCACTAAAAAGGTGATAACTATTACTAATTATAAATAAATTACACTCGTCTTTGCGTATCACTATCTAGCACTGCTAAACGCTTTCTAAACGGTGAAAAACACCCTTTTCTCTAGTAGTATGCGTACACGGGCTACCGTTATATATTGCCTCGTCTGGCCTCGTCGGTACAATAGACAATCAATCATCACATTCAACAAGATGCTCATGTGAATGTTTGTCAACTCTACTAATTCGTTTGTGTTCGAATCACTGCCGTTGTCATCTCATTCCCTTACGAGCCCACTTATAATACCATACTAGTCACAGTGGTTCGGGTGGCAGCAGTCAGAATGGGGTGTCCGTTTTTTTTTTTATTGTGGACTTGATCGGGTTTTAATCATTCGGGATTGAAAAAATCTGTCAGCACAAAAAAAGTCCGAACCGCTGTGACCAGTACAATAATTTGTAAGCTGACTGCGAGCAACATTCGAATTCCGAACCCACTAGCGGAGGCGTCAGCTATTTCATCCAGTAGCACTGAGTCTAGCACCGAAAAGGTGAAGACACTCAAACCCTGCTAGAATACCAACTATCCTAGTAGTTAGTATGGTAATTAGTGATGGAAGTCCTCATCCTATCTAGGAATGCGGAATGCAGAACGGAAATCACAATGTTCACAGAGTGAGAGTAATGTACCGGTGCGTACGTTGGCTTACATCCATTTGTGCCACGAGATATCGCTAGCACACATCCCAGATACTGTAGACTATCCACCACATATGGATTCATCATCTCACGGCAGGGGTGGAGGTTAAGCATAACTGATCGCGTCCTCCCGCCGTATCCAGCTCAACTCCTACAAATCTACATAGTTTATTTGACGCCTAGGTGTCAAATGGACACGGATCCTTGGGAGAAAGGGTGGGACGGAGACTCGTTTGGAGACTGTCGCTGCAAAATACATAAATTTCCGCACATCACTATTAATTACTTGTCTCGTGCCCAGCCGCATGCCAGCTCATACCACGCTTCCCAGGGCTGGATGTGTGGCGCATGAGCCGAGGCTACATCCTACCAGGCGCGCCACACATCTACTTTAGTCTGGGCACGAGAATAGTTAATTACGAACTCTAGGGCACTCCCACAGCTAACACAGCTATGACCTTATCATGATGAGGGATGGGCAGATAACGGGTGAATGTAAGTCCGAGTAACGAGGTTCGCATTTTAGTGAGTGCATAGCCAAGATTCAGGGATGTTTTCGACCCCAATCACGTGAAGTAATAGATAAGATCGATTGAATGATGGGTTGGAGATAAACAAAATTCAGAGCGTAACAATTTTCCTCGTAGGAAGTTTATAAGGTTAATCCTCTCGTACTGAACTATTCAGTAGGGTGCAGGAAACTTAGGAAATATACAATGACCCCAGGTTTATGCACCTCGCCACAAACCAGCGGGCACCGAGAGCGGCCAAGCCACACCAGTCATCGAATACGTCTTCTACTAGGCAGCCAATCGGAATGCAAGAATTCACTTCAGCGAACTTGACTCTTGAACGGAGAATAGAATTAAAGATTAGGAACTATTTATTCCCGTTTTCAATGGATCGTCCGAGTGGTCTTCCGATTCCTGTGCTCACATTGATATCCATCCAAATATATCTTCAGTGCAGGTCTGACTCATGTCTCAATATTCCAATCGGATACACAATCCGGCGAACAGGAATACTCCCCATTCCACCCTCCACTGGTTGTGCTGCATTTGTTGCGGGCAGAAACCTAGGAATAATATTGTTGTCCTAGCACACGAGACTTGGTGTCGACTTATTATCGATTGAACAAGCTGGACGACAAATTGGCGGCCGATGTACGACTAGTCTACCTGCGTGCGGCACTACCGGGATTTCCCGGATTCCTATTCTGTAAGAACTGAGCCGCAGGAAGCCAAATAATTTAGTGATCACTCGTGATCGGTATAGTGTCTTAATACATGCATGTGCATAGTCGCTGCAGCCTAGGCGTAGTGTGACCTAGTTCGTTTTCAATTGAGTCAATCGAGTCAATCGAGTCAATCCCCCGCATGCACCTACCATTACTACCGCCCTTGCTCACGTCAACTTCTTCTTCCCTCAGCGAGTCTTTCAAATCACTACCATGCCTCTAACATCGCTCCCCAACGAGCTCCAATTCGAAATCGTCGACAATCTCCCAACCATCGACAAGTTACACCTCTCCCAAGTCTCCCGCCGTTACTACAGCCTCATCCCTCCCCCCGCCCGCTCCGAAATCTACACCCACCGCCTCACCATCGAGCGCGCCGACGAACACCGCCTCCGCCGCGTCTGCATCCGCTGCATCCGCCTCCTCCCCTTCTACCACTTCTCAACCACGCAATCCTCGCCCATCACGAAAAGCAGCAAACGCATCTGCCTCTCATGCCACGTCCACGACCCGATCGCGACGCACCAAGCCCCCGCCGACGTCGGCTGGCTGTTCGGGACAAAACTCGGTGCCTGCCACCACTGCAACACTATGGTCCTGTGTACCCCCGGCCGAAGACGCTACAACCACGGTTGCAAGTGCGATAGCTGCCACAACCCGATCCCGTCTGACGCGGTTCTGTGTAAGTGTCGGGTCAACCGCTGGGAAGACATCGATTCTCCGCGGTGGGAGAGCTACCAGAAACGCATCTTGCCGCACAAGTTTGAGTCCATCGTGGCCAACCTTGTCTCCCGCCTCGACGCATGCCAGACGCGAGAGGAGCTCGTACGGCTGAAGATGGACGGGCGGACGATTGGGATTGAATACGGTGTGCTGGATCCGGTTGGGTGTTACATCCGGGAGACGGAGGAGATGTTGTTACGCGGGGAGAGTGTAGGGGCGGAAAAGTATCGGCTTGGGATCTGGAGGACGCAGGGGAGCAGGAAGCTAGCGGGGTCGGAGTATTTTCCTAGTATTAGGGAAGTGCAGACGTGTGAGCCGCCGGTGCCGTTGAGGCCGTTGAAGGAACGTGTGGCGGAGCTGAGGAGGGTTAATGAGTGGACGCCGCCGACGCTGGTGATTCCAAGGAATCTGTGGGTTCCAACTAGAAGGGTTCAGCACAGGGCTGTGCAAACCGCCCCATTGCCAAGAACACAACATGTGGGAGCTCCGCAGCCCGTGGGGGCTCCGCAGCCTGCGGGGTCTCAGACTCAGAGCCGGTCCTTGGCGCAAATGGTTCGAGATGTGATTCGGGCTGCTTTTGGGTAGGAGGATAGGATAGAGTGTTATGGATATGGTGCTGGTTATTAAGGCCTTTATTCTTTTCTTGTTCTGGTCTTCTGGTGTTATGATTCTTAGTTTATTGATAGCTCTTAACCAAATCTTGATCTTGTTTCAACGTTTCCAAATCCTTCTACATGAGCCGGAAGTTGTTGCGGATTTGGATTGGTATGCCTCAAACCTCCGAAATTCGAATATTGATGGGGTGGAAGCCACGCTCCTTTTCATCCGGAATTGTCATTCTTTAAATACCGTAATCCAGGTAGCATCCTTGCCCTTTTTTTTAATCAAATAATCTCTAAGATAGAATCATCAAGCATCTACAAGTTCCTTCCTAAAGGCACTGGGCGCGAGACTTAACGTGATTTCGGAAAGGCAAGGTTTCAATGGCCGGGTATAGTAGTACATTGGGGATTCTGCAGCCGTAAAATACATCTACAAATTGTTGGCTAAGGATTTAGCCCGAAGGCCATCGGAGCTAAGGCGGACACTAGATTAGTCGCGGGCTTTAGCCTACTGGACATCGAGACTAAAGCGGACACTATATTAGGGGCTTGGTGCGGTGCCTATCTCCCCGCAAGCCTCTGGCCTGAGTGGAGCTTCGCACCAAGTATAATTTGTTTTCTTATTTATGTCTATCTTATTCTCTCATTGTACGATAGACAATCGGCATCTTTCATTCTATTTATTAGTTGCTCTCAACACAAATTACTTCGCACTCTACCGTGGGATATAGTAAAGAATAGTAAAGTGGTTTCATTCGTGATCACTCGTCTTGCTCAGTGCAACTGCTGTTGTGATATGATGATATGAAGGGGAGAACCGCATGCGTAAACTATGGTACATAGTGTAGAGAGAAAGAAGACTCAAGATACATACAAGACAGAGTGGCGACACTTGCGTGGCATTTGCTACGTTTACCACCGGATATAACGCTGTCCGAGCTAACCATAAGCTGAAAGCTAAAGATAGGCATCCGGTGCGGCACAAAACACAAAATTCTCTTGAATATATCTCAAGTCTCTCTACTTCTATACATATATGCTCTATACCACAGTTAATACACACGCACACGGTTCTCCCCATTTTGCAATCTCAAATCTATAATGTCATTATGCAAGGTGTCCAAAAGGTGGCACTGGCCCCTGTTGGTAGAATGTAGTTGAGCAAACTGTGCGGGGATATAATCCTACATGTTGTTGTTGTTGTTGTTGTTTAATCATACTGTATTCACTCTTACTAGAGTATGACAGGACCTGAATAACCCCCTCATAATCCTACATGTTGTGTGAGAGCAAGTGGGTGTGCCTTACATTTATTTTCTTAGCTAAATCGGGCTAGAAAACTGGAGAAAGATAATGATAACTTTATTTCAACCCTAGCTAATGCCATTGCTGTTGTCTATACGTGGCATTTGTACGATTTCAAATGTTAGACACCACCACATATCCAGGGATATTTCACTTATCCAGGTATACTATAATGAGTGTAATGACGGACTTGGTGGTGGGATGGACAGAAGGCATTTTTACTCAACCATTCACATCAAATTAGCAGGGGAGACTACACCTGATCAATCCAGCAAAATTCAAAGAATATCCGCACACTCGCACACGAGAATCATCCCCCGTGCAATTCCAAGTGCCTGTACTGTACTGTACTCTATCTATAATTTCTTCTCGATTTGGAACCTCACCACCAAATTCAAGTCGACTCAAGCAATTCACCAGCGGTCATTCGATATTGTTAGCCTTACTCGTGTTACATATCCTGTGGCAAGTGACTCAGAGTGGCGAGTGGCGAAGCATCAAAGTTTTCTCCGATGATCCTCTGTATATAAATCGAGTCTTTCTCCTTCTCTCCTTCTCTTCACTGTATCATATAATATACACACGGTTCTCCCCTAAGTACTATAGAAACTACACTAATAAACACGATGCATAGATTATCACTCGCATTTGCATCGTCTATTATGTTGCATAAAATCTGAGATGTGTTATAGACCTGATACAAGCTCACTGTAACTGGGGTTGATGGTAAGACACCCAAATCTCCTGTATTTAACTCGAGACTTTCCCCATCTCTTCTCTTTGTATCATAGTCTATACAAGCGGTTCTCCCCTATCGCAATATATTGGGAATTGAAACCCGGTGATAGAGTACAACCCGTGACACTACAATTTTGTTTTGGTGCGGACGGCTTCGCCAAATTATGAATCCTTATGCTTGAGTTTTTTCACTCAGCCTTATCATCGAGTAACTTGCGATCTCGTCTTTACTCATTGTAGGCGGTGGCGTAAGTCTAGATAAGGTGTGGCGTTCGCAGACACTAGTTCGGGCTACATCACGATCGGCTAGCCGTAGCGCTTTGGCTGCTACACTCGATAGACTTCCCATAATTCCTCCTCTTTTCATTCCGATGAGAACGTGCCCATGCATGAACTTCATGTCAGAAATGCTATATAAATACATATCAGAGCAGAGGACCCTATGCCTACTGACCCTATGTCTACTGAAGGGAGAGCCAAAATTTGCAGGCACATTGTTGTTACAATGTGGATTGGGAAGAGAACAAAAGGAACCTACAGAATAAGCCATGGGGCGAAGCTGACAATGTAATATCCGGACGAATGTGAGTAAACTCAGAAAGGTTCACACCGGCGGAAATTTGGATCTAGTTTTGCACGCTAGTTGACTCGAGACGACTGTGTAGGAGGAAGAGGGAAAGAAAGAATAGCTGGTTGTGGTACACCCGGGGGTGCTGAAAGTCTCTCAGACCATCAGGGTGTTTTAGAAATCGCTGATGCCACTGACAATTACTCAAGCTGCCATAACATTAACTATTGGCGTTGAACTTATGAGCGAGTTTTCATGACGATCACATGTATTGCATATATGTTCCGACCGATACGCGAACTTTGCCCGTTCGCGAACTGGATGGGCCAGTTTGCGAATTTTGACCGGTTCGCGAACTGGGGATGCAGCATGCAACCTTGCCAAAGCACGAGATTTAATCCCACAAAAAGTCAGGGAGTTATGCAATAAAGATTGTGTAAGACCTGTGATAAGTCTCGGCTGCTCCAAGGACTTCAATACTCGGTCTCCTATCAATCACAGATGGTCATGGCCGTCATTTTAGCAACCTTAAGCACCTCGCACAGTGTTGGAAATCTGCTTGACACTGCGCCAGGTAAGAATCAGCCAATTTTGGTCTTGAGTTCGTGTATATAGTGACTGGTAAATATTCATAATCCAAGAAGACTACATGAAGTAATATATGGATATATTGGCGATGACTTGACAAGGGCTCAGAGATTGCATCATGTCGAATTCGATGAAAGTTGTGGAGCCAGTTATAGCTAACTAGTATCATGTCCATTCTCACAACTTATAGTGACTTTAAATGGTAGTTTACATAAACTGACTAGTTCGCGAACCTCTTGTCCGGTTTGCGAACGGGATGAAATATTGCGAACCAGTCAGTCCAGTTCGCGAACTGGAGGGTTCGCCAATGGGTCGGAACATATACAGGTCTCAGCCGGAGACGGAGATGTCTTGTATGGCCGGAGACGGAGATGTCTTGTATGGCCGGAGACGGAGATGTCTCGTATGGCCGGAGACGGTGATGTCTCGTATGGCCGGAGATGACTGTTGACTCTGGTACGAGCTGATGGCATTCAGCCGTACTTGTACTTTTATATATATACTGGCCTTGTGGCCCTCTTAGATAGAATACAATCAAGCTTCTCTAGCATCACTATTTCAACAACATGACTTTGGATCGGATTCTAGTGATAGTCTGTGCTGTATGTATTGGGTACGTTATAATTCCGGCGTTGGTATGATGCGGCATCTGTTGCTAATTGTCAAGCCTTAAAGCTTTTGTCAGGCTCTAGGGATACAACGAATCAACAGACAATGTTAAGGACTTCACCGCCTGGACTCAATTGGTGTTAATATCAAATGTAATGTCATGCAAGATGTACGTTACTATGGAAAAAACCAGGGGGATTTGGTTGCAGATCTGAGTCTTGCTCGCCTTATAGCTGCACAAACCGCTATGATCGGCTATAGAACATTCACTACTCACAAATCGCCATATCCGTTATCCGCAAATGTCCATTATCCCACAATCCGACTGCCGTGCTGCCCTAGTACTTTCATATACTTGAATATGTTCCGTACAGTACACAACCAGTGACAACTCGCAACCTAGAGCAGTCCAGACCGCAAACTAGGGACAGGTTGCGATTTGACAGCCCGTCTGCGACCCCATGAAGTTTTTGGTTGGAGAGATCATCAACAATCTCCGCAATCAATCGCCACTTCTATTTACGTGATTTAAGGTCCTGGGACTTTCGATGGGATCCTATGACACTGCCGAGACTTATTATTGGATTGGACGAGCTGAGCAAAGATGTGACCATGATCAAATACTAAGTAAGCAACATCTCACCCCATCTCATGGCCAATACTATGTTTACATGATGTAGGGGACTTTGGGTGGGATAGTGACCAGATGAAGCTTTTGTATGTAGAATAGACCAGTGTGGTCGGAGATGAGAGACAGTTTGCAAACTCTCACCAGTTCGTGAGATGGCCTGTAAATGTTGCAAACTGGCAGCCACAGTTCGCAAACCGAAATGGTCGTCCATGGTACGGAACATATACAATCTGTTGCATATGTTCCGTTGTGTTGACGAATCCGCCAGTTCGCGAACTGTTAAAGGCCGGTTCGCAAATTTTTGCTTAGTCCACAAACTTTTTGCTCGGTTCGAGACAGTGAAATCAACCGTCCCGTCCGTCCGAGGGCAGAACGGAAACAGCCCCATCTTTTTGAGGCAGGGCGGGGACGGACGGATAGGACGGCTGGGAACGCCCCGTTGGCGTCCCTGGCAGTCCCCGGCAGATATCAATTGATAATGAAATTTAGAAGTAGTAAACCGAGTTGAATCATACCAACCCTCAAACTTGCCCACAATATGTACTGCAAACTCTATCCATTATCATTGGTTCACTCATCTTTAGCCATATAGAACCCTAAATGCTTGATGTCAGCCGATGACTGGATGCCGGATGCCCCCGGCCGCGATGCCGTGCTCGTCCATCCTAGGAAATTTCGGACGCCACCGCCGTCCCCAGACGTCGAACTGGATAGTTGAGAACACTGGTTCGAGATTTGTAGAAAATTTTGCGAACTGGCCATTTTTGGCGAACCCAACACATGTTTCTGAAGAAATGCTTCTATAAATGTCCTATTATTCTCAGATCGTTATGTTACTTGCAAGCACGCTTTGGCTGAGCATAGAAAAAAGTCAACACCCAATGGCAGTGTTACAGGACTCGCCCTTCACCGCCACCTCTGTAGTTCAAACTCTTCCTACATTCTCCTTGAACCACATCCCATTGGTGTAAATTGCCATGATATGAGTGCACAGCAGAGCGAACAAGTAGTTAGGTTGCAATTGTTACAGTCTCATGGTAAGCACTAGGTCTAAACTATAAGCTCTTTTATCAGATTGCCTTACATATGCATATATGGGCAGTTGCAATTTCGATTCATAACTTAGCGAGCTCATCCATTGGCTATCCAGTTTACGAACTTCCCACATGTCCACGAATGGGCCTAAGTTCGCGAACTAGCGTAATTCGTCAGCTGCATGGAACACATATTTAGGTTCCAGAGCTCCAGTAAGACGCATCTTTTCTAGTCCTAAGCATGCTTGGGGAATCTATGGATTAGGTCAATCACATTACAATAGACACCGCAGAAAAGGTAAATGGAGATGTACAATCGATGCGTGCACGGGGGTCGTTGTGCATGCCGGGGATCACCATAGGCCAAAATAACAGCGGTGAGAGTAGCATTCTGTACCATGTTCCCAACAAACACTAGCAGGCCGTAGCTGTTGAATCCCATAGACAGAATCGCTCCATGTGCTAAAACCATTGTATGGGTCACCCAATCTGTGGATTGTGCACACCTATACCTGTAATTTGTACCTGTCATTCATACCGCATCTGCGCATCTCTGTGTATGAATTCCTCACCTACAAAGTCACTCTAGCCATGGATGGGGTACCTATATATTGACTTCTGCTCATAGGGCATTTCAGCTAACTATCAAGGTGTACAGCATAGCTGAATCGCTTGATCTCAGGTAGCTTATTGTGCTAGCGGAAGCTGTAACTTCTTGCGAGACACACACTTGCTTCTTAGACTTTGCGACTTCGACTAGTGGGTCAGAAGCTTAGAAGAACCGTCTAGATGACGTGGTGCTAAAGATTTGGGAGCAGGAGACTGAAAATGAATTCTAGAAAGCATGAAGTCCACTGCCGATACGTACCCTAACACATTAAACTGGGAGAAGTGATATTCCAAGTACGAGCTGAGGCCGTCAGAATTGCTCAACTACCGCGTCCTCGGTATCTACAGTCACTGTCCACAAAGTTTTATAGTGTCTAAGGTTGTGATTCTTTTAATAAACTCCAGGAGTTCATACATACTGAAGTCCCTAATACAATCCCCAGTCAGTCCGCCGGCGGAGGCACTCCGTGATCTCCTGCATCTGGATGTCAGTACAAGAATTAATTTTGGTCAAAAATATTTTCGAAAGACTTGGTAGGAATCGTTCTGGTAGCTACGTCATGGACTCACGGTCGCAATGCCAGACAAGCTGAAGTCAGAAAGAGGAGGAAGCGAAATGCAAAATACTGGCAACCGACTTGATAGTTTCGTTCGGAACCCTTAACTCTGTTTGTGACGAGCTGAATATCTAGCACCTCAAGATGTTACGCTCAACTGGACGCTATCGCTTGCCAACTTATTATCCGAAGATCAACCATACAATGATTTAAGATTCCTGCTTGAGAAGGTACCTTAGTGCCGATACGGTAAATTTATACATGCTCCTATGAGATTTCATCGGCTTTATGGCTTCGCAAAGTCTTCGCAAGTATTTTGTATATATTCAGGTAGGCTTTAGTGGCAAAATGTTTCGTAGAGATCTTTACGTATTTGCCATAAGTCACCGTAACTGACCAGCAAGTAAAACCAATCTAATACCCGACAGAAAACTTGGCGGTATTCGGTTCCTGCACTAGATAGTAAACTTCAGCTCAAATTCAACCGTCTTCATATGCAGTCAGCACCATAAGTTCGCTTAAGTGTAGGGCTGAAAGCGCGACATTTCAACTTGACAGAACCCCCTATTCATATCTTGCGTGGGGAGCCAGCCAGGTGGCAGCAATAGGCCTGAGTATTGGGAGAGCGAATTTTATTTTCGCTACGTCAACCCTTAGATGATGCGCATGATCTGCTAGGACGTCGAGTTACTGGGCTCCCTCAGGCGACAGCTGGGCTGCTCCGCAACAATTCGTTTATCACTCGTAAGTCTCCGGACACCTCATCATCAGCGCCCTTGGTGACACATCAAAGTTTGGTAACTACACATCAGCATCGGATGACTATTGCATAACACTTAATCTTATCGGAGTCATCTAATCATTAGCAGGGAGCCGGCGGAAGCTAAAATAGTCTCGAATCTTAATTTTGGTACGGCAGCCTGCTGCAGGCCGCTTAAATGTAGGGCTGAATGTAAATGCCAACAAGACTATTCCAAACTCCGTGCTCCTAGAGATCTGGCGAAAGAACCAGGACACAGACGATATCTACCGCTACCTACTTGCCGAATTTTCAAGACATATCAACACTGCAGGGAATAGCCGTGTTTCGAGCCTCATTTCTCTTATAACAAACGCTGTTTTTGTTTTTAATTATCTCTCTATCCCCTTAACTACAGAAATTGCGTTACGCTGCATGGCGTTCATCGCTGGCGCCCAGAACTATCAGCCTGTTCCTCACGTCTCAATAGCCAGAGTTACATGATGACAAGACTATATTGGCCACCAGTCGGGCGGATTCGGGCGCGGGGTTGAGCAGATTTCCAACAAGGGGCTTCAGCTCATAGGCACCTATGCGCAGGGCTCACTTTCTAAGCTCTAAATTCTGTGTTTTGATAACAAACCGGTATATGTAACATGAAAGGGGAGCAACTAAAAGCGAGCGTAACTCATGTTTAAAAACTCACAACTTTCCCCATCATCTCCTCACAACATCAACCCTCGCCGAAAACTCCCTCCTAGCCTATACAATCCCTTGCCTCAACTCTAATTGCCACTTTTGAATCCAATATCCACTAAAGCTACACTACCACGCACCATGTCCTATCAAGTCAGAGTCCACGTTGCAAGCAAATGGGTCAAAATATTCAACAATAACAATTGGGTCTTTTGCATCGCTAAGGTTTTGTTGACGGAACCGGTAAAGAACACTTCAATGTGATCTTTGACACTAAGAGTAAAATACACTGCATAGTCTTGGAGACTACCGAAATATGCTAATTAAAGTTGCAAGAAACCGGTGCTACAATTACTGCCACATGGACCGACTCGTACAAGATCTATGGATCCGACACCAAATTTGAGTCTGGTGGTATGCCTACTTGTTCTCCCTTTTCACCATTTCTTAAGCTTCTTCATGGTAGCTATCTTTCTGTACAGGATCCATTGAGTCTTCAACTACTCCGTTAGACATCACCTTTGGGCAAAGATATTTTCTGCCTGCAGACCATTCCAATCCTACGATACGAATCCTGCAGCACTCGTAACAGTAAAGGTAAAAATACAGCTCACACACGAGAAGATAATCAGCGACCCGAGCCTTCACACTGGCACATTTTCCTTTCAAAACAAATCAACGATCTCATGCGTTGTTGCCAACGGCACAACCGGTAATCCGATATTTATTTCGCCTACCGAACTCCCGCCTGGAATCGACAAATTGACTCCGAAGTCGAAGGTCAAGGTTTGGTTTGGCCAGTCGTTCGAGACAGCCTCCATGATTTCCATTGACACTACTGAAAACTACTCGATTGATTTGACTGGCTCGCCATCTCAGGACGTTTGGTACACCGAACAAGGAACCTGGTCTCCGACTAAACCCACCGAGTAGATCCTCCTATTCCTTCTGGGGAGCCAGCTAGGCCTTGCGGGTGCACGAGACGGTGCGATAATTTCCTTTGTGAGAATGGTTAGGTACTTTGGGCTGTCAGGGACGCATGGACATGCATATGGGGAATGTTTGGTTCTGGCTTTGTTTTCTTTTAAAAATTAAAAACCTATCTCAGCTAGCTTCAAACTTTGTTACATTCATTCGTACTTAAGTACTCCTAGCTATTCTATTTAACGATCATTATATATTATGGAGCAACAGCGGAAGCAGTACGAACCGGTGCAGAGAATAGTGCCTATAATCGTGGGATGAAACATAGCGATATGGCCCGCTCTAACCAGTACTTCCATGACACAACCCTTTTGTAATTGGAAGTCCGGTTGAGAGTACAAACTTCCAGTAGCACAGCAGCTAAGGGGAGTACCGAATGGCATATATGTAGGATTATCAATTCGCTAGGTTCCCTGTGTCTTATTTGGATTATCAATTTGCGGCGGGCTCGAATACCGTATTCACTCGATAGTCTCAAAGTGTACCACACTCTGAGACTACTCACTCGAACGAGAGGTACGCCCCCGATTAGGTTAGCGGCATATATATCTCCGCATATAGCATACTCTACCCTAACGTAGAAATTAAAACGCACAGACCTAATTATATTTACGGGTTTACATTAGGGTTCGCTAGCGCTCAGTAACGGCTATGAAGTGCACTAAAATGCAGCGAAACCCCCTCCCCCAACTTCTACGGTTCATGCATTTGAAGAAACTTCAGTGACAGTGAAGTTTAGATAGATCGAATAGACTAGATTAGACACACAAACTTTGGCACCATGTCCCAAGAAATCATCTTCCGGAACGTTTCAACGAATCACGTTCCAGAAACAACCGTATTGCGGCGGGGAACATTTATTGCTCGGCGCATTAGTACAGAAAAATTACCGCATTTGGCTCCATCCTTGTAAGGCTACCATGAAGTAATATTCATGGCAATTCTTAATTCTGTATAAAGTACGCTAACCCATACCTTTTATTCGAGTTTTGTTTTATTCATACTGTATTCACTCTAACTAGAGTATGACACCTTTTATTCGAGTAAGTACCACTGAGGTTCCGTTTCAATAAGGCCTGTCGCATTCCTTCTAGGTTGCTCATTCTGCGATTCCCCGCCTAGTAGAATCGCCAGTTTCTGCACCTGACCAGTCGAGGGGGTTATCGTGTAGCGTGGTCATGCTTGCTCCTCACTGTATCCAAGATTCGTCTCAGCATGCAGGGGATCACCGGCATATGCACTGAGTTAGTAGCGGTGTCAAAGAAAAAAAATACCTTGACAGTTGGGAAATGCTTTGGCGAATAAAGCAATAACAATAAATTCAAACTACTGTAGAGTACCACATGTCGTCACGAGACCGGTAGCGACCATTTTCACTCAGACGGTTCGATGATATCAGTCGGTTCACGAAAAATGTCCCTATACTGATCAATAGGCAAATCTCCGGTGGATGATCGATCGGATCCCAACAGGAGTCGTATATTCGGAGACCATTCTGGTAAAACCCTGCCATTTATCAAAAAATAGAACCATATCCTGCTGAATTCACTCTTCCCTTACGCTATCCTTGACGGTACTCATGAATAGATGGGATAAAGCTGAAGGAGTTGTAAAGCTACAAATCAATCCCTCGAATTTCTGATAAATGTGCACCTGCTGCACTGGATATTAAGCGTGTTTTGTGGCAGCTGATAGCTTCGCTCTACGATAATCCCAATAAAAGGGTCTATCGACACAGCGATGCTGATGTATCAAGAGCAGGATGCATTAGTAGCATTGTTCCCGGCTGGGCGGGAATGCGGGCGTATATGAAACACATCGGTTTACAAGAGATCCAGACTTCTGGGCAGTTCCGATTTTTGTTCCCAAACCATTACGACAGAATAAGCAATTCTATACACAGCATGAACTCCTGGAAAGCTGACAGTACAGCCGAACATTGGCAACCTTTTGCTGTTATGTCTGAGGAATTTAATGAAGCTTTGAATATTGAAAACTTGATGCGTCTTTCAGCTAACGATGATGCAATAACCCACCTGGCTATTATTCATATAAGCATATGGAATGTGTCTTTTTCGATTCTTATTGGTCAGAATTCTGTGGCTGAGTGGCTGAGTGGCTGATAGTGGCAAGTATAAACCACAAGAACTCAAATTAAAAACAACCCACCAATTTAAGTCTGCAAGTTGCACTCTGACAACAAAGTGTGATATATATGAAATGTATATAACTCTACCTGCTTTCACATCCCAGGTTGACATTCATGATATTTTTAATATTGGGTGAGTAGTTGTGGATTAATACCTTTATTGTAATGTTTTTTGACAGTAGTATGTGGAGAATTTGCAATGCAGTAAATTGGCAACTGGGAAGTGAAATACAACCTATTTATGAATGTTTCATCCCTAGAACATGTTGTGATTAGAGCAAAACTTGGTGACATCATTGGATTTCAAATAATTCAAATAACTGTACAGGAAGCTTCTATTCAACTGACAATAATTGCCCTGGCCATAGATATAGTACCAACTTACAGAAACTTGAAGAGAGATACTAGTGGACTTGGAACCTGTACAGGGGTACACTGTAGAAGATAAAGTTGAGTCTAAACAGGGTGGTGGAAACATAGATATCGTATTTCTACTGCTTATATCGACACGGACAGCCAGTCGGGGAATGGTGGGGCACAGGGATACCCGAGGTGGACTGGGTGATTGCAAGTGAATATATTTAGAAGATTCAGAAGTAGATAGGTACACCGAAAAAACATGACATTATATAATGTATAATGCATAGAAAAGTGGTTTCTGGGATTTGAATCCATAGTAAATTGGACGGATGGCAGTAAGAGCTCCTATCAACCTGCATATTGACTACATTCCTATGATATGCATACAATTTTGTTTCTTAAATACTCTACATTATGTTGCATTCAATGATACAGCCAAATACACTTTATTGCATGCTCCCAAGTCGGCTCTCAAGAAGTTCTTAAGTATACACCTGAGTACTATCTCAAGTATGCTTGCAATTCCACTCAGTCACACATTCTGAGCCTGCTTCACTCTATGCCCGCAGGAAAGCTCTCAAGACGTGTCCAAGTACACTCCAAGAATGTTCCCAGAAATACCTCCAACAACATTCTGTGGGAGGTTTGGACAGGTACATAAGCTGTGGCTCTGTGCGGCTCTGCGGGGACGCACCGACCGGGTTACCCGGCGCTGGCACGATCGACCTCCATGCTGCAAGCTAGTGAATAGACTCAACCTTCATGCGACCCCTCACATTCTCAAGTACACTTCTGAACATGCTCTCAACAATGAATCTAATTGCACATGATGGTATACTCACAGCCAGATATGTTCATATGTAGTCTCTCAAGATGCTCTCAAGCATACTTCCAAGCATACTCTCATGTATGTTCCCAATTGCATGACATAATACACTCCCAACCTACTTGGCTCTATGCTTCCATGTTCACTCTCAACAGGCAAGATACTCCCAATTGCAGCTGACTATATACTCCCATATATGCTTCTTTGTATTTAATTGAGAGACTTGAAGTGTTGCAGCGACCAGGCACCAGGAGGCAGATCCTGGGTAGTTGGTAGTGGAGGGCATATCATAGCAGAATTCATAACGTCAATCAATATTAAAGTATAAACCATATCTTTATTGTGCCCACCACAATGATATCTTGCAATGCCTTATAGTTACCGTATTGACAATCACAATTTTAGATTCGGCAGAAAAAGTAGAAAATTGGATCTTAGGACTCAGATGTTCTAATAAAATCTGCTGCCTGCAGCCCACTGATTGTAGGTATCGGTGTGCACATTCAGTCCAGGGCTGATATTGATAGTGTCAATATTATTATGGCCATGATGATGATAGCAATAATGATAGTGTTGGTGATGGAGAACATAGTATCAGAAGTACTCAATTAAGTTGAGTTAGTTGGTCAAAATTGATGTAAAACCTCCCAACAACTCATGGATTTTCTTCGGCCAAATGCATTGCAAGGACAACTCAACTTCTCACAATGTTTGCATCTCTCAGCTGTAGCTTGCAAGCATTGCACTGTGATGCAGTCATCAAGCAGGCATCAGACTAGGCTCTGATAAGCTGTTCAAATGCCAGCAGGCTCTCCAGTGGACTCCATACTGCTATAACAGACATGTAGTTAACACAGGTATACTTCCATCTCTGGCCACCAGTCTTAGATTGTTTCACTGAATGGACTGTAGATGACGATAGACTGCACATTGTGCAGAGGTGCACAGGAAGCTTGCTATGAGTTGGGCATGTACACAGGTACACATAGTACAGGCTATGATTAATATGTACTTTGGCTGATGTATCATTGTACCACACAATGAAATATGCACTTTATTCGTTCCAGCTCTTGGTTACATGTACTTATGTTTAGCATTGTGTATCAATGCAATATGTGTGGTTCCTCAAGGCTGCGTGTTCTGTCAAATCCTGTCACCATATTCTTATGCTTCTTGAGCTAGAGCTGCTCCCTTCAGAATTCTCTTACAATGCTGCAAGTTGTATAGTGGAATGTTGAAGTTAGGCCTTCAACCTTCTAGATCCACTGAGTCATGACTTAAAATCCCAGGGTATATTGCTGGCAGTCCAGTATGTCATAGAGCCTCACTCCTTTTGCTCTTGTGGTCTCAATTCCTTTCTCCATTCCTCTTCTGCACCATAATGTCCCTCAACAGAAACAACCAACAGAGTGGCAGAATAGTCTATTTAGTAGACTATTGACCTGGATACAGACAGTCATTGATGTGGAGGGTGGCATGGCACCATATATGTGGTATTTGGTAGAGAGACCAGGTGGTGCATTCATCTGTTTTCCTTCTCACAAATCAAGTCATAGATGTCACTACATTATCTTTACATGATCTAGCACAGCGAAATGGCTGCCAGGACTTGATATCATATCTGGAAGTGTGCCCAACTTTTCGTACCCTCCAAGCACTTGACAGCCAGGGGTAAGGTATTCCTGGGATGATCTATCTCGGTCCCTCCAAAGGGCGGCGAAGCCGCCACCGTAACTTATACATATGTATACGTACTCTATGCAGGTGAGCAAGGTTATGCTACAGGGCACGTTGCGGGACTGGTCGTGATCAGATCTGACCGATGGTCTGTTTTACATATCTCCTTCATTTTTGAAGCCAGCTATGGGAGTTCAAGCAGCGCGAGATTAGTTTTTAGTAGTAGGATGCAAGATGTTGTCCTAAGCTAGATGGTCGTTTTTTTCCCGTATTTCTATATTCCGACGCATTGATATTGCAAATTTAATATACTAGAAATGTTGCGCACCCAGTTCCTACTCAACTTCCAAGTTGAGGGATTTCGCAGGCCAGAGGACAACAGTTACTACGCTTGTTGCTATAGAAAAAACAGCTGCAAAAATCCGCAGCAAACAGAGTCTGAACGTGCAATTTCACTATTCTCAGACTTCGGTATTCGGGCTAGTAGAGATTTACTTTCCTTATTAACTTGGATTATTGCATGATATGTCTCTGCCATCTTTGTAGGGCAGACTTTGAGTGCGGTCATCACGTGGTGTTAGGGTTGAGCGGCAGAGCCGCATTCACTCTACTTCTTGCATACTTGTTGTTAGGGGTTCTCCCCTGATAGCGGTAATGATACATGTTGACTGAAGCAAGTACACGTGACTACCATTCGGACGTGGATACCATTAGTCACGAAGCAAAACACCTTCTTGCGTATCAGCTCATGTCATCAGTCAGACGGTCTTTAGCGGGATTACATCTGAGCCGTATGCAATGATTTGATAAGAGCAGACTTATAAAGCGGATTCGCAAGATGATGCAATTATGTTGCCATAGCCGGGATGTGAAAAACCATCAGCGGTGCGCATGATTATTAATTACACCTACTCAACCTTCGATTGCGGGACAACACATCACGACGATGGAAAGTCGGGTGTGCAGCACGCGTCATACAAAGAGCAAGTAAGAGGGATCGTCGCATCCTATTTCTAAGAGATAGGGAATAATGCGCGCACTCCCCGGATCACGGAAGTCCGGATCTTAAGCTCGTAGTGCGTGAGGGATTAATGGCATTGGCTGATGATAAGAGGCCTCAAGCGACCCTGCTCATAACTTTTGAGTTAGTATGCATCGCAACCCCAAAAGGGTGTCATAATCTACGTTGGCAGAGTATCGGTTGGTCGCCGACGTAAATCTCTGACGCAATGCCGAATAGCCAAATTGGTACGGTGAGGCATTAATAACTTTATGTTATTATTATATTGCGATAAAGCGCTGATCGTACTACGTGTCGTCAGACGTTCCAACTACTGAATGAACGATAAGCAAGATGTCTAAGTTGAAGTTATGAGTTGTCATAAGTTGCGTTTGATATCTGGTATGATGATGGCCTCATACGAGGAGCGTAACGCTTTGAAACCAATCATGCTTGAACACGATAACCTAAAGGGAACTCGTGGCGAAGACCGGGATAGTATCCCAAGGACGCTATCAAGCAAAACCATTGTCATGGTCAGTGGAATGGGGGCCAAACTTGAGCCAGCTACAGACTATAAAAAGACTCACATTGCCTGGCAATGAAAAGAAGAAGCTCTAGCAGCGACCAGTCAGAAACCTACCAGCGGAAGAAAACCATTATTTATTATTGAGTTTTCATGATACCTATACCTATTATTATATATATACAAATATACTAGCATAAGTACGGCAGCACCGTACCTTATAAGTATCCCCATTAACATTTATGACTATTACCTTTGAATACGAAAACGACGTTATAGTTTACGCATTGGAAAAGATAATTACCTTCGCTCGAGAAAATCAATACCTCTTCGTGGCGAATTGTATTTGGTGGATTGCATCAGTTATCGGTCTTGAACAAGGACTGGTTATCTTTATCGATAATTTGGAATCTCGGAACGAGGTAACGGTTACGCTCGAAAAACCCGAGGTGTTTCCTGCGAGGAACGAAGTTTTAGTACCTCTACAATCGATTGGAAAAGTTCATCCTGATCGAGTCTCGAATATTTCGCAAGGAAGATCAGAGTCTGCAGTGCCACGGGACCTTACGGAAGATCAACGCCTCGATAGGATTGACGTTAGCGTGGAACAAGTAATTCAGGAATCGTTAAGGGATCGAAGTACAGTACGGCGCAATAGAGTTAATCCGTTACCTGCGACAAAGATTAAACTCAAGACAGCTAGTAAGGCTAGGCGTCTTCAAGAGACTAGGGATAAGCTTGAGACGGATCATCAGGAAAGGTTACGCCAGATTCGAGTCCAAGTTATCGAGAGGTTATGCAAGGACGATTTGTTGCCTGAGACAATAAGGAAAAATAGGATCTATGGCAGTGGACCTCAGTGCTTAAGAGTATCAAAGGAGATACTTAGTTAAGTTACTTAGGGAATACACCCCAGTAACACGTGTCAAATAGATGAATAGACAAGTCAATATACGCATCACCAATTTGGAAGCTGCACCATAAGTCGACGTACGCTTCCCTCTGCGCCAGGATAGGTCCAACAATCTTATGGCCAGAGGTGAGTCTTGTATGACCGGAGATTGCTGTGGCCCTGAAGGGTCTATACATAGATACGTACCCACGCATTCACACTTGTACTCATATATATGGCCTTGTGGCACACTTAGATAATATACAATCAACCTTCTCTAGCATTACTATTTCAACAAGGATGTTAAAGAGGTTACAGTCGACAGTGGACTTATTGCATGATAGGTCACTGTCTTCGGTGGCTAGAGATGAGTCTCATATGGCCTGAGATGAGTCTCGTATGGCCAGAGGTGAGCCTCGTATGACCGGAGATTACTGTTGGCCTGATGAGTCTATACATAGATGCGTATGCACGCATTCACACTTGTACTCATATATATATTGCCTTGTGGCACTCTTAGATTATATACAATCAACCTTCTCTATCATCACAATTTGAACAGGTCATGAGCCCAGTGCCCAGTACTATTTTTATCTCACAATCTTAAACAAGATCCTCAAAAACCCTAACCCACTCACAACCATCCCTGCATATCAGCCACAACACCATCACCATCTATCACCCTCTATCATCACCTTCCTAACCACCTCCACTTTCAACATGTCAAATGAAACATTCAAGTCCGGTCATGGCTATGTACCCAAGCTAACTGAAGAAAACTACCCTATCCGGAAGGAGAAGATTTGCCGAGTCCTCAACTCCAAGAAAGACTACAATATTGTCAGCAGTGTAGAACCCCTCTGTTAGGGGTCGTTCTTTAACAGCGATAATGATACTTGATTATAACCACAAGATGCATACATATCTACGATATGCATAACACCTATGCATGTGGGAATCAAGATTGGTCAGCAACATGCTCTTTAGCGGGAGTTCATGTTGGTCGCGCAAAGCGAGGGTGCTTTGTTCAGCCTCGGAAACTATGCGTGACATGTGTGGTAATCACGCACGGCAGTTGGTAGTCAAATGCAAGTAAGAGAACTCTTCTCCCCTACATGTAACGGGCTAGGACTCGGGGAAGCACGTTACGGTCTAGAGAAAAGTCTCGACCTAAGCACGACGTAACTGAGGGATTAAATGACGTAGGCTTAGGGCCTAGAGTGAGCATCATCTGTTAGTTCAGGTGGTCTGGATCGCAATGTAACCTCGTATCGGATACGAGCTTACGGGTCATTAATCTAAGTTGGCATAGTGTCGGTTGGTCGCCGATTAAATCTATGACGCAAATAAATCACTCACTTGCATAAGGGATTTATAAGGCGATAAGCATTATCAACTTGGTTGGTAGATGTTCCAACTACCGAGTCATACGAGCAGGGAAGATGTCTGAGATAAGAAAGGATGAGCTGATACCGAGCGACGAATGGCCTGATTCTTATCAGGAGCGTAAGCTTTTAAACCACGTAGCAGCGGCGCAATTACCTGAGGGTGTTGTGGTAATTTATTGACGGGCGCAATGGAGGCGTGGCCGAGATAAGAACTATCATAGCATGAGAAGGATTACGGCTATAAAGAGCCAGCGATGGTCGAAGGAATTGGGGGACATCAGCGAACACATTAGCTTTCAGAGAACACCGAAGACGATCTTAAACTATTATTAAGAATTCTATCTAAATCTTTATCTTTATTAAACTTAACTATTTCGTCCCTTATCCATCTTCGAGATCAGGCAACATATGTCTGGAGCACATCTGTCACAATCCGAATACGCTCTGCACAGAGTAGTCGTGTTATTTGGAGAATGACTGATTCAGCTGGACGAAGCTGGTTTAACCCTCACCAACCGCGACGAACTGAGATACTGCGAACTCGAGAATATTCACTACCTGGTATTGAGGTACGTGAATACTGGTGCTGGACCATTCGAGGAGTGGGCCGAGGATTGGTTGCACGAAGGGGAAGTTTAATCTTCCTATACGAAGGAGACGGTCGGTGGAGGCGATTTGATTTGGCGCGCTCTCACGTCACGGACGCAAGAGGTTGAGTCTTCGGAAAGACGAGGGCAAAAGAGATAAGATAGGCGGCCGTACTTAGATTGAATAAATATTGTATTAGTTATTGGGATCCAAACACCCCCGTAACAGTATAATATTTTAAGTACTCTACGCTGTTATCTGAAGGATTTGAGATTACAGCTTCGACATATGACACCGGAGCGGTTGAACCTTTGCAAGGAACTTTACAAAACCGGAGCATACGTTTACCGGAACAATAAGCACCCAGGACTCCATCTTATTGTGAGCGATAAACCTAAGGTTAACTCACTTTATGAGTTTGGAGTGCCAGAAGTGCGAAGACAACTTTTGTTGTATTTATTTTGGGCAGAGAACTTGCAGCGAACATTGCCAGAGACAGAGTTGCTTCTGAATAAACTGCCAGTTATACTATATCGAGGAAAAAAGCCCAGCGGTAATCTGCCAAAAGTGTAACTTTCTGTCCGAGTGCTACGGTTATAAATATCTTGGAAAGCTCAATTGCAGAGATTCCTATGTATTACAACGACATTGTATCGACCATTGCCAACTCGAAAATTGTCCTCATCGGGACGAGGCCACGGTTGAGTTAAACCGAATAATACCACCACCGGATTATAGTCATTTAATTCAGGATGGCGGCCCCTCGCAGACGATTGACATTCACCAGCAAGGCGCTGGCTCCCAGCGGCTCCAGGGTAGAAAAACCCCGATCCCCAGCGGCAAGGCCAATCCCAGAATGGTGCATAGAATATCAAAGAAGGATAGAAGCCGCCCGAAGGGACTACTTGCTACTCAAAGAGCAAGAAGAGCCGAAGAAAGCCCTGGAAGGTCAAGGGGAAATACAGATGTCAGATGAGAACCGCGACTTAGTTCAAGAACAGTCATCGGAACTCGCTCAACAAATCGTCCATGTTATCTAGGCATGTAACGAGGAAAAAGACATTCTGAAAGAAGACTTTGATTGTGCAAGGAACGGAATTACGATTATGGAAAGTAGACTTCAGACGGAAAAAACCAGAATAGACTCGGAAGTGCAAGGAGTCGGGTCAATAATGAATTTTCAGCAAGCCGTGTTGGAAGAATTACGAGCTGGCATTCAGGTCCTAAGAACTCAGGATGATTAGATAGTTGGAGAAGCTACTAATCTGTTTGCCGGGATTAAAGCGGAATTGGACATTCAGAGCAAAAAAGTCTTAGATAATGGACTACAAAACTTTGCCAATAAAGCCTCAATTCTAGGAATCCAGAAAACGGTAGGAATTTTGTCTAAAAGGATAGATGAGATTACTACGGTATTAGCTACGATTATGGATAAAGTGAAGGATATACCATCCCGAAGAGAGTTACAACGATATCAGAATACAATCGATGAATCCGTAAATCGATTAGCCGAAGCCAATACTGGGTTAACTACGGCGATGGAAGAATATAAATTCTCTGAATCAACACCTTTGGGAGTTCCGCAAAGCCTCGCCGGACCCTCAGGCACCCAGCAGTTTGTGCATCTGCAAAGGGCTGCAGCTTTTTATTCGCCATTGGTATCAAGCCTTAGGGATACGGCGAGTGAGTATTCTTGGCATGGAAGAATTAGGGGAGAAGCCGGTTCCGTCGCAGGAGATGGTGCCGCAGGAAATGGCACAGCAGGAGATGGCGCAGTAGGAGATGGTGCAGCAGGAAATAATGCCGGAGGAACCGGAGGACCTCCACCACCCCCGTATCCTCCACCATCAGATCACGGAGGACCCTTGGGAAGAAGACCATCTAGGAGACAGAGGCGAATTAAGGAACTCGAAAGTTCTAAGCTAATTAAAATTAAGGAACCAAAGAAGTTCTGTGGTAAATCAGGAGAAGACTTTGATACTTGGTGGATACTAGTACAAGTCTATATCAAAGTTCAGCCAGAAAGGTTTCCAGAAGACGAGAGGACTATCGATTGGATAGGCTCGCTAATGGATAGCTATGCATCATCATGGCATATTCAATGGCTAAAGGGCACGTTATCTGGGTTACACCCGAAATCAATGACCGGATACATTAATGCCCTTAAACGCAGATTCGAAGATAGGGACGCCAAGGACGAACCGTATGCCGAACTTGAGAAAGTGCGATACGAGGGGTGCATTCGGGAAATGTTCACACAGATCCAGACACTCAATGATAAGGCCGCCGGAACTGGAGCGGCATTTAAGAAGTTAGTCCTGGAACGGTTACCATATAAGATCCTGGAACAGATGCACACTGTTGATGTTACGGGGGTGTTTAGATCCCAATAACTAATACAATATTTATTCAATCTAAGTACGGCCGCCTATCTTATCTCTTTTTCCCTCGTCTTTCCGAAGACTCAACCTCTTGCGTCCGTGACGTGAGAGCGCGCCAAATCAAATCGCCTCCACCGACCGTCTCCTTCGTATAGGAAGATTAAACTTCCCCTTCGTGCAACCAATCCTCGGCCCACTCCTCGAATGGTCCGGCACCAGTATTCACGTACCTCAATACCAGGTAGTGAATATTCTCGAGTTCGCAGTATCTCAGTACGTCGCGGTAGGTGAGGGTTAAACCAGCTTCGTCCAGCTGAATAAGTAATTCTCCAAATAACATGACTACTCTGTGTAGAGCGTATTCGGATTGTGACAGATGTGCTCCAGACATATGTTGCCTGATCTCGAAGATGGATAAGGGACGAAATGGTTAAGTATAATAAAGATAAAGATATAGATAGAATTGTTAATAATATTTTAAGATCGTCTTCGATGTTCTCTGAAAGCTAATGTGTTCGCTGATGTCCCCCAATTCCGTCGACCATCGCTGGCTCTTTATAGCCGTAATCCTTCTCATGCTATGATAGTTCTTATCTCGGCCACGCCTCCATTGCGCCCGTCAATCCATTACCACAACACCCTCAGTTAATTGCGCCACTGCTACGTGGTTTAAAAGCTTATGCTCCTGATAAGAATCAAGCCATCCGTTGCTCGGTATCTGCTCATCCTTTCTTATCTCAGACATCTTCCCTGCTCGTATGACTCGGTAGTTGGAACATCAACCAACCAAGTTGATAATGCTTATCGCCTTATAAATCCCTTATGCAAGTTAGTGATTTATTTGCATCATAGATTTAATCGGCGACCAACCGACACTATGCCAACTTAGATTAATGACGCGTAAGCTCGTATCCGATACGAGGTTACATTGCAATCCAGACCACCTGAACTAACAGATGATGCTCGCTCTCGGCCCTAAGCCTACGTCATTTAATCCCTCAGTTACGTCGTGCTTAGGTCAAGACTTTTCTCCAGACCGGAATGTGCTTCCCCGAGTCCTAGCCCGTTACAGGTAGGGGAGAAGAGTTCTCTTACTTGCATTTGACTACCAACTCCCATGCGTGATTACCACTCATGTCCCGCATAGTTTCCGAGGCTGAACAAAGCACCCTCGCTTTGCGCGACCAACATGAACTCCCGCTAAAGAGCATGTTGCTGACCAATCTTGATTCCCACATGCATAGGTGTTATGCATATCGTAGATATGTTTGCATCTTGTGGTTATAATCAAGTATCATTATCGCTGGTAAAGAACGACCCCTAACAGTTGATCTGAGCGGAAGAACGGATCAGGAAATTATGACGATAATTACCAATTCCAGGAGAACCGCCGAGAAATGGGAAGCAGCTCGAAATAACTTGGGCCTTAAGCGTCAGTTTAAGACCAAGGAGAAAGCCCTCAGCAGATTCCAACGAAGCGAAAAACAGAGCTCTCCCCGAAAGGAGAAACAGTCAAAACGATTTGAAAGTCCAGACAGAAAGAAATTCAAACAGGATAAACGACCAAGAAGAGACAATTCGCAAACCGAAGGAATAGAATCAGCCGAGTTACAATGGAGAAGATCTGCGGGAGAATGTCTTAGATGTGCCTGGCCTTCAGATAAGAAAGGATCTCATAGGGTGGCGGACTGCAAAAGACAAATTAAATTGGATAAAGGAACGGCGGCATTTCCAAAGTCCAAGGATTACCAAAAGATGAAGGTAGCTGGGACGAAACTACAGTCAGGAACCGAAAATGATTTGTGCGATGAATCTGAAGATGAGGAATCTGAGGGAGAAAGCTCGGAAGAAGAGTCTGAGGGAGAAAGTTCAGAAGAGGAATTTGAGGAATCGGAAGGTGAGTATTTGGATAATAACGAAGAGGAAGAGGAACAACAGGATGATGAAGAAGATGGGAATTGGTGGGATACCCCATCCGAGTATGAATAAATTAATAAAAAAGCCACATTAAGCTTTATAAGTCGCAAATTAATGTTTAAACACACCTATCTGTGATAGGAAGACTTTTTTATTTTTAGTTCCCCTCTGAGGATGATCGGAAGATCGAAACGGCTGGCCTGTAAGGGGATACAGATTAATATACAACTATACGATCATTAACCCTGAAAAAATACATCTACCTTAACCCGTTGTGGTTACGCGATTGTCGAAAGGATAGCGATGGCAAAATGCAAAGCCTCAGAACCTCTAGAGAGGTATCCGAAGAAAACAAATACATCTACTGACTTTGTATTCTTCGAACCAGCTCGACATCTGAAGATTCAAAAAATTTCAGCAATAACAATCGGCAAAAGACCTATATACAGGTTTTTTATCGATTACGATGGGAAATATTTTCCGCTAAGATGTATGCTGGACAATGGTAGTACTTCTTTTGTTATTTCCCCGGAAGCAGCAAAAGCATTCGCAATACCAGTGGTTGAAAGACAGCGACCAATACGAACCAAAGATGCCTCAGGAAATAAAACGAACACAGAAAATATGTTCACTATACCGTTGGGATTGTCATTCGGTAATCATCGATATTACGACGAGAATGATCATGCCTTCGAAATTATGAAAACAACAGGAGATTCCGACGCCCTAATACCCGCTTGGTATTTAGAAAAACATAAGGCTAGAGGAACAACGACTAGTCATCTCCATTTTCCTCATTGCAAAACAGAATGCTACGGCCACGGGAAAATTCATTCAGAATATTCAATAACGTATGATAAAAGAGTAGCTTTAAATGAGAAGGCAATACATATCGGCGCAATAGTTCAATCTAGCCCGACTATACTTAGCAAATTACCTACGCATTATCATAAGTTTTTACTATTATTCGATCCTAAGGAGGCCGAAAAGCTACCAGACAATAAAGGCTGCGATCATCGAATAGAATTAATAGGAGCCGACGACAAGTTACGAATGGGTCCGATTTATCAATTATCCTTGGAGGAAGAAAAAATCTTGATTAAATACTTAGATACGATGATCAAAGAAGGAAAGATTAGACCTTCCAGCAGTACCGTCGGAAGCCCTATACTATTCGTTCCGAAACCTAATGGAAAAGGACTACGGCTTTGTATTGATTACAGACATCTAAACGATTACACCAAAAAAGATAAAACTCCGTTACCAATAATGGAGGAATTATCCTCACGAGTTAACGGAGCCACACATATTACCAAAGTAGACCTACAGTCAGGGTTTTATTTGATCAGAATGGCATTAGGTCACGAAAAATATACGTCGTTTCGCACCAAGTTTGGTCTTTATGAGTATCTGGTTATGGCATTTGGCTTATGTAATGCGCCAGCTACGTTTCAGAGAGAAATCAACAGAATCTTACGACCATTGCTAGGCCTGGAACTGGTTATCAGGACAGATATACATATTGACAACGACGAGGGAATGGTCGTGGTTGCATATATCGACGATATATTAATTGCCACTAAAGGATCTCTCGAAAAACATCATAGACAAGTTTCGAAGGTTTTCCAGCAGTTAATGGATAACAAAATGTGCATTGAAATAGATACATGCATATTCAACGCAACTCGTACGACATTCTTGGGATTCCTCGTTAGCGGAACAGGACTAGAAATGGATCCAGAGAAAGCAAAGGCAATTGTGGACTGGCCAAGACCAACATCCAGAAAAGAAGTCCAACAATTATTGGGATTATGGAACTTTTATCGACGTTTCATACAAAATTTCTCAGGGATAGTATCTCCAATTACGGACTTACTTAGGCAGGATATTAACTTTGAATGCGGACCAAGCCAAGAGGCAGCCTTTCTCAAAGTGACTATCCTTTTCGCATCCGGAAAAACGCCTATATTAAGGCATTATGATCAAGATAGACCAGCGCTACTGGAAACGGATGCATCTGATTTTGCGATAGCAGGAGTACTATCACAAAAATTCGAAGACGGCAAAATTCATCCTGTTCGATTGACATCCAGGAAGCTTACCCCAGCGGAATTCAATTACGATGTCCATGATAAAGAAATGCTAGCGGTAGTATTTTCCTTAAATAAAAACCGCCATTACCTACAAGGAGCACAACATAAGACAACGATTTATTCTGATCATCAGAACCTCACCTATTGTACGTCAGCAGTCCTGTTGAATCGAAGACAGGCTAGGTGGGCAGAAGATCTCAAGCAATATAACTTCGTAATAGTATATCGCAAGCGTTCTTCTAATATTAAAGCCGACATACTCTCTCGGTGCCCGGCGTTCACCTCTAGAGAAGGGGGTACAACATCAGCAACAAATCCGTCGATGTTGGATAAAGAACAATGGTTGGAAGTTGGAGCGATGCAACTAGATGGGGAAGAATATGAGGAGATTCAAATATCGGCTATGGAAGTAGAGTTGTTACTGCCAGAGGCCAAGGAAAGAATCAAGGAAAAAGCGTTACTGGATGAACTAAATAGGAAACTATGCAAGCAGGTTACAAAAGGAGAAAACATCGATAAATGGTTTTCGATTAAGGACGAACTATTATGTTGGAAAAATAGGATCTATGTGCCGGAAAAGTTACGACAAAGAATCATCCAATCAGAACACGACTCCAAGGTGGCAGGACATTTCGCTAGGGATCGTACAGTGGAACTTCTCAGTAGGAATTTTTACTGGACAAATATGGAACGCAACGTCAGGAAGTATTGCAGCGAATGTGATATATGTCAAAGAACCAAGGCTCCGAGGCATGTGAAGTACGGGTTGCTACACCCTTTGGAACTGGCATGTAAACCATGGACGCATATAAGTACCGATTATATTACGGATCTCCCCGAATCAGAAGGAGCTACAATAATTTTGGTAGTGGTAGATCGGTTCACCAAGATGGCGCATTTTGTTCCAATTAAGAAAAAAGATTCTCCTACAGTAGCACGGGCATACTTGGAAAATGTCTGGAAGTATCACGGATTCCCAGAAGATGTAGTTTCCGACCGAAATACTACATTTACCGGAAGCTTCTTTACGGATTTATACAACTATTTAGGAATTAAGCGCAGCATGTCCACGGCATATCATCCCCAGACGGACGGACAAACTGAACGCATTAACCAAGTAATCGAATCCTACCTACGGTCATATTGCAACTATGAACAGAATGATTGGGCATCCATGCTAGCCATGGCGGAATACGCCTATAATAATTCTAAACATTCGGCGACCAAGATCTCACCGTTTTACGCCAATTACGGAATCAAAGCAAGAACGTCCTGGCCTACGGAAATTCAGTTTCGGAATGCAGCGTCGGAAATATATGGTCATTATATGACGGAGGTACACAAGCGTCTTAAGGCAAGATTGGAAACCGCGGTGTAAGCAATGAAGAAGAATTTCAATAAGAAAGGGAAGCAAGTGGTGTCGTTTAGGAAGGGAGAGTTGGTTAAGCTAAACGGAAGGAACATACGAGCTAAGCACCGTTGCAAGAAGCTGGAAGATAAGATGCTAGGACCTTTCGAAGTTTTGTCGGTAGGCAGTAATAACCGGTATTGCAAATTGAAGCTACTGGAACACTGGAAACTTCACCCTGTATTTAACATCGATTTACTCGAACTATATAAGGGGACCGACCCCAAGAAACAGGTAGTCAAAATCGAACCAGACGGAGAAGACTGGGAAATGGAAACCATTGTGGCATCCGGGCCCACGGACGATAATCCTAAACACCATGTTTTCCTGGTTAAATGGAAAGGCTATGCGCAGGAAGAAAATACGTGGGAAACGTATGAGAATATAATAGAGCATAAAAAGGAATTGATGGCAGAATATTATGCGCGGAATTCAGGCATGGCAAGGGATGAGAGATTTGGGAAACAAATTAAAAAGAAAGAAATGAAGAAGAAACGAACAAGGAAAAGAACTTGAAAAATTAGAGATCTAGGTGGAGCTAAGTTTATTACGGAGTATGGGAGTTATTTTGTTATGTGGCATCGTTGAGGTCACCGAGCTTAGAGAAGGGGGTGATGTTAGGGGTCGTTCTTTAACAGCGATAATGATACTTGATTATAACCACAAGATGCATACATATCTACGATATGCATAACACCTATGCATGTGGGAATCAATATTGGTCAGCAACATGCTCTTTAGCAGGAGTTCATGTTGGTCGCGCAAAGCGAGGGTGCTTTGTTCAGCCTCGGAAACTATGCGGGACATGTGTGGTAATCACGCACGGCAGTTGGTAGTCAAATGCAAGTAAGAGAACTCTTCTCCCCTACCTGTAACGGGCTAGGACTCGGGGAAGCACGTTCTGGTCTGGAGAAAAGTCTCGACCTAAGCACGACGTAACTGAGGGATTAAATGATGTAGGCTTAGGGCCTAGAGCGAGCATCATCTGTTATTTCAGGTTGTCTGGATTGCAATGTAACCTTGTATCGGATACGAGCTTACGCGTCATTGATCTAAGTTGGCATAGTGTTGGTTGGTCGCCGATTAAATCTATGACGCAAATAAATCACTCACTTGCATGAGGGATTTATAAGGCGATAAGCATTATCAACTTGGTTGGTAGATGTTCCAACTACCGAGTCATACGAGCAGGGAAGATGTCTGAGATAAGACAGGATGAGCTGATACCGAGCGACGGATGGCCTGATTCTTATCAGGAGCGTAAGCTTTTAAACCACGTAGCAGCGGCGCAATTACCTGAGGGTGTTGTGGTAATTGATTGACAGGCGCAATGGAGGCGTGGCCGAGATAAGAACTATCATAGCATGAGAAGGATTACGGCTATAAAGAGCCAGCGATGGTCGAAGGAATTGGGGGACATCAGCGAACACATTAGCTTTCAGAGAACACCGAAGACGATCTTAAAATATTATTAAGAATTCTATCTATATCTTTATCTTTATTAAACTTAACCATTTCGTCCCTTATCCATCTTCGAGAACAGGCAACATATGTCTGGACCACATCTGTCACAATCCGAATATGCTCTGCACAGAGTAGTCGTGTGATTTGGAGAATGACTTATTCAGCTGGATGAAGCTGGTTTAACCCTCACCTACCGCGACGTACTGAGATACTGCGAATTCGAGAATATTCACTACCTGGTATTGAGGTACGTGAATACTGGTGTTGGACCATTCGAGGAGTGGGCCGAGGATTGGTTGCACGACGGGGAAGTTTAATCTTCCTATACGAAGGAGACGGTCTGTGGAGGCGATTTGATTTGGCGCGCACTAACGTCACGGACGCAAGAGGTTGAGTCTTGGGAAAGACGAGGGAAAAAGAGATAAGACAGACGGCCGTACTTAGATTCAATAAATATTGTATTAGTTATTGGGATCTAAACACCCCTGTAACACCCTCCCTCCCGGTAACGGTGTCGCCCTACGCTCCCTGCAAGAGGACTGGCATGACAGAGCAAATAAGGCGATAGCGCTGGTACACCTCAGATGTTGCGATGTACTGCTTCCACTCATCGACGATCTCGACGACCCCGTGCAGATGTGGGTAGAACTCAAGGACTGACTTGACAATGTGGTAACAAAACTGGGCCGCACCGAAGTCCTGTGGAAGTTCACCGCCTCTCGACTATCGCCAGATGATACGGTCACACTGTACTTTACCAAACTCATTGCCTTCCGCAAGAACATGATCGGCACTACCGCAAATATCCCCGATGACGTCATGAAGACACATATCTTCACTATCCTATCTAATTCATGTGAAACGGCCATCCGAATTCTTAAACACCGAATCCCCACTCGCAGGGCCAAGCAGTGTATGGATGTGACCCGTGGATAACGCCAACTGAATGACCCTAACCAAACAAAATGGAGATGAATCCAGTTGAGCAGCTCTATACTCCCATGGTGGAAATCGTGACCGTGGCGGAGGAGGTGGCCGACGCAGAGGTGGACGAGGAAATGGACGCCAGAAGTACAAATGCAAATACTGCAAAATGGACAATCATACCACCGAAGCATGCGAAAAGAGAAAACGCACTTACAACGAAAACGGCGATACAAATACCTCCACAAACAACAAACGAACTTGGTACCGCCATTGCCTCTCAGGACACTTTAAATCCGGATGCATCCACATCATACGTGCTCGGGATCAACGCAACAAAGTCAACAAGGGCACTGCATCACTATCCACAGCTGGAGATCGGGACCTAATGTGAATGGCCGACAACGCAACCACTCTCACTGCAGCCTCTGCTCCCGCTGCATGGGTCATCGATTACGGAGCATCTAACGATATGTGCAATGCCCGCACCAGATTCAACTGATTTAAGAAACTTTGTCAGCCAATAGTATTTGAGCTCAGAGATGATAACAAAGTCACTGTAAGCAACAATTGTAACGGGCAGGGGCGGGCGTAGGTGGTATTGGAAACTTAAATGTGATATTACAAACAAGACAAGAGGCGCTCGAAGTTCGTATCGAGATGGTCTGGGCAAAACCTGAGTCGAAGCTGTTTCAAAGTCATAACTTGCTTTGCTATACAAGAGAATGAGTAAAGAGAAAAGAAAACGAAATCCTCCAATGCTGACAGCACTCTCTGTATATACGATTGGTCTGCTACCCTCGAACCATACCTGATACTCCGATGTACCATCCCAATCTCATCCCATGAACTTACAAACCACTGTCATAAATCCTTATCAGTACAACCACGCCATATCATCCTATGTTGCAACACCTCAGGCCACATTCTTATTATACTAAATTATACCACCACCATCACACCGCTTCCTCCGCATCTCCCAACATCTCCGCCTTTCAGTAACACCATTGCTTCCACACCTTCTCATTTCCTCCCCTATTATTCCTCTGTACTTTCCAGCGCCGTGACAACAATGGACTTGTTAACGTTTCACAGAAGTACAAAGTCAATGCTCTCTACACACCTAAGTTCCGTCTCTCACTTCTCTCTATCAATCAAGTAGACACAGCCGGGTACACATCCACATTTGGATGTGGCAAGTGCTCCATATCATCTCCATCACTCATCATCACAGGCAATCGGGTCAATGACCTCTATATCATATCTCCCGCAGCTGCACTCACTTCGAGAGTACCAAGCATGTCTACGAAGTCCACTTTGAGAATGGAGAGAAGAAACAGGGCTTCATGCAGCGCAGACATCACCGTACCATCATCCAGCACCAACATCACTGTATCATCATCGAGCGCACACATCAGCGTACCATCATCGCGGGCACATACCACCATACCATCATCGAGGGGACATACCACCATACCATCATCGAGCGCACACACCACCGTACAATCAATCACGCACTCCACCAAGCCTACTACATGCTCACTCCATACTGCCTCTCCAAGTGCAGCCAGCACTGTACCTCAAAGTCCACCTACCACCGTACTTACAAAGTCCACACAGAAGCCTCTCACAAAGACCACTCTGAGGCCTCTCACAGTCTCAGAATCACGATTGTGGCATCGCCATCTAGCCCACAGTAATCGTACTGCCCTACGATCTCTAATTGTTGGATATACAAAAGAATACTCGATGTACACCGCATACATCCAGGCCAAGCACAAGCAGAAGATCATGAAAGTCAAGACCAAGCGCACTACAAAGCCATTTGAACTCGTACATTCAGATATTTGTGGACCATTCTCCACGCCCACCTCCGCCAGCCATCATTACTATATTCTATTCATCGACGATTACACATGCTACACCTCTGTTTGGGTCCTTGCAGATATGAAGTCGAAATCATGCACCTCAGCCTACCAATCATCCCAGGCCTGAGTTGACTTGATGGAACACGAAGTGAAACAATTTCGGTGCGATAATTGCTGCGGAGAAAATGATAACATTACCTTCTGACTGGTGCTCGCTGCTTGTGGCACAACATACACACCATGTCCTCCCTACGCTCACCATAAGAATAGGGTTGCTGAACGCATGATCCAGACCATCACCAAGAAAGCACGATCTATGATAATTGACTCCCAGGCGCCACTTGCCTTTTGGGGAGAAGCAGTCAGAACCACAGTCTACCTCCACCAGCGAACGCCAAACTAAGGCCCAACGAAAACTGACGACCATGACAGCTATCACTCACCATATCCCACTCCATACGAAATACTACATGCATTTGGCAAGCCCTCTCAAAACAATGACAGCAATAAAGTCTTGTACAAAGCTCCTCTCCACCAGCTTCGGCGATTCGGCTGCTATGCCAGTCGACTTATCCCCGAACCGCCACGCCATGGACGATTCAGCCCAAGATCCAAGCCATGTGTGATTGTCGGTTATGTACACAATTCGACTACACTTTGGAGAATATGGCAGCCGGCATTCCAAGAAGTAAGATCACAGTCGAATGTCATTTTCGATGAGGAGAGGAATACCCAGACTTCATTTCTACCCGGAGACCACACAGACATCTTTGAGCTGCTAGAAGAGACGGAATATTTCAAGGAAATTGACAGTTGAGATAGACTTCTCCAAGCACAAGACAATGAAACAGGCACACAAGATAATGAAATGGGTGGAGATGGACTTCTCCATGACCACGCAGGAAACAGTCGAACTGATCACAATCTGCCCAACGCTGACATCTGTCGAAGTTTCCTTGCAAGTACAGGTGTGAGATCTTGACCTCCTGACGAGGAAGACGCACCACTGGTGACCAGAGAAACCATCATCCACAATTGACATCTCCACCCCAAGAACATCAAAGCCGGCTGAACAGCGGCCATGACTAATCAATCATGCCAACCACCACCACTTACGAATTGTATCACAAGAAATCAGGTTAAGATCTGTGCAAATGCACTCATCATCATGGCAAAGGCTCTTGCATCGACATCCATCAACAGCGATCCATTCACATACGCCTAGGCCATGGACAGTCCATAACATGAGCACTGGAAACGAGCAATGGAAGAAGAGTGCACATCAATTCTGCGCAATTACACATTCACAACTGTCAACTCCCAGGAAGTAAGTCAATTGCGAGTCAAGCCAATTGGCTCAAATGGGTCTACAAGACGAAACACAATCCTGGTGGCACAATACAATACAAAGCAGGCCTAGTCATTAAAGGCTACGAACAAACCGCCATCGGAGAAACCTATGCCGCTGTTAGGAAACTCTCCCCATTTTGATATCTCATCTCCCTGGTCCGAAAACATGGCTGGAACATCGATCATTTGGATGTGGTCACTGCTTTTCTCAATCCTGAGGTTGATGACAAAGATATCTATATGACGTTGCCCAAAAGTTGGCCGGAAGGCCTCAACGTACCTACACCGTTGTTCAACTAATGACAGCACTTAATGGCCTCCAACAAGCACCACGACTTTGGTACAACGATATCAACACCTTCTTGTTCTGTCTCGAGTTCACACAGTCCCTGGCCAACCCCAACCTCTATCTCCGCAGCGATGGTATTCTGATGATTCTATATGTCAATGACATCTCGATGTTGTGCCCAGAAGACTCTACAGAAGCTGGGATTGAAGTCAAGGCCCTGCTCTCGGAAAAATACAAGATCACCAATCTTGGCCCGGCACGCCAATTCCTCGGCATCGAAATCCACCGAGAGGTCAATGGTACTGGCAATGGCACTGGCACCGGCACCGGTATCAGTCTTGGCAAGAAGGCCTTTCTCACCACGATTTTCCAACCCTTCAATATGCTGAATGCTCACGATACATCAACTCCAATGGATTCTAGTGTGAAGTTAGATCTGGCCGAGGATTGGGGGGAGAAAGAACTAAAAGATATCAAAGCCTACCAGGCAATTGTCGGCTCATTGATGTACGCAGCACTTGCAACTTGGCCCAATATCTCATTCGCAGTCGCTGCTCTTTGCTGATTCAATTCCCATCCTTTCACCAGCCATCTCACTGCCGGCACAAGAGTTCTCCAGTATCTCAAATCCACCGCCAACTTTCAACTCCATTTATGCAGCACTGGCAGCAATGATCAACTCACTGGCTACACGGACTTGGATTGGGCCAATGATAGTGCCAAGCGCAAATCTCTAGGTGGTCACATCTTACTTCTCAGCAACAGAGCTGTCTCGTGGCAGTCACAAAAGCAACATCTCATCGCCATGACAACCCTCTAAGCTGAATACATTGTATGTTCCGAGGGCTCCTGTGAAACAAAGTCGCTGCTCCTGCTCCACCGAGTAATACATGGCAATGATGGATCTCCACTCCCGATCAATTGTGACAATCAGGACGCACTTAGTCATAACATAACTGGGGTCATAAAGGTTTGCACATAGCATATGGACGTTTGCTATCACAATGGTCGAGATCTCCATGCCCGCAAGATAGTTGACTACTCCTATGTGCACACTAACGAGAATATGGCAGCCATACTAACGAAGGCCTTGACGCAGGATAAGCACGAGAAATTCACACAGGTGATGGGGTTATGGTAATTTAAGATTGGATTTTAGGTTGTTTCACTTTTCTTTTGGGCATGAGGATTGCCTTGTCTCTCTATGGATGGCCATCCTCAGGCTACGGTAGTACTCTTTCCCTGCTCACTCTCGCAGGGTTTTAGGGAGGCGACTATGGGAATCACTTTGTTTGTTTGTTTGTTTGTTTCATCTCTTCTTATCTGTTTTCTTGCTCAACGGTGTATAGCAAGAGGGGGAGTATTGCATGATAGGTGTCTGTCTTCTGTGGCTACAGATGAGTCTCGTATGGCCAGAGATGAGTCTCGTATGGCCAAAGATGAGCCTCGTATGACCGGAGATTACTGTCGGCCTGAAGAGTCTATACATAGATGCATACGCACGCATTCACACTTGTACTCATATATATATGGCTTTGTGGCACTCTTAGATTATATACAATCAAGCTTCTCTATCATCACTATTTGAACAGTACTATCGTGCATCCGCTGGAGTCCCATTTAATGCGGTTGAACAGCAACAAAGAGAACAAATGATGAGAGATGTTGTATTATCTTACTCTACTTAAGGTATGAACTAGTATCTCACGTCTCCCATGTATAACTCTAAACAAAGCTGAATGACCGCTAGAGAACCTATTTAGAGACCCCGAAACTCTACTCCTTAGTAGCTCCTCTACCTAAGATACACACTTGAAGTGAGATCGAGAATGATTTATCTTCTCCCATTAGGGGTCGATGGGGTTTTAGTCCTTGCCAAATTTTGCCAAAGTGACATGTTTTCACCTTGACCAATAGCGCGCAAACTCGCTGTGGCTCGGTCTGATAGGACCTAAAAGTCGTATGACAAATCCGGCTGTTAGGTGGGAAGTATTTCAGTGCAAGCGATACTAAAATAAATTGAGCTGAGATAAGTGATAACTTGCATACATTCTCTCAGGCCCACACAATTCAGCCCAGCATGCGACACCCTCGAAAGCAGAAATACAGATTTAGAAACAAAAAGCTTCTTCTTCTTACGGCAGCGAAAGCTCTAAATTGCGATATTTCAATAAGATATAATATGGCAAGTTTAAATAAAAAGCCTATAAAGGAAGATATTTAATCGAAAAATCGAAACAGAACTTAAGCCACAAGATGTTGTAAATACGTAGAGGCCCTAATAGTAAGTAGCCTTTTTCTAGCCTTGCTATTGGACCCTTGGAAGGGTTGGGTGGAAAAATCCCATGTTGGCATCCGTACAGCGTAAGTTCATATATCCAGCTGCACCATATGCATCCGCTCCTCGAATTTCAAAGCCCAACAAGCAACTACATCAACCAATTTACCTAACAAGATATACCCCAAGCACGTTTATATCGATATAATCCGGATTAACGGAAGCAAAACCACAAGCAAAGAAAATAAGGAGAAACAAAAGTAGCAGCAACAACGTGGGAATCATACAAATACCACCCCAATCAATCAACTTCCGATGGATTAATATCTTTCAAAGCCGAAAATAGCGGGGATACCTATCATCGAGAGTCGAGAATCCCAAAGTACGTGCTCATTTACCTTGTAGGATGTGCATAACTAGGTTCGATGGACCGTTAAATTCAGTGGCGCCCCTGAGCCGTAATATTCTTGCGATATCATGCTGATCATTGATTATCGCCAGGGTCAGTGGTGTCTTGCCTTGATGGTTTCTAGCATTGAGCTTGATGTCGCATCTCTCCAGCAACATCCGTGTTATGTCTGTACGCCCGCACCGAATCGCGCAGTGGAGTGGTGTATCGTCTTTGCAATCCGCCTGATTCACGTCGATGCCATTTTTATCTAACAGATGTCGAACCAGCGCTGTCGCAAGAGGTGTTTTTGCCTCGCAGAATCTTGCATTTATGTCGATATCGGTTCTCTTGAGTAATAGTTTTGTTACTTCGACCTGCCCTGCCACCATTGACCCAATCAGCGGCGATATACCACCGTCGTTGCTTATGTTGACTTCCACGCCGTCCATGTCCAAGAGCAGTTGAACTATAATCTGGGATCCTCCGCAAGCTGCTAACCCAAGTGCAGAATCACCATTGAAGCCCATTTTGTTTACATCCACGCCAGTTTCTTTCAAGAGCACCAGTGCAATATGGAATTGCCCCCAACGACATGCATCAATCAGTGGTGTATCGCCGTCACAGTCCACCGAGTTCACATCCACCCCGGTTCGTTCCAAGAGCAGCTGCACTATTCCCACATTTCCATCGTGCGTCGCCGCTCCCAAGGCCGAAAAATCTTTTTGGCCTTTAGTGTTCACCTCCAAATCGGTTCTTTCTAGGAGCATCTCCACAACAGCAATTTGACCCTCACGACATGCATTGATTAGTGGTGTATTCCCAAATCGGTCTCTAAAATTTACATCCACATCGCTTCTGCGCAAGAGGAGCAGTCCTATCTCTTCATGCATCAATTGTGTGGTAATTTCAAATGGTGTTTCGCCATGGTTTCCTGAGTTGATATCCAAATCCTCTCTCTCCATAAGTAGCTGCACAATTTCTGTGTGACAGAAATAGCACGCAATACATAGTGCTGTATCACCTTTAGAGTCCTTCTGGTTTATATCCACTTCACTTTTGTCCATAAGCAATTTGACTATCTGCGTCTGACCATTCGCTGCTGCCCACATCAACGGAGAACGCCCAAAACCATTGCTAATATTGAAGTCGACATTAATCGCTGCGTGAGGATATTCGATAATGTTAGCCAATCCATAGGAAGCCGCCACATGAAGGGGATGTGGATGATAGAGCCACCCCCCAAACATGCACCCCCGATGATGGACAACCTCCGCCACCGGAAATATCCCGACCCAGTAATTAAAGGCAGTGTGGCGTTCCCAGAAAAACCGCCGAATGACGTCACGGGTGGTTTCTGGCAGTGAATTCGTTCGCTCAGCCGCTGAAGCATGCAGGATCCAGTAAACAACAGCGTAGTAAAAAGGTGTGTCATGGGTGAAGAGTACTACACGACGGTATTTCTTCTCGTGCTCAAGACATGGCGTGAAAGGCTCGTCGAGGTCCGCCATAAAATCATTAGAGCTAAAACCTATGCAATTATTCAACCGTTTTGAAAATAGCTGTGTAACTAAACGCATATTCAGCTAATCTTCCGGGCATGGTGGTGTGGCTTCACTTACAGCAGGTAATTGCCATCGACGCCTGCGCTTTTTGCGCGTCTCCCAAGTATGACGCTACTTGAACACCCTGCTCAAGAAGTGTCGGTGCCGGCTGAAGTAGGAATTCTTTAACGGACAGATGGGTAAAACGTAAACGAGGATCATCGTAATTGAACACCTCGATCAATGAGCCGCACGCTTCTAGCATCTCTTCTTTGGATGGTAGTATCTTCTCTTCCGGATCAAAGCTCTCTTCGTAATCTTCGGTCACGCAGGCGTACTGCATTTCTGCAACGGTTATTGGCCGGAAAGCTATCGCAACCCACAAAAAGATCCTCTTTCGCATATTTTTTACTTCTTCATCACCGTTCATGTCCAGGCGTTGTAATATTATCCGGTACATTCCAGTCAATCCATGGGGCGTGCTCTTGAGTCGGTCCAAAATATTTTTCTGGGACGGTTTGTTCAGCTCCTCAAGTAGTAAGGCTGTAAACCACCAAATTCAGAAAGTCTAGGATTAAAATAATGGCTTACAACTCACCTGCATAGCGAAACATCCCTTCCGCGCTATTGCTGACTGTAGCGACGATGTCTTCTTTATGGCGCTTCCATTTTACATTTCTAGCCACAATTTCGGTGACGAACTTGCGGATATCATTACTGACATGCATTCCGATCGTGGACATGGGCGAATCACCAAACACCTGTCGAACTTCGGGACGACCAGTCACGAGGAATCGAGCCCGATTCTGTTCAACGCAAGGTAGAAGAAATTTTTGGACAATAGAAGAAGGGTCAGAACATTCATCAAGAGCGTCAATGAGGACAACCAGTCTAAATCCAGATCCTTGTAACATTTCAAGGAATAGTCTGCAAACGCTTTTGAAATCTCTGCCTCGATCCGATAAACCAAGACTATCCTCGATGTGTTTGTTCAAAATGGCCAATAGCCTTTTGCGATCTTGTCCAGTCTTCATCAACTGGCACGTGAGGCTCACGACCAGTTCCAAGGGTGTTGATGTTCTGAGATCACCGTTACGGAAAAAGAAGTATATGATGTGGAAGTCACTCTGACTACGAATTTTTTCAACGAGGTAAGATGTGAGAACAGATTTTCCGGCCCCTATAGTCGGCCAACAGGTGAGTGTCCCGAATTCCGCACAAATTATTTTGATAAGATGAGTATACCTGGCTTCCCTTCGACCCAAAGGACCGTCGGTTTGGGTGTGTCTTTCCAGGCTGCATATCCAGGTTCCTTATTTATCCATTCACAGGTTCCTGGTAGCCAATGATCTCGGTGGGTTTCGTACTCTAGGTTTGCATTAGTGGCATTGAGCCACTTGAGGCATTTCTCTGGGACTTATCAGTTCTATTGCGAGGTTCGACTGAAAAGACGCTTGAGGGAATGTTACTGCATACCGGCCGATATTCGTTCAAACTGGGCATTCACATCGTCCGTGTGCTGCTCAAATTTTCCCTTCACCTCCTGCACAAGGTTGCGCATATTCCGGAGGTCCATATTATTCGTCAGGACCTAATACCCCGAGTGATTAGGAAGAGGGGCAGGTACCTTTTATCCCCTCCATAGTTGCCATGGCAGCTAAATCTTTTAGAGAGCGTTCACTTTCCTCAATGTCATCGATATATTTCTTGATTTTGGTGGAATATGGTAATAGTAGGGTGGTAAATCTCGCTAAGAAAAGGTAAGCCCTGCCAGATTCTCCGTTGCAAACGCGGGAACCAAATTTACTTGTTATTGAGGGTATGAAATACATCTTTGCTTTGACGGCAAAGACCAAAACCGTTGCATAAAATTTCGGCAATGCCGATTGCAATCTCTCCGCCAACGCAATTGTTATCACGGGAGAACTAAGAGACACCATCAATGACTCTCTATAAATGCTTGCATAAAACTCGCAAGTTGCCATCGATGTGATGATTGTCTTGAGGGCATTTTCGAGAGCCTCGAGACTTTCTTTGTGATTGAGATATATCTAATTCACGATGTACCCATGAGCACCTATCATACGCGCTTGGCGGTGATGGATTGTACTAACCTGGATAAGAAAACGCGCTGAAGCCCAGACCAAGGAGGAAATCTGAGGGCTATGATTGATAGCCACATCTACAACCTTTGCGTATTTGTCGAAACCGTCCACGATCCTGTCAAATCTATCCCTCAAAATGACCACCTCGCCATTCCGCGCTGTGTACCGCCACTTCTTGTTGTCCTTATCGTTCCTAGCAGCTTCCGCGGCTACAAGGACGGTGAACACGGAATCGTTGGACAATGAATTCAGATCAAGTTCCGCCAATTCAATATCGCAGAGCCGACCCTTTGCAATTGTGTACGCCTTCTTCCAGAGTTCGCTTATATACAATCTTTTAGTCAGTGTAAGTATGTTAAGGCTATTAGAAACTCACGTATTTTGAGCAACATGGTTGCTGGAAACGTCCAGCGGTCGTTCCGCAGGTAGCTCTGGAGATTCCTCTACCTGAATGGTAGAAAAATTTCTTTGGTCAACAATGTACGTAGCTAGATGAGAGATTTTTCATTTTGTGGTGGCCAGACGAACCGCTGATTCAGAGTGGGGACTGTTTTGGCTATTGGTTGATAGATCCCGCCACTCTAGTGAAGTTGCCAGTGGGGATGTTCTGTGTTGCAATGCCGAAACACTCCCGGAACAAGGCAACTTCTTGCTCCCTATACCGATCTTCTGAAGAAGCCTTTGGCGATGGCTTTCATCAGACATTGTAGGTATTTGAAGTCGGAATAAATGTTGGCGTTACGGGATTGGTTGGTACAAAGTTGAGTACTCCGCACCAGGATATCCACGGAAGCCCCAGAGTTGCGGCTACGTCTCAAGCTAGAGAGTTGCTCGTATCGAACAGGAATTCGTTTATACTTGTGTTTATAGGAGTCGTGCCTCGTTCTCTTTGATGGCTGCTTTGGTTCGGAGGAATCGTCAAAGCGGCGGTTGAACGACTCTAATAGGGGTTCATGTCGTGAGGCTGAGCTGCATCATCGCAAGATGCGCACTGAACGTAATAAGAATGTTTCAGCCACATGCAATCGTTTTGGTGCTTCACCGGGAGCCGTTACCTCATTGGGGCTGAGCCGAGTGAGAACTAACGCACATATATTTCACCAAAATCTCACTCGGGTGCGTAGTATTACTATAGCCCCTAAAGGAGTGTGTATCGTAGAATTCACCCCTCGGCTATTCCGCGCTGTCTTTGCAGGCCTACCGAAATTTCAGTACCAATGGGCATCCTGGGCTGCGAGAACCGCATCGCGGCCTCAACGGTTCGGTTTGCAGCTCGGGGTGGCTCAGTTGAATTGATGTCTATCCGAGACATTCTACATTATGCATTCCCCTAGTTCCTGTTGAAGTCCTCGGATCTACTAGTCGTGTAATTTCACGGGCCACGTTGCCGAGCGCCGTCGATCGCGCCGAATTTACAGCACTGACTATAGTGAATCCATTCCTTCAGCACTGACACCAATGCGCCCCTGCAAACGCAGCGAATCGACTATAACTGCAGTTCATTCGTTTAGTATCAACGAATTAGACAACTGTTGTCGAGAGGCTATCGTAGAAGGGTTGGTGGAGATAAGATGGATAAAATCAGATCAGATCAGATTGATACAACGATTAGATAACGCTTGAGAACAGCTGGTAAGTTCTTAAATATTGCCTGGCCACGATAGGTTACATATAGGAGCTCCGGCTCAATTGGTTCTTCCGTCTAGATAGCTAACTAGCGCTAATGGATGAGCTTCTCTTTCGCTAGTTCGTCTTTTTGTTGACGGACTGTTTCCCCGGCCGGTTTCTAGGCATTGAATGTGAAAATCGTACGGGAGGGTTCAATTGACGGTTGATTGGCTGTTTCTATAAGTAATTGCTTAAGATTAGGTCTGGTAGAGTATCTCGAATGAAAGGATCAATGAAGGCTGCTACAGTGGTGTATGATGAGGTGAAGAGAAGCCTTCATGGTTCTGAACCCTATCTGCTAACTCGGTTCTATCCGTTCACCATCTAATCTACTCTATAGTATCACATCAATCACCATCCGTCATCATCAGTCTCTCATCTCTCGATACCCATCACCATCTCTGTCTCATCTAACTGCACTCATGACTTCATGACTCCAGCCTGCACTGAGTGATATATAGTACAACTAATGTGCTATTTCCAGTCAGCACTACCGTCGGGAATGTTAGCAGATACTTGGAAAGGTACCAAAGGAGAATGGGAAAAACCACGCTTGTTTCAGACAGTGCAGCGGAGAGCAATATGTAACAGACAGGGTTATTTGATAGTCAAAACTCTCATACTGAGCTGCCGTTTCGGCCAATAGTTCTATTCTGAGTACTTCAATCAGCACTCCGGATCCTTTCCGATTTGCTTCAATACCGGAGAACTATTTGTGCTCGTTATCCTACCGAAACGCATCACGCAACCGCAATACCGCACGGCAAGATTTGAGTATCAAAGTGACGTACAGAACTCACGTCATGGATTGACAATGCATGTCAGCAATAAGCTACTAACTATACTTGGCGGCCAAACAATATACTGGCGGAAACCTCAACAAACAGGGGGCCGGAATATTTGACCGGCTAAGCAAAGTTCGAACTTAGTCGCCTATATGAACATCTTAGCTGTACAAACACCGTCTCGTTGTCTCGAACCTAGCCATCAAACGTACTAAAGTCCATCACATCCGTCAGCCCCGAAACCGTCTTTTAGCATCCATTGGTCAGTGTCGAACGAACTCAGACCATTCAAATCCACTCCCAATCTCACATTCCAGGTATATTTAATCACAAGAAAACACATGTAGAGGACCACTAGTACCCCGGATACGTGGACAAGCGGACTAACATGCACGTATCTACATATTTGCCTCAAAACCTTGGTTCCAACAACTGGCTACCATCCATAATTCACAATTAAGCTTAGTCTGCAGCACTTTATATCTGCGGGGGTTAGCCTCTCGTGCTGGGATTGTTCTCTGGAGTCGAAGAGGAAGCACTGGCACTGTATTCATCGCAGTGGTTGTGTCCTAGGGGACGCGCTGAATTCAATCACGACACCAAACGAGCGGATTGCTAGAACCTTAACGATTCATGTTATCACCCGAAGTATTGAAATATGCCAAACATGCGTACGATTCAGAACTCAAGACCGGATTTTACCGTCCAGATTTGTCTTCATTCATTCCCGACGCCCAGTGCGCTGCACCATATTCGATATACAAGGTATCGTTAATTCTCCACTTAGATAGATTTACAATCATTAAAGTTAATCTAATATCCCTCACTATTGCTTTCCGCGGTATCTTCCGTCATCCACGCTAAACCCCGGGATCAGAAAGTTTCGCGAGAAAAAGCTTCATTAACGATCCTAAAGAAACAAGACCCCGAGAATAGAGCCGGTATAAGGAATTCCCATGCTAAGTTATCATATCCATGTCTAGTTTCTACTTTTGTGTTTTTCGGAGTTTATCCATTATACTCTATTTTTGACGATGATGTAGAGGAAGTTAGTGATGGTGATATGGAGTGAGCATATTACCTAGCTAGGATAAATTTGATTACTGTCAAAGGATAAATTACACCATTCTTCATTGCACCCCTAGTTCTTCTGATATCACTCACCAACATACGATCGGCAACCTTGTTCCTCGAATTTCACGCAAACAAGTTAGTTACCCCGGATACGCATGGATGCATATACCCAGAATCTGCGTCAGATTAACTTGCCGGACAATGCCCGGGCCATCCTCTGCGTCACCGCCACAAATATAACATCCTCCTACTCCGCAGTTTTGGAACCCCAAACACACTCGCCACTACCGCTACTCTCTCGCTAATATACTAACATGAAGTTCTCTATTACCGCAAAGTTCCTTCTCGTCCTTGTTATGCTAGTTGTAGCTATACTGGCAGTTCCATCCACGAACCAAGGACTTTCCGAACGCGCATTCAACAGCGGTGATCTGGTTGAGCGTGATGGAAATATTGTTGAACGAGTAATTCTATTCCATCGATATTTCAGTCAAAGCTAAGTGCTAAGTTTATAATATAATATATAGGAGGTAAGAAACGACTCCTAGCCGTAGAAATAGTTATATAGCAGCGGAGCATTGATGGGTATCTTCGAAATTCTAGTGTGTAAGTTGTACGACCCTCAATGATGTTGGTGTGATAACGGATATGCTAATGGAACGCTTAGGTTGTAAGTGCAGTAGATTCTGTCGACTTTGGTAACGGCTATGGGTTGACGCACATCTTTCAAACTCATAGAGAGTAGGTGGACAATCCCAATTCCTAATGTGCTGATACTGATTATGGAACCTACAGAAAGTGAGTGTGCGACCTGTATGATATTGATGTGGTGACGATTGAGGTTCTGATCACACAACTACAGTGTGTAAGTGAATGCGTGACTCGGCTTGGCACTGATTATCTGGGCGAGGTACTAATCCGTACCTTGAACTTGTAGTGTGTAAGTGGATTGCCCAATGGCTATTAACACGGTGGCGGTTATGCCAGAGCAAGGGGCTGAGATATCGAACTTGCAGAAAGTGAGTGGACGCCCGAGTGACTATCAGTGAGGAGAGCTGAGTGCAGAATCGAACCTACAGCCCGTATGTGCCCTACTGACAGCACAACGTTTAATACGGATCTGGACTTAATATATTGACACATCCATTGAACCGTAGCATTGGGTAAGTAGAACTCCCGCAATCCAGCCGATGTGGTGACGGATAAGTATTGATGAGTACCTCGGTGACAGATTGTAAGTGGACGAACCTAATGTCTCTTAGCCTAGTGACTGGAAGGTGCTGACGCTCATCATAGTTTGTATGTAGCCGAATCCGATAATTATTTAGTATAGGATCAATTACTAACGCAGCGAGCAGTGGGTAAGTCGACGACTTCTCGACGGCTGGTACTATACTAACATGCTTACAGGAGGTATGAGGGCTCCAGTAATTAGCGTAGCGATGGGTTATCGAGAAATGTGCTGATGCATAATCGAACATAGAAAGTGAGTGCTTGACCTAGTCACCTAGGTGACTATGGAATGGAGTGTTGACGTTGTTGCAGTGTGTAAGTGACACCCAATACTATCGGCGTGGTGACTGCTGTGAAAGGATTGGTTCTGACATAGCTTTTAATGTGAAGGTTGTAAGTGATGAACCGCGTTACTATTGGTGTCTTGACCGAGGGAGGTGCTGAAACACATAACCTACAGCAAGTAAGTGGCACCCAATGACTATTGCGCGGTAGTGGCTATGTGAGAGAAGAGACTAATTTCCCGTAATCGAACTTGCAGGTTGTAAGTGGATGGCACTTCTGACTATTGACTTGTATATTAGCAAGTTTCTAACTGGACCTTGCAGGTTGTAAGTGAAGAGTCCTATGCCCACTGGCTTATGTTAGGATATTGACAAGTATCTTAAAATCCGTAGTGTGTAAGTGGTGACCCCGATGGCTATTGCTGGTAACGTGCTGATGTTCGTCTCGAACTTGCAGAAAGTGAGTGCACGACCGCGATGATGATTATATTGTGAGAACAGTGTTGACCCGCCTGACCTGATTTGCAGCTCGTAAGTTCTCCCCCTCGTAACTTAAAGTGATGCTAATAAACTTGTAGGCTGTAAGAATCCACCCCGGATGATCATTAACAGTTATCCTAAAATAGAGTCCTGATGGTATCATTGAACTTACAGTGTGTAAGTGCTGTTCCCCGCTGATGACATATCTGGTAACGTTCACTGATAAGCGTCAAACTCGCAGCCGGTAAGTTGACCGACGGTTACGTAGAAGTAGGGTGCTGACGGAAATTCAGTGAGGAACAAGGATTGTGGAGGAATCGAGAGCTCTTGGTCGTTGTATGAAGTTTCCACTGAGTTTAATTAAGCTTGGCTGGCTGAGAGCAGGGTTTTTGAGAGTTGCGGTGGGGAAGTTATGTTTCTGACGGTATATCTGGGTATCAAAAGAGTTAGAAGGTTATTTTACATTCTCGTGGCCTCATTTCTTAGCCAGAAGAAGATGTCTGTTGAAACTGCAACCATGCACAGATGCAGATATGTACGACACTGGGGACAAAAGTCGTTGGTAGAGCATACGCGTGTGTGACAACAACCACCACCACACAAAGAAAATGCAGTCTACTCCACCACCCAAACCACACCACAGAGAGTGGGATAAAACTTTCATTTACATTAGTATGTAGTTACTTCCACTTTTAGACTTCTCTTTTGTTCTCCTCTTTTGTTGTTGTGGAGAAATAGGACTTCTTGTGTGGCGGTAGTACTTGCGCTAAGTCGCGTGGGAACGATCTATCAATAACTTTTGTCCCTAGCCTCGTACAAAGCCGTCACTCGCAGGGACCACTAGTTGATAGCGAATCGCTGCGGGATGACTATGATCCAAAAACTACAGAACAAAATGTTTATTTCGAGTTTCCATGGCCGTAGCACTGGCTGCTACTCTTCGGATTTTCAAGTCTCTGGACACCCCCATCATAAGCGCCCTTGGCGACACATTAAAAGTTTGGTAGCTACACATCAAAGTTAGATGACTACTGGATAAGAACCTAATCTTTTCGGAGTCATCTAATCATTGACAAAGGTGTCTGGAGACTTCAAAATTCTGTGAGTAATAGGAGCCATCATGTCACATCACTCGTATTATTTATAGTGGATTAGGGTTCACTGAAGTACGTACCGACTGAGGAGGTTAGAACGTCATTGGTCATCTGTGTTTTGTGTTCATATCTGATCAGTATCATTTCAGGCCGGTTCGTTGACAAAATTGTTGGTCATCTTTTCATGTAGAGCCTGCTTCTTCCACTACTCCTGTTGCCTTCATATATGCTCGCTTTAGTTCTCAGTCTCCCCGTCATCCTAGCCTTCTTAACCTCAATTTAGCTATCTTCACCATAACCTTTCCTTTTCTACAGCGATAACTCGTCCACAGCTAGGTGTCACATTTTATCACTGTTCATTCACCGGAACTCTCATTTACCGCGGTTCATACACGAAATCGATCATTCTGAGAGCGCCGTTCCAACCTCATCTGCCGATACAGTACTCTAGTACACGAAACGAATGACAGGACAAAGACCGTTTTGGGCCTTGTTCCTTGAGTGTGGTAGTTGAATGCGTGACGAGTAGTTATATAAAATGGGTGAGCTCGGCTATATATGCGATATTGATCTCCTGAATACTTGCGAGTAATGATACCATATCTTTATAACTTCAGTGATAAACGCTGAAGAAACGAAATAATAAACTGGCTATGAGTCGAACCTAGGACCTTTCCCAGACTAGATAAATGCACTACCACTGCGATACCAGCCCTTGATGAGTGTGGATTGACATATTCCAACAAACGCTAGCAAGGACTGGAGAAATAGTGCCAACTGGTTATGCTCCTTGTGTGGGGATATTCTCGCAAACAATATTTGTCGATCTTTTGTCTTTGCAAGACCCCGGGAACACGAGTCAGCCGTAACAAATTCATATCTCGTCTTGTGTTGACAGACCGAGTTTCCTTTGGCGTCGCTTGATTGACCAGTTCTTAGGACAAAGGTTACACGTAGTAAGTGCCGATAAATCAAAAAGTGGCTCAATATCCGGCATGCAGAACAACGTTAACTTGTGTTCGATACGTACGTATATGCGGAGATTTCGTTCCACACAATCGGTCTAGGTGTCCCGCACAGCCAAAGACGGTGCCGAAAAACCAAAGATTCGAGACTTACCCCGTTCAGCCTCATTCATTAGCTAGTAGCTTTTGAATCAGTGTCTAGAACAAATAGCCGTACATGCGTACTACACCATAGTTGGTATGCAACATATATTAATAATTCTCATATTTGATTTCCATATGCTTCGCCAGTTCCTATTTTTCGTTTATCCATCACAGTTCGACGACGAAGAGATAGCCGAGAGGAGGACATTAAGGTTGACGCAAGAAGTGCTACGACAGGTTTGGCTAATGTAGAAGGATACGTAGACCAACTCATTTTTAAATTTGTGTTTACAGATTATGCATCTCAGGTTTACCGGACAGTACGATCAACATTGGCACGCTTCCAAGCTATCCGTCCATGTCGGGATGAACCCAGGCTTCGCCGTGGGAAGGGACTATCTCCACGGCTCCAGCCGCAACTAACTCATTTTGAAATCCCAAAGATGTTGGACATGGTAGTGGGCGCTGGGAGGAGTCTAGAAGCGATAGTGTTTTCTTTTGTCTGCCGATCTTTCTATAACCATGTGGCATAATAACAAGCATAAATTTGCCGGTCTGCAGCCACAGCGTGCGGGACTCTGGGGTGGGGTTGAAATTTCCAACAATATGTAATCACACTTACTCTGAGGGGGGACCTGCAATACTAATAGGACGCATGTCCATAAGCAATAACATGTAAGGAGTGGTATGACTTCACGAAAAAGTTTCACAGCAATTCATCTCACAAAGTGTCAGATCAAAATCTCTAAGTATAAGTTTTAGCCCGACTCACCGAGAACGGCTAGGTAATTTAAGATTCATGGTCTGATGAGCTCAAGCCGAAACCGCACTTGACCCGCCGTGCGTGTCCCAGGTGGGGCCTTCGATCTCCGTATATCGTGTTCATCCATGCATCTCTGCCTGCATAGCAGAGCTTCAGATAAGTTAGAGCGGTTTCCGCCATTCGGCGTACGAATTAGTGAGCCCTAACTCTTCATACATCATACGATAGAGCGTGATAGCACATAACAATATTCAACAGCTCGTGGAAACGCAAAACATGTGGTTCAGTAGTTTCGTGGCCATACCAGTGTTGTATCCCAAGTTACTAGCTATTTGGGCATAGGTTCTCCAATATGTGGTTCCAAATGCATTGATTTTTTGGTCGCAACAGTCTTCGGGGTGTCCGACGAGCACAAATTTGCTCGAACATACGTATACACCGTTGATACCGGGGTATGTATCAAAATGGGTAGACTACATCAACTTGAACCAGTACACAATTTCAGATTATGCCGCACCTCACGCCACCGGCAAGCTGCAAAGTATAAACCGCAACCCTCAGTCAGCTAAGCGGGGACTTCAACGACTGCGAGCTCTCATTTTGTCTATAATCCACGCTATTGATCCCCGTCGCCACGTAACCAGGCCTCCGTCATATGTGCGGTGGAATTGCGCGATTCGTGGGCGACTAGGTGACGGAGTAGGCAGTCTAAGGTATGTTTGTGAGACCCGCCAATCTCATGGGTGCTTGTGCTGTTTGGTTACATGCGTATGTTGGTTTATTCGGCAGCGTCAAATTCGGGATTAGGCACACCCACCCGAGGCCGCAGAAACTTAAGTACCGCATTACTTCTGGATTTCACGGAAACGCAGTACACACGGCTTCCCCCCTCGGAAATTAAGAGACTCACGCAACTAGCTCTCAAGAGCACATAGACAATGCAGCAGGGTGCCCCGTGGACCGGTTTGTCCCCTCTAGAATCCTAGTGACGATATTTTCAACGCGGTTTCACGGTATATTGGAGTTGCGATTGAATATAGGTATCTATCTGCGGTATTAAACTTATGATTGAACTTACACATCTATCTGCGGTATTAAACTTGTGATTAAATCCACCATCCCCCAACCCTGGATATTTTCAGCACCTCCAAGCACCATCACCCCACCTATCTACCCCTTCCTCCGGTCCAGTCCCTCCTTCGTACACTAGATGTACCTCCTTCGTACACTAGATGTACTTACCTTTCACATTCGTGGGGTAATCAAATCCCGTGTACTCAATCAGCCTCTCCAACCCATTGACCTTCCCATGCGCGGGTACAACACTATCAAAATCAGCCACATTCCAAGAAACACAATGGAGCCACTCACGTAGCATTCTTCCCGACCCCATCGGCCACAGCCTGGTCTAACCACTGCCTCACATCCCCAACTACAATCCCCTCGTCGTCATCCCCATCGGGATTCCAAATATCAGTCACAAACACCGCCTCCCCCTCCGCCGCAACAACATGCGCATACGTCCAGTCCTCGGCGTGGAGCTGGTTCGGAGACCAGTGGAAACGTGCCGACATGGCTGCCGAGGCGTAGACATACGGCTTCCCCTCACTGCTGAACGTTAGCCACCCGCGTCCTTGCTCCTGAGGGGGGGACGAACGAAATTGTCAGTAACTCTGCGTCCGGAATGGTGTCGGCCTAGTACTGCCGCGCCATCTCGGGGACGATGAGTTTTGCGCCGGCGGCGACGTAGTCGGGAGCGCCGAGGGCGTGGTCGCCGTGGTGGTGCGACACCCAGACGTGGGTGACCTCCCGCCCCAGCTTTTCCTTCACCCACTGCAGCACCAGCAGACTCTGTTTCGGCGGGGCGTCCGCGACGATTACAGCGTCCGGGAACTCCAGGACTAGCTGGCGGTACCCTGGGGCGTCGTTGAAGTACAGATGGTGGAGGGTCGAGAGGCCGGGCAGCGGGAGGGTGACGAGGAGATTGGGGAGGGTGCCGGTGTATGGGGTCGCGGGGAGCATGTTCGCCGAGTAGGAGGCCAGTTCGGATGGGGAGTACGACAGGCCCGGGTTGAAGCCGGTGGGTGCGGAAGCGGAAAAGTATTCGCCGGGGAACTCGGGGTTGGCGGAGATTCCCTCGACCAGGAAGTCTTCGAGCACGTGCGAGTCTTGAAGGACTAGGAACCGCTGCGGGAGCTGCACCCCCGACACCTGCGTGTAGTTGTACACCCTGAGATCGCGGGTCTGCGAGCGGATGGTGTGGGGGAGGTACGTGGCGGGGTCGAGAATGACGGTGAGGTTTGTGGCGGGGTCGTGCACGGCTGGCATCGCCACGCCCTGGCGTAGCGTGATCATCTCCGAGGTAGCTCGGTGCGAATCGATCTGTACCGTTAGCCTCCCACCAGCCCCTGGGGCGGAGGTCGTACCTTTGCTAGAAGCGTCGGCTCCATCTGCGCCGCGCGGTTGGCTAGGAAACTGGCGAATGCGGCTGGTTTTGTCAGCGTGTCCGGGGGGACGGTTGAGGGTACGTACGATCGACACAGCCGCCCACCATGTCGCGGGGGTTATACACGATGTTATTCCCGCTGGTATAGCACGCCTTGGTGTCGTTCCCGGACCCGGCGTGTACGACGAGGGTGTAGGTCATCGGCGCTAGGTTTGGCGAGCCCCAGATGAATTGATCTACCATTTCCCACCGTTAGCATGTTACGGGGCGGGGAAGGAGGGGAGGGCGGAACCAGCGACAGTGTGGGACCTATCTATGCGTTGCTGCAGGGGAGAGAAAGCGAAGGAGATTGTTTGGTGGCCGGAGGTGGCGACGAAGTTGTCGGCGCGGGAGAGGGAGTAGGAATGCATTAGGGTGTTTGTGCGGTAGTGGCTGGGCGGTGTTAGTGATGTTGACTGCAAACAAGGAGGGGGGCGGACTTGGGGACGTGGTAAGTTATGCCGGCGAGTGCGGAGAGGGCGGAGGTGCCGCCCAGAGCGGTGATGGCCTTGGAAAGTAGTTCTGAGGCGGGGGGGACGGCTGCGTAGTCGGAGGGCGGGGGTGTGGAGCGGGCATGGTGAGGGCAGGCGGAGGAGGAGGTGACGAGGAAATACAAAATGAGAGAGAGTGGGGATAGCATGGTAGCGACAGACTGTAGCGGATGAGAGAACGTTAGCAGAGCGAGCGAACAATGATAACCTTCAACGAAGTGCGAGCAGTGGGTTTTATCAGCGCGGCTGGCCGAGGGCGAGGAAAGCCCAACTCCTTGAACTTTGCTGTGCCACTCGGCGTGTCTATCGCCGACATATCGGAGACGAGAGAGACGTCTGTTCGGAATAGGAAAGTATCGGGTCAGCGTGGGCAGCAAGCGCCAACGCCCACGCCGACCGTCGCACCCGAACGTTACACCGTGAAACGGCCAGGACAGGGTTCGCGTCCGCCGCGAGCGGAAGCTATCCCCTTCTGGTCGCAGTTTCAGTCTTTAATTTTGGTTCTGACATAAGCGACACGTTTTGTGCCGTAGACGGCTAGACCAGCGCATTTCTCCAAGCTGCATCAAGCCTGCGCACAGCCCATTCATCTGCCGAGACATAGCTAGCCCCAGCCGAAGCTTAACATGACGACACAACGTCGGCGGTCGGCGGTCGGCCAATGGAATGCCGATTTCCACAGCGTAATTTGTAAGAAATACTTTAATATCGTAATCGAGCTAGCACCCAGCCACCCGAATCTCAATTGAATCGGTCCGATTTACTTGCCGCGTTTCATGCATTGAGCCGGGCCTTGGGCCCTGTCCGGAGTCTTGCTGCGGTTTTCGCGGCGACAAGCCAGTACGGACTCTCAAGGTCATTCCCAAGCCCACATACAAGTAGATACCAATCTGTCCCAACAAACACTGTCTGCGTGTGTACAATTGTTTCACAGGCCGATGCCGACTACAGTCCCGAAGTCGAGGTTGCTCGGGAGTGTGATGACAAAGAAAATTGAATCAGTGGCGATGCCGTGCGAGGGACCGAGATCTGTTGCTCTATTAAAGCATTATGTGGCGCAAGTCTTACATCAGTTTTATGAGGGCCGGGATGGGAAATGGAGATGTCCGGTCTGAGTTTCATTACGCCTTCCCCCCAGCAGTGACCGTTGCCTGCGAGTACGCGTCTAGGTGGGTCTGAGATACAGACAAGTTAGCATCGGGATTCCACTTCTCGCTTGTATAGGATGAACTTGTGTTGCACGGTAACGTTTGTGGGTGCCATCATCGAAACGTGATTTACATAATGGGTATCCCCAGAACACAATAACGTCAGCGCCCGTTTACGAGCACACGAGCCCTAGTGGTGAATATTGAGGTTGACATCCTCAAGAGCACCAGACATAGTCCATACGATCTATTCAAAGCCGCGTTAACTGGAAGAGTGGGTGGCATATAATCAAATGGCGTAAGATTACACTATACTGAAACTTGACTTGAGAAATCAAAGTTTGGAATGGTTGGTATATCTTCAGAGATGGGTGGAAAGTATTGAAATGAAATGACAGAAAATCTCCCCTTGGTGCATTACTGCACTCGTGCCTCGGTGTGTCGGGGGATGTAATAGACGGAGCTACGCAGACGGTGCTGGGTCCTGCTGTTACTGCCGACGCAATACTGGGACCGTGCATGGGGAATTCAAATACGGTTATGGTGGTCGTGGATATCTGTTCTTACCTCATTGTCAAGTAATTTACTTTGTGAAGAGGCCTGCCCACTTAACAAGTGGCACGATTTGCAACTGCAACTGGGTCAACCAATTTGGCAAGCAGGTTCAGTCCATTGGCTAAGTGGAGAATTTGGTGATAGGGCTACCTTCTAACTGGCTTAGTTATAAAGATCTATATTTGCTAGTTGTGTTGCATATGGATTGCCTGAGCTGACCTTCAGCTGGTGATGGCAAGTCTCAAGGCACCTAGCCGGTAGGGCATAAGACATCCAACTACGTATTGAGAGCAATCAAGAGAATGAAATATGCTGATTGTCTATCGTACAAAGAGAGAATGAGATAGACATAAATAAGAAACAAATCATACCTGGAGCGAAGCTCCACTCAGGCCCGAAGCTCGCGGGGAGATAGGCACTGCACCAAACCCCTAATCTAGTGCCCACCTTAGCTCCCGCCTTAGCTCCGATGACCTTCGGGCTAAATCCTTAGCCAACACTACCTTGTATATATTTCGAGTTTTTCTTCTTCTCTCTTGTCTCTGTACCTGAGTCTATACACGCATACGGTTCTCCCATACATATCGCCAAGTTGGGTCAACTTAGATTCTTGCCCTACTAATAAAAAATGGGAAGTTTGTTGGAAGCAGCAGAAGTAGAGAGTAAAGTCCAGAAGCGATAGTATGTTCTTATAAGCTTATTGTCTATCGGTCTCTCTATATACATAATGATAAGAACAAATTGGTCAGTCTGCAGCTACTGCTAAGAATGGGTGCAGATTCAGGGTCGAGCAGATTTCCAATACCGTGGCAATTTACAAGGCCAGTACAAAGTAGGGTATCTAGATAGCCTAACGCCAAATAGTGATGGGCATGAGCCACTAGAATCAGGTCAGTGGACCGTACTGCAACAGATGATCCCAGTCGGGAGTTCTAGGTAATAGCAAGTTTTCAAAGTCCAGTCTGGCATTTTTTGAGGCTTGGACTACGTGAGTGTTGGGCGTAATCACAGGATGTGTAGATACGTGGCCGCGCAGCAAAGGTGCAAGCTGTGTGAATTGTTCAATTACGACAACCAAGAGGAGCTCGCCAGAAAGTGATGAAAAACTATGTTAATAGATAAGGCTCGTGACTGCTCTTTTAGACTTCGCACTTTGCTCTTCCCTTCCCTATGCATCTTGGACCTTTAGACCTGTACCTAGTCATCGTACCATAGCCAATACACGCGGTTCTCCCCTTCATTGTCGCAACAAACTACTCCTGCTAGCCCCAACAACTAGCCCTAAGGAGACCGCCACGAACACTGCACAACAGTGAGGTTGGTCTGGGCTGGACTGGATAACTACAGGTACCTGTTTCTAGGACTGTAGGTGCCTGGCTGCTTTTGCCTGATACGGAAACTACTCAATGGAAACTACAGAATGTATTAATTGACACTATAGATGGAAATCAATAGGGGAAAGCAGCTCGATTATTCAATGCGAGCTTCAAGATACGTGCCAGGTGCCTACTGGCATCTTGATTATCATACAGGTACCTGCAGGGGCCTACATATTTATGCAGTCCTGGGAGGCACCTAAAATGCCAGACTATATCCGTGAACCCATAGACTTACCTAACCGCCGGTCAGTCCAAAGGTACCTGTATTTCGGCCGGGCCGCCAGCGAACACAGGGTAATAGCGGTCGTTAACTCTGTTGATGATGCCACTTGCTTGGGTGCAGTCACCAAGTACACTACTTGATATCTAGACCCTTACACTTTGCAAATAGGTCAACCCATTTACAAGCAGGCTCTTTGTCAAGAAAAGGCCTACTTGATAAGCGGGCCGGCAGATGGACAAAGTAAATTACTTGACAACGGGGTCGGAAACACATCTAATGTGAGATGTCACTATGCTCAGGGGGTTCAGGTAATCAGAGAATAGATTCTGCGTATATTGTTAATATTGCAAATGATACGTATTTAGGAACATTATTTGCACCATAGTGAACGAATCGATAAACCAAGCAAGTTGCAAGGGGGGGGGTTGCGTAAACTCGTTATTAGGCTGACTAGAAACGTAGTTTAGTATAACAGCCTAGTGTAGCAACTTTTAGATGCCTTTATCCCCTATTAGTGCGCTCTATGATTTTTAAGAGTATATCCCGCTCAGAATCATCTTTCTTACGCTTCCACACCCCTTCCCACTAATTATCTTCTGTAATCACCGGGGGCTAGATCGTGGGACAAGTTCACCGAACGAGAGAAGCGTAGATTCTTCTATTACATTGGATTTCCGCAAAGTATGAGAAATAGCGAGAGCCAGGGGAGCCCGGGGTGGTCGGAATGCATCTATCTTATTGAAGATTACACCACATTTTAATTGGAGCAAAACACATCATGAGTCCAATTCTGGGGAATCGGAGTCAACGACCTGCATTCTATACTGAGGCATCAACTGACACGTATTGCTGGTGGCTTATAGGACGTGTTAGTATCGGAAATATAAAACACACGGTCATCGGGCATTGATATGAAACTTCTCGAGTGCGAGTCCGGCAAAAAAGACGCAAGCCGGAAAATTAAGCGGTCCGACATTCTTTACCCTCTAGCTCTGTGGCGGAGCATGATGGGGATATATCGTGCCAGTGGCTACTCCTCACAGTTGCATGTGTTACTCGCAGCAGTAGACTCTAATTCCTCCTCGACAGATTCTAAGTATCCGGAATAGGGGGAGCTTTTATTCCATGAGGCAAGTAACAAGTCCCGCAATCAGCAATGAACAGATATCCAATCACAACCAAGTTAGACAATCTTTGGGTGTGAAAAAAAGTATGTATTAAAAACCGTCGGCCTCGGCGAATCTAAGTGAGAATTCTCACTCTTTACCGTAGAGTTGCTGGTAGATCTACTGTCTATCATACTATTAATTGGCTAAACCGGTAAGAGTTTCAAGCGTAAGTTTTGTGTTTGCTGGGGACTATGCTCTGTATTGGGTATATCAAGCATTGCGTACATACATGGATTGGAACATTCCACTTTTCTGTTGTTTTAGACTGGGAGTTGAAGTTACTTTAAGAACTAGACTATTCCAAGTTTCTTAGCAAAAAGTGGACCTAGATACGGGATAGAGTGCGGGTATCAGGAGAAACGCATAGACAGAAAGGCGGAAATCGTGCCGAGCATGTACGCATCCCTCCAGATTTATCTTATCTCGGATTTTTATCTGGACCGTAACTCGCCATTCCAAACGTCGCCGTAAACGTGAGTGCCGCTAGACAAGCTTTTTAAGTGCATGTGCCTGTGCCTCACCACCACTTTGTATGCTTTTGATATCACTCACAGCCTTAGTACCTCATTTGTGTGGGGGTTATCTAATCACTACATTTTAACACTGCAGAGGATGCATGAAGTTGGCACTAGCGTAGTATCTGCGGGAACGGAACTTTGCGATACAAGCTTCAGCATAGGATGCGGAGTAGTTGCGATGGTAGTGGCGTTGTTTCAGACGGTAGTTTGAACTGTGCAATTATGGTGATTCTCCGGGTGATTCCTGATTTGTTTAACTTAGATCGACTTGCCGCAAGATTATACCAGTTCGGAACGTACGGACACATGCCTCGAGAACCGTAACCAGGCCGTAACTGGCAGTTGTGGGGAACTACCATCAGTGTCAAATTGCTGGGGAATCTTCATTCCCTTAGCTACAAGTACTTCGCTCCAAATTCAGTTGAATGAATTGGTAGGTATGAGTTGTTAGTAGCCACGCCTCTCGTGAGATATCGCGGCCACAGTTATAGCTCTATCACGTTTTTAGTATCCAGTGGAGATCGGACATAACAGCTTGGGTTATTATTTTAAGCTCGGGCCCGGGACCGATATAAAGTCCGGTTCATAATCCTGGGGTTCAACGGTCAATCTACCACTCTGCTTTTCAGCCCCTTGCTAGTTGTTTTGACGTATGCAAATATGCTGATCCTTCATGCACTCGACCGGCAAGTGTTTTCGGACAAAATGTGGATATACAAGGAGCCTCGTGCACCATGCCAAACGGGGTGTAGTAGCCAAGTTCCGCTAGATCAAGAAAGGGGTTTTAATCAAAATTTCGTTAACAATGTTGTTAAAACCACGCTCGCACAATCTAGAGGATTTTTCGTCATCCTTGGGAAGATCGATTGACCCACTTTGCAGTGCGAGGTTATTTTTTTTAAGGAATTTTCTGCCAAGCTGAACACATGACGTTGATGCGGGGTTTGAGTTTTCCGTCACACTGAACAGACTTCCCTAACCCTGCAGTTTGTCCATAGTTCTCCGCAGATACATCGTGATCGGCAGATGATGCTCATAACCTCTATTTAGCCCTCTCACATGGCCCCTTGCAGTTTATCGAGGCACTGGGGTTGGGACAAAAACTGTTGAAGTACCGCGCTGTACTTCTCTGCTACCAGAACTACAAGGAAATACTGAGCGATGGTTTGTGCTATTGTTTCGACAAAGTACCGAGTACGTACTCTGACACGTACCCTTGTATTATGCACCGCCGGTGATGGCCGGAGTATTTGGCAAGTTAGGGGATGCAATTGCAGTATGAAGGATGAATGTATGGCAACCAGCAGCAACTGAAGGTTGAAACCGGCAACGAACTGGTGAGTTGCAACCCTCGAAACATCTCTATCACTTGAGGACGTATTATATTGACCACTAAGCTCTGTCCTTTTACCCTCTTCTCCCTCTCACAAATACCCATATGCATACTTCTAGTATTCAAACTGCCACGTTGCCTTAGCCCCAGTCCGCTGCAGGCTGCTCGCTTGTTTGCAGTTATTGGATCAGCGGTGGTGGCCGATGGCGGCGGAAGATTGTTTCCAACTAGTTTGATCGCGGGGCGGGCCTTCGTAGTGTAGTGGCATTGCGGCAGCATTTTTATACCGTATGTTACAGGTTCGAATCCCAGTGCCTGCCCCCCATAGGGTGGGTGTGTTGTCAGGGTAGGGAGGGGTGGATTAAGTAGCAGTCTGGGTGCGACTTTGCGGACAGGGTAACTTGGACGAAGCATCGGGGATGGGAGGAAGAAAGACTGTACTTACATGCCATGATCTGTAATGGTCGAATGCATTATGATTACAAACAAACCAACCAGGTGGATCGCGAACCAAGCACATTGCACCACCACTGTAACTTGTACGTATACTTGGGACCCCTTGCAATATAACGTTTTTGAGCGTTCTTGTGATCGTCGGTGTTTGAAAGTATGGCTCGTGGCCAAAACGCATACAAGGACTTCCCGTCGTTCTGTGGGGCCCGTTTGAAAAATTCTTCCGATTGATTGGAATAGAGTGGAAATTGAACGGGAATAGAACCGGGAAGCTAAATGGCAATTGAAACGGTGGGCGAGAATGGATTAAAAACTCACGTGAAATGGGATATATAACGTCCAGCGTTTTCCTCTGAAATTGATTTGCCATTCAACTATTTGAACTTAGAGCTATAGCCCTCTTTTATACCCTCTGAATATCGTCACAACTCCGGACAGTGTATATATCGTCTATTTGAATACGACTATACGACAGTAAGTCTTCCAACTAATACGATTCCACCGCAATGGCCTGCAGCCTCGATTCCATGCTAACACTCCCAGTACTCTATCCTCTCCCGTCTCGCCACACCAATCCCTCTACATAAAAAAACCGCATAATGGGCTACGCACAACCATTCCTGCTTGTCGTCCTGACCGTCTGCTTCGCCAGCTTCCTCCGGTGCCTCCGCTTCTTCTCCTTTTGTGTCCGAAACCCTCGCTCCCTCATCAAACCTACCACCAATCCAACCCCGGAAAAAACTCCGCCGCAAATAACCCCTCTCACCGACTTTGACTACACCCTCGTCCCGCCAATCCACTATCGCCCCTTCAAAACCAAGTCTCACGTAACCATGGGTAACCGTCCCATCCTTGCGAGCGTTTGGCAGCCTGATTAACTGGTATTCTCCAGGGATCATGAAAGAGTCTAGAGATGAGTGGATCCGTATGGACCGTGGGTACCTAGACCGCATCAACATCCGCAAACAACTTATTGAAACCCACCCGGACCCTGACACCATCATCGGTACTGGGCCTCTGGTCAACCCCGCAATCGAGGAACTGTATACGGAGGTCATGATCGACTACCTCCCACAACGGTTCCCGACAATGTTCGCAAAGCAAGATGGGGTACTGACAAATTTGGTGACTGGAGGAACGTATCCGGCGACAACCAAGGGAATCGATCATGATACGATGCTGAAGTATCTTGCCGAGAACGTCGAGGAAGATTTTTACTTCATGTGCCCGGATCAAGAGGGCGATTTTAGGCTACAGGGATACATCGCTTGCTTTCCGGGTGGGTTCCTGTCACCGGCAAAGAGGGGTATGTCGGTGAGAGCTATTCATGAGCCTGTACCCGGGTACGAGCAGCGCCTCGGGAATAGTGTGGACAAGTACTTTCGCCGTATGGAGCCCGGGACGTTTATCGGGCGAATGAATGTTTACCTTCCCCTCCCCTCCCTTCTCTGGTATGGTATCTAACAGTGTGTAGTGGAGTCTGCAAACCGACGGCATCGACCTGTTCCGGCTCGACGGCAATAACTATTACCCTGAGTCTGACGAAGTCGATGAAGTAGAAGGAGAGGACACGGATATTGGCATTACCTACCTCAGGGTGGAACACCAGTCGCTCACGTGTATGCCAAAGACAGGGGCTATAATGTTTTGTGTGAGAAGCTATATGACAAGTTTAGACGATATTAGGAATGAAGGGAGTGGGCCGGAACTGGCGGATGCGGTTGAGAGTATGCCAGAAAAATTAGGTGTGTATAAGAAGAGACCGTTTTGGGGGAGGAAGGTTTGTGCTTGGCTAAGGGAGGGGAACTAGGAAAGTTAGATACTTTCTTATATTGGATAGTGACCCGCTGGACGCGTCGGTTATTTTTTTTTGTGAAAATTGATGAAGACTTTGGGAATATTATTACATGCTTGAATAGACCACTGAACTTCCATATTCCATCCTTCACAACCGCCCGACTTTCTAATTAAACTGTTGAGCATTACTAGGTTGCAAAATAAACATTAGCCGAAGTTCGGTAATACGTTCTGGGGGCAGGGTAAATTCAGGCCTGGGCCCCTGCATACACCCTTTTCACTACAGCTGCCACCACCGAAATACGTGGGCAATTCCGAGTATGCAGAAATCACTCGGAATGTCCCGTTACGAATGTTCCGCTCCTGGCGGTTAGTTCTGCTGTACAAAACCAAAATGCAAACGCCCCACTCATCCGAGACTTACGAATACACCCGCCGGCCCTCTGTTGTAGCCGGTTTTTGCCTGGCTTTTGACTGACAACCTTTTCCTAACAAGCTCGCACCACCGCCACCGTACCGAGAAACAGTGCGCCTCAGCGTCATTGATATTCACTCGAACCTGTCCTATTGATCTCTGTGCAAACGCACATCGCTTACACGCAGACCTCGGTCCACTCCGAGCGTACATTTGTGACATTTAGGCTCATCTGTATTTCACACCCAAACCTTTGTCGCTTCCCACTACCGACATGTATCATGCAGCGAAGTGTCACGGAGCAACTTGCATGCGCGCATTATCCATGGGACGGGGCGCATGACAGACTTTCGTCAGCGAGTGGTTTGATTTTCCTTTTCTGGTTTGCGGGGTGATCGTCGACGTGCATGCAGCGAAAGTGGTCATTGTACGGCCGCTACCGTTTCTCTCATGATGAGATGTAGAATACGAACACATAGCAAATTTATGAGGATGCGGTTTTTCATACCCTGTGACGATCAGATCCGGGATCGCGGTCGGAGATCATCCACAGGCCGGTTGCAAATCACATCAGGTAGGGGGTGGATGTGGGTTCCGCAAGCAATGGTCAGGATTCATGGATGTGAGAAGATTTGAGGATTGTTACAGAAACGTGAACACTAACCCCTTTGTCATGGGTTCCACAGAGTTTGAGGTATCACGTGAACAAAGGTTGGAAATATTCGCATAGCTTGAAATAGAGAGACGGAGAACCGTAACTTCGATTCTGCGCTTACAATCTAGACTCAGACAAGATTAAGCTGCTGATAACTTTCTACCTTCCGAGGTAGAAAGTGTTTCCGTAGCTCAACTCGCTTGTTCTCTTATTCTCGGGCCCTGATGCTTAATACTGCTCATTATTGGCGATGTTCCAATGGCAAGACCAAGCAGAACGAGCCTCGGGGAGCCACATACTGACAGACAACAAGAAGACAGATACACTGCCGACAGCTATTGATAGATGTCACTATAGCGCTTGCATAGGTCTAGAATGACCGATCAGTAGTTTCTATGAAGAGAAACTGGGGTTCAAGGTTGAGAGTTTGTTATAGACCGCACCGTGGATGCCAGAGATTGAGACCGATCACGTGCCAATAGATAACCGCTGGGAGGGAGGTGGAAACACAACCGCTTATGGTTCTGCTTTTGCCATTCTGATGCTGATAACTCTCTTTCTGCCTTTTGGGATGGGGGTATAGAACGTGAGCCGGCCACGGGTTGCAATTGGCTGGCTAGCCCCACTCGCTTGATGTGCTAGCCAGTTCGCTTATTATCAGACCACGGTGATAAATACTGTTCAGCATGGCAGCTTCAGTTGGTTATGGAGCGCCCAGAAGATAGGACCAAGCGGAACGGGCCGCTACTGACCAACGACAAGAAGTCAAAGCTATTACCGACAGCTATCATTATAATTTAATGACAAACAACTACCGACAGCTGTCATTACCATGCGAGTGCATGCAGGGTTCAGAACATTTCATTGTGGGGTCGAGTCTGACTGGTTCATCAATTCTAGGGTACACCTTGGTTGACAGACAATGCTCCGGAATGACCACCCGGCAGGCAACTGGACCCTGGAGATCCCCTCTGCCTGTTCAAGAGTCTTCTAATATCGGGGCCTGTGATGAGGTAGGATGCTGGATCCCGTGACTGTTCTCACCTGACGAGTTGGTGATGTAGCAGTGACTGTCGGCTTTTCTAGGCTCTAGAGTGACGGCTGAGGGTAGTTGGTAGGCCTTGATGTAGTATAAGTGTAGCCAATGGCTAGTTGCTTGGGGTGGCTTCGATCTTTCATTCATATTCTTGGGTATTACTTGGTCATAGTTATCACTCGATCTGGTAGTATTATTACTGTCTATTGCATGTATACCTACATCGTGCCTGTTGAGAGCAAAAGAGAAACAACGAAGAAGCTCAATTGTCTATTGATACAAGAGAAGGAAAACACTAGACTTATATACAGAGAAAAGACCATACTCGGCGAAGCCGAGTACCAGTGCCGGAGCTAGGCCTCCTCCTCGGCATGGGGGCTACAAGCCACTGGCCTGATGCCCGCAGCCTTAGGCCGATGGGGGCTGTAAGCCCCCGAACGCCACCGAAGCCACCAGGCCAAATCTAATGCCAACAGTGCCGTCTACAGTCTCAGGTCCATTTGTTTGGATCGTGAGCCTCAGCTCTGTTTGCTGGCTCTTAAGCAGCTGGTGTTTCGAGAATATGCAGAGCGGCTCATATCAATGCAAACGGATATGCAAACAGATATAGATATGAATATGGATATGGGGGTCAAGTCTGTATATATATGGGACTTCTGGCCTCGAGAAGATCCGTCAATTAATCAAGTCTTTCTAGTATCTAAAGTAATACTGTCTGTTACTTTGGATGGTTCGGTGACTTCTTGATTGAATTGACTGATCTCTCGAGGGCTGAAGGCCCGTAAATATACAAGCTCCCATATCCATATCCGTTTGTATACCGTTTGCACTATCTTGACATGAGACGCACGATGCAGGTACACATGCAACACTGTCTGTGGGATATCAGCGACCTGGGATAACTGTATCTAGGATTGGGCGGACAGGTAAAACATTGACAGTTTATCTTTGCAATACACACGGGCTTTGCGGGACGGATTTTTACATGGCCATCAGAGCAGGCGCTGCGGGGAGCGTCAGTCGTGTTGATATCTTTTACCTAGGCTTCTTATTACCGCTGCGCTCTCTGGGCTTGATCTGTAGATAGAGGTATAGTATTTCGTTGGAGAGGAGTCGGAGGGGTTCTGATTTCAAGGGTGTGAAAAAGCTGAACTTTGTTTTACGGAGTGTGTTCTCCACTTGGTTAAATGGGATAACTTCGATTATGTCATGGTGGTGGTGCCCGGGTTGGGTGAGAAGTCAAAATCCTCCTCACTATTCGCTGTTTGGGCTTATGGTGCGCCGTAAGAATGCTAGAGCCGAAAGTGATATCCCTTGTGACTTGGAGCCGTTTGTTCGATGATATTAATGATGCTCAACCCCGTGACTGTGACTGCGAATACCTGACTTATGAATGAACCTCATTGTTGTAGAAGTAATCAGCGACATCTACCGATCGCTGCAGTCATTGGTAGATCGTGCACTACCCCGAGACGGAGTGACACCCTGTGTTGTGCGGATAGGAGGTCTGGATGTAGTAGTACGTAGTACGTGCAACTACTAGCTAGTCATTAGTGGAGCGTTCCCGGAAGTGGTATGTGCTCGGGTTTATGTGCTCTGTTGATAGAGCCTAAGGTTCGTGACTGCTCTTTTAGACTTCACACTTTGCTCTTCCCTTCCCTATGCATCTTGGACCTTTAGACCTGTACCTAGACAGTCATCGCTCTATAGCCAATACACACGGTTCTCCCCTTCACTATCGCAACATGCTCCACTCGGTCACTCTTATCTCTCAGATCCGCTGTCTTACAGCCTACTGAATATCCAGTTGTATATATGCACAGCTAATAGCCGTAGGGTTGTGCGGGACCTCGCGAGCCAAGTTCAAGGTGGTGTCGGCCGCTTTGGTCTGTTTTCAATTTAGACAGTAAGTCTCTACCTAGCTTTCAGAGTTTGATAAAGTACGTGGACAGTGTAGTGTTTCGTTGGCAGGAGGGTTGTTGTTACGATATGGAAGTTGGGGAGAACCGTGTGCGTGTATTTTATGGTACTGAGAAGAGAGAAGAAGAAGGACTTGAGATATATGGACGAGACATCAGCCCCTGCAGCAGTCACCGTGTATCAGATCTGTAACATATCTCCGGCACAAGTATACCTGTAACAGTTGTCACCAGCTCGCAGAGAATTCGGGAGTGTGAAGCCGAACTTAGTTTTGCAGAGCACTTATGTTCGTTCTCTGGTTTTCACCGCTAAAGAGGGGCGGCGAGGTGGCAGATTGACGTGAACTGGATCAATTTTGTGCCAGTGGTGGCAAGTGACTGTAGGATAAAGTGATATGTTATGATTGCCTGGTTGGTTAGGGTTTGACGTAGCAGACTGAGATAGTACAATATTTTTTGTCTCGTACCTAGATTCCATCGTCCACAGGGGTTACGAACCCTCCCGCCCAACTTCAAATGTAAATTTAGCAGGAGGAAGTACTGGCTTTATAGTAGAGAGAATGCAATTTAGAGGCATAACCTCTCTAGAGTTCATACCTATATATGTTGCCTCAAACCTTCTCCGAAACGTTGTAGCATTTGCAGTTGTGGTCCGATGTTCTCTACTTTAGCAGTAGCTGCAGAGTAAAGCGAGCCTTTTGGTCTCACTAAGTTAATTGTGAAATACTTAATGGTGGTTTTCCGATGTTACATTCATGGATGCAGAATCATGTGATGCGTCAACTCCAATCACTCATCGACCTTCAACTTCACCAAATAAGAGCGTGGAGAATGGTCATGAAGATAGTGCTAGGGTTCAGAGATTCTGGCGTGTGGGAGCATACTACGGTAAGGAACAATACAAGAACACTAAAGCAGCTCTACAGACACCTGCTGTGGCATTACAGCAAACTTCAAAGCGGGACATGAATCAGAGGAGTCTATTCATTACATTCGGAAATGCTGTCTTGTGCTTGCAAGAAGATTGTCGACCCAGATCCCAGTGAGTCTTCTACCTTCTCCGTGGCCGGTGTTAAAAGCCCAGCTACCTTAACGAACTCAAGTCTGGTTTGGTCTAACAGGTTTTATCCCGATCACGAAGTGTGTTATGCACACAATATGTTCAAGTAGGATGTATTTCACTCTCTGGTCCTCAATTTACAATATCTCTAATTTTCACGGTGCGGCTGTACAAAACGGTTCAAAAAACGGGTTTTCTACACCCACCCACTCAATAATAGAGATATTGTAAATCAATGATTGGGAAAGAGAGTATGATTATACACATTTCAAATATATGACACTGTGACCAGAGCACAGCCCACGGACTGATTGGGCGGGCGGTTTTGGGTTTGATATAAAGCTCATACCGAATGGCTATAATCAGCTAGTGAGTAGGTACGTACCACCTGTCAGCCAATGAGAATGCTTCGAGGCAACGCAAGATGTGTATATGTTACAAATGGTGGTATAACGAGACAATTAATATATACTTTGTATCTGATTGAAACCCATTTAATATTCTTTCCCGTTTCATGAACAGGATGTAGATCGATAATGGACTAATGTTGGCATACTTACTCTCACGGCAGAGTGCAAGCTTGGTGCTTGGTGTAAGTCTCAAGCATGCCAAGACAGAAGGCATGGGCTACAAGTGTAATAGACTATCTCACGATTAGTCTCGGCCGAGCGCAATGAATGACTTTCTGTTGGTTACTCCTTTGCGGGTGGTATCGTTTACACCCTCGAGTCATCTATACGCAATGGAAACAACCCATAGAATTAATGATCACTGATCAGTTGCTGTCGAAGCTGTAATTATAAAATTCCACTTCCGCGAACCACTCCCTTATATAGCAAATTGTGAAACCAAGCGGCCCGAAACCCCGGGGTCTATCTATAAAAGTTGTGAATTTTTCGTACCACTTAGAAAAGAGACCGCCTCATTATCGAAGGGAAGCGGTGAGGTCGTGCCTCTCGTTCCTCTCTTGCAAGTAATCGGCTACCGACTCATCAAGTACTGCAGTTTAGACCCGGTTAATGGTTATGCAGCTTAACAATCGGCATTGCTTCTTGCCAAATCGACTTACTCCAGTTAGAATACTATTGGGCCTGCCAAGTATTATGGGGACTCCGGAACGTTTCTGCATGAATGCGGGCTGCAAGCCTCGTAACCCCACTGGGCTTCTCCAAACCTTCGCGTTTGTCTAGCTATTTTTGTCACATGCATGTCGAACAAGTTAGCATACTTGAGATACAGTTCAAAGGTAACACCAGATGTTACTTGAATGATTGTAACAAGGGTCGACTCTGGCACCCTCTTTAAGATAGGAGCTTGGTAATTAGTAACGTAAGGTATTTGAAGGCCTATGACTTCCAAAACAACTTCCCGAAAAACTACTGAACAAGTATAAATGCCGTAGAATCCGGATGAATATCAACCGGGCTAAAATTCATTCATACTTATTATAAGTGGAGCTTTTTGTAAGCGTAGGCTTGTTTTGTTTGTTTTATTCATACTGTATTCACTCTAATTAGAGTATGACAGAGCCTAAAACCCCCCCTCCGCCTCCGGGCGAGCCGGCAAGATGGCGGAGCTCCCACCTGCTACCCATCAGTAAGCGTAGGCAATAAGATTCATGAATGAGTTCAGGCTATCTGGGAAATTCCTTGGTATCTCTAGGGTTCGGTGTGTGGCTGATGAGAAGACGGCGATTAATGTAGAGTAATATACGCTGATCAAGCACAATTATGCATATCTATCGCCCTTTGACTGGTCAAGATGTATGAAGTAGCACAACACCCCATGCAGCGTAATTTGTTCTCGAGTAGAGCTTGAAATCGTGGCGGTTGGCCTAGGCAATAGGATCTGCATAGAAAAAGCAGCGCGGTAACTAAAAAAACACTTGTGTAGCGCAAGATGTCCACAAATCTGAAGTGCTCAGTGCGGCTGACATATCAGCAATCAATTGGCTAAAGATTTTTGTCGAGTATTTGATATGATTTGATCGACCATTAAGATTTTGTAAGCACATGGGCCTGGTGGGAGCCAGTGCATAGACTATCGGAACGTTCTAATTAGCTTTCTTGTGTTTGGGCGACATTGATATTTAGGTATATAGTTCGGTCCGCGGACTTGACGCCACGAGTTCAGTAACAGCCACAGTATCGGACAGAGCTGAAAGTCACCCTTTATAGAAAGTTTACGGCATCGAGAAACTAATGATGGTTTCCTCCAATACCAGAGCTACCCAACCGCAGGGATCACAAATCAATTCCTCCTCGCAGGCCAACTAACTTTGCTCCATCAACCAAACATCTCCGGTGAACAATCCATTGAGCACTAATACATCTCCACAGTGCAGTATGTCCTTCATCCATAACCACAAGAATTTTCACGCGCTAACATGGTATGTGTAATAATCAGTGATATTGACACCGGTTTCTGCCGAAGATGCCGGACTTCCCCGATTAGATTTCAAGCTATTTGCGATTCGAAGCCAGGTTTTGTTGTTTGTCACATCAGTTTACGCGGTATGCATTGCGGCCATCATAGCTCTGCTATACCGAAGCAGACACAGTCATGGCGTAATTACAGATACCGTAAGCGAGTACTTTTTTATTCGTTACTTTCCTCAATGCCTCGGGTCCTTTTTAGCGGTCGTGTCTGCTGTTATTGGGACAACTCTCCGTCGCGTTATGCCTTATATCCTACTAGCAACTCCTATAGACGGGGTTAAAGAGGACGTTGCGCGGCAGGCGTTGTTGGAGTATATCCCGTACACCAGTTTGCTTGGGCTCCCTTTTTCCGATACCAAAGACCTTGCACATTTTATTTTTTCCAAGTTATCGAATTCTTCTCTTTTATCATTCTACGCGATCTGTCAGCGGTGCTCATCGTACCAGCGAATGACGGCAGCGGCAATTATCAATGGAACCTCGACGCATTCTTCAAGATTACGCAACCGTTTGTGAGTCTTTCGCACCCGAGTACTGCTGAAGAGAGTATCCTTATCAACTACCTTTATTCCTTTCGGTATCTTGCACTCTTCAACGCAATCAAGAATAAACGCTGGAGGGTTGCTTGGGTGGGGGTGGTCTCCATTGTGTCTTTTCATCTCAGCAGCTTAGCAGGTGGCGTATTCGAGCCCCGATGCGACAATGACTTGCCGGATGTATGCCGGATGTACCCCGATATCAAAGTTCTTAAAACCCTACGAGTCTTCTTCGCCGTTTATGCACTGTCATTGACGCTCCTCTGGACATTTTCGGTCTCAAGAAAGCTCCCAAGAAACTACTACAACCTCGCCGACGGAATCAATCTCATCAGTCAAAGTCGACTCTTGTATGATGATGCTTTCGCAGATCTGAGCAGTAAGGACGAACTTGTCTACCGACTGAAATTGGCCCGAGGATTGTACTTTTATGGAGTTGCCACTGGGCTTGATGGAGAGCAACATTTAACTGTCGACCGCATTGCTCAAGTCGAAAACGGAATAAAGCGAAGACAAACAGAAGTCGGGTTGAAGAACTTCCAATATTCTGGTACTGGGATTGGGGAAAAATACCGCGAGTGGAGGTTGAAGTCACTTGGTCAACCTAGGTGGGATGCACTCCCATGAAAGAGATCGCATGGGGGGATATATTTGAAGATTGAAGTGTGGTAATATATAGCATTCCAGGAACCGGGACCGGTTCGTGGATTACTGAATTTGAAGCGGCACTTTTTTGTACTTTGTAGATGTCTCATAGAATAATGTTAATCGTTATGTAGATACCATTCTGTACGGTTACATACTAAGTAATATCTATGTTCCTCTAGAACCGATTCTTTAGTTTAGCAGAAAGATCCACTTGGTAACTAATTGCTAGCCTACGAGCTCACGGAGAGTTAGCCAGCGCCACTACCCAGGAGGGTATTTGGTGAAATGTATTCTCGTGCCCAGTGGTGGCGAATAAATGCGAGCTTGCAGGGGGGTGACGGGTAGCAGGAGTGGAGCTTCGCCATCTAGCCGGCCTGCCCGGAGGCGGATGTGATTAGGGATCTGTCATACGCTAAATAGAGTGAATACAGTATGATTAAAACAAAAAAAAAGCGAGCTTGCGAGCATGTGGTTAGACAAATTAGAAATGAGAGAAAGCATCTATGATGTGGTATCTCTACTCGTCAGATTTACAACTCTCCGGATATTCGATTATAAGTGCCTTTTAGTGTTCCTAAGCGGCCCGGCCTCAATATGAAAAGCCTGCACCGCAAAAAGCCTGGCGGCCCTGCTGCGATTTTGGAGGCCTGGCTTGGCGGCAGCCAGGCCAGGCTTCATGCAGGCGGGCCTGACCGCTTAGGAACACTGGTGCCTCTAGCACATGATCTAGAGAAATAGTTAAGATGATAAAATATTCTGTCTACGCCTCGACTATTAGGTTCTATCACGCGCAACTGGCGCCGCATCTGGGTTCGGAGCCTGGATCTCACTCAATAAAACATATACTCTGTAGTTTTTACAAATTTTGGTTGTAAAATCCGATCAAAACTGCTAACTCTAGTTTACATATTTTTATTTGGGTATTTACGTTTTTAAGGAAATGCGTCACTAAATAAGCACGTATGTCGCCAGAAAATGCGCAATTATGTCTATCGCTAGGGAATGTATAAACGTCTGCTTGTACATAAGGGGGTATAAGGGATTTCAGAAATACGATCAAATCCAGAGAATCAACGGAATCGGTTAACACTCTATATTTTTTTAAGCCAGTTTCAGCAGGTCAAATGTTGGGTACCCAGGCGTATTAATTCCGATCGGTCCTACGGTACAAAAATGTGTACATTATAGTTTTTTAAAATCGTGACTGATGCTAGTTGCCGGTTATAAATGACAGTGGTAAAACGTACTCTAAGTATGCATTGCAAATGGCGGATTTTTCAAGTTTTCTATTCGGTACTACAGCTGAATACCCCGTTGGCAAACCAAGATCCTTGCACGCACCAGCGGATCTTATCTTATCAGTGGGGTCCCACATCGTTAGTTTACAGCAGGTTGTTAAGATAGCTTGCTACCCCTACTGGGATGAGGACGGGCGTGGAGCTCATTATATCAACAGCGGTGGTGGTGTCGGTTAGTGGAGGTTTCTGGTGATCTAGCGAAGAGTCAACCACCGCTCATGATCACGAAACGAGGATTAGCAGAGTGCGGAGAAAGGATACAATGATCGTGTCAGGATTTAATTTGGAGATGTTGGCGTGCTGTAGCTTACTGTCGCAAAAAATGCTACAAGAACCTCCACAAAACACTAAAAGCATCTCTGCAGCCACGTTAAAGCAAATCTGACAGAGGAGTCTGATAAATTCTATTGTGTATTTTGAAGAAGAGTGCCCACCGGGTGGCTTAATCTCGACTCCCATAGATGAACTAGGTACGAGTACGAAACAACAGGAATGATTTTGGAGCCGTCGTTCTATGATCCTTTCGTAGAGTCTAGCCGTATAAGTTGAAAGTTAGTATGTACGGTTATTATACAAACTATCCCTCTAGAGAGTTAATCTATATTATATAAAATACCTATTAATCGGAAAATACTATACAGAATGCCCTCTCTTCTATACAAAAAGTGACAAAAAAATGCAAAATAACTAGTGATAGTAGTGGTAACTGATGACTTGTACGTTTGGTGGTAAGCTGTAATAATCTGTTGTGTTGTGAAGTTGAGTAATAAAACAATGGGCTAGTGCATGAAATTTGATGACTCTCGACTACCTAGCAGATAGATGTGTTTCCAATGACCTCAGTCATCCCGATGTCCCTACCATGTATCACTGGCATTTGAGCAGTATTTTATGAATTTAGTGCTGCCACATAACAATTAGAACTTTAAAATACCTTACTGAAAAATGATATTATCAGTTACACTTACAGAACTTTTTCATTATGAGGGAGGGGTATTCTATATAATATTGTTTTTAAACAAGGGTATTTTGTATAATACAGCTCCTAGAGAAGTGATTTGTATAAAAACTGTAATATATATTGTAGCGATGCAAAGTTTCGGGGGTAGCAAGTCACAACAAGAGCATCATTTTAGCAATAACTAGTGCTTTCGTCACGGTCAAGGCCACAGCAACGCTGTATGAGTGTCTGATTCCTTGTACCACATCATCTGTAATAGATAGCATCACTTCCCGTATTTTTTCAGAGTAAGTTTCGATCTCTGCCGCTGTTTCTTTCACAGAGAAAGAGGCAACTACCCGGGTGTCAAGAGGAAGTACTCATATTTTGAATCGCAAACCTCTTAAGAGTTAACTGAAAAGGTGCCATACAGCCCTGTAAGTAAAAACGACGTCGAATTTAAAAGTCCGTCCGAAGAGTTGCGCTCTGTGTAGTAGAGTATATTGTATCTGATTGAAACACACTGCTGTTAGTAGGTAATATTCTTTCCGGTTCGTGAACAGCATAAAGATTGCCAGGGTTTACTTCCACGGCGACTAACAGGTAAGTATAAGGTATAAGTTCTGGTGTGAGATTGAAATCTCAAGCCTGCCAAGACCAGAGTGTTCTACGAGATGGAAGCCGTTTTTGTTTATTATATACATAGGACCTAAGATATGTTACAAACCTAATAAAAGCTCACTGTAACCGAGACTGTTGGTGAGGAACCAGTCTCCTGTATATCTAGAGTCTTTCTCCTTCTCTCGTTACTCTGCCCCATAGTCTATGCACACGGGTTTCTCATATCACAACATCTGTTTTTGCTAGGAAAATAAAGCATATTAAGGCTAGAAACTTTGCCTCTATAACATGGAGAGTATGGATATGCTACGGAGATGATGCAATGGCGTTCGGAATGGAGTGAAGGCAGTGGCTGAAGAAGAGAGCGAGCAATCATGTAAGAGTCTCCATATATGAGTCTATCCAGTGACTCCAGTGCGAATCGGCGACCTCATTCCAGAACAAACAGAAACATTGAATGTTATGAGATGGGGAGAATTGTGTGCATAGACTATGGTACAGAGAAGCGAGAAGGAGAAAGACTCGAGATATATAGAGGAGGCATCAGCCCCTGCAGCAGCGGCCGTGTGTCAGATCTGTAACATCATGTATATCTGTAATATTGAATGTTGTAGATATCTAATACTGATTGCTCTATCTCGAGGGCCAAAGACCGTATATGTACAATCTACCATATGCGTACGCGTATGCTCTACCTGACATGAGACGCATCACCCTGGTGCTGATGCATATCCTCATACAGTCACCATCTTCATACAAGTCTTCATTCTCATACAAGACTACAGACGATGCTGAGACTCACATGCAACATTGAAGGGTACTAGATACCCGAGTGATATGTTGTGATTAATATCGGCCGAGACCACCCCAAACCCCGACACCTCGGTGCATAGCATGATTCACACGGGCGTCACCATCTAAGGTTCGCAAAGCGAACGAAGTACCTCCAAGTACACCAATTTATAAGTTGATATCATCACTCAATCGGTATTCGGCGATCTAAAAGACTCAATAGCTTAAGGATCAAGAGTGTCCGTTCCGGCCTGCTAATTGTTCCTTTTTCATTCTAGCAACTCCGTAATTAAGATGAACAGGCTTAAACCTCTCACGTATGCTTGTCCTTTTATCCTATTTCTCCCGTCCTACTTCGTATACAGCTGCATATGAGGCACAGTCATCGCAAACCTTCTCTCTAGCACTGAGTAGGTTGGTGGTGGGTCGGGGGATTCAAGCTCAAAATAACCTTTGAATTATCTCGTCCTGTGTTGTGCAACCAATTGCATTACATTTCCCACAAAAATCCAGTTCCCAATGGGGAAAACCAAGGCATACCCAAGATCTTTCCGTGACGGAATGATAATCGAACCTAGGCACTTAACGTTTGATGTTCGTCGAACTGGTCTTGATTCTGGCCAGAATATGCTATGTATCTTTTTCCGGTTCGATCGTTAGCACGCCTTTCTACTCCGTCCGGGACGCAGCCGCACCCAGATTGCCTCGAAGTAGACTGCAAACCTCCACATTGCGGGATTTGCTTTTTCAGCTCTCCGCATCTATCTGGTTATTTTGATTTCATAGAAGTCGGCCAAGTCTAGTAAAACCGTCATATGATCTAGGCAACAACGAGACACTGGAGCATTCGTCTGATGATTTTGGTGGTAACTTTTGTCGGGGAATTAGTGATTGGTCATACAAAAGCTGGAAACCAAAAAAATCCCCAGGGAAACTGCTGAGATCCTTCAGGGAAATCTCCATGAACGCAAATATCTCGGCAGTTCGCTCCTTTATAACGGCAAATATCACACTGCCTATCCGTGTAACATCGCGCTGACCGAGCAAGATTGTGTATATCAGCATTACTTTCTTGGCTTGCAGAGAACGTTTGAGATTGATCTCGCAGTGGCCATACAACCTGCTATTCTTGTTATTGGTATAGCCTGGTTAGTTCTGGAACTGAATTCTGGTTGTCGATTCGTGTGGCAATTCGCCAAGGCGATAGGTTACGTGTAGAAAAAAGCAGCGCTGCATCTAAAACAGCATATGCGCATCGAAACAGGCGCAAGATTATGCTGCCAAGCGCAGTTGATGTAGAGTAGAGTATCAGACTTTAATCAACGCGTCAGATGGTTGCATATTTTATCTTGGGTGCTGATTTAAAATTGAATACGTTTTGTCAGCAAATGAAACAATCCCAACTCAGAGTTTGTCGGTACACCATTCTCGATGGAAACTGTCTGGTCTGGTTGTGGGCACCCGGTGCTTATTGTATTCAGAGGAGAGAGAGTAGATGTGTAGCTATCTATATATATAGTACATTAAACTGACCCACGCCGCAAATTAAACCACCATCACCCTATCGGACAGCGGGGTAATTCTTCTTTCGCTGAAACACTACAATATTGAAATAACAAATACGATTACTCCCCGGAACGAAACTCCTACGGGATTACCAACACCGCCGACTCCCTAATCTTCATCAATCAGCCGAGCTTCCCCAGCAGACCGAACGCCTCCCACAAACAGGGCAATGACTCATGATAACTCGTATTCGACTTCACAAGGTAGTAAGTCCTCAGTCACAATCACAACAATTGAAAATACACTAACATGATTGAGTAACGATTAGACAGATTGATACTAGCTTCTGAAGAAGAAATCAAGAATGCGAGACTCCCCCGCTTAGATTTTAAGCCATTTATGATCAGAAGCCCAGTCTTGTTGCTCATTACATCGGTATACATGGCCTGCATTGTATCCATCCTGGCTCTTCACGTCAAGAACAGAAACCATTTTGGCGTAGGAGATATTTACACGCCGCAAAATTATGTAACGGGGACAACGTTCGCCATTCAGTATCTTCTGCAGTATCTCGGGACAATTTTGACGGCCGTTTCTACTGCAGTTAATTTCACGCTTCACCGGACTGCCATATATTCTCTTGGCGGCATATAATGGTTGGAGTAAAGTGAACTTTACACGGCAAGCGTTACTGGGATATTCTCCATATTATACCTTCGTGCCCTTTGTGGGTTACCTGCGACCCCGCACGTTGTTGTTTTTCCAAGCGGTCGACTGTTTCTCTGTTCTCATTCTCAACTGTTTTTCCGCAGTACTCTTTGTCCCCGGTCTTGACCCAAAATCATCTACTTATAATAGATGGGTAATGGTCGAGTTGGTGGCGATAGTCCTGATAGCCTTTATGGTGTTTCATGTGGTGGCATTGCTATCGATAATTATCTGGCTCAGGGGCCGAGAAACTGGGCTTCGGTGGGACATAGAATCAATCGCGGACCTAATAGTCTTGATCAGACATAGCAACTCGCTGGCTGATATTCAACGACTCGGAGAGCACGAGGATTCCAAGAGGGGATCTTCCGAGGAATTTCATCCACGTCACCTCTGACTAGGCTATTGGAAGATGGGAAATAAAATTGTGCATACTATTGGGACCGAAGGTTTGGTCTATCACCCCAGAGGTATTTATCCCACTAATTGAATTATTGATACTCAGACCCTGATCTAACACCAGCACTGCCTCTCGATAGAGTACTACAGGGAGATCGCGGCTTCAGGTTTCACCATGCTCCCTGGTTTGTCAATAGGCCTGCGAGGATTATTTAGTCCTTAATCTGCCTTGTTACTGCTGTTGCCATCATCACCGGCATAGACAGGAGTCACATTGTGAAAATGGGTTCTCAACATATATACCGGGCTATTTTCGGCTCTCTCCGGCGAACATATTGTGGAATTTTGTGCCGGCACTATTGGCCATCCTACTAGCGCTCTTATAGATGAACATCGCCGTATTCTTCAAAGCTACACAACTGTTCGTCAGCCTTTCCAACCCTAGCACTGCCGAAGAGAGCATTCTTAACAACTATCTCTGTTCTATGCCGTTTTGAGCGCTTTTCAATGCGATTAAAAATAAGCACTGGAGGGTTGCTTGGGTGGGGGTAGTCGCTATTGTATCATTGCATTTAAGTGTCTTAGCGGGTGGCGTATTCAGTTTTGTATGCAGCAACGTTGACTGCCATATTCCCAAGGCACTTGCCACTCTGGAATTGTTCTTCACTGTCTGTGCGATATCATTTCCTCTCCTCTGGACCTTTTCGATCTCAAGAAAGCTCCCGAAAAAATACAACAATCTTGCCGATGCAATCAGTCTCATCAGCCAGAGCCGTTTGTTAGATGATGACACTTTCGCCGACCTGAGCAGTATGGATGGTCCTATTTACAGATTGAAATTGGCTCGAGGCTTGTATTATTATGGAGTTACCACTGGGCGCGATGGAATGCAGCATCTTACTGTCGATCGGGTAGGGAAGTCAAGGAGGGAATAAAGCAAAGGCAAAGTGAAAAAGCGTTGGAGAATTTTCAGTATTCTGGTAACTGGTTTGGACGGAAATACCGGGAGTGGAAGACAAAATCACTGAAGCAACCTAGATGAGATACACTCCCTTAAGAGGTATTTCGTTTAATGGTATTATCTCGGGATGCGATAAACCCGGTACCTCGGAGATTGCGCGAGCGTATACCCCATACTGAGCAATGGGAGATACTATTGAGCTTGTGGCTGTGGTTTTTTTGTTTAGATTAAAATTTTATGAGATATATTAGATTGAATAGTTTATAATATTATTTTACGTGTTTGTGTACGCGTGCTGGTATCTTGAATACTGGCTCCCTTGGGTGATCTCGGCGAGACAGGTCGTACCCAGCTGCGGTAATAGTCAGGTAATAAGGAACGTCAGTTGCAGGATTCTTTGTTCTGGTATGACGTTACGTCAGTAGAGGGACGAGAAGCATGAGTTCTACATGATGCGGGTGCGGGAGTGCGGCCTAGTCGATGGACAGTTGATCAACATCTCGATCTTCGAGAGCAGGGTTAAATTTGAGTGAGAACACAAGTGTGGCCTGCACGATCATACCCATCACTCGACGACTCCGCAGGCTCTCTTGTTGAAATATAGAGAGGGGAGAACCGTGTAGGTGTATAGATTTAGATACCGAGAGAAGAGAGAAGGAGAAAGACGCGAGTTATATATGAGAGAGAAGTGTGCCCCTTACTACTAGCCCCGCTCGGTAGCGGTCAGCTCTATATATACATGCAACATGTCTTGGGTGGTTGAGTCGGCCCTATAGGGCTTAACGATATGTGCGCACTGACCACACCTTATTCTCGTAGAATTTTAGATGAATAGTTATCTTCGGAATAGAATGGTGTTGTTTCAGAGTTGGTGGGGTTGCCAGGCAGCCCTGGTCGAATATTTGTCTACAACACAGGTGCATGGAAACCTATCCCAGAGTCGAACTACCTCGTCCCACCCGGTCTTGGAACGACGCATCTCCGCAATCCGTCCCGACGTTCTTTCAAGACATCTACTGCGGTGAAGCGCAAATGTGTAGAGAAGGTTACATACCGATAAACATGCAAAGAATGAGCTATAGATACATCTGCAGAAGCTTGTAACCTCGATAGGGGATCCATTAGTTAGACCAACCACCGGCTCCCTGTTCCTCTGAAAACTGTAACTAAAGATTAACATTCTCCCCTGAAAACCGTGTCGACTGTTTTCTCCATGGTTTCTGTTTGGTTTGGCAATTACCGGCCGAGACTTGTTCGGTGGGAGCTACCACCGGTATTACAACCCAGTTATCTGCACATGCATGCTTAGCTTTAGCCGTCTCATAATAACCGTGTCATGCAATTAGCCAATTCAACCACGTTGGGCATAGAAACACACTACAGACGATCTGGTTAGAAGTGCGTGGACTGTCGAGTGGGCTCGATAAAGATACGAGTGTTGCAGAAAAGATCACGTCCCATGGCTCGACCTGACAGCCGCTTGTATTGCGATGCGAGGTGAAGATAAGACCCGCCGAGAAGTTTCTCAATTTAGCCAGGGAGCAGCATCTACGAATGCATTTTCAACATCCCAATGTCTGAAGATCGAACCTAGCACTTGCCGCACTAAGCACGACATTCGGGGCTGATTTACGACGTAGACTATCCCCCGCAGTGTTGCTGATGTGGCTTCAATCCCGTGCCGCACCAAAATTAAGGTTCAAGACTAGTTTCTCATTAGCCGGCTCCCGCTTTGCCGGTTTCTAAGTAGCCGCCCCAACCACGGCACTGTATTGGGCACATGTCAACACAACAGAGGATGCTCATTATGTCGTTCGCGGTTCCAAGTACACTCCGTTTGCCAATCAGGAACCTTGCACGCACCCCCGTCAGGCTAAGGTAACCCGTCTATTGGTACGCGAACAGGGTGTGTCGCTTGTTGTTAGGCGCTTCCGCTAGTTGGATTTATCGTCCTTATCAATGACTACATATCCTGACTCCCGGTGAGTATAGAATCGAGCGAGGCTTCAGGCGCTGCAGAAAATGGAGTTATTGTCTGGGATATGAATTGATGATAGGTCAGAATCCCACAAAAAAAGATTCACTACCGAGATATGTATCCACGACCGTCGAAAGTGAAGGACTTTCGAAATATACACTATGACACCGTCGGTCAACTGTACACAATGGGGACAATCGAGAATCAACGGTCAGCTATGGCCGAAGCTGTAACTACAAGATTCGACTTCAGTAAACTACTCCATCGCGGATTTGAACAAGGCAGGCTGAGATAACCTGAATATCTAGGGCCTATCTGTAAGTCTCAAGATTAGGTGAATATATTAGTGGTGGTGGGACGGGCCAGTGCGAATCTAAGGCGGGTTCGTCTCATCTCGTCTTGTGTGCAATGCTGTATTCCTTAGACCGTGTTCTAGAAATGAGTTTTCGTCTTGCGGCGCAATGTAACAAAGCGCAACGTAAGGCAACAAACACCACCACAACGACGTCTTTACTAGCATGATGGAATCAACAATGGCTCCAATTCTTCCGGTTAAATTTAATGCATTTCGAGAAAAATTTCAGAAGAAATGGTACTAATGAACGGTTTTAGAAACTCCAAAGTTAGGATGATTGCATCCGGCGTCGCCCGGCGACACGCCCTTCCGGTCTATGGGGTATTAGTGCAACCAATTGCAATGCATTACCCACTACAATCCAGCTCCCAATGGGGAAATACCAAAACGCGCACAAACGCGCACAAGATCATTTACATGATGGGATGTTACTCACCCTGATGTTCCAAAGTGATACTGAAATCCAGGCATGTGACCTTCAATGTTTGTCTGCCCTGACGAATATGCGGTGTAATGGTGTTGCTATCTTTGAAACAACTTTATTCCACAGCCACAACTGGTTTACTTCAACGTCCTTGCATTGCACTCTGCAGAAATTGCTTTTTCAGTTCCCAGCGTGTATTCAGCTATTTTTATTTCACCCGTATGTCGGCGAACGTATATCGGGGACTGGTACGACTATCACACCTAACTAGGTAACAATGTGGTAGTATCAGTCACATGAGGGCTGGAAGACTCACCCACAGCACACAGCTGAAAACCTCCGGTAAATTACCACAAACGTTAAAGTCATATGTACTAGTCTGGATGAACATCATATATCCGGAAGTCACTTTAAGCTGGAATTGAACTGAATTTATTTTACTGTGTTTAGAGAACTCCGTCAATCATATTCGGGGTATGTAAAATTTTACTGGTGTACCGCCACAGTAAGAAAGTGAGTATACACGCCAATGTGATCGGCGCCTTCCAGCGTATACTTACTTTCTTACCACAACTGTACGTAGAGGCCTGCATCAGTTCACTGCTAAGCACCAATGGTATCTCATGCAGGGCTCGTGATGCGAGTGTGGCGTCATGATATCCGCCCGTTGATCCCTGCAACATTGCGTTGATCGAGTAAGATATGCCTATCCTTGGTTCACGGTACCCCTTTACACAAGCACAAACCACCATGAAATCTGCTATTCTTATCCTTATAGCGTAATCTTTTCCGGAGCCGATCTTCTGGCTATCAATTGTGCAGTCGTCGGTCTAGACAATAGGTTATGCGGCAACTAAAAAAAGTACCTGCACAACGAAACACGCGCAAAACGTACTGGGCAGCGCAGCTGATGTGTTAAAAATCAAGCAGAATGTTGCATATTTCTATTACAGATTTGATAGACTCTTGACCACTTGGAAATAAATACGTTTTTGTCAGCAAATCAATCCATCAAATCTTGGCGTAAACTAGAATACCATCTACAACCATAGCCGCGTCTAGTGGCGAGCATCCAATGCTTGTTGTCTCCAGACGAGAGACGTTTGTGCCTATATAATTCGGCCTACTGCCTTACGCCACAACTCAAACCACCGCCACAGTATTGTACAACAACAATTTCTGAACATTGCAAAGACAGACATAATTTCCTCCAGCGCAGAAGTTACCCGAACACCAGCGCCACAGACCCACCTCATTCACCACACGACTTTTCCGAACTAATCAAACACCATCCATGAACGAGTCAACTTCTCGTGACAACCTGAGTGCAACCCCACACGGTGGTATGTATTCGGCTAGTCATGTGAAGCAGGGAAATACTGACACTATGCGTCCTACTTAGAGAAGCTGATACCAGCATCTGCTGATGACGTTAAGAATGCAGGACATTCCCGCTTAGACTATAAGCCACTTGCGATAAGAAGCTGGGTCTTGTTGCTAGTCACATCGGTCTACGTGTCCTGCATCGTAGCTATCCTAGCTCTGCTAGTTAAGAGCAGAAAAAACCTCGGCGTAGCCGATCTTTACACGACAGAAACCTTACCGTGGGAATCGTTTCTTATTCGTTATCTTCCTCAATACCTTGGGGCTTTTTTGACGGCCATATCGCAGACGATCGTGTCCACCCTCCATCGAACCATGCCCTATATTCTTTTAGCTTCATATGGGAATCGAGATAAAGTCGATATTACTCGGCAAGCATTAACGGGGTATCACACATACTTCACCCCGCAACAGTTTTTTCCATACCAACGACCCTTCGCAATATATATTTTTCAGGTGATCGACTATTTTTCTATTTTCATTCTGAATAGTTTGTCGACGGTCCTCTTTGTCCCAGGTTTTGACAAAAATCAAAGCACGTATAGATGGGTAATGGTCGATTTAGTGGCCATTGTTATGGTGTACTTCATGGTACTTCAAGCAATTGCATTACTGTCGATCACCATTTGGCTCAGGGGCCGAGAAACTGGGCTCCGTTGGGATATTGAATCTATTGCCGACTTAATAGTCTTGATTAGGCATAGTAATGCGCTGATGGATATTCAGGAACTTGAGAAGCAGGATGTGAGCGGGAGAAAACCTTCGAAGGCCACCGAACGGTATGAACCAAGACGCCTCTGGTTGGGTTATTGGAAAAAAGGTAATAAGATTGTGCATACAATTGGGACTAAAGGTTCGAATCATCACTCTAGTTCACGTAGTCTCGCTAATTGTGATATGACGTCCAGATCTTGGGCCCGACTTGCCGCTATTACCGCTAGTACCCAAAAGAGCGCCAAACATCAACCAAGCACCCGACCGCGAAAAAAGGTTTAGCCGCGAAAACAGGTTTAAGCATGCTCCTTGGTTTGTAACCAGGCAGGCGAGAATTGTCTGGTCTTCAACATGTTTGGTGGCGGCAGGACTCATTATACTTGTGACCTGCACAAGTAAGATCGCAGAGAATGGATTTCGACCACGAGTATCGACCACACCCGGACGCCTAGCGCTCTCTCACGCAGATATGTTGTGGAATTTTTTGCCCTCTTTGCTTGCAACCTTGCTATCACTATTATGGCTGAATATAGATGCATTCTTCAAGCTCACACAGCCGTTTGTTAGCCTCTCGCGCCCAAGTACTGCCAAGGAAAGCATCCTAGTCAACTATTATTATTCCTTCCTGCCCATCACGCTGTTCAATGCCATTAAGAATAGACACTTGCGGGTTGTTTGGGTTGGAATAGTTTCTCTGATGTCTTTTCATCTCACCGTCTTAGCCGGCGGAGTTTTCGCACCTCGATATGACGCCACACACGGTGAACCTCGGATGTTCCCACAGACATCGGCACTTATCACCCTTGAATTATTTTTTACTGTCTATGCGCTTTCGTTGATGCTGCCCTGGACATTCGCGGTCTCACGAAAACTTCCAAAAAAGTACTACACACTCGCCGACCGAATCAATCTCATCAGTCAGAGTCGTCTATTGGATGATAAGGATTTCGGCAATCTCACCGAAAAACGCGACCTCCTCGCCCAACTGCTACTTTCTCGGCGTCAATATTTCTATGGGCACACAACTGGCCGCGATGGAAAGAAACAGCTGACAATCGATTGGGTCGACGGACAAGGAGACGAGGGGTGGAAAGTTTCTAAGTATTCTGGTACTAGGCTGGGAGAAAAATATAGGGAATGGAGGTCGAAGTCAAAACAACAACCGGTTTTGGTTGCACTCCCTTGAGCGGGTTTGGAAGATTGGAATTTAGAATTCTCTGTAGGCTGACTTCTCGAAGCTGGGGAGCGCCGCACCTCACCCAGATCACCCACCCAGCAACTATTTTGCTTATGCAGTACGTTTATTTGGGTTTAAATTTATTTCATAGATCACATAGAATAGCTTTAGTCTTTTTGTTATACAACCTCGTTTATCGTATCTTTCGGTCTGGCGATATAAGACGTTCGGGGTGCTCTCGTGCTTAGTGATGGCGGATAGATTCAACGACTGCTCGAGTCCACGATTCGACATGATCGTCGCCCCTTTTGCATTGTGATGTCATACACATAAGAGTTACTATGAACGATATTGAATTGGATACAGAGATGCGCTATACGTATACGCGTTTGTATAGCGAGGTGTATGCCCCAGGGTACAAAGTTGTAGTGTGGTATAGTGAAGCAAATTACCGGAGTGTGAGATATGGTGTAAAATACATAATATAGTGTAAATGTAGTTTACGTTTTGTTTAATTCACAACATGATCCCACGACATCAATCGTCGGGGCATGAATATAATAGTAGTGGCAATGCCACGAGAGCTTTTCCACTACAGATTTCGTGTAATTACACTCTGATGTGAGTGATTACGGAACGCAGCGTGTATGTTGAAATATGGATGGGGAGAACTGTGTGAATAGACTTATGATACAGAGACTGGAGAGCTGGAGAAAGACTCGAGATATATATAAGGTAGTTGGGTGCCTTATGCCCTACCGGCTGTGTGCCTTCACATCAGCTCAGTCAGGTTCATGCAACAGTGGAAATTATACAACAATCAAGTGATATCGCACGCAGATGTTTGTGCAGCTATCGTGAGATTGAATTTTGGGGTTGAGAGTTCCAAAGAAGTAGGATGGCTTATTTTAAGAGATACAATCTCGGGTCGTTCGCCTTTTCCGCATACAATTGTGATGGCAATCGTTTGTCGGTTTTTCCTGTAGGGTTGTGGCTTTGTGTGATGTGTAGGTGCGCATGCAAGGGATGGTGCTGATGATGATGGTGGTAGTGACACGGATGCCATTCACAGCAGCAGTGTTTGCATAGCCAGCCATGCAGAGCCTCTGAGTCCCGCACCTGAATGCCACCTGATTAATAATTCCCCCCTTCCCAACCAACAGCCAGTAGTAGTGGCAGAAGTGTTCAGATATAAACAAGATATTATATGAATCACAAGAAGCTCGAGTGATTTATACAATTTTATTGTGTGTATCGGATAACCCAACCAATTGGGCAATGACACTGGGAGTCATTGCTCAGTCGGATCTCATGATAAAAAGAACTATAACTGTCACTCACAACTGCCAGTACAAATGCAACGACGTTTTATCATGGTATTACCACCAAACCTTGAGAACTGCAGGGGTATGATATTGCTCTCAGCCCTATAGAGCTTACCCTTAGTGTGCACACTAGCTACATACATCTCGAACATGACCTGTGGTTACCATACAACTACGTCATATCCAGCATACATGCTGGTTGGGGTGCATTATCCATCATCGTTTTACCAGATATATGTCACTAAAATATTTGTTTGGACAAATACCTTACCAGCATCCGACCTCACAAGACCAACTGAAGGGTTCTCAACAGTCAAGACATACTAGCGCCCTTTATCGCCTGCCATCATGGTCCAAAGGGGAGATACTTAGGCATTGTGAAGACATACACCAGTGTATGGCCTCGTAGGGAGGAATATCAGTATATACGGTTGCACATGTGGGTGTCAATATTGTTGGGTAGCATGAAAGTGAGTAAGGTGAGAATATCGCTAGAGGTCTAAGGCTCGTGGTGAGCCGACTGTATTAAGGTGTTGTTACCCGACCCTGGACACGTCACATGCAGCCATGGCATTCCATGATCCCCCTCTTTATATCCTGAACCCATGGGCTGCATAAACCCGTACAATAGTAGGAAAAGAAAGGAAACAATCAAACAACCATTCAACTTACGCAAATGTACAAATTCATAAGTCTCTCAACTTATCAGTACCGCATGGTAGCCATTCAGTGTATTCGGTGCACTGGGAAACTCCACCTCCGCTTTAGTTATCTGTGAATGTGCGAAAAACCTGTGCCGATGCCATTTGTACTGGATCGAGTTTCGACAAAGTAAGAATTAAAGAGAAGAGAAGAGAACAGAAAGAACATTCAAAGTAACACTGTCCTCCAATCTCAACATCACAATTGTCCGGGATAAGATCATCCAATCTCCCATGCATAACTCGTAAGAAGTGAGGGTTATTGTCGGAGTTGGCATCAGTAATTGTGGTAAAATCCACAATGAGTGTATGAGCCACGACTTGAGTTGGCGGTATCGAATGTGGCTTCCGCTCACTGCTCAACCTTGCCATTGCAATTGCATTGGGATATCTTGTTTGGAAGCATCCCAGTAACCGGTCATACTCACTTGAGTTCCAAGTGTGCTCCCACTTGAGCTCTCCAAATTTCTCGTGAATCATTCCACAGGCACTGCCCGGTAGTGATCAATATTGCGGTATTGGACACTTCTGCTCCCGGCATGATAGCCTGTGGTGATCACCGATGCTATATGACCTCATCCCTATCTCGTAAGCTTCTCGTGAAATGGTCATTTATACCAAATTGATTTTCAAGAGGATTTGGCCTCTCCCTACTTGGTTGCATCGCTTGGTAAGCCAGCCACAATATCTAACATCCTCTCATGCAGGTCGGAGGCTTTGACATGTTGCCCGTCAGTTGTTATATTCATCCTCCTTCAGCAGCGGCCAATCAGGCTAATAGTCCTCTAGTATAGTCGTGCAGCATTCCATTTGGTAAACAATTTGGTAAACATCCCAGTTGGTGCCTTCGGTAGGTACAGCTCCCGATAATACTATGATCCAGCCCTATCCATGGAAGGCAATCTGACAATCAACTGTTGGTAGTTGTCAAGGATGGCTCATGTTATGCCATTTGGAAGAATATTTGGTTCATTCGGAGATCATTTTGAGTCTTGTTTGGAACTGCAGTGGTAGACAAAGTTGTACTCCTTTGGCGTAGATCAAACTCACTTGAGCTTCCCATCATCGCTCCGGTGCACATGCAGTCACAGTGATCATCCTCCAAGTCGGTGCACATGAGGGTAAACTGATCATCCATGCTGTGCTTGGTGCCAGTATCATCTTCAATTGCGCCGCAAGATTTCCCCCAGGTATGCATTTCGCTCTATCTGCCGGTCTGTTATCCGGATATCCACATTTTCGTTGTCTGAGTTCACGTGTCGTTTCATCTGGTTGACGCTTCTCCATGTGCTTCGTGACTCTGCCAGTGATCTCTTCCAAGATAAACTCATCGGCTAATCTCCACGGTAGAGGTTGGTTTCGATTCCAGTATGGTCATCCCCCTCTTGTACATCCTAGCTCAGCCAACAACTAATCAATTACTCCTTCCTCTGGTCCAGAAGCAGCTGTGTATCTTGGGATCACAGAGACTGAGTCGGGAACTCAGAGATTGAGTCCGGTTTGTAACATGATCATGCGTCTGCATGATTCATCTGTGAATGCATTTGCCATCACTTCCTTGCGTACACCATTCGACGTTTTCGGCGTACAATTGTTACTTCCTCTCCACGTGCCCTCACGGCTGCCAGCCTTCTCTATTGGTGAATGCATGTGATGGTGCTTCATTCCGCTACTTCTAGTACAGTAAATGTTAACGGTAGGGATTCTTGCAATTCCGCCTCTGTCATCCCCCTCCGCCAAGGATTAATCTTGCACGGCAGGTGCGGTATTGACAATGTATATTTTACTCGGGATCTCATTTGCGATCATATTTGGCATTGAAACTCAGCCATGTAGCTGCATAATTCGGCATCTCTGAATTGTGCTCAGTGTCATACTCTGTGGAGGTGTGCCACCAGTACATTGTGTGTCTGCAAAACTGCACTCCATTGCAACATTGTAGCTTAATAGAAGAAGGTGATTGATTGTGATATGACTCCCGTGATCCATCTCCTGCGATTGAACACCTGTCATCCACCACCGGTCATGGACCTCTGGTTATTCACCCCTGGTTATCCAACTCTGGCCATCCACCTCCAGTCATCCATCCAGATCCAGTCGGGATCCATTTCCGGGCACAATCCATTCCAGGAAGGGATTAACCTTGTCTCACCCATCTCCGGCTGCAATCCATCACCTGTAGCGACTCTTCTGGCCGCGATGTACCCGGCTTCAGTGATTCGTTTCCACCTGCCAGGTCATTGCTCTTGTATGGGCCGCATTCTGTGCCTGCGCCTGTTGATCTGCCACCCCTCAAAAGGTCATATTTACTAACCTCCATAATTTCTGTGGTCTATTGCCTCTTCATTGTAGTCCCAGATTCCATCCGGTGACATATCATCCAGCGTACGATATTTCCCACTTATCAATCTGTCCTTGTGGCATAGGATCTTTAAGTCCAAATCCCAATGCATGATTTGGCCTCTTGAGTACATGAACTTTATCCCTGCCATTGCGTGAATACTGCTCGACTTAACTTCACTTAACTGCAAACTTAGTTCATCTGAACTCTGCTGAATTGTAATCTGCCCATATGGAAATTGTAGCCGGGCTACAAGTCAATTCCATGTTCAATTGACCGATGCGGCGCGAGTGTCTCTGCCTCTTGCCTGAACACGTCCAAGCATTCTCCGGATATAGCCAGATATGGCATCCATTCTGTCTCGGCAATGGCTCTGTTGATGTGCCGGCTCTGTCTGGAAATGTCAGTTGTCAATTTGTACTACATATGGAGCTGTATGAAGGTATAACCAGAAGCCCGCATTGAATACGGTTTGCCATAATAGGTTCCAGCCCTGCCATTCAATTCTACCATTGTGTCTCGGCGTGCCGGTAGCAGTCATTCAAAGTTTCCATCTGGATGCTGTGCTGCTCCACCTTTCGCCATTGCTCTGTACTCCCCCGTCCAGTCCCTGGAGTGTATCTCACCACTAGAGCTTCTTTCCACAATCACTCCCAGCAGCCCTATACCAATACCACTGTTAGGAAGAAAGTCAAAACGACCGCCTTACTGGCCAGGTGATTGTCCAAGGGATTGGCACCAAGTGTTTACATATACAGAAGACCACAACCTCCTTCGGAACACACCTCCTCCCTAGCTGTGATTCAGCTGAATTTCTACAGCCTACCTGATGGCCAGATCATGTTTGGTGCACTGTCACCACTGCTGTTCACCCTGGGGTTGCAGCGCCAAATGTCCACTGCCTTGCAAATTCACGCTAGGATTCCTAGCCTGGTACAATGGCAACTACTATCACCCTCCAGCTCACAGTGAATCTACTGGGGCTGCCACCATGGATATGAATATGCTCACTGAGCTACTCACATACTCGTCACACCTGATTGTCACTGACAACCAATCAAGTTCCTTGTCTCTCCCAATTGGGACCCTCTGCCATCAGCAAAAAATATTTCCGTCCGGGCGGAATGACTCTGTCAGAGTGGATGCGCTCCGTCAGAGCCGTCAGAGACACCCCGGTGGCGGAATACTCCGCGCCTGGCGTCAATTCAACGCATCGCGTTCCATATCGCCCTCTGATCGCTGTTTCACTGTTTCTTCTCGTTCTGTCGGTCTCCTATTTTAAATGATCACTCTGGCGTTGTGGCTAACTGTCACCATACGTCGGAATGGGTTCATTGGGTATGCGCTTGCATCAGGATTGCAACGCGATGGGTGTCGCTGCGAAAATCTCCCCTCGCGTTCCTTCTACCTGCGCGCAAATGCAATTTTCTCTTTACTAATTATACGGGATTGCAAGGCGATAGGTGACGCTGGGAATATCTCTCCTCGCGTTCCTTCTACCTCCACGCAAAATGCCATTTTCTCTTTACTAAATATACACATCATTCCACGTCGCCAAATCCATGTGGCTATTGATAATCCATCGTTCGTTCCATCTGTCTCCTGTCTTACTACTAGTAGCTATCTCTGGAATGACGTGCGCGCAGCGGACAATATTTCCCACGCGGAAAACTTGCAAAGCAACGGCTGCCGGTGCTTTTCTCACTTGTACAAATTTCGAGACGGGATCCAAGTTACCCGAGTTTTCAGGTATTGTGGTGAGCGCCAGGGCTAACCAGTACTCAACGAAAGCTCCATCATCGTTTAGGAGTTTGATTTTGAATAGTCGTTGCAGTTGCCACGGAAGACGCCCATTCAGCGCGCCATAACACCTCCCCGGGCGTTGCTTTACCCACACCCAGTCGTTCCGTCGATCCCCTCCGCGCCAGCTCTGGCTTCCTGTGCATCGACACATCTGAGATATGCGTTCACCTTCTAAACCCTCAACTTGAACCTTAATACCATGGTAAATACAGAGCTCCATTGCATGCAGTTGTTCATCCGATATATACGTCTTGTTACGACTCTTATGCTTTATAAACTCCCGCGTGCCGCTGTATATTGCCGCGCGGTGCGTTGCGTCTTGCGTATTGTCGAGTAATGCTCTGAAGTCTTTGATCATAGCGTCAGGATGCTTTCCATCACGGCGGTTTTGGGGTCCCATGAATTCGGGCTTCGCATATGACTGGGGGCTCTGGGGGGCAGCCAGATCAGCACCGGAAGGGAGGACTTTGCAGGCGGCAGCGCTGTTCTCCCGACGCTGAGCGAGGGCTTGGAGATTGAGCTCTCTGATTTCGAAGCAGAGGATGCGACGCTGAAAGGTGATTACTTGTGGCAGGTAGTTGAGATTGTGATTGGAGGCGTTCCAACCGTCCTTGAGGTTCGTTTTATGTGCTTGTTCATGTCTCTCGGCAGAATACTGTTGCAAGGCTCCGTATCGACGAATCTGTTCGGCCCAATGAGACATCAAGTGGATCTTCGGAAAGTTGAAGTCGGCATCTAACTCCTTGGAAATATCTATCTCGTGGCTGATATAATCCCGCCAGGCGTTCATTTCGCGCCGCTTCTTGGACGGCGTCCAAGTTTCAGCATTTGTTTCCTCGTCTACCTTTCGCTTCTTCACGAGTTCCGTTCTCAGGGCATTGGCTTTGGCCTTCGCCTTTTTGCCGGCTCGCCCGAGTAAGAAAACATCTTTGAAGGTGTGAAAACGATGCAAGGCGTCCTCCATGTAGCTCAAAGTTGCATCATCGTGAGATTTATATCGAGCATACATATAGAATTCTAACAATGCCCGTGTGCACTCAATTGCGCGATTGAATATGGGACGCTGAGCGGGGCTTCCGCCTCATAGAGACTGGGTTACAACTCCAAGCAAGTACCGGCTCATTTCTTTCATCTCCTTCCCATTCCATTGAGAAACTTCCTCATATGACTTATTTTTTGGTGTGAGGTCGTGGTAAGCAGGCACGGATAACCAGATTGCATTGTACTTGTCAAGCCGTTCGTGCGTCTTCATGAAGTGGAAAATCAACTTCTGGAGATGGTCAAGCATGCCGATCTGCATTGTATGGAGGAGGTCGGGCTTCGGGAGGTCGCTCACGATACAGGGAATATGTCGAAACACGTTGAATCCTCGGTGGACATGGCGCGACGAGAGTTCGGCATCGGCTGCCTTGGTGTTGGCATCGCTGAGCGTTCTATATAGGTTGTGATCCCGCCGGGGGTGTTGCTTGTCAGAAGGGACATAATCTCCAAGTTCGTTCTTTGGACACTCGCACCAAAAACAGACATGCCGCTTGAGATGATGTAGGTCGCTATACTCAGGGCAATCTGCAAGCCATGCTGCTAAAACCGGTTTGCAACGCCTGAAGTTGCCATCTGCACAGAGAACGTTGTAATACCCGCTCTCGGCGCTGGGATTGAGTTTAAAGGTGAGAGGCTGGAGTACCCGCCGGAGTACTTCGTTCAGCACCTCTCGGTTTGTTTGCCGCTGCTCATCTAGCCGCTTCTGAGGAATATTGCGGTTCTTGATTGGAATCGGTAGGAGAGCGACCATTACGACGGTGTGCGCTGAGGGCATCTGGCGGATCTTCGAAGATAGATTGCCAATTGTCATATATACAGGCCACTCTTTCTTGTCGCCAGCAAAATTCGAGAGATGTGTTCCGTCGGACATGAAGATCAAGGGAACCAGTGTATCCCCCAGTCTGAGCGTTGCCTTAACCTCGATTAGCACGTTATTATCCTCGAGTATCTCTGCTTACCTGTGTCTCCCACCACCAGTCCGCAGTGTGCATTTCAGTATAGAGGCGTTTCTGTGGCGTATCGCTGTTAAAGCAACGCTGAGGGGTGTAAATGAGATGCTCGGCGTTGTCTGGCTGCCGCATCAATGATCTCATGCTTTTGATGACGTCTCGACTCCGAGTCTGCGATGTTTTCAACATTTTCCAGGTAGGGAAACGCGTCCCAGTCTTCGACTGAATCTTTGTTGGCGTTGAATTCACGACGCTGAGCGGGTTCAATGCGTCGGGGCGAGCTGCGAACACTCAGATTCTTTGCAACTTGATGGTGTTCAGGATGGTGTAATTTGATATGTTTAAGTCACCAGCTGTCTGAGGTGAACTTCTTTCGGCATCAAAATTTGGGGCAACAGAATGGGGTCTTCTCTGGCATTGTTGACGACACCGGAGGAGTGGAGTATTCACTGTAGAAAGGGACGAAAGTTGGAGCTGGGCCTGAGCAGTCTGGTGTGGGTATAAGGTCACGATACTTGAGAGATTTGTTGAGCCTCAACACCATCACGCCAGGAGTTGCAAAAACACTGCATGCGCGATGTCCTATAATAGTATGAATAAATACAAAATAAACCCTGAGCAATCCAAAAACCTCGCGACGCGTGTACTAATCAATGCCTGATATAAATAGATTAGAACAAAGCAAACGAATAAGCCCACAACCCTAACCCAAACGAACAAAACACCTCCCCACGTGCCTTAATCAGTGCCTGAGATGAATAGATTACAGCAAAGGAAACTCACAAGACAAGAACCCGACTCTAACCCAAACGCAACGCGAGGACTGGTTCACTCCTCGCTTCCCGAGCCATCCGGGCGCGCCTTAGGGAGATGGACGCCAGGGAGAGGGACATCGGGGAGAGAGATATCCGGGAGAGGGACATCCGGGAGAGGGACATAGGGGAGAGGGACATCCGAGAGAGGGACATCAGGGAGACTGTCGCCACTTGCCGATTCCCCGGGTAGCTGCTGCTCCACATCGACATCCGACGTGTTTCCGGCTGCCTCAGCTTCTCGCAGAGTTGGCGCAGCTGGGCGAGGTTTTTGAGTCGTCACAAGCCCCAAAAACTCCTGCCTACTAAGGGTATGAGACTCCGGAGTTCGTGGTCGTGGGGGAGGCTCTGGGGTTTGTGGCCATGGGGCAGGTGCGGGAGGTTGTGGCCGTGGGGTATGCTCACGCATCTCCTGGCCTTGCTCCATCTCCTGGGCTTGCTCAGGTAGCACGGTTGGCTCATCGTCTACCATGGTATCAGCATCGTCAGCCGTTGTATTTACCATCTCTCCCTGGCCAATCGTCCGAGGTTCTTTGCCATCATCCTCATCCTGATCCTCCTCCTTATCTTCCTTCTCGTCATCTTCCTCCTCTTCATCTTCCTCCTCATCATCGTGACCATCCCTTTCCATATCCAAATTGCTATCTACATCAACGCCGTCCGGTGCGTCCACATCATCCTCCATGCGCATATCCACATCAGGGTCAAGTTCTGAGTCATATTCGCTGTCCGACTTCTCGCTAGAGTCAGGATCATCATCTGAGGAAGTTGACACGGCGGGCAATCCTTGCGGCTCTAAATATACCCACTCTAGTTAGCCCTCCGTGCCCGAGTCTGCCTCATACCTGTCCTTCTGCAACTGCAAAGCAACGGCACGAGAGATATCATCTCCCCCTGTGGTTCGATTAACAATACCTTTCCCTTTACGGTTTCCCTTCCCCTTCACGTCCTTTGTTCCCTTCCCTTTCCCGGTTCCTTTCTCACCTCCCTGCGTGTCCTCCCCACCCTCGCCATTGTCATTGTCATTGCCATCGCCAGGACAGTTCCTTCCACCGCTCGGCGCTCCGGGATCCGCACAGTTCTCTTCATCATCATACTCGTCGATTATCTCATCCCAATTCAGTGGTCTAACGCCCAGGAAGTCACCTGGCTTGTATTGCCGGGAGATTGGTGGCTCAATCTTTACCCTGAGATCATCGCTACCGTACCAAGAGAAACGCTCGCCGGTGCGTTCGACCTTCCCCGATCAGGTTTTGGTGCGGATTGGAGTGATTGACTTGCACTCCGAAGGCATGGGGGTTGTCCCACCTCCAATTGTTCATTTGGTCGTGGCTTTTGTCAAACATTTGCCCCATATCTGAGCGGTAGGCAGCCCACCACTCCCGAAAAGGCGAACTCCTGCACCTGCGGTGCGGCCACATCAGCTGGAATTGTGAAAAGTGGCGAGTCGTAACTGGATCAAGAAAGATTATATCATAAAAGAGGTCCCATGCCGTCTCGTCCTTAACGCTGCAAAGATTGTATTTCCGTAGGAGTCGACAGATGCGTTCCGAGATGAATCCCTTTATACGGTCCCGATGCAACGACCAGCCACGATTTATATCCAATGTCGGCATCTTTGCCCTAGCCTTCCCCTTTCCTTTACTGCTACCCTTGGGTGCCATCGCTGTGAGTTGACAATGAATCTACATGCGAAACGTTAGCATTATGATACAGTTGAATGTAGCGGAAGGAAGCCCAGAGGGAATGTACAAAGTTGTGTAGGGTATTGAGTGTGTATGGGAACGAGAGGCGTTGTTTTGTGCAAGTCACGTGAGGTCGAGATCAGGATGCTCTCGGTGTGTATAATCCAAGAGGGAAAGAGAATGGAGGTGTAGAAGGGAAGAAGGGATATATATACTCGAGTGCCGGCGATTTCTTAGTTCAAGGTTCAACTTGTGAGTTTTGTTGGTTAAGGAACACAAAAAGGCGCAACCTTCATCCTGCCGCACCACCAGGCACCTCATGAACGACAAGCCTCGAGACGAGATTTAGTACTCGCCGTGAGAATAGTTTCCAACGCCGGGCGTTGTGTTTGCATCATACATCATTTGTACAGTTCAGACCTCGTGCATCTTGGAGGAAACTGAGTAGTTCTCAGTTTGTCCCAACTGTGCAACCATCCAACACGGCTACCAATGCCTAGCAGTGGAAAAAGTACACGCAACTGATGTCATAGGATAGAGAATACGTCACTGTTCGCTTTGTGATGCTTTTCGCACTGCCAAAGTGGGATTTCCACCAGGAAGGTGAAAATATACACAATCAATGATTCGAAGTATTGGGCCAAGAACGAGTGCAATACGATGATAATCACGCCAAGATGGCATAAACACCCCTGAAGCGGTGTAAATAGACCTTCAGACGTTGCTGTAACAGTGAATATCAATGCTCAGTTTAATCTGAGTTTAATCTGATGGCAGTGAACCCCAAAATTGAATCCTTCTGAATGGATCTCGTCCCTGAGTATTGTCAGGGTTTCGAGTCTAGCGCGGTTTACACTGCGCCTCCCTGTTTGGTCAAATCTGTCCCTGGTCGCTCGAATAGGAGTCTGCCTCGCCTGCTGTTGCCTATGCATCCAGAGGATATTATTCCTACCTTCTTAACGTCGAATATCTATATCGGAATATGCCTTCCCTAAGCACTCACCCTGACACAACTCTGGTTGTACGAAATGTTTGAAGTCTTGTTAATCGTCAGAATCAACACAAGCGTGGGCCTTCAGGGAATTGTCAACTTCCGCCTGCTAAGAGACTTGTTTCAGTACCGCCTGGCGAGAGGGATTCCTCTCAAGGAGGGAGTTCCGTACGCTCTACAATCCAAGGTCAGAACTCCACCCCCTCATCTTCGCTGAAAAATTCTCGCGTTGCGGATATCACACAACGCGTGACTTCCACCCCATCCGCTACACAGCGACTGTTAATAATTACTCCAACCGCCACGCCGGGTACAAGCAGTCGTAACACACCTGCTCCCAGCGGAACCATACAGACAGACTTAACGCGTCGCGTTGTATCCAGCCCAGCATCCGGCATTGCGAGCACTTCCACTCCTCTCAGCCGTCTTGAAAACCTGCCTACCCCCATCCCGAATCCAGAAGCCCGCGCGATCATTATAAATCCACTGCGAACGTGAGCTACCGAAAAGCATCAGAGACAGAGGCAGTGGCAATTGCAACTGCAGGCGGTGTCTACACCTCAATCAACGGTCTCCGGCAGTCGCAGCATCAATCGATTTGGTCACTCCGACATGACGCGTCTTGTATTTGCAAAGGGTAGGCTCCTGGAGTTCTACATGTGCAACAGACGGCCTTTAATGAGTGCAAGCGACTTGGAGACAGTAAGTTATGCAATGCTATGCGTTGGGAAGGCGTTACCTGAAGCCCCATACTGGCAGATAATAGAAACGTACTGGAACACCACTATGCAGCAAAACAACATTTGGTCCATAGCATTCGAGGCACACACAAAGGAGATCTTGAAAGAGGTATGCTGAATCAACGGCCCACGGTGGATATTACACGCTCAAACCGGTACTAGGTTCGCGCACAAGTCAGTAAGGTTAAATCCCATTTTATTCAATCAGTAAGGGACAACATTGCAGAGCTTTATGATCTCCACCGCTTTGAATCCGCCGCAGAGCGTGTGGAATTCATTGAGTCACTTCTGGCAGACAATAAGTATCTTTTTCCGGTAGCAGAGCGTGTGGAAGGTGGTGTACACGGTCCAAATCCAACGCAGAGAGAGTCGAAAGCTGATAACGAATTCCTAGAGTCGACTTCACTTCCTGGCAGAAGCCATCCTGCGGTTTATCTACATCAAATTTTATCATCGGGCGAATAACCGCGGTAAGTATGCTGATGGATTCTACAATTCCATGATTAACGACAAGGACGGTCATATACCCTCGCCACTGATCATGTTTACCTGCACCGCGTTGCGCTATGCTCTCATGGAGTGGCAAAAGAACAAAGGTGTTCATCCGAAAGCTTGCAAGTCAAAGCTGAAACCGGATAGACCTGATCGCTCGAACTACTTCAACCACAACAATGACGCTGGTATGATCGCATCCTGCTGCGCTGTAACGGGTCGCAAGTTGTTAACCTTGCCTGGCGTTGCACACACGTATACGTTCTTGATGAATACCTGGAACACACTACCGGAGAGCTGCCAACAGAGGGTGTATAACAACACTGTTCCTACAGTCAAGCGTCAGATCCAACAGGCGGAGAATCCAACGCCTGCCGTGGTGATCAGCGTGGAAGCAGCAGGTGTTGACAATGCTATTCTTCTTGATTATTTGGCCTCAGAAGTGGCGCTTGAGGAGCCTGAGATCGGAAGTACTGACCCAAACATCCCAATAGACAACAATTGCACGGATGACGAACTGTATTTCGGGATGCCAGGGGGCAGCGGGTATTACGAAGATGAATGTGATGAAAGTGACAATCGCGATGCCATCCCCACCACCAGCCTGCAACGACGGCCCGCGACGGAACTCGAGAGGTTTGACCTAGGAAGGAGTGATGTCTACGGGTATGAGGGCGAGGATGGCGACGATGCGGATGTGGATGCGGATGCGGAGGAAGAATCATCGCAAATCGAGGATGGATCAACGAAGAATGTGGAGGACTGACCTGGGACCAAGTGATGTCGACGGGTATGAGGAGGAGGATGGCGACAATGCCTATGCGGATGAGGAGGAAGAAGCATCGCAAGCCGATGATGGATCAACGCAGAATGTGGAGGACTGAGGGCATCGTACTAGAGAGTGTGAAGATTAGCCTGTATATTTCAGACCGGTAAAATACGATAATAGCGAAGGAAATGCAACGGCAAGCGAGGTATCTGAACCCAAGACCGTATTGCAATATGTGACAAAATCTCAAAGCTGAACATATATGGGGCGAGTGCGGCATCCGATATATAGCAATAGCGGAGAGGTAAATGTGGCTATCGGCCGAAGACAGGCATAAACATCGCCAGGCATTGTGTGAACGGCTACAGGATAACTGCAGCCCCTGCGAAGAGAGTAACACATGTGTCGGTCTGATGGTGCGTATCCCAGGCGCATAGTAATGGAGGTGAGTATGCAATGCGACGGGAAGCGTGTTATTCTCCGTCAGAGGGTACGAGGTTCCGTCAGCGCCGTCAGAGCCATCCCGAACACCCGAGTGTTTCAGACGGAGACAAGGGTTGTTGCTGATGGCTAACCAAGTATCCGACCATTCCCAAGTAAGGATATTACATTTCCATTGAACCTCTTTGTGAATCAAATGCATGCTGAATCCGCTGGTCTTCTGAGAGTGCCCAGTCAGTCCATCTGGTCGCCCCGTCGATCTTGAACATCCAAACAACAAATCAAAAGTATTTCCACAGCAATCGTAAAAACCCTAATCATATGCCATCTTATGGGCACATCCATATTCGCTCATTGGCGTCTGATCATCTTTTGTTTACTTCTTTGACGAAATATAATCAAGTTGGCACAGATTGCCCGCTCTCACAAAGATCTGATTTGGTCCCCGAATCATGTGCTAACTCTCATAATAGTCAACACTAATGGTGAATTGTATCTGCTCACCACATTGCAGTATTTGGACTTATTATACATCAACCTTTTGGAGTTGCCACACAATCTGCGATGGCTACTCCGCTTAAAGAACTTATATACATAGTTGTACGGCATCTGTAGCTGGTGCAGTAAACCTGTTACGCCTTTGGTGTTACAGGTATACTTCCGGGACCATACAGCATCACTTGACAATCCAAAAATGGATACCCAATGCAATGTCATGAATTATCACCATGATTTCCAAATTTCATCATCCTTCTGGAAATGTTCACCAAATGGTACAATGTTCATTGCGATGCCTTCCGCTCAATAGACCAATGACAGAGATCGAGCTTAGCGCAAATAAGATGTGAATTATTGCTATGTCAGTATTAGTCATATGTTATCTATAGTCAATGGATATTCTTTATCGGCAGGAAACCTTATTGGTAGTAGCCAAACAAATCAGCATTCTCTCATGCTCCAATCATTCATTCCTTTTGAGCTGCAATATCATTAAAATACAACAACTACAGCATTTCGAGATATGAAAAGTCATATCCCTTTGCTGGTAATCAGGTTGGGGCCCACCGATGGGCCAGCTTGTACAATACACAACACACAATGACAATTCAGCCAAATGCCCCTGAATGAATAGAAATACTCTACATATGGGGAAATTCATGAAAACAATTTCGTTTAGGTGTCAAACATAAAGCCTCGTTGCTGTCCTTACACTTTATAATAGTTTTGAATGCTTCTCCAGTACCACCATGACTTCTTCTCTACCTACAACGGAAACAATCTACTTGACTCTCCATCCCAAGCAGGGGATGCATTGCTGGTACCTTTCGGCAGAGGGGCAGGGGGGTCTTCTTGGTAGCTTGCCTGGTAGGCAGTGGGGGCAGGGAAGATTGTGAAGGGAGAGCTGACAGAGTGAGTTTCTGTGAAGCCGGAATGCGGGAGGAACATTTTATTGTTGATGGACTTCCAGCTTGCAGAAGGTCATGCACAATGGGGAGATGGAAATCAAAGTGATCAACAGTGCACTCTGTGTTTGCTGGCAGATCTCAATAGTTTATCAGGCTGTTGATAAAGGCTGTCTCCAGAATCCAATATAAAAGTTGATACTTATTTTATCTGGATATGAGCTGTGTGTTAAAATCGGTTCGATACTGCTCTTCTACATCCACTCCCACCTTGTGCTGGTTGTACGCATCAACAATGACAGGTATACCAGGCTGTTTCTGGCGTTCCCCAGGACGAAGTGTGGAATTTGCTCCACTTGCACTGGTACTCTTGTTGCCTGGATGCTTTCTCATTCTCAGTACCAGTGAATCCTCACCACTTAGAGGGCGGATTGTAGACATCATGGTAACAGGCACACTGTCCATCCATAGCAGGGTTGCAACCCCAACATTAACAGCTTCACTTCGACAATGATATGGCAATTTGGCATTCTTCCCAACCTGTAGCTTCTTGGGAAATCCTCGAAATGCTGCCTTCAAGCGCCACATGATCCTATCCCCATCCGACAAAGCTCTGCCTGCAGAGGTTCTGTTGTGCAGCAGTTGTCAATGTATACATCAAAGGACAGCTTTCGATGCCTCTGGTGCAAACATTGGGTCAAGTGGTGAACCATCTTTCCTGTGTCTGTAAGCTGTAACAGACGGGATTCTGCCAGTGAATAGAATCATGGGGTTATCAATTGAAACATTGCTGCCAGGTACTCTGTGCTGCTGAGAGAAAACAGCAGTTGCACCAGTAGACTATCCACCATCGAGTACCAACAAGGTATCCCTTCCGGAGTTTCTGTTGGTGAATTGTATGGGGAATGAAGAAAGAAGTTGCTCATCTCCTGAAAGCGAGTCTTGCCAAGGTAGGCAGCTGGTGGTGTTTCATCTTTGAGAAGGTAGACTCCATCCTTTATCGAGTACCTGCCAGGAGCAACTTCAATCAGATCCATATGAATGTGAATTGCCAGCCAGAGAAAATGATTCTGAGCAGTAACTGGCTGCCAGGAATGTTGACACTCCTTCTCTGGCCCAAGAAGCTGTTGCTGGGCATAGGAATTGGTGTTGGCTACAAGCTGTCCCATAATGGAGTTGGTAAGAAAGAGATTGAAGATTTGAATTGGAGTAATGTTATCCAGCTCGGAGAATGACATGGGCAATCGGTTCCATGCTCCCTGTGGGGGAACAACTTGTTGTAAATGGTTGAATGTGGAACGCTTGGGAAGATCTGGCAAATTTTGAATCAGTTTTTTGAGTGTTTTCTGTTGCAGGAATACATCGTCTACGGGCTGACTGGGCTGGCTCTCGTAGGGCCTGACGGGGCTGGCACTCATAATGGATGAAGGGGCTGCCTCTGATACAGGCTGACGGAGATGTTTTGAGAGGGGTTGACAGAGATCAGGCATCTCTGCCTTTGGATGAGTGCACTCATGCTCGTACCATATATATATGGCCATGGGGCCCTCTTATAGAATTGAATCTAGCATCTAGCAAACAGTATGTCAACAGGTTATGAGCCTGGCTATCGCTACCAGATACAATCCTCTTCTCATGATTTATAAACAAGAACCCTAAACCTCAAGTAACCCAAACCTTAACAGCATCTCCATCATCACACGATGTCTTCCCCGATACCTTCCTCTGAACCCTCCCTCACCACACTCAGGTGGGGCAACCCAGCTAAATTCACTTTCACAAACTACGACAAATGGAAATGTGACATGACACACATCCTGTCAGCCATGAGACCATACGAAATCGTCATGGTAGTTGATCCTGACCAGCATCTAGTATTAGCAACGGTTCCAACCTGTTAGAACCGTTCTGGGTTACTGTTCGAACCGGAATTGAACTGTGGCAACGGCATTATCAGATTACAAACCTGGGCCGTTGGCATTTGGGCCGGTTTCCACCTCAAAACCCAGGCCTTTGCAAGCCCAAAAATCACAGTGCAATAAAGGTTTTGAGTTCTGATCGTATCGTGACATGATCAGTATGTAGATTGTGCAGTTCTAGCTGCTCTTTCAACTGCCGCAGTCAGGTTTGTGATCCGACCAATATTCGCCGTGTCGCTATCAAAAACCCGCTAATTTTCTGTAAAATGTGCCTTTATTTCACAGCCACTTAACAAACATCAGTCAGATCCCAAATTAGAAATCGGTAGGTGCAAGAGCGACTAGTACTGCACAATCTACATACTGATCATGGCATGATACGATCAGGACTCGATTACTTAATTGTAGCAAAACTTGCGGGACCCAGCAATTTGGAACCACAGTCCGGTTCCAACCTGTCCAAATACCCCGGGGTTCTATGGACGGGCAGGGTAAAAACCGGCAACCATAAAAGTGGGTTGGGTTTTTGACCGGGTCCGGAACCGAACTGAACTGAACCGCCGGTCAACACCCGGAATGCTTGGTGGGTGACTGGACCCATTGCTAGCACTACCTGAATCCGCCTGAGTTCGACCATGATGGCAACTGGGATGACTGGAAGGCTCAGGAAGCCGAAGCTGCATGTATGATCAGAATTTCCTGTTCCCCCAAGTCTGGTTGATATTCAAGGTAATGAGAAACCCTCTCGAGATGTGGAATATACTAGACAGCAGCCTGGACACCACCTGATAGTATATCGGCAGATAGGACATCCTGCGCCAGTTCTGTGCTTGCAGACCCAAGGAGGACGATTGACATCAGGCATACTTCATTGAGCATGGTAAGTGCCCCACATAATTGGACTGTGCAGATGATGCAACCACCGATCGTGACTTCAGTACAATATTCACATCATTGCTATAATGGTATGCGATGAAATTAATTGTCCGTAAGCATGGAAGACCCTAGCGCACACCCACAGAAGCCATGCACGACCTCCTAGAAGAAGCAAGCAGAACAGGCCTTACCAAGGAACTTGGAGATGCATGCACGGGAGCTGTCCTATTTGCCCCGCAGGGCGGCATCCGTTGGCAAGGCTGAGGGCGAGGGACGTAGTGGATGCGGTGGGCGCGATCGAGGCTGGGGAAGGGGTGGACGTGGTGGATGCGGAGATAGTTATTAGAGTAAGCGCACCTATTGCAAAATTTACAGCCCTAGTACAGATGCATGCAGAAAGGGGGAACACACTCAGGAGGGAGGAAACAGCTGAGGAAACGATGAGCGCCTTTTCAACCAGTGCGGGCTCCCATGCCACGTCAAAGTCAATTGCGTCTCCTACAAAGGTACCATGGAATGGTGGAGAGTGATGACAGCCACTGCTACAGAAGCTCTCATTATGACCTGAAACTGCGATACAGACTGACTATCTGCTTGTGATGATGCTACCACTGGCGCCGACTCAGCTACGACGTTGGTCATTAACTCCTCAGCGTGACACCACATTTGTAATGATCACAGTAGCTTCTCAACTGTTAAAAAGCTCTCACTTCGTATAGTAATCAAACTCGGCAACAACTAGTCAGACACCGGGATAAATTATTGCTTCGTCAACCTCATCGAGGGCTTCGAAGTCAATGCCCTCCATACTTCTACCTCTCGACTGAACCTTCTATCGATCAACCACTTGGATTTGGGTGGGCATACCACTATATTTCAGAATGAAAAATGCTCCAAAACTTCTAAATCCTCCATAACTTCACCATCTTCCTGCACCCTAGCCGGATATCTAATCAATGGCATAGATCATAGTTCCCGCAACTGAACTCGTAACATCGACCATCGAAAATGCGAAAAGGAGAAAGAGAGGCAGCTCGACTCCAAGAGCACCTACCAAAGCAAAAACTAAGTCAACTGGAAAGTCTCTCACACTCTGGGAGTCAAGACTATGGTACTGACAACTAGCCCGTTCAAATCCTATAGCCAAGAAATCTCTGATTGATGGATACTCACACGATGATTCAATGTGCAATGTCTGCATCCAGACCAAACACAAGCAAAGGTTCATTAAAGCGCCAGTCAAGCACACTACGAAGTCTTTTGAACTTGTACATTCGGATGTGTGTGGTCTGTTCTCTAAACCGACAATTGGAGATAATCGATATTATATACTGTTCATTGATGACTACACGTGGTACCCATGCGTATGAATGCACTTAAATAACAATGCAATGACCTGCACCTCCACCTACCAGTGATATCAGACCCGAGAGGACACAATGACATACAAGATCACGCGATTCCGGTGTGATAATGGGCGAGGAGAATTGGACAATAAGACCTTCCAAGAGGTCCTCGCGGCCCTCGCTACCACATAGGAACCATGCCCTCGAGATGCTCATCATAAGGATGGTGTTGCAGATAGCTTAATCCTTACAATCACTGACAAGCCTCGGCAATGATTATTTACACCCAGCCTCCCATTCTGTTCTGGGGAGAAATATTGTATAGCGCAGTCTATCTCCATCAGAGATCTCCGAATCAAGGTCTGATAAAGAAAAATGACCATCATGGCTGACAAGCACTGTAACAAACACTACATGAGATGATGGATGGATTTGGCAAACTGATGCAGGATGCTGACAGCAACGACAAATCATATGAAGGCTCTCTTCACAACCTACGTCGATTCAGATGGTACGGCAGTAGACTGATTCCTGAAGTTCAGCGCGGCCAGGGCAAGTTCGGCCCAAGGTCAAAACCCTGCATGATTATAGGCTACCCACACCATTCAAAGACATTGTGGAGGATATGGGATCCCCACTTCAACAAGGTGAAAGCCCAATCAGAAGTCGTCTGTGACGAAGAAAGAAATGCATATATGTTGTGTCAGTATGAAAACACTGACATATACTCATTTGGATTTCCAGAAGATGAGGAATATGCCGACTCAATAGATACCGGAGATGAGCCACTCCGCATAAAATATACCGGAGATGAGCCTGTCAGAGGCGAAAATAGTCAAACTACGCCGATTGGTATGAGATCGAGATCTCACAAGTATAAAGCTCCGGATGTGGAAGCAGAAATTGCCCACAGCCGGCCCCTCTACCGAGAGGATGAGACTGCCCAGAGTTTCTCACCTGATGCAGAAAACATCGCCCATGGCTGGCACCTGCACAGAGAGGATCAGACTGCCCGGCTCTTGGCTGCAGCAATCCAGAAATTATGCCATTTACAGCCAGTATCTCCAGCTACAGCTCCAGCTCCAGCTCCAGCTCCACCGATAGGGAGTCATGTGACAAGATGTCAAGGTAAAGCCTGCGCAGACGCACTAATGGTATCCGAAGACAGTGGTCATCCATACACCTACGAGAAAGCTATGGATAGCCCTCAACAAGATCACTGGAAAAGTACAATGGAGGAAGAAAGCACATCGATGCTGCTAAATAACACCTTCTCTGCTCTCAACTCCCGTGAAGCACGTCAACTACAACTTAAGCCAATTGGCCCTATGTGGGTTTATCAGACTAAATACAATCCTGACAGGTCCACTTTGTATAAAGCATGGCGAGTCGTAACGGGATACAAGCAGACAGATTTCGGTGACACTTATACCCGAGGTGACCTGCTAACTGCATTTTGATATCTGATCTTGCTCATCGGGAAATCCGGGAGCAATATGCACCAGTTGGATGTAATCACCGCCTTCTTAAACCCCGAAAACGACGATGATGACAGCTATATGACTTTGCCAGCAAGATGGAAAGAGGGTCTCGACGCACAAAACATCATTGTCAGACTCAGAATAGCTCTCTATGGCCTTAACCAAGTACCAACGCCTATGGCACGACGATATCCATACGTTTCTACTCTCTCTTGGGTTCACACAGTGCTCAGCCGATCCCAACCTTTATCTGGGCTGTGATGGCATTCTGATACTTCCATATGTTGATGATATTTCCATGTCATGTCTGGATGCTGGGACAAAAGCCGCGATCGAATTCAAAGCAAAATTCTTAGAGAAGTGCAACATCAAGAACCTCGGCGCAGGACACCAATGCCTCGGGTTCGAAATCCACCGAGATAACACCGGAATTAGTCTCGGTCCGAATACCTATACCACCACAATTCTACGACAATTCACAATGGAGCCTGCGTAGGGTATCTCCACAATCATGTATCCCAAAGTAAAGTATGACTTGGCTGAGGATCGTGGGGAGCAGAAACTGGAACAGGAAGATATTCCAGACTGTGAAGCAGTAATGGAATCACTAATGTATGGAGCACTTGCAACTGGACCAGGTTCTTCGAATATGGTCGTTGCTCTTTCTTACTGTAAGTCGCAGCCATTCACCAGCCATATGACCGCTGCTAAGAGAGATTTTCAGTACGCCAAATCTACAGCCGAGTTGCGACTACTCTTCAACGGCATTGTCATTCCCATTGCTATTGGCATTCGCTTCGACATTGACATCAGCAATAGTCTCGTACGGTACTCGGATTCCGTTTGAGCGAATGATAGCTTGCACCGCAAATCCCAGGGGTGCCATGTGTTGATTGCAAATAATTCAGCAGTCTCGTGGCAGTCTCGGAAGCATGGCCTCTTCCCCATGTGAACTCTCAAGGCTGAATCAATCCTCTGTTCAGAGGCCTCCAGACAAGCGGAATCGTTACTCCAATTGCAAAAGGATATTCATGGTTCTCAGAGAAGCTGACTACCGTTGCCAATCCCCAGCCACATTCAGGGTGCTCTCACTCTAATCAGCACAGGAATCATTGAAGCCCGATCTAAGTACATCTACTGTTCCTTTCACAATACTCAAGATCTGTACCCATGCCGAATAGTCAGGGACTCGGACTTACATACAGATGAAAACTGTCGCAGATATAGTAAGGAAAGCGCTTACAAATGAAATCCATTCAAAATTCACGAACACAATGGGTTTATGGTAATAGAGGCCAATTGGAGGTGAAGGTAAGGTTTTTCAGGTTGTTTCACTTGTCGTGTGGAATACGGATTTTCTATGTTTATATATGGAGGGCCATCCTCAGGCTACGGTAGTTCTCATTCCCTGCTCACTTCTCAATCAGAGTGTGTAGGAGACAACTATAGGAATCACAAGTCGCGCATCATCTTTGTTGCTTGGTGTAAGGCCGTACATCCGTATATGGCCGCGTATGAGAGAATATGAGAAGATACGGTTGCACACGTGGATGTGGTAATAGAATAGAGCAGTTGATAAGTAAGATTATCGCTAGCAATCTCAGAGAGATCACACATCGTCTATATAAGGTTGCCATTACCTGGGCCTGGACTCGTCCCGTCCCATTGCCGAGAACCTAATCATGAATGCCTTTACATCCTTCCCCCCTTCAGGAGCAGACCCCCTGGGGTGCCATATAAGTCAATATAACAAGAGAAACCCCACAACACGAAACGAAACCGATGCATACGCCTCCGTGCAACTTACCACGTCCCACAACCGATCAGTCCTCTATGAGCAGCCTCTGGGCGGATTCGGTGCACGTGGAAACTCCACCTCAACTTGACTTCTCTCTGGAGGTGGTAAATACCTGTGCTGAAGCAATTTGTACTGGACCAAGATCTATTACAAAGTAAGCAAAGTACAACCCTCGTAAAACTTCCAATCCCATTCCTGCAGTCCAATCAGCGTCGAGGAATCCTTGGATGCTCTCGGTGAAACTCATCAACCAACTCCTGTGCATTCCCTGATTCTCCTCAGGTTCCCGGCTAGTCCGTAGGTAACTGGAACCCTCCCATTGTACGAGATAATCGAGGTTCCGGTAGCGTCGCTTAGAGTCCAGGATTCGGTCGACTTACCATTCTCCAGAGTCGTTGACAACTGTCGACTGCCGTTCAGATGCCCACTCGCTGGCGGTAGGAGGTCTATAGCGGTTCTGCCGAGAGACGTGGAAGAAGTTGTGCTTCCGGATCATATATGGAAGTTCTAGTTTTTAAGCATTCTTATTGATGACCATAGTTACAATGTATGGTTCTGTGCGTGTGTAATCCAACTTTTTTGACAGTGTCGTTGTCCGGAAGTGCCTCTTTGACAGCCAGACCATACCTCCAACCTCTAAAACAACCTCTTTGCCACAGGCATATTTGGTCTGATTGGCTTGAGCTTCCTGCAAGTTCTTACGGAGGGTTTGGTGAGTCTCCTGGAAGCCAGCTGCGAACATGGCTGCATGGATTTCCGAATGCAGGCTAGATGGTTGCTTCGGGGCCTTAAACTGCATCACCGGATGGTAGTGGTACTTTGCCCAGAATGGAGTAATCCTTGTGGATGCGTGTATCGCGTGAGTGTAATTGAATTCGGCTTGCAGCAAGAGTTCGACCCAGTTGTCCTGCTCATAGGTGCAGACCGCCCGGAGGTACGGCTCCATCGTCTGGATTTGCCGCTCCGTCTGCTCATCTGTCGGTGGATGGAAGGTGGTCGAGAGCCGACGGTCAGTACTCAAGTGAGAACAGATCCTCGTCCAGATCCGGAGTGTAAAGTGGATGCCGTTTTCTGTGACCATATTGTCCGGGACTCTGTGGTTGCAGATGATGTGTTCAATGAAAAGCAGGGCCAAATCCGGCTAGTCAATATCATTCCGTAACGCTAAGTAGATTGCCATCTGTGTCAGTCGGTGCACGATCACGACAATCCCGGTGTAGCCCCATGCCGGTAACTCTGGCAAGTCAGTGACCAAATCCATCGTGACGCCTTCCCATGGCCGTGATGGGCCCTCGAAGGGGATGTTGATCTCGTGCCTGGCGTGCCGCGGTGCTTTGCTTCGGTGGCATACTTCAGAGCTGCTGACATACTTACGTACACCCGAGTCCATTACTGGCCAGTAGAAATCCCTACATGCCAGCTTCTCAGTCTTAAGTGGTCTAAAATGACCGGACAAAGGGTTGTCATTGATTAGACTTATCACTTTTCCGTGTGGAGAATGGACCGCAGGAACGTACATCCTCCCCTCGTAAGGCAATACTCCCGCGACGACTCTCCATTGGTTCTTCTCCTTGGCGCTATCTGTGCCTTCAATCATCGGTTGTTCGACAAGCTTCACCGAGACGTCGGCAACCAAAAGGTTGGAAGCCTTCGCAGCGATACTTGCTGGCATGAGATCGTCGTGTGGTTCAACTGAGACGGTTGCCAATAGTTGTGCCACAGGGCTTTCGTAGACGATCTCATAGTCGGGCTCTCTGGATGGGCCATCGGCCTGGTTCTTTCTGCCTTCCAGGTGCTCGATTACCAAGTTGTAAGCCAAGAGAACTTCCAATCACCTAGGTTGTCTTCTAGACAGTACTTTGGATGTCTGGAAGTATTCAAGATTCTTGTGGTTGCACTTAATTACAACCTTGTGATTGGCGCCCTCGAGGTAGTGTCGCCACTGTGTTAGTGTTTCCACAATGGCCAATAGCTCTCGATCATAAGTGTCGTAATTCTGTTTGGCTGAAGAGCACTTCTTGGAGTAGCAATTGACAGGCCTGAGAACCCCGAAACCGTCATACTGATTGAGAATGCCCGCACTTGAGGATCCACTTGCGTCCATTTAGAGAATGATTGGCTTAGCCTGATCGAAATGCCGGAGGATGAGTGCTTCCATGAAGGTTCTTTTCAGTTTCCGGAAAGCCAACCTGGCTTGCCGATTCCATTTCCATTTGACTGTCCCACCGTTTTCTGACTTCTGGGGTTGTGGTCTGCCTTCTGGTGGCTCACCAGCCTTATCTGCCTTGTTTAGTAGTTCTGTAAGGGGAAGAGTCACCTTGGCATATTTCCGGATGAACCTTTGGTAGAATTTCGTGAATCCGATAAGCACCTGGACATCGCTAATTGACTTTGGTGTCGGCCTGTCCTCGATTTTGGAGATCCGGTCCAATTCCATGCTAACTGCACTTGGAGTGACAACGAACCCCAGGAAGCCGACTTCCGAATCTCCGAATTGGCACTTCTTCACTTTGCAAATGAGGCCGAATTCCATCAATCGCTGCAGTACTTGGCGCACATGCTCCTTGTGCTCCTTCTCGTTTGTTGAATAGATGAGTATGTCTTCCAGGTAGTATACCCCGAAGTCGTCACTGTATGGCCGTAGTCAATCATCAATATAAGACTGGAACATAGCAGCTGTGTTTGTTAGACTGAATGGCATGACCCGGCATTGGAATTGGCTGTAAAGCGTTCGAAAAGCAGTCTTTCATTCATCGCCATCCGTGATCTGGATGAGAATATGTGCACCGCGGTGGTCCAGCTTCGTAAATATCCTGGCCTCCCGCACACTGTCAAGCGTCTCGGAGATTTGTGGAAGGGGATACTGATTCTTCACAGTCGCCTGATTGAGCGCGCGGTAATCCACACCAAGCCTCAACCCTCCATTGTACATTTTTGTAAAGAGGATTGGTGCTGCCGCCTGCGATGATTCTCACTGAATAAACCCTTTGGCTAGGTTTGCCACAATCTAGGCCTGTAACGTCCTCAACTCGAACTCTGACAGGTTGTAAATCTGCCCATATGGCAAGTTATAGCTTGGCTCCAAGACAATTGCATGGTCGGTTGACCAATGCGGTGGGATTGTGTCCGCCTTGTCTTTCCTGAAAACCTGCACTAATTCTCCGTATGTAGCCAGCCTACGTTCTCCATCATCTGTTGGCACCATCATTATCATTGTGCTGGCGCCATCTGCGCATGTTACGGATCAATTCATAATAGATATGGAGCGGTACGGAGGAATATCTAGTAGCCCAGATTCAAAATGGTTCGCAACAATAGCGCCAAGCCCTGCCGTCCAGTTCATCGTTCATGTCTCGGCGAGCCGGCATCATTTACATGAGCATACCCTAGGGAACCATTTTCTCACGGTTGCCTCTGCTGCTCCCTTCTCTCCCTTCCAGTGTCTGGCCCCTATCTCACTCACCAGCAGTGATGCCGTCCATGATCATTCCCCACAGCTCTGGAGAATCTCCCACTCATAGGAAGAATGTCCTGACGACCTGTTCACTGGCCAGTCGATCGTCACAGTCAATTGCTCTGAGTATTGAATTATCCGGGATGCCGTCGCCTCCCTCGGAACTCACCTGCTCCCTACCCGAAGATCGTGGTACATTCCTTAGTCATTCCTGATGGTCTACCCGGCACAATGCCACCAGATTCGCTCCCCCTGGTGTTCGGAGACCCAAAAGTCGACCGCTTTGCCAATCGATGTCATGATTCCTGGATTGGAACCAAGGTAATCCCAAAACTAAGTCGTTGGCCCGCCTAGGCATGAATAGCATCTCCGCTTCCTGTACCGGTGATAAGTGCTACATATACTGAACTGTGGACGCTGTTTTTTGACTAGTGCTCGCATGAGCCATTACTTGGACATGTAGACATAGAGTCGTGACATATGCTGGTTCGTGCGCTAGACTAAGGCGTTTTCCCAGTCTTAGTGCCCGAAAGATGCTGTTCACGCCGCAATCGATCAGAGCTCGCACGTGTTGCATTTCCCCATGCGCATCTCTGATCAAAACCTTGTGAATCACATGGGACGTGTCCGGTCTGGATGTGCCGCATAAGTACTGACTTGACATGTGAGCTATTGGGCTCTCCAACAACACCCTTGACTACAAAGTGATCCGATGCAGTTGTATGCTGTCCATCGTCCCTATCAATGCCTCAATTCCAAACATCTCCAATGTAATGGCGAGGTCGTGTACTAGAGGTTAGGGTTGCAACGGCGAGCACGTAATGAGGCCGGGTAAGTGCAACCGTATCTCGACGGCTCGTGAGGACTTAGATCCTCACCGATAATGTTACCTACACTTCTACACCTAAGATCACTCGAGGCCACAGGTGCAACCGTATCTCTTATATTACCACCCTGATCCATACGCAGCTAGAGGCAGGCGTACGTGCGCTTACACTATTATCAGTTTTTCAGTAATTAGATACGTTTCGCTTACGGGATTTCGAGAATTCCGATTTTACCCCTTTTTTTCCGACGCGTCAACACACGTACAATAACGAAGCAATTCCACCGCTACAATGCCTCCTAAGAAGACGAATAGATTCCCACTTCACACTGCTAATGAACGTGGAAGCGCAGAGACCATTCGGGCGTCGATCGGTCATGGCACTCCGAGTCTTGCTAGTCGAATTACCCCAATTGAACAGGTTTCTCCCAGAGTCCTCCCAGAGGCTGAAATCGACGATAATTCTGATCAAGAACGCCTAATCGACAACGAGACAGACGATCGCGAAACCGACGATGAAGAGAATTACGATGTTGATACACGCGCCCCCTTACGACCGAATATCCTTTTGGCAGATGTAGTGGAGCAGCAGCGAGCTACGGTGGAACGACAGGAAAGAATGATTGAATTCCTCTTCCAACAGAATACCGAACTACTATTCCGACGAGAATCGACAAGCAAAAACGACAAATTCGACATGACTAACCCGAGACGATACTGCGGAGGCGCACGCGAATTAGACACCTTTCTCGGCTCGCTTCGCTCGAACTTCCGCACTCACAGCCACCTCTTGTCAGACGGCGATACCGACGATGTCCAGTATGCGCTCGATCACCTCGGAAGCTGGAGCAACCACCGCGATTATACCCTACATACAACGAGCATGATCGACCTAATTACCTGGGGCCAAGACCTACTTACCAACGATTCCCCATGCCTTCATGATTTCGACATTTTCGTTAGCGAAATCCAGAAGATGTACTGTGACAAGGACCGTAAACTCAACGCAGGCAGTAGACTCTACCTTGAGTTTCACCAAGGTCACCACGACCCCGATGAGAGCGTACGACCATATGCTAACCGACTCCAACGAAACTGGAGAGAAGCTGGCTGGGATGAAGAGCAGCAGAAGCTATCGAGCTACCATATGATGTGGGCGGGCCTCAAACCCGAACTACACCCAAAAGTCAGCCCCTTTACCAATGAGAACGGGATGTTTGACAGCATCGACGAGCTTTTCGATCGAGCAGCAGACGTAGAAACCAAATCCCAAAAATACGACAAATCACAACAAAGGCAACACTGAGAAACATCCTACAAAGGCGGCAGAAAACGTGTATACCGACCATCCATTTCAGAATCGAAGGATGCACCTAAGGAAGCACCGAAGCCTGATAAGCAGAAGCCGAGCGGTGGCGGAAAACGATCCGACTTACCCCCAGCACCGTGGGTATCATCGGAGGTATATGAGAAGCGCAAGGCTAGCGGGAAATGTTCACGTTGTGCCGGCGATCACATATTATTTATGTGCCCGAAATACTCCCGTGCGACTTACCCCGACAAACTCACTCCAGGAGACGGCAGAGACGGCAAAGACGGCGGAAACCGACAGATCAAAAGGCAGCGATCTTTCGACACCCAGCAAGCAAAAAACAAGTGTACCTCTCCTGGTACTTAGCTCGGCGGGGGAGGTTGGACGAGAACGAGCTTGGGTTGGAAAAGGTGGGGCCGCAGGTGTTGATGGCCACTTTGGACGAGATACGACCTCACCGGATCGCACTAAAATCGAGGGTTATCCTGGAGAGCCCGAGAGCACAAATGTTAAGTCAATATCTATGCGGTACAGAAACACCTGATTCTGCTCACATAATCCATGAGATTCAGATACGAGATAAACACGGTGAGATGCAACGCGTACGAGCTCTCATTGACTGCGGAGCTACTAGCGTTTTTATGGCTCCAAGATTACTTAAGAGACTCGGGATATCACATGAAGCGGCACATACTACTACACTCGGCTTGGGCGGACAGATTATGCTACATGCGAAAGAGAGCTGAAAGACGTCAATAACCATGCAGTATATGGAGCATCTCGCCCCAGTTACAGAACCGGAAGTGCTAGATGTACCGATGCGAGCCTATGATCTAGTACTCGGACTACCGTGGTTCAGGGCCCGGAACCCGGAAATTGATTGGAACCTCCGCCCATTGACTGCCTTACGGTCACCAAATGGTCCGCAGGCTGCAGATATATTAGGTGGTGAGGACAAGCCTCCTCCTGAAGCACACGAGAAGCTACCGGAACGCGGCGAGGACACGCCTGCTCCAGAAATTCAACTTCTGGGAGCTACCACATTCAGCAATCTCTTAGCTAGCGACGAGGTTGTTGAGGCATTTGCCCTACAGATTGCGGAATGCACCGGTCTGCTGGGAGCGACTGCGGGGATCACCACGTTGGCAGGTGAGAATCCAGGGCGCTGGACGCGACGAGCAGGGAGCAGCGGCGGTAGTTGCTGCAGAAGAGCCTCTCCGAGGAGACGTTTGAATGACTGCTACCGGCTCGCCGAGTCACGAAGGGAGAGCTGTGGACCACGGTCATTTTCCATTGGACGGGCCGGCGGTACCACACCTCCTGGATTACCCTTCTCCGCTTCCATCCCCGAGAATATGTCTTGGGCTAACATTGACAGATGGAGCATGCATAGAAGCGGAGAGAACAATTTAAGACGATGGGAGCTTCATCCCCACCAAGTACTCAGAATTCGTGGACGTTTTTAGCAAAGTTAAGGCGGACACACTCGCGCCGCACCGTTCCATCGACCATGCGATTGACCTTGAACCGGGCTTCAAACTACCATATGCCCGAATCTACAATCTCTCCGAAGTCGAACTTAGATCACTCAAAGCCTACATTGAGACAACCCTAGCCAATGGCTTCATCCAGCGGTCATCATCCTCAGCGGCAGCACCGATTCTATTCGCCAAAAAGAAGGACGGAGGACTGCGACTTTGTGTGGATTACCGGGCTCTCAACTCGGGAACAATCAAAAACCGGTACCCCCTACCATTGATCTCGGAGATGGTCGACAGACTGCGCGAAGCTTGGATCTTCACTACACTGGACCGCCGGAACGCCTATCATCTCATCTGAACCAAGGAAGGCGACGAGTACAAAACCGCGCTTCGAACCCGGTACGGCCAATTCGAATACCGACTTATGCCCATTGGCTTGACAAATGCACCGGCGACCTTTCAGTCTTACATTGATGACTGCTTACGCCCGTAGAACGACGACTTCGCCGTGTGTTACCTCGACGAGATACTAATCTACTCGCCCAATGAGAAGGAGTATGAAGATCATGTACGGAAAGTGCTGCAAAGGCTACGGGAATTCGGTCTTTATTGCAAAGCCGAGAGGTGCCAATTCGGTGTCTTGGAAGTCGGCTTCCTCAGATCTATCATCAACTGCGATGGGATCGGCATGGAATCGGATCGCAATTCGACAATCGAGGACTGCCCTACACCGAAGTCGATTCGGGATGTACAGGTGGTACTCGGATTCACAAACTTCAACCGACGGTTCATTCGGAAATACGCAAAGATCACACTACCACTGACCGAGCTGCTGAAACGAACCGAAGTAACACTTGAAACAAGGCCTAAAAGCGCACGCAAAGCTCAACGAAATCCTACGACAAAATGGGAATGGACTCAAGAACGAGCAGTTGCCTTTCAGAAGCTCAAGAAGGCCTTGACCGGAGCACCGATCCTCCAGCATTTCGACCCAGCTAAGCCAACCATCCTCCAGACAGATGCAAGCGGCTTCGCAATTGCCGGCATACTCAATCAGTATGACAGTTTCGGGATCCTCAGACCAGGCAACTTCCACTCTCGAAATTGCACCCCTGGCAAACAGAACTACGACACGTACGATTGGGAACTTCTATCAATCGTGGAGACTATGAGACAATGGCGACACTACCTCGAAGGAGCAAATCACAAGATCTTAATCCAGTGCGATCACAAAAACCTTGAATACTTCCAGACATCAAAAGTGCTCTCTCGGAGGCAGGCTCGCTGGGCAGAGATACTCTCGTCATACGATTTTGTTATTGAGCATCTAGAAGGACAGAAGAACCCTGCCGATGGACCATCCAGACGTCCTGATTACGAAAAAGGCTACGAAAGGCCCACCGCACGACTCTTAGCAACTCTGGCAGCTACTACTGTTGAACCATACGACAACCTCCTACCGGCAATCAAGGCAGCCCAGGCCTCCGACTCGTTGGCCACCGATGTGAAACACAGGATCGTCGGTGCACCAATGGTCGGAGACTCTGACCTGTCGAAAACTCGTGAGCCAGGTGGACCTGCTGACGACGACGAGGACTTGGATAAGCAATGGAAAGTCGTCTCGCGAGTTCTGACCTATGAAGGGAGGATAAACGTACCGGCGGACGCTTCGCTCCGCAACAAAGTGATAAGTCTTTTCCATGATAACCCTGAATCCGATCACTTCGGAGCTCTTAGAATTGCTGAACTCGTATCCAGAGATTTCTATTGGCCCGCACTAGATGCTACGATTCGAAAATTCATTGCCGGCTGCGAAGTATGCCACCGAATTAAGGCACCGCGCAATGCTCGCCACGGAGTCATCATGCCATTGCTGCCGCCTTCTGCACCTTGGCAAGGAATCACCATGGACTTTGTCACGGACCTCCCGGAATCAACAGCATCGGGCTATACCGGCATCGGAGTAATTGTCGATCGACTGACAAAGATGGCGATCTACCTACCCTTCCGAAATGATATCGACTCACCGGAGCTGGCCTGTATGTTTTTTCGAGCATGTGATTTGCAAATACGGCATTCCAGACAATATCATCACCGATCGCGGACCCCAGTTCACCAGTCGATTTTGGGACCGAGTATGCTCCCATTTGAGTATTGACCACCGACTATCAACCTCCTTCCACCCACAGACCGACGGCCAAACCGAGCGCCAAAATCAGACCATGGAACAGTATCTCCGCGCCTTCTGCAACTACGAGCAAGATAACTGGGTTGAGCTCCTGCCACTGGCGGGATTCGCGTACAACAACTCGATGCATGCTTCAACGAGGATGACTCCATTCTGGGCTGTTTATCATCGCAATCCCCGAATGCAGTTCAAGGCTCCCAACGCCCCAGCCGACCTGAAGTCGGAGATCGAAGCGGATGCTGTGCTTGAAGGACTGGAAGAGACTCACCGAATCATACGAGAAAACTTGCTCCAGGCTCATCAACGACAAACAAAGTACGCCGGCGGCAAACAAATCACGTTTGAAGTTGGAGATCAAGTTTGGCTCTCGACGAAACACTTCCAGACTACCAGGCCTTCGAAGAAGCTAGATTACAAGCGCACTGGACCATACACGGTAAATAAGATCATTAACAAGAATGCTTACAACTTAGACTTGCCAAATACAATGCAGAATCACAACGTCTTCCACGTGTCGCTACTTGATCGATATGCACCACCGGTCGAAGGTCAACCACCTTCAGAGCTGCAGCCGACGATTGTCGACGACTCCGAAGAATGGGAAGTCGATCGTGTCCTTGACTCTAAACTGCGATATCGGATGCTTCATTACCTCGTTCAGTGGGCGGGATACAGCCACATACGTACGAGTGGGGAACCGGCAGAAAACCTCGAGAATGCCCAAGAGATAGTCGATGATTTTCACTGATCGCATCCGGAGAACCCGGGGAGGAAATGAAAGGCAGCAATTGAGTTTCGGGACTCGGAAGCGGAGGAAATGGGTTGAGTTTCGGGACTCTGGAGCGGAGGAAAGGCATCAATTGGACGATTTCTCTTGCTTCTCTTTGCTTCACTTCTTTTCTGTTATCGGTCCGGCCCGGTACAAATGGCCTCGGCACGGGTTTTACCACCTTCGGATCACAGTCAAGTGGAGGTGGAGTTTCCCCGTGCGCCGGATCCGCAGAACTCTCGTGAGATTTGTTTTATCTTTTGTTTCTTTTCCTGTATGAAGATATGCAGCCCAGGAGGCCTGCGCATAGAGAGGGGGATAATGTAATGGCGAGGTCGTGTACTAGAGGTTAGGGTTGCAACGGCGAGCATGTAATGCGGCCGGGTACGTGCAACTTTATCTCGACGGCTCGTGAGGACTTAGATCCTCACCGATAATCTTACCTACACTTCTACACCTAAGATCACTCGAGGCCACGTGTGCAACCGTATCTCTTATATTACCTCCCTGATCCCTACGCAGCCAGAGGCAGGTGTATGTGCCCTTACATCCAACTCCAATTCCGCCTCGTCAAACCTCTCCTGTCAGGCCAGATACTGGGAGAGGCCTATGAGTTTTTTGGCTGTTGATTATCGAAGAACTTCTGTCGTTCAATTTGGTGCCCTCCATCCCTCTTGGGAGCTAATGTCTTGTCCTCCTGTGTTCAGTTACCTCCTCGTGAGTATGTAGGGCAGAAGCTCCCCTTCTGGTTCTGAGATGCGCATCTTAAGCATTTGCCGGGATGATTGTCGGCCTACAAAAATTTCCGTTGCGACCAATGGTACTGGCGGTAAGTGTGACAATTCTCCTCCACCACCTGATTTGCAGTATCTGTTTGATCCTGATTGGCCTGATTTGCGCCCGGTGATGTTGCCTGGCTCGGAGCTCGATGGCCGGTAGCCTCGTTTGCTGCCTTTGCAAGATGAGTCCGTAGGCTGTTTCTGCTGCAGTTGTTGCTGCAGCTGTTGGTGATGATGTGGCTTTTGTGTTCGACATGTGTAACTTCCGAGGCCGCGGCCATATCGAAGAACTCGTCAAAGGTGTCAAATCTACCGCAAGCGGGCATCATCGGTCCAACTGTGTTCTTGAGAGAGTTGTAGATGCTAGCCCAGGCAATCTCGTAGAGAACTTCTTCGTGCTTCTGTAGATTCCACCCAGCCTGTCTCCAATTAGCTATCAAACAATTCGCATGGGCTCGGACTGATTCTTGTGGAAGCTGAATGTATCGCTGCATCACTGTGATTACAGCCACGCATCGTCAGTCCATATCCCCATAATCCTTGCCCATCACCTCAGAAAAGTGGTTGAAGCCTTGTAGGCATGAGTAGGATTCCGCAGATAAGTCGCTCGCCCATTCCGAAGAGTCTGTCATCGCCGTCTCTGTATTTGTCGGGTGTTGATGATTGCTCCAGGCGTCCAGAAGAGAGATCACGTATTTGACTGGATCGGGTCCTCCACATGGTAATAGGTGGCCGTGGCAGTTGATATTCGAGTGTACCGCATCTAGAAATCGGTCCAGCTCTTTTTGCACCACCGCAGAACCTTACGGGGTGAACCATCTTGTAGGTATTCCGTCTTGGGCCTGAGGTGCTTCGTTTGGTGCGTTCGCACAGTTCAGCAGCCCATGGATCCCGTTCAGCAGCCAGTCGTTCATGGTCGGCCGCCATCCTCTCCCGTTCGAGTCTTTATTCGGCTTTCCACTGGGCTGGATTTTGGAACTGGTTTTCAAGCATCGACCGGTTTTGAGTCGCCACGTCTACACGATCCTCGTCAGTAATTTGGGCATGAAGATCACCACTATCGTTGTCAATCAGGCTATCTTGAAGTCTTTCAGCTCGGAGCTCATTGTAGAGGTCATCGTCATCATGAATCTCGGCCTCCTGTACGACCGTTGAGTAGTGCGTTCGGCTGTCGATGCCACTGCCTGGAGAGTGTCATCACTCACATTGATGTCAGTGATGCGCAATTAAGTTCTGGCAAACATCTTTGGAGGCATGTTTTGTAATTACACACGGTATTCGTGGCGACGCGTTGAAAGGGGTAAATCGCGACTTCCCTTGAGCAAAACCTATAGAATTGATTATAGGCGATAATAGTGTAAGGCCGTATATCCATAGATGCCCGCGTATGAGAGTATATGAGAAAATCCCGTTTGATACGTGGATGTGGTAATATAATACAGTAGTTGATAGCTAAGATTTTCGCTAGCGATCTCAGAGAAATCGCGAGTCGTGTATATAAGGTTGCGGTTACCCGGCCCTGGACAGGTCCCGTGCCATTGCCGAGAATCTAATCATGACTGCCATTACAGTTGGTTTGTTTCTTGCTCCTTAGAGTGTAGCTAAACGGGACAGTGTAGCATGAATAGATCTTATATGGCCTGACTGGGCTGGCTCTCATACGAGTTGATGGAGTTTGCTCTCATACGGGCTGATGGGGCTGCCTCTAACACCGGCTGACAAAGATGGTTTGTGACAGGCAGAGATACCTCAGTCGTCTCTGTAATTCGAAGAGTATGTACGTGCTTGTACCGTATAGCTATGGCCTTGTGACCCTCTCAGTCATTTGAATCAAGCTTCTAGCAATCAGTATTTCAACATTTTCTTGCGCTGTTTGGCCGAGTGACCTGCTGAGATCGATTCGGCTGGCTAAATATATGCCTCATCTGAGGAGCTATATTTATCGTCAAGGTTAAGCATTGTAGGTGTAGCTTCAGTACGGAGTGAAGACACATCAGGTACAATGACAGGTCAATGCTGTACCACTGTAGGTGGTGGTGGTGGTTGGGAGGAGGTGCGCTTGGGACCAGAGTGAGTGTTCATGATGCGAAGCTTGGCGCTTTGTTTTTGTCATTTTTTGGTCAAGATGGTGGAGATGACAGTATAAGTGGTGTGGGTAGGTAGTTGACATCAAGGTTCTGAGGTCTGAAAGCTTCTCTGCTCATGGTTGTTGTGGTGTGGTAGATGGGAAGTGGGCAGGTGGTTGCCACTGGGCTGAAAGATGGTACTCTCATAATCTCCAAAGTACCGCTATTTATATGTAACTCAGCACCCCTGAACTTGACACACAGCCATGAGAATTCATAAAGAGAAGCTTCTGCTAGTTATCTTTCAATTCATAATATTCTACAGGGGGGTTTAAGTGGGTGACTGTGTTGGTATAAGTGACAAGGCTCAGCGCATGTGAAAGTGGGCCCATTCGTGGGCCCAAATCCGGTGAAAGGATAAGTGATAAGCTACTAATCAATGATTGATATATTGGGGCCCAGTCGACCGAATGAACTTACACATATTAACCCTTTTCGAACCCAGCTTCTTGGTGTGGGAGGAATGGAACTTATGATTAAGTGACCTGAGTGTCGCAGGATACTCTCTGGTCGATATGTGGGGAAACAACCGTTTTGCCAGATACTTTATATTGGGCTTCAATCAGCCTAGTGAAAGTTAGCGTTCTGTCATTTGAGATAATCATTAAACCCTTACGTACCCGGTGGGTAGATTAGAGGTCACTCTTACTGATACTTTGTGACACGAACCTTTTGGTTGATAATTGGCTTCAGATAAGCTCGGACTCATACAAGGTTTCAATAATAGCCATAGAGTCACATTATGAGTTCAATACATTGATGACGTAGTTAATACTCTTGGGAGTTCGAACCTGAAAATCAATGGTAGAGGACAAGGATGACAAAGACAATTATGTATGGGAACTCCAACACAGGGTTTGGAAGTCTTAGAATTGTGATGGGTGTGGAGTGTCTGGGATATATCAGCCATACCGACATGGAGGAAGGACATCGATAGCATTCCATTCAACATACTATTTACGTTGAAATGGGGTATGGATACCTATTGATCTTGTCGACCTGGAGGTGAAGCCTTAATTTTATTCGCCTGTATTTTCTATTATTTCTGTATCAATGTCAACAAGAATACTTATCAGTTGAAGTCCTGAGTGGTACATTCATCTTCAGTGCTAGATCACGGATGAAGACCATTACTATTCATTCTGGGTTATTCTGAGCACCGTCGTTGAAACAAGACGTTGATTTGGAAGAGTGTTCGAAAATCCATTGCAGTTTTAAGGATGTTCGAGAACCCAGCCCGATGCAGTGGTGGTTTAAAGGATATCTTTTCTCTGATACTCTCGAGTTGGCTCTACTTCTACTGCTGAGGCGAATTTATCATGCTGAATCATATAAGACAAGTCAATACTTGGAGTCGTGGTGCATGAGACAGGGTTTCCTTGGGAGTAGATGCCGGTTGCTGCGCCTATTCTCTGGAGTCCGATGTGAGTCTGATGATTGATACGATAGTGTGTTAGTGCAGATGATCTGTTCAGTAGGATTCTCTTCAATTGTGTACTGCAGCATCTTGATAGTGTAAGACAATACGCTTAAGTCGATACTATCTTTTGGGGGCAGACACTGGAACAGTTAGATTGTAACCTGGTGTGGTAATCTTTATTCGCTTCCTGGGTGAAGCAATTATGATTCTTCTCTTTATTTATCCGGAAGTCAGTAGGGGCTATTATTGATTAGGACTTATGGTTGATTTCTCGGCGTTACACAACTCCTAATACCATCCATAAAGTATATAATTCCATTCAGTCTTGCGAAAGGTAATTGCAATTGGAACTGCCATCGGCGATGTGGATTGGTGTGGGTGGCATGTACTTTGTAAACCCGCCTAGATCCCCCATAGATGTACTTTGTTCGAGTTATGTGCCTTATCATCGTCAATTGGCTATCAGCAAAAGTGAAATGAAGTAGGCCGGGCTTGGACATTGCCAGTGACGCGACTTGCTGTGGCATATGGGCTATGGAATGGTCCATGAAATGGTCAATTGACTCAATTGGAGGGTAACTTATCAAATCACATTGAGGCCGCAATGGAAAGCATTTGTGTTCTTGCACGATGAATTTATTTCAATTGACGTTGACTACCTTGGTTGATGATGTGTCTCCTGGCTGGTTGGCCTGTAATCAACTCCGAATTGTCTTTGCTACTGTTGAACTGAATGGGGTGGACAATCGGTGCCTCGTTTGTATTAGTGATTCGTAGATATGAAGCCCAAACTACATTTTATTTATTGGCGTCATGACGTGTCTTCTGCAGATTGGCATCTGGCATCAACTCGGATTGTCAACGAAATTGTTAACATCAATGGTGTGTACTTGACAAGCCTCATTGCGTCTGGAATCTGTCTCGGTAAAATGAGATCAATTTCGTGTATGTAGGTGTCGCGACTTGTCTCAGGCCTATTGGCCTCTAAAAATCACCTAAATTGCCTATTCCTATTAACCTTAGTTCAATACACACATTAAGACACTTCACTGATGCAATCACTTCTCCCAAATCTGCAGGATATCTTGGACAGAGTTTGTGTGTTGTGACATATCGGAATGGGGAAATTCATGAAATCCAGTATGGGCAACGTAACTGAAATTGTAGAAGTGATAATACTGGAAAGGCATACGCGCATGTATGGCCCGGTACGAAAGAAATATCAGTAGATTTGGTTGCACACCTGGATGTAAATATTGTAGAGTAGTATGAAGATAAGTAAGATATGATTGCGGCTAGAGATATAAGGTTCATTGCGAGCTGACTATATAAAGCTGATGTTACCAGTCCCTAAACACATCACGTGCAGCCGTGCCATTAGACGGGTACCAGTCCAGGGATAATATGGCTCTGAGTTGAACGGATGTTACTGGCATTGGGGGTATCCACATATTTTCTCCCAGCCGGGCATATACCATGACTGGAACCTGCCAAGTAAGTTATGGCACCCAATAAGAAAGATCAGAGCTTCAACGCATATCCAGTAGATTCTCATCTGATCTATATTGCCCCCCATGTGTTATTTGTATTGCACGCAATGCTGATCTGTTCCACAGAGTTATTTGAGTATTAGTGGTTTTGGATTGGAACCATCGAGTATAATTTATGTGGAGCCTGAACGGCCTTGTAATATTGCAATGTCAAGAATCAAATGCTTAAGGCAAATGTTGGTGAGGGATCTCAGCCGGAACGATGGTGATACCCACAGTCGTCGGATGCCCGGATTGGCTCCTGGTGGGAACTGGATTCGAGGCTCGGGTGTAGGTCTGAAACCCCCAAGAACCAAAATCTGCTCTGTGTTGATGCTGTTATTACCCAGATTATGATTCAACTTAGTCAGATCTTGCACTCTTGGCTCCAATCATGTATTTGTGTCCGGATCGTATTGTGACATCGACAATATGTAGAAAGTAGAGTATTATGGGTACATTGACATCCGGATTTCCGATTTGGGATCCGACCACCGATCTTAGAATCCCTGTCAAATACCCCCAAATGTTAAGTGAAATGGGCAGGTTTTTAATAGCGACTTGCCAAACATTGGTCAGATCACAAGTATCACAGCAGACGATGCAACAGCGCATACAACTGTTCATTATACGTATTGATTGAGTCATGATACACTCAGACCACACATTCGGAATTGGGGCCAAACTTGACCTATTGAAATATCAAGATTCAGGCGGTAAAACTGGCCCAATTGTAATGGTCCGGGTTATTGCATGGTAAGACCTGTTGCAATGGTTCGGTTCCAGGTTGGAACTATACCCGGAATCAGACCTGGAACAGACGTGGGAATTTATAACTGTTGCGAACACTACTGGAACAGAGTTGTCCGGGATTAGGTATTGCTTCGCTCGGAAGAGACGGACAGTTGATATCGTGTATGCTTCCGCAAGCCAAGGATATGCAACTTTCAGTGCAACAGAAATGTCACAATCTTGCTGCAACATAATGTAATTGACGGCTCTCTGCTGTTTTTACCTACCTCCACTACTCCTCATCCTAGAACCCATGCCAAGAGATGCTTATGACCATAACCAAAGTGAACCAAAGTTTCTCCAAGATTCTCACTACCTTCTGAGCTCCTTGCTTTCGAGCGCAATGGCAGGTGGTAAGGGTTCCCACGAGTGGCATGTGAGGTGTCCAGGGCCGGGTAATAGCCAATCTATATAGTAGGCTTGCCACGAGACTGAGATCACTACCAATCACCTTATCTTACACATTTCCATCTAGTAAGACGCGAGTCCACATTGGCAACAGTATCTAGCCAATGACCGTCAATATCGGCAGGTAGCCTGAGTCTGATGTACGCGGTGTTACTCCGTTATCACTGTTTCAGTGCCCCGATCCGTTTCTTTAACTGGATTCGCTGAGGACAACATTACACCACTTAAGTCGGGTCGCAGCAACTCACCAATCGAACGATAAGAGTGAACTACACATACATTCACTGATCAACCAATCACAACGATGATCATATGAACGAGTCTAGAACAAAATGAGTCAGTTGACAAAAACAGAGATGACTTCGGAAGCAGCCGTGCGAGTCACACGCGTCAGTGATCAACGTGACAACACCGCACTCACCCAGAGGCTAAACCGATCAAACGAGAGATGTTGTATATATTTGAACATGATACGTTGACCGATGGCGGCAATTGAGCAACGACTTTGGAGAAGCTGCAACTACTGGATCATCTTACGACATAATTCGTCCAGTCAAGCCAGAAGCCCCACAAAATCAACACACAATATCTGAGTCCACTTAGTTATGTATTCAACTGTCAGATTCACATTCAATTGCATTCCTCATGCCAAAGGAAGAGACGAGAGTGCACTTATGGAGGAGATCTAGACTGGTTGAATCTGATTTCTGGCAGAGAGTCATTTCACGACTAAAGCGGACCTACAGTGGAAGCAAATATGATGCGGAAGACCGACAACACTTACAACAACCGCCTACAGAATCATACGAATTAGTTGGTCAATTCCGATGACTAAATCTGACCTGTTCAGATGACCAAGTCGGATGACACCAAATACCCTATCGGCAGTAGTGAGGTTATAACCCATCCTGCGATACAACAGTCACTTGAGTTTTGTAACGGCAGATAGGAGCACACCACAGTTAATATATCCAGGCAGCGAATCATGAGATCGGTAACTGAGTAAGATCTCATTCGACCTGGGGCACGAGTTCACCATCCCAGAAGTGTCCACCCTCCTGCAAGTGTTCAAATTCGGACAAGTGTCCACCCTTCACAGTTTGTACGTTCTGCACCCGGAAATTTATAGCTGCAGCTTGTCTTGGCCGAGCATCTGTGATCAATGGCTATATTCCAAACGGGCCATTTGGCCAACGTGCTCCTTATATATATATACATTTTAACTCATCACATCTCGTGGTTGGACAGTCCTGAGGATCTGATGTAGAGATGGTGTTTGATTGTTCTGAGGACTTCCGTGGTGAAGCGGCAAGCACTGGCCGCAGTTCTCAATGGTACTCTCCAGTCAGAATGACATTTTGTCAAAACAGTTCTGAATGCAGATTCCATTTGTACGCTGCAGTTGGAACATAACGCGGTGAAGACTCAAGAGTTTCCGAGGTACTCTACTAGGAGCACCCCATATATGGGAATCTATCCTGCATGCTGAGCATCATGGCACTTGCCCTGCGACTTGGAGTTTGCAGAAGGGTTACTGGGGGCAAAGGGAGAGCGGTCGGACAGAGGTGAATACACGCGTAGGCCGGACACCCAACCAGTAGCAGCGGCTGTAGTTACCACAGAAGAGCGTCAACTCCTGGGATCCTTGAATGACTGCTACTGCCTCGCCAAGACACGAAGGGAGCAAGCCATCTGCGTAAGGCTCCTCTGTGTCCATACATTTTTATTAATACTTCTGGATATACTCTTGACCACTTCCATGCTGTTTTGCGATACCAATCGGGCTAATGTGAGTGGAGGGAGCTGGAATTTGCGATGCCACAGATAGTGCCACCACAGGACGTACAAGTTTCAGATCTCTGGATAACCGTGAGAATGCAGGGTAGTAAACTGAAGGTAGAGCAGACAGAATATTGGCAGTGAGACAGGCCAGAGACCATACAGAGGCCTTGCAGAGGCACCGCAGCACGGAGACTTTCGCATATGCATGTATGTCACTGATGATATCAGTCATGCAATATGCTATCTTGGAAGCGCTACTAAGTGCTAAGGCAGAGGCCATGGAATCTGAATACAAATTGTATGTCGCAGAGACGACCGAGATGAATGACCTAAGTCTACTCCATGGGGGAGATACACAAGGTTCTGTGAAGTTTTAATCTCATGATCCCTCAAGTTAGATGATATGTTACAAGCTGTCAATTGCGTTCAGAAATGGAGAGATACAGATCCAGGATGAACGGAGAGTATAACTGCACCGAGTGCACTCCTGTGAACAATATGCAACATACTGCAACCACGATGTCAAATACAATCCCACATTGGGTTCGGAGATCACAAGTGACCCAGCAACAGACGTTTGATGGGAATCACCACCACAAGGAGGATGTAGCAGTCGTCATTACACCTAATCAAGCCGTTTAATGATATAAGCCTTCCGTGGGGCAATGACCTTCAACAGAGAGGGTGGAATGTACCTGAATCAACCGCAAACTCTTGAGCAGGAAATTACCCTACCGGAATTACTTTGAGGAACCAAGGCGAAGTGCACATACCAATAAAGATCGCTATAAGAAAATAGCTCACCTAGCGTGCGGCGATATGCAAATCGACAGAAACATAGCAAGCGAACCTACAGACAGCATATCAAGAGATGGCTTAAGGAATGCAGCACGTGAGAACGTAGCACCGTGAGATTCATACATCAATTGAGAAGGCTAGCACCGAACGACGATACGTGCATCTCGCCAACTGATGCCAACCGCACCTACAAATGACTCAACAAGCACTCCCGGAGGAGAACCAGCTAGCGAATCACGCAATCTGTGATGATAAGCTCACCAAGCATACGATGGACGTCGAATATACCTGTCAATAGTGCTGCGAAAAGATTAACTAAACGAGACTGATCCATGCCGCATGAGTGCAAATACAGATACCAATGCGGTTCCGAGAGAGATTGCGAACGAGTGCAATATGGCTATCGAACCCGTTCCGGATGAGATTCCACTGTACTAAATAGCCTACCAGATGGCATGAAGAGAGACAGTCCAGATAACTACCAAGAGATGATTACCGAGATCTCACAGTAATGAATAGCACTGCCAACAGACTTCACATTGCGATACAAGGACTATGTGGATGTATGCAGCCAAAGATATGGCAACTATCTCAGCGCTGCTTTCATGGCATCCAATGGGGTTTCATAAGGAAGAGCAGTTCGGTCCAGAGGAGTGTTTGGACAAGGGTGAGAGCAGATGACAGGGTACCTGACCTTGAGGAACAACAGAAATTCCGGGGATCTACGAAGTGTGTGGACTACCGAGCTGTCAACAAAGCCATCTCCCTCCGATCTCATAGATGCTTGACAGGACCTCAGTCACGCTTGTCACCTCATCCCAATCAAGGAAGGCGACAAGTACCAATGACCATTTCGCACCCGGTACTGGCAGTTCGAGTCCGAAGTCACGCCATTCAGGTTGAAAAACGCACCATCTACAACACCAGTTAGTAGAGATATATCATCGGCAGAGCCACGACCATTAAACAGCGGAATGTCCTTACCGGATGTGCTGGAATGTTGGACCGGAGTGCACTTAACAACAGAGAAGTCCACCGGCACCCGGAGAGCGGGGATAAGAGTACCAGAAGAATTATCATACGCCCCAAGCATCCGGAAGATGAGAAGCCCATCTGGGAGAATTCATGGCCACAACCCAAAAGTCAGAGACAACGAGAACAGACCCACTGAAGTCCGAAAGGACATAGCATATGGATGAATCAGACAAAGCAGGCCAAGAGAGAATCGTCGTCGAAGACCAACGAAGTCCAGTGACGAAGGATGCCAAATGACACATAGGTCCAGCAAGAGACTTACCGAACAGGATCACGCAATGTCTACCGAAGCATAAGTCTCCCGAGTCACGATGTCAATTAACAACCAATTTGAGTCTTGGTCGGGGTTGGAGCAATGAACATCACAGGGGGTGATGACCGTTTCGACGATGCTTTCTACTGTCAAGTGGCAAAGCCCACCGGGATGCATTCTACTTAGACACGCACCACGAAGTCTACCCAGACGTTGTGCAGCACATCTACCAAGTCGATCCAGATTTAACTGAAGCCCCCCATCGAAAGCGCACCCATCAATTTCACAAGATGGTCACAAAAGCTGAGTTCGAACAATGAGTCAATGCCGAGCAACGGTGCCCACTGGTCGCAAGATATATACTCCAGCGCATGCGGGAGCACTGCACCGAGCCCAGACAGCCCGAGTGCGCTTCAACTTGCGAAGTATAACCATTTCAGAGAAAGTTACGTGGTAGGTCACGATGAATGAGACTACACACAATTGCCGTGTACCATTGACGATGGATGATCTGTATCGGCTCTGAATCATCCCGGCAGTGGAAGCTCCCATCGACTCAAAGTCATGAGCGGAAGCTCTCCGAAGATTATATCAAGACAGACCTACTCTAAGATACGAGCTACGGACATAATAGCTGTGGGACCATGGGTTACAAACTCCAGATATGGACACAGGATCACTTTTAGATGTTTTCTTATGTATGTCTTCCCTTCTTCTCTGTTGGATCCCGGGCCGGGAAAAATTGCGTCGGCACTGCTTTTACCACCTGCCACTGGAGGTGTAGTTTCTGCATGCGCCGGATCCACTAAAAGGTCACCCTGTGCGGTACCGATTGGTGTCCGGATTTATTAGATGGTATCAGGACTTACGCAGAATGTTCAGTTGATTGTGTTCTTTCTTTTCGTTGTACTGGTGGTTGCAACCAACGGGGTAGTGTCCTAAACAGGGGAATGATGAAACGGCAGGCGGTTAGGGTTCCCACGATTGGCACGTGACTTGTCCAGGGCCGGGTAACGGCCATTCTGTATAGTTGGCTCGCCACGAGACTTTGATCTCTTGCGATAATCTTACCTTGCACTTTTACATTCATTATCACTCAAGTCCACGTTTGCAACCATATCCACTGAATTACCATCCTTAATGATATGCAGCCCGAGTCTGACGTACACATCTTTACATCAAGTTGCAATCTGGCTTAGTGATACATCGCGGTGAGTGCTGATTTCATGGTAGCTGTACACTAGTGTGAAGGGGTTGGCAGAGGGAGGGACAAGTGGTGGCATCCGCAGGACAATCTGTCATAGCTTGCGGAAGGTGGAGATTGGGACAGCCTTGGACCCATAAAGATTGATTGTGCCAGGACCCCCACAAGATCAAGCGCAATAAAGTGGACACGTACTGGTATACTAACTTCTCAGCAGTGGGAATCAGAGGCTAATTGACGGAAATGTATGTTTACATCCCCGAACAAAGCAGTGTGTTCAATCCCCTCTGGCCTGGAGTAAGAGCGTGGAATTCAATGAATCAGACGAGATAGGTACAGCAGTTAAACCACCCACTCATCACCACGGACTCATCCGCACCTCATAACCCAGCCCTGCATGAAGCAGACTGTTTCTAATACCTGGATGGATTGGTGATTATAAGGATATTGAGTGTAGATGTCGATGAGTCTGTGGTTGCTTAAATAGGGAGCGGGACTGAATGAGTCCTGTCTGTAATGTATGGGCGGCAAGCGTTCATTGCACGTGTTGCTATAGGCAATCATGTCAGTTGGAAAGGATGAGTCAATTCATTCTTTTCAAGAACTGGGATTGCTGGCTTCAGCATACTGGGGATATTCTTAACTGTTTTAAATACGTTTTTCAATGCGATCACATCTCTGCTATCCCCCACACCTGTTTTCTTTGAATTTGGTTGGTCACTTTCTAACACCCAATATCCTTGACAGAATGACTAGGTCTTGTCTCATCAACGGGGTACCCCGGATTGCGTGATTGTATGTGTCCCCGCATTGTTCGTGCATTCCTCCCCATCATCGAAACTAGATGTCTAGATCCGTTGATTCAAATCCTTCGGTCAAAGTTTACAATGCTAACAATCTCACCGATACCGTGACTGCCACTGGCTACAAGAAGCTCGGTCTCACTGGGATAAAAGTATATAGGCACGCTCTACTGATGTAATCCAGCACTGAAATGGTGATGAGAGTATGAAGTAAATTCGGAGAGGATCATACCACTAAAAAGTCAGGATAAGGTGGAGCACTTCAGATCGTGGTAAGGTTGAGTTGCAACCATATTTAGGGCAGTTGAGAGAATGTCAAGCTTTATTCTATGCAGTTATGCAATGATAAAAGATCACGATTGTACTTGTATCTTTCCAATCTTCCTACATTAAATTTGAGTATTGAAGTTATTCAATTCAAGGCAAAATAAATGGCAGCAGTGACCAAGCTGGTGTTGGTTCTGAGTATTGTAAGTACTTGATATCAATGGATTCCAGTGGACCAAGTGCTCAGTACATCAGCAAAATGTATTTTAGTCACTGGAAGCCTCCAGGAGTGCCTGAGAGGATGTGGAGTGAAAACTTGGATGCGTAAATTTCAGGAGAGTATCAGACCGTAGGAGGGCATTCCTGCCGGCCTTCAGAGTAACTGGGAGCGCCAGTGAAAAGCCAGGGTGCGCCGACAACAAGCCTGGGATCACCTGGGAGCACCGGCGAGACCCTTGGGAGCACCGGCGACAACTCTGGGAGCACCTCAAATCACCGTAGAGCAGTGGGGGAAAAACATCTCCTTTGCGAACGCTTCAGGTGCGCCTGGAAATCATAGCTACTAGATATCGTTCAACAATTTTTAAAATACATGTATTCCGTTTGTAATCTCATCAATGTATCTATGTATCTATATATAGCTACCAATCTACACACGGTATATATGGACTGGCTGCAGGCGGTGCTTGAGAGCAATTCGAGGTGCGCCTGCAAATGACGATCGAGTGAACTCAGAGATACACTCCGAGGCCGTGATCGAGCGAGTTCCAAGATGCGCTTGGAGGCCTTAATCGTGCAAACATGGAGGCCGTAATCGGGCAAGTTTGGATATACACTTGAAGGCTGTGATCGAGCGACATTGGAGATGCACTTGGAGGCCGTGATCGAGCAGGTTTGGAGATGCACTTGGGGGCAGTGATCAAACTAGTATGTAGATGCACTTGCATGCCGTAATCGAGCGAGGTTGGAGATACCCATTGAGGCCGTGTTCGAGTGAGTTTGGAGATGCACTTGGAGGCAGCGATCGAGCGAGTTTGGTGATGCAATTAGAGGCCGTGATCGAACAACTTTGGAGATGCACTTAGAGGCCGCGATCGAGCAAGTCTGGAGATGCACTTGGAGGCCGTGATCAAACGAGTTTGGACGAGTACTGGGAGGCAGTCGACGGACGGCAATCTGGGTGCTGAGACTCTTTTCATCGGTTAGTTAACTGGCAACTGGGGGAATGTGATAAGGTGACTTTACCTTTGAGCTCTCATGGAGTGGCACACCGGAAGCGGAAGCTACATTCAAGGGTCAACTCGTCATCATGAGAATGAAGGGAAGTCAATCTTGGGTGGATGCTGTGCTCGGTGTATGCTGTACTCAGCGTATGCTGTACTCTGTGTATGCTGTACTCTGGGTATGCTATACTAGGTGCCAACTCATGATCATGACATGGCGAGATAGAGAGGGATAACTTCACATTGTGTTCTGCGATGACAGTAGAGTTGTGGATGAGAAAGAGAGGGATGGGGGATGAAGATGAGAACGATGTGGAGGATACGAGCGGATATAAGAAATCCCGGGGACGATCTGCCTGATTGGGTTGGAATGAGCTCGTATCTGTGTAATTACACGCCGAATCGGGACTGTTACCTGCCGTATCCGGGATTGTCAATTGACTTGCACACGGAATTCTCTCAAGTCCCAGTTCCTAATGATGATTTTCCCCGTACCCTCTCATCTCTCTCTTTCTTGTCCTCAATTATACCTTCACCTAAGAACACGATGTGAAGTCATTGCTCTCTACCTCTCAATGCCATAATCATGAGTTAACACCAAGTGGAGCTTACACCGAGTACAGCATACACCGAGCACTGCATCATACCGAGATCGACTGTCTCCCGCTCCTAGCCAGCATCTCATCTCGGCGGACCATGTTGTACTGAGTTCTGTCCATTCGCACAATTACGAGTTAACTGATGAATGGAGTCTCCGCTCCTGTCATGCCTCCCTCCGGTACTACTGCCTCTAGATTGACCACCTACTAGTACGCCTCGAAACCCGCTCGATCACGGCCTCCCAAGGAATCACCAAACTCTCTTGATCACGGCCTCCAAGTGCCTATCCAAAGTCGCTCGATCACGGCCTCCAATTGCACGTCCAAACTCGCACGATAACGGCCTACAAGTGCATCTCTAAGTTACTCGATCATGGCCTCCCAATGCTTCTCCAAACTCGCTCGATCACTGGCTCCAAGTGCATCTCCGAGTTCAACTCGATCTCGGCCTCCAAATGCCTCTCCAAACTCGCTCTAACACAGCCTCCAAGTGCATCTCGGAGTTTCACGATCTCGGCCTCCGGATGCATCTCTAAACTCGCTCAATCACGGCCTCTAAGTGCATCTGTCAGTTATTCGATCTCGGCCTCTAAATGCATCTCCAAACCACATCGATCACCGCATTCAAGTGCATCTCTGAGTTCCATTCGATCTCAGCCTGCAAGTGCATCTCCAAACTCGCTCGATCATAGCCTTCAAACTTATCTTTAAAATCATTCGATCGAGGCCTCCAAGTTCATCGCCCAGTTCACACGATCACGGCCTCCAAGTGCATTTATAAGTTCGCTCAATCAGGGCCTCCAGGTGCTCCTGCGATTACGCTCCAGTACCGTCTGCAGCCAGATTAGCCGTATGTAGATATATAGTGACTTAGATAGATAATACATGCCATCTTATGATGTAGCGAATCTTGTGACTGTAACAAAGGCCAATATAATTGATGAAATGCCTTGTCATTACGGAACCCTAAGAACCACTGGTGTGAGATTACGGCACCACGTCTCCCGCAGACCTGCACAGGTCTCTGCAGCTCCAAAATTTGACTCTCCTAATTGTAAAATCCCGTAGCATTCTGAATGCACCTCTATCACTGCAGGTTCTTGCAGGAGCACATCAGAATGCTCTTGCACAGTCTGAGAGCACTTTGCAAAGCTCCGGGGGGGGTTGGGAGCATCTGGAAGTACTTAGAAGTACTGACGAGGGCTACCGGAGTGTCTGGGAGGTTTGCGTATAGCTTCTGAACCGAATTACATTTTGCTGATGTATGAGTTGAGCTTCCTGAGCTGATGGTATATTATGTTTAACCTAGTCCATAAATGACATGGCATTCTATCGTATTTGTTGGGCTCCGCTGTAATTTCAGGTCATGATCTATGAGTACCCTTGCACAATGGTATACTACACACCCCAATCAACACTCCACACCACTCATGAGGTTTGCCAAGACCTTTATAGTTCAATCAAATTTACTACTGTCAGACAATGTTTCCTTTCGTTTCCAGCTGTTTCCGTTAAAATCAGTTATCTAGAAGCGAAAGATCAATCTCTTGCAAGCCAAAGCGAACCAAAGGCTGGACAAGAGAATGCAGTTAGCGGACAAGCTATTTTGGCGGAACAGTTAATTCTGCCTGAGGAGAATACCAGCAAGCAAGCAGCAGAAATTGAGGAAGAGAATCCGGGAGTGCCAGGGACGCTGGGAAGGAGCAGCATACCCAGTTTCTAAGAAAGTGATAGCTACGAAGCAATGACAGAGGTGGAGTGTAGGCAGAAGGAACTCAACATGAAGCAAAGGGAGAAGTGGAAAAAGTGCAAACAGGCGAAGCGAGCTAGATGTCAGGGGTTTACCTTTGAGAGCTGTAATCATACATGAATGCATTGGAGCCGGTACATGTGATGATACTCACATGACTCATATGTAGAATACTGGTTAGTGGAGCATCATCATGGTTGTCAACCAGCTGATCTTTGCCGGGAAATACAGTTCGGCTGCATGTCAATTGATTCGTGAGGATACACTCTCACTAGCAGATTCATGTTGAAGATGCAATTATGCCAACATTACTGAGAAGTGAAAACCCATCAGCAGTGCGCATAATGATTGTCCACAGCTACCGTATCTTGTTAGCAGGGCAACGCACAGTAAACTTGAGCTTACCAAAAATTTGGTGTACAGTAGTTGATTACGCAATATTGAACAATATGGAATCTGCAAGCTCAAGCGCTTAGTGCTGAGAACAACTTGCGGCACTCCCCAGTCAACAGAACATTGAGACCTGAGCATGTGTTGTGTGAAGAGTTAATTACGTTCGTAAAAAACAAGAGGCCAGAAGCAAATCAACTTGTTCGTGCGAGGTAGTATGCAATGCAACGTCATGTACTTGTCACAATCTACATTGGCAGAGTATTGGGTGGTTGCTCACACAATCACTGATACTTAGGCAAATACCCAAATGCAAGGGGAGGATCTAAATATCGTAGAGTTATTAAAATAAATGTTGATATGCACTGATATGAGTATGAGTCGTCAGATGATCTGGCTACTGAACAAATGGGAACCAAGATGGCAAAGTTGAAGTTGTGAGTTGTCGTATTAGTACATTAGATATGATGTATGGGGATGGCACATAATAGAGGCCTAATGCCTTGAAACCACTAATGCATAAATACAACAACCTTGAGGGAATCCGTTGTACTATTAATGATTCACTTAAGAAGATCTTGGTCATAAGGTATCAAATACACTATGGGTAATGACGGTCACTGGAAGGCAAGTTTGACCTGAAGGCCTGACTATAAAGGAACACACATTGTCCCCCCAAATGGGAAGAACCAAGCTCTAGTAGTTATCCACAGGTAGACATTACCAGCGAACAACACTTTCAAATAGTATTCACAATTCTATCTACAGAAACCATCAGAATTACTTGCTTACTTCACCTACAGAAAGATTGATTCTATATGATGGTACTTGTTCACACAATGTTAATGAGGACATCGGAAGGTCATCCAAACAATCAGGGATGAAATACAATTGTTCAACATGCAGTATTCGACCCACCAACCCCGAGTTCTCTCTTCTTATTCGATTACATAAGGAATTGGCTCTTAAGCACCCCTGCAGCGGATTGTAGAGTTGTTACTGTGTGAGGAGATTTCAGAAAAGCACCTTCAGACAAATGAGGAAAGTTGGTGAGGTCTTACTTGGAATGTACTTGGTTGAGTCTTGGGAAAGACGAGGAATGGAAATGTTTCAGATAGGCAGTTGAAGTTAAGTTAGTGAATTGTGCATTGATTATTGGGACCTAAGAACCCCCAAAACAGTCTAACCTTTTATGACTTCGCACAAATGGATGATTGTCAGGATTGTCAACAAACAGATTATTGCACATTGGACAGAACCACCAATTGTGGAAATCATTGCATCAGAAATCACCGCTAGTGCATCAGGTGCATTATCCGGACTCTAGTTATAGCTACCAAAGGTGACAAATATTGATAATGCGATAATGACGAGTGCTGGTTTATTTCTGCATAAACAGGACATCATTGAGGATAGAATCCCTATTGGATTACAAGGATATCTCAAGATCAGTGCCCAGCAGCAGAGTGCCAGTGTTTGACTTGTGAAGAACATTACGAACCATCGAGATACGAACAGGAAGTTGTTACAATAGTAATAAACAATCCATTTATCAGAGATTGAGATGGCAACCCTGAGACAAAGACTTACTATGTTGAGCAGGACAGCAGATCAGAAGACATCAAGGGTGGAGAAGATGTGCTCTGACAGGTCACCAGACGCTCAGCTATTACCAGCATAGTGTCGAGCATACCAGAGGAGACTGAAGGCAGCACAAGAGCAACTCAATCATATCAAAGACAATGGAGAACCAGACGAGGCCGAGCAAGGAATTGAGAATGTTTCAATGCTATAAGCTGCTCCAGTGCCAGGCAAACTGGAACACATATCCTAGGATATACTGAATATGGTACAAGCATTCAACAAAGAGAAAGAAATAATGCCGGAAGAATTCTTGGCCGTTCGACAAGATCTAGAATTTGGGGAGAAGAGAATACGGACCAAGCAAGCCAAGGTAAATGGAGAAGTTTCCACCGTAGCAGGACAAAACAGATTTCAACACGCAATTATTGAAGAACTGAGGGACTGAATCACAACCTTGCAGTCAGAAAATAATGTGATAGTAGAGGAGGGAAGCTCGATTTTTCAAGCAATTCGTAAACAGCTTGGGGATATGATTCAAAAACAGATATTCAATGAATGTTCCTTGAGGAATCATAAGAAAGCATTTATTTTGTTACAAGATGACACGAAGTAAAGCTCGAAATGACAAGAGGCCATGCAAGATGATGCAGTGGGGATCGAAAACCTCCTGCAGATGCTACCTACCAAATGCTAGGTGAATAACCATGTGAAACCAATGCATGAATACTTGGCAAAAATCGTAGAAGATCGGTTAGGACTAACCACTCCTATGGAAGATATCTGTTCATCAGAATTACCTCTTAAAACCCTAAGTCTATACATGCAGGCCATAGTGATGTTAATACAAGTCATTATCATCAGGTTAGACATAATGATGAAAGTTTTTTATCAACGGAAGATAATGAAGAAGAAGGAGATTATGGATATGGAAACATAAGAGGAGGAAATGGTAGCAGAGATGGTAGGGAAGATGATGGATCCCAGGACGCAGAGGTACCATGGCCAAGACCAAATCCACCACCAGGACCATTAGGACCACCAGGACCAGGAACACCACCTCCGCCTGAACCTAGCTCAGCAGAGAATTGTTGTTGAAGAAAGAGACAACCGGAAGTTACGTCATTAATGCAGAAGGAATCTTACACACTTGAAGCGAAACCAGCACACAGTGTTGAAGCATGGTGGGTGCTGGTACTAACCTGTATAAATGATCAACCAGAAAAGTTCATGGAGAATGAGAGAACTATAAACTCGCATGAGAATTACCTAAGAAATATGCTGCTGCTTGGCATGTACAATGGGAATGACAGGCTACAAAGGGAATGATTCGAAGATCCTGGCTGACAAATCCAAATGATATCGTTTGAAGACTCAAAGATAAACGAACCAGTCATCAAGGTTATACATCCAGGGTCAAATTTGATAGAATGGTGACATGAAGGATATGTTTCCAAAGATTGAAATGTACAATGGTAAGACTCAATTAACAGGAGCAGCGTTGAAGAAGTTCAATTTCAATACGCTACCCATTAAGGGACTCGATCAGATACATATGAAAGAACTTACCGGACAATCAGACCAAGAGATGATTAATTTTGTATCCAAGGGTGGCAGAACTGCGGAGACATGGGACCAAGCTAGAAATACAGTACCCATAATATTTCCTAATACCTTACCAACGAGAGAAGGAAGATGATGAACATCCAGACCCTTCAGAGTCATGATGAATTATCAGAAAAATCTTATCAAGAGAATAACAAACCACCAAAAAAATATGTCAATAGAGAGACAAATTTGGAAGTTAAAACATTGGCCACTCAGACTGAAGAAATTACTCAAGATAGGATGGATTGAAGAAGAACAGCCAAGGAATGTGTGAGATGTGTATGGCCTGCGGAGAGGAAAGGATGCCACAAAACAATGGACAGCTATAGGCTCAGCAAGCTTCATCAAGTAACATCGGCAGTCAAAAAAATCTCAGAAGTATGACATGATCAACATTGGAACATATCAGGTAGAAGAGAATCAGCAGGATGTATGTACGGACGAATCGACAAGGGAGGAGTTTCAAGATTGCGCAATTGAACATGGAGGATAAGTGGAACAGAGAACAATGGAAGGAAATTCCGAAGAAGGTCTTGTGGATAGTTTCGAAAATCCAGGAGATTGGTGGGAATCAGATTAAGGAAACAAAAATAATACATCCTTTTAGCCACCACCAAATTTCTCCTCTGAGAATGATCAGAAGATTGAAACAACAGGGCAGCAAGGTTATACGAAGCACTACTATTCAACATACGCATGTTTTCTCTATGTGACCGATTGATACTTTCCGGCTACTTGAGTGTCAAATGTATGACCGTGTCAAAATGCTTAGCTACAGAGACGTTATCCACTCCAACCACGAATAACCAAATACATCAAAAGACTACATCTATTGGTACAATGCACAAAAGATTGGCACAGTCTTTAAGGTATCACCTACAACAATTGGAAAATGTTCAATCTATAAACCTATTATAGATATCGATGGAAAATATTTTTCTATTAGATGTATGCTAGATCTGGGTAGCATCTCATTCTTTATATCACCTGAAGGAGCAACAGCATTCCGGATACCAGTAGTCAAGAGGACCATGGAAGGCAACAAATCAGACTTCGCTTGTCAAATAATCAATACTGAATGACTTTTTACAGTATCTCAAGGATTATCCTTCGGAAATCATAGGACCTTAGACGTTAAAGAACATGAATTTGAAGTCATGCAGACTTCTTCAGACTATGGTGGTTTAATTCCTGATTGGTATCATCACAAGCATCAAGCCCAAGGAATGACAGCAGGATATTGGTATGTTTCAAACTGAGGTGAAAAATGTTTTGGTCATGGTCTGTGATGACCAGATTGCAACATCCCATTTGATATACAACTAGGTTTTAGGTCGGATGCCATCGATATATGAGCCTGTGTTCCGAATATTGCACTGGTGGCATTCACGTTACGATGGCATAATAATCAGTTCTTGTTACACTTCAACACACAGAAATTGGAACACTTTCCCAGCAATAACGGATGCGATCATTGTATATCATTGAAAATACAGAGCAATACTTATTAATGGGACATAGTAATCAATTATCTCAAGAATAAGAAATATGGTTAAGAGAATATTTGAATAAACTGTTAAACGAAAGAAATGAACAATTGTTTTCCAGTGTAGTAGAAAGTGCCATTTTATTCGTACCAAAACCTAATGGGAAATGATTCAGATTGTGTGTTGACTCTCCACACCTTAATCAACATACCAAGAATGATTCCAAGCCTTTACCAATTACGTTGGAATCACAAGGCAGGCTAACTGTAGACAATCTCATCAGAGAAATGGATTTAAGCGGAGCCTTTAATGTATTTAGGATGTCTTTGGGACATGAACGATGATCAGCATTCTGTATGAAATTTGGATTATTCGAGTATATAGATACGGGAAATAGAGCAACCATGACATTGGCAACAATTCAGAAGTAAATTAATCAAATTTTATGACGAGTTCTTGGGATTGATTTGGTCAACAATTCCAAAGTTGATATGTATGAAGATAGAGGGCTAGTAGTAATGGCCTATTAGGACTATATTATAATATCAATAAAAGGGTCGATAGAGACACAGCATTCACATGTTGGGAAATTTTTTGATCTATTACTGGAAAATGCCATGAGGATGGAACTCAATGCATGCTGTGCCGACCAGAACTCAGTACCCTTCTGAGCAAACCCAGTGGACGGCAAATTAATAAGAATAGATCCAGCTGACAAACAAGAAATTGCAGTATGGTTGAGACCTATGAATCAGAAGGCTATACCACAGTTAGTAGGATTGTGGACTTTCTTTAGATGACTAATTCCAAGGTATGCTCAGATGGTTGCACCAATTATTGCTGTTTGCATAGGAAATGGAAAGTGTTGTCATTTTTGACAAGCACCGAAAACAGCATTTCAAATGATCATTATCATGTTGGCACGTGTAAAAACAAAAATGCTTCAACCCTTCAATTCGGATAGACTGGCATTAGTCGAGACAGATGCTTCAGATTTCACATTCGAAGTACTTATATGCCAACAATTAGAATATGGAAAAATACACCCTTAGGGATCTTTATTGAGGAAACTTTTCCTGGCAGAATTTAAATATGATATTTTTGATACTGAAATGTTAGCAGTAGTATATGCGTTACAAAAATGGAGACATTTCATACATGGATAAACTATAATGTTTCCAGATCATCAGAACCATTCTTACAATGACAAGAAAGTAATGCTTAACTGAAGACATGTGAGATGAGTGCAAACACAGGAGGAATATTCTTTCACCATATTATATCTAAAGCGATCACACAACTAAATGCAGATATAATTTCAAGCTATGCAGCATACACCTGGTGAGTGGGAGGTACTCCAGCAATTGTTGATAAACTGATGTTGGGACCAGATGGATAGTTAGAAAATAGGAGGAATGGAAACTGAATACGACAAGTTTGGTGTTATTGAGATTTGAGCTATTGGGATAGCGTTGTGTAACAGCGGCACGTGACCCGTGGCCGGGTAATGGCCATTCTATATAGTCGGCTTGCCATGAGCCTTAAATCTCTAGCGATAATCTTACTTATACATCTACATCTACTATCTCTCGCATCCACATTTGCAACCCGATTCCAATAATTGCCACACATATGCCTATGAGGCCGAACGCTGGAGTATGTGCCCTCACACTATTATCGAGTTTTCAGTAAATGGTTACGTTTCACTCACGGGATTTCGCCAGTTTACCACATGTTTCGACACGCGACATCACGAAGTCAACAAGTGAGAATACAGCCCTCGAAATGAGATAGCAAAGCACCACGACTGCCAAGCACAGAGTCTTGATCATTCCATCATCCAATTGAGCCACTTGACGGCAGAGAAGTAGAGTTCAAAGACCAAGTGGTGCATGAGGCACATGACCGGAAATGACGACGATTATCATGATTTACCAGAAGCACCTATTCGATTTTGCCAACAGGCGAAATCGTACATGATCGACCTAATCGAGTTCGAATACGATTCCTACATGTCAATTCAGCACAATTATCAGCCCCAGATGGTGCTACGGACTGAGTTATTGTACCCCGGAATTGGCCAAACTGAGAACCCAGGGCGAAGTCCAGAGGTGATCAACTGGTCAACACAGTTCCAGCACAGGATCAATCACAGTTACGACTACATTCCTTCTATCTGAGCGAAGTACACCTATCTCAGTTTGCGTTTACACTTACAGCTCTAGCACACTTGACAAAAACCCCCTTGCGGAAGACATTCTATGCCCACTTATACCTACGGATACACTACTCAAGCGAAGCAAACCTATCGAGATAGACACTAGTATAAAGGAAACCCACTGACGGAGGAGGATCAGGCTACGGATGAAGCACTGTTACCACTGCGAACATCTGCATGAGCGTAGTGCACTTACAGAGAAACCTACCCCACGACTGAAGTTCCTTTCCGATTGGAAGCTATCCCTCGACTGAAGCGAATATTAGCTGCGATACATTGCACTGCGTGAAGTGCATTTAAGGTCGAGATTTACACAATTCGGCAGACCGACTAGGATGACTTGCCAGAGCACAATTATTAAAGACAATCAAAGTTCACCTACCATGTCGATGATTTTCGACTACAATTACATTTACCGCAATGGAGGCTGCACATGATTATTACTACCTACAGACCGCATAAGCTCTGGACTTCCGGCAGCACCACAGCTATGACTGCAAGCGAGTCAAGAAAGGCAACCAAGATTATCAATTGTTGCTACAGGAGACGGCATTATGATCGATAAGATATCGATAATAGGAGATTTCATTAAGCCCGGGCCACATTCCACGGCACTCAGTCAATATCCATCTATAGCAGCAAAATTCCTCTTATTCAGCGGCATACTTACCAGTCCTTATGGATATGGATTGGACTCAGAAATATAAATGGATCTACTAGATGTGCCCATCTCAATGTATGTGGTACCAAACTGCCACGGTTTTGGCCCCAAACCTGGTAATGGTCGATCCGTCACTGTGCCGGTCTTACCTTCACACAATGTACTTCTCTTGCGGCCCCCATTATTGACTGCCCAAGATCAAGTTAATATGTGGATGCTATCATGCAGCGGAAACATGTCTGTAGCGTGAGATATGCTGCTGAGACAATGGCGGTGATGACAGTCCTTCTCTACCAGCATCAAAGAAGCTTCTGGACCGTTGAACGACATACCTCTCCTGGTGATACCAACTTGGGGTCCGCATGATGACTGTTAGATAGAAGGCGGTCATTATGGCATTCACCGAACGGTCTGGGGTTTGCACCAGTTTACTTGGAGCTGCGGTGTAGGGACCTATGGATGCGGCATCGTGACCTAGCAGAAGTGGTAAGCATCGCATGCTGAATGAGCGAGCAAGGAGCAGCGGTGGTAGTTGTGGTAGAAGGGGGTCCTTATGGGAATCCTGAATGACAGCTACCAGCTCGCCGAGACACGACGGGAGTGGCTGGAGTGCGGGGCTTGGCTCCTGGTAAGCGAACCGTTAATGACAAGGCCTCCTGGATTGCCCTTCCACTGCTTCCATCTTTTCTCTTGATTATTTTGGCTAACACGGATGGACTAGATTCAGAGCCGTACAACACTGTGCGGGTCTGCAATTCCGATATAATTCCGACAGACGAATGACAATTGAGAGCGCACTCAGGAGTGCTGAAGACGTATAAAATACAATTGGAAGCGCGTGCCTGGGATAATGTCCCAGATACGACACACGACGGTTCCGAGGAAACCTACTATATTGAGAAATGAGCTACTGTACCGGGCTTTATGCTTCGTACCGGGCTTCATGTTTACAGGAAATTTGAGTTTGTACCATCAACACCTACAGACTTTTGAATGTGTACCGGCACGGTTACAATTATTATGTGGTTAGGTTTATGGAATAATATCGAAATATCAATATTGTTTGGAGGCTTGAGTACAGAGCCAGAGAGTAATATCGAGAATGTTCCATTGACTGAACATTGAACCGAAAGTAGTAGAAGATTCTAGTAGTGTTGGCGTGTAATCCGGTGGTGGTGGCAAAGGGTGGCAAAGCCCATGCAAATATCACCACACCGTCTCTTGTACTATGTAATTCCAGTTTTTCTTCTTCTCTCATGCCTGTATACCAAAGAATTTATTCATATGGTTCACTTCTTAATATTGGCAATATATTTACCCTCCCTCCATATACTCAATATGGCACTTGTGCACTCACAGCCTATTATAGCCACGTTTTTCAAAAATATCACAGCAGAACTGTTCCGTATCCAAGTTGCAAATCAAGCAGTTCACGAAACCACTGGACAAGTGTGACACCGACTGTCGATCATATAGAGAAACACTGAAATGCACTGACTCACGCAGCACAGCGAAATAGAGAGCGAAACAAGTTGAAGGACATTGAAGTTGGACTGAGAGATATGAATAGTGTTAGCAACAGTTGCGGACCGTCGCTTCGGGTCTGGGTCTGGGTCCAAACCGAACCGTTGCGAGATTGGCGTGCCGGGTTGTCAATAAACCCAAACTGCCTACTTTGGTACGATTCCATTCTACACTCCCAACCTCTCTGAATTGGGTGGGTTGTCAGCAGGTCACCCAGCGGGTCCATCTATTGATTCATACATGGCTCTTGTATTTGCGGTGTGTTAATAGTATCTTATCAAAATCGCGTTTTCAGCAACCATTAATGAGCATTTGCTTATTGAGCAGTTTGTAATATCGATTAATTTGGTATCTGTGTTTCACCTTCGACATATGGTATTTTTGACAAGGAAGGCAGTCAATAATACAGTTCTGCGCACGAAAATCCACGCGATGCCTTGATTATGAAATATGCAAGTCCTAAAACTGTTGACGCTCCGTTGACGCTGATTTTCAGGATGCTGCAGGGAGCATTTCGCTGTTGTTTTTGCCAGTAAAGGCTGCCAATATCATATAGATGGATGTCTGCAACCAATCGGAACATCACTTACTCAAGATGTCAAGCTAAAAATCGTTGATGTACTTTGACATTCATGCTAAGAATGGAGCGGTGACCGTGCTGCTATTTCTTTTGCCAATAGAAGCTGCCAATATGTCCGTTATGCATAACAAGGACCAAGTCACTTGTGAATTACCGTACTTACAAGACCACAAATTGTTGACGCTCCATTGAAGCTCATGGTATGAATGGAGCGGTGACCATGTTGCTATCTCTTTTCCCAATAAAAGCTGCCAATATGCCAGTTATGCATAACAACGACCAAGTTACTAGTGAATTACCGTACTTACAAGACCACAAATCGTTGACGCTCCATTGACGCTCATGCTATGAATGGGGCGGTGACCATGTTGCTATCTCTTTTGCCATGGACAGCTGCCAATACGTCCGTTATGCATAACAACGACCAAGTCAACAGTCAATTACCGTACTTACAAGACCACAAATTGTTGACGCTCCGTTGACGCTCTTGCTAAGAATGGGGTGGTGACTATGTTGCTATCCCTTTAGCCTATGAAAGCTGCCAGTACGCACATTATATATAACAACAACCAAGTGACTTGTGAATTACCATACTTACAAGACCACAAATCGTTGACGCTCCGTTGACGCTGATTTTAATGTATTGTACATTCAGCATCTGCTGCCGTCGATAATTGTTTTCATCCTGATTTGACTGTACTGGTTGTCTTTCTGCTTGATTCAGACTCCACCCTGTGGCAAAGCCGAGCGGCGTTATTATCTTGCACTGTTCACTCTCACACAACTAAAAATGATGTATGATGCCAAAAGATTGATTGCGCCTGCAATTCATCAATTTATGAACCGATATTCACAAGCTACTTCTTAACATTCGCCCCTAATATATCTTTAACTGAAACTCTCAGTCAAGCTACATAAAGCTGGTGACCCAGTGACGCATGCTGTCCTACTTTTTCTGCCCTCCTTTATGTCTCTGCGTTTCAGCTGCATTGATCGTCATTAAAACCATTTCACCCTCTATCTTTGACTTCCGTGTCGGCCGAAACAATCCGGGCAAATTTGGCGCGGTGCTCACATCCTGCTTGTCTGGGCATTCCGGATCCTCGATGCTATTGTTGTGCTATATATCAGATTCATCGTCCGCAGCGCGATCCCCTTCGCTGTCATTTGGAATATCCAAGTCGCCATTCCAGTGTAGCCCAGTCGTCAGTGTCCGAAATGTATTCAGGTGTGCTATCCTCGTCCCTTTCGACTGGATGACGCTCGATTCTCCGAATATGACTGACATTCAAGATTTGAGGTCCTCCTCCAGGCAGTTCGTTTGCAGACAAAGCTGGTGGCAAAGGTGATCTTCCTGACAATTTAAATGCAGCCGCACCATAATGTTGAAAGAGTGACCGGGATGCTTTGACGATCTCTTCCGTGTCCAAAATGTATCCTACAGCGGTCATCTGCTTGTTTTGAGTGCGGGAGTCCTTCTGTGTAGCACGTAGGTTTTGCCTGCCCTGCCACATCTCCAAAAGTCTTGAACCTTGGCCATTCTGTGCAATTTCCTTTCCACCGCCTCTTTCTTCATATCGGAGTCATTGTCTGTGTTCATGGTATCCAATTCCGGATCAGTGCCTGCCCAAAGCCTGTTATTGGCTCCAGCGAACTGCCTTACAACGACTTTTTCGCCAAGGGTCTCGCCTGTTGTTTTTAACTGCCTGAAGCCGATAAAATCTCGGCAAAGGGAAAAACTTGCCTCCACTCCGACACCATATGGTATGATTGAGAATATGTCACGCGCCACATTGGAGAGATCATCGTACTTTGAGTGCGTTTCCTCCTGTTGTCACCACCAGTCGGTTATGTCCGGTATCTATAATGTACTGCTACTCTCCATTGGGTTGGAGTGGTAATCATTGAGATTTGGATTGATTTGCCCCCAGTTCTTTGGTGCTACGGGTGGCGAATTCAAATTGAACTTGGCGGCAGTCAATAAGTGGGTTGCGCGATCACTTCGTCCCAGTGTTGTCTCAACCACATTGTTAAACATTAAGTATTCCTCATCATCGCCGGACAAATCATATAGTTCAAATCATGATTGATAAGACACGGAAGGTGTTGCAGATGGGACAAGTATGCATCTCGGTACCGTTTCGAGTTTATTGACCAGCACCTGTCGATGTTTGGCGCAGTATTCATTCGCCACATACTTCAGAAAGGCCTCTTGGTATTGTGTAGTGTAGGATGTCTCGTCCTCAGGATTAATATCCATTCCCTTGTCCCACTTTCTAATCGATTGAATCTTCCTGAAAGAATCCAGGATGTACGCAGAAATCAGAAGCATGCCTGTCGGGGGAGTCACTTCGGCGCAGTATTTGGAGAGTTTCTGTCGAGCTAACTTCACAGCGAAGAACAAGTCTTCCTTCTATAGAATCTTCTTCCTGGGCAAAGCTCACATCACGCCATCCATGTGAACAAACATGTCATTTTACACTGTAATCACATGATGCAATGTGACTGTATGCCTCTTCGACATCCAAAGGGTCCAATATCAAAATGGCCTCAATCCTTCTATGACATACTTGACAATCGTCCATTCATCCTGAGTTGTGAATAGTAGCCGATATTCAGCGTATTTTGGGTTCTGAAGTCACTCACTGGTGAATTCCTGTCAGTGGAAGGTGCGCTCGAGTAACACACGAGTAGAGTCCCAATGTGTCTTCACATCCATAATCGGAAGTACTGCAATGCGGACTTTGGCTTTTTAACAGTCAATAAACTCCTTTCGGCAACCAGGTGTTAGCATAATTAATACAGCAAGCATTATCTGCTTTATCAATGTCAGCTTCAGGACTTTCAAAATATCATGAAATACGTACTTTCTCAATTATCTTTGCTAAACCTGGTCTCATGGCCGACACCTTGTTGATTCTAGCATTGCCCTCTTTTCGAAGTCTTTGACTATTTCCAATGTCTATGGTTTCATTCTCTCTAAATTGCTGATCGCGCTATTGGGATTCCCAAGACTTGTTGTGGCCTTTTACACCGAAACTGCTCATGAATGCACCTAAAGCAAGCTGTATGATGTGCGCAATGCACCGTATATGGATTCTCAATGCAGGCAACCCAGTGCGCGAGGCCTCAAGTGTTGATTGCAGCTCACGTGTCATCGAGTATTTTGAGGAAGCATTATCCGTCATATTCCTGAACAAACAACCGTTGGTAAGCTCAACACGATCAAGCACGTCCTTGAGATGTATGGCTAGCCTTGATCCAATATGTTGGCCCTTGACCTAGCATCATTAATTAGCTTTCATAACGGGCACGGAACAGGCGATTAACCTCATCGAAAGCGAGTTGAACTTCACGCAATGCCAAATTTCGATCCATATAGTAACCAATGACTGAGGTTGTGGCTAGTTTGTTAGTTGATGTCCAACCGTCCAAAGCTAAACTAACTTTATTTCGTATTGGCAATTGCTTCTTAATTGCATCCACAGTCAGTGCATATTCCCTCCAGCAAATGATACTAAGGGTTGTAGCGGACGGTAGAACTAGGTCATCATGTAATGCCTTATATGACCGTCGTAGCTCAACATTTGATGGAGCATTCCATGGACTATGTGCCGAAACAAATCCTTACATAAGGTTGCGATTACACGTGTCTTGGTGAAAATCGGAAGTTTCCAAGTACTTATCTGCCAGTGTGGAACGTTTTGTCTGTCATTCCGGTCAATATGGATTAAACTGTATATCAAATATTGATTTCCTCTGCAAACTTACTATTGTGATTCCACGACTTCCTTGACTCTTCAGGATGGGCCAAGCTTTTTCATACACCGTCGAACTAATGAATTTAGTAACCTCTGACTCTGTTAATTCGTTTAACTTTGCAATGTGAGCTTTTGCCAGGAAGTGTTTCCCCATTGAGCTGGTCCCATGTTCTGATGGATGGCGAAGAACTTGATAACAAACGATACATATGATGTCAGGGCTGCCGGTCTCCTCAATTCCACAGTTTAAATAGAATCGCCACTAAGGCGCATGTCTAGAATTCTTCCAAGCAACAGGCCGCTTCGAGCCTGCATCCATTGAAGCCCACCATGCATCGAAGATGATTTGCACAGTCAGGTCGCTCAAATCACCAAAAAAGACAGGTTCATTTTTGGATGAGATCATAACCTCTAGCAATGAGGTGTTCGAAGATTGTGTATCTGACATGGTGGTAGAAATTGATAAGCTGGGTAATCCCACTTCAAAGACTGCCGAAAATAACGATACAGTAAAGCAGATTGCGGGTTCTTCATCATTGACTCTACAGCTACAAGGAAAATAATCAGATCAGTCAGACATTGCTGGCATAATTGTGATGTTGAATACAAGGACAGATTGCAAAGACTGACCTCGGAAACCTCCATTCCGGAACAGCATACTGCAGTTTATTGCTGTTTAGCATTCAGAGCCTTGACGCACCGTGGGCGCACAAGTCTAAAAGGCGGACGTGATATCAACACTTGAATTTTTGCCAATACAGCCTGCCGATAGGTTAATTGTGATTTATCTGCGTTCCATTTCGGTTATATTATCCATGATGCCAGCGCAACAATCATTGAGGCTCTGTTGATGCTCATTTTGAGACATGGTTACGATCTTGTCAGAAGTATATTTGCCTAGAAAGGCGGCCGGTGGTACGATTATAGATCATTGTAGATGCATACCCTCATGATTTTCCAAGATGGAAGGCCTCAAATTGTTGACGCTCCATTGGCACTCGTTGTTAGGGCATAGTGCCGATGTCGTCGATAACGTTTTCCCCTAGAAAGACTGCCGATAGTTTGATGATGTGTTGATATCGCGGTACTGCCCTCGGATTGTCCGAGATGCATAGCCAAAAGTCATTGACGGTCCGTTGACGCTCATTTTTAGGACATAGTAGCGATGTAGGAGCAACTGTTGTTGCCTAGAAAGGCAGCCGATAATGTGAATATGGGTTCATGCCGCCGCACAGCCGTAGGATTATCCAAGATACTAGGCCAACAGTCATTGAGGCTCCGTTGACGCTCATTTTTTGGACATAGCTGCGATGTTCTGGCCAGATTTTCTGCCTAGAAAGGTGGCCGATAGCGCGATTATGGTGTAATGTCGCCGCAAACCCCATGCCTTTTCCAAGATGCAAGGCCAAAAGTTGTTGACGCTCTGTTGACGCTCATTTTTAAGACATAGTAGAACAGTTTTTGCCACCATTGTTCAATAGCAAGGTGGCCGATAGTTTGATTATGATGTGCTGTTACCGCACAGCCCACTGGATGTTGTTTGACACAATGCCAAGAATCGTTGACGCTCGGTTGACGGTCAAAATAATCACATTGAAACATTCTTTGTACACTCAATAATTGTATGCAACGAATCAAATACACAGTTTTGACATCCATGATTGGGTCGGTATGTATTATCGTTTGCATCAAGGAGTTTTGTTACCTCTCAAGTTTTGATCAACTGCTATCTACGCTATCTGCGTGAGAAATGTCGTGGCCCAATCACAGTCCTGCGCTTTCGGCCGGTAATTGACGGCATGGAGATCATTTCACTAGTTTTTGGCAAATATAGCTCGACTTCCTCACTATTCCTTATCAAGCTCCTTCTCATCGATTTCCATGATGTACCACAAGCCATTTCAAATATCTCAACCATGTGCACCAGGTCTGTGCGTTGAGTTGTGCAGTTGGATACATGGATGAATACGGCATGACAGTTGTCATTCAGATCGATTAGTCATGCAAACTGACCGCTCTTACTCTGACATGTATGACATCACTCACTTAAATTTTGTTACCACATTTCATCACAAATATTACTTTTGCTTTGTTACTCAACAGTCACTTACAGAATAAAATCGAACATGATGGCCGTCTTACAGCCCGATGTTGATTTTAGAACTTTCACATGGTGCGTTTGACCCCTGTACATGCAAAGACCAATTATCATGTGTCACAATTCGGTCCCTGAAATCAAGCAAAAGCTGACAGGTAGCAAAATTGGTAAACAACTTGCTTTTCACCGCGAACAGACGTCAAAAAGTACAGTTTACATATCTGTTCTTCCGCAGACGCAGGAGCCGCCACCATCTCTTCGTCGGAATCCGATATCTATATGGTAATTAGCTGGAGGCTATATGCAGGGGTAAAAGCTTACTGGTTCAATTGGCTTCGCTTTCAGCAACATTGATGAATCGGGCTTTGCAGCTAGTTCACCACTAGGTATGCTCGATTTAGAATGCAGCATCACCAAACCTAGTCTAATATGACTACTTCCTGGTCGAGAAGTCCCTTGCATCCTTTGAGATATTCCGGGGACAATATCAAGACTCTCCATCAGCTCTGCAAATGTTGGTGGTAGAGGTGCTGGAGCGTCATGATTTGTTTGCGGCTGAACAACCGCCAGAACCCTCAATTCGGTAGTGCCGTACCTCTTATCTCGTTCAGGGCAGTAGTCCGCAGCATCCTCCCATCCTGGTTGAGTCAATTCGTCGACCATCATCTGCTTGTGCCAAAACCTCTCCATGCTCTGCTGGACCGGTCTGGTGATTGCCCCCATCACCCAGCCGGGTTCGTCATCTTCGCTCAAATTGCCCTGCTCAATCTCTTCATCATCTTGCCCTTCCCCATCCTCCCCATTCTCTGAACTTACAAGATCACTCGGACTGTCTCCGATAGCAACCAGCATTTGCACATTCCTCGTTTCAGCCTCTTTAGACGTCAATCCCGCAATTTCAGCATGCGGCATATCGTGCTGCTCTTGTTGAACCGCTGCCTCTGCATCTTCAACTCGCTTCGTTGCCCCAGCACTTTCTCTCTTGACATAATCCTCAATCCATTTCTTTTTCTCCTCATTCCTTAAGAAGAGCATTTCTCGTCCCTTCTCCGCCGCAAGCTTCGTTTGAAATGTCAACCTGCGCAATGCCCCAAGGGCTCGGATTCTCTTGGCCTCCAAACCACTCTTGCCTTCATTGGCTTGATGACGTGGTTGGGTTGAACGCTTTGTTGATTTACTGTATCTGCTCGCCGGAAGTGGTATAAATTTCTTTTTCAGAACATTGACCACTCTAATTTTCGTGGACATTGTTGTTGGGCGAGATGTTGGATATTGCAAGTTATGGACAATATGTAGTTAAGCTGCGTCTTTTATGTCAAGGTTAATATGTTTACTCATCTTGAACAAAGCAAATTTGGTCTCGTGACTTTCAATAATCAGGTATAGTGACGCTAACCGTACAACATGACATGATTGTTAGCGTCAGTTTCATGGTATATCCCGGGGATTTTTTGAGACAAACATCATCAGACGTCCGTTCACTCAAACTACGTCCAATTAATATCTAGCAATTGGGCGATTCCGGAGGTCTTACACCCCAATTTATCTCTGTCAACAAACACACAACATCAGACCGACTCTTTGCAAATTGCGGGATGGTGGGTAACCCCTGCAACTTGCAGCCATACTCAATAGGATTCATCTTGAGCATAAGGTTCATGTCGGCTGCTACGTATAAAATTTTGACATGAAGCTAATTTTATAGTCCTCAGGACTTCCCACTTCCTCTAGTTATCATCTTCCTCTCGTATTCCACACCAGCACATCATGGATACACAACCACCTCCGCCAGGTGAGAGCGGATTGAATCCTGGCCGAATGGCGGGCGCTACAACATATACGGACATTCAGGGCATACAACAAGAGCACAGACAGAAGTTAGTTCACCGCGATGCTGCCGGAGCAGCGACCAAACAGATGACCCAGGATGCACATTTAAAAATCGTCCGCAAGACTGGCAGCAGGAGAAACAAGAGGCAATATGCGGTGGGATGTGAGTATATTCATATCGATCCGATCAGCAGTCCATTAACTGTATAAGGTACAGCGGGTGTCAGTAGAGAGCTACGTAACGAATTCATCGCTGCCCATAAGGTGAACCCTCTGTGGCCGACAAAGGCATTTGTCCGCTCAGTCCACGAAATCGAACATGATGATGTTGTGAGCTGTGGGATTTTCGCAGATGAATTTCCTGATAAGAGTCCCCGTGAGTGGATGACACAGGCTTTAATTACCTGCGAGGAGGCTACGGATGCGGATATGGTAGAGGTAACAGCCAAATCTCATTGATGGAAGCATTACCTAATGTCTTGTAAGTTTTCGACATGTCTGCAACTATGGCAAGGAAAGGAGGTCGGGTACAGCTGGAATAGTCCGACATGCGCCTGGCGTCGAACACGGCCAGAATGGCCACAGTAGGCTTTTCGCGCGCGACAATTGAGGAAACGAAATATCTCATTAAGGAATCACACGCTGAGGTCCATGAAGAGCAGAAGCGGGGTGTTGAGTTTCCTGGGCATAAACAGGTGAAGGCTGCGATACAAAGACACCCGGCAATGCTTCGTCATAACCAAACGTCCGGCTGCCTTCCTTGCCAAAATGGCACTGCAAAGAATCCGCAAAAACACGCTGGAGATGCAAAGGAACAGGTGCACCTCCCCCCGCCCGACGCAGAGTGCGGACTCCAGAGCTGACTCCACCTCGGCCCGGCACGCCACCCACCCCAACTGGTAACACTTCCGGAGCTCAATTCTGTGAAATCGTCAATTTGCCGGCCGGATATATGTACACGCAAAAAGGTCTTCACGCTGGGGAATCTTTCGAATATGATCAGGATATCGAACTCGGTACCGATTTTGATCCAGATATGCTGGCTGATGATGCTCAGTACACTATCTGTTGTGTAGTAATGCGGCTAACATTCATTTTGAGGACAAAAGCAGCGGATTAAGCGATCCTGCAACTGATGACGAGCATTGACCAAAAGACACGGGATTTCGGAGATTATTATTATATATATCTATGTATTAATAAAGCACAAAGTAGTCATCAAGAAGAAAGTAAATGAAAACACTAGAAAGGCAGCCAAAACAAAGTGATTGGTTGACTGTGCCAAAATAAAGTATTGCATAGTGTGGATACAGCAATGGCAAAATGAGCATCAACGGAGCGTCAACGAGTTTTGGTCATGCGTCCTGGGAAATTACACCTCCGATAGGTTGCAGTCAGTTTCAAAGGAATTCTTGGTTGCCTTCAGAGGCAAAACAGATAGCAATACCCTCCATGCACCATGAAGAAACTGAGCGTCAATGGAGCGTCAATTGAGCGTCAATTGAGCGCCAATTAAGTGTCAATGGAGCGTCAACGATTTATGGTCATGCGTCCTGGGCAATCACACCTCCGACAGGTTCGAGTTAGTCACAACGGAATTTTTGGCCGCCTTTGTAGGTCAAACAGACAGCAATTCCCTCCCTGCCCCATCATGAAAATGAGCATCAACAGAGCGTCTACGATTTTTGGTCATGTGTCCTGGGAAATCACAGCTCCGATAGGTTGTAATCAGTCACAAAGGAATTTCTGGGTGCCTTTGTAGGTAAAACAGTTAGCAATACCCTCCCTGCCACATCAGGAAAATGATTGTCAATGGAGCTTCGAAGAGTTTTGTTCATGTGTCCTGGGAAATCACACCTCCGATAGGTTATTCTCAGTCATAAAGGAATTTTCCGCTGCCTTGATTGGCAAAACAGATAGCAATACCCTCCCTGCACCATCGTCAAAATGAACGTCAATGCAGCGTCAACGATTTTTGGTCATGTCTCCAGGGAAATCACACATCCAATACGTTGTAATCAGTCATAAAGGAATTTCTGGCCGCCTTTATCGGCAAAACAGTAAGCAATACCCTCCCTGCCGCATTGTGAAAATGAGCGTCAACGGATCGTGAACGATTTTTGGTCATCTGTGCTGTGAAATCACACCTCAGATAGGTTGTAGTCAGTCATAAACGAATTTCTGGCTGCCTTTATAGGCAAAAGAGATAGCAATACACTCCCTGCCCGATCGTGAAAATGAGTGTCAATGGAGCGTCCACGATTTTTGGTCATGTATCCTGGGAATTGTCATTTATGCTACGGTGTTTTCAGTCATAGAGGAATTTCTGGCTGCCTTTATAGGCAAAACTGATTGCAATACCCTCCAGGCCACAGCATGAAAATGAGCGTCAACGGAGCGTCAACAATTGTTGGTCATGTATCATGGGTAATGTGGGGGGCAACAGGTTCCACATTGTTATAAACTGATTATTGACTCCCTTTATAGGCAAAAGTGAATTTGAAACGCTTCCTGCCCCATCTTCAAAATGAGCGTCAACTGAGTGTCAATGATTGTTGGCCTTGCATCATGGTTGATCACAGCGTGATGTGGCGGTTATTGTCTATAGAAATCATTTTAACTGTTATTATACTCTAAAAGGCACAAGAATACTTAGTGGTAGCTCTGTAAATGAAATAAGTTGTTACTGTCCCGGAGAATGTTGCTAGAATATCCCGTATGTATATGCCTATACAGGCTGTAATATTCTTCTGTATTAATGTTTGGAATCACGAACCACTCATATTACCAAAGATTCAAGACCAAATATCGTGCACGCTTAGTTGACGCTCATTTTCAGGATGTGGTTGAGCGCGTGAGTATTCTTGGTTTACACATCAAGGCGGCTAATTCGTCGAAAATGAATTGTGACGTACCAAGGTCAATATTTTACCATTATCAGTAGCTTATCTGACTGCGACAGGAAATGTGAAACCTGAAACGCAGAACCGGCGATTAGAACCGACGGGTCTAGCCAAACCTGGCCAAACCCGCGGGTTGACGGGTATGGGTCCGGGTTTGGACCGCCAAGAGTCTGAGGGTCGGGTTTTTGTTCAGTTTTGGAACCCAACTGACCCGTTTATGCGGTCCAAACCCGGACCACTGGCAGGATAACGGACCTGATGCAAACACTACCCGCGGACACATGACAATTCTCAGTGGTGAAGACCACTGAGACTCGCGGAAGACATATGAACTCCAAATGGAAGCCCCGGCACGAGTATGACATACAGGCTGAGTGACGCTGAACTATGAGTCTGCATCTCAATTATTGGATCCAACACAGAATGGGATAACTCCTGAAAGATACGAGAGAATGAGATTGGAACGCCACTTCTCAAGGACAACAGCTGCCATTCAGAATATGGGAATTGGACTTATGAGCACTGATATGCCTCTCCTGGAGATGCACGGAGATGTATGAAAATCATTCTTTTGAATGTAGCATTATACACGAAGGGATGTGAAATGCTACGTGATCAAATATCCTGCCGTTGAAATACAATGAAATTTCATGAGAGTAGCAATTGCATGCGAAGAGGTAGAGTAACATACTGGAGGACTTGTGGTACCGAGTAAAATTCTGACTACAATTGGAGTGACAGAATGAAGTGTGGTATGGCAGAGATTACAATACAGATTACAATGCCGATTACAATTCCAAATATAATGCCAAATATGTTACAAAGTGATATGACCGAGAATGCTATCCTGAATGGGATCCTGAATCAGACTCCGCGATCCATAGCTACTCAACTACAGTGACAATTGACGACACCGAATCAATCTCAGAATCAACACCGAATCAAGCTCATTTAATTGATATTACCTATGCAGCCGTATGAGATTAATCACCAGCGGAGCAAAGACTTTGGAAGAGAGGGGGATGACAGTACCGCAAACGCAATCCCGACTGCAATCAATTACCATACCAGATGTGCAGGAATGAAGCACTTGAATTGCGATAAAAACCGACAATAAACAGGGACAATATGTGCACCGATTCAACTGATTGTAAGCACACCTACAGATGAATCAACACGCAGACCTGGTTGAAAGGCAGTGTGTGCACCCCGCAATCTGAGACGATAAGCTCACCTAACCTTCAAGGGACGGCCAGTATATCTGCAAATCCACTGGAGGGTGATGCTTTGTCAAACCAGCCTTATCCATGTGGAACAAGTGCAATATCGCGACTGACATGGGCCCGAACGAGATACCAAATAACTGCAATATGACAACCGAATTGTTGCACCGAATAAGATCACATATGGCCACCGAGTGTATCGAATGGTCTACTGCATAATATCACGAGGACTGTCAAGATAACTACCAAGATGTGATCACCGATATCTCACCCAGGCGGAACTCACTCCCAAAGGACTTCACATGGAGCTCGAGCGAATTACCTGGAGCGCAGTTGTAAGAAGCCACTGTCCCAGATGATTACCGAATTTCGTACCGAAGGACGAAGAAACTATCACTGAACGGCACACCAAACTTAATGCTGAATGATTTCACAAGAACCCATCCAAATGACTACCAACATGACAAAGGATCTTGGACTGAAGCTACCGAGTAAGATGGCCACACAGAAGTGGACACAGAACACACCGAAGCTATCATCAGAATGACTTTCAGCGAGGAACTGTCCACCAAGACTCTTCTGAATGCCGAATTCAGAGATGCTGAGATCTGCCAATACAATGTACAATGCAGCTTTGTCAGAGGAGATGCGCAATTGGTTTATAGTGATTATGACCACCAACGGTAAAGCTTACATGTTGAATATGGATCAATGAAATACTACCCAAGCCCAATCCAATTGGCGTCGAATGTGCTGCCCTGGATTGGTCAACAGCGAATCACATGAGAATCGTCGGCAATGATGATGCCGGTAGCGGATGCTCACAACATTGTCCAAATACAATGCATGATACACCAAATGATCAACTATTTCACTGATATCAACCTGGCCAATTCTGATGATAGTCTATGCCTATACTCAACCTAGTACAAGTACACATAGCAGATGACCGGGATCCTATGACAGAAAGTCTTCAGACCGAGCAAAGGCCAATCTGAATTCCATGTCAATTCAGCGAGACATTACCATTACTATCCTGAATACCCATACAATCCCAATTCCAATTCGGAGATCGAAGTAACACCACTACCGAACCACAAGGCAATCGGCAATCACTATGATGAAGAATTGTCGACGGAGCATCAACCTTTCAAAGAGGGAAATTGCTTTGTCAGATCGGTTCAGTCCTACCGGCAAGTCAATAGCCCACCTCGAGGCAGTCAGCCAAGAGACGCACCTACAAGTCTACCAAGAAGTCGAAAAAGAAGTCCACTACGAGTCGAGCACAATTCAACTGAAGCCACCTCTCAAAATCGCAACCATGATATCGACCTGATAGTCACCGTAGTGGATTGTGAACAATCATTACCAAGTTAATGCTAATTGTCGATGACTACCGCGTGCAACAGATAGTCTACAGAGCATGCGCAAACAATGCACCACGGCTCAACCGAGCGCAGGCCCGCTTGAAGTTCTTAAGTAAAACCATGTTATAGAAGCATACGTATTAGATCTCGACAAATGAGCCGGGACTTCACACGATGCAATTGACATCTATGATTAATACAGCCTGATTGGAACCAAGGATGCCGGCAGCGACAACTCCCAGTGTTGCGAAGTCATGCAGGGAAGCTCTACAACCGGGCTGATTCCAACTAAGAACCACGCTGAGATATGGACCACATAGAGATATGGACCATGAGAGCGGTAATGGATCTCAGGTTGAATGCTCAATGAGTTTCGGAGTGGAGACAAGGAGAAATTAAGATCCGGAACTCGGGAGTGGAGGAAATGGGAGAATTGGGTTTCGGAACTCGGGACCGGAGGAAAGTAATCAATGGGGCATTTCTTTCTTCTGTTTCATCTCTTCTGTTCTCTTCTTCATAGTTCTTTGCATCATTGGATTGTTGCCCAGTACAAATTGGGTTGGGACGGGTTTCATCACCTCCGGATCACAGTAAGGTGGAGGTGGAGTTTCTACATGCGCCAGTTCCACCAAACGGCTACCGTACGGTGCTAATCAGTTGCGGGTCTTATGACCTTTTCCAAATACGTATGGGACATGATTGTGTAATGATTTCTTTCCTTTTCTCTAGTATGGTTTATGTAGCCCAGGAGGTCACTGTCTAGAGAGGAGGATAATGTAATGGCGGCACATAATCCAGGCCGGGTAGCGGCCATTCTATATGGTTGGCTCACCACATGCTTTAGATTTCTAACAATAATCCTGTATATACATCTACACCTATAATCACTCGCATCCACATTAACAACCGTATTCATATAATTACCACACGTATGAGTATGAGGGCCAACACTGGTGTAGGTGCCATCACATTTGAAGTGAATGTTGAAGGTGATTTAAAGTCATCAAATCCCATCATTGTTATGTCGGTTGTGTTTACGGAGTCTGTGTCAGGATGTCATTTGGGACTTATTCCTTGGCAATCTTACATTGTAACAAATCAGCAATGTCCTCGGTGTCGTACCCAGCATTGTAATTGGCATTTTAATTGGCATTGTAATTGGCATTGTAATTGGCATTGTAATAGGCACTGTGTTAGGTATAGTAATCTCTGCCATATGGCTGTTTGTTGGGGTATCTTGAATAGTAGAAGGTTGTATACTCAGTAGGGTGAGGCTGGCAGTATGTATATTTTCATCTAGGCATTCAATTGTTAGTCTTGTACATTGCCATTGTCATCCAAAGTATGTATATTAGATTGGGTAGAATTCCACCTAACTTTGGGTACATTGCAATTGTAAAGTAGACTGACTGTGATCCGCCTACGAGCAATTATGAATACCCGGAATGAGTATATCTGTGCTCGCGAGTCCACTTCACATGGTATTGAAAATCACTCTATTCTCGATTTACCGGTGTTCACCAGTACTGTCATTCCGCATATCAGGCAGGGGTTGTCGCATTATGCACTGCTTTTCTAAATTCTCATAGTGTTTTGGATCTTCCCAGCTATTCTGTAACGAGCGGGGTCATGTGTAGGTGATAGTGGTAACAAATAATGTTATCCCAGAATATCTGAGTATGAGGTTCATTGGGCGAAATCAAGATACTAGGAGAGTCGAAACTGTTTCAACGTGTTAACTTTCCTTCCTATACCAGAGAACACGTAATGCCAGATGAAAATGAAATCCCCCAACACCCACAACGCTCTGTTTAAACACAATGTATCTACCACAGTGGAATCATTCCACATGCTCCGATGTGATATTTGAATCTCACCGTATGCTTTTACATACCACCAACTTCACTCCTGATCAGTACAACCACGCCATATCATCTCACGTTGCAAAACCTCTGCCAACATTCTTATCGTACTATATTCACATGCCACCATCCTGCCACTTCCTCTGCATCTCCCAAAGTATCCATATTTCTGTTCCACAATTCCTTCTACACCCTGTCCACATCACTACCATGAATACTAAGAAACTTCGTAATGTCCAGCGCTGTGATTGTTTCACCCCCATATGCGCGAAGTTCTCCAAGAACATTTTCCAATGTCCGCGCTTCCATGTGTAGCTTTGAAGAAACTCCCCTACAGCATGCAACTCGTCAACACACTTTGCTTGTACCCAAGTAAGGGAATGATAACCTGTCCAGCAAACAAGATACTGCAACTGATATCAACATTCCCGAAAATCATTGACACTGGATACCTGTTACTCCTCATCTCCATCAACCTCTACCAGTGGAGGGGGATTCACTCGCTGCCAAATTATAGGATCCTCCATAACAAGGTCCCACAGGGGAACAGGTTGTACTCAATAAATCTGTATTGCCGCAGGTAACTCCAACGTACACGCATAAGGGGACACCTGCTTCAATACCCTAAAAGGTTCCAAACGTTTCCAAACTAACTTCAGCCTGGGGCGTGTCGTCCACATATTTTGGTCATCCACACAATCCTTGGATGGAACGTGTATATTCTGTGCAAATATCTGTCCTTGATTCACCGCAGCATCCTGTAACGCCTTACTCAGTGTCATATCAACTGGCAAGTGTTCATTAACTGGTTGCATCAGACTTTAAACTTGTTCTGCATCCACCCATTGTTGATCCTGTTCCTGGGATGGTTCTCCTGCAAATGACATCTGCGGGTCCACTCCCTGAACTGCAATGAAGGAGTGGACTTCATTGATTCAGATATTTCATCATTCGCAGCAAATTCAGCCAGGGCTAACCACTGCACCCAGTCATGCTGCAAATCGTTAACAAACTCTTGGAGATACTGTTTCATCCCATCCTGCAGCTGCTCGGTCTGGCTATCTGGATGTGGGTGGAATACACAAGCCATTCATTGATCAATCACCAGGCAGCAACATATCTGGGTGGAAATGGTTTAAGCAAACGGGAGTCCTCGATCCGGAACAATTGTCCGGCATAGGATCAGGAGGCGGACCACATCCAGAAGAAACAACTTCACGAATCCTACCGTGTCTAATGTTGTATGACATGGAATTCAATGCCGCATCTTGAACAGCATATCCACTACCACCCAATTGGCCTCGAATCGCTCACACAAGGTGGCCAAAGTACATAATCACTCGAACTATCTTCGCATGGATTCTGTGGTACCGGCAATGATCGCAGAACTCCAAACTTTGCTTGCCTTTGGGACCTAGACAGTTAGCAACTGTGACAATTCCGTACATACTGTTCCACCAGTCTTTCCAAATCCTTCCAATGATACTCTGTATTCAAAATGTCAAATGTGTTCACCTGTCCTGGGTGTCCAGCCAAAGCAGTATCATAATGCTCCAGTATTAACCGCAACCAGAGCTGATCACTCTCAGGGACATACCACTTCCCCTTCTACCACACCTGTCCACCCTGCTCAGTGCACTCTGCCACAGTAATCTCCATTGCGCAATGATTTATGTGTATAGCCTCGCAGATCGTACTAGTTACTGGATCATGGCCATAGGCGTGGTCGAATGATTGGATATCGAAGGGCCCTCCTGTACAGGTAGGTGATTCCCCAATATCCTCAATTGATCCAGTACATTTTGTGGCTTCAAAACCACTTGGTCTATATTTTTTAATCTTTCATCCCTACCCTAACAGATGTCTCCCAGCCTCGATGTCAATGCATCTGCTGTCCCATTTGATTTCTCAGGTCGATACAGAATATGATAATCGAATCGTATGAACAACCCAGCCCAACTTGTCTGTTTTTGATTCAGCAACTTCTCTGTCATAAAATATTCAATGTTCTTAAGATCGGTTATCAGCTGTAAAATAGATGCAGTACAATCCCATTCAGGTCTCGATTCCTCAAGTGCCTTAAAGGATACCATCAGTTCTTTATCATATATATCATAATTACACTTGGGCGGTGATTATTTTTTCAAGTAATATAATACGGGATGCAACACACAATCATTGTACCGTAGTGACAATAGGCCTATAGAAACATCATCCGAATCATCTGTCCGAATAAACTGATCCTGTTCATGATGAAACTTTTACAGTGATAGTGTGGTTGTCAACTGAGTTCTCGTGGTTTCCAAAGGCACTTGTTGTTGTGATTCCAACACCAATAGTTCATCCTTCTTGGTCAACCACGTTAATTGTTCCGCTCTTTCAGAAAACATAAGAATCAACCGCAAGTATTAGTTTCCAAACCCGAGAAATTGTTGTACTTCAAAGTGGTTATTCAGCAGTCCATTCTTTGTCTTTCTTTCCCTGGTCTAATTTTGTACCGTATCAATCTTATCCTCATCCATACAAATGCCCGGTGTTGGTATACTCAGCCAGAGATACCTCACTGTCTTGTTACGCAACTCGCATTTCGCAGGCTTCAGATATAACGCTTCTTGGAACAATCGCTGCATAATCCACATAATATGAACAACATGCTCCTCTTCGGAATCAGTATATCTCAGCATATCATCCCTATATGCGGATTCCAAATCATCCTGGCATTCGCTTATAGCAGTATTGATATAACCCTGCGCTTCTGCCGGTGAATTTGGTGTCCTGAACTGCATTACTGTAGACCATACAATCCATATCTGTCACAGCGCTGGAGGTTACAAAGTGATTTGGGATTAATGGTACACATATGGAGAAGGTGTGGAAGGATGTGTCCTACGGAAAGATGGAGACGTTGGGAGATGAGGTGGAAGCGGCACAATGGTGGCGGCAAAATTTCAAATGATGAATATGTGGGCCGAGGTGTTGCAATGGCGGATGATCTGGCATGGTGGTACTGATCAGAGTTTAAGTTGATGGTGTGTAAGAACATGCGATAAGTTTCGGATGGATCATCAGAGCCTGTGGAATCATTTGAGGGTCGCCGATGAATTGTATATAAAGATAGTGTTGTTGGTGTTGGAGAATTTGATATTCTTCTCTCTTTAGTTTTTCTCTTGTATGCCAAAGCAAGTTACAACTTTCGAAGAACTTCGACCCTTGTCTGTTATTTTCTAGTCTTGCCGTGATTACTCAAAGGGAACATCGAGCACCTGTGTTCTGATATCACATGATTTGTTCGGGATATCACCAACAACTGACCACACCCATTACACTATTCCGAGTCCCACACTAACATACCTTACATTGAATGTGACTGCATCCCTCCACAGGGTGTATGTATTGATCCGAACCTTGTTCTGGAGCCTGTTGGGTTGACTTAGCACCAAACCGTCCCTGAATATACATTTGCGAAGATTCTTTTGACGAATTACCCAGACTGACAGAATGTGATATCCTTCAGTACCCTCCCCGATTACAATATTCGAGTACGCTAGTGCGACAGTAGTCCTACTTCCCGAACGACTTGGTTTGATATTGCTGCAACCCCTTGGATTGTGTTTGCACCTTAACTTCTAAACACTATCCATAGAATCACAGTGGTACTTGCAGTATCATGTTCAGAAGAACCTCTGGAGGCTGATTTTTGCGAACAGTCTGACATTCACTCTCCCTGTTATACTAATCTACCCGAGGCAGCCTGGGAAGGTGGGAGCCTCAACATTGAGGATCATGTATTTGGGCACATTGGACCAAGTATCACGGATGACTTATTCGTGCGTTTACTAATTGCTATCCCGAGGAACCCAGGGATAGTGAAGAACATAACAGTGTAGGTCTACAATCCACCGCCGTACATGCACCAGCAGTTGCAACATCAGCTTAGGCTTTGGGAAACCCGGTGATTGTAGTTGAACACCAGACCCCGACCCCTTCCAAAATTGACTAATATAACTGACACTGGTAGCTGTGCTTGATCCACTACCATGGCAAGATCAAGAGGACCAAGTGCGGCCATGGTGTCTCACAAGGATCAGGACACCAGCGTGGCACTCTTCGAGATATAACAAGATTTCATAGGATGTGAGAAACTACTCAAGGCGTTTGCACGGACACAGAAGGTGCTGATTGAGGTTGAACAGCATTCACACCCAATCCGTGAGGTACAGGCAGTCGGCGACAACCCACCACAGATTTTCTATTTCCGGTGGTAGATCACAGACCAGAAGATGAAGCAGTGGTGGTTCCCGCAGAGGGAACATGCCGGATTCGAAGAACCCATACAAACACTGACGTTCAAACGGAACGATGTCAGGAGGAGACCTGAGCCATCAGGACCAGACGAGGATGTTCGAAAGGAAATGCCGGACATGACTCAGGATATACAGCAATCTGGGCAGTAAGCCCGCAGTTTAAGTATGAAGTCAGCCAACGCGCTAATGTTGGCAGTCAGAGCGGCTTCGGGTGCTACTGAAGTTCAGGAAGACAGTGGCACGAAATTTCCTAACTCCCTGTACATCTCAGGCTCAGATCGCTCTCAGTTGTGAGTCTGGATTGCTCAACTCTGAATAGTCACACGACACAAGCCCACCAGCTGTCCCGCCAAACAGTCGAAGATACGTAATGCGTTCAACTGCCGGTGGGGAGTAGCAATCGCCCAGATTGTACAAAAACTCCGAGTGGACAGAATATTAGGGCTGGACACTTTGCCATCGTGAATATAAGTTGTGAAAGTAGGTTTTGGAAACTTGGACTGAGTAGGCCCGGCAGAATGGAAATTGTGGGAGATTTAACGAAAGAGCTGAGATTGTTCCCAGTACAATGCTGAGTTTGCAAATGATTGCTGCCGATCACGACTGGAACTCTTCGGTTTTGCGAAACTCTTCGAGGATGGAGTTGTCCGATGAAAGAAAGGAGTTATTTATATCCAGTAATATGTCAGAGTATCCCCATTCAGTTGTGACAATTTTCCAGAAGTGGGAAAACTGAGTATGACAACAACGAGCTAAACAGGCCGCACAGCATCAAGCAGGAGGGACCTGGTGCAGCTCCTCGCCAGGGCCTACTGCCCCCCAAATGGTTTCCGCAGGAGCCCCCACTGGATCAGATGCTGGAAATACAGGACCAGCACCAATGTACCTGAGGGCGGGCAGCAGAAGCATTTCGATGGCGGAGTTTTGCAAATAGGAGGTGTGCAGTGTGTGGTGGGAATAACACCAGGGTGGTGGATTGTGTGGTGAGGAAGATTGCTCAGACGTTTAATGCGGCTGGGGTGGAAGATTACCAAGTAGGGACTAGGGGCAGTCCCTAGAAATTGGGGAAAAGATTAGGTCACCCTATGTAGGACGGGGCTTTAGTTCACCAGAAAAGTTTTGTTCTTACTCCAATAAAGTGATATCCAATTTCGCGAATATCAGGTAGCAAGGTGGAGGTATTGGAAGGATCAAGGGGAGAACAACATTTTGTTATAACCTGCACATTGACCGTGAATAACCAAAAAATAACACCACATGCATTGCATGATTCCGAAGCTTTAGGCATTGAATGTATGGATCAAGATTCTGTTCGCCATCATCACATATCCCTTCAGGAGTTGAAGGAAACATGTGAAGTTGAGGTCATCAATGGGAAACCCACTCATTCAGGGGATATTACATATATTGGTAACATTGGCATAGAAGTGCAGGATTATAAGGAACAGTTACCAATGTATGTAACAAGGTTGGGACATCATCTAATTGTCCTCAGGATCCTCTTCCTATGGTTGCATGACGGTGGCGTATATTTCGGGTCACATACCATCACATTTTAATCCCAATATTGTATTAAACTTTGTTATCATGAACTGGTAACAGTACAATGAGTTACGGAGGAACTCCTAGAACGATTATATCATGCTATGAAGATATTCGAACTACACATTCAATACCTGGGACTATTTCGGTGGAATATTGTGACGCTTAATCGATTGTCATTTTTTCGGACGGTAAAGAAAGGAAAGCTCACAGTGTTTAAATGCTCACTGGATGATATTAAGAAAACCATTCAGGCAAACAATTTGAAGGAACATCCACTGGAGGAGATTGTTCCGACACAGTATCATGAGCTTCTTCAACTTTTGATTAAGGTTATAAAGGATTGGTTACTACTGCATCGACTGGGTATTGACCATCAAGTGCTATGGTAAGACGCAGAGATGCCAACACAGGGACCATTAAATTCAATGTAGAGAGCCGAATAGGTAGTTTTGACGGAATGGTTGGATGAGAATATGTTCAAAGGGTTCATTCACAAGTCATCTTCACCATTTGTGGCACCAGTCCTGTATGCAAAGAAACCAGATGGAGGGCTACAGTTCTGTATTGAGTATCGCACTATCAATAAGAAACCCCTACAACATTGGTATCCCCTCCCATTGATTTGGGAGAGGTTGGGCCGTCTGGGAAAGTTTATGATATCAACGAAGTTCGATGTACGAGGGGTTTACACTTATCTTTCGGTCAATGATGGGTATGAGAATGAGTTGACTTTCCACATGAAATGTGGAATGTGTAAACCGACTGTAATGCAATTTGGGGCAACAATTGCAAAGTCAGATTTCCAGGGTTATATTGATAATGCTATCAGGGAAGTGCTGGATAATTTCGCATTCGCGTACCTGGAGGTTGTGCTGGTATATGGTGATTCCAGCAAGGAGGATGTTGTCCATGTTGAGTGAGTTATGTGGAGACTATAGGAAGCAGGGTTATATATGAAGCCGGAGCAATGGGAGTTCCATAAGGAGACAGTGAGGTTTCTTGGACTGTTTAGATCTACAAAGAGTATTTCTATGGACGAGGATCAGATAGAAACTGTACGAATTTAGAGCAGGAATACCAAGACCAAAACCACACCGCTGACTAACCCCTATAAAGTACAACAATGTCTCCGCTTTCTTAATTATTACCAGCTGTTTATTCTTCAAGCTCTTGTCGAAACCAAATCATGAACATCATTGACGATTAAGGATGAGACATTCCGGTGGGAATAGGATCAACCAGGGGCTTACAAAATCGTGACAACCACGTTAATAACAGGAACGGCGTTGCAATACTTTGATCATTTATGGGACATGATTATCGAGACAGATGCTTTGGATTATGTGTCTGCAGGGGTAATATCAACACGGAATGAGAATGGGGGGTTGCATCCAGTCCCGTATTACTAGAAGTAACATTCACCGGTCGCGCGCATTTATGATACATCCGATAAAGAACATATGGCGATTAGTAAGTCATTTGAACAATGGAGACCTGTATGTGACGGTGCAGCGTATCCTTTACAGCTGATATCTAATCATTACAACTTTGAGTATTTTATTATAAACAAGTTGCATAATGGACTACAGGTACATTGGTCTGAGTTCTGAACATGATTCCATAACGAAATTGTCTATCGACTTGCGAAATCGAATGGCAAAGCAGATGAATTCACACGCAGGCCAGGAGACCTCACAAAGAGGGGGATGAAAGATTTAACTTCTTGGGCAAGTAGTTTTGAACCAGTATAGTTTACCGGAACAATTGAAGATATTGGCGAATGACTTACACTTACAGGAGTGCCTTTTGATGTCCAATCGTTTAAACCTGGCATTTGGAGATGATGCGTGACCGTGGAAGATATGGGAGGCTATCAAACTGAAAGAATCCTTAAAGGAGATTACAGTTTCAGAGTGCACTGAGCAGGGTAGACAGGTGTGCTATCCAGGGAAGCAGTATGCTACTATGAGTGATCAGCTTAGGTTACACTTTGTACAGGAGCATCATGATACTGCGTTGGCTGGACATCCAGGACAGGCACAGACATTTGACCTTTTGAACTTACAATATTATTGGGAGGATATGCGCAGACAGGTACCAGTATGTATGGAATTTTCATAGTTACCAAAGGTCTTGGACCTCAAGGCATGCAACATGTGGAGTTCTACTGCATGCGCGGGTACCAGAGAATCTTTGGGAACATAGTTTGAGGGATGATATAGTTCGGCTATGTGGGTGCGTGGGATTCGACGCCATTCGGGTGGTAGTGGATAGGCTGTCAATGATGCGGTATTGTATTCCATGTCATACGGCACCAGACGAGGTAGGATGGAGGAAGTTGTTTCGTTTGGATGTGGGCCGCCTCCATCGGCCTACCTTGGAGGATTGTTGAAGAGCGAGGACTCCAGGTTGCTTGGAGCTTTTGGGGACGGCTTTTTAGCCGGTTGGGAATTGATGGACTAACATCTACAGCATTCTACCCACACACAGATTGCCAAGCCGAGCGGATGGAACGTGGGATGGAACAGTATCTCGGAGTGTTTCATACTAATCATCAAGATGATTGGGTGCAGTTGTTACTGCTGGCTGAATTTGTGGCGTATAATGGAATATCTGAATCAACAATGTGTACTCTGTTTTGTGCAGTTCAAGGTGTTGACCCACGGATGTCATTTCCAGGAGAACCAAGACAGGAACGGGATTAATGACATGTCCATGAGGATCAAGTTCAATCTACCATGCAACAAGTTCAGGAAAACCTGATAGTTGAAATGGCACAGGGGGATGTGTTAAAGGAATAGGTGGCGAATCCAGGAAGGTTATCTGCCCCAAATATACCATATGGATCAATTGTTTGGCTGAATGCCCATAATATGCGAGACCAAACATCATGGTCGGATGTTGGATAGGAAACGTTTGGGACCTTCTCGGGTATTGACGCAGGTGACCCCGTATGCGTATCAGTTCGAGTTGCCTGAGGCTGCACAGATACCCCAAGTAAAACCTGTATGCCTGTTGATTGTGGTTTTGTAGAATCCGATGGTCGGGCAGCAAGTGGATCACCCTACATTGGTAGAGGTTCATAGAGAAGAGTAGTGCCAGGGTTCCAGTGTCGAAGATAGTCGGGAATATCGAAACCAGTTACAGTATCGGGGTAGTTGAACAGGTAATGATTTCCTCACTTAGGAACCCACGAAGTATCTTGATGGGTTGCAGGCAGTAGGGGCCGTTCATCAACGGTACCCAGGGAAGCCCTGACCATTGGAACATGTTCTTGGCGGACCCAAAGGCTAAGGGGGAGATACTGTCATGGTGCTGGAAGAAATGAAGATATTTGGGATTAATGGTAGAGATATTGAGAGGGTGTAGAAGGAATTGTGCAATGGAAAGATGGAGACTTTGGCAGAGGCGGAGGATGCGGCGGCATCGTGGCGGCATCACTTTGTATTGTCAAAGAGTGAGCCCAGGTATTGGCGAGATCTATTGAAATGGCATGGTTGTACTGAAAAGGAGTTATGTTCGTAGTGTGTAACATGATGGGATAAGATTCGGATGGTACATCGGAGCATGAGTAATACTTTGAGGGTTGCAGACCAATTGTATATGCCGAGAGATTTGTTGGTGTTGGAGGACAAGGTTTCCTTCTCTCTTTGTTCATTCTCTTGAATCGGATAACAAGTTAAGTCTTTGTCGCAGCTTCAACCCTTGCCTTATGTTGGGTTGGGTTGTCTTGAATACTCGACACCAACATCGAGCACTTGTGTTCTAAACTCACATTAGATATTACCAATATCACCAATGGCTGACCCTGCCCGTTACAATATCTCGTCTCCACAGCCAACTGCTCCTCCTCTCCCTCCTTAACCCAAACTACAGTTGCAGGCCCTACTACATCCAGCCTTGGGTATATCCTGCCATTCCTCGCAAGCTTCAACATCTCCATAATCAACGTAATCAGACATTGACTCATGATTGTTTCCCTATTCATATCTCGATACTCCATAACGAACAGTAGCCCTCCATCTGGTATGTTCACAATCAATAATGGTGCTGCAACTCGTGAAGATGTCTAGTGTATGAATCTTTCGGATATATTCTCTTCCAACCATTCTCTCAAAGCTACCAATTCTGCACTTGACATTGAACACAATGGTCCCCATGATAGTGTCTCTCCATCTTTCATGCGCGCTTCACGGTCAATACCCAGAAGATGATGTGAGAACCCATCCGCTGAAACCTTGCTAAATTGCGGGAGCCACTGATGTTACTGTTCGGCAACAATCTCCTCCAGAAGACATTCATTCACATTCTCTGCTTCAATGGCATTATTAATATCATGCAATGACACTTTAGAGACAGTGAGATTGCCTGCTGTTACCGCATGAAAAAATGCTGATCCATCAATTATCACAATGTGTCATTAACATTATCTCTGAGGTCGAATCAGTCGTTCCAATATCTCTTTACCATGATATACTTCTTCCGGTGGTTCCTGTGTATCTCCTTAGACAGTCACCGGAGCATCATGACAATGTGTAATACAATATTGGAATGCACAAGTGATGTTATTTGATGCAATGTGTGCCGCTGCATCATGCAACTTTAGCCAGGATATTCCGAGAAAATTGGTTAATGTTACAACATTGTAACAAACATCGGTAACTATTCCTGATGATCCTGCACTTCTATGCCAGCCTTAGCAACATGTGTAATATCTCCGGATTCAATGGGACGTCCATTGGTGACATCAAATTGACATGGTTCCTGTACCTCCTGAAGGGGTATCTGATGATGGCGAGCAAAGTCTTGATCCATTAAAGCAATGTCAGTAACTTCGCAACTGCTCAATCCGTGTGTATGTATCTCTTGGTTTTTCACCCTTAATTTGCAGGTTATAACAAAATGTTTTCCTTCCATTGATCCTTCCAATACCTCCACCTTGCTAACTCATCATCTGGAAATTCCAACACATTTTAAAGCATCCAAAGCAGTCATTTCCAATCAACCGAAGTGCCATGCTGAGTGGGTTGAACTAATCTTTCCCCAATTCCTCGGGACAATTCTTGTTTTCTACTTCCTCAAGCTCCAGCTCAGGTGCCTTAAATTTCTTAGTAATCTTCCGTACCGCACATTTTGCCACCCTATGGTTGAACCCACAATAGTATAAACCCTGCCCATCGGCAAACCACACCACCATCTCCTGCCCAGAGATTATTCTCCCGCATGCCCGGAGCTCCAGGTGTGCTGGTCCTGTATATCTATCACCATTTCCCATGGGGGCGCCTGAGGGATCCATTGGGGGGGCAGTAAGCTTTTGCGATGTGGGGCAACCTGTCCCTTCACATCGATTCTGCTTGGCGTTCCCTGCTTGTGGTTACCTCAGTTGGGTATCCCACTTCTGGCAAGCAGTCATGAAGACGAGACGATTCTCTTGCATATCAATATCAATAATTCAATCTTTCATTTCCTCAGACAGCCACATCCTCAAAGCATTTCGCAATTCTGAGGGATTGCTGTAGTGGTAGGCAGTAATAACTTCAAACTGGGCATAGTACAGAGAGAACTCGCGGCTCTTTTGGGTAATCTCCGTGCATTGTGTTCAGTGGTGACCTCTCTGTTGAGGTCACAAAATGCTGCTTCAATGTGTTGTAGCGAAGGTGGTAGGTTACCAACCCCTGTCGTTTCATCTTCCCTGATATGTGGCACTATCTTGATTCAGGCTATTCCCCTCGGGCTGTTGAACGCATACTGCATGTTCGAATCTATGTCAGGACACCTGGTGGGCTTGTGTTGTATCACCATCCAGAGTAGATCAATCCAGGCTCACACATGATTTTGATCCAACCCTAAAATGTGGAGGAGTGGAGAAATTTCTGCCATCTGTGTTCTAGAGCCTAAGGAGCAGCAGGATCAGACATGGCTGCGAAAGGCCGCTAGTTGGGTAACTGTGTCCTCACACTGCGGGTCTTCTCTGCAGATTGCTTTGCATCCTGGGTCATGTCTGCTAGTTCCAGTCAATAATTCTGGTCTCTTGCAAGTGCCGCGGATCTCCTCCTGGCTTCGTCCTATTTGATAGCCAGAGACTGTATGTGATGTTCAAATACCGTATGATCCCAATGTAGGGCGAGGGAATTTATAGTCCATCGGTCTGTAATTGGGCGCTGAAGATTAATACTCTGTTGTTGGTGGTGTAACATCACCTTGACATCCCAGATTTGCTGGGAGTACTATTTGACCCTCCTCAGCACCTTCTGTATCTGTGTGAAGTATTGTTAGCAACGGTTTCAACCCGCTGGAACGGTTCCGGGTTAGGGTTGGAACTGGAATAGAACAGTTGCAACAGCCTTTACCACACAAAAACCCGAACCGTTGCAAATATTCCTGTTTTACCAACACAATCCTGGGATATCAACATCACAATTTTGCCGTGAATGAAGGATTTGAGTTCTGATCGTATCGTGAAACGATCAGCATGTAGATCCTCCAGGTCTACCCGCTCTTTCACCACCCGCTTTCAGATTTGTGATCCGACCAATATTCATTCAGTCGCTATCGAAAACCCGGTAATTTCGCGTAAAATCTCTCTTATTTTCACATCCACTCCACAAATATTAGTCAGATCCAAACTCTGAAAGTGGGAGGTGAAAGAGCGACTAGAACTGCGCCATGTACATACTGATCATGGCATGTTATGATCAGAACTCAAATACTTAATTAGAGCGAGAGTTGCAGGAATCGTACAAATGGAACCGTGTTTCAGGTACAACCCGGCAAAAACCTGCGGGTTTATGTCCGGTCCAGATAACAACCCCACCAAGACAAAGCAGTTCTGGTTGTTGGCCGGGTAACGAACCGAACTGAAAACAAGCGGCTGCCAGAAAACGGACCGCTGACGGGTTACCCGGACCGGTTGCTAACACTAATGTGTACCCCGGACAACGTTGGTCCAATCCTATGGTATCTTGTTCGATATCGATGAGTGCCATGATGGTGCACTGGTCCTCGGAACACACCACGGCCGCTTGTGGTTCGGTTGATCCTGACATGGCAGCACATGAAGCACATGTAGCATAGCAAATGGTATGTGTCAATTTCGCCAGGGGTCGAGGTCAGGGGTAGTACCACAATTACTGCGATTTCCAAAGACTTGGCTGTTGTTGCCGCTGCTGCTGAGTGTCCAATGGTTGACTGTCCTTCTACACAGTTGTATCCATCATAATGACAAGGTTCCTCGGGATGGCAATCAGTATACAAACCAAAATGTAATCCGCAATAATTGGTCCAATGTTTCCCAAATAGTTGATTGCCAATATCCAGGTCGCCGCCATCTCTTGCTGCTTCTGGTTAATCAGCATTCCTGCGGGATGGAACATCAGACAGTTTCCAATAATAAGCATACCGAGATTCTTCCTCGAAGGTTGCTGTGAGTACTGCTTCAACAATCCAGACAGCGTTTAATGGTTTAGGTTCATATCCAAGGCAAGGGGTTCCAGCAAGATCTGACAACTTCTTTGTGCAGCACGATTACTGTTATACTGGTGCATTCGAATATGGTGATTGATGAGAGTACTGAGTAATATCAAACATGATAAGTCGGGGTAATTCCTCAAGGTAATTGACAGAAATATGTATCCAAACACGGTTCATTGCATGGTAAACTAATCAGCAAACCGACCAAGGTTCCGAGCATTATTCACAGCCTGTGGAGGGATGGAGGCACATTCAGCGTACGGAAGGTGCGTGTGGGACTCGTTCTAGTGTAATAGGCGGCCTCGTGCGTAGTTGATATTAGTAACAATTCAACTGATCCCAGAACAAAGGTGCTCGTGGCTCCTTACAAGAAATCAAGTCAAGATGAGGGTGGACACTGTTTCAAAGTTGTAACTTGCTCTACTATACAAGGGCATGACTAATGTGAGAAGAAAAGGACATCCTGCAATAGCAACAACATTCTCTTGATATACAATTCGTCAGCCACCCTCAAATGATTCCTCATGCTCCGATGTACCATCCAAATCTGATCCTGTGATCTTACACACCACCAGCTGAACTTATTATCAGTACAAACGTGCCATATCATCCGATGTAGCAACACCTCTGCCCTCCTCCATATCGTACTTTCTTATACCGCTACCATTTCGCCGCTTCCTCCTCGTGTCCCAAAGTCTGCCTCTTTCTGTACCACATTTCCTACAATAGCTGCTCCGAATCTCAACCATTAAACCAAACTATCTTTGTAACCTGCAGCGGAGTGACCCTGACAGTACACTTTTCCGCTGCCAAGGTTCCTTCGTTTGCGGACTATATATTGGAACAGCAGTCTCGAACAGAGTTGTATGGCAGATAATCTGTTCCATCCTTGTTAGTCAAAAGAATTGAACGAATTAATGTATGCAGGGAAGAAACCATCCAGATGATGCAGTACCACAGGCCTGTCCAATGGAAAATGACTATGACCTGCAATCAATCATTTGGTGACTGGGCGAGCCAGTCGCAGTCATTAACATGTCGCTATGGACAGGCTGTTCTTCCACCCATACTGCTTCTGCTCCATGCTTGGTCATTCAGCCTGCCAGTGTTTCCACTGTTGCTGGACCATGATGCCTCTTTTATGGGTGCAGATGCCGCAGTCCCCAGCAAACTGGAGCAAACCCCTGACCGTTGGGCGAATGCCATGATAACCGCCCTAAGTTGGCAGTCTGCAAGCGGTTCCCAAGACCAGATGACCGGGAGAAGCCTCTCATACAACGGTCCCGAAGCTGCATGGATCCTTGTGCAGTTACATTGTCCTCCATGCAATTGTCTCAGAAACATTTCTTGCACCCCCGACATGTTCCCGCTGCTCGATAGAATCAACATGTCATATTGCTCTCACTCAGTCCAGAAAGAAGGCTGCAAGAGCAGTATACTGTTTAGTTAATGCTAGGACCAGCATGCTGACCTATTGACTAATACCGCGTTGGAGCCCAATACTGAGGCAGTGTAGTACCTCATCCATCATGATTGGTACATCTAGCTGATCCATTTGATATTCTGAGTCCATTCCATATCCCCATGAGGACTGATAATGTATGACACATAATAATAATTATTTTCCTGATATAGATATATATTGACTGAGTACTGGGGAATGTGTCCAGGCTTTAAAGATGAAAACTCTCGATATCCATGTCTTTTCGATTCATTGAATACTCCAATTAGTCTTCTCACTGTGGCGCCTCTGCAGGTTGTTGTCTCAAATTGTAATATCATCTCACCAGTAGCCACATGTGCTGCCAGAAGTCCAGAGCCTGTTCAATTAGTAGTTAATAATGGTGACATTTCGCCATGGTTACCATTAATGTGATTTCAGTTGAACATATCTGATATTGTAGGCGAACTGTGATTATGCAATATATTTGCGCTATGAACGGTGAGGCTGGACATGTTGGTAATTGTACCCACCATGGCCATCGTAGACAGGCTGCGGAATTCTGTAGGTGTCCACTATTGGTGGAATTCTCGCTGCACAATGAGTCATGACTGTATGATCACCTCAATTGAGGGAAATCTTCTCAATGTACATGTGCTTCAATTGTGGGATAGGTTTATCCGTAGTTGGACATCGCTCTTGCAGTCACCAGGAGAAGTAACAGTACTTCATTGATTTACGGTCGTTTATTGTAGAATGTTTTTGTTTATGCTATTATTTGTCTTGGTAGGTGTGCATTGCACCAGTATTGCATCTGTAGGATGGCGATAGAATTCTTGTGCAATTCAGGGGTGTGCATATCACATGATTGGAAGGAATATACTGATAACTATACAGACTTATGATTTAGATCTCGACATTACCATTGGTTATAGGGATATTTGATCTAGAGGTAAGATTTCACTGTTGGAGCGTCCAAAGTCGATGCTCGTTGTCTATTGACTCAAAGGAATTGAATTCGAGCTCCTGAAGGTCATTTGTTAAAACTTTCTGTCATAGACAAAGATCCAATGTTGTGTCTGGTAAATCCTATGAGTAATCGGTATTGTGGGTGGAGCAACTTGTACGCCAATTGGTTCCGGAAGTCTGTACAGGACTCAGGTGCCATAATTGAAAAATGAATTGACAGAAGCTCGGAGATTCTGAGTCATGCTGCTTCGCTATGTTGTTTGGATGGTAGTATATTTCATGGTTACCTTGATGCTGTTGCGCGACGGAAAAGCCGTATACTGACGAAATGCCGCAAGTGAACTGACTCAGATTACCGAAAAACCAATACCTGTATTGGGGTATGCATGCTGGCATTTAGTATCATTGGCCTATGTGTGGTTATTGTATGAATACGGTTTCAAACGTCAATGTGAGTGATTGAAGCTGTAGATTAACGACTAACAGTGAGGCAGAAACGACACCCGCACACAGCAAGCACCCAGTCAACTTGTTCACCGCCACCTGGGTCTATTTCAATTGAATTCCTGAACCAACCAAGATCAGCGGTCAAATGAATCCAAATCTGCAAGATTACTACTCCACCTCAATAGTTATTAGCATCACATTATGGATACCTGGCATAACTGACTGGTTTGGGCAGCAAGTGTAACTGCATTCAATGTATGCTGATCTCCCCAATGTTGCGGGCGACCTATTATCTATCTCACCACATGGTGTTGGAGTGGAGTGAAGTTTTTCCCCGAAAGGAGATGTTATAGGCGGAAGGCAGTCAAAAGCCTCAGGTTACCGCCTTCAAGAAACAGTCAATGTAACGCAGATTGCTCGAACCACGAATGGTATTTCAGCTGCCAATGACCCAGCATTGGATATGACAAACACAGAGGACGACTCAGATATGAAGACAGATGGGGAGCAACAGAAATTGCAAAGATTGGGTAATGTGCACAACTTTGAGAGATGTGGCACGGTAGCCAAAACCTATGTATTATACAGAAGAAATCTGGCGCTCCACACACACAGAGGACAGTGGTAGGACACATGTCTGAAACAGATAAGATTGTCAAAGCATCCCGGTCCCATTTTTGTCATCTTGCGGTGGCCGTATTTACACTCTCAGAATATCCACCATCACCACCAGGTCTGCCTGCCAAGGACCTCGCTGGAGGACGATCTCAAACGTAACATTTCCCCCTCATTCCAAGAATCAACTGTCAGACAGGCACAAGTAATGAGAATAGCAAACCTTACTGCATTTCGGACAATGAAAATTGGCTAAAGTGAAATTGCAACTTGGATTAGAGAAATGACTCCAAAGGAAATTCCCCAGCAGACGTTGGACCTGAATTGGACCAAGGTATTGGAATTGAAGAGAAAGAATTCCCCAAGGAGGGGGTTGTGAGTGCAGCGCCAGGTGTTCACGGATTGATTTGCCGAACCCAGTAGTTGAAGAGAATGTATGGTAAGGTGTTTATCATGGTTAGTGTAGCAGAAATGAGCAGCAATAAGGAACCTCAGGCAAAGTCGGATAGAGGGTGTTGCTGTTACAGCAGCTTCTTGATATACCATGACGGAAAGTGTCAGTTGGACATAAATTCAGGGCGAATGGTAATCAGTAACTTGTGAATATTGGGGGATATATAGTTGTATTGCTGGCGGAATCTATCGTGTGTCAAGATACTCAAATGATGGTCATGTGAGTGCATGGGCACGTATGCCAACGGCCCACTAAGCAAGCAAATAGATTACACTTGTAGGGATTCGGTTGCAGATGGTGAAATTGATTGCACGTGTATGAGTACGTGGTCAGATTCGTGTTAATGATTATAATCCTAACAAGCTGTGTATTTAAGGTTGTCCCTTACCCGGCCGCATGACCTGCGAACATACTAACCCTCACCCCAAATCCAAGAACTCGCTGTTATATTATCCTCTCTCGCAGCAGCAGATCTGCTGGGCTGCATACCTGCATACACAGAGACAAACAAACAAACATGAAACAAATCCCACAATAGTCCTGCGGATATAGTGCATGGGGAAACTCCAACTGCACTTGACTGTCATCTGAAGGTAGTTTGAGCCATGGCGTGGCCATTTGTACAGGACTGCATCAAATCCCACAAAGAAATAAAACAGAACGTCAATTTGATCCATTTGCTCCACATTCGCGACTTCGTTGGGTGGCTGCATTAGAATTCATCCACCACCTCCTAAGTATCTCTGATGTGTTCCTCTGTTTCCCAACTCATCCGGAAATGTCTGTATCCAGCATCTTGAACAAGATAATCCAGCTTCCAATATCGCCTTTGGGAGTCGAGATTGCAATGAATGTCCCATTCTTCTGTGTCGTGGCCAAGCATTGGGTGAGATTCGCTCCATGCCTGGCCTGAGACCGGCGGTGTATCCCGATTTCGTTGTGCCAAGTTGAAAACTTGTTGGTTTTGCATCGTCTTCGCCAGGTCTAAGATGCAAGACATGATATTGATAACTTTACTCACAGTGTACAGTCCCGTGCATTTGTAGTCGAGCACGTTAGATGCCCTGGTTGTCCGCAGATGCTTGGTCAAGAGCCACACATTATCTCCAATGTTGAACATAATTTCATTTACACTGGCATAATTCATCTGCTGCTGCTGTGCATCCAGTAGTGTTTTCTCTGTGCCCGATGTGTCTCTGCCACTTCATCGAGTGTAGTCCCCACCTGGCCCTCCAACTTCAGATGTGGCAGTTTCGGTGCTTTGAACAGCATCTCAGGGTTCTAGTGTTACATGGCTCAGAATGGTATCATCCTCGTTGAAGCATGAACTGAGGTGTTGTACGCGAATTCCCCCTGGAGAAGTGGTTCTGCCCAGTTAGCTTGATCATAGTTTATGAAGGCTCGGAAAGCCTGTTCGATGGACTAGTACTACTGCTCAATCTGGTGGTCGGTCTACGGGTGGAAGGTGGTGCAATGTCGGTGGTCGACACTAATGTGGAAGCAGACTCGATTTGTGAGTCAGCTGGTGATCAGGGTTCCGCAGTCGGTGACGGTATTGGTTGCCTCGCCGAGCTGGCAGATCATGTGCTTGAAAAACGTATCTGCCATTTCTGGTGACACTATATCCTGTCAGCAGGACAGGTAGATCATGATCCTGGGTGGTCGATTGACTAAGACTGAAATCTGGGCGTATGCCGACTTGGTTGGTTCTGGTAGGTCGTTGACAAAGTCCGTTGGCACTCAGTCCCACAGATGATAATGTGGTTGCGGAGGCCAGTTATCTCCATCTCACGCATGGCATGGTTCATTATTTCGGTGGCATACTTCGCAACTGTCGACTCACTTCCGTCCCATGGTGTCTAGTCCAAGCCAATAAAAGTCTTTAGATACGAGTTAAGCCGTTCTAAGTGCTCCAAAGTGATCAGAGTCAGGGTGATCTGGGAAAAGTCTAATCACGTAGTCGCGGAGTGCTTCTGGCATGGATATTCTCCCTGCACAGGTGAGAGCCCCTGCACTTACTTTCCACGGCATACCTATACGCGTATCCTTGGATCTGTCTTGGCCGGCAATTTGATTCTTCATGTCAGTCACTGGAGGATCAAAATCCTGGGTTGCCATGATCGCTGGTAGGAGAGGACTGAATGGATCCACGATGGGGACTGCAAGGGGCGCCAAGAGTCGTGCACTAGGTCATGCGTAGTCATCATCATAATCAGGTCGTCTTGATGGTCGGTCGGCAGGGTACTTTTTTCAATTCAAGTGTGGAATACTAAAGTTATACGATGAATGGATCTCAGCCAATCTCACTTTTCACCGAGAGAGCATATTTGACGTTTGAAATACTTGGGATTCTTGTGGTCACATTGTATCAGGATCTTCTGATTGGTTCCCTTGAGATTATGTTGCCATTGCCTCAATCTCTCCAAGACGGCCAATAGCTCCCAGTCGTATGTGCCATGTTACTGTTTGGCAGCGGTGTATTTTCACGAATACCAGTTGACCATTCAGAACATGCCGAACCAGCTATATTTGGTGACAATCGCAGCAATTGCAAAGCCACTGGAGTCAATCTGGAGGATAATAGGATTTGCCGTGTGAAAATGTGAGTGAATTGGTTTTTTATCAAATGCCTTCTGGAACATCGTGAATGCGAGTTCTGCCTTTCGGGGCCATACTCATTTGCTTGTTGATTTCTTTGGTAAGTCGGAAACTGGTGCTGGTACTTTGGCGTATTTGGAGATGAAAGTTCGGTAGAAGTTGGTGAAGCCCGGAAGCACTTCAACTTCTCGGATGGACATGTGTGAAGGCCAGTCTTCGTTGGCTGATATGTGGTGTGATTGCATGCCGATTCTGTCAGACCTGAAGATAAATCCGAAGAAGCCAATCTCCGAGGCTCCGAACTGGCACTTGTTGGCTTTGTAATACACGGTGAATTGGCGTAGTAGTGCTAGTACCATTTGTAGGTGATCCTTGTCCTCGTTCTCGTTGGTCTAGTCGGTCAGTATGTACTCGAGGTAGTATAGATTGAAGTCAGAAATGTAAGGTAGTAGGCAGTAGTGCCTGTAGGCCTGGAAGGCAGCTGACGCGTTGGTGAATCAATCAGGAATGACCGAGTATTCGACCTGGCTGAAGTGCATCCTGTAGGCAGTGATATTTTCCCTGGCATCTTTGATTCGGATCTGGCAAGAGGTGTTCCCGAGGTGCAGTTAAGTCAATATTCAAGCTCCGCCCATTGGATCAAGAAAGTCCACGATGAGGTGTAGGTGGTATCGGTTCTTGACTGTCGCCGAATTGAGCGCCTGGCAATCCACACATAGCCGCAGCCTGCAGTCATGTTGTTTCACAAACTACATCGGTGCTGCTGCCAATGATGATGACCTCTGGATACAATTGTGTGACAGGTTCATCTCTATGTATGCCTTCGCAGTTCAGAGTTCAACTGCCGAGAGGTTGAAGATACTTCCGTCTGGTATCTTGCACCCTGGCTCCAGATCAATTGCATGGTAAATGGGCCAGTGTGGTGCCAGTGTTTCAGCCTTTGGCTTGCCAAAGACATCCAAGAATTCCGAGTACCTTGTTGGGACGAAGTTCCCGTCATCTTTCGTTACTCTCCTGTCTGCTATATCTGATATGCGCTATCTTATGTATTCCAGAGCAAGTTATTGCAGGAGAAGAAAGGTGTGATCCAGGAGGCCTTTTCATTAATGTTTCGTGCACAAAGAAGCTATGCCGTGCCGTCCGGTTTCTCCCGTCGGGTCTTCGCGAGCTGGTAGCAGTCCATCAAGCGTCTTCTCGGAGAGGCTCTGCTGCCGCAACTACCGCCGCTGGTTCCTGCTCGTTGCGTCCAGCCTTTGGGTCTTATTCTCTGGTGAATCCAATGAGATGACTTCGAATGCAGCTCTCAGCAGCGCTGTGCATTCCCCAATCAGCAGGGCAAATGCTGGGGTGACCTCGGCCGTAGCTAACAGATCGTCGAATGCGGTTGCTCCAAGTCTCTGTATATCCGGACCGCACCCCTGGTGCTTGTCATTTTGGGCTTCTAAGTCCTTCAATGCCACTGCTGTACATATTGATGAAATGTACTCAACTCCACTCACACTCAGCGATCGTAGGGGAGTGAATTGCCAGTCAGCCCTGTCGATGTCAGGATTCCTTTTCTGAAAATAGGGAAACCCAAGTAGTAGATCTCAAATGTGCATTCGTACGACTAGCAAGTGTGATTCATTATCAGGTACAAGAAAGCCGAATTGGTGGATTGTTGCGTCTTCCTGCTGTCTTTTCATGTTGCATCACTCCTCCGTCTCGGCTGATGGTGGTGATTTGTATCACCTCACGTGATATCCCAAGTTGCTGCAGAAGCCACTGTGCCATATAGAAGCTGGTTGCGCAGCATTCAATAATATCCGTTATGCGTTGCATTACACCAGTTCTCTCTTAGATTTTTAGTGAGTGAATTATATCTGCCGAATCCGGTGTTTCCGTACCGCATTGACATTGACTTACACTTATTGCCCTCGGGCTCCACAGGACGACGCTTGAATTGTGTGAGATTTGTTGAGGATGAACTTTATACAGAGTCGCACATTGGGTCCTGGGCCGCAAAATTATCCAGTCCAAGCTCAATTTCTTCAAACCTCACCAGCTGGGTAAGTATCCAGGAGAGGTATGCCTGTGTCTTACGTGCTAAGCATAGAACAATCATGGGCAATTGATTTTCCGATTGACCAAATTGCCATCTGAGTCTTTGCCGCTGACATCTCTGCGGGCAGAACTATCTTGGCTGGTGCGTGTAGAGCATTTGGGACATTGGAAGGCTGTATGAACTTCGCCGCCGCAACGTAGGCATTTCCCATTGTCCTTCCGGGATGCACATATCTCCCCGGTTACAAATAGTGAAAGAGGAAAAGCCTGTCTGCAGCCGCCAAATGGCCTCCAGGGCTTGCCCTGCATGTCTGGTTTCTATGGTACATTGTTGGCTTCGGAGATTAATGCCCGGAAATTGCGCTGTTCCCCGCCCGGGGACATGTCTGGCCTGATGGCTTCTGTTGCTGCATGCTGTACTTGTCCGGTTTCATTTCAACTTCAGCTGCTCAGTCAAAAATTTTGTTAATCCAATTAAACATCCCATTCTCGTGGGTAAACAGTTCGAGTTTTCGTTGTAGGTAGTCATTTACACCCCCCCAGACCATATCGTACAGCATTGGTTGGGTCTGCACTTCATCCCACACCGCATCTCTCCAGCTCCTCCGTAGTCGAGTAGATCATGCTGATATGTTGCCATGATGGTTGTAGGAGTACTCCGGGATGTCGTAGAATCATATCCTACCCACGTTGAGTATCTGGTCTTTATTGCCGTACATCATTTGTCATGACGCAATGAACCGGTCAATGTTGTTGAGGGATGGCGAGTTGTTCTTGTGTAGGTCTTGGCCCCAGGTACCTGGGTCAATCATTGTCATATTGTGTATGTCGCGATTGGTGTTGTAGGCCCATGTTCCAAGGTCGACTAGGTCATACTGAACCTTGGCCGTGTTGTCTTGAGAAAAGTGAAAATGAGTCTAGAAGTTCAATCGAAGTAAGCCGAGATAGATGTTGCATTCTCGAGCGCCGGCGCAATAGAGTTTTGACTGAGCCATTCTACACTTGTCCTTCCCATCTGAGATCAATGATCCACGTCATTCTAGTAGTTCAGTATTCTTCTGGAAGAGGAATTGAATCATCTTTTGCTGTTGTTCCACCATCTCCTGCAGGTTGATCCTATATGGTGCAAATGGCTGGTCATGATCATGCGCGGACTCTTTGGGTTGCCAATTGTCATTGTCATGATCACTCACTTCGTCGGCAAGGGGGTGCTCATCCTGATTCATGATTTTGTTCCTGCGATTGTAGTCTTCTTCGATTTCTGCCCCTGCTATAACTCTTGGATTCACTGATCCAGGGTTAATCATTCTGGGGAGGCTCGCCGTATCGCGATCAATCAAGGCATGAATCGTCTTAGCACTCCCATGCTCATTGGCACTGGATACAGGATGTCAACTGGTCCGTTTTGGAGGCATTGAGTGGTCAATTGCTTAGATTTGTAGGTTGTGTGTGTATTGCAACACTTCTACAAAAGTGGAAAGATTGAAAACCTGTGAGTGAAACGTATTCCGTGACTGAAAGACCGAGAATAGTGTAAGGTCACATATGCCCGCATCAGGCAAAGTAAGAGAATATGTTATTCTTCCGGGGATATGGTTGTGGATACTTAATGTGATGGCATGTCAATGAGTATGTTGTACGATATTTGGTAAGGATCATAAATCTCACAAGCAGTCCCTGTAGGGTGGTCTCTTACCCAGCCACATGTTGTGCCAGCGTAGCAACCCTAACATCTAGTCTAAGACCTCGGGGGCATAGTCAGAGCGAACACTGCAACAATGTTAAGTCCCTCGACTTTGTGAAAGGGCAGAGGCGTAATCAGTCGGAAAGACTGCCAATATGTTCACATCGTGATAAAAACCATCATCGATGGTAGCAGATATTCGAAGGGCAATACATTACACTGAGTCTTAATGGAGCATAAACGATTTGTGGTCCTGTAAATTGGGTAATTGAATAATGATCTGCTCAATGTTATGCATAACCGAAGTATTGGCAGAGTGTTTAATTCAAGTACATGAGACACCACCACTGTCACCTTCCGATTCTGGGAATGAATGTCAGAAGAGTGTTCACTAGTTGTGGCCTTTGAGGTTCGGTCATTGAAAAGTCATCTTGTCGCAGTTATGTGTGTCCGAAATATTGGCAACTCGTAGAGGCCATGGCAAAGAGACACCCACACGGTCAGCACCCAATTCTGGAATGAGTTTGAACACAGTATGAACGATTATTAGCTTTGCATATTGTGTAATGTACGATCCGATTGGCTGCAAATATCGATTTATGAGATAGTGGCAGTCTTTAATGCCAAAAACCATAGTTACATGCCCTATGCTGCATCTTGAAAATGAGTTCGAACAGAGCTTCTACAGGAATAGGGCATAAATATGTTCTAATCAGGGCTTCAACCGGGTCTTGGAGCACATCACTGAATTATTGACTTTCTTGACCGGCAAAGATACATTGTGTCAAAGGTGAATTACAGATTTCAAATCAATGAATATTGGAAACTGCTACACTTCCAAGCACATATTATTGGTTGTCAAAAACGCGATTTTGATATGCGGCAATTATCAAACAGCACAACAAGAGCCGTATCAGGATGTATGGATGGACCTAGAGTGTGACATGCTTACATCGCACCGAATGGGGCAGGGGTTGGAGTTTACAATCATATTGTATTTTAGTTACCTCTTCTGATTCATTCACAATGTGGATCTAGAACTTTGCAACGGTTTTGTGTGGCTCCAGACCCAGACTCCAAGTGATGGTCCAGGACTGTTGTTAACCATGTGTTACACAAGTATTACAAAAGGGTCCGGGCAACCCACCACTGTTTTGGGGTTGGATCAGACAACTGGTTGAGTTCAGTTCCAGACCCATCCAACAAACCAAACCTCTCTGTCTTGGTGGGGTTTTAACAGATCCAGACATAAACCCGCAGTCATTTGCCACTGATTATCATAAATCAGACCCTAATATTTACGAACTCCGGTATTTTGCTTCCAATTGGTATTTCACGTATAATAGTATCAGAATATGAGATGGAAGTCAAAGATGCAGTTTGGGATGCTCTCTGACCTCCCATTGACAAAGTTCGGCACAGATCACTATCTTTTGAATAGCTGTGAAACAACGTACAACAGAAGGCTTTTCAGACACCGACTGAACCGATAGAAATTGCATCACACATTGAACACCAGGATGCCACTGTGGAGCTACAACTGCAGCTGTTTGGTATATACCAGATGGTGATATGATCATAACTTAAATGCTCAATTGATGCCATTGTTGATGGGTAGCAACAATGTGGAACGGGCCAAAAACCCACATGTTCGGTGGAGTTGGGTTTTTTGATATGGTATAACCAATTGCAATGGTTCCAATACAGTTGCAACGCAGACCCAGAACTAAACCGCCAATTTCGAACTGTTGTTAACATTAAGTTCAACATTTCCCGTGATGTTATGTCTAGCTTCGTAGTTGTTAATTCCGCCATTGCATCATTGCTGATTTCTTCTTACTCTTCACAAATGCTGACACTCCATCTTCAACTGACGTTCAGGCCAGATTGGTAGTGTTCTCAACGGGTCAAATTTCCCGGGTCGGTTCTGAGTACGTCTATCACGAAAACCAGCCCGTCACAACGGGTCGTACCACAGAAACATCCCGGACCGTTGGAAATGGCCCTGTTTTACCACCGAAAACAGGGCATCTCATGTTCACAATGTTTCATTCAATTATGTATTGGATTTCTGATCATATCATGTCATGACCAGTACATACAATGTGCAGTATTAGCCGGTCTTTCATCTCCCAGTGTCAGATTTGGGATCGGCCCCATGTTTGTTGAGTTGGTATCGAAAACCCGGCAATTTCGGGGAATACATCACGTGATTTCACAGCGATTCAACGAATATTGGTCTGACCACAAATATGACCGCGGGAGGTGAAAGAGCAGCTCAAACTCCACAATCGACGTACTGATCACGTCCGGATGTGATCACAACTTAGACACTTTATTGCAGCTAAACATGGTGGAACAGTAAAATTGGATAAATGGTTCAGATACTACCCGGTCCAAACACAGAGGGATTCTTTCCAGTCGGGGTAACAAACCTAAGAAGAGAAAGCAATTGAGGATTGTCACGGGGCAAAGAACCAAACCAAACCAAACCGCTGGCTCCAAACCAGAACGCTGGCGGGTTACCCTGACCCCTCGATAACAATACACAGCAGTCTCTTTTTCCACATAATGTTCGATCCATTTCCCTTCCACTTTGGTACATACACTGCGTGGTTCCAATCATTTCCCCGCCACAATGTTCATTTTGGATTGCGAGGCTGCACAATACTCCTACAGCTCGGACCATTTCTGTTTCCAGCATGCTCTAGCCTGAATTCTGCTGAAAACATCGTCAAGTAGAGCGGCATGTCAAATTGCCATATTTAACGGCCTGTAATTGTGAAAGGTTCTTTTCGGAGCACTAACCTATGCAATATGTGGTCACAAAGTTGGTAGGCGAGATATTGGATGTTACAAGATATGGACCACATTGAAGCAAGCCGAGTCTTTTATGTTGTGGTTAGTACCCATCATCAACTTCAACAGAGATAAATCTACCATTTAATGATCACTGAATTGGGAATAGCAACGCGAACTGGGCACCATTCCATGATGATTATCATCTGTTGCAAGTAAGATACTAGGGATATTTTCATCTAAACATAAGCATCCAACATTTGCAACTCAGAAGTTACCATTTCGATCACACAAATACAAGATTTCGCCTTTCATTAACATTGATGTATCCATCCAAACCTACACACAAATTGAGACCCGCTTGGTGCAAATCAAAGGATAGTTAGAAACTCAAGCAACCTGGAGACAGACCCAGAAGGATTCATTGCGTGTTGGAAGCACAAGTTGTCAGTTATGCACCAAATTTTGACTTGAAGCCAACTATACATTCCTCCGCACTTCCCACTTCTGTTCATTATCATCTTCCTCAGAACTTCCCACTTCAGTACACTATCACCATTCTCTACACTTCCACTCCAGCAAATCATGGCTCCACAAACATCTCAGCTTGGTGCAAGGGGATTAGAATAGAGCAGAATGACAGGTACTTCATCTAATATGCCACCATCTCAGACCCAACAACAATGATGACACGACTTGGTCCACCACAACACTGCAAAGTGTGAGAATATAAATATCACCCCGGACTAACAGTTTCAAGTCTTCCACACACCTGTACGAAGAAGCACAATGCGCCATGTACCACCGGATGTTAGTAGAGTTGTATCATGGTACACTGGTGGCAGGTAATCATTTAATGTACAACTCAAGTATATAGCAAGCTGGGTAACCCATACAGAGCCCGCAGTGATGGGAATCTTCCTGGATCATCGAAGGCATGTGTTTGCATAGTCCGCTGTATTCAACATCATGACGTCTTCAGCATTCTGTGTTTTTCACAAACATTTGATGATCAGCATGCCCGTAATAGCACGAAACAAGCTTTCACCATCTCCGCGGACTCTTCGGAAGTAAAATCTATACAGGTCCTAGCTGAACCTGAAATGTCAATGCAGTAACTAATTTCCTGTAAGTTTTCAACATGTCTGCAACTATGGCAAGGCAAAGAGGTCTGGTAGAGCTGGAACACTCTGCCATGAGCCTTGATTTCAATATGAAGAAATGTGCCAAAGAAGGGATTTGAGGCACCGCAATGGAGGAAACTCAATACCTGATCAAGACACCTCATGGAGAGGTCCGAAAAGTGACAACATGATGAGATAAAGATACTGTACAGTAGAATGTGCAGGCTGCGATGGACACACACCGGGCTATGTTTCGGGCGTATGGACTGGATGCCTGCCTTCCTTGGGCAAATGGTACAGCTCAAAACCTGCAGACATACTGGTTGTACATGGTTACCTGTGCTCCTCCACCAAATCGACTTAGATATCTGATACCACATAGATCACCACCTCTGGCCAGATTACCACCTGTGGGAATTGGTGTCAATGATGGAGCTGATGCTTCCGAAATCGCAGGTGTGCCATCCGGATTTGTGTGTGTACCTCATCCATGGACCTTTAGCCAATGTTCAAAGTTGTTGCATTTGCCAAGGATCGCAAGAGCAATGCAGATTGTAATTCAACTTCACCGACTGACAGGGTCATATCAACTGGTTTGTATTCTATCAGCTGTCTGGTCCTGCAGAAGACATCGAATTTGCAGATGACAGCAGCCGATTTGCGAACATAACTGGTATGATGGGGATCGATGGAATGGTCCAGGATGTCTGGGTGTAAATTACCTACAATTAGTGGACACTTTCAGATATATAATGATGATATATTGATATGTAATATTAACGAACAATACAGTAATGAAGGTAAAAGTAAATGAAGAACATACAAAGGCTGCCAAAACACCCTGAATGATATACTATGCCAAATCAAATAATAACATAATGTGGATACACCAATGTCCAAAGGAGTGTCAACGGAGCGTACATGACTTTTGGTATTGCGTCAATTGTAATCTGAGTGGCGATTGGTTGTGGCCATGCAAAAATAAGGTATTTGCTGAAATTCCAGCCAAAAGAGAACTCCTCATGCTCCCTACCAAATTCTGAAAATACATGTTAACTGAGTGTCAAGCAATATTACTTGTATAATTCAGGTGACTCCAGTGATTTTTGGTCGTTACTACACATAATCAAAGTATCTGCCCCTGCTATGGGAAATAACAATCGCGACATGCCCATGGCCCCATTATGAATACAGTGTTCAATACAGTGCACAAGATTTTTGCACTTTTGTCATGGGTACTCAAAGCCAGATGTGTTGGTAATTGTCTATATATGTTTTGTTAATCACTTTTTACTGGCAAAACACTTAGGAACATGAAGTTGCTGCAATGCAAATAAAGTAAGTTGGTACTGTCCGGAAGGCTGTCAATGGAATTTCCCATTCTTATCTGCCTTGAGAGGTTGCTAACTCCACAATAATAGATATCTGGACTCAAGGGGCACCTTGATTACCCAAGATGCGAGATCTTGAATTGTTAACACTTAGTTGACACTCATTTACAGGATGGGGCAGGGAGCATATCACGTCATCTTTCGCCTATAGAGGAGACTAATACCTCATTCATGACTGTCAGCTACCAGTCATCACTGAAACTATCTAAGCTGCAACACTATCCATCATGGATACTCTGTTGATTCTCATTTTCAGGATGGGCCTGGGCCTGTGTGTCTTTATTGGTTATTATAATGGCAGACAGTACATCCAAAAAGAACAATGTTATACCATCATTAGTGTATTGGTATCAACAGGAGGATATCGGAATGTGAACATAAATACAACAACCCAAAATCCAGAACCGGAGATTGGACCTGAAGGGTCTAACCAAATGCGGCAAAACCTGTGGATTGGTTGGAAAGTGTCTAGGTTTCTACGGCCAATCAGCAGTGGGTCGGGATCTTGAACTGGTCTGTAACCGAATCGACAGGTTCTTCAGTTCAAAACCAGGCTTGCTGACGTGTTACCCGTACACGTTGGCACCATGACACCAGCCAGTCCCGATCTCTCTGCCAAGCTAGGTGGAGATGGTGATGACAAATGGATTTCCCTGCCACACTGTCATCAATTATTGACAACTTCACCACCAAAACATCGATGATGGTCTGCTGACATGCACCCAGGACCAAGCACTCTTGGCTACCATCAGTCACGACTTGCATCTCCGCAAGTAAGCATTCAATCACCCTAAATTCAGTAAGTACTTTGGCAATGCATCTTGCATCAACATCCACCAACACCGATCCATTCACATATGAGCAGGCCCTGCAGAAACCACAAATAAAAACCACTTGACATGTACATTGCAAGAGGAGTGCACATCAATCTTACTCAACAACACATACACAACAATCAGTGTCTGTAAACCCAATGAATTCCGAGTGTAGCCAATTGGCTCAAAATGTGTCTACTAGACGAATTACATTCCTGATGGAACCATCTGATACTATGCACTCCTAATGAGGAAGCAATTTGAACAACCAGGTCCGAGAGATAGTCATTTGCTTATCGGACATCACACTAGTTCGCAGTTTGTTCTATCCTTCGGTGAAGGCATGCACCTGTGATTTGCGTTGTAGGAAAGTCTGTCAGTAGATAAGGTTGCCAACGTGGATGTCAATATTTTAGAGTAGTATAATTGGAAGTTATGGTAAGATTATCCCTAGAGATCTAAGGCGCATGGCGAGCCAACTAGATATCAAGCTGGTGTTACCCGGCTCTGAACACGTCACGTACAGAGGAGCTGTTACATAATCCACCTCTTTGGGTGCAGACCACCTAGCCGGCAAAACCTGTACAATAGTAGGGAAGGAAACAATCAAACAACCGTTCAACATACGCAAACGTACGAACCCATATGTCCCACACCTGATCAATACTGTATGGTAGCTATTCGGCGGATCCGGCGGACAGGGAAACTCCACCTCCACTTGACTGATCTCCAGAGGTGGTAAAAACCCGTGCCGACACCATTTGTAATCTGCCGACATCCAAAGAAGTAATGAACAAAAGAATTAAAAAGAAGTGAAGAACAGAGAGAAAGGGAACATCCAAAGTAACACCGTCCTACATATCTCCACTTCCGGAATGTCTGACATCCAATCATTCAGTCTCCCATTCGTAACTCGTACTAAGTGTAGTTCATAGTCGGAATTAAACACAGTAATTTCGGTGAAATCCACAGTGATAGCATGAGACCCATGATGACTCGGCGGCAACGATGGCGACTTCAGCTCGCTGCTTATCATTACCGACGCCATGGCCATGGCCATTGCCATCGGCATTTGCATCGGTATATCTAATTTGTAAGCATCCCTGTACCCGGTCATACCCACTATACTTCCAAGTTGGCTAGCACTCAAGCTTTCCCAATTCCTTGTGAACAACTCTGCAGGCCCAGCCCATCAGTGATCATGGTTGCTTCCTTGGCAGCTATTGCATTCAGTATCATAGTCGTCAAGGATGGTCAATCATAAATGACCTCGTATCTATCTCATAAGCTTCTCATCAAATGGTCATTCATACCACATATATATTCAAGGGTGTGTGCACTCACCAGACTCTGGTGCTTAGCTCTGTGGCCTAGCCTCGATATCAGACATCATCTCTTGCAGGCGGTGGCTCTCCAAAATCTCCGTACTCATCGGTAGCTGTGTATATACTCCTTCAGCATCCGCCAAGCAAGCTTGTAGGCCTCGAGTATGGTTGTTCGGCATTCGTTTTGGTATACACCCTAGTCGGTGCCTTCAGGTGAGGGCTCCTGAGAATCCTCTTATTCAATCCCTATTTGGAGTCCTTCGACCGTGATCTTTGTGACTGCGAAATCTCAATCATCATCTCTGATAGTTGTCTCAACAGTCTCTCATGATGCCATTGGGTGACTGTCTCTCGGGGTATCGTAGGGTAGATTATTTGATACGTTCGGAGATCACATTCAGTGTTATCCGGAGCTGCTTCGGTAGACATACATCCACAGGTTCAACATAGATCAAACTCGCTTGATCTTCTCATCATCTCTCCGGTCCACTAGTATATACACTTGACATCAGCCCTGCGCTCGGTGCACTGATTATATCCGATTGATCACCGGCTTTCCTCCGGGTATGGTTTCCGTTCCTTCTGCTGGTTTCCTTGTGGGCACTTGCCTGGGTATCCAGATCGTCTTTTCTGAGTTTGCTTGTCGTTTCGTTTCCAGGTGAACTGGTGTACTCTTCTCCACGTACACTAATTGAATAATTTCCAGCGGCGATTCTTTGCCGGTAAGTGTGCTCCAACGTGCTGCCTCCCAGCACTTCTGGTACAGTGATTGCTTGCAGTAGGGGTTGGTTTTGATCCCGGTACGGTCATCACCCTTTTGTAAGTCGTAGCGCTGCTGACGACTAATCTATTTCTGCTTCTTCGCGTGCCATCTTGGTTGGTAAGACTTCATTCTAACGTTGAGCTCCAGTACCAGCTGTGTATCTCGGGATAACCGAGACAGAGTCGAGATCTCATTCATGATTGCAACATGCCCATGCCGCTTCTTGATTCATCTGTAGGTGCATTTGCCATCACATCTCTGGATGTACCTATTGCCGTTGCGAGCGTTCTCTATTGGTGAATGAGTTTCATACTTCGTGCGTGCACTTCCAATAACGTAATTGTTCGTGGTAGGAGTTGTTGCGATTCCGGCGCTGTCATCCCCGTCTTTAAAGATTGTTTCTCCACCAAAGATTAATCTTGTAAGGCTTGAGCGGTATCGGCGTTGAATCTGTAACTCGGAATCTGATTCGGGATTGTTATCAGCATTGGAACTCGGGTATGTAGGTGCAAGATTCGATATCTCTGAACACTGCTCTGAGTAGTGCCCTAAATAGTCGTCAGTATCGTACTCCCTGGAACCTGACCGCCGGCAGTACTTCGTGGATCTGCCTATCTTCGCTTAATTGTAACTTCGTAGCTTGGAATGATTGTAAGTAATCTTGAGAAGCGTATTACTTTGTATAACTTCAATATCTTGATGAAAGGAATGGAGATTGATTGTCATCCGTCTCCCGTGATCCATCTCCTGTTATTCACCCCGGTCATCTATTCATATATGGTCACAATGCATATTTTGCCGCGATCCTTATCCAGACTTGATCCATCTCGTGTCATCCATCTCCGTCCGGAATCGCTCTCTGGCTGCGATCCATCTCCCGCTGTGATCTAGTTGGTTCCAGCAATTCATTTCTACCCTATGCATAATTGCGCTTTTATAGGCCGCATTGCGTAACATCTCCTATAACTCTGTAAGCTCTCTACAGGTCATTGTTACTGACCTCCATAATGTCCATCATCCATTGACTCTACATCGCAGTCTCAAAATCTGGTGACATATCGTCCATCTTGAGCAAATACCCACTTATATATCCGTCCATATTGCATGGGATCATCAAGTCCAAATCCACGATCCGGCCTTGTGAGCATGTGATCATGTGATCATGGGCGAAGCAATGGCGTGAATATTGCTCCACCCAACTCCGAGAAGTAGTGAATCCGCCAAGATGGCAATTGTAGCCAGGCTCCAAATTGATTGCAATTGGCCAATGGGGCAGGAGTTTCTCCGCCTTGGCTTTGCTCAATAACATCCATGAAATCACTGTATATCGCTGGATAAGTCCTCCATTGGCTGTAGGCACCATTTTTGTCGAGGTACTGACTCATCTGCAAACGTTACTTCTCAATGCATAATAGATATATTTTGAGCTGTAAGGAGGAATATCCAAGAACCCAGATTGAAAACTGTTCGCCCATGGAAGAGCCTGCGCCCCACCATCCAGTACTCCCTTCGTGCCTCTGTGTGCCAGTAGCAGTCATTCAAGTTTCCCATGTGGATGCGCTTCAGCCGCAACTACCGCCGCTGCTCCCTGCTCGCCCGTCCAGTGCCTGGTGCCTGTCTCACCACGAGAGATGCATTCCACGGTCACTCCCATCACCCTTATACAACCTTCCACTGTTAGGACGAACGTCCAAACGATCTCCTCACTGGCCAGTTGATCGTCAATAGCAGTAGCGCCAAGTATTTGAATATATGAAGTACAGCCACCTTCGGAACGCACCTCCACCCTAGCCGTGATCCAGGTCCATTCCCGGGGCATACCTGATGGCCTGCCCGGTCCACTGCCACCTCTTCTGCTCGCCCTGGGGTTGGAGAGCGAAAGTCGAATGCTTTGGCAGTCGATGCTAGGATTCCTGGACTTCTACCAAGGTAACAGAACCTCAATCTTCAGCTGACAGTGGGTCCATCGCGGCGGCCACCATGTGTACGAATGAGCTCACTCTGTGAATTGCGTACTTGGCTCACCCAATTGGGACTTACTGACAATCAAATACTGACCATTCCCCTGTGGGGATACAACACATCAATTGAACCTCCTTGCACTATTTAACTACATGTGGAATCCGCTAGTCTCCTGAGAGTGCCTAGAGGGTCCATTCCTCCGGTAGCCCCATGGATCGAGTGATTCCTGGGTACAAAATACAATCTCCGTTGCAATCCCACCAACCCTCTGTGTGTGCCATCGCATGGGCTCATCCTGATTCTCTCTTTCGCAATTGATCAGCTTTCCTTGACTTGTTTGATCAAATAGACTAGAGTTGCCCCAGATGGCGCTCTCTCCTCACAATGAACCGATTCGGTAGTCTAATCAGGTGCCAATTGTCGATAGTAATTGCGAATTGTATCTGCAAGCCAGGTGAGAACATTCGGGAGTGGAATAAGTATACTTCCCATTCGGAGCAACAGCACGATCTGCGATCGCTGCTCCACTATCTTGAACTCTGCCCATCAATAGACAAAAGAAATTGGTATTCATAGGTGTATCATTGCCTAAGACTTCCATTGTCGCTGCAGTAAACTCCTATAATCATCCATTACAATTCCATTGAGTGTAGAGGTAATTCCGATTGGAGTTGCCATTGGTGGCGCTGCTAGATGTGAATCGTACGTATCGCATATATCCACCCTGATAGTCCGAGGGTGCACTTCGCAGGTTCTGCGGGCTCAGGAATATCATCGTAGGTGCACTTGGATGTGCATTGAGGCCTGTGTCATCTCAATTGTTCACATCCGATTGCGCCCCTCGGACAACATTCGAGGCAATATCAGGAGCGACCAGCGTCGTCATTGCCAGTGAGGTGACTCTCAGTGACATAAAGGCTCCGAACTCTTCCCTGTCATCATCAATTGACCAAAGCGTATGGTAACTTTGCTAATCTCGTTAATACCGCAATTGGTAGGCTTCACGTTTTCGTATGATGCATTTATTGCAATATATATTGACTGACTTGGTCGCTGATGCGTCTCCTTGCTCATTGGCCTCTGGAATCAACTCGGATTGTGTCTGCAATCGTTGACCTCAATTGGGTGTACATATCAAGCCTCTTGGCTTCTGCAATCTGGCGCTGTCAAATCCGGACAATTTCATGTTCTTAGGTGCCCGCGACGTATCTCTGGCCGATTGGCCTCTGGAATCTCCCCGAAATCATCTCTTTTACTGTTAACCACACATCGATAGACATATCAAGACACTTCGCTGCTGCGATTAGTGCGCCCAAATCTGTATGATGTTTCGCACGTATCGTGACACATCGGAAAGGGGAAATTCATGACATTCCATATGCGAAACGTATCTGAAATTGTAAGAGCGATAATAGTTTAAATGCATACGCCCATGTTTAGCCTCATGGGAAGGTCTATCAGTTGATACGGTTGCAAACGTGGATGTCAATATTATAGAGTAGTATAAAGGGAAGATAAGGTAAGATTATCACTAGAGATCTAAGACTCGTGGCGAGCCGACTATATATATAGCAGGTGTTACCCGGCCCTGTACACGTCACGTACAGCTATGCCGTTACACCCTGCACAGAAGTCATCCCTCGATCATAGATTATTTGAATAACCATTGAAATGCACCACAATGTAATCATAACTGGCACAGGAATCAGTCAGGGCCAGAAGGCCTTCATTGTGATCATTCTCACACTAGTCATTATGCAAAATGCTCATCATGTTTCAAATTCAATGGATGCCAATGTGATGATAGATATGGCGGAGAATCGGGGGGTGAAAGATCTGCAAGATATCAAATGCTTCCACGCAATTGTAAGCTCAATGATGAACACAGTACTTGTAGCTCAACCCAATATCTCATTTGGTGTCGCTGCACATTGCAGATACAATTCCCCACCTTTCACCAGCCATCACACCGCCGCCAAAAGAGGTCTCCGCTATCTGAACTCCACAGCCCACAATCGACTGCATTTTAGCAGTAGCACCAGCACTGGCCACAATGATCAATTCACTGGCTACAGGGAGTCGAATTAGGCAAGTGATAGTGCCAACCACACATCTCGAGGTGATCATGTTGTTGATGTGAATGAGTGAGTTGATTGTAGGTACAAGAGAGATGGACAAAGGTGTGTCTTAAATATGATGAGCATGAGGGAGAGCATCGTGTGAAGTCTAAAAGGGCAGTCATGGTGTGAAGTCTAATGAGACATTCACGATCATGAACCTTAGGGCTTCCTGCAACACTCCCCCCTCTTGCTACACTCCGTGACGCAAGAAATTACTAAGCAAATGCGAGTACCAAGCATGATTGAACATTGAAACATCCATATAAACAAATGATAGCAAACGTACGTGCACTGCAAGTGATTCCCATAGTAGCCTCCTCAAAAACCCTGCTCGTGAGAAGTGACTGTGTGAGCAGGGAAAAGAGTACTACCGTAGCCTGTGAATGGCCATCCATAAACAAACAATTGCAAGAAACAATGTTCAGTCAATATTCCATCGAATTCCACCTCGTTCTCGTAGCTTCATTACCACAGTCCCATTCCCTTCGTCAATTTCGTGTGCCGCTCTTTGGTTAGTGGCTTCGTGAGAATATCGGCCACATTGTCGTTCTTGCGTACGTAGGAGTAGTCTACGATTTTGCGAGCATGCAAATCTCAACTATTATGGTAGCACACATCGATGTGCTTCGTTCTGGCCTTGATCACTCCGGTAGTGATATGTGTGAGGGCACCCTGATTGTCATAGTAGATCGGTAGCGCGGATGATGGCAGTGATGTTTGGTTCTGAGGACCGTGGATATCTCTCTGTAACTGTAGCAGCCATGTCGCTTCTCGGGAGGCTTCGGAGCAAGTGATGTATTCGGCTTCGAGTGTGGATAGGGTGATGAGGTCTTGCTTCCGAGATTGCCATGATATGGCGCCACCATCGTGACAAGTAAGGAAGACGGGTCCACTTTGAGACTTGCGGTCGTTGCTATCGATCAACGATCCGACGATCGCTTGATAGTGCTTGACACTGTCCTTGTCGAGTTCCTTCTCCCCCCGATCGTCGGCAATGTCAAGTTCGATGAGTCGAGACCTCGTGAGCATTCTGCATGTGGAATCGCTTGAGGCTTGTGGTGATTAAGGCCTTCTGGCCAAGACTAATGCCAAGATCGTCGTTACGGTGGAGAATTGCCGTGGTGGGCAGTGGATCGTGATATCTTGGACGTATCGTCAAGGTAGAGGAGGATGAGAATGCCATCGCTGCGGATATAGCGGTTTGGGTCGGCTTGTGATTGTGTGAACCCGAGGAACAGGAGGAAGGTATTAATATCGTCGTGCCAGAGCTGTGGTTCTTGCTTGAGACTGTAGTGAGCTTTCCTGAGCCCCACAATAATTGGAGGTGAATGTGCATGTGCGTGTGCATTGGGGACTTCTGGTAAGCATCTATATGATCGATGTTCCATCCACATCAATGATTCCACCAGTCCGGACGGACCCGGTCTGGGGTAGGGCTCAGTCCGGTCCGGTCCCACCGGAAGGTCGGACTGGACTGAGCCCCAGACTGGCAGTCTTGGACTGGACGGGCTTGGTCTTGACCGATCCATTTACGCATATAATTGTGTCATTACTTTTTAGCCAAGTACTACTGAAAACATGACTCATCCTCACATTTTATGACCACTCACCCCCGAATACTCACTCTGATCGAATATATACCACTTCTGACTGTATATTCGGCTCCCTCAAGATATATTTTCCCCATCAAAGGACTAATATCCGGGCAAGTATACCCTGACCCTGGATACCGTGAGGGATCGGTCCGGACCAAGCCTAGTCCAGTCTGACAGCTTCTGGGACTGGTCCGATCCCGGTCCAAAGAATGTCTTGGACTGGATCTGGACTGGACTGGACGGTTCCGGTCTGGACTGATCCATTGCTGGACTGGTGGAATCATTGATCCGGCAGCAGCCAGTTAAGGTGTAAGTGCCAAAACCTCGCGACAGCGCACTGGTGCAACCCAGACAAAAATAAGTTCGTCCCTAGCGACAATAAAATAGAGAAAGCGAACGAAAGGTTAGTTAGGTAATTAATTTAACTGTTAGGAGGTCTCCCAAAATTGTAGTTGGTGATGAGTACTGGAGTGCCTGGCAGTGTACAGGTAGGTCTGTGGCCTTCTTTGCCTAAAAGTGTTATATGGCGAGTGGCTACCCCTGCAACCCTAATCACTCTACAACCTCACAGAAGATTTTCCCCGCTGCTGGCAACTCCACACCCCCGCTATCAACTACTACAACATCAACCAACCATTACCATGCCCCCTAAAGAGTCAACCTTTAATTGGGTCAATCAAACCCAAGATGATATGGCTAAAGGCAAAAAACCTCAACGCATTTTTCCAAGCTGAAGCCACCAAATTAATACTGAGTCTCATAGAAAGATGAGAGCACTACAAGCTGTCGAGTACTTGTGATGTTGTATTGCGTGCATATAGCTGAGGCAAAATAGGTAGCAAGAGTATAGTAACGCCGTCTGCCATTGTGCCGCTTGCCAAAGGTCCCAAAGGGTTAGCACTTGCTTCAAAGTTTGGGGATGTGCTTCAACCAGTCACATATCAACCACCCATTTTTCTACCCTCTCAATATGCGATGGATAACTTTGGGGAGTTCCTTGAAGCAGACGGGTTGGCTGCCATGAAATTCAGGGCTATACAGTTACGATTTGCCCAGACTGAAAAGGATGGCTCATGGTGGAAGAGGACAAAGTCAGGATCCATTAGCAAGGGCCATACGCAATTTTTCGAAACCAGATTACAGACCCTGCAGCCCAGAGGTCTTCCAACGAGCCATACCTTCCAACACGTGTGGGACGCTACACCTAGGAGATATAAATGAGCTGCATTTGAGAATTGGGCAGAAGCCTTAAAAGATAAGAAAGAGTGGCAATCAACAGCAGTGGATTCGTGGGAGCTCTGGACAACAGAACTTCAAGGCCAGGGCCAAAGGAATAAACCTTATGGTGTGGATGCGTCAGGTGGGTCTACTGAACACTGTACAGCTGATTCAATCCACATATGGCTAACTGTCACATAGCTGCGCATTTTGAGCGTCTGAGATCTCCATCGAATGTCTTCCAATGCAGCTTGAATATTTTCAATCTCATAACAGAGAAAATTGATTGCATGCACTTTCCATATGTCTGTGAAGGCACCCAGGGCACTGTGTTCTGCTGGCACATTGAAGATTACCATTTGTATAGTGCCAACTATCAAATCGATGGATCTGCTAAGGTTTGGTATGCTGTTGCCCCGTTGAATATTAAGAACATCTTTCATCACCCGGGAGGTAAGATTACCCTTCAGCAAGATACGTACTTGTCTAAATACGAAGAATAGAGCTGATGCTATTCGAATCTACCGAAACCATGCCAGTCAGCTGCCCTCAATTCTTACAGCATCAAGCTTATATCAGGTAGGAACCAGGTCTATCTTTCGATCAGGAGGGTTGGGCTCAAGCTCAGTATAGATGCTACAGGTTTATGCAACAGAAAGGGGACATGATAATCACCTTTCCTGGTGTATATCATTCGGGTATCAATACTGGCTGGAATCTCAATGAGGCGGTGAACTTTGGTACTCAGAATTGGTTGGAAGAGACAAAGAGATTAGAGCTGGGCACTTGATTCAAGTCTGACGGAACTGAGAATAGTGCTATCGAGCTTGACATAGCTGAGATTGAACTCGGAATGGAGTTGAATGAGAGTCACGGTTACCTAGATAACTGATATAAGATCGCGGAATTTTAACTGTTATGACTATTCACACATTCTCTAAGATCCATTCACTCCTTGTACATTACGGAAAAATGCGCCGCCAGCCCTGATTCTCAACAATATCACACTGCTTCTCATCAGCCTTTAACGTGCCGGGGATTTTTGAGATACATCCCCAGTCTGGAGCCGGCCAGGCCTTGACAGGGCCCCAATACTGAAGGCACTGCTATGGACTTGAAGTCAGGTCGCAAGGAATATTAATCTGTAATGCAATATGCCAGCCAGCCGCAAAACGGCAGCCGGAACTGGATCTGGATTGCATAATTCGAAATTGGTACTGTTGAGGTGCAGCGTCATTACGAAGCAAAAATTAGTAGTTATTGGACATGTATATCCACTGTTAACTATAGAACAAGTGCTACCTTCCGTCCCGAAATTGCCTTCTTCTTCTCTGTTTTATATCCACTGCCCATTCAATATATTTATCCCAAGTATCATCAAACGAACTAAGCATTGAATACACTACCCCAAATATCATCGTCCAAGGCAGGGAAAACTGGTACTGGAGTCAAACGATTCAAGGACATCATTTACGAATTATGCATTCTTCAGGAACACTCTGCAGCCCAGGTCATCATGTTTCTACAGGACGAGCATGACTTCACGATCAGCAAGTACACCTTCAACCAAGCTATTGTGGAATGGGAGTTTACAAAGCATGCAAAATTTCTTGATACTCCTGAGCTGCGCACTGGGATCTCCATGTGTTGTTATCATTCCGCCCTAGATGACTCCAAGATAATTCACGTGTTGCAAGACAAAGGTATTGTTGAAGTGAATACCGATGACATATGCTTATATAGATGCTGTTAGGTTTTCAAGTTACCAAGTACAATGCCCAGGAACTACGACAACGTATGGGACTACTTAACCGGGTCAGTGGCACCGATCCATTGCATGACGCCAATGCAAACCTCCGGACAGCAATCACTGCTGAGATTATTTCAGGAATGCCTGCCCAGTATAGCTGAGAATACCTATGGCGGCATCTATCCATTCGTGGAATTCCTGTTGGTAGGGATTGACTGTTGGCCATCATCAAGGAACTGGATCCGGAAGCTGTTGCTGCTCGACAGCCCGCGTTCAAAGCTGGCCGTGATAGGCTGGGAATATACCTTGTACCTGGACCCGATTATGTGTCGTCTGTCGATGGTCATTCCAAGTTCCGGGACTACGGAATTGGAATATATGCCTCCATTGATGCGTATTCCCGGTATATTACATTTATTCATGTTGGTCTTTCGGTCACCTGGGCAGTTAGTATCATGAAGCAGTATCTTGATGCGCTGTCCGGGAATGATAATATCAGACCTACTATAATTCCAGAAGATTGCGGTACAGAGACCATGCTTATGGCAAATGCGCACTAGCACCTTGAACAAACCGACAACGCCGAGACACTGTATAGTTCCGCATTCGGATACGATACATCAAAATCCGATAGCCGTATCGAGGGGTTGTGGAATGAGTTGACAAAAGGCCACACAAGGGAATGGCAGGTATGTATACACAGTAAAGGAACATCACCCCCGAGTGGAATATCTAGCTAATGTGCCCCAAGACATGGTTTCGTACACTAGGTAATGATGGTCATTTTGATAATGCATCCAAGATCGATCTCATAACCATGGGTGTAATATATATTCCACCCATACAGGAGCACATCAAGCATTTTGCACACCTATGGAATATACATTCTATTAGGAAGCAACGCAACCGGCCTTATCTAATTGCTTGAAAACCTGAACTAAACTACTTCCACGCCCAACATCGGAATCCGGACGTGGAATAGCGTAGAAAGCCATGTGTTCCTGTGGTTCCGCAACAGCTGCAGGATGCAGTCCATGGATACAGTATATCCTCCACCCAAATGGATTTTCACTTGTATATTTTATAGACTAATCCACTTTCGTTGATGGTAGATTCCAAGACATCATTAACAGAAGAAACAGCTGAGTGGTGTACGGATATACTCTCCGGAAAAGGCATTACAATGCCTATTTCAATCACCAGGTATGAAGATGCTGGGGAACAACTTTATCATGCAGCATACATGTACGTGGAATCACCTTTCCGCATTAGATGAAGTTATTATAATGCTTCAAATATTCATATCCCGTCAGCGCAGATCACACAGATATCAGCGATCTTAGAGACCAGATCAGGCAGCATATACGTTCCGGAAATATTCCTGCCTTGAGGCATCTTGAGCCACCCAGATGTGCATACAATTGGAAAGGTCCAGAAGTAGATCTAGAAAATGGAAATGAGGAGATGGATCTCGACGGGCATGTTCAGGTTGCGTAATCAACTTTTCATTAATAGTAGATTCTGAATTACAAATATACTCGACTGTTACCCCAGAACAGGCTACTCGTCAATTCCCGTTGGTTCAGATTCATATTCCTCCAGCTCAGTCGTCCTCTTGCCCTCACATTGCCCATCCTTTCCGGACTTTCCTGTCCCTACTTTAGGCTCCATTTCCTCATACACGTACCCCTTCGGTAGTTTCTTTTCCTTTTTGATATCCTCCCCATTGCCTTTACATTGAGCTGTTACGTCTGCATCGTGCACCAACGCAGCAGGATCTGCACTAATGCCATATACCGTCTATGTTCTGCCGACGTTCCTGCTTGTTCGGCTTCTTGTTTGACAGTGACATCAATTCGGCAAAATCATTTGTCACTGTTGAGAGTCCCGGATGGCTGTGGCCGGAACGGAGGCGTTTGCCGATTGGGCTGGGTGTGTGTATACTCTGTGGTGATTGTGTCGCCTAATGTCTTGGCAGTACATCATATACAGGATGAGAATAATGGGCAATATATTACCTTGTTCATTGCCATAGAGCGGAACCGTTTCCAACCTACTTCTCGAGTCCCAGCATCTCTTTGATTATTCTTCGCTGGATAGGACAACCTGGCACCAGTGCCCTCAAGGTCATCACTGCTCTCATTTGTACACTCAAATGAAATGTTCTAGTCCATTCACGGAGGCGGTTCCTCCGCAGAGTACGTAGTTAGTTCACCGAGGCTCACCTTCCGTGAACGAACCGTCCATTCACGGACTCCGTACCCCACATCCGTAAACTGACTAGTTCGTTCGCGGAGTCAGTAAAAATTACAAACACTCTGCTCTGCACGCATGTATGTGCATACACTGGCATGTACGTACACCCAGCTGGATCTATCTATCCAGGTAAATTCGATCAGCGCAAGCACGTACGTTCAGCACAGCGCAATTGAGTACATTCATCAACCGCATACGTTCAAAGCAATTGGGTACATTCATCAATCATGTACGTTCAAAGCAATTGGGTACATTCATCAATCATGTACGTTCAGCGCAGCGCAATTGAGTACGTTCTTCACAGCGCAACTGAGTACATTCCATGCATTCTATCGTACTAAAGATATGGACCGCCTTACACCTACCATCCCACATCAAATTCCGCCATTCAAAAAGGGTAGCCATTGAGAACTTACTCTTAGGGAAGCTGCTCGTCTTCTGTCCCCTGCTGAGCTCATCCGAGTACGTTGTAGGTGTAAAGGCAACTGCACGACTATTCGTTGCAACTGTTTCACAGCAAATGCGGAGCACACGCTTCATTGCCATGGCCGAGATTGTGGTGCACAGTGCATAAATACTGGACCTTCTGCTGCGCCATCAGGTATTTCAGTCTCGAACGAAACACAAGATTAGCTCCACCAGAGCCAAGTCACAATCTAAAACACCGTCGAGCCAATACACAAGGAGATGCTTGCGTGGATACTGATCCGTTGACTTGGAGTTTGGCCCGGTGGCTTCCTTAGTCTTCGATGCTGGTGGACTATGGCATGAGGCCAGTGGCTTGCCGCCCCCATTGACCTCGCCTGCCCCCACCAGTCTCGTCTGCCCCCCATCGGCTTCGGGCTCCGGCTCTGGCAGTGGGCATGGAGCTTTTCATTCTCTCGCTTTCGTATATAAGTCCATTGATTTCCCTCTCTTTGGATCGACAGACAATTAAGCTTCTTTGTTCTTTCTCTTTTACTCTCAACAGATCCCATATCTGCGGAGGATACTGCCAATGAGTGCAGTGGTTTGACAGACCGGGATACTGAAGGTGAGGAGGTTCTCGAGGAGGCAGGGGTCACTGGGGAGGAAGATGAAGAGGAGGAGGGCAATGAGGAGGATAATGAGGAAGATGAGCCAGTTTCAACAATGACATGGAGCGCAGCATAATTGTAGTCGAACCAGGACGTCCAGTAAGCATCCCATTGTAGGGATCACGATGATGTATAGATTATTAGGAATTTTTCATTGACTCTGTGAACGAACTAGTCAGTTCACGGAGGTGGGGTACAGACTCCGTGAATGGACGGTTCGTTCACGGAAGGTGGGCCTCCGTGAACTGACTAGGTACTCCGCGGAGGAACCGCCTCCGCGATTGGACTATAACATGAAACAACAACAAGCATGTTCTTCTTTGACGGAAAATACTTGAGAAGTTATGAGATTGTGATAGGTTCCGAGAAAAATGACATTCGAATTCGCATAAATATGCTATTGCCAATTCCCGTGGCACGATAAGTGATATATGAGGGTGTATATCCGGCTCCCTGCTGGCTTTTCTGTATGTACGCTTGAAATGTTGTTGATTCTTTCAGTATTTGATTCTCAATGAATATCTTTTTGTCCTGAATAACCTCATTGATATCTTGGAAGTGAAGTGAAACGGAACCTATCACAATCAGCTATGTGCGGGCCACCTCGCTGCGTACAGGATAGTGTTAATGCGAAGCTTAATGAGGTTTGCATTGGTATTATCAATACTAACCCAAATATCAGCAGTACGGTTATCTGAAACTTTAGGCTCACAGCTATTTCCAATCTCGAATTTGCCCTTAGGACGTATCTTGTCCTTATCTGAAATGACTCTTTCTGCACAGGTTTGTTCTATCTCCTTGCCATTTGCTAGGAAGGGATCCCAATGTGCACCATGAGTCTGAGAGTGGGGTTTGTGTTGGGACTGAGTTTGCTCTAGTAGACTGGGTAGTGCTTGGCCTGCTGGAAACATCTCTATATCTGAATCGAGAACAATAATACGAGGTCCATCAGCAGTAGTTGAGTATCTGGTGGCACTCGTTGTGGGGCCCCCAACCCATTCCGAGCTACCAATTAGTCGTTGCCCCAGGTTGCTACCCAGCTTGAGTGATTGGCCACACAATGATCACTGTGCCATTCCAGCAGGGGGAGAGCTATGATGATGGTATTCAACAGCAATGCAGAATGACATTGCATATGGGTGAAAGGTACAGAATATCCAGGCAAGAATGACCTGCTAGGGGAACGTAATTGGGAGGTAGAGTGGCCTGAAATTCGAACCAGAGTGTGTGTGGAAGGATTGTACTCTTCCAAGAATGCAGATTGTGTTCTTATGTATTGAGCTTTTACAAGAGAAATCAATCCCGACTCAATTGCAACAACATATTGCAGGACTTGGATTACTTGAAGTTGATTCACTCATACTCTGGCTCTACATGAATCTCTGCTACGTGTCTCTGCATTGAGAGCAAATCTGAGCAATGCATCAAAATCCGCAACATTCACAGATGCATTGTAGTGACCTGGAGCTATTCTGCAGTAGTTCCTAACACTTGCCTGTTTGCCTAGAGATTCTGCATTGGGTATAAAGATTGCATTCCCAATCGCGTCACTTTCCTGGCTTTTATGAACTGCTATGTTCCTAGATATCTATTTATCTTTTCTTTCTTTGCCCTATCTGCATATCAATTTCCTGAACATCATATGCAATCGCCACCTCATTTCTGATGTCTGTCTGCAGTACCTTCTTTCGTACTTGTGAAAGCTTTGCAGACTCTGTTCTCATCTCTCTGTTGGCTTCCCGGTACTTTGCTTGAGCTGCCATAACTTTTTCCACAGATGTAGTTACCTATATCAGCTACTGAGATGTGGAAGATAGTACAGTACCAGGGAATATACCTCATGCAGCAACTCTAGCTGCGTATTCCTTCAGATGTGGAGCATAATGAGATTCCCCAATTCCTCCAGAGACTTTGATAGTGGTGTGAAAATTGCGCCGATTGTTTTCAACAGTCTTATGATGCAATGTAATCGCCCTCTCAGGGTCGTTTCCCTTGAACTGCTTAGTGCAGCCCTCTGCTTGGCACCGGGGATGTTGTGGTGGCGCTTTTTACCTCTCTTGCCAGTAGTAGAACTGGAAGGTACAGCATTTTTGCTCCTGTTAGATACAGCCTTGCTAGGAGCCACTAAATTGACAATCAATTAGTAGGAATCTGTAATGTATTGCCTGTGCTACTTACAGGCTTTCAGAGTGAGTGTAGTTGTTGATAGGAAGCGGGGTTACCCCACCAAAAATTACTGTCATCAACAATGGTTCAGCTGCAACCTCCGCTACCACCTCAAAAAAAACCCGTCACCCAAAATGGTTAAGCTGCAACGCCCGCAATGACCTCCACAAAACAGTAATCAACCATGGTTCAGCTGGAATCTCCGCTACCACATCAAAATAATCCTGGCACCTCTGATGGTTAACACCAGTACACTGGCAACAGCAAATATTTGCAACTACAAATTAAAGAGAGTTGTTAACACCTAATTTATGTATTTAACTATCCTCTCTATCACTGTCTCTAAATTTTTCGTCGTTAAGGAGGAACTGTTTTGCATTGTCGTTGCTACACAGGTGCACCATCATAACGTCACAAGGTTTTGGCAATTAGATCCTAACAGGCTGCCGCCGATCCACATCTCCCGACCAGAGACGAGAAATAGAAAAAATATTCGCTTTCTGACAGGAGGGTAAATCTCACCGAAATCTGTCTGCGCATATCCTTTCATAACTAGGCATGCCTTCTATCGTATAGACATGTAACTGTGTTACTTTGTTCAGTATTCCTGCAGTAAGGCTGCCATATCTTTTGCTTATGTCAAATGGTCTCCATTGATAGTACATCAGCAAAATGTAATTCGGTCCGGAAGCCATACGCAAACCTCCCAGATACTCTGTTAGTCCTCACCACTGCTTCTAAGTACTCCCGGATGCTCCCAGCCCTCCTTGGAGCTTTGCAAAGTGCGCTCAGACTCTGCAGAAGCATTCTCATGTGCTCCTCGAAGCACCTGAAGTGATGGAGGTGCATTTAGGATGGTACATGAGTGATTATGAGAATAGTCAAATTGTGGAGCTGATGAGACCGCTGGGCAGGTCTCCGGGAGCCTTCGTGAGCTGCTACTACTGCTGCGCAGGTCTGCTGTAGACTTCGAGAGCTGCTGATGCCACTGCCCAAGTTCTGTGGGAGACTTGGTGCCATATTTTCACACCGGTGGTTTTGAAAGTTTCATAACCACACGGCATTTCATTGATCATATTGGTCTTTGTTACACTCCCAATATTCGCTACATCTTAATATGGCATGTATTTTCTAAGTCTCTCTATATAGACATCAGAAAATGGAGTGATAACGGAGATGGATTCAGCGACAGGCAATATATATTTCGGAGACACCAGGGTAGATAGACATGATCTCATTATACAAAATACACGCTTGAGGCCGTGAAGGACCGCGTTTGGAGGCTGTAATCATCGGAGTATGGAGACACACTTTGAGGGTGACATCGAGTGAGTTTGAAGATGCACTTGGTGGCCGTGATGGTACGAGTTTGGAGATGCACTTGGAGGCCGTGATCGTGCCAGTTTGGAGATGCACTTGGAGGCCGTCATGATGTGCACTTGGAGGCCGTAATCCAGAGTGTTTTGAGATACCCTTGGATGCTGTGATCAAGCGAGATTAGAGATGCCCGTGGACGACATAATCATGCGAGAATGGAGGAATACTTCGAGGGGGTCAATCTGGAGCCGGTTGATCGGCAGGGAGGGGCGCCGGGAGCTGAGACTCTATTCATTGGTTAACTTTTAATTGTGGGAATATAGAGAGTTGAGTACAACATGGTTTGCAGTGAGAAGAGAGACTGGCCAGGAGCAGGAGACAGTCGATCATGAGATGACGCAGTACGCAGTGTACGCAGTACTCAGTGTACGCTGTACTCTGTGTATACTGTAGTCTGTGTATGCCGTACTCAGTGTTAACTCTTGATTATTGCATGGAGAGATAGAGAGCAATGACTTAACTTCATTTTTTCAGGTAATGGTAGAGTTGAAGACGAGAATGAGAAAGCAGACATAATATTGAGGAAATAATCATCAGAAACTGGGACTTAAGAGAATTTTGTGTGCACGTCAATTTACCATCCCCGATACGACTGGTGTGACTCACGATACGGCGTGTAATTACACTGATACGAGGCCTTCCCAACGCAATCAGGCAAGTCGTACCCCTGATTTCCCGTATCCTCTCGTATCCTCCACATCATTTTCATATTCATTCCCCATCTCTCTTTTTCTCATCCACAACTCTACCATCACAACAGAACCCAAAGTCAATTCATCCCTCTCTATCGCTATATGTCATGATCATGAGTTGACAGTGAGTACAGCATACGCCAAATACAGCATGCACTGAGTACCGTATACACCAAACACAGCATATACCGAGTACAGCATTCACCAAGTATAGCATACACCGAGTACAGCATACACTGAATACAGCATACGCCGAGTACAGCATACACTGAGTATAGCATACACTGAGTACAGCATATACTGAGTACAGCATACACTGAGTACAGCATACACTGAGTACAGCATCCACTGAGTACAGCATCCACCCAATAATTGTTTGTCTTTCTTTCATTCTCTCATGATTACGAGTTGACCTCTGAATGTAGCTTCATCTTCTGGCATTCCTCCCTACTCAATCGACCGCTGTCAGCCATGACAGCTCAAAGGTGAAGTCACATTATCACATTTCCGCAGTTGCGAGGTTACTAAGTGACCAAATGAGTCTCAGTACCCGGCATGGCGTCCGTTTATTACCTACATATAGTCGTCCAAACTCACTCCAATACGGCCTACAAGTTCACACGATCATGCCCTCCAAGTGCATTTCCAAACTCGCACGATTACTGCCTCTAAACTCTCTCAATCACAGCCTCCATGTGTCTCTCCAAACTTCCACTATGGAGGCCTCTAAGTTTGCATGATCATGGCCGCCAGGTGCATCTACAAATGCACTCGATCACAATCTCAGAGTGCATCTCTAAGTTTACTGGAACACGGCCTCTAAGATTATCTCCAACCTCACTCAATTGTGGCCCCAGATAATATATTTGACTACACTGGATGGTCATTTCCAGGTGCACCTCAAATTGCTCCCAGGCACCGCCTGCAGCCAATGCAGATATACCGCGTGTAGATGGGTAGCTATATAGATACATAGATGGGAATACAATCTTAATACCTGAGTTTTGACAATTGTTGAACTATAAGAAGTAGCTATGATTTCCAGGCGCACCGGCCGGATTCCAGGCGCACCTGTAGCATTCCAGGCGCACCTGCAGCATTCCAGGCGCACCTGCAGCATTCCCAAAGAAGATGTTTTTCCGTGACTACTCCACTGTGATGTGAGGTGCTCCCAGACTTGTCCCAGGTGCTCCCAGACGTGGCACCATCGCTCCCAGACTTGTAGCCGGCACTCCCAGGTGCACCCAGAGATCTCTCTGGCGCACTGAGGTGTTCCCAAACCTATCACAATCACTCTCATGGTACTCCTGTACCAGTCATCAGAGCTTTCAGTTACTCTCAAGGCTGGCTGGCATGCCCTTGTATAGTCTGATACTCCCCTGAAATTGACACATCTAAGTTTACACTCCACATCCTCTCAGACACTTCTGGAGGCTTCCAGACACGAAAATACATTTTGCTGATGTAGTTGATGCCAGCATGGATGCTATCAAAGCTTCCACCTTGACTTCTCCTAACGTGAATTGTTGTCAATGATAGTAGTGGTAGCCATTTGTGTTGACATCTTGGTCATGGCTACGGGCAGCGTAATTCTCGTCGCAGAGACGTCCCCAGTATGCAAGATGTTATCTCGACGCCGGGGCCTCGCGTGTGCTATGATCACGACTGTTTGTGAGAATGATTGTATCTCCCCTCGTCAGGAGGATATGATCTCGAACCTGCACGTGCAGGCAGACTTCGATGAGTACTGTCATCGGGCATATGACCAAGGTCATCTATGACATCATTAATGTGTCCGTGATCACCACCTCTGTTGCCTTCACCCGTTCCACTGATATCCTTGCAAAGCCTGTGGAGAAGTCCATCTCCACCCGATCCAATTGCAGCATTCTGTGCTTGGAGAAATCCAGCTCCAGTAAGAAGTTCCTCAATGTATGCTGATGGCAGTCCAAAAATATCAATTCCGGGGGTTGTGCATAAAATGCATGCATTCTGCTCTTTATCAAAAATGACCTCCGACTGTGAGCGTACCATGTGAATATCTGGTTCCCAAATTCTCCAGAATGTCGTTGACTCATGAGTGTAGCCTACCATCATGCAGGAACTTTAGATTGACGACCAAATATACTACGGTGCTGTTCTTTGGGGAAACCTTTGCTCACATAGCAGCTGCATCGTCACAGGACGTAAATCAGAGCCTAGTATGATAGCTTGTTGCCAGCGCCATCGTGTGCGGGCTTGCTAAAGGCATCGAGCAGCAGGTATGGCGTTTCGTATAGTGCTTTGTAGCCAGCTTGGTCATCGCGTATTGTCACGCCTTCGTTTGGGGATCGCTGATGGAGGTAGACCGCAGTGTTGACGGCTTCTCCCCAAACCTGGATAGGTGCCTTGGAGTCAACCATCATAGCTTGGGCCTTTTCGGTGGTGGTACGGATTATTGTCTCAGCGACAATGTTCTGTTGGTGAGAATAGGGCAGGGATGGTTCAAATGTTGTGCCGGCGGAAGTGAGCACCCAGCGGAAGGTCATGTTATCCTGCTCACCTCGGCCATTGCCGTATCGGAATCGTATGATTTGATAGCCATCTGAGTGTCTCAGCGCAAGAAGGGTTCGTAGTGCGCTTGACTTTAACTGAAATCAACATTTGCTTGTGCTTGGCATGGATGCACACAGTGCACATCGAATTGTCGTTCTTATATTCGTGGATGAGAGATCACACAGAGGCAGGCAGTCAGTGACCAAAGCGCCGATGCGATTGTCTTGACTGTCAGATGGTGAGAGTCTTTCGAGTGCACTTTGACATTGTGGCAGCGATTGGTGGGCTTATGGAGGTAGATGTAAGTGCACTCAGAGGTGCATTCGGAGATAGACTGGTAGGATCGGTGGTGAGTGTGCATCCTGTTCACATTCTTCGAGTGGACTTGGAGATTGTGGGTGCAGCGAGCTTGCTCAAGGATTGACTCGGATGTGTGCTTGCATCTGTGCTTGGCACTGTGATTTGAGGTGTGGTTGGAAGTCCATCCAAGGTTGATGCTATGTGTGCGCTGGCAGTGAGCGATATGAAGTAGAGGTCATTGACACGATGGCCAGTGATTGTAATTGGTGATTCTGGAAATGATATGTAGCATTTGTCGTCGCCAAACGTGGCTGTAGATTCTGTGAAGTCCAGTTGATTGACAGAGAAGAGTGGATGACGTAATGTAGGTGTGTAAAAAGCATCGATCTCGTAGCCCTGAGTAGTGTCACCAAGTCCATGATGAGTTACTCTTACTGTGTTGTCATCGCCAAGTTGTATTACATGATATGTCTCTGCCATCGGCGGCCAGAGATGAGTCTCGTATGCCTAGAGATGAGCCTTGTATGACCGGAGATTACTGTCCGCCTGAAGAATCTATACATAGATGCGTATGCAAGCATTCACACTTGTACTCATTTATATATGGCCTTGTGCCACTCTTAGATTATATACAATCAAGCTTCTCTAGCATCACTATTTCAACAGGTTATGAGCCCGGTGCCCGCTGCAATCTTCACTCTAAAAATGCTCTATTTATATCTTACTCTTAAGATCCTCAAAAAAATCCGTAACCTACTCGCAACAATCCCTGCTCTTCAGCGGCAACACCATTACCATCCATCACTCTCGATCATCATCATCCTAACCTCCTCCACGCTAAACATGTCAAACCAAACATTCAAGCCTGGTCATGGCTATGTGCCCATGCTAACTGAGGAAAACTACCCTATCTGGAAGTAAAAATTCAGCCGAGTGCTCATTGCCAAGACAGCAGAGAATATTGTCACCGGTGTTGAACCCCTCCATCCAGGTCACTCTGTTGCCCTACACGCCCTGCAAGTGGACTGCCATGACAGAGCCAGTAAGGCGATAGCGCTGTCATACCTCGGATGCTGTGATGAACTACTTCCACTCATTGACAATATTGACGCCCACGTGGAGATGTGTGAAGCACTCAGGGACCAACTTGATAATGCCTCAACAAATCTTGGCGGCACCCAAGAGCTTCCGCACCTCACCGCCTCTCGACCATCGCCAGACGAAACTGTCACCCAGTATTTTACCAAACCAATCGCCATCCGCAAGAAGTTGATTGGCACCACCGAAAATATCACTGTTGACACCAAGAAGACACATATCTTCACCACCCTATCTAATTCATATGAAGCTACCATCCAAATCCTTTAACAGCTGATGCCCGCAAGCACGACCCATCAGTGTATGGATGTGATCCACAAATGTCCCGAGCGAACGACCCTAACCAAAGAAATCAGAGATGCATACACTGGTGCGGCTCAATACTCCTCTGGCGGAAAGTTTGGCCGTGGCGGACGAGGAAACGGACGTTGGAAGTACACATGCACAAACTGCCAAATGGACAATTATACCACCGAAGCCTGCGGAAAGAGAAAGCACGGTGAAAACGACACAAAAACCGGCGATACAAGCAGAACCGATCAACGTACATGCTACCACTGCAGACTGCCAGGCAACTTCAAGACGGACACCATGCACTTCAAACGTGCCCGGGGTCAACGAGTCAGAGTCCATATTGGCACAGCATCGACATCGGTTGCAACATCATGAGATAGTGACCTGATCTGGGTAGCGCACAATGCTACCACACTCACATCAGCCTCAGCTCCTGCTGCATGGGTCATCGATTCCGGAGCCTCTCATTACATGTGCAATGACCGCACCAGATTCAACTCAATAAAGAAACTTCACCAGCCTATAGTCATTGAACTTGGAGATGACAACAAAGTTACAGTAAGCCACCATGGACTCATTAACGTCTCACAGGAATACGAAGTAGATGTTCTGTACACCCCTACGGGCCGGCTCTCTCTTCTCTCGATCAATCAATTGGACACAGCCGGTCACACATCCACATTTGGACGCGGTAAGTGCTCCATATCATCTCCATCAAGCACCATCACTGGTAATCGGGTCAGTGATCTTTATATCATATCTCCCGCAACTGCACTCACTTCAACAGTACCAACCATGTCTACAAAGTTCAGTGCAGGAAGAAGGAAGATGAAGACAAAAAGTGCATCAATGAGCGCACATTCCACCGTACAATCAACCGCACACTCCACCAAGCCTACTACATGCCCACTGCACACCGCCTCTCCAAGTGCAGCCAGCACTGTACCTCAATGTCCATCTGCCACTGAATTTTCAAAGCCCACTTGGAAGCCTCTTACAATCTCAGAATCACGACTGGGGCATGGCCGTCTAGCCCACATTAATCCTAATGCCCTACGATCTCTAATTGATGGATATACAAAAGACCACTCAATGTGCACCACATGCATCCAGGTCAAGCAAACGCAGAAGATCATCAAAGTCAAGACCATGCGCACTACAAAGTCATTTGAACTCTAACATTGTCATGTGGGTGAACCTTTCTCCACACCCACCTCCCCCGGCCATCACTACTATGTCCTAGTCATCGACGATTACACACGGTACACCTCGGTTTGGGTCCTTCCCTATATGAAGTACAAAACATGCACCTCAGCCTACCAATCATCTCAGGACTAAGTTGACTCCTTGCGATGCGAAGTAAAGGGATTTCGATGCGACAATGGACGCGCAGAATACGACTTCAAGACCTTTGCACAGGTGCTCGCCGCTTATCGTACAACACATGAACCATGTACTCCCTGCGCTCACTATTAGAATGATGTTGCCAAACGCATTATCCAGAGCATCACCGAGAAAGCATGATCTACGATGATTGACTCCCAAGCACCACTAGTTTTTTGTGGAGAACAAGTCAATACCGCAGGCTACCTCCACCAGCGAACCCCAAATAAGGGCCTAACCAAAAGTGACGACAGCAACAGCTCTGACGTACAATTTTTAACTCCATACGGGATGCTGCATGCATTTGGCAAGCCCTCCCAGAACAATGACGTAAATAAAATCTCGTACATAGCGCCTCTCCACCACGTTCAACGATTCAGCTGCTATGCCAGACGACTTCTCCCGAAGCCGCAATGCAATAGATAGTTCAGCGCAAAATCCAAGCCATGAATGATGGTCGGTTATGTTAACGATTCGACTACACGTTGGAGGAAATGGAACCCATCATTACGAATAGTAAGGTCACAGTCGAATTTCATTTTTGACGAGGAGAGGAATGCACACTCATCATGCCTACACAGCGACCATATGGACATCTTTGAGCTACCAGAAGAGACAGAATAAGTCGAGGAAATTGAAATGGGTGGAGATGGACTTCTCCATGACCACGCAGGAACCAGTCGAACAGGTGAAGGCCAGGGATGTGATGATAATGACTGCACTGACAACGATAAAGAGCAATATCTGCCCGACAACCGTCGAAGTCTCCCGTCAAGTACAGGTGTGAGATCACGTCCTCCTCACATGGAAAATGCACCACAGGTATTCAGTGAAGCCGTCGTCCACAATCGACATCTCTGCCGCTACAATTACACAGCCCGCCGAACGGCGTCCATGACCAATCAGTCATGCCAACCGCAGCCACCACTCATGAATCATGTCTCAAGAAGTCCAGTTAAGTTCTCAGCAAATGCACTAATCATCATGGCAACGGCTCACGCATCAACATCCATCTACAGCAATTCATTCACATCCGCGCAGCCCATTTACAGCCCACAATGTGACGACTGGAAACCAGCAATGGAGGAGGAATGCAAATCGAGCATGCACAATAACACATCCACAATTATCAACTCCTGGGAAGGAAGGCAATTGCGAGTCAGGGCAATTGGCTCCAAATGGGTCTAGAAGACGAAACACAATCAGGACGGCACCATACCATACAAAGCACGACTAGTGATTAAAGGCTACGAAGAAAGGGATTTCGGAGAAACTTATGCCGCTGTCGGAAAACTTAGCACTTTTTGGTACCTAATCTCTTTGGTTGGAAAATATGGCTGGAACATCGCTCATTTAGATGTTGTCACTGCTTTTCTCAATCCTGAGATTGATGACGATGATATCTATATGACCCTGCCCGAAGGATGGGCGCAAGGCCTCAAAGCACCTGCGGTCGTTGTTTAGCTAAAGAAAGCACTTTATGGCCTCAAACAAGCACCACGACTATGGCACAACAATTTTAACATGTTCTTGCTCTCTCTCGAGTTCATACAATCCCTGGCTTACCCCAACCTCTACAGCTGCAGCGATAGTATTCTGATCTTTTTCTACGTCGACGACATCTCAATGACGTGCCCAGAGGATGCTACCAAAGCTGCGATCGAGGTCAAGGCCAGCCTCTCAGAGAAATAAATGATCAACAATCTCACCCCGGCACGACGATTCATCGGCATTGAAATCCACCATGAGGAATATTCCTACCAGCACCAGAACTGGCACCTGCCCCAAGATCAGTCTTGGCCACAAGGCCTTCATTAACACGATTTCCAAACAATTCAATATGCAGAATGCTCATGGTGCATCAACTCCAATGGGTATTAATGTGGAGCTAGATCTGGCTGAGGATCGGGGGGAGAAAGAACTGAAAGATATCCAACGCTACCAGACAATGATCGACTCATTGATGTATGAGGCACTTGCAACTCGGCCCGATATCTCATTCGCAGTCACTGCACTTTGCCAATACAATTCCCATCCATTCACCAGCCATCACACCGCCGCGAAAAGAGTTCTCCATTATCTCAAATCCACCACCGACTTTCAACACCATTTCAACAACACTGGCAGCAATGTTCAACTCACTGGCTACATGGACACGGACTGGGCCAATAATAGTCCTGACCGTAAATCTCTAGGTGGTAATGTGTTCCTTTTCAGCAAAGGAGCTGTCTCGTTGTAGTCACGAAAGCAAGATCTCATCGCCATGTCAACCCTCGAAGCGGAATACATTGTTTGATCCAAGGGCGCCTCTGAAGCAAAGTGGCTACTCCAGTTCCACCGAGATATACACTGCAAAGACGCATCTCCGCTCCCGATCAATTGCGACAATCAGGGCACTCTTTGTTATATCGCAATTGGGATCATCAAGGCTCGCCCAAAGCATATTGACGTTTTCTACCACAATAGTCGAGATCTGCATGGCCGCAAGATAGTTGACTACTCCTACCTGCACACCAACGAGAATGTAGCAGACATACTCACCAAGGCCTTGACAAAGGATAAGCATGATAAATTCCCAAAGGCGATGGGGCTATGGTGAGGTCGATTTAAGGTTGGATTTAAGGTTGGATTTAAGGTCGAACTTAAGGTTGTTCCACTTTTCTTTTGGGCAGGCGGATTTCCTTGTCTCTCTATGGATGGCCATCCTCAGGCTATGGTAGTACTCTTTCCCTGCTCACTCTCGCAGGGTTTTAAGGAGGCTACTATGGGAATCACTTTGTTTTGTTTTATATCTTCTTATCTGTTTTCTTGCTCCACGGTGTATAGCAAGAGGGGGAGTATTGCATGATAGGTCTCTGTCTTCTGTGGCCAGAGATGAGACTCGTATGGCCAGAGATGAGCCTCGTATGACCGGAGATTACTGTCGGCCTGAAGAGTCTATACATAGATGCGTACGCACGCATTCACACTTGTACTCATATATATATGGCCTTGTGGCACTCTTAGATTATATACAATCAAGCTTCTCTAGCATCACTATTTCAACAAGTTCAATGAGCATAGGTCGGCGTAGTTTGTTGAATGACTTGAACGAGCTGCGATTGTTGCACATATGGTGACAGGCCCCGGAATCGATGACCCAAGTTGTATGGGCGGAGGAGGCGGTGAGAGCATGACCAGATAGTCAGAGGAGATCTCGATCTCCAGCGGTGGCGATTGAAGCTGTGCATTTGCGAACTCTGCTTCGTGTTTCCTTCGCTCGTTTGTAGTGAATACAATCGGGTCAGATATGGCCTGTGATCCCGCAATGGTAGCATGCTTTCTCGTCGCTTCCTACAGAGCTGTCATTTCCACCGGAATTGTCGTTTCCGCCGAAATAACCGTTTCCGCTCTGAGCGCGTGCTTCGGTGGTGTGATTGTCCATCTTGCAGTAGGTGCATCGATACGTCTTTTGTCGTCCAAATCTCCCACATCCACCACGCCCACGACCACGATAACCTCGGCGTTGAGAATAAAGGGGGGCACAAGTCGAAGCGTCAGCGATTTCGGTCACAATGGCCGCCTTCTCTTCGTCCAGTCGAATGGAATCCATGATGTGTTGTGAAGTGGGAGGCGGAGCTTGTCTCTCAAAGATGTTGATCGTTGTGGCAAATTCCTTCGGTATGTGTGTAAAGAGATGAGTGACAAAGCTGTCTTCAGAGATCTCTTCGGCAGAGCCGCTCAACTGATTGCGGTAGTCGATTAGGCGAGTGAAGTAGGTATTCATCTTCTCGTCTCTTGCCGGGTGGCAGGCATGGAATTTGCGTAGGATCTGCGTTCGACCGAGCTTCCAGAGCGTGTTGCCAAAGCGATCTTTGATGATGCGCCCCATATCTACAGGATCTATGGTGTTTGTCCCACATGTCTGCAGGATTGATGGTGATTCTGATTTGTGGGAGGATCTCGTCGGAGCATGCTATGTAAATGATGGCTGGTACATCGTTTCGTCCTGTACGCCGGTTGCGCTGCTCGGTACGATTGCTTGCGGTGTTGCCTTCGGGTTCAGGCTTTTTTTTTTCTTTCCATCTGGGGTAGTTGTTCTCGGTCAACTTAGGGATGTTGCCGTAATCGGTCTTGAAGGTTTCAGTAGGCATTGTGTGGGAGGATGGTGTTATCGAGGCCTCGGAGGTCTTTGTAAGAGCGAGAGGACGGTGTTTTCAAAGCTTCGGAGGTCTTGGTAAGAGTGGGAGGACGGTGTATACAAGGTTTTGGAGGTCTTTGTAATCGACGAGGTTTTTTGGAAGGTCGTGGAAGTGAGAGAAAGAAGATAAAAAAAAAATAGGCGATTTTAGTCAGTAGCGACCGCCGGGCTCATAACCTGTTGATGTGAATGAGTGAGTTGATTGTAGGTACAAGAGAGATGGACAAAGGTGCGTCTTAAATATGATGAGCATGAGGGCGAGCATCGTGTGAAGTCTAAAAGGGCAGTCATGGTGTGAAGTCTAATGAGACAGTCACGATCATGAACCTTAGGGCTTCCTGCAACACATGTCTTCCATCTCAACAATAGAGCTGTCTCATGGCAGTCGTATTCGGAAAATCTCATCGCTATGTCAACACCCAAATCTAGACCTATTGCCTGCTCTGGGGGCTTCTGTGAAGTGAACTGGCTGCTCCAGCTCCACCGAGATATACAGGAGGAGGACACTTCACCACTTCCGATCCATTGCGTCATCCAGGGTGCACTTCGTCCCATCACAACTGGAATCATAATAGCTCACACAAAGCATATCAATGTTTACTATCACTATAGTCGTGATCTCTCTGCCCCCAAGCTTGTTGACTACTCCTATGTGCATAGGAACATGAATGTGTCAGATATAGTAACAAGGCCTTGATGAAGGATACGTATGTGATATTCACAAAGGCGATGTGGCTATGGTAATAGAGGTCGATTTACGGTTGGATTTAATGTTGGATTTAATGTTGTTTCACTTTTCTTTTGGGCATGCTGATTTATTTGTTTCTTTTGATGGATGGCCATCCTCACACTACGGTAGTACTCTTGCCTTGCTCACTCTAGCAGGGTTTTAAAGAGGCTACTATGGGAATCACGTTGTTTATCTTTTTCATTTGTTTCTTGCTCTACAGCGTATAGCAAGAGGGGGAGTATTACATATACAAGTCTCAGCCGGAGATGAGTCTCGTATGACCGGAGACGGATATGCCTTGTATGGCCCGAGACGGAGATGTCTTGTATTACTGGAGACGGAGATGTCATGAATGGCCGGAGATGGAGATGTCTCATATGGCCAGCGACGGTGATGTCTCGTATGGCCGGAGATGACTGTTAAACTCTGATACGGGCTGATGGCATTCAGCCGTACTTGCACTCTCGTATATATTGGCCTTGTGGCCCTCTTAGATAGTATACAATCAAACTTCTCTATCATCTCTATTTTAACAAAAGGGCCTACTCTATAAATTTGACTATTCTCTGATGTATGGTAGTGGAGAGGATATTCTTAGAAGTAGGTGTATCCTGTCACTTTTCATCGTCATCTGCCACGCAAATGAATCTACCACACGAATGTACCACACTCGATTCAACACATGAGGATACAACGCCCTACTTCATGCGGCCTGTGGTCTCAACGGTTAGCTTTGAACTGTTTCGAACGTAGAGTTCGGCGGCACGGCTTGGGAACGGTTCGGTCTACTGAACCGCGCCGCCTGAACCGGTTCACCATTTGCAGAACTACTTAGGAACTGGTTCGAACTAGTTCAGAGTGATATCAAATGACCACATATAATTGGCAATTAATCTTGGAAATACTCTAGATGATTCGGTTGGGTTGACGGCTATTAGGTTGACGGCTATTTGGAGCATTCCACAATATACAATTCCTTGCTCCATGGAGTGTAGCAAGAGGGGGAAGTGTTACTCTAAGGCCTGGAAGGAAGTCGCCGATACACCGAGCTCGCCGAATTGACTGATAGGCTGTGGACTCATACTCAAAGACTCATACAAATTTTCACACGCTACAGGCTCCGCCTCTCGTATTTCTAATCATGGACTTCCATAGACTTCCACAGCTCTCCACGCTCTCCTGTATGTATAAAGACATAGATTCTCCCTAATAGTTCAATAGACATCTTCCTCTTTTACACTTGCTACAAGATCTTTGAACACTTCGAGTGATATCCTATGACGTGATGCTCTCCTAGTACGCGTGTTGGTGGCGTTAGATCTCAGCCGTGGATCTCCTCGCCGAGAATTCTGTGCTATCTTTAAAGAAATATATCAATCGCAGCTTTGGCTTAGACATCCTCACGAAGTTACAAACCTCATCCACAGGGAAATATCATTCAAGCTCCATCTCCAGTCAGCACAAGAGACCATTACACACATTATCCACTTCTGGAACCCAAACCCCGGTAGTCCCTTGGTAATACCCCGTAGATAACTGTAAGAGCAACTGACCGAAGGTCCTAGAAGAAAAGCCAAGCAACATTTTCTTGTGCGCAAAAGTTCTTCCATCGCCTGCCTTTAAATATATATAACGCTCTCTGGGTAAATTCTTCTCATTCTTACAAATCTCAACCAATTAATAAATAAGAAAACATATCAACTACCGCCCCTAAGCCATAGGGTTTCGTGGGGTTTAGTTCGTATATACGGTAAACTGTAAACAAGGAAAATACACATCCTCATCGTCCAGAAAGGACCATGATTTCTCTTCGGCTGGATCTAAGCGTATGAGTACAGGTGCTTATCAACAGACCAAATCTCAGCGCTCCAGTGAGCTCCCTTGTGTCCTGCGGTGCAAAACTGAATCTCAATCTCATCATCCCCGACCTTGCCTTCCAGTAGCCTCCAGTAGCCGTTGGTACCATCATTCCGATGGCTGTTGATTTTGATTCCAACGATCTTTCTACCCTGCTTTCCAAGGCGCATTCGATGTCTCTGAATGTGGTTGGGCCAGCGTTTCCAGAATACATTCCAGTTGTTTTCCTGCGCGTTGGAATGCTCAATCTCAGAGCTAATTTCGCCATAAAGAGGGTGACCATTGTCAATGATGACCCCCTTCGCCCAGAACTGTCGGATACCAGCGGGAATCCAGCCGTCGCTGCCAGAAGTGTCAGTTGTAGTTCAAAAAACTTCAAGGGCTATTACTGACTCAGTGTTGACATTGGGCGTAGGCCAAAGTGGCAACGATAACTTCTCTGAAACTTTGAGAAGCCGCTCACGCAGCTGCCACTGCTGGAATCCCTGCGTGAGTTCGTTGGCTTTCTTGGACCAAACGTCGAGACGCTCAAGCCAATCCTTCTCATCGGGATGGATATTCTTGCGCAGGTCGTTGAAGTGATCCGCAACCTCCTGAGCCAATCCTTCACTTCCGACCAAGGGGCAGGAGATAACCGTGCTCTGAAGGAAGAATATCCGCTGGTATGCCTCGGAAAGTTTGGCCGACGTACGGTCAAAGTGCTCACCTGGGGTAGGGACGCGCTCGTCCAGTGTGTTGTAGTGTTGAAGTAAAGCTACAAAGGGGACGGGCTGGGTGTTACGCTGAAACTCCTTGAAAGTGGAGTCAACTTCCGTAGTGTTGAGCAGGACAGTCTCGGTTGCGCTTTCCCCGTAGCCATCGACGAACACAGAGACGGTCGTGGAAACTCGGTATTTGTTGGTCTCGTTTGTGAATTCGAGTTTGTGGTGGATGCCGCCGACTGCTGGAGCCTCGGCGGAAATACTGGCTTTGAACTCGTTGAGTGCTTCCTCACTGTTTGCCTTGTGGTGGCAGAGTGCGACTAGCCTGGCGCGGTTCTGAGATCCCACCACGAAGTACCTGCCAGGTTTTACTGTGTTAGCGGATGACAGAGACAGATGCAAAACAAATCAGTGGAAGAACTGACTGCCCATGGCGTTCGATAAACTTTTGAGGGTCTTTGTCCAACAAGGCCTTAGCTTTCCCGGTGAGCTCTGGATTCTGCACCTGATGCGGGGCATCCTCGATGACGCATTCGAGTAGGGTCGTCATCTCTGTCTTGGAAGTTTTGATCTTGTTAAGGTACGAAGAGCTGACTTCAATCTTGATGCCTTCGATAGGTGCAGAGGCAGTAACTGAGTCCTTGATAGCCATGTCAAGTTCTGACTGAGTGCTGATGACGGTTGACAACATGCTGACCTTGCGACCAGCATGAATGGTTGTAGTCTGAACGGGCTCAAGAGCAGAGCTGAGAATCTCTCGCTTCTGTTGATTATTAGAAGTGTGTTCAAATTATATGGCAGAGTGCAAGCGAGGATCTAACCATGATATCGTAACCAGCTCCATGCATAATGTGAGGGCCTACCCAGGGAATGCTGGCCATCGCTTGCATCTTAGCAGACATTTTGGTGGTTTTTGGAAAGATGCGGTTGGCTTAGGATAAGGTAAGAAGAGGAATATTGTTTGTCCGAGTCTGTGAAAGTATGTAGAGGATCTGTGTCTAGTTGAAGTGGGCGACATAGCTCTATTTATGCTCCTACAGATGCTCCCACGACCATTGCAAATCCAAGACCCTGTCTACACTCGCCTGCTTAGTCCAACATGATCCAGCAACTTGAACTCCCGCCGCATATCCTGTCGTGTACAGCGTCGATAGGCCACGGATCGTCATCTCACCAACGACTCTATGGTCTATCTCTATCTATTGCCTAATGACGAGAATTTTACTCTGCCATTCGACATCATAGAAGGGCCCAGAACGAATTGCACTGCAGAAAATTCCCTTTCCAGAAAAATTATACGATTTTTACCCCACGCAAAAGCCCAACAAGCGGCAATTAAACAGCTCACGCAGTGTATAGAAAGTTACAGTCTGGACTAACTCGGCGATTGTTGGTTCAGGGATACTCAATATGTCCATATCCTACCTTTCGCTAGGTGTTCTCTGGGAGGCGGCTTCTGCACTGTGACCATGGGTAGGTTCTTGAGCATATACTCGTTACTTTGCTAAAGAACAGGTGGATAGAAGCTTGCACTCAGCGAGAGCAAGCCCATGCAGCTACCGACCGATTTTAGTGGAGAGTGTTGCATGTATACTTAGAACATCTAGTCACTGCGGATATGTGCGGATAGTATTCAGCTGAGCTGAAAGTACTTAGTTGATCTAACAGGGACCTGGCCAGCTGAGTGCGCATATGTTGTACCGATCCTTCTCTCTTGGCTAAAATGCACGTTGACGATTTGACGCGCCACAGTTCCTACAAGAAAGTTTTTAGAGACCAAAAACCACTGTTGAACGAAAGTCGCTTTGCGCAAGCCGACCATGACAAGTCGGCCCAAGATGTGTCACCTTGTGCTATCCCAAAAGTTTCCGTCCGCGCCACCAAGTTATTTGAGTCGTTCTTGGATAAATACATTGCAGACAGCAGGTGATTACCGCACTCAAAATCCGTCCAACAGCATACATGCGTATTCATGCTTGCGTACAAGGCTATCTCGAGTCTTCTTTCTCCTCTCTTCATTTTGTACCATAGAATTTACGCACACGGTTCTCCCCTTCATATTCGCAATAGAGGGTCCAACATGCTAGAACTTTTAAATGGCCATGACTTCAGTGTCCATTTGCAGGAATTGACTTGACAGTTCAAGCCAGAACCAAGAGTCCACACCTGTAATAACAGGTAATACCGGCGCCCCAATCACCCCACGTATACTACACCCCACGACAGATCGATTTCCTCCCCAAGATTTGTAATGAAATTCCGGCAGATTCAGGGTGGTACTGTGGATGTCTCAGGTTATTGCCGCTACGATCTCAGGTATAGATGGTACAAGTTATCCGCTACTCCGGTATCACCTTCTGGACAATGTGGACGATGTAGAGACTTGGTGGTGATGAATCGACGCAATCTTTCTCCTAGAACTCAACGTGCGGCTTTGGGTCACGTCCACATGATACTGCATACCGTCGCGTTCAGGAAAGGATTGAAAAAATTGCGTCGATTCTAGTGTGGGATTGCGCTGGTGTTCCCTCAATTCTGAACGCCACTGTGCCTCCACTTTAATTACGGATCTAGACAGTTGAGGGGTTCAATCCGCTAGCCGGCGTTCTGCAGTCGCGATCGAGCAGGTAGTTGTCGTCTTTCAGCTCGGATTGGCTTTCGACGGCTCATGCGAGCTCTGTGTAGGAGTGCGGATCGGGTTAGAGCCCGCAGGTGTTCCCGAGAGGCGGCAACTAGTTCAGCGAGGCGCATTGTGGCTTGGAGTTCAGCTGGGTTTTCAGTTTCCCTCCCGCATCTGCAACAACGTTTGTGTTCTAGTCAGTTCGTGGTGTTTGTTGGTCTGCGGAGTGACTAGTTAGTTCACGGAGCCCCACCTTCGGTACATATAATAAATAGCTGGCGGCTCGGTACATATTAGTTCGCCAGCACGCAGATATCGATATCCGCCCGCTAATGTCAACTGCGTTCCGGCTGACTTCTGTGCCCCTGAACTAGCTGCGTTCCACCTCCCTAATCTTGTTTGGAACTTAGTAGTATGCTTCAACCCCTTCAGCTAGCTGCGTTCCCGCTCAACTTAGTTGTGTTCTGTATTGCTGTATTTTTCTGGAATGGGGGATTCTGGGCCGGTAGCCGCGCCAAGAAATCGCGGTAAATTGTTTTTTTTATTCATAAAGTGTGCATAACTCTGCGCACTGCCACCTCACGGACTTGGATTCGCCATATCTGCTATAATGGTTGTGTGGCTTTAGATTCAGTCCCAAGAATCGCTGGAAACTGACGAAAATCGAGTGTTTTCTAAATCCGCTTGATGAGTATTAAATATATTGCCAAAGTGCGCATAGCTATGCACATTCCGTGTATTGAACACTTCGCAATCAGAGCAAAAACTGGCGAACTGAATTGAGTTTCCGGTAGCTGGGTTTCGGAAGCTGTCTGGAGACTCCGAGACGGTTGACCTGGGCCTGACCTGCTGCGATATATCTACTGAGCTGGCTGGAGGTGCTGCCGTAGGTTGGCTATGAGCAGGGGGAAAGAGTCGATATGGGCCCACCGGAAACTAGCAAGAAATGACGTATCTGCGCTGGCCAGGAGTTAGCTAGAAAGCGTAAAGACAGACTCAGCAGGAGCAAGCTGTAAACGCGAACTCCATACTGGCTGAGAGCTGGATGACGACAACAACTCCAGGCTCATCGAGAGCTTGCTGGAGACAGTAGGGTTGGACCAGTGTTCCTAAGCGGCCAGGCTGGGCCGCCCTTAGCGGCGGCTTTTGAATGAGGGCCGGGCCGGGCCGGCAGGCTTTTCCGGCCGGGCCTGCAGGCTTTTTCTTGGCGGCCGGGCGGCTGTTCTTGGCGGACTAAGCCTAAACAGAATATTTTGTTCGAAAGATTCTCTGCTGCCTTTACTAAGAAAGTCTCCAAAGTACGAAACATAAACCATATCCAACTCAATCATCGTAGCCCTGCCATTGCCGTATTCCATCCATCAACCAGACCAAGGCTTATGCAGGACGATGCAGGCTTTTTAAATCACGTGCAGGCCGGCTTCTGACCCAGGCCGGGCCGCTTAGGAACACTGGGTTGGACTCACCAGCAGAGCCGGAACAGTCACTCTCGGCTGGCAAGGAGCCAGGAATTAGCAACACGACTTGTACATCGGCTTCGTCGCCTGAGCATAATACTTTATAAACAGTGTTCTCGGCCGTCCCGTCCATCCGTGATCACGTAGGACGGAGACGGCACCATCCGTCCGAGTCAGGACGGGGACGGACGGATAGGACGGCCGGGAACTGAGCATTCACCGTCCCCGGCCGTCAACTGTCGACATCCATGGATCTTTCTCAGTGTACATAATATTCATATAAAACTCATTACAATTATCCTGACCTTGAAGCAAGGTCGTTTAGCATCGGTTCTATCTATACAATGTCTGATTCCGTTGATCAAGTCTTGCTGTATCCACAATTTCAGGCATTCAGATGCTTGTATGACATCATCTGCCAAGCGGTTGCGTAGGTCACTGATGTGCAACTTTGCACTGTGGAATATACGTTCTGGTTCATCAGACATGGCAGGAATACCCATTAACTCTACTATGCATAGATACATCCATTTATAATTCTTCCCACGCGCTCTCAGGAGTAAATTGTTAATCATGTAAGTATATCCTGTAACCGCCCAATAACTGCCGGGGACGGTGGATGACTGCCGATGACGGTGTTTTCACTGTCCCCGGCGGACAACGGGCGTCCAGCCGTCATTTATATGCTAGGACGGGACGGTTGAGAACACTGTTTATAAATCAGGGATGAAAACAGCTCTATTGGACATTTATCCAGTCCATACAAGCTGCCAAATGTACCTTAAGCAGCTGTGACGGACTCATGAACAACTGCGAGAACAATCTACCGGACAACACAAACAACTGTGCCCACAGTTTTTTGATGCTAATCCCGCCTCATTGAGATACAGTGGTATTCCGGAAACACACCGCTGGCGTTCCACCGCGGAACTGAAATCGGCTCATTTGGGTTTGTGCTATCCTCTTGTAGCCTGTAGCCTGCCGTAATCACTCATCACCACCTCTCATGCGAACCATTACCTCCTCAAGAGGTTAAAAAAGTATCCTGTAGCCTCAATGATACTGGGGGCGGCGCACTACACAGAACGACTACGCCAAACGAATAGGATGTATGAAACGTAAAGCGGCAATGAAAATGCTTTTACTCACTTCAGGACGGAGCTAATGGATTCAGAATGAGATGGCCGAGGTGACATGTTACGACTCTGGCGAGCAGGGAGTGCTCTAAGTGACAAGTTGTGTCTAGGTATGCTAGGCTCCATCTTTGAGAATCAGAGACTATGACTTACTCGCATTCTAGGACACTCACTGATGACTAATTATAGAATGGTACATTAGTAAATAATATAGTACTGGTGGCACACTTCGACACATGATGCCGGTGTCAAAACCGATAACAGTGTCAAAACCATTAAAACAACCACGAGTGACTAGGTCCTACCTTCTAAATGGTACCGTATGCTAATGCTACCGTTTGTAATAATGTTGTAAGTTACCCGAGACCGACGAACAGATTGAGATATGCGTACTCAAGCGTCCCTTCTGCAGTATGTGTAAGATCCGCTTTACTGTTGAAATAAGCTCGCATGCCAGCGCCTTCCTGGTGCGGGAATGAATACCCGCTCCAGGGAGGGGCTGGACGACTTAGTCGTCGGTATTACTCCGAGGTTCGGAGAGGCAACGAGCTCCCGAACTCAACACCGAAAATCAAAAAAAAAGTTTTCGGTCACAGCCTATGTAGATAATAACTGCTCTGGTAGTCTGCCTGCACTTGACCGAAATTGTTTGTGTGTGGTGAATGTGCCCTCAGTGCTGGCCGATGCTTCACTCCGAACTCAGGCCTATCCTGCATGACATTAGGGGATATGCTGGAGTACCTCCACCACACACAAACAATTTCGGTCAAGTGCAGGCAGACTACTAGAGCAGTTATTATCTACATAGGCTGTGTCCGAAAACTTCTTTTTAGATTTTCGGTGTTCAGTTCGGGTGTTCAACCCTCGGAGTTGCACCGTAAAACTGATCACCTATTCGGGGACGTAAATCGTCCAGCCCCCCCCTGGATCGGGGCGGGGGCTGGTACACGAGCTTACTGTTGAAACACGCATAAGGTTATGTTGGTGAAAACTGAGGAGTATAACCCTGACCGTTCTATGCATGAAGACGCACACCCGTGGCCTGGCAAGGTTACCACGCCTCATTGAGGGATAGATGTTAGAGCCTACCACAGCAAGCATTGATCCAGATTGCTCGAAGAAAATGGGGTAATATACACCCGTAGCGATCTCTTAGGGCGAGTCTGTCTATGCATTAGTCGGCGGGAGCTGCCTGAATGCAGACCAGGCGCATATGTCCACACGCATATGTATCCGTCATCGTGTTGCCTTCACTGGCCTCAATTGAAATCCTGACGAGAGTACACTACTATAAACCATTCGGTTCCAGGTCAGACAGACTTTTGACCTCGATTAGAGCAGCGAAGCCTAAGTTACTGCAGTCGGTTTATCCCCGCCTTGTCAGGTGTGGTTTGGGTCGCGGTGTTTGGGAGGCTGCTAGCAACGCTTCGATGACTTAATCCTAATAGGACAATATAATCCAGCGCCAAGATAGGGACAACTTGACTTCAAAATCTCTTATATTATCATTACTCGATATGTAGCGTACGAGGAGTCTCCGGATGGTTATCGGCAAGCGACCCTTGAGGTCCAGGCTCAGGTCCCTCCATAGTCCTCTGCGTGCCCATCCTATACTGTGACTTGCCGGGTGGGGTTTCAAGTGCTGCATATTCGGTGGTGGCGAGTGGCGAGTGAGTCAGAGTGGCTAGGCATTAAAGTTTTCTCGATGATTCTCTTTATATAAGTAGAGTCTTCCTCCTTCTCTCTTCTCTCTATATCATAGGATATACGCATGCGGTTCTCCCCTTCTATATCGTAACATCAAGTACTGCGTATATGCCGAGTGATAGCCAATGAAGCCAGTGACGGCTTGATTCATCCATCGTACAACCCAGCATCTGGGAGGGTAGTGGTACGCAATCAATTGCCGAACCCCTATCCAGCAGATAAAGTAGGGTAAATATAGCATATTTATTATAAAGTGCATACCAACAGTGTGGATACATTGCGCTCTCTCATTGACGTTCACCAGTATCACCTCATCTACGTATGTAGCCAGCTCCGCAGTGCTACCACCTGGTGTCAATGAACTAATGTCGCACCGGTAAAACCCGAACTGGAGGTGCACTCCGGCAGCTCGCACCGCCCATTCCGCCAGCCTGTAAGCTAATGCCGAACACCGCTCAGAGAGTAACCCTGCCCCTGCCAACACGTGGCTCGCTAAATTCTTTTTTGGCCATACCGGTAGAGCGCGGACAACTCCCATAACTGATAGTTGAGGTGGAGTAGGTGAGAACAGTCTTGAAGGCATTCGCAAAAACCCTTCAAAGGTATGTAAATGAGGTCAAATGTGTACTGAAGTAATTTACTGCCATAATCTAGATGGAGTGAATGTAGCATGATTAAAACAAAAGTGGACGCAATGATGGTGTGGCATATTGATGATAAATAAGAACTTTGCAAACACTTTATATTTATTATCACTTCTTCTGGTTACAGTGCCTACCGGGTTATCCGGGTCGAACGGTCCGCGGTACCGCCATACAGTCGCCATGTTGTGTCTAGAGAAACTCCACTGGGAGTACCTTAAGCGACAAGCTTTGTCAAGATATGCTAAGCACCATCTTTAAGGAGAATCAGCAACCCAAGATTTACTTGCATGCTAGGACACTCTCTGATGACAATTTAGAATATTAAATACTATATAGTACGTACCAGCGTCACACCTCGACATATAGACACTGATGACAAACCAGTGACAGCACCAACACCATCAATCAACTCTGGGTAACCGATATAGTCCCAACTACTCTGAATAGTGTCGTATTACTAATGTCGCCGTTTGTAACATCTGGCAATGTAGCAAGTTGCCCGAGACCGACGTACAGAGTGAGGTCTGCATACCCAAGCAAGTCCCTTCTGCAGTATCTGTTAGAACCACTCTACCATTAAAATATTGCACAAAGTGCATAACCCTAAACTTTTGAGGTATGAGGGTGTGGCGCACTGCGTAACCTGGAAAAATCATCACGTCTCATTGAGGAACAAATTCAGAGCCTGCCATGTCTAAAAAGATGAGGTGGTGTACACCCGCAACAGTCTCTCGGCTATCTGTACATTAGTCGGGAGCTGAGTGAGTGTTAAACCAGACACGCATGTCCACAAATCATTTTGAATCCATCATCTAAATGTCTTTTGAACTAGCCTTAATTGACATCCTGACGATGTCTTAGTCCTCACAGGACGACATAGTGAAGTGCCAAGTACAGTAACAACTCGGATTCAAAGCTTCTTATTCATCTGTCCTCAAAATGTAGCGTACAAGGAGTTTCCGGATCGTTATCGGCGGTCGACTCGTGAAGCGCGCGCTCCTGACTCTCATTAGTCGTCTGCGTGCCCCATCCCTAGTCTATGACTCGCCGGATGGGTTTCATGCCTTATTGAATTGTGTGATACTGACTATGTATCTTGATTTATCTAAAGGTAGGCCCTATGCCTGATATACAAAGAGTCTAGAATCCCTGTCGGAGGCGACGAAGTGGCTATCGGAGTAAAGGATGATGAGTTTCGGAGAGGGCTGAGAGAGATAGATGGAAAGGGTGAGAATTCGTCTAGAGGAGTATCGATGGTTCCGAGAGACCTCTACAGAGCTCGTTCTAGTTATAGCAACGTAGCGTATTGCATGATAGGTCTCTGCCATCTTATGGCCGGAGATGACTCTCGTATGACCGGAGATTGCTGTCGGCCTGAAGGGTCTATACATAGATGCGTACGCACACATTCACACTTGTACTCTCATATATATATGGTCTAGTGGCTCTCTTATATAAACTTACAATCAAGCTTCTCTAGCATCACGATTTCAACAGGTTATGAGCCTGGCACCCGCAAAATCTTTACTATGAATACTCTATTTATATCTTTCAATGAAGAGCCTGAAAAACCCTAAACTACCCACGACCATCCCTGTCAGTTACCTTAGCAACAGCCGCACATAAACACACTAAAACTCAACACTATCACCACCGTCACCAGCTCTTTCACATATCTACCAAGACCACGTTCACAATGTTTACGGAAACCTTCACCATTGATTACGCAGTCATCACAAAACGTACATCGTTTTTGTCAATACCATTTCTAATGAGGAGCGTTTACCAGTCAGATTCCACCTCACCATCACAGGCTGCATACATTAGTCAAACCCACAAACACAAATGTACTCACCTCCGTATCTGCACAATCACTCACCATCACAACAATACGTGCCCTTATCATGGTATTCACAGCGATGACTACAAATGCACCTACCACGATTCCTTCACCCACTATTCCCACGATCCCTTCGAATAGGAGAGAGAGAATGTTTATAAATGGCTGTTTATCAAGCACGGACAACTGCACTTACTACCGTAGCAAACCACACTTCCACGCACACCATCATGTACAATCACAGCTACATCCTCACCTACAATGACCATATACACCAATGAATAAGAAACTTTGTCAAGCCAATAGTTATTGAGCTTGGAGATGACAACACAGTTACCGTAAGCCATCATGGAGTCGTTAACATTTGACAAGAGTATATAGTCAAAGCTCTCTACACCCATTCATTCCGGCTTTCACTTCCCTCCATCAATCAATTGGACACAGCAAGATACCCATCCACATGTGGATGCAATAAGTGCTCCATATGAACGTACCAACAATCACGCACTCCACCGAGACCACCATAAGCTCACTCCACACCACCTCTTCAAGTGCAGCCAGCACAATATCTCAAAGTCCACATGCCACCAAATGTCCAAAGCCAACTGGAAAGCCTCTCACAACCTCAGAATCATGACTGTGCCATCACCCTCAAGTCCACATTTTTCCTACTGCCCTATGATCTCTCATTGATGGGTGTCCAAAAGCCATCTCATTGGGCACCGCATCCATCAGTGAAATCAGCCGTCCCGTCGGTCCGGGATCACAAAGGACGGGGACGGACGGCTTGCCGCCGTCCGTCCTTGGGCCGGACGGAGATGGTGCCGTCTTTTTGAATGTGGACGGGGACGGTGAAGTCACCGTCAGTCATCCACCGTCCCCGGCCGACAACGGGCGGTTACAAAATATATTCAGATTAAATTGAAAATGGCTCTCAGAGCGCGCTGTAAGAGATATAAATAGATGCGGAGCCTGGATTGTCCATTGTAATATTCAGAGTATTGAAGAATGGATGGTTGATAAAGAAAAGTCTGGATGAGTGGGTATATCTTCAACCTGTATATACATATAATTCGCACCTACTCATACTATAGCACTGCAGTTAGATACAAGTGTCGCATCACCCCTGGCATGGGCCCATTTATATCTCTTACCGCACGCTTTCAGGGCTATTTTCGATGTCATCTAAATTCATACCCTTACCGTCCGATTTCGGCCGGGGACGGTGGATGACTGCCGGGGACGGCACAGTCACCGTCCCCGGCAAGTCCCGGGCTGTCATACCGTCATTGTGGAGTAAGGACGGGACGGACGGCCTTGGCGCCGTCCCGTCCGTCCTGGGGATATCTCGGACGGCCCACCGTCGCCGGCCGTCTGACGGGACGGTTGACATCACTGGCATCCATCCACGCCCAGCACAAGCAGAAGACCATCAAAGTCAAGACCACGATCACACCAAACCAATTGGAACTCGTGTGTTGACCATTCTCCAAGCCTGGCTGTGCTGGCCATCGCAACTATATCCTATTCATCGACATGTACACATGCTACACCTTTGTTTGGGTCCCCTGAGAAAAGAAGTCGAAAACATTCACATCAGGCAACCGTACAGATTTATGAGAGAGGGAGATAGACTCGAGATATATACTCGCACAATCACCATTGCACTCCCACCACCATACCTTCAAGCCGATCCACTACCACACTCTACTTCAACAAATACCTACCGCTGAACCTATACACATACACTTTTAATCCTACCAATTGGAACCAACAATTACACTCACTACCAAACCTCCAAATTACACTCACTACCTAACCTCCATAATGCACTCACCACCACATGAAACTATGCAAATTCCATGGCACCGAGCCTACAAGGCTCACCCGGATATTTATCTCCATCAAGCGTACCACAGACTGTGACATTCTTCATTTTCCATACGCCCTTACCTTTGAATCTGGTGGAAGCAACACCAAGAACACCACAAATATCATCAAAGAATCTACCGCATCTTGTCGAACATGCAGCAGCAGCCACCATGATCACCTGCAACACCGTAATTGCATACATATCATGAAACTGTCACAACCTACATTACACAGGACAACCAATTAGATGTCCTCCGGCATATACATTTACATTTCTACAATCATTCCTCTCTATCAATTAACTGGATACGGCCCTGTATAAGGCAATATTTGGGACCGACGGGGTGAAACAATTGAGGTAGAAGGCAGACAACCCAATATCAACACTCTCCCGGACCTCTCTTAGCATGTAAAGGGAATTCGTGAAAAAGCGCAGTTCAGGGTCGAGGAGGGTAGGAAGAGGCTGAGACGATGTAAGAGGCTAGCAGGCCATTAAGAACCGCACAAATTCCATGGATCTATGAAGATTCAGCACAAGTAGCAAAGCCACCAAGTACAGTTATCTCGGGTATCTCAAATGTCCTCATATATCAACCACCATACCAGCCTTGACTGTTTTCCTTAAACTCACAACGACCACCTACGGCAACTACATCTCCCAAAGGTTACTTACAACCTCAGAATCCACGATTAAGACACCGATGCTTGGCACACACATGCGCCCAACGGCTATCCCATCAGTGATTCTCCGGCACACTACAAAGCCATTTGAATTTGAACATTCAGGCAGTCGCACCACATATGATTTTGCGCCTCCACATGCTCACTGTAACAATGGAAGCAACAAGCAAATGATACCGACAAATACAGTGCAATGATGATATACTTGCAAGCACTCAACAAGTTGGCTGAAGAAGCAGTCACACACTGGAAAGAACGAGAGACCTACAAAGGCCCGATCACCAGGCTATAGCTACCAAGCACCAACCAATTCAACTCCTCCAACGATTCAGACAAAGCCCGTTATCAACGATAAGGAACAACAGGCAAGAGAATGGGTAGAGATGGATCGTGCACAAACAGCACAGGTACCGGAGATGGACTTCTCGAAGTACAAGACACAGAAAAGGGTGGAGATGGACATCACCATATCCATGCAGGAACCAGTCGAATGGGTGTAGGCTATGGACGTAGTACTCATGGCCATACTGATGATGAGTCAGATGGCCACTCTACTCTGCTCGACATGGAAAACCTGTCGAAGTCTCCCTGCATGTCCCGGTGTGAGATCACATCCTTCTGACATGGAGGTTGCACCACCGGTGGCATGAGAAACCGTCATTCACACGTGAAATCTCCACCGCATAAATGATACAGCCCACTAAGCAGCAGCCATGACCAAGACGTCGATACTATTGAACACAGATCATGCCTACTACCACCACAAGCCACAACTTCAAGTACCACTCCAGGCCTCTGTGGAAGCGATGATATGATTATTTCTTGCATCTAAATTGATCACACTTAGCCAGTTACAAGCACATTAACTTCAATATGACTTATACTCCTATTGACAAGCTAGTAACTGTACTAGTAAGAAGTGACGATAGTCTATTCTTTGTCTAAGCGAGCAATGTCTATGTTCCTGCCTATCCACACAATTGTGTGGATATGCACGTTTCCCTGTCTGGCCAAAACCGCATCTCCCAACCACAAAGTTGACGACAGTCTCCACATTACACTGCCAGCAGGAACCTCTGCATCTGAGATCTTCCCCAGAGTGTAGAACGCAACATAGAGTGTCCAGCAAACACACGAATCAGACTTGGAAAATTCCGCTACAATGATATTCCGATGCATCTGTAAGTGGATGAAATCTTCCCAATATTCCTCTGTATGGAGGCCGCTATCATTGCTGCAATTGAGATAAACATGACCGTACAAAAAATCTAGAATGAAAGCAGCCGATTGGCAGCAATATGAGCCCTACGTTGTTTCATGAAGGTTATGTGGATTTTTACTCAGTCCCGATATCTTTTTTGATTTTGTGCTACAATAATCACGACTGAGGTACTAAACAACTGTGCTATGGCAACCAAATTGAGCCCGAAGAATATTGATAATGACCACCGAGCATAATCACTGAGATCTCACAGTAATGGATATCACTGCCGAAAGACTTCCCATGGAGATCAATTGAGAGGATAACCGGGAGTACAACCTGACAAATACACTGCTGAAGATGTTTACCAACTGGCATACGAAAGGATCAGGGGGAGAAGATCACAAGAACAGATCACTGGAAAAGATCAGAGGAAAAGATCATGGGAGAAGCGGGATGTCAATGATGATGTCAAATGAGATGCCCACAGAGTTGCCCACCGCGATGCAATCTACCGAGAGGTCTTCCAACAACTCAACTGGATGGTCACCAATGCTGTATTCCGAACTATATCACTGACATGCATCTACAACATGCGGAAGCACTGTACGAGGGCTCGGATAAACACACAAATGCTTCAATACCCGGTGAGTAGAACTACCGGCTGAAATCCTGATATGATGGAAATGCCATGTACGATTGATGATCACCACTGGGTACGAAATATGCAGTTAGTGGAAGCTCCCATCAATACTGAGTCAGGAGCGGAATCAGTACCATCACGGAAGGTCGATTGATGGTTGGATTGAAGGTTGGATTTAATGTTGTTTAACCTTTCCGTTGGGCATGCGGATTTCTTTGTTTCTTTATGGATGGCCATCCTCAGCATACAGTAGTACTCATTCTCTGCTCATCCTAACAGGGTTTTAAGAAGCCTACTATGTGAATCACTTTGTTTCATTTGATTTGGTTCTTGCTCCACAGTATATAGGAAGAGCGGGAGTATTGCCTGATAGGTCTGTGCCATCGTATAGCCAGAGATGACTCTCATATAACCAGAGATTGCTGTCGGCCTGCATGGTCTATACATAGATCTGTATGCATGCATTCACACTTGTACTCTCGTATATATTAGGGCTTGTGGCTCTGTTAAATCAACATACAATCAAGCTTCTGCAGAATCACTATGACAACATAGCGTACTGCATAGAAGCTGAATGATAGGCAATGAAGACAGTAATGGGCAATAATGACAGTGGGAGGCAATGAACCAAGTAACGACGTACTTCATCCATCGCAAAATCTAATGTCTCAGTGATTAATGGCATACAATTTCGCCAATAGTACACACCTCCGACAACACATAGTAAAGTGTGTTATTTCTAATGGTTGATGGGGGTATGACGCAATGATGATTGCGATGGAAATGGGAAGTGACTGGGGAGCTGATATGGTGATGATGCAAGAACCGGTGATGGAAAAGAAGGGGTATACCATCGGCAACCCAGCATGCAGATTGGTCAGTGGAAACCAAATGATGGCTTGAATATGAAGAGATATGCATATGGAAATTGCTGAAGTGCAGTTGGGGGAAGAGGGAGATGTTCAGGAGTTTGAAGTTGAATACACATCAGGGAGAAAATTGCCAATAGTTAATGTATATAATCCGCTGAGACAAGTGGGTGGGGAGAGAAGTCAAGACAGATCAGCACAAACAACAAGTTGGAGACAACCAATTGGGCAGGAAAACATCCTTGTGGAAGGAGATTGGAATGTGAAAGTGACAGATGGGACCAGCGGTGCCAACCAAAGCCAAGGTGGTACTTGCACGGAAAATGTTATTGATGAGTACAAATTTGTAGATGTATAGGATGAGGAAACAACCTATATGAGACAGAGAAATGGTGAAACATCACAGTCACTCACTGATATTTTCATTGTAAAAGCCAGTACTGCAAATCAAATGGAAATATGACCAGATTTGGCCAAAACTTGGGATTGCAGGGTTGTGTGTGTCAATTTGTGATGTGATGTAGGGACGAAGGGGAAAGTATCAAGAATAAAGATGCGATGGGATATTGAGGGGCTCAAGCATGATGTGGAAAAACAAATTATCAAATCCCTGAACATTAGTAAAAAATGTTGAGCTCAAACAGAATTGTCTGGGATGATGTAGGAAGTGGAGCACAATTACAAGCAGAAACTGAATGGGTACAGCTATCATGGCGATGGCAAGACATTGAGATACTTGGGAAGTTGTGGTGGAAATCCCAACAGGGTGTGAAAGATATTGTGTTACAGCGAGAGGAGAAGATACCTAACGGAATGGATGCCACAAATCGGTGGCCGTATATTGTAGATTGATGTGGAAGTGAGCTGCTGTGTTGCGACGTTGGATGATGTGGTGTAGCTATATTGATATGGAATTTTGCTGGGTGTGTGTGACATCATGGGGTGAGATTTGGATGAGGTATGGAAGCAAAGAGAAACAGTTCGAAGGTAGCAGATTAATTGTATATAATGAGAGTGTTGTTTGCATTGGAGCCTTTCCTCAGATTCCCCTGTTGCTCAATCTCATTTATAGCAAACCAAGTTACGACTGTGCAACAGTTTTGACATTTGTCTTGTTTTGACTCCCTCAAGACAAATCTTAAGCACCCATTGTATCGTTTCGCCTTCGCAAGTTAATTTTTATTATCAATATCCGCTACGCCCGACCTTGTCCATTACACTAGAACAAGCCCTGGTACAATCTACCTATAATTCGATGTGTCTAGATCCCTCGACTGTGTGTTAGTATTGGTTGGAATTATGTTCTGTTCCCTGTTTGGCATGCGCAGCACTAAACATATGCTTGGTACATGTTTCCGACAATTGCGTTGATGAGTTACTCTCACTTACCCTATTCGATATCGATCTGTGCCCACACCGATCACCATATATGAATGCCCAAGTATACCAGTAACTCTATTTCATGAACGAATTGGTTTGATCTTGCTGGAACTCCTTGTCTTGTTTTTGAACAGGAACATGTAAAAGGTTATGAAAGTACTAAAGCTGAACTTGCATTGACTTTCGAGAACGATCCGTTGGAAGATTATTTCTGTGAACAACTGGACATTCCCTTCCCTCGCCATCTTAATCGGACAGAGGCAGCCAGAGATAGCGGCGGACTTGGTATGAATGATCCGATGTTTGGACAACATTGGACTGAGTATCACGGATTGCACCATGGTGAGTTCACCCACTGTGATCACTAAGAACCTGGTGTTTACGAAGGAAATGACTGTGTCGGAGTGCAGTCTACAGTTGGACACTGAACAGCAGCACCAACAACTGTTAAGTTTCTCGGGATTCCGCTGGTTGTTGTTGTACCCCAGACCCTATCTCCGTTACGCATCAATCTGTTTAGTTGGCACAGGCAGAGGTGCTTGATCCGCTGGGCATGTCAGGATCAACAGAACCCCAAATGGCCCTGGTGTTCCCCGAGGATCTGAGGACCACAATCGCACTCATCACCCTCCAGAGGGACTCCGTAGGATCTGAGGAGTTAAAAGAGGTGTTCATATAGACACCAGCAATAGGGATTTCAGTCACTGGAAGCCTCCAGGAGTGGCTGAGAGGATGTGGAGTGTAAACTAAGCTGAATCAATTTCAGGAGAGTATTAAACCCTAGGAGGGCATTCATGCCAGCCTTGAGAGTAGCTGGGAGCTCCGGGGACAAGCCTGGGAGTGCGGACGACAAGCCTGGGAGAACAAGCGAGCGCTAGAGACAACCCTGGGAGCACCGGCGATACCTCTGGGAGCACCTGGAACCATAGTGGAGCAGTCTTGGAAAAACAACATCGTCACTAGGAACGCAGCGGGTGCACCTGGAAATCATAGCTCTGACTTATCATTTAACCATTTTTCAAACTCATGTATTCAGGTTGTATTCCCATCTATGTATCGATGTATCTATATAGCTACCCATCAACGCGGTAAATCTGAACTGGCTGCAGGTGGTGCTTGAGACCAATTCGAGGTGCACATGAAAATGACGATTGAATGAACCCCGAGATTCACTCCGGGGCCATCATCTGGTTAGTTTGGTGATGCTCTTGGAGGCCGCGATCTTGCGGATTTGGAGATGCAATTGGACGCTGTGATCGAGCGAATTTGAAGAGGCAGTTGGAGGCCTTAATCACCCGAGTTAAGAGATACTGTAGAAGGCTGTAATCGAGCGAGTTTGGAGATGCACTTGGAGGCCGTGATGGAGAGAGTTTCGAGATGCACTTGGAGTTAGTGATGGAGCAAGTCTGTGGATGCTCTTGGAGGCCGGGATCGTGCAATCTTGGATAACATAATCGAGCTAGTATGGAGATACAACTACAGGCCATGATCCAGGGAGTTTGGAGACCGTAATCAAGTGAGTTTGGAGATGATCTTGCAGGCCGTCCTCAAGCGACTTTGGACAAGTACTGGGAAGCATTCGATGGATGAGGAGCCGGGTGCTGAAACTGTCTTCATCAGTTAGTGACCATTCATAAGTGGGAATGTGACAAGGTGACATTACTTTTGAGCTGACATGGAGAGGCGCGCCGGAAGCTAAAGCTATATTCAGGGGTCAAATCGTAATCATCAGAATGAAGGGAAGACACAAAATCTTGGATAGATGCTGTACTCGGTGAATGCTGTACTCAGTGTATGCTGTACTCGGTGTATGCTGTACTCAGTGTATGCTTCACACGGTGCGAACATATCATCATGAGATGGTGAGATAGAGCGGGATGAGTTAAATATGTGTTCTGCGATGATAGTAGAGTTGTGGACAAGAATGCGTGAGATGGGGGATGAAGATGAGAACGACGTGGAGGATATGAGGGGACATGAGCAATACGGGGTACAACTTGCCCAATTGGGTTCGGATGACCTCGTATGGGTGTAATAATACGCCGGATCGGGACTTCTACCTTCTGTATCGGCGATGGACAATTGACTTGCACACGGGATTCTCTTTAGTCCCAGTGTCTTATGATAATTTCCTCCGTACCCTCTCATCTCTCTCTGTCTTGTCCTGATTTCTACCATTACGTAAGAACACGAAGTTAAGTTATTCCAGTCTATCTCTCCATGCCATGGACAAGAGTCAACACAGAGCACAACGTACAACGATGACAGCATACACCGGGTACAGCATATACCGAGTACAGTATACACTGAGTTGTGCATACCCCGAGTACAGCATACACCGACTGCTGTATTAATTGAATACAGCATACACTGCGTACTGTATCATCCCAAGATCGACTGTCTCGCTAAACCAGCCAGTCGCTCCTCTCTCGGCAGACCCTGTTATAGTCATTTCTCGACATTCCCACAATCACGAGGCAACCAATGAATAGAGTCTTCCCTGCTGTCGCGCCTCCCTCCCATACTTACCGCACCCAGATTGATCACCTCTCAGAACTCCTCCAATCTCGCATGATCATGGCCTCCCAGTGCATCCCCAAACTCGCTTGAGCACTGCCTCCGAGTGGATCTCGAAATTTACCCGATTGTGGCCTCCAAGTGTATCTCCACAGTCCGTCGATTACGGCTTCCAAATGGTTCTCCAAACTGACACCATCGCAGCCACCAAATGCATCTTCAAACTTGCTCAATTGCAGCCTCCAAGTGCATCACCCAGCTCGCTCCGTCGCGGCCTCAAAGTACATCTCCAATGTGGCTTGATTACGGGCTCCACATGGATATCCAAACTAGCTCGATTGCGGCCTCCAAGTGCTTAACCAAACATCAAACTCGCTCGATTGTGGCCTCCAAGTACATCACCAAACTCCCTCAATCATGGCCTCCTGGTGCATCACCAAACTCAGTCTATGATGGCCTCGGAGTGAATCCCTGTGATCACTCACTCGTCATTAACAGCCACATCTCCACGCTGGGCAAGATATAGTATGCATTTGGTCTGATTAGATGATGTCTATCTACCCTGCGGTCTCCGAAATATATACTGCCTGTTGCTGAGTCCATCTCCTCTATTCCTGTATTTTCTCAATGTATATATACAGAGAGACTTTGATAATACACACCACATTATGATGTAGCGAATCTTGTGACTGTAACAAAGACCAATATGATCGATGAAATGCGTTGCGGTTATGGAACCCTAAGAACCACTGGTGTGAGAATACAGCACCAAGTCTACCGCAGACCTGCGCAGAGGTCACAGCAGCTCCAAAGTTTGACTATTCTAATAGTCACATCTCATAGCATCCTCCATGCACCTCCATCACTGCATGAGCTCTCAGGAGCATGTGCGAATGCTCTTGCAGATTCTGAGGGCACTTTGGAAAGCTCCTACGGGGGCTGGGAGCACCTGGAACTACTTAGAAGCACTGGCGAGGGCAACCGTAGTGTCTGAGAGGTTTGCGTATGTCTTCTGGACCGAATTGCATATTTCTGATGGACACACGAGATATTGATGGGGGTGACACAGGACATACAGCCCATGCGAGAGGTACAGATGGTGTGCAACAACCTGCATGACATCATCAATTTACAACGACAGATTACCGACCTACAGGCGAAGCAGTTCCTGCTCCCCCAGCTAATCCTTACCCAAATCGAGAATCGGATACCAACTCTAAGAGAAAATCGCCCACAGATCGCACCAGACCCTTAACACCAGGCACAGACGAGGAACTACAACAAGTATTAGCTGTTGGTAGCCAGGACGCACAGCGATCTAGCGAGGAAGTCCGTAGTTTGAGTACACAGTTGCTGAATGCCTTGACATTGTCAGCCAGGGTAGCCCCAACAGCTCCCCATCATCTGGATAACAGAGTGCGGAAATTTCCATACTCCCAGCAGTTTTCACGGTCAGATCCAACTCAGTTGAACGGCTGGGTTGCTAAACTCCAGATTGTAATATGACACAAACCCACCAGCTTTGCCCAAAAACAGTCCAATATTGAATACACATTCAACCATGTGCGGGGTATATCCCGATGCCACATTCTGCCACATCTCAGAGACAACTGAACAATAGGCCTGGAAGATCTACCAGCCAAGATTCATCTCCAGGAAGCTGCATTTGGGAACCCCAACCAAGTAGCTACTGCCAAACTGAACATACAGGAAATTCAGCAAACAAATTGCGAATTCCCTCAATCGTACAGTGAGGTTCAAGTTATTGCTGCCAACCTCGATTGGAATCAGTCTCCTCAACAGAATTCCCTTCAGATGGCGTTGTCTGATAAAATGAAGGACACCTTAACTAATGGCGATATACCTGAGAAACTTCCCACTTTTGTGACACTTTGCCCCAAGCTGGTTAAGCAAATTCAACAACGCAAAGCAGAGAATGCCTCCCAAAACTGAGTAGAAGAGACAGGGTGTGCCTCATTCCCAAAGCCACCTGGTACCCTCCAAGATCCCGCCGGATCCCATGATTGAATTGTTGTTCGATATCCTTGTCCCCACCAATGGATTTCAGCACAGGCACCATGAGGAATTCAATTCAAGATAGGGTAAAGAGAATTGTGAATGGAATGTGATTGAACTGTGGGGGGTTCAACCATAGGGCGGCAGAATAAGCGACAAGGATACATGCTCAGACATTCAAAATGCCTTAAGCAGAGATTAAGTGAATAGGAACCAAGGAAGAATCTGAGGAATCGGGTACAGATTATATCAATACATGCTGGATGGCTCTTTGGTTGATGGAAACAGTGTAGTTCTGAATGCTTTCAAATGTTTTGGAATTTGGCATCTTTCAGTTAGCAAGGTCGAGGTATTCAAGTGATCAATGGATGTGAAATATATAGTGAGTACATGCATGTTGACAGTGAATAATCAAGAGATAACAACACATGCACTTAATGATTGTGCAGCTCCAGGAATTGCATTTCTGGATCAGGACTTTGCTCAACATTATCATATCACACACCAAGCGTTCAAGATAGAGAAGCAGGTGGAAGTAATTGATGGCAGACCTGTCGAATCTAGGGAGATTACGCATATTGCCCAAATTGGGACCAAGATATAGGATGATAGGGAACAGTAACTCATCCTTATTGATAATTAGCGACACCTTCCCATTGTCCGGGGAATTCCCTAGTTGCAATTACCTGTTGTGGCTGTACCACTTGCTTCAAATATTGTCACTTGCAGATCACACTATTCCACTGCACAATGCCATCATGCACCATTAATGGTATAGGGAGCCAATGATGTACCACCCCAACAGTTGTATTGAGTTAAGGAGATATTTTAATACCAAATAACATACCCAGGACTGTTTCCAGGAAACATTGTTATGTTGATTGGGCCATAATTCTGTCAGCCATTTCACAAGGGGACGCAGACGGAGTTTAAATCATTACTTGATGGTATTTATCAAGCTATCATGGCCAAGGATTTGAAGGAAGGACCCCTGAAGGAGATTGTTGCTAAACAGTATTATGAGTTTCTCCAATTGATTAGAAAGGTGCTAGGAGATTGATAACCAGGACATCAACCTGGCATTGAGTATGAAGTAAACATGAAAGAAGGGAAAGGACCAGTATGGGGGCCACTGTATACGGTGTCGAGAGCAGAACTCATGATATTGAAGAAATGCCAAAAGCAAAATATATTGAAGGAGTTCATGTGACAGTCATTGTCACAGTTTGCGGCACAAGTCCTCGTTGGAAAGAAAACTGATAGATGTTTGCAGGTCGGCATTGACTACCGAGATGTCAACAGTGAAATGATCAATAACTGCTATCCACTCCTGCAAATAAAAGTAAAGCTCTACCTTATCATGAAAGTGCGCAAATAAATCATGCTGGATGTGCAAGGTGCTTAGACAATACTACGACTAAAGGAAGGAAATGCATAAAGGTTAGCCTTTGGAACTAGGTATGGGCTGTGTGATCCAATGGTAATGCAGTTTGGAACTTCAAAAGCACTAGTGGATTTTCAAGACTATACTAATAGTGCCATACGTGAAGATTTGGGTAATTTTGCATTGGCCCATCTGGAAGATATTTGGATATATAGCGACCCCGACGAAGAACATGTTTGAAATATTTGAATAATTATGCAATCACTGCTGGATACAGGGTTTAATTTGAAACTAGAAAAATGTGAATTTCATAAAGAAATAAGAAGGTATTTGGGATTGATTGTTTCAACAAAAGGCATTTCTATGGAAGAAGATATGGTTGAAACCTTACAGATTAGGAGCCAGGAAAAGAAGACCAGGCATGGACAAATCAATACCCTTTGTGAGGTACCACAGTGTCTTGGATTTGGCATTTCTTAGCAACACTTCATCGCAAAGTATTTAAAGAAACCTGAACCATATAGCTGGTGAACGGAGAACAATGAATCATTTGTGTGGGAATAGGAAAAACAGGTGACTGTTGAGACCGTAATAACCGCATATACTAAAGCACCTGCCATCAGACATCTCGATCATCAAAGGGTGGGGTGAATTGAAATAGATCTGTCATTTGAGGTGAATGCAGCAGTGTTTTCACACTGCAATGACAACTGTGTATTACATCCATGGAATACTTCTTGATGAATCAGATTCTTGTGGAATGTATTGATATTATATATCATCAAGAGCTGTTAATAATAAATGAAGCGCTTGAGGAATGGAGACCGGAGTGTTAAGATACTGTGTATCCTGTGTTATCGATTAAGCACTATATGATACTGCAATATTGGGTCACGCACTTGGTTCGAAATGTATGGTACGCTTGGTGGTCTCAGAAATTACTATGCTACGATTACCAAATATTGTATAGAGGAAGTACATGCAATGGTACCCTGGAAACATTGACAAGGATGCTTGGAGACCTCAACGGTGAGCAATGGGTGTTAATTCCTTGTTCGGCTCCGGGTTCTATTCCAAACAGGAACTTAGCTCTTCCACTGGGTTTCACGACAAGATAACCTGGACCATTGCGATTGTACCAGTTTAAATACCAATTATCCAGTATTTCGACATTACCACTTTCGGTTGAAATCAGATTCAGAGTTTTGATTGTATTGAGAAATGATCAGTAAGTTGATTGTTTTTTATTAGCCGCTGTTTGAGCATGGAGTTTTAGAATTGTGATGTGACATGCATTCATTTTGTTGGAATCAATACCGCACACTGTGCACATCACATCTGCCCTGGTTGTAAAGTGAGTCGACGAATGTTGATTGCATCGCCCGTGTGACTGCGGGAAGCGGAAAAGATGCTGCAAGTGCAAAATCTATGTACTGAGCATGTCATGATTCGATTAGAACCGAAAAACAGATTTGGAACCAAAGAATTATAAAAGTTTAAGGAACCATAATACAGAACGGCAGTCCAGTTTGAACTCGCACAAAATACCTCGAGTCTTTGGCCGGTGTCATTAACAACTACGTCAAGACCACGTGGATTGGAGTTTTGGCCAGATCGGGAACTGTACTGAACCGAGCTGCTGCCTAAAACCATGACCGCTGGAAGGTTTCTCAGATCAAGTACTTATAAAAGATCCCTTTCTGAGGGACAGGAGGAATGATGAAAATGTATGGAATCGGCAGTTCGAACGCCACCGAACCAACTAAATGAATTGCATTTGATTTTCGTCCTTCCACTGGATTTAAGCTATACCTCCAAGTCTGATCAGGTGAAGCAGGAATGTCAGACTTATCCGTGATTGAGAACGATAGAATAAGCTATATGGTCAGTTGTTAGCTTCAAATGCAATGATGTGGGGCAATGTACTGAACAAGCAACGCAGATCGTATATCCCGGGACCCAGTATCTGCCTGAAGGCCATCTGCTGCGAAAGCCATTGACACAGGTACATCATGATACTCTGACAGCTGGACATCAAGGAAGGGTGGAAATATTTGATATTTTAGATTTGGGAGTAGTATTGGAAAGATATGTCGAAACATGTAGATTAGTAAGTACGGAATAGCCATAGTTCCCAAGGATTCCACACCTTGAGACATGCAACATTTGGAGTATTACGGCCATCGCCCAGGCCAGAGAAGCCATGTGTGGATATTTCGATGCATTTCATGGTGGGGCTGCCTGAGTGTATGAGATTTGACTGAATCTGGATGGGAGTGGATAGGCTTTCAAAGATGCAATATTGTATCCCATGCCATATCACAATAGACTCTGTTGGGTTGGCTCAGTTGGTTCTGAGAGAGCCTGTGTCCAGTCACAGCATACTGGCAACTATCGTTTGGCATTGGAGATCGAGGTTGCCCACAGGCTTGGGAAACCAGATATGCAGCTGATTGTGGGATAATGGGAAGATGTCTGCAGCATTCCATCAATGAATAGATGTACAAGGTGAGGCAATGTTGCCAGAAGGGAACGGTATCTCCGGGTGTTTGTGAATCATCAGCTGGATAATTGGGCACGTTGCATTCCCGTAGCCGAGTTTGCTGACAATAATCAGAAGTCTGCTACATCCAAGTGTGCCCAATTCGTTACAGATTAGGGTAAGGACCCCAGGATAGTATTTTTAGAATTATCATCAGTGAAACACGATGGAGGACACCTGGATGCTGATATGTTCCACGCCACAATTGGACAGATTCATGAGTTTCTTCCTGTCCAGATGAGAGAGTGGCAAGGAGCACAGGAAGGAGGACCAAATCGAGAACAAACTCCGGCGGCAAATATTCAGGAGGAGTTACCGGAATGGTTGGATGGAAGGCATATGCAAACTTTAGAACCCACAAGGAAACTGGATTGCAAGGGGCAAGGACCATATTGAATTGTTCTAATAGTTTCTCCCTCTCTTTATGACAGAGAGTTACCTGAGGCATTAAGGATTCACTGAGTACAACAATTCTGAAATTTTGATCCAGTGATGGAGAACTCTTTGAGGGGGCAACGTGATGTATCTCTTCCTGCAGGGGAATTTCATACTCAGGGAGAAGTTCAGGTACTCAGCATTGAGGATGGTCGAGTATAAGGGAATCAGTTTCAGCACCTGATTCGATGGACGGGTCATGATTCCATTACGTTGGGGCCAGAATGATTCCTGGATCGATTACTAGTAGTCGAGGTGTTTCATCAACAATACCTGGGTAACCTCGGCATATTGACATATCATCTTGGAGGACCTTGAACCCAGTAGGAGGTGGATACTGTCACAGGCCTTGATTGATAGGGAGAGACATGGCATGTCGTAGTGGAGATGCCAAGACGGTATGAAAGAAATGGTGATACTGAAAGGCAGAGACGTTTGAAGATGAAACGGAAACCACCAAATGGTGGTGGTATGATGACTTTAAGAAGGAAGTGGGCTGATGTGTTGCAATGTCAGATGACATGGTGGGGTAGTATTGATCAGGAGGTGTGCAGGTGGTGTATAATACCATGGAATGAGATTCAGAAAATTTATCAAAAAATTGGTGATTGTTCAAACTTAGGAAAAGAATTGTATATAAAGACAATGATATTTGAGTAGGAAGATTTCGTTTTCTCCTCGCTTAACGCATTCTGTCTTATAGCAAAGCAAGTTGCGACTTTGCAATTAATTAGATTGGTGAGTTGTTCTCACTTCCTCGACATCAATTGCGACTGCCCCCTGTCCTGGCTCGTTTTCAACACCATTTTCTCGTTACGACTATCACCTATGTCTGAACTTTCACATTACCCAGCTAACCATCAGCTGAATGCTATCCATGGAACATCTTACTGGAACCGAAGCATGGCATTCTGACACATGGCTCTGTTAGTCTGTATGTCTTATTAAAAAGACTTTTTTAATGGCCAAACATCACCTGCAGCGTTTCAAGTAGCCGCACACATATGCACTGGATTGTACCAATATTCCAGCGACAACTGCGGACTGTCATAATTGGAAATCGTCTAGTTTCAGGCACCAGATACGTATTGTTCCATAGACCAATGGAAACTTGCCTATCATACGACGATCGATGCCTATACACCGCATGTTTCACCGTGGTCCACAGGATGCTTGCTATTAACTGCCTGTGTGGATCAGCACCCAGAGTGCATCCAATAGGTGATTAGCACTTCTGAGGATTTGAGTGCTTGAGGATACAAAGTGTCTGTGTCAGATAGTATTTCAAATTGCACATGTGTACAATATAGGGTACAAGTAATGATAGAGTGTAAGTGTAGTGTATAATGTGTTTAATTTAGACCTTGATCTCATGACAGCAGTTGAAGCGGCTTGAATGTAATAGTAGTCAATGCCATGGGAAGAAATCAACTTAGGATGGTGTGTAATTAAACTCTGACGTAAGTGATTACTCCATAAGTGGTGTAAAGTATACCGCAATCAAGTGACAATGCACCCTGATGTAGGTCCAACTTTTGTGAGACTGAATTAAGAGATATATGGTTCCAATGCAGGACAATAGTTTGTTAAAGAGAAATAATTCTGACTGGTTCCTCTTTACACCTTACAACTGTGATGACAATTATCTGAATATTTATCTGCAACATTTTAAATTAACTCTACACAGAGTACCATGCTCAGGCTCACATGCACAGCTCCTAGCAACCTTCCTGTGGTTCTCTGTGCAACGTAAACCCTATTGTCATGTATAGTCAATCAATAGAGATTTACACATTACCCAATGTACTTATAAATGACTGGCGGCCAGAGATGGACTTATACCGGACTTTTCCGCCAATAGACTTTCTGTGTATACAGGTACGGTACATAGTATGGCTACCAGCCCATGTGAGAGCTCGCTGGCACTTGAAAGCCTCCCCACAAGGCTGCTTGACAGCCTTCATGCGCGATTGTTTGGGAGCGATCTGTGGGGAGCAGCACTTCGGGAAGAGTATAGTTTTCCAGGGAAACTTTCCGCAGGTGGATTACTCTGAGTATCTCAAAGCTTTGGCTAATCGGAGGCTGTAAGTCTCTGAAATGTTCCATGCTGCAGTTGACGTAGCCAACCTAGTTGTCCAAGTGGATCTGGATGAAAGATCGCGACAATCAACTTCATCAGTAACATCATCTCCATCTCGATGCCCAGCACATCCATGTACATCATCCCCAGACCAAATGTTCACTCATATGCCCACAATTGGTTGGAAGTGAGAACCAAATTCTAGTGGAAAATCTGAGGAGGAGATCAGCACTCCCCAAGATCCAATTCTCTACCTTTCATACCGAATCTAAGACTGCAATTGTAAACACCTTGGCTGAGAGGCATCGTGAGATCTCGTGTTGGTGGCCGTACATAATATAACGTTGAAACTATATGGTAGACCCACGTTACGATTCCAGTCACCTGCCACCTACCACCCACTGCGCGCTACCCACTACCCATCACCCGCCACCTGATACCTGCCACCAGCCACCAGCCATCTGCCACATGCCGCCCCGCAAATACACGCCGCCATCCTGTAATGGCACGGCTGATCGTTACATATCCAGGGCCGGGTAACACCAGCTATATATATGGTCGACTCGCCACGAGTATTAGATCTCTAGCGATTATCTTACCTTACCATTATACTACTCTACAATATTGACATCCAAGTTTACAATCGTATCTACTAATATACCTTCTCTACGAGGCCATAAACAGGGGTATGCCTTTGCACTATGATCGCTCGTTAATTTCACATACGTTTCTCAAACGGGATATGATCAATTAACCCGTTCCGACGCGTCACAATACGCAATTGAGGCACCAAATATCATAAGGAATTGAGAACTCTGAATGCATCAGCGAAGTGTCTTGATATGTCTTTTGAATTGACTTTAACGGTAACAGAAAAGATTTCATGCCTAGTCCAGTGGCCAATTGAGGTTAATGGTAGATACAATTGCTAGTTGATCCCAGAGGCGAACTGGCGGAGAGGCACGTCAGCGACCAAGTCAGTCGAAATCCATGTAAACTGATTCATACTAGAACTCGAAGGCTATCAGTCCTGGCTTCAATCAGATTGGATATCTTGCCTTCAAATTGAGTCAATTGACGATTACAGGGACGATTTCAGAGCCATAGCGTCCATAGGAGTCGCCTCACTGGCAATGCCGAAGCTGGCCCTTCTCCGGAGATGTCTTCCATCAATATCCGATGAATGCAGTCGCATGCCGACTATCAAGACGATATTGGACATCACCGCACACCGAAGTGCATCGACAATTATCGTCCTGTTCGCCAAGTGAAGCAGCGAAGAGCGTAAACGGGCACATACCATGCACAATCTGCACCTACTGAGGATCAGGGCGGGATTAGGCGATTCGCCCGATTCACATCTATTTATGCCACTGATGTCAGTTCCAATCGCCATTGCCTTCTACACGACTCGAAAGAGTCCTCTTCGTTGCTGATGTCAGTAGGAATTTACTGCAGCAACTACGGAAGTCTATCCAATGAGACCACTATAAATTCCAATTTCTTTCGTCTACCGATGGGCAGATTTCAAGATAGTCGAGTAGCGATCACAGATGGTGTGCCAGCTCCGTAAGGGAAGTACAATAACCCCGAATAATCTAGAGTTGCTAGCAGATACAATTCGTGATTATCTTTCTCAATTATCATCTTGGTCAATTATGACCTTTGTCAATTGTCACCTATGGCACCTGATTGGACGACTGAGTCAGATAGTGTTGAGTAGAGAGAGCCATCCATGCCAACTCAATTCAATATCGTCAAACATACACCCACGAGCAAAGACGGATATGTACCCATACGATGGGATATGAAGAGGGTTTTTGGGGATACAATCGAGATGATGTTTATTTGCAGCAGGGATGCTCATGATCCTAGGGGCTACCGGATGGACCCCTTGCCCACGCTGAGGAGACCAGCGCATTCAGCATGTATTTAAGCCGCGCGGAGGTTCAATTGATGTGTCGTATCCCCACGTGGCAATCGATTGTATTTGGTTGTCAGACAGTCCCAATTGGGTGTGACAAGTATATGATTCGCTCAATGAGCTTATTCGTACACATGGTGGCAGCGGCAGTGGACGCATTGTGCGCTGGAGAATTACCGCCGACTTGCAAAGCATTCGACTTTTGGCTCTGCAACCCCAGGGTAAGCGGAAGAGGTGGCAGCGGACCGGGCAGGCAATCAGGTATGCCCCAGGAATGTACCGGGATCACAGCTAGGGAGGTGGCGCGTTCCGAATGAGGTAGCGGAGTTCCGGATATTTACCTAGTTGGAGCCATGTCTTTGACAATCAACTGGCCAGGGAGGAGGTCTTTTCGACGTTCTTCCGAACAGTGGCAGTTTGTATAAGGCGGCCGGGAGTGAACATGGAAAGCATCTCAAGTGGACAGATTGGCACCAGGCACTGGACGGGCAAGCTGGGAGCAGCGGCAGTAGTTGCGACAGAAGAGTGTACCAACAATGCGGACATTGAACGACTGCTACTGGCACCTCGAGACACGAAGGTAGTACTGGACGGCAGGGCTTGCCTCTTCCCTGGGCGAACCGTTTTAAATCCGGACACCGGTATATCCCTCCTCACGGCTCCATATATATATATATTGCGAATTGAGACATCATAGTTGCGGTTAGTAGAACCTAAGGTTCGTGACTACTCTTTTAGACTTCACACTACTCGTCCATTCCCTATGCATCTTAGACCTTTAGACCTGTATCTAGTTATCACAGCATACACAATACACACGGTTCTCCCCTTCACTATCGCAACATTTACAGATGGAGCCGGTACCACGACAACGAGGGTGCCTACGGACGATTGAGGACTTATCCAGCTATGGACGGAGATTTTGTGGAGGTTTTCAACAAAGCCAAGGCGGGGACACTCCCGCCACATCAGTCAACTGCAATTGATTTGGAGCCCGGCAACATTTTGCCATATTTGACTGGAGGGCAGTTGAGCTGTGTTCACGCAATTGCGTGGATAATAATCACGTGCTCATGAGGCCGGAGGATGGAATTGGACTTAAAGATCACATGCCATATGGACGGATCAATGAGTGGGTATTCTGTTATGATGGACGATATGTCACCGGATTCTGGGACTGCGATGAAGAATCAATAAAAGACGGACATTATGGAGGTCAGTAACAATGATCTGTAGAGAACATACAGAGCTATAGGAGAAGTCACTGTTGGAAATGGTAGCGGGCGCTATGAGAAAGTCCAAAAGCGATATCGTTCTCTCTACTCTAGCGGTCTCTCTATATACAGAATGACAAGGCCACATTGGCCGCTCCGCCATCGGGCGGACTCGGGGCCGGGGTTGAGCGGATTTCCAATACTCCGACTCCGTGAATACCCCGCCCTTACAAAAGTCAAAGATAGAGAGCAAAAGTAGGAGAACAAAAGAAAGTAAGAAAGAAAGACAAAGTACAAATGAGACAGACTCGGCATCAACTTGAATGCTTCCAAAGAAAAAACAAAACTGACAGCCCCGGGTCCGTGCAGTGACCCTGCAACCCTAACCCTGCTCAACGTCACTTCAGTGACAACCGCCCGCGGTCAACAGCCATCAATGAGTAAAATCAACCACAACTCAACAAACAAGATAAAGAAACACAATTGCAGCCAAAACTAATATATGCCCATACTGGCACGGTGCTACACAAATTTCTCCCTAGGCAGAGCCTTTGTAAGACAGTCTGCTACCATAGCTCCAGTTGGAGTATACTCCAGAGATACTTCTCCTCCATCAACCTTTTCCCTAACGAAATGATGCTGAATATCGATATGCCTGGTGCAAGCATGGTACTCGGGATTGTGTGCAAGTGCAATGCATCCTTGGTTATCTGCAAAGATGGTGATAGAAGGGAGCTTCTTGTACTGGCGATCCAGAATCTCACTGAGGAGGAAGCGAAGCCAAATTACTTCCTTAGTAGCCTGAGTGAGTGCCATATACTAAGCTTCGGTGGAGGACAAGGCCATGGTGGCCTGTTTCTTGCTAGACCAGGAGACTGGCGATTGACTAGCCAGAATGATGCAAGCACCAGTGCTATGGCACGAATCAAAACACCCAGCCCAATCGCTACCGCTGTAGCCAGCGATCTCTCTATCCCATAGGATCTTTGGATAGTGAGGCTGGGTCAATGGAGTAGCCTTGGGAGTCGCTTCGAATGCAGAACACCTCGTTAGGTGCAGTTGCAGGTGTGCAGAACCTCGAATGTACCTGAAGATGTGATGGAGGGCTGCAAGATGATCGACGCTGGGAGCACTGGAAAACTGAGAGACAGCTCCCACTGCATATGAGAGGTCTGGCCTGGTAGCCAGCATCAGGTACATGATCGAACCAACGATGCTTCGATAGAGAGTAGCATCACGTTGGGAGAGAAGAGCAACAGATTTCTTTCTGAGATTCGTACCTGGACTGAGCAGAGTCCGGCAAGGGTGGCTCGCGGAGAACTGAAACCGTCGAAGAATCTCCTCAGCATACCGTTCCTATGAGAGATGATGTTCATTTTCATCTGGAGTAACTGCAATTGATAGAATGTACAAGAGAGGACCAAGATCTGACATCTCAAAACGAATATTCAACATCTTCTTCATTGACTGGACCTGTTCCAAATCACCAATCAACACAAGGTCATCCACATACACCATAAGGAAGAGAGTTCGACAGGCATTGAAGTATACACAGTGATCAGCTTCCTCTCGCTGCAGACCATGCAGTGTGAAGGATCCATGCAATGCCCTGTTGAGAACACGAGATGACTTTTTTAAGCCATACAAAGTCTTGTGAAGTTGGAGGACCACTTCCTCCTTGGGCCCCCTCGAAATGCCTGCAGGCAGCTCAATCTATATGTACTGCTCATCGCCGCGCAGATCCTGCTCAAGGAATCTGGTCTTCATATCCATCTGGTGGATTTCAAAGTATTTTGATACTGCAAGAACAAGTAGAAGGCGAGTTGTCTGAAACTTGACAACTGGGGAAAAAGTATCCACATAGTCAATGCTATATGAATGTGTATATCCCTTTGCTACCAGTCGTGCCTTGTTCCGCTGGACCTCTCCTTTTGGTCCATACTTGATCTTAAAGACCCATATGCATCCGATTATATGTCGATGCTCTGTTTGGTTTTGATGCACTTCAGTCCAGACTTTATTCTTCAAAATCTATGCCAGTTCCTCCTGGCATGCCTGCTCCTGCTCACTTCTTTGTGGGGAATCCATAGCCTCTTCCCATGTTCCAGCCTCATCAATGGATGTAGTTGCCTGTGCTACTGCAGCATGTCTCATATTGCTCTCCACCCGCGGAGTGCTTTCTAAACGACTGTGTTTCTTGTGGAATCGTGGGGTTGTGAATATGCCAGCATTGTTTCGTGAGCTCTGTCTTCTCGATGGTGATTCAATTGCGCTGGTTGCTTCATCATCATCAAGTGCTGTTGTTGGAGCAGGACCTTTGACTGTAATCGAATTAAGAGTTTCCTCATTGTCCTGACTTCGATTTGATTGTGCTGGTGGCGGTGTTTCTGCTTGTCAGTGTGCCTTCGATGGCTTCAAGGCAACTCCTGAGTCCTCCTCATCATATTCCTTGATGATAGCCATAGGTACATGAATCAATGCTATTGGCGCTGGAGGTACAAAATCAACATCCCGGGTGATCATTATCGAATCGTTGCAGTACACCCTATACAGATTTCTGCCTTCATAACCCACAAGCTGTCCTTTAAAGGTATTGGGCTCCCATTTTCTTCGAACGTTTTTTGTAACATGATGCGATATCTCCCATCCAACGGGCTGTAGATTGACTAGCGATTGGACAGGCTTCGCAGTCCATAACTCATAAGGGGTCTTGGTTTGGGACCTGGTGGTAGTTTGATTCATAATATACACAGCTGTCCTCACTGCTTCAGCCTACAGAAAGAGAAGAAGTTGAGCCCCATACAACATTGCCTTTGCTCGCCCAACAATCGTCCTATTGACCCTCTCTGTAACTCCATTCTGCTCCTGGGAATAGGCAGCAGAAACCTCAGGGGTGAATCCAGAGGAGACCAGAAATTGGTCAATAGCATGGGATGGGAACTCCCCACCCTTATCAGTGCGAAATGCCTTAATCTTCACTCCATGCATGACCTCACATCGTGCAAAGTACTTCTTGATGCTCCCAAAAGCATCACTTTTGTTCTTGATGGGTGTTCAATTCGATTCAAGAAGTCGCATCAAGCCTGAAACCAATATAATACTTCGCTCCTCCCAAAGACGGAGGAGTCATTGGTTCACAGAGATTAGAGTGGACCCTATCGAGAGTATTCGAGGCCCGTTGAGCAGGCTTGGATGATGGATGGCAGGTGTGCTTCCCATGCTGACATTCAGCACATGCCTCGATGGCTATCGGGGTTAATTTGATTCCAGAGGCTGGATCCTTGCCCGGCTATTTGAGTCCTTCGAATCCAATATGCCCAAGGCGTAGATGCAAGTGGAACAGCGAATCAGCAGATTTCTTGGAGGGATGCAGAATCGGAGATGATCTGGTGGGCACTGAGGCTGTGGCAAGAGCAGCATAGCCAACAAGATTCCTCTTGGTGTGAAGCACATATGAGTGTTCAATCAGTGTCGCAGTTGCTATGATATTAGGACCATTCAAAATGTGCATGACATGATCAGCTCCCTCGAAATCTCCATCAGGTGATCCTGATCCTGGCTGGTTTAATACACTCTGGCACCCTGACTGGGGGATCAGGTGAAGAGAGAGAAGTGAGCTGAATCCAAGTGATGGAATATGGAGCACATCTTTGAGTGTAATATCAGCAGAGTGTAAGAGCAGCACCACATCTCCCCTACCTGCGGCATTCACAATGCTGTTGTTGGCCAGAGTGACTGTGGTTGAGTCAGGATAGTAGGTGATAAAGTAAACCTGCTGGTAGGTGCTATGGTGTGAAGCTCCGCTATCAACAATCCATTGATCCAGGGTAGGAGGAGAACAGTATGCATTATCCTGGGCATTGACCGGGACCATCCAAGCAACAGCCTGCCTCGCGTTGCCAGACCCCTGGCTCCTTCGATCCTCCCAGGGAATCCCCTTCTAGCAGTCCTTCGCCCAGTGTCCCTTGAAGTGGCAGTAGCTGAAAGTGTCCTTCCAGTGGTTCCGACGCCGCTGATTGTGTACCACCTTCGAAGGCTTCCCATTCTCCGCGTAGAAAGCAACTCCTCTCCTGGAAGCTGCATTCCCCCCAGCGAGCTTCTCATGTTCCAGGATCAACCTGGATGATACCGCTTTGAAGGTCAGTGACTCAGCATTGGTGATGCTTGTTCTGAAAGGGTGGTACTCCTTTGGTAAAGTGTTCAGCAGGAGGAAGATCTTGTCATCGTCCTCATAGGCTGTGCAGCCAGCACAGAGAAGCTGGTTGAGGAGCTTCTGCTATTTCGAGATAAAATTGACATATCCTCCCCATGGTACGGTACATAGGACAGCTCACTCCTGAGGAACCAGATTTATTGCTTGTCCTTCCCCAGGTACAGCTCCTTCAACATCTTCCACACAGTCGCTGGATCACACTCAGTAAAGTACATCTCTCGGTGAGTGGCATCGGGCAATCGTCCTAGACTTTCACGGACCATGCAGGCTTTCGTGTCCCATGCCTGCAGACTCTCATGCAGCTTCGTATCGATGGAGGCACCAGAGGAGGTTGAGGTGGAGTCAGATGGAGTAGAGGAAGTTGGTGGCAATCTTGTGGCGTCTTTGATGGCAGCAGGTCGAGGTTTCTTACCTTCGATCAGGGCAAGCCAAGCCTTCCTGCAAAGATGTCGTTGGGACCATGTAGACAATTGCGAAAATCTGAATGCGAGCTGAGGCACTTGATAAAGCCAATTGAAGCGAGACAAGAGAGATCAGAAGTCATCTTGAGATATATGCGATGGAGGGTTATGATACACAAGTGAAGGGGAGATAGAAGAAGCAATGTGGAATGCGAATAACCATCAATGGGTTGGATGTGATTGAAAGGGGAGGCAGAAGGAGGTCCTTATATACAAAATCCTGGGTTGAAAGGACTGATCTGAATTTGTTCAAATAGCGTACCAAGCGCAAATTGATCGGAATACCTGTTGATCAGAATTCCTGTGTAGGGAGCAAGAGGAAATTTTCATTATGAGGTATTTCTGTGCCGGCAGTCATAGTACCGCGGTAGGTGACCAGGGGTGATCTAAGTGGTGGCACCACTATCACTGGTTGTTGCACAACTAGCTCCACTGCTAGATGCACCAGTAACAAACAAAACTAGAAGTTTGGAGATGACAGAAGAAATGCTGCAACAACGGGTAAATTTCGGTCGAACCCACGATCCTGGTGTGGTCAGAGCGAAGGAGAGTGAAACGATCTCCGAACAGAAGGTCTGAAGTGGACTTACAATATACACTGGAAGTGCATAGGGATGAGTAACTTTGATGTAGCATTCCCGGCCTGGTGGGAAGCTCAGACCAGCAGGTCTGGAGTTGACGTTAGAATAAAAAAAAAAATTCAGGATGAAAGTCTTAGACTGACTCAAGAACAGCACTGTCTGGGCTCATAACCTGTTGGAAATGGTACCAGGTGGTATGAGAATGTTCAAAAGCGATATCGTTCCCCCAACTCTAGCAGTCTCTCAATATAGAGAATGACAAAGCCACATTGGCCGCTCAGCGATCGGGCGGACTCGGGCCCCGGATTGACCGTATTTCAAAAAGTCACTCAATCCCAGGCATAAGTGCAGAATCATGAACATGGTGAGATCGAATGGCAGATACCAACGGGTGAAACGCACGAGAGTCATCGTGGACAGGGATGCATTGCAGCCGGAGATGCATTGCGGCCAAAGATGCATTGCCGCTAGTCACAGTTTACACAGGAAGGATCTGGTGCGTGCTATGATTGCGGCTTGGGACGGATCACCGGTGGGTCTAGATGGATGACTGACATGGATGACAGAAGATAGATGACTGGATATGGATCTCGGGTGACGGAATACCGAAGATGGATAACATTCAATCTCCTATCTTTTCATGACAATATTGCTGATTTGGGATAATATAGCATTGATCAGATTACGTACTTTGATTGCAATCAACAAAGTTATAGTCGAGCGCAGATATGCGGACATAAGATAGACCAAAGGCCTGGCTCTGTCGAGTACCATACTGCAGATCATTCAGCACCACTCAGTACACCATTCAGTGTTCTCTGGATACAGCTAGAATGCTGATACCGCCCATTTTGAAGCAGCATGAGATATATATTCACAGGAGGAATGATTCGTAACTAATGGGATGACAGTGCCGGGTATTGAAAAACATTTTCGGCAAACAATTCCCGTACCGGAAGTAATTCAACGACAGACTGTCCAATTCAATCACCGATAGTGCAGACTCGCAGCGGTAAGTCCTGATGGAGTAGAAGCAACAATTATACTGTGAGACCAGTGAAAATTGCACCCATAGAAGGTATGGCAAACACACCTACAGATGCATCAAGAACACACATGTCCCTGTGACAGTCCTGAATGTTATCCCAACTCAGTCGCATTGATCCCGCATCAGTTTTGGCAATGCCAAGATACACCGCTGCTACTGAAAATCAACTTCAGAACCCATTCTAACAAATCATTATGGCACCCAAAGAAGCCAAAAGAGACGAGTCGTCAACAGAGCTACGGCAAACACAAGGGCGATGACAGAACCGGAATCAGAAACCACCACCGCTGGTAGCAATACCTGCTGCGGAAGTGCAGGGAGATAGCACCTGCGAGTGCAGGCAGATAGCACCTTGGAGTGCACTTAGCAGCACAGAATTGCAGCTGGAGAAGTGGTAATCAGTTCACATAAAGATGAAAGACAAGTGAATTCCGAAACTGATGGCATGGATAGCGGGATACGTGGCAGCAATTACACCTGGGGATGGAGTGGAATGCATCGCAGAAGGCAAGGTGCCAAGCACACCACATAATTGGAAATAATTTGGCCACCAACTACAGAGCAGATGTGAAGTGTACAAATAAGTGCACCGACATGGTGGATGTTTAATGTTAGTGCAAGAGCACTGGGGAAATAATCTAAAGATCAAGCAAGATTGATCTATGACGAACAAGAGCAATTATGTCGACCGAAGCATATCCAAATGAAACTGATAGTAATCACCAAACGTAGTAAATTGTTGACCGAACGGCATCGCGAGGGACTGTGACACAACGCCATCGCCAGAGTCAGTCACCAAATGGCATCATGAGGGTCAGAGGAGACCACAATGCAGAGATGCGTACTGAGCATAGCGACCAAGATCATGGCAGAATGAGTTCAAATTGGGACTGAATAGGATGATTATAGGGAGCACTACCAACCAAAGGCACCGGCTTGAAAATTTACTATACAGCTTAACACGATGAATGGCAAACTACCATGCTGGTGGCCCATAACCCTGCTTGGCCAATGCTGAAGGAGTATCAATATAACAAGGCACGGGCACCCTGGAGACCCACTGGTGGCATGCGATGATATTAGATATTGAGACTAGCCCTTAGAGACATGCACGGGGGCCTGCAGAGCACAAACACGCTTCAATTTATATATGGTATTAAAGACCATTTCATTAGAAGCTTAGGAGATAGATAAAAGGTCATATATGATTGACCATCACCGACAGCACTGCTACCGTGAGAAGAAGTGACAATCCATGTCAAAAACCTCCAAGGCTGCAACACTGCTCACCGATCAGCTCGGACTGCCGAGTTCAAGAGGAATGGGGAGATCTCGGGTGCTAGCGCAATTGAAAGTCTGGTGTGCATCACCCATGCATAGGATGCATACCACGTAGATTTACCAAAGCGAGTATCGATTGGGATGTCTAGGGCGATGTCCATGCCGATGTCCAGAGGGATGTCCATGGTGATGTCGATGGCGATGTCGTTGGCGATGGTGATGGCAAAGGTGATGGTAATGATGATAATGATCAGTGAGTGGAACTCACCATCGATACCGCAGACTCCATGCAAGGCCTATTGTATGATTGGTGATATCACCGAGATTACTGTGTCCGATCCTGACAATGACCTACACGTGGGGCTAGTTACCAGTGCGAGATTGTATAATCAGACGCCGGGTATTCCGCAACTGGAGATCCCGTCCATGCTGGAAAATGTCACTTCTGATGTTTCACCCTGTTCTTCTTGTCTGTGTACTGCATTACATGTTTGGATTTCGGCTCAGTACAAATGGCATCGGCACCGATTTGGACCACCATCAGAGACAAGATAAGTGGAGGTAGAGTGTCCCCATGCACGAGAACAGCCAAATCTCTCATATTTGCTGCCGATCGCTTGTGGGACTGATGGGTTCTTACATTTGCAAAAATTGAACAGATGTTTGAATGTTGCTATCTCCACTCCTGTACGGGTTTAACCAACCCTGGAGGTCTACACCTAAAGAGAGGGATACAGTAATGGCAGGGCTGCACATTATGTGACCTGGGCCGGGTAACACCTGCTATACATATAGTCGACTTGCCAAAAGTCTCAGATCTGTAGGGATAATGTTACTTCCCATTCCTCGAGACTACTCAAAAATATTGATATCCACGTTTGCAAGCGTATCTTCTGATATACATTGCTACAAGTCCATAGAATGGTGTATGCCTTGACTGTACACCACACCTTCTGGTGCCTGCTATAAGCACATCAGAATTTCCCTGGATCTAGTTTGCAGGATCAGATCCAAAAGAATCACAGTTTACCATAGGCAGCTATGGGCCAATGGAAACTCCCCATTTAACGCAGCATTGTGTAATAGCATGCTTTATGTGTGTGGAAGCTATTGCTGGTGGAAGGCTCTAGGTCTATGGACGCTTGAATACTGGCATTGACGTAGTGAACATAATTGTCTAAATACTACTGCTAGTATGATCACTACAACTATCACCAACACCATCAATATCACCATCCACATTGCCATTGCCATTGCCTGTGACAGAGCCATTGGGATCACCAGCATCATTCCCATGGTCATCATCTCGATCAGCCCCAGAGCAAGTTCACTAAAATACGCTGTGGTGGGAAATCCCCTGCCACCTGTACAAAGCCCCTCATATCCGTGGGTACGTGGCAGGGTTGGGATTATCGTGGCTCTGCATCACGCCATCGACAAGGTTGACAATTCTTGGCAGGACTGCATCTGACACCACGATTCAGATAGACCAATCACCTACCAACAATCATCTCACCTCTATCCCGATTCTCACATTTGTTTCTTTGTCCTAGCCAATCAACTATCCGGCGGCTTCTACTCCCTCTCTACGCTCCTCGATACGGAACCCCCATGGTAGTAGGATTCAAACGAAGCTGCAGTCCGAGCTCCTGATCTGGGATTTCTTCGACACTGGTTACCATTGATGGAAACTACTTACATGATACTCGTTGACAATATGAGCTGGAGATCTGCTCTCCCCAAGATCGAATGTCTACCATTCCAGTGGAATCTATGCATACAATGGATAACACCATGAAAATGTGAAATTGTGGGTTTCGGTCTTGGTGACAGCACTCATGATATTGTTCGAAATATGATATTTACGGACATCAGCATTACCGCCACCAAATGCTGCCCTGTTTCTGGAATACAACATACCCCTTGCTGCCCACCATCCATGGACTAGTACATGTTTCCCACCATATCTCTCCAGGTGCCTGGAATCTGCACTCAAGCACCTCTTGGACTCTACGGTGCAGGACCATATATGGAAGCATATATCCTCATGAGCTTGGCAGTGGCTTCCCTCTTGGAAGTGTACTTGGGAGAGTCGAGCCATGTGAGCTGGTAGCATACCATTCAGTGCAATTGGCAGTGTGGTTGAAATCATCTCCAGGAGTATACTGGAGAGCATCTTGAGAGCATAATTGGAAGCATGAGTTAAGCAGGCTGACGATGACCATATGATTGAAAACACGAGTATTAAGTTGAGCATTTTTCGCATTGTAAAACGAAGTGTTTTCGGTAGCTTTATTCAATGCAGCATGGTGTATAGTATGATGTGCTCATAATCACTTGCTACTGGACCTCATCATGCCACATTTCAATTGTTCTATAAACTACTGGCCCAGAAACATCTTCTCAATGGGATATATGTCGCAGACACTCATTTTGCCTAGTGGATTTCTCGTACCGTGGTGGGTGCTTGTGAGGACTGGGTGTGCATCGCCGGGGTGGTGCAGATGATGCTGGTGAATTTGTTACCTCTACCATGCAGAGTGGCAGTGGTGTATAGCCAGCCATCCCAAGCATCCAAGTCATGCTATTAAACGCCAGCTGATTTCACTTGCACCCCATCGCAACCAACAGCCAGCAGTATTTACAAATGTGGTGAGATTTACACAACAGAGAATATTAATTACAAAAATCTCAACTGAGTTAATGGATTTTCTTTTCCATATCGGATAACCCCACCAATTGGCCAATCACAGTGGGTGTCATTGCTTTATAAGCTCCCTTAAAGAATAGCACGACAACTGCCAGAATCAACAACCACTACCAATGTAACTACAATTCATTGTCGCATCACAATGACATTTGATTACCTGTTGGTAGGATGTCGATCACAGCGATATAGGGCTGACCGTTAGCATGCACAATTGCTGCATCTGTCTCCAAAACGTCCTGTAGATACCATATAGTTGTGTGATATCCGGCAAACATACGTCTCAGAGTGCGTTATCCACTATCGTTGTACCAAATCCAGGTAGCAGAAATATTTGTAATGTGAAATCATTTCCCAGCATCTGACCTCACAATACCTGCAGTATTCTAAATATGCAAGACAGACCAGCAGCCTGTAGCACCCACTATCATCTTCCAAAGCAGTGGGAATTGGAGGGTAGGAGTTCAGTGAAACATCAGTACTATGTATTCTGGTCACTTGAAGACTCCAGGAGTGTTTAACTGGATACGGAGTGGAAACTTAGATGGGTCAATGTCAGGAGAGTATCAGAACCGAAGAAGGAATTCCGGCCATCTTTCAGTGTAACGGAAATATCCAATGATTGGCACATGAGTACAATGGGAGTGATTTTGATAGGTTTAGGTACACCTGGGAGCAGATGGAAGCGCTAGTAACTAACATGGGAGTGCTGACAAGAATGCTAAAAGCAGTTGGAATTGCCAGAGACAATCCACGGAGCGCGTACTACAGTGCTTGGAGTACCAGCAACACATCGGGAAGCATTTCGAATTATAGTACAGCAGTCTAGAATTAACATCATCTTTCGACACACTACTGGTGTGCCTGGGAATGTTTGCTAATATTAATTCTTCAACAATCTTCAAAACTCATGTATTCGGTTTGTATTCTCATCTACATATCTATATCTTAATGCATCTATGTCTTTGGATGTCTGTATAGCTACACATCTACAAACGATATATATGGACTGGCCGCAGCCGATACATGAGAGGAATTGAAGCTGCACCGGGAACTCACAGCCAAGTGAACTCAGAGATAGACTCCAAGGCCATGGTTAAGCAAGTTTGGAGATGCACTTTGAGGGGGTGATTGAGCATACTTGGAGGTATACTTGGAGGCCAGAATTGACTATACTTAGAGATGCACGCCGAGAAGGTGATCAAGTGAGAGGGGAACTGTACTCGCACACGGTAATTGAGTTTGTTTGAAGATATAGTTGGAGGCCGTGATGGAGTGAGTTGGGAGATGCAGCTGGAGGCTGTGACAGAGCAAAGTTGGAGATGTGCACTTGGAAGCCATGACTGTGCGAACTTGAAAGCCATAATCGTGCAAGTTTGGAGATACGGTTCCAGACTATGCTCGACAGAGCATGCAGATGCACCTGGGGGTCATAATCGAGCAGGTTGGAGACATCTGTACATCGAGGCCATGATCATGCACACTGGGACACTATGATTGAGTTGCTTTGGAGGTATTCACTTGGGGGCCAAAGTAGTGCGAGTTTAGAGGCCATAATTGAGCCAGTTTAGAAATACACTTGGAAGACGTCATCAAGCATGACTGGATCAGTACTTTGAAGTGATTGATTGATGGCGCACCGTGTGATGTGACACAGTTCATTATTTAGTCAACGTCCAACAGTGTGTATGTGACAACGTGACTTCGCAATTGAGCCCTGCTGGAGAGCTTGCTGATGGCAGTCGATCATGTCGGCAGACACCTAGGAAGCTGAAGCTACATTCCAGGTTCACCCTATAATCGTAAAAATGAAAAAAAGACGAAGAATGATGGGTTGGTGCTGTACTTGGAGTATGCAGTACTTGTTGTATGGTGGACTTTGTGGATGCTGTAAACAGTGTTAACTCTTGATTATGGCCTGGAGAGGTCGATAGGGATTATTCAACTTTGTGTTCTTTGGACGATGGTAGAGTTGATGACAACAAGAGAGAGGAAGGAGAGAAATGAGAACGATATGGAGGATACCAGCGCATATGTGAAATCCAGCGTCCAACATGCCTCATTAGGTGTCCAATACCTTGTATCGGTGTAATTACCCACCCGGTCAGAACTCAAACCTGTTCGGTACAGAATGGTTTATCATCTTGAACAAGACATTCGCTACATCCCAGTTTGCCATGATAATGTCCCATCTAGTCTCATCTCTCTCTTTCTGGTCCTCAACTATCCCATCACATACGCACAAGCAGTGAAGTCATGCCTTGGTATCTCTTTTTGCCATGATCAAAGATTAGCACTGAGGACAGCCTACACCAAGTACAATCTTCATCTGGTACAGCATACACCAAGTACAACATAAACCGAGTAGAGCATACACCAAGTACTGCAAACAGTAAGTAGTGCATACACTGCATGCTGTGTCATTCGAAGATCGACTGTCTTCTTCTCCAGACCAGTCTTCTATATCTCTGCAGATCATGCTGTACTCTATTCTCAACATTCGCACAAATCAGAGTGTACTAATGCATGAATTCTCATGTCCGGTCGTGCCTCCCACCTGAGCTACAGCGTTCAGGGTGACCACCTTCAGATACACTGCCTCGAGATTAGCCACCTGCTGGTTGACCAACTCCAAGTACTGCTTCAATCTTGCTCGAATATGACCTCCAACGACAACTCCAAACACACTTGATCACAGCCTCCAATTGAGTCTCCAATCACTCTTGATTACGGCTTCAAAAATTTCACGATCTGGGAGTTCAAGTGAATATCTCCAAACTCTCTCAATCCCGGCTTGCAGGTGCATCTCCAATTACGCTGGATCATGGTATCCAGTTGTCTCTCCAACAATGTGTGATTACGACCTGCAAAGCCAGCACCAACCTGACATGATTATTACCTCAGAGTGTATCTGTATTTCAAGTCGATGAAGGACTGGTGACATTGCGGAGCGACAATGTAAACCACGCATCATCAGCACTCCACTGCACCTCACAATGCATCGCAAGGAAATTCCTGAGAAAGTGCGGTTGCTGCTGGACGAGCATAGGAAGAGGATGAGAGGATATGAATGAACACGAGGCTATGATAAACCGTACAAAGTACGTGTATGGATGATAGCTTGGCAAGAGTTAGTGACTCCATGACCTGGGAATGATACAGTGCGTTTTTTGGTTAATAAGATGATGTCTATGTACCGCAGAGTCTGCCAAATATATACTGGCTATTGCGGCGTCCATCTCTATATGTATATATATCGAAAGACATCGGCAATACATGCCATTGTATGATGTAGTCAATCTTGTTACACCAACAAAAACGGTTATGATAAATTATCTGCTTTGCAGTCACTGAACTCTAAGATCCACAATTGTGAGAATATGGCACCAAGTCTTCAAAAGAGCTTGCACATAGGACACAGTTGACCTTGTTGACTTCTGCAGACCTGTGTAGCGGTCTTCGCCGGTCAGAAAGTATCCCACAGACCTGCCATGAGGTCTCAGCAGCGTCTAAATTGGACATTTCTAATAGTCAAAGTTCGGACGATCGTGAATGCACCTCCATATCTGCAGATGATTTCTGGTGCACCTGAGACGGCTCTTACAGAGTGTGAGTGAAGTTCCTGATGGTTTTGGGAGTATCTGGAAGTACCTACAAGCATTGGTGAGGGCTGATGCAGACTCTGGGAGTGTTGTGTGTGGCTTCCAGACCAATTTAGATTTCGCTGATGTAGTATACCTAGCGCTTGAGCGGATGTTACTGGAATATGGTGGCTACACATAGTTTCTGCAGGCAGGGGACACTGAATGAGCAGATTCTGTAAAGTGAGTTACCACATCCAGCAGGAAAGATCAGACTTTCAATGAATATGGAATAGTTTCTCCTCTGATCGGCATAGACCCCCATTGTTGATCAGCATTTCCCTCAGTGTTGATCCATTTCCCTGCACTTATTGAGTATACGTGGTGTTGGATCCCAACCATCAAGTATATGTATTATACCGTCTCCGACACCCTGTAATATTGTAGTTTTGATGTCCAAATCATTAAGGCAGGAGGGTGTGAGGGTTTTCAGCCCTGAAAAGCGTGCTCCACAAATTTTAATGAGTCTGCCTGGTTGCGATCGACTTATGCGATTCCTATACAGTTCCGCAACTTTAGAATATGCAACTACCAATGTTACTAATGCATTACGGGCTTGCTGTAATGTGATGGAATTGATGGATGCTTGATGTCTTTACCTACCACCACGACCATGCACACTAGAATCTATACGAAGAGAAGCGTATGACCATGACTGCAGTTTCTCAACATTTCTGAAAGTTTTTCTCACTTCCTTCCAAGGCATATTCTTACTTGTCACTAGATTGCAACAAGGTCTGTTTTGCTGGTAGCTTTCCTATTGCAGGATGGGTTGGAGAAAGGTGGAGAGACCGGGTAGTGCCATCATCATGTCAATCGTTTGAAGCATATGGAGTATGGAGATTGCAAATCCTCGGGCCCAGCTGTGTGGATTGATTGTAGTATGGCTATGATGTAAGTTGGTTTAGGGTTGTGCATGGCGGAACTGAATGCACTATATTTCTCGTATACTTGTGAATTAGACTAAGACATGGTCAGTTCGGTGAATAGACAAATTCCGCACAACTGAGATGGTACAGTGCCAGCAAGATGGGTGGTGCAGGCATATCCACATGGACAAGTGCAATGAAGTTGGCACATGTGGGCCCACTACTACCTGGGGGTGGGCATAAGAGACTAAGTGTAGGAAATGTATCTGTAGATTTTTTTAAGAGGTAGTCTGCTGAATACAGTCTTGGTCGAAGTAAGGGAGTGGAATTGGATCAAACAAACATAGTGTATAGGGATGTTAAACCTGCTACTCCCAACCACGGGCTATTCAGCTCCTTATCACCTAGCTGTGAATGAAACAGACTATTTGTACTACCTGGATGGATTGGTGACTATTAGGATAGTTTAGTGTAAATATCTATAAGTGAGTGGTTGGTTACATGGGGAGCAGGACCAATTCACTGATGTCTGTAATACATGGCCGGTGAGCCTGCATTGTATGTTTGGCTATAGTCACCCTTGTAAGTATCAAAATATGATTATTTTCATTCATATAAAGAAGCTGCAATTTCTGGCTTACAAATACAGACAACATTCCTAATGGCATAAAATAATTTCTTCGCTGTGATCGCCACTCTGATATCTCCCATGCCATGATTTCTTTCAATTCTGTTATTCACTTTTTAGCAGCTATGATCTTGGCAAGCACTACTGGTTTATATCTTATCAGCGGGGTACCCCGCATCATTGGTACACTGCTGAACCGCTTCGTACAAACCACATGCCTAGATGCATACATTCCAATCCTACTGTCAACATTTACATTGCCAACTGTCTGATAGCTACTGCAACTCCTACTGCCTACAAGGAGCTCGATGCAGCGTGGATAGAGGTATATTTGGCTGTTCAGCCATCAGACAGCATGACCAAAACGATGCCATGCAGATTGGTTTGGTATGGAAAGGATCATTCAACTGAAATGTATGGATGAGGTTCCGCACTACGGATCTTGTGAGAGTTTGGTTGGAACAGCTTTTATGGTGATGGAGAGATTGTGATGTTTTCTTTTATGTGGTTACGTGGCGATACAAGTTTACACTTGAACTTTGGACATCATCAATCTAATTAAATTGCATTCAAGTATCGTAGATATCCCTTTGAGAACAAAATGCATGGCCACACTGGCCAAGCTAACGGTAGATATTGGTATTGTATGGAATTTATATGCCCAGAATTCTGGTGCACCAGGTGCTCGTTATGGGTAGAGCTCGCAGAGCTCAAGGTATGCTATGGCTCACAAGATCCACAAATGTCCATTCCGTTGTTTCATAATTCTTGGCCTCCGCTGTCATTTCATGTGATGATCCACAAGGACCTTCACACAACCATATACTCCCTAGAAAATATAATCTCTAGAGATTGTATTACAAGGTACAGTGACGGCTTTGCCGCGCTTTGGAGGGGCCCACATAGATTATTCCAGCCCAACCAGTCGAGTGTTGTTATTTCCAACAGCTTCTGATTTGTTTATCTCTACAATCCTTGGGTGCAGCTGGCTCAACATGTTCCTAGATGTACGTGACTCCATGAATTTAAAATTGGTTAGATTGTCTCTTGGCTAGCTCTCAGTCAGCTTATCATTACCATCTCCAGCCAGTATCCAGTCAGGGAAGTGTAATATCTAGTCAACTCCCAGTGAGTATGTCTCTCGTACACAGCAACATTGATTGATTTCAGTTTTATTGAGTCCACGAGTATTGCTCTGACTGCAAAGTATTCAATGAATGAAATAAGCATACACCAATCCACTTTCACTTCTTGGTCTCCGATTTGCTATAACTAATATTATTAGTACAGCTGTACAAATACACTTCAAATTGCTGTTGATACACATTTGCTTGATAAATTTTAGATCTATCATAAATTTGAAACCAAAAGGTGAATGGGAGCATAGTTTTCCACATGTCATGTGTAAGACACTGGGTGATCAATGTGAAACAGATGGACTTCAAAGGGCTGGCTATTTTGGATTTAGGATTAAGTGTTAGGTTCATGCTACAATCAGCCACTCAGCCACACAATTCCGATCAATCACAATCAAACAAGACCTGTGTTGTATCCCTGTATGAATATTTACTCCGATTATTACTTAGAAGGGACATTGTCTGTGCACATCATGTTTGACATGATTGGGATACTAACCTCAATTGAGATACTGAATGTCTCAATAGTGGATTCTACTGGCATGGTAAATACAATTGATTGTCTGCGCAATGTCTCATTGCGCAATAGCGAGTGTCCGGGGAATTTATTTTCCAGTGAGTACTCACATTTAGTTTATCTATTTGGTTGTATTGATCCGTTACAATAAACAATCTCGTCGAAGCGAAAATACGCCTCCCAGTTGAGATGACCATACGCAGAACTGCGGTGGTTTCTAAATTTGTACAGCAAGATAAATTCTTTAGGTTGATACAACATATGTTGTCGCTGTGTAAACTGCATGGGCATTCTGATGGATACTATAGCAGCGGGCGATGATTGCTTAGGCCACTCTGATACTGCTTGAGGCAAATTCCATCATTTATTGTGTAGTCTCTTCGTATGGTACATTTTCTTCCACGTCCTTCATATAATTAACTGTGGCGATCCCCACGGACTTGTGTAGGTATACGAGCCCCTTTGGAAACTTGTCAAAACCGTATCAGCCACCGTAACATACTCCAGTCACAGTCGAGTTAGCCCCCTACCACTACATCATTAATCTACGATACCATAGCAGAAAAAATGTTTTTCAAATCCTCATCTTCCGTTTTTTCACCGCTCTCGGTCTCGCTACCACCATCTGTGCCTACGCAGTCCCATATCCACACCCCTTACTCTCCAAATACCACAACCGCAATCTAACCCCCACTGGTCAACAGTACCTCTGTTCCCGGACACCCACCATTCTCCGACTGCACTCAAGTACTGTTGCCACCATTTGCCTGATTCCCAACTCTGTCATTGACCCGGTGAGGACGCTGTACTCTCCAGACTCTCGGATTCATGCGCAATGTCACACGCCACTCCGTCATCTATAGTCGTCGTTGGCTCTGGTGGATCATTGTGTGGTGTGCGTTTGCTATCGGACAGGCTGCGCTTGGATAACCGGAATATCTACAGGGTCGGAGATCCGATGGCAAGAAGGGTATTCTGAGACCTTCTCAAGCTCCAGACCGTAGTGGCCTGTACCGGTGGGGTTTGACTGTACATCAGGGGCAGACTAATGTAGGAATTGTACTACGGCTGGCTGGTGTTGTGTTTGGTAACTGCTACGTGAGGGACTGGTTCTAGATCTGCTGGGAGAGCGACCCCGATGATGGAATGCTGGGGGCTTATGAGCTTTAAAGGTGTGAACTCGGCCGCCATCGTCTAGCCCCAATCATAATTTAAGATGGCACGGAGAATGCTCTTGAGGACGGTTTGTTGGTGGTTTCTTTATATGTATAGGAAAGGATTGGGGCTTGTAAAGCTCAGTGACAAAGGGAACAGATAAGAAATAAGTACTTTTACCTTCCTCTACAATCTTATTTAACATTAAATTCGGATGTGCAACTATCATTTGTCAGACGTGCCAAATCTACGTATATGCATTAAGAAATAGCTAACAGCATTAAGGATATGTTAAATATAGGTAAGAAGTTCCTCAGACCAAACTACTTCAGTAGATAAGAGATAGCTGTATTGAACCTTCCTTCGAGCAGGCTGAGGATCACTTAGGTAAAGGTCATGTAGATGAGGGGAGGTGGACGGATTTAGAGGCCGTGGTATTGGAAGTGAAGATGCCCGCTGTGCCCTCTGTTGCGTGCGGTAGTTAGTGGGTAGGGAAGTCACAACTTGAACTCGAAGGGTTCTCCTTAGGGTAGTCGCAGGGAAAGGAAGGACATTGTATGTCATGGCCGCAAGGGCCGAATATAATGATTACAAACAAAAAAAGGTTACGTAGAGTCATGTTCCTCCATCCTCCTGTTGAGATCGCATTGTTGTTCCTTTTCTTCGTCTGCCAGGAGTTGAGACGAATTCAGGGTAGTGCGGGTAGTGTGGGTTGTGTGGGTGGTCATCACTGTTGGACGGGTTAGGGACGGATATGACGTGGCATTGGTTTATGGTTGGACGCAGAGCCGCTAGCGTGTAAGTTCTGTAAACGTGTCAGTTATGTATGCGTGTTCTGTATGCGTTTCAGTTCTGTATACGTGTTATTATAGAATTAGACTTAGATAGTTCAGTAAAGAGAAGCTCCACGAAGAGAGAAGTTCAGCACAACAGGTTCGGTATAACAGTGACTGAACCTCCCTCTCCCTCTCCCTTTCCCTCTCCCTCTCCCCCTCCCGTCTCCCTCTCCCCCTCCCCTCTCCCTCTCCGTCTGTTAATCTCCCTCTGTCAGCAGTATAGCCAGATCCTCATCAATGCAGCACAGTCGTCCCATCTTCATCGGCAGCAGAGACGTCGGCGCCCTTGTCGATCAGCAGTCCAGCCAGTTCCTGATGCACTTCTGACGAAGCCCAGTGCAGCGGAGTCCACCCATCTTCATCGGCAGCAGAGACGTCGGCGCCCTTGTCGATCAGCAGTCTGGCCAGTTCCTGATGCCCTCCCGACAAAGCCAAGTGCAGCGGAGTCCTCCCATCTTTGGTGGCAGCAGAGACGTCGGCGCCCTTGTCGATCAGCAGTCCGGCCAGTTCCTGATGCCCTCCCGACGAAGCGATTTGCAGCGGAGTCCACCCATCTTCATCGGCAGCAGAGACGTCGGCGCCCTTGTCGATTAGCAGTCCGGCCAGTTCCTGATGCCATTCCGACAAAGCCCAGTGCAGTGGAGTCCTCCCATCTGTGGCGGCAGCAGAGACGTCGGCGCCCTTCTCGATCAGCAGTCTGGCCAGTTCCAGGAGCCCTCCCGACAAAGCGATGTGCAGCGGAGTCCAGCCATATTCCTCGGCAGCAGAGACGTCAGCGCCCTTGTCGATCAGCAGTCCGGCCAGTTCCTGATGCCCTCCCAACAAAGCCCAGTGCAGCGGAATCCTCCCATCTGTGGCGGCAGCAGAGACTTCGGCGCCCTTGTCGATCAGCAGTCCGGCCAGTTCCTGGTGCCCTGCCGACACAACCCAGTGCTGTGGAGACCAGCCATGTTCGTCGGCAGCAGAGACGTCGGCGCCCTTGTCGATCAGCAGTCCGGCCAGTTCCTGATGCCCTTCCGACGAAGCCAAGTGCAGCGGAGTCCTCCCATCTTTGGCGGCAGCAGAGACGTCGGCGCCCTTGTCGATCAGCAGTCCGGCCAGTTCCTGATGCCCTCCCGACGAAGCCCAGTGCAGCGGAGTCCTCCCATCTTTGGCGGCAGCAGCGACGTCGGCGCCCTTGTCAATCAGCAGTCCGGCCAGTTCCTGATGCCCTCCCGACGAAGCCCAGTGTAGCGGAGTCATCCCATCATTGGCGGCAGCAGAGACGTCGGCGCCCTTGTCGATCAGCAGTCCGGCTACCGTCAGGAGACCATATGAAGATGCCATATGAAGAGATCGCATTCCAGGTTTGAATTCGTACATGCAGCAATTGAAATGTGTCCAGATATAGAAAGGGAATGCTGTTGCCCATGCTTGGTAACCACTGTTGTCGCGGAAAAAGTTCATAACCACATCCCAAAGCTTCGAACGAGAGCTTGTTTCGTTAGTTGCCACCGCAACATCCGTGGCATGCAGCAGCCAGTTGACAACAAAGTAGTACAGTGCATGCGATTTTTGTATGCGTGTGTCATGCGACAGGGTGCTACTTCTGCACAGGGCGACTGTAATCACAGTACCGATCAGTCAAAAGGTCGCAACATTGGAGTGTGGTAGGTAGGCACAAGCGATCGAGTTTGGGAAGAGATAAGCTACTCACTTGAAGTGATAGCGATCGAGGCATGTGCTTCGCTTTCCTGGATTAAGTAATAGCCGCACCGTTCGCTGGCGCTCCGAAGCAAGAATTCCCTGACCGACAAGTGCGTATACTGCACGTGACCACCAACGATTTCTATCAATGGACCGCATTTATCTAAAAGTTCTCGCTCGTCATGGAGACGGCGTTGCGTGAGATCAAACTTCTCTTCCCCATCTCTTACCGCACAAACGTGCGCCAATGCCTCCACTGTTAGTGGTTCCTTTGCCATCCCAATCCAGAACAGGATTTTCTTGCGGTTCTCTCGAACGTTCTTTTTCGGTTCCTTGTCTGCCGACTCCAACCGCAGGAGAATAGTTTCGTACATCCCATTCAAGCTTTTTGGAGGCGACTCCAGCATATCGGGGATATTAGTCATTGAATCGGGAGAATTAAGCTCGTCGAGCAGTAATGCTGCATATCTAAACATCCCGGCGGAGTTTTTCGTAACCTCCCTGATAACTTGTGTTTTGAATTCGTGGAGCCGGGGTAGCTGTTCGACCCGTTGAATCACGAACTTTTCAATATCCGCTTCCACGTTCATTGATCGATCGGCTATGTTACCATACTGGCTAAGTACGGCGCAGATATCAGGTTCTTCGCGGCTGGTCAAGAAGAACCGGATCTTGCCATCAGTGGAAGCAAGCAATCGCTCTAGGAATATAATTCGATCAATAAGACACTCGTCCAGAGCGTCAACGATTACTATAATCGGAGTTGGAAACACTTCTGCCATAGCGACGAATATATTCCAAAGGACCTCGAAGTTCGTGCATTTGTTCGATTTCGCAAATTTCTCGTGCGCTTTTCTGAGGATCTCGAATAGTGATCTCAAACGGTATTGTTCAATGAGTTGGTCAATGAGATTTGATGCAATTGCTGCAGCAGACGAACTGGACATGTCTTGGCCACCGCCCTTACAGAAGAAATATAGCACCCGAAAGTCTGTCGCTGGATATTTTTGCATCTCGGTTACGAAAAAGCTAGATAGAACTGACTTGCCGGCACCTAAAGCGACAGACGGTGTTAGTCACGAAATCGGATCATTTTATGGTCAGGTAGGGGACTTGAGGCGGTCGTTTGAGTACTTGAGCTCTTACCTGGTTTTCCGTAGACCCAAAGATGTTTCTGTTTTTCGAAATCCATAAACGTTTCGAATTCCTTAGTCTTCAAGATCCATGCACAAGTGCCTTCGACCAGATGCTTCCGATTTTTATTGTACTCAGAGTCGACGTTTTCTAGTGCTCCGAGCCATGTCCGGCAGTTGATCAGTGTTTGCGCATCTTGTTCTGAAATCGCCAGTCAATATCCGGACGGGCAGTGAATGGAAGTTCAGTTGTCCGAAATCATGCATTGCAAAGCACGTGGAAAAGGATCACTGACTACTAATAGTCTCATTCAGTTTGAGGTATATGTTTTGAATATCAGCACGAGTAGCTGAGTATCACTGTTAGCGTGCTGTCTCAGCTAAGGAAGGCGAGGGATCAACCTTCCATCATGGTCTTTAGCTCTTTTCCACATTTGTCCAACTTTTGCAGGTGCTTCGAATTCTCTGTTGAGCAAATTAGCGTTGCTGGAGTTTATATTATATGTTTCATAAGCAGACACATGACATCAGATCGCCCGCGCAGTGAGGAACGGGCAATAGTCACATGTGGCTAGGTATGAGTCAAAGGAATAGTCCATATCTCAAATAGAATCAAGGTCACTCAGAAGTTACCAAGACTCCCGGGAACCACGAAAGAATTTCTTCCGTAAATGTAGAGCGCTTACCCAATATTTCTACCATTGCCGCTCCATTAGCCAATCCCCTCAGAGCCGTCTCCCTCGTAGCGATTTCATCAAGCAAGGGTTTAAATTCGATGCTAAACGGCTTGAATGGGTTCTTCCAGGAATCTATAGTTCGCAACGTTACTAGAGCATTTGAACAATATCGATGGATTTTACTCACCAGTAATACTTGGTGGATTCCAATAATTCTTGGCCTTTACTGAAAGTTCGATTACTGCGGCATACAGTCGAGGTAGCTGGTACTCGAGGATGCCGAATGTCTCCCTGTTATAGCCGAGAGTACTTGATTTCGGGCTTTGCGCAAACGAACTGTAAAGATCGTGGTAAAACGCGCAATTGGCCATGGTGGTGGAAATAACCTGAACAGCTTCTTCAAGGCTATCATATGTTTCATAGCGATTCCAAGCAACCTGATAAAGTAGTCAGCAATGTGGGGTGAGCGATAAAGGAGCTGGTAAGTAAATGTAATGTAGCCCGGCCTCATGGCGGAAGGCTTAGACTGCGGCATTTTGCCAATGAAAACCTCCGAAGAAGGGAAGATCGTGCCACACTGGACAATAATGGGTAGCAATCTGGATGGGGGTGGATAGATACAGTCTAGAGAAACAGTTCACAAACCTGAATGACCGTGCGCACTCCCGCCCATACAAGAGCGGTAATTTGTGGTTGATGCTGAATTGCAACGTCGATGATTGTACAATACTTGTTGACATACTGTAAGGTTTTGTACATCTTCCCCGTGTGTTCTGGTTTCCCCTCCATACTTTGTTTCACCGTATTAACGACCTCTTTCGCTTGTTCTGCAGTGGTCTCATCCCATTTCAGCTTTTCTACCTCTTCCGGACGTAATTTCTTTCTCAGTAACTCAGCAGTACGCTCCCGGATCTCGGTCAGGCTCAACGGTTGTAGTGGAGTTGCGGCTATAGGCAGAGACTGAGCTGCGGTGGGAGGAGTTCCGGTGGACGGACTAGCGGCAGCGGTGCTAGTGGCAACGGTGCTAGTGGCAGCGGTGCTAGCGGCGGCAGGACTAGCAGTCGGAGTAGGGACGGCAAAAATAGTGGCATTATTTGCAGTAGTATTAGCCGCGGTAGGACTAGTGGTGACAGGACTGGCAGAAATAGTGGCAATTGCGGCGGTAGCGGCGGGAGGGCAAGCGGCGGTAGAACTGGCGGCGGTAAGACTAGCGGCGGCGGGACTAGAGATGGAGGAACTGGCAGTTGAGGGACTGACGCTAGAGGGTACGGGTGTGGATGAAGAGTTTCTAGCGGTTGGAGTTAAGACAGCCGAAGGTGTAGCCAGGGATAGCTGCTGGGTTCCACCCACAGTCGCGGGTATCTTGCTGACGGAGGTAGTACTTGGCGCTGGGGATGGAGTCCTAGATTCACGCCTGGATTTGGGGATTCGAAGGTGTTTGCTAAAGTTGCGAAAACGATCGGACACCTGCTGACGCAGGCTTTTCTCTTCCGCTTTAGGGTCGTGGTTGGACATTTTGCAGGCAGTCGCTCGAGAAGGGGATATTGAGATTGCTGGGCGATGCCTTCCCCGCACAATCCCGCACTTTGGTGATCTGTCTTTGTTACACACGACTTCAGCGCTGCGAAGGTTGACAGCTACAATATGTAATAATGTTCATAATTTGCAATGGAATCTGACACAATATCTAGGATTAGAAGTAGATGAGCAGCCGCGATACTTTCCATGCAGTGGGACGGTAGTGAGGAAAGTGAAGTTCGTTTTCTAAGGCCCTCTAACATGTATCGTAAGAGCCGCAGGAATATTCTCCCTTCCAACAAATATAAGCGCCCTGTACGGTACTTCTCAAAATAGCAACTTAAGCAATGATAACAATCCTTTTTCTGCTTCAGCCAGTTCTCTCTTCATCCTTATTCTGCGGGCATTCTTCACAAGGTTCCTATCCTATCATATGACGATGGTCACAGCGTTCGCTGAATAAATGTGCCGCTGCGGCTAAAGTCAACCTCCTAAACGCCATTTAACGACTGGTGGATACTTATTTACAATCATAACACGGGATGTGTTATTTGATGTTCAAAACCTTGATTTCTCCTACTCTACATGAGGCTGGGAGATGATAGTCCACCTCAAAGTCTACTCCATACTTATGTGATCCTGGACTCAGGGACCTGGCATGCTGTGCGTTTGTCGGCTTAGTTTGTCGGGCATATGAAAGGGCGATGACTGTTGACCGCAGCGATCGAGTCTAGACATGATTTACACGGAAGTGTTGATGGTGCTACGCTTCCTCTGAATTCTTCATTAGTGTGATATTGAATGGGACCTCTCCCTTCCCAGTACTAATTTATAGGTGCATGTGTTCGGGCTTCCGGCTTCCGGCTTGGCAACAGCTAAGCAACGGCTTCCGGCTGGGCTTCGGTTGTCTTCCTGAAACCTGGGGTTCTTCCGGACTTTTGCAAACCCAATGGCCCAAGATTAAAAGATACCTCCGTGATTTGGGTCGCAACTTTGCGTACATTTTCATATATAGTAGCTATCACCAGCAACATCAACACCACCACTATCGTTGTCCTGACATCATTGCCAAAATCACCATACCCATATTGTGATGTGAAAAAGTATGTCTCTTGCTATCTGTGCTCTGAAGCTCATATACATACACTGGACAATTATGATTTGCTACTGTTGTAAGCGATAAGAAAATCTGGTAATGAGGGCCAGCCAGTGGTTTATGCCATTAAGAATTAATTCTGTACATTTGCACAGTTTTGTTGCATGTTACAGTGCGAATTTTTCATGTGGTGAGTCGTTGCCACCCCATTCACAGATTCCGTCGCTACCCCACCTCAGATGTCCACGGATGGGATGATTCTGTGAACGGCGCAGAACACTTCCGGTTATTGTACTTGTTGCCAGCCTAGAAGGGATTAGAACTGGAAAATGCGATCACCGAACTCAAACATTTCTCCAATAATGGAGCATTTCCCATCAGGCACGTCCTCACTTTTATTTTCTGGTACTAAGCCCTCAGTGCGTGCATATTATATCAAAAGTTTCTCTTTTATTGTAACATTGATAGACCGAGAAGCATGCAAACCGTGTTCACTCTTAAGACCTTCAGCTAGCCTCGACAATTACGCACGCAGAGAGGGATTCAAGATTATAGTATCGATGTAACCCAACTAGAGCCTTAGACATATCGGTCCAAGTCCTTGCCTACTGCGAAAAAAAACACCGATATCAGCTCCAACACCACATGCAGACCTATATTAGAACACCAATGTACAGTAAATTTATCTCGAGGGCCAATTGTCCGCTTACCCAACTTAACTGATTATTGTTAGTTAGCTGGGCTCAAGTTTAGGTGCTTCGAGGGTAGGTATAAATTCACTCCTCGAAGCACTTTCGACACAGACCTTACTGCGCACTCCGATATAGACTCAGATCATGCCTCAGTGGTCCTCTACCATGCACAAACATCTTCGGCTGGGAACAAACAAAATCCCAGTACAGTTAATGTCTCTGCTTCAGTTTGAAAGCGAATGTTACCCGGAGGTTTGTTCTCATTGAAGAATATATATGCAAGTCCGTCTGCGTACTGCAGCTGGGAGGTACATCACTTCAGGTGGAAGTCAATTGAATGGTTATGCTACATTCCAATCGAAGTCACGCAGCATCAGGAAGCTGAAGGTTAACAATGTTCCTAAGCGGCGAGGCCGGCCTTAGCGGCGGCTTTTCTTGGCGGACTAAGCCTAAACAGAATATTTTGTTTGAAAGATTCTCTGCTGCCTATACTAAGAAAGTCTCCAAAGTACCAAACATAAACCATATGCAACTCAATCATGGTCACCCTGCCCTTGCCGTATTCCATCCATCAACCAGGCCAAGGCATATGCAGGCCGATGCAGGCTTTTTAAATCATGTGCAGGCCTCTTAGACACACTGAAGGTTACTGCATGCCAACATTGGTGCAGTGCAGCTGACAGCTGTATCTGATTCACGAAGTGCAGGTATTCGGCCTACTGCCCTCCAGTGGTGTACCACCACAGTCTTTTCGCGTTCAGCTGTTGTTCTCAGCTCTTCTGCAATCCCTTTGGTGCTCCACAGCCTTTCTCCTACTATTGTTTTCACTGCTCTACAGGATGCTAGAAACTGGTTGGGAATGTCTTAGAATGTGCAAAACTCGCATTCCAGTATCCTAACCAATACTTTTCCGTGTTATTTCCGACTACACAGAGTGGAACTGGGTTACTATGCATGTTGGTACGTATCGTACCTGGGTGCCAAGAATGGTGAGAGTTATTACCGGGTTGTCAATTCTAAGCCGAAACGGAGTAGCATGCATGGAAGCATATGGGGAACATACATAACTAATAATAGTATTCAGGCTCCGGAGGTTTTCTGCTATGTACTTGCGATGGTATTCTGTACCCCATCCAGGAATCCGGCAGTTCATACACTCCCAGGTGAAACAATGACTGCAGGTAAGCTAAACGCCCAACATGACTTTTCATACCCAGAGCATGCCGGATGTATTCTCAGGGCTCTCTCAGAGACTAGGCGCCATGAAAGGAAGTGACAAAGAGGAGGCAATTTGGATGCAAAGAAGAGTGTTTCACTTCAGTGTCGAAACAGATAGATAATGTTTCTAACCTAGAGTACAGAGTCCATGTTGGCAGAGTTGTTGTCATACCAAAGAAATGTGCAGGGATAGATTTTGCATATGCAATTACAATTCAAATTTTACCTTGGTTTTGAATTGTATGTCCGTGGCTGCCTTGGGGAAATTAGCCATTGTGTGAGGTACTCCGCAGAAACACCATCATCGCGTGTCTTGGCAAATAAAATGAGAAGTTAAATTAAGTCAACCACGATGACAGTAATCAAGCAATAGACAGCTTTGATAAATTTCTAACGTATAATTGACCCTGGAACGAGACTCCCAGCAAACCTGTACTGTCCGAGGTGAGTTCGCACATCAGTAAAAAAGCACGTGAATAGAAATTCACGCATTTCAGTGGATTTGCGAAAAGTCTTGGCCAAGATCAAAACCAAAACTTCAAAATCAATCATCAACACATACAGAGAGCGACATACAGACAGCGGCATTCGATTGCTAGCACCGAACTGAGCTTAGAACAACTCTTCCAGCCCTTCTGTAAGATTCAGAGAGTCCGAACTTGAGTGACACAATGTGGCAACGCAACGTAATAGCAGCCAGCAATGATGGCAATCCTAGAACACCATAGTCTTATTGGAGGAAGGAGTGAAAATCCCCTAATTGAGAGTGAGATGGACATGGTGGAAGCAGAAGAGGCCAGAAGCGCGGCTGACAAAATGATGGGAAACACAATATGCGTGTCCTGCGTGGATGCAGCTGAGGAGTAGGATGGTAACAGGAATGGGAAAATACTGAAGCAGGAGACACGGGAGCCAGTGCATCAGCAAAATGTCTTTTAGTCACTGGAAGACTCCAGGAGTATCTGGGAGGATGTGGAGGGTAAACTTAGATGCGTCAATTTCAGGAGAGTAATAGACCATAGGAAGGCATTCCGGCCGGTGGTCGGAATAACTGTGATCTCGGATAACTGGTACAGGAGTACCACGGAAGTGATTGTAACAAGTTGGACAACACCTCGGAGCACCGGAGAGAATGTTGGGTGCACCAGGGAGCACATGGAAGTGCCGGCACAAAGTCTGGTATCACTGGTGACAACTATAGGAGAACTGACGACAAGTCTTGACACACTTGGGAGCACCTCAAATCACTGTAAAGCAGACTGCGAAAACGACATCTTCTTTAGGAATATTGCCCATGCCCCTGGCAATCATTATAGCCAGATTTTCAGTGGCTGGGTTGAGGTTAAGGCTACACTTCCAACCGGAACATTGGAACTTTTGCCACTAGAACTGCATCCTCCGAGCAGAAGTTGGCAGTCTGTGAATCCTCCGGCCGGAAGTTCCAAATTTCTCCTATAACATTGTATCATTCTCCGACCGGAAGATGAGAATATCTTCTGGGCAGATAGCACATAATTTTCCGGCCGGGAGATAATGGTGTTTACCATTATCAAAATATGACATTCGAGTAGAAAGCTCCCAGAGTCTGCTAGGTAGATTTCAATTCTCCGGCTGGAAAGTTGAATCTTTTCCAAGAGGAACTGCATTCTCCGACCGGAAGTTGGGAGTTTCTCCCAGGCAGGTAGCATTGAATCTTCCAGCCGGAAAATGATAGTTTCTACCAGTGTTGAACTAAGCCTTTCGAGTAGATAGCTCCCAGGTTCTGCAAGGTAGATCTCACCTCTCCACCCGAAAAGTTAAAATCTTCACAACAAGAATTGCGTTCTCCGACCGGAGGTTGAGATTTTCGCCTAGCCAGGTAGTATTGAATCTTTCGGCTGGAAGATGATACTGTCTACCAGCATTCAACTCAGTCCTCCGAATTGAAACTTTCGAGCTTCTGCTAGGTAGATCTCAATTCTCCGGCTGGAAGTTGGAACTGTCAAATAAACAAAACATCCTCCAAACAGATGTTGTGACTCCATCTAGGTACAAAATTAATATTCACGCCGGATATAGAAACTTGCGCATAAAGAATTGCTTTCTCCGACCGGATGTTGAGCATTTCTGTCGTAGGTCTTCTTTAATTGTCCGGCAGGAGAATAATGACTTCTACTAGTGTGTAACTCAGTCGTCTGACTAGAAAGTTCACAGCGTCTACAAGTTAGATCTCAATTCTCTGGCCGGAAGTTGAAACTTTCCCAAGAAGCATTGCATTCTCCAACTGGATGTTGAGAATGTCCCCAGGTAGGTCTTATTTAATCCTCCGGCCAGAGGATGATGGTATCTACCAGCGTTGAACACAGTCCTCCGACTAGAAATTCTGAGCGTCTGCAAGTTAAATCTCAATTCTCCGGCCGGAAGATGAAACTTTCCCACGAAACATTGCCTTCTCCAACCGGATGTTGAGAATTTATCCCGGGTAGGTCTTGTTTATTCCTCTGCCCGGAGGATGATGGTTTCTTCCAGTGTTTAACTCTGTCGTCAGATGAGAAAGTGCTGAGCGTCTACAAGTTTGATCTCAATTCTCTGGACGGAAGTTGAAACTTTCCCAAGAAGAATTGCATTCTCCGACCGGATGTTGAGTATTTCCCACAGCAAGTCTTATTTAATCCTCTGGCCGGAGGATAATGATGTCTACAAGAGTCGAACTCAGTCCACTGAATAGATATTTCTGAGAGTCTGCAAGTTAGATCTCAATTCTCTGGCTGGAAGCTGAAACTTTCCCATGAAAAATTGCATTCTCCGACCGGATGTTGAGAATTTATCCCAAGTAGGTCTTGTTTAATCCTCCGCCCGGAGAGTGAAGGTTTCTACCAGTGTTTAACTCTGTCGTCAGACTAGAAAGTTCGGAGCCTCTACGAGATAGATCTGAATTCTCCGGCCGGAAGCTGAAAGTTATCCAAGAAGAATTGCATGCCCTGACGGGAAGTTCAGAATTTCTCCCCAGCAGGTCATATTTACTCATCCTGGCGGAAGATCATTGTTGCTAGTAGTATTGAATTCAGTCTTCTGACTAGAAGGTGTCGAGCTTCTGCCAGGTACATCTTAATTCTCCGGCCGGAAGTTAGCAATTGTTACCTGGTCTAACAATGGAGACCATCTCAAAATCATGTGTCGCATGGTCTAATCATGGGTGACCATATTATAGCCAGATTTTCAGTGGCTAGGTTGAGGTTAAGGCTACACTTCCGACCGGAAAGTTGGAACTTTTGACACTAGAACTACATCCTCCGACCAGAAGATGGGAGTCTGTGAATCCTCCGGCCGGAAGTTGAAAATTTCTCCCAAAAATTGCATCGTTCTCCGACCGGAAGATGAGAATTTCTTCCAGGCAGAGAGTATTTAATTTTCCGGCCGGGAGATAATAGTTTCTACCAGTATCCAACTATGTCATTTGAGTAGAAAGCTCCCAGAGTCTACTAGGTAGATCTCAATTCTCCGGCCGGAAAGTTGAATCTTTCCCAAGAGGAACTGCATGCTCCGACCGGAAGTTGAGAATTTCTCCCAGGCAGGTAGCTTTGAATCTTCCGGCCGGAAGATGTCAGTTTCTACCAGCGTTGAACTAAGCCTTTCGAGTAGATAGCTCCCAGGTTCTGCAAGGTAGATCTCACTTCTCCGCCTGAAAAGTTGAAACTTAAGCAACAAGAATTGCGTTCTCCGACCGGAGGTTGAGAATTTCGCCCAACCAGGTAGTATTGATTCTTCCGGCCGGAAGATGATAGTGTCTACCAGCGTTGAACTCAGTCCTCCGAATAGACACTTTCGAGCTTCTGCTAGATAGATCTCAATTCTCCGGCCGGAAGTTGGAACTGTCAAATGAGCACAACATCCTCCGACCAGATGTTGTGAGTCCATCTAGGCCCAAAATTAAAGTTCCGGCCGGATATTGAAACTTTCCCACAAAGAATTGCATTCTCCGACCGGATGTTGAGAATTTCTCCCAGGTAAGTCTTATATAATCCTCCAGCCGGAGGATGATGGTTTCTACAAGCGTTTAACTCAGTCGTCCGATTAGAAAGTTCCGAGCGTCTGCAAGTTAGAACCCAATTCTCCGGCCGGAAGTTGAAACTTCCCCACAAAGAATTGCATTCTCCGACTGGATGTTGAGAATTTCTCCCAGGTAGGTCTTATATAATCCTCCGGCCGGAGGATGATGGTTTCTACCTGCGTTTAACTCAGTCGTCCGACTAGAAAGTTCCAAGCGTCTGCAAGTTAGTTCTCAATTCTCCGGCCGGAAGTTGAAACTTTCCCAAGAAGAATTGCATTCTCCGACCAGATGTTGAGAATTTCTCCCAAGTAGGTCCTATTTAATCCTCTGGCCGGAGGATGATGGTTTCTACCAGCGTTTCACTCAGTCGTCCGACTAGAAAGTTCCGAGCGTCTGCAAGTTAGATCTCAATTCTCCGGCCGGAAGTTGAAACTTTCCCAAGAAGAATTGCATTCTCCGACCAGATGTTGAGAATTTCTCCCAAGTAGGTCTTATTTAATCCTCCGGCCGGAGGATGATGGTTTCTACCAGCTTTTAACTCAGTCGTCCGACTAGAAAGTTCCGAGCGTCTGCAAGTTAGATCTCAATTCTCCGACCGGATGTTGAAACTTTCCCAAGAAGAATTGCATTCTCTGACGGGAAGTTTAGAATTCCTCCCAAGCAGGTAATATTTAATCATCCGGCCGGAAGATGATTGTTGCTAATAGTGTTGAATTCAGTCTTCCGACTGGAAGGTTTCGAGCTTCTGCTAGGTACATCTCAATTCTCCGGCCAGAAGCTGAAACGTTCTCAAACAGAATTGCACGCTCCGACCGGGAGTTCTGAATTTCTCCCAGGCATATAATATTTAATCTTCTTACCGGAATATGATACTTTCTACCAGAATTGAACTGTGTCTTCCCACAGGAAAGTTCCAAGCTTCTACTATGGAGATCTCAATTCTCCGGCCGGAAGTTGAATCTTTCCCAAGAAGAATGGCATTCTCCGATTGGATGTTGAGAATGTCTCAGTCAAATATTTATTGACTCTTACAGCCGGAAGGTGATAGTATCTACCAGCTTTGAACTCACTCTTTCGAATAGAAAGTTCCAATCTTCTGCTTGTTGGAACTCAATTCTCTCGCCGGAAGATCAATCTCTCCCAAGAAGAATTGCATATTCTCTGACCAGAAAGTTGGAAATTACGCCTAGTCAGGTAATATTTGCTCTTCCGGCCGGAAGATGATAGTTTCTACCAGCTTTAAACTGAGTCTGCCGACTAGAATGTACTGAGCTTCTGCTAGGTAGAGATCAATTCTCCGACCGGAAGTTGAATATTTCGCCCAGGAAGGTAGTATAGAATCTTCCAGTCGAAAGATGCTAGTTTCTGCCAGCTTTGAACTCAGTCCTCCAAATAGAAAGTTCAGAACTTCTGCTAGATCAGGCTCAATCCTCCGGCCGGAAGTCGACTCTTGGTACGTCGTCGACCATGGGGGACCACCATAAAGTTATATATAACATGGTCCAGTTACAGTTGACCATGTGGAACTTTCTAAATCCTCCGACCGGAAGGTTGAGCATTTCACTCGGGGAGAAATGAATCCTCCGGCCGGAAGTTCACATTTGGCACCTGGCGTAGCAACCAGGTCAACCATGAAGTTGCGTATGGCAAGGCATAGTTTTGGATGACTATGTGTGACTTGCTCAATCCTCCGACACAAAAGATGAGAATTATTCACCCCCAGGTGGTAGTCCATCTTCCGACTGGAAGATGTCTGTTTCTACCAACCTTCAACTCAGATCTCCAAACTCAGAGTTGACAATTTCTCCCTGCCAGAACTCTCTCTTCCGGCCGGAAGTTGGCACTTCGTACCTGGACTACCAAGGGAGACCACTTTAAACGCACGTGTGGCATGGTCTAGTTATGGGCGACCATGTGAGACTTTCTAAATCCTCCGACCGGAAAGTTGAGAATTTCTCCAAGGCAGGTATCATTGTCAATTCTTCGGCCAGAAGTTGGCAATTAGTACCTGGTCTACCAAGGGAGACCATCTTAAAATCATGTGTGGCATGGTCTAGTCATGGGTGACCATATGAGACTTTCTAAATCCTCCGACCGGAAAGTTGAGAATTTCTCCAAGGCATCATGTGTCGTTCTCAATTCTCTGGGCGGAAGTTGGAGTTTGGTACTTTGGTCTATCAAGAGGACCACCACAAACTCACATATAGCACAGTCAGGTTATGGGCAACTACATGAGACTGTTTACATCCTCTGTCCGGTGAATTGAGGCTTTCTCGTACGCATACTGATAACTATCTTCCGTCTGGAAGATTGCTACTCAACCGAATAACTTTGGCAGGCCTCAATCTTCCGCCCGGAAGTTGAAGCCTTACAAGCTAGCCCTTAGGTGATCCGGATTCTGTACCCGGAAGTTAGACTATGAATCTATGTAACCCCCATCCATGTTCTGGGTTCCAATTCGGGTTCAGGTCAGTTACTCCCATTCAGGATTTGACAGTGAGAAATTATATATTGGGGAATCCTCTGGCCGGAAGTTGGGATTTACAAGTCACTCTGGAAGTCTTTCATTGAGGTCCCGTTCGGGTCATGTTCGGGTCCTGTTCGGGTCCTGTTCGGGTTCTGTTCGGGTCCTGTTCGGGTCCTGTTCGGGTCCTGTTCGGGTCCTGTTCGGGTCCTGTTCGGGTTCTGGTCGGGTCCTGTTCGGGTCTTTTTCAGATCCTGGTCAGGTCCTGTTCAAATCCCATTGAAGTTCTTAGTTGGATTCCTTCACAGATTTATAAAACCATTCGCTATAGTTTGTATTCACGTTCTGCTTGGGGTTATCTAAAACCATCCTTGATCTGTGTATAGTTCTTATATAATTACCTTCAAAATCTCTCCCTCTCTATGGAACCCCATCATATCGTACTTTCCAATGTTACAGGCCTGCCACCTATACTCCCTGGCTCACACATGACGATACGTCTCTATCATCGTCACCTGTTCTCTGTGGACGTTAGCGATTTATGACATAACTTCCTATGTACTCCGATAGGTGTCATACTTCAATAATGTTAGCAGGAAAAATGACCTTACCCGACGCGTAACTCATAGAGAAGCTGTTTTTGGGCCGGTAATCATAGCATATTTGCCGCGTGGTACTATGACGTCCTATGGACCTGCAAGTTGACTAGATTACTATGATACGCATGCGATTATTGGCGCTTGATACCATACATCACGTTGCATTCAATAAAACTGTCAAATGCCCTTCATTGCATGATCCCAAGTAAGCTCTGAAGTACACTCCTGATTACACTCCCAGCCTGCTTGACGTACGCTCCCAAGTGAGCTCTCAAGGCAGTCCGAGTACCCGCATAAGCACACCGAGTACATTCTCATGTACACTCCCGGGCATGCTCTCAAGGACGCTCACAATTGCACTCGATGGCACTCTCCCAGCCTGCTTGACTGTATGCTCCCAAGTAAGCTCTCAAGACGATCTCAAGCATACTCTCAAGCACGTTCTCAAGTACACTCCCAATTGCACTCGATGACACACTCCCAGCCTGCTTAACTATACACCTTCAAGTACGCTCACAAGATGCTCCCAAGTACACTCCAAGTACATTCTCGAGTACACTCCCGGGCAAGCTCCCAAGGACGCTCTCACTTGTACTCGATGGCACACTCCCAGCCTGCTTGACTGTACACTCCCACACCAGCTCTCAAGAAGCTTTCAAGCACACTCCCAAGCACGCTCTCAAGTACACTCCCAATTGCACTCGATGACACTCCCAGCCTGCATCACTATACGCTCCCAAGTCAGCTCACAAGATGCTCCCAAGTACACTCTCAGTACGTTCTCAAGTACACTCCCGGGCATGGTCTCAAGGACGCTCCTAATTGCACTCGATGGCACACTCCCAGCCTGTTTGACTGTACGCTCCCAAACCAGCTCTCAGGAAGCTCCTAAGCACACTCCCGCGCACCCTCTCCAGTACACTGCCAATTGCACTCGATGACACACTCCCAGCCTGCTTGACTATACGCTCCCAAGTAAGCTCTCAAGACACTGTCAAGTACACTCCGAGTAAGTTCTCAAGTACACCCCCGAGTATGTTCTCAAGTACACCCCCAATCATGCTCTCAAGGTCGCTCATCATTGCACTCGATGGAAAACTCCTAGCTTGCTTGGCTCTACGCTCCCAAGTACACTCTCAAGAGGCAAGACACTCCCGATCTCTTATGACTATATGCTTCCATGTATGCTCCCGGGTGCTCAATTCAGAGACTTGCTGAGTTGCAGGAGCCAGGCACCAGGAGGCGGGAGGCGGGTGGCGGGTGGCGGGTTGCGGGTGGCCGATGGTGCATGGCGTATGGTGGCTGAAATCGTGACCCCGGTCGATATCATAGTCTGAATCTTATCTTTAGCGCGCCCACCGTGACAAGATCTCACGATGCCTCATGGTCATGGTGTTGACAATTGTAGCCTTAGATTCTGCAGGAATGGTAGGCAATTCGAACTTGGGGAGAGCAGA